>Ga0172369_10000021_pt1 | contig 212705 bp, 143 predicted proteins | sample LakKiv25m_FD_114539 | JGI IMG/M metagenome (GOLD analysis project Ga0172369, IMG submission 114539) | Freshwater microbial communities from Kabuno Bay, South-Kivu, Congo - kab_022012_11.25m | ecosystem: Environmental > Aquatic > Freshwater > Lake | place: Democratic Republic of the Congo... | reverse complement strand
TTGGCCATCAACAACATGGCCGACGTCAGTGAACGAAAGAAGGAGATCGCCGCGTAACGGCGAAGGACAATTCAGGCGCTCGAAGTGGTTCACATAATTTCCACCACTTCAGGGACGCCGCCACCCCGCCGCGCCGGGGGATCACGTCATCGGCAACCAGCCGCTCCCGCCCGTCGATCAGCACCCGCACGCCGTCCGGAGACGAGACGACGGACAGCCGGTACCACTGCCGGGGCAAATACCCGCCGCGCGCCGACGCGAGCACCGTCCGTTTCCCCCCTTCCACGCGCGCCAGGCTCAGCGTGTCGCCGTCCGGCCCGCGGTCCGGCGCCGGCGTCCAGCGGACCAGCAGGTACCGATCCGGCGCGGCCACGTTGACGGCCACCCCCACCGCGCCGTCATCGGGCGGGCAGACGGCGACGGAGAAGGTGTAATCGTCCCAGAACGGCTGTCCGGCCAGACACAGCGCCGGGCCGTCCGTCGCCCGTCCCACCCAGGCGAAGGGGTTCTGCGCGAAGCGGGCGTTTTGAAACTTCAGGCTGCCGCCCTTGGGGTCGCGGTCCCACGCCGATTGCAGCGCCCACGCTCCGCCGCGGATCGTCCAATCGCCGTTCTCCTCCGCGGTGCGCATGAAGTTATCGGCGAAGACCACCGCTTCGCGCGGCTGCACGCGGGCTTCCACCACTCCCCACCCCGCGCCTGCCGTATACTCCGCCTTGCCCCCGTCGCCGCGCGGCACATCTCCGTGGAAGAGCATCCGCTCGTCCAGCATCACCCCCAGCCACCCTTCACGACGCAGCACGGTCAGGCGGCAGGCGGCGCCCGGCGTCACGCCGGACTCCACCTGCGCGACGCGGTGGCTCGTCCCGCCGGTGATGCTCTCCACCGTCAGCAGGCGTGTGGTCAACGTCAAGCGGGTGTTGCGCTTCGCGCCGATTTCAAGGGTCACGGTCAGCGGGCTGTCGGCCGCCATCCCCATGGCAGGGGTCAATTCCAAACGGCAATCATACCGTTCGGCATCGGTAGCATCACCCAGCTCCTGCGCCGCCGGCGCCGCATAGCACCCGGCAGCGAGCAGAATGAGAAATATGAAGATGATGGAAATCCCGCGTGTCATGCCACTCCTGTTCAGAGTCGGGGTTGATTGACTGCTCTCTCATTGCGTTTCCCTGTTGGACACAGAAGGCGGTGGAAATGTTCGTCCTCGATTGGTGATCTCTTTTTCCCACTGGGGTAGACTGAATAATAATCCGGGAAACCGAGGCTCCCGATCATCACCTTTCATAGACCAGGGCAGTGCATTGCCTTGCGGCGCGCCCCCTGAACGATACAAAACCTTTCTCATCCTTTTGCTGTCTAACCGATCATGAAACTACATGGTCTCCTGTGCGGTGCCCTCCTGCTCATGACTCTGCGAGTGCTCGCCCAGCCGGAATTATTACCACCATCGGCGCTGGAGCGCGTGCCGATGATCATGACTACGCTCGATCCGGAGAAACCGGAGACATTAACCCGGGTGGAAGATCAGTTAGTGGCGCTGGAAAAGCCGGGGGTCGGCACCGTCCAGCAATTGTACCTTGCGAACCGGACGGCAATGCAGGAAGCGGAGGGGCAGGGACGCTGGCTCGAAGCCTGGCGGCTACGGGTGCGCGTGCAGGTGCTCGCCCAGGCGCTGTTTCGGCTGCAAACGGGGTTGAATCCGGTGGCATTGATCCGAGCCCAGGAGGGACAGGAGCCGCCGGCGACGCTCATCCTGCTTCGCGATGACAACGTGCTGCGCGCCTTTGCGCGCTTCGCCATTTACACCGCCCGCCCGCCCCTGCCCGCCAATGACCTGGAGGAGGCCGCGCCGGCTCACCTGCTCATCGTCGCCCGCGACGGCGCCGTCACCCGCATTGGTAATTTCACAGAATTACGCCAGTTCTTCCTGACCAACCTGCCGCCGCTGAAAAGCCTGGCGACGCGGGTGAAGAACCAGCCGCCCGGCGACCTGCAGGATGCCTCGCGCAATGCCCTGCGGACGTGGCTAATTCTCTCGCAAGCCCTGCAGGGAGATGCATTCTTCCGCTTCACCACGCTGGAGGAAGTGACGGTGGACGAGCAGCCCGGCGACAAGAAGACCGGACCGATTCTGCGCGCCAGCGGACACGTCGAGGCGCTGCCGGATGCCGGCAACCGCGGCGAGATGACCGCCACCCTGGAATTCCGCTCGCGGCGCTATCAACTGGCCGACATCCAGGAAACGGCGGAGCTGCACCCCGGCCCGCGCCCGGCCGGCGATGTCGAGAAGCTCACCGATCCCGATCCCACCGTGCGCCAACTGGCCGAAAACAACCTGCTGCAGATGGGCCCGGTGGTGATCGACTACCTGCTGACGCGCCGTGTCACCGCCACCCCGCAACTGCAAACCGCCATCGATCGTCTCTGTGCGCGGATTACCGAGCAAGCGAAGTAGACGAGGCTCGGGGACTGACCTCGAAGTTGGCGCCCGGTAGGAAGATGCCTGCGCCCGTTAGAGGGTCAGTCCCCATGTTTAGGAAAGCTCCCCTATGCGTGAGGACTGACCCTCTAACGGGCGCTGGCATCTTCCTACCGGGCGCCAACTTCGAGGTCAGTTCCCGAACCTTTACTCACGTCATATCGCACCCGCCCGCGCAGAGGATCGGGTGGCGGGCGGCCTGCACCTCGTCCAGGCGGCGGACGGGAGTGGTATGGGGCGCGTCGTGCAGGAGCTGCGGGTCGGTGCGGGCTTCCTCGGCGATGCGCGCCATGGCTTCCACGAAGGCATCCAGCGTCTCTTTGCTCTCCGTCTCCGTCGGCTCGATCATCAGCGCCTCCGGCACGATCAGCGGGAAGTAGATCGTCGGCGGGTGCATGCCGAAGTCGATCAACCGCTTGGCAATGTCCAGCGTGTGCACGTCCGGTGCGCCTTCGATGATGCCTTGCGCCACGAATTCGTGCATGCACAGGCGGTCGCCGTACGGCACGGGGTAGGTATCCTTCAGCTTCGCCTGCAGGTAGTTGGCGTTGAGCACCGCGTTCTCGCTCACCGCGCGCAGGCCGGCGGCACCGTGCATGCGGATGTAGGTATACGCGCGCACCAGCACGCCGAAGTTGCCGAAGAAGGTCTTCACCCGCCCGATGCTCCGTTCCGGCATGTGCCGGAAGAAGTTGCCGTCCCCGTCCCGGTGCACCACCGGCCCGGGCAGGTACGCCGCCAGCCGCGCGCTGACCCCCACCGGTCCCGCCCCCGGCCCGCCGCCGCCGTGCGGGGTGGAGAAGGTCTTGTGCAGGTTGTAATGCATCACGTCGAAGCCCAGCGCCCCCGGCTTCACGATACCGAGCAGCGCGTTGAAGTTCGCGCCGTCGCCATACACCAGCCCGCCCGCCTCGTGCACCAGCCGGATGATCTCCTCCACGTGCTCGTCGAACAGCCCCAGCGTGTTCGGATTCGTCAGCATCAGCCCGACCAGCTCCGGTCCGTGTTCCTCGATGAACTTGCGCAAAGCTGCCAGGTCCACGTTGCCGCGCTCGTCCGACGGAATGGTCACCACCTTCATGCCGGCCATCGCCGAGGTGGCCGGGTTGGTGCCGTGCGCGGAGTCCGGCACCAGGATAATGCTGCGGCCGGTCTGCCCCTGGTCCAGCAGGTACTTCCGCATGATCAGCGTGCCGGTCAGCTCGCCCTGCGCGCCGGCGGCGGGCTGCAGGCTGACGGCCGCGAAGCCGGCGATCTCCGCCAGCAGGTTCTGCAGCTCATACATCAGCCGCATCGCCCCCTGCACGCTCTCCTCACTTTGCAGCGGATGAATCTGCGCGAATCCGGGCATGCGCGCCGCCACCTCGTTCACCTTCGGGTTGTATTTCATCGTGCACGACCCGAGCGGGTAAAAACCGGTGTCGACCCCGAAGTTCACCTGCGACAGGTGCACGTAATGCCGCACCAGGTCCACTTCCGCCACCTCCGGCAGCGGCAGCCCTTCCCGCACGCCCTCCGGCAACGCCGCCGCCGGCACGTCGAGCGCCGGCAGGTTCGCCCCAATGCGCCCGGGTTTGCTCAACTCGTAAATCAATGGCTCGGACATGTTGTTCCTCTTCAGGTAAGCGTTGGAAGGCACATTCTCAGTCTGGAAGGGTGCGAGAGCCCCGCCGATCATAGTTCAAGCCCTCGCCTATATACGAGCGGGGCTCTCGCACCCTTCCAGACAGTGAATCTCACTTCCTCCGCTTGAGTAGACCGTGAAAGCTCATGCCATTTCGCCCAGCGCCTGCGCCAACCCCTCGATGTCCTGCCGCGTGTTCATCTCCGTCACGCATAGCAACATGTGCCCGGCCAGCGCGGGGTAATCTGGCTCCAGGTCGTAGCCGCCGATGATGCCGTGCAGCTCGCGCAGGTTGGCATTGGTGTCCGCCACCGGCCGCGGACAGCGCACGGCGAACTCGTTGAAGAACGGGCCGGGCACCACCGCATATCCTGGTAATTTGCCGATCAACTCCGCGGCATAGTGCGCCTTGTGGTAGCATAGCTCCGCCACCTGGCGCATGCCGTTTTTCCCCAGCGCTGCCATGTAGACCGCCGCCGCCAGCGCGTTGAGCGCCTGGTTACTGCAGATGTTGCTGGTCGCCTTCTCGCGGCGGATGTGCTGCTCACGGGTGCTGAGGGTCAACACCATGCCGCGCTCACCCTCCACGTCCACTGTCTGCCCCACGATGCGGCCCGGGCTGCGGCGCACCAGCTCCATCTTCGTGGTGAAGTAGCCGAGATACGGCCCGCCGAAGGCCACCGGGTTGCCCAGCGGCTGCGCCTCGCCGACGGCGATGTCCGCGCCGTAACTGCCGGGCGGCGCCAGCAGGCCCAGGCTGATGGGATAGGCCGACACGATGAACATCGCCCCCGCCGCGTGCGCCGTGTCCGCCAGCGCCTGCATCTCCGCCGGGGTATACAGCCGCCCGAGGAAGTCCGGGTTCTGCACCACCAGGCAGGCGGTCTGGTCGTCGATCATCTCGCCCAGCGACAGCACCCGGTCATGCGCGATGTCGTCGCCCACGATCTCGACGTTCGTGCCTTCCAGATACGTGCGCGTCACCTCCCGGTATTGCGGGTGCACGGTGGGGCTGATCAGCGCCTTCGTGCGCCCGCGGCTGCCGTGCACGGCCATCAACACCGCCTCCGCCACCGCGGTGCCGCCGTCGTAATGCGAGACGATGGCCACCTCCATGCCCGTCAGCGCCACCAGCATCGACTGGAATTCGAAGTGCGCCTGCAGCGTGCCCTGGCTCACCTCCGGCTGGTAGGGCGTGTAGGCGGTGTAGAACTCCGAGCGGCTGATGATGGCATCCACCACGCTGGGGATGAAGTGATGGTACGCCCCTGCGCCGAGGAAGCAGCGCCAGTCCTGCAGGTTCTCGTTCATGTCCTGCAGGGCGTTCAGCTCGCGCAGCGCCTCCATTTCGGACAGCGCCGGCGGCAGCCGCAGCTCCGGAAAGCGCTGTCCCTCCGGCACCACACGGAAGAATTCGTCAATCGAAGCCACCCCCACCGCCGCCAGCATCGCCGCGCGGTCGGCATCGGTGTTCGGAATGTAATTCGACATGTCGTTATCGCTTTCGTTGGAAGGGTGGAAGATGGGAAGGCTGGACGATTATCTCAGCACGACCCATCCAGTCTTCCATTCTTCCAACCTTCCATTCACTTCAATTCACTGGTGAACTGCTGGTAGGCGTCGGCATCCATCAGCGCGTCCAATTCGCCGGGGTTGTCCGGGCGCACCTTGACCATCCACCCCTCGCCATACGGGTCGGTATTCACCGTCTCCGGCGCATCCACCAGCGCGGCGTTCATCTCTACGATCTCCCCGCCCACCGGCAGGTTCAAATCCGCCACCGCCTTCACCGACTCGCAGGCGCCGAACACCTCGCCCTTAGCGAAGCGCTCGCCCGCGTCAGGCAGGTCCACGTAGACCACGTCCCCCAGCTCGTGCTGGGCATACTCTGAGATGCCGACCACCACCAGGTCGCCCTGCTGGAGCGCCCACTCGTGCGAAGCGGCATACTTGCGGTCCGGTTGTACCGAGAAAGACATTGATATATTCTCCTTGCGCTGTGTCGCTTATTGAACATTATTGCAACTACAAGCTGACAGCAGTAGTTCGTAAATCAGACATGCGGGCAGGTTGCGGTAAAATCACCGGCTCCGCACGCCGGTAGGCGGGAGTGTAAAAGGGGCGCTTCACGACAATTGCCTGCTTCGCCTTCCCGCGCACGACGATCTCGATCTCGGTGCCGGGAATGGCCTGTTGTGTGGGAACGAAGGCCATGCCGAGGAAGCTCCCGAGGGTGGGCGATTTCATACCTGAGGTGACCGTGCCGGCCATCTGCCCGTCGATGAGCACCGGATACCCGGCGCGCGGTACCGCCGGCTCCGTCATTTGGAAACCGATCAGCTTCCGTGCCGGCCCCTCCAGCAGGATCTTCAGCAGCGCCGCACGGCCGACGAACTCGAAATGGTCGAACCGCACGAAGGCGCCCAGTCCTGCGGAGAAGGGATCGATCTCCGGCCCCAGCTCGTGCCCGTACAGCGGCAGCGCCGCCTCGAAGCGCAATGAATCCCGCGCCGGCAACCTCAGCGCGGGCGACGGCATGGAATGGAAGGCGATCGAGGTTGTATGGGGTGAGGGTTTGCAGGATCGGCTGCGCCTGCGGGCCTTGCAGCGCTAGTATATACGTCTGATCGGAGATATCTTGGATCGTCACCCGGAAGCCGCCGGCATGCGCGGCCAGCCAGCGCAGGTCCTTCTCGCGGTTGGCGGCGTTCACGATCACCCACCAGGCGTCCGGCAGGCGGTAGAGCATCACGTCATCCACCAGCCCGCCGTCCTCATACGGCAACAACGCGTATTGCGCCTTCCCCGGCGGCACGGCGCGCACGTCCACCGTCAGCACCGTGTTCAAGAAAGCCTCCGCTTCCGGCCCGGACACGGTCAACTGCCCCATGTGGTCGATGTCGAACAACCCGGCCGCTTCCCGCACCGCCCGGTGCTCGCGCAACGCGCCGGTCGCCTCGTATTGCACCGGCAATTCCCACCCCGCAAAGGGCGTCATGCGCCCGCCCAGCGCCAGGTGTTCATCATACAGGCGTGTTCGCGCATTCTCGTCAGTCATGGTCAATCCCTCCGGTCGCACCAAAGCAAAAAGACGAAACCCGAGTACCCGGATTTCGTCTCTGTCCTGCAACCTGAGAGATTGCCGGCGAATACGCCGGCTTGCCCCATCGGTGCTCCACCTGTGTGAAGCTCTCCAGAGTGCTGTCACGGTGTGATTTCTGAGCCTGAGAGCTTGGCCGCGGCCAGGCCGGTCACCTGGCAGGCTTTCCCCTTCGGCGATCCGCGTTGCCGCGGATTCTCTCTCACACCGGTCAATCAGCCTGTATTCGATTGTCAAAATGATGGTAGTACTGTTGTTATGGCAAGTCAAGGGCACGATGGATGGTGAATATTTCATAGAAAACGTGGTACAATGGTAATAACCTTTGTACACCATGGAGTGTTCTTATGATGACTAAAAAACTGGCCCGCCACGGCAACAGCCGCGCGCTGGTCATTGAGAAGCCGATCCTCGATCTGCTGGGCATTGGTGATGATACGGTATTAGAAATGCGTACTGATGGCGAATGCCTGATCTTCAAGCCATTCATGCCGGAAACGCGGCGGGAGAAGATCCGCCGAATCGGCGAGGATATCGCTAAGAAGCATTCTCGGGCATTACGTGCAATGGCTGGTGAGGAGGAAGGCTCTTGAAGAATCTTCCTGATTTTCTCACCTTTGACGATGTGCTGGAGCTCCATCAAGTTGCCCTTGAGCAATTTGGCGGAAGCGAGGGATTGCGTGATGCCGGCCTGTTGGAATCCGCTATTGCGATGCCCCAGGCCGGCTTGGGCGATCATTTCCTTCACGAAACCATACCATCCATGGCTGCAGCATATCTGTACCACCTCGTTCAGAACCACCCTTTTGTGGATGGGAACAAACGGGTGGCGACAATGGTCTGTATTGCGTTCCTGATATCGAATAACTATGACTATCAGATTGACGATGATAAGTGGATCGAACTGGTCTTTGCCATCGCGCGGGGCGAGATGACGAAGGAAGAGACGATTACGATGCTGGAATCACACTGCCGACAATTCGACGAATAGCACTTTCCCAATGTTGACGGTCATTTTTCCCCAGCTTATAATCTTTGCGGACGTTCACTTTGCTTCAAAGGATGGGCGGAGCGATGACTGACCAGGAAGAGCGAAACGAATCTCGTACCCAAATGGTCTCAAAGGTTGGCGGCTTCGGGGTGGCTATGCTGGCCATCTGCATCCCGCTGTCCGCCATCATCGGTGACTATTCACATCTCCTGGCTGCCTTGCTGCCGCTGGCGGTGATCGCAGGAACAAGCGTGAGTATGGTCACGATCTGGCTTACCTCGTCCCGCAAGGCCAATTCGCGTGAAATCGAGGAGCTCAAGCAGCAGGTGGCCGATCTGCACGCTCGGCTGTCGAATCTGGAGATGATGGATTCCTACGAGCGCCGCCTGGCCCAGCGCGAGGCGCAGGCGCAAATACAGCAGGCGCCGCCCGCTACCCCGACATATAGCACGATTATGCCGGACGTGATCCAACCCACGCAGCCGCGGACCGAGCGCCAAGCCTGACGGATCACGCCGCTTTCTTCTTTTCCTCCGCCTTCCGCCGATACGCCGGCCGGTAAAACGGCCGCTTCACGATGACCGCCTTCTTCGGCTTCTCGCGCACCACGATCTCGATCTCGGCGCCGGGGACTGCGAGCTCGGCGGGGATCAGCGCCATGCCAAGGAATTTGTCCAGCGTGGGCGACTTCATGCCGGTGGTCACCGTGCCCACTTCCTGCCCGTCGATCAGCACCGGGTAGCCCGTGCGCGGCACCGCCGACTCCACCATCTCGAAGCCCACCAGCTTCTTTGCCGGCCCCTCCAGTTTGATCTTCAGCAGCGCGTCGTGGCCGATGAAGGCGCGATGGTCGAACTGCACGAAGATGCCCAGCCCGGCGGTGAAGGGGTCGATGTTCGGGCCCAGCTCATGCCCGTACAGCGGCAGCGCCGCCTCGAAGCGCAGCGAATCGCGCGCCGCCAGCCCGCACGGCAACAAGCCTTCCGGCTTTCCCGCCTCTAACAGCGCCCGCCAGACGTGCACCGCCTGCTCCGCCGGGAAATACAGCTCGTACCCGTATTCGCCGGTGTAGCCGGTGGCGGCGATCAGCGTCGGCACGCCCGCCACCTCCGCCCGCGCGACAGTGTGGTACGGCAAGGCGTTCAGGTCAAACCGCGTCAGCTTCTGCAGAATCGCCCGCGCCTTCGGCCCCTGCAGCGCCAGCATGTAGGTCTCATCGGAGATATTTTCGATGGTGACGTCATATGCGTTGGCATGCGCCGCCAACCAGTTCAGGTCCTTTGCGCGGTTGGCGGCGTTGACGATCACCCACCACGCTTCCGGCAGGCGATAGATCATCACGTCATCCACCAGCCCGCCGTCCTCATACGGCAGCATCGCGTATTGCGTCCCCCACTCCGCCATCTCACGGATGTCGGCGGTCACCACTTCGTTCAAAAAGGCGACAGCATCCGGCCCGGTCACCAATAGCTTCCCCATGTGGTCGATATCGAACAATCCCGCCGCCTCGCGCACCGCGCGATGTTCCTTCAATGCACCGGTGGCCTCGTATTGCACGGGCAGCTCCCACCCCGCGAACTCCACCATGCGGCCGCCCAAAGCGACATGCTCGTCATATAATCGTGTGCGACGCACTGCTGTATCCATATGCATAACTCCCCTGTTCAATACTTTATATCTACCCCATATTTCATCGTATATATCGGTTTAGCCCTCGAATCGATGGTGGATCAGAACGACAATAATGTGGGATCTGGTATCGGTTGGCCTCCGGGCACTGACCTTACACTTCCACCCGCAACCAATTCACGTAAAATCTTGCTCTTACTCTTTCGTCTTGCTCTTGCTCTGAGAGCCTCACGGATTTCAGTCCCGTGAGGCTCTCAGAGCAAGAGCAAGACGAAAGAGTAAGAGCAAGATTTTCTGATGAGATAAGCCTTCCTCTGCAATGGAACTGTTGCAGGATATCCCCTCCCTTGCGGTGAATACACCATCCGATATCGTTTCACCTTAACCGGAGGCTCACATGCAATCGACCCCGACATCCCGGCCCACGCGGGTCACGCCCACCGCCGGGTTTATCGTTTACGGCGTCCACAAGGATGGCCTGCAGGACCCGATGGGCGCGCCGTTCATCGACGACGCCATTGTCGCCCGCTCGAAGCAGGTGGTACGCGATGCCGGCATCACGCTGGTCGAGCACGACCTGGTGATCGCCTCGAAAGAGGAAGCCCGCGCCGCGCTCAAGCGCATGAAGGACGATGACGCGGTGGATTGCGTGATCCTCTTCTCCGGCACCTGGGTCTGGTCGGCGCACATGATCGCCGCCATCCGCGACTTCGCGCTGACGGGCAAAGGCATCATCATCTGGACCCACCCCGGCTCGCAGGGCTGGCGGCCGGTGGGCGGCCTGGTGCTGCACGGCGCACTGCTGGAAGTGGGCATCGCGCATAAATTCGTCTACGGCTCCGCCGACGATCCGGCCGAGGTGGCGAAGATCGCCAGCTACTGCCAGGCGGCGCGCATGAAGAGCTGGCTCAACTTCTCCACCATCGGCGCCTTCGGCGGGCGCGGCATGGGACAGACCTGCGGCGCCGCCGACCCCTCGCAGTGGATGCGCATGTTCGGCGTGGACATCGACAGCCGCGATACCTCGGAATTGCTCAAAACGGCACAGGAGATCACCTCGGAAGAGCTGGCCGCGCTGGAGCCGCGCATCATCAAGCTCTTCGGCGCGCTGCCGGAAAAGGACGTGGTCAACGAGCGCTCGATACGGCTCTACCTGGCCCTCAGCAAGCTGGTGAAGAAGAATAACTGGGATTTTTACACCATCCAGTCCTTCCCCGGCCTCGGTGACGAGTATACCGCCTCCTGCTTCGCGCAGAGCATGATGCTGGAGGACGGCGTCGGCACCTCCACGCTGGGCGACTTCAACACCGCGCTCACCGTGCTGCTGCTGACCAAGCTCAGCCCGGAGCCGGTCTACTACGGCGACCTGCAGCACATCGACAAGGTGAACCACGAAATCAAGATCATCGGAGACGGCGCCTGCCCGCCCTCGCTGGCGTCGAAACTCGGCCCCGCCGGTTTCGCCGAGCACGGCATCCCCACCGAAGGCGAAGCGGGCGGCCTGTCGGTGAAGCTGGTCTGCAAGGTCGGCGAAGGCGTGCTGGCGCGCCTGGGCCGCGTCAACGGCGACTTCACCATGGTCATCACCCGCGCCAGCATCTTTGAGCCGCCGGCGGACCAGCTTGCCAAACGCCAACTCGAGTGCGGCATCCCCTTCTGGCCCCACGGCTTTGTCACCGCCCACTGCGACATCGACGCCATGCTCGAATACTGGACCAACGAATACGCCTGCCTGGGCTACGGCGAACACCTCTACGCCGCCCTGGTCGACTTCTGCGAGATGACGGGGATCGAAGCAATCGCGCTGTAATTCCATTCACAGGATGGGCAGGATGAGGCAGGATATCTCAGGATAGACTAATTAATTGTCATCCTTGATATCCTGAGACATCCTTTCCATCCTGTGAATTTCCGGAGGCCAACCATGCATCTTTTCGGCAAACAATACACCCGCCAACAGTTTCTTGAATACGTCGGCTGCGTGCAGCAGGTCGGCGGCGCGCGGCGCTGCCGGTTGGAGGACGGGCGGGAGAGCGGGACGGCGGCGATCGAGGTGGATACCGGGGCGGGGCTGCGCTTTACCGTGCTGCCGGACCGCGGGCTCGATATCCTGCAGGCCTCTTTCCGCGGCACGAACCTGGCGTACCTGACGCCCAACGGCGGCGCGCATCCCGCTTACTTCGAGCCGCAGGGGCTGGGGTGGCTGCGCACCTTCTTCGCAGGGCTGCTCACCACCTGCGGGCTGACCACCCTGGGTAACCCGGGGATGGACGGCGACGTTGAGCTGGGGCTGCATGGCCGCTACACCAACACCCCCGCGCGCCAGGTGTGCGACCGCTCCGGCTGGGACGGCGACGACTACCGTATCGAGCTCACCGGCATCATTGAGGAGTGGATGTTCTTCGGCGAGAAGCTGCGGCTCACCCGCACCATCAGCACGTCGCTCGGCGCCTCGTCGCTCACCGTCACCGATGTGGTGGAGAACTTCGGCTACGCGCCGGCGCCCTTCACCATCCTCTACCACGTCAACCCCGGCTTCCCGCTGCTGGACGCGGACAGCGAGCTGATCCTCTCCTCCAAGTCGACCACGTCCTACGACGACTATTCCGCCGCCCGCATGCCCGCCAACCGCGAGTTCACCGCCCCGGTGCACGGCATCTTGGAGGAGAACTATCTGCACACCATGGCGGCGGACGCCGGCGGCCGCGCCCACACCGCGCTCGTCAACCGCCGGCTCGACGGCGGCCTGGGTCTCTACGCCAGCTTCGACGCCGCCACCCTCCCCCTCCTCAACGAGTGGAAGATGCTCGGTCCCGGCGAATATGTGCTGGGCATGGAGCCCTGCAACGCCCCCTGCGAAAACCGCGCCGTGCTGCGGGAAAAGGGCCGGCTGCCCATGCTGGAACCGGGCGAGACGCGGACCATGCAGGTGGAGATTGGTGTGCTGGCGGGGAATGAGGCGATCGACGCGTTCGCCGAAAAAATCAACGGCCTCATGACCGGTGTCCGGTGATTCGTAGGCAGGAAGGCTGGTTCTGGCGTGGATCGGGCCGGTAGGCTTGTAGATTAGCGAGGGCCATGAGAAAAATGGGACGAATGGGAAAAATGTGTTGGTGCATTCACGGGAAGTTTTCCCATTCCTGCCATCCCACTTCTCGGGTGCATGACGATGACACGGCTACTCCGTAAACAGCAGAACGGTAATCGCCGTATTCTTGCTTTTGCCAGTTACCTCACAATTATTTCATGCACCCGGTTTCTCCCTGCAGCCAGTGCCAGCAATTTGTGCTTTCCTCCCGGGCTCGCTGGCCAGCGAGCCCAGTAATGAAGGAATTCCCCGTTTCCTTATTGAACGTTAAGACCCATCGACTATCAGGGGGCTTTTCATGGATACGACTGGCATCAGTGCAAGTACTCAATTCTGCGCGGTGATCGGCAATCCGATCGGGCACAGTTTATCACCGGCGATTCATAACGCGGCGTTTGCGGCGACGGGACTGGATTTCGTGTATCTCGCCTTCCGCATCGAAGACCTGGCGGGCGTGTTTGCCGGCATGCGGGCGATTCCCAGTTTCCGCGGCATGAGCATCACCATCCCGCACAAGGTGGCGGCCATCCAGTACGTGGACGAGGTGGAGGGCATCGACCGGAAGATCGGCTCGATCAACACGGTGATCCACGAGGACGGCCGGCTGCTGGGCTTCGGCACCGACGGGCCGGGGGCGCTGAAGGCGCTGCGCGATGCGGGGGTGGAGCCGGAGGGCAAGCGGGTGCTGCTGTTGGGCTCGGGCGGCGCGGCGCGGGCGGTCGCCTTCTCGCTGGCCTTCAGCGCGCGGCCGGCGGAGCTGACGCTGCTGGATATCCAGGAGGCGATGCTGGGGCAACTGGCGGCCGATCTGCGCGAGGGCACCGGGGCGCACATCACCTCCGCGCCGCTGACCGAGGAAACGCTGGCGAAGACGATGGCGACGGCGGACATCATCATCCACTGCACGCCGGTGGGCATGTTCCCGAAGGTGGACGCCTCACTGGTCCCCGCCCACCTGTTTCGTCCCGGGCAGGTGGTGTTCGACATCGTCTATACGCCGCTGCAGACCAAACTGCTGGCCGACGCCCAATCCCGCGGGCTGACCACCATCTCCGGCGTGGAGATGTTCGTCAACCAGGCCGCGCTGCAATTCGAGCGCTTCGCCGGGGTGGACGCGCCGGTGGAGGTGATGCGGCGTGTGGTACTGGAGGCGTTGACGAAAAAGACGTGAAACCACAGATTTCGCAGATTGCACAGATTTTCGCTTCGCAGCGCCCGGGGACTGACCTCGAATCTAGCGCCCGTGTGGATGATGCCGCAGCCCGTTAGCGGGTCAGTCCCCATGTACAGGACAGCTTGCCTATTCATGGGGACTGACCCGCTGCCGGGTGGAAAATTGGTTACGGGTGGAGATTCGAGGTCAGTCCCCGGACGCTGCGAAGCAAGAATCCGTGTAATCTGCGAAATCTGCGGTTTCTCGTCCTATTCCGGCCACCACACCCGTGTAATCCGGTCCAGGTAAAAGTGGCGGGTGTCGTTGCGCAGGTGGCAGTAGGCTTCCACCACCAGGTAGTTGGGGTCGAATTGCATGGGGCGGATGGCGCGGCGGGTTTTGCGGCCGCGGCCGTCCTGGTATTCGATCATCAGCAGCTCGCCGCGGGTGTGCGCCTGGCGCAGCAGCTCGAGATGGGCGGAATCAGGCGGCCGGGTGACGGCATCCTCCGGCGGCGAGGGCACTCCGGCCTGCACGGCATACAGGTAGACCGCCAGGCAATCGCGCGCGTCCTGCAGCGCCCGGTGCTGCTGGCGGTCCCCCTTGACCAGCAGGCGTGTCAGCGTATCCAGCCGATAATTCGGCATGCCGGGCAGCCGGCGGCGGGCCATCGCGCAGGAATCGAGCACCGGGCTGGTGAAGAGCGGGACGCCGCTGCGCTCGCTCTCCAAGCGCAGGAAGCCGATGTCGAACTTGGCGTTGTGGGCGATCACCGCGGTGGCCTGGCAGAACTCGACAAAGGCGGGGAGCACTTCAGCGGCGGACGGGCAGTCCGCCACCATTGCGTCGGTGATGCCGTGGATGGCGGTGGCGGCGGCGGGGATATGGCAGCCGGGATGTACCAACGCCTGAAAATGCCCGGTTTCGCGCCCGTCCTCCCAACGCACGGCAGCCATCTCCACGATGCGGTCGGTCTCTCGATTGAGGCCGGTAGTTTCCAGATCGAGGGCGACCAGGCGTGATTGGGGCAGACGGGTGAACATAACAAACCCATTGTAGCGGAAAATCGGTGGATTGGCGAGGGAGTTCTGTGTTTTGAGTTCTCACCATGAGGGGGACTGTTGACACAACAAGGGGAAGGAGCAATCGCTCCTTCCCTTTCACTATCTTTCACGCGGGCGGATATCCGGCGGAGTACCGCCTGAGGCCCGCGCTCCATTAATCGTTGAACAGGTGCACCAGGTCGCCCAGGTTGTCCAGCTCCTGCAGGGCGGCCATCTCCGCTTCCACTTCGCGGGCGGCGCGGGAGCCGTAGGGGGTGCGGGTGAAGAGCGCGTTGCGCTCCGCCACCAGCCCGTGGCCATGGCGATACACCGCGGCCAGCAGTCCGGCGGCTTCCGTGGACAGCGTCTCGCGATCCAGCGGGATGCCCTGTTCCTTCAGGTTCAGCAATTCCGCGTGAATCTTCGGTAGCGTCCAGCGGCGATAGCGCGACACCTGGTCCGGGTTCAAGCCGGCAGCGCGCAGCGCGTCGGCCCAACAGTGAAAGCGTCCGGCGTGCAGCGCGGCGGCGGCCAGCGGCGGGTCCAGCTCGGTGGAGACGTAATGCCAGCTCAGGTCGGCACCTTTCGCATGCCATTCGCGAATCCGTGCAATCACGCTCTCGCGGGTCCAGTGACGATACCGGCGGATGGATTCGTAGTCGAAACCGGCGGCGTGTATGGCGGCGCCCCAGTTTCCGAAAACCCGCTCCGCCGCACGTACCAGCGAGGGCACGCGCTGTTCGGTGCGCATGTAACTTAATTCGTGACCGGCATTCGCTTCCGCGCGAATGGCTGTCGTCACCGTCTCTTCCGTCCAGATACGTTCGCAAATGGTTCGATGCGACATCCTGTGGACTCCCTTTCCTGTCGGGATATGAGGTCAAATCAGGGTGATTTTACCCATTTCTGTCGACCTCTATCCCACGGTCAAATCTCGTCAAGTTTGAATGATTGTCGTGCGAAGTCATCCCCAGATGACCAGGAGGTATAGACACAGGGTTTCCCGTTTTGTTGCAAGGAAAACGAAAATCTGCCGATTATGCTAAAAAATTTAGACAATCTTTACAATGAAGGGCTTTGGTGACAAAGTGGGGGTGATTGCGTATACTAGCCCCGGCTTGCCATCAGGCAATACGCTTGCCTTTGTGTTGAAGAGATCATGGGGAGTATGTCATGACCACCTACCTTGCCGCGTATGATACCGAGAACCCGAAATGCCACGCCGCCCTGCCGCGGATCGTGGAGATGCACGAAAAGCATGCCATGCCGGCGACCTTTTTCATCGTCTCCGGCATCGTCCCCGGCCATGAAGCTGAGATGAAGGCGCTGCTCGACAACCCGCTCTTCGAGATCGCCTCGCACACGCACACCCACGAGCTGCTGGCGACGCACAGCCGCTCCGTCAACCCGCCGGTGCCGGAGCACACGCTGCCGGACGAAGTGCTGGGCAGCAAACAGCGGCTGGAAGACCTGTTCGGCCGCCGGGTCACCGGCTTCCGCCCGCCGTGGGGCTACGGCGACGGACTGAAACACGCCCCGCGCCTGCTCGAGCTGCTGAACGAGGGACAGTACCAATACGTGTCCTCCGTGCTCTGGGGGCCGAACGACACCATGCCGGCGCTCATTCAGCCGCCGTATACCTACGCGCCGCAAGGCTACCCGCAGCTGTGGGAGATCCCGAGCTGCGGCTGGCACGAAAATATCATGAAGCGCGCGGTGGTCGCGCTGGAAGACGTGGTCGCCCCCAGCGCCCCCTTCCCCGGCGCCATCCCCACCGGGCTCTTCCAGTCGGCGGAGGATGAATTCGCCCTCAATCGCATCTTCATCGACCAGGCGGTGAAGGTGGGCAACCCCCACGTCACCCTCATCTGGCACCCGTGGAGCTTGGGCGGCTTCGACCCGGAGATGCAGATGCTCGACCTGACCTTCAGCTACGTGCGCGAATTGGGGCTGCCATGCAGCACGTTCGGCGAATACGCGGCGACGCTGGCGTAATTCACAGGGATCTATAAGATATGCAGGATGGGGAAGATGAAAAAATATTAGTCCAACAGGTTGTTGGGCAAATCTATAAAGATAACCAGTTCCTGTTTACGAGCACAGGTAAAGGGTGGAAGTGAGATTCACAGTCTGGAAGGGTGCGGGAGCCCCGCTCGAGTATAGGTAGGCTTTCCTGTATTCGGGCGGGGCTCTCGCACCCTTCCAGACTGAGAGTCGCACTTCCAACCCTTTATTATCAGCGTTAGTGGGCTACTACAAACCAAGCAGGAAATGCAGGATTTATGGTGTAATCCATTCCATACCTTACCTGACAAGGGGCTTGCCATGCATCTCCGTAACCTTGCGCGTCTTCGCGACCGGAAGACCGGCCGCTGTTCCTCCTGGGATGTCACCGGCCGCAATGCCGACGCCTGGACGATTCCCGCCGGGCAGTCGCGGGTGCTGGCGGATATCCATGGGCCCGGTGTCATCACGCACCTGTGGATGACGCAGGGGGCTCACTATCGCGAATGCCTGCTAAAGATCACCTGGGACGACGCGCCCTACCCCAGCGTGCTCTGCCCGCTCGGTGACTTCTTCGGGCTGGGGCATGGCATGGTGAACTCCTACCAGTCGCTGCTCTTCACCGCCTCCACGCACTGGAACAATCAATTCAACAAGGGCTGCGCGCTGAACTGCTATGCGCCGATGCCGTTCAAGCGGCGGGCGTTGGTGGAGCTGATCAACGAGAGCGCGGAGGATCACAACCAGTATTTCTACGTGGACTATGAAACCTGCGCCGCAGAGGAGGTGGAAAACCTCGGCTATCTCCACGCGGAGTTCCGTCGTACGCTCCCCTTCGGCGGCTGGGGGCCGGAGATCACCGTCAACACGCCTTGCGCAGACATCGCCAACAAGGAAGAGCTGGCCTGGGACAACAATTATGTCATCCTGCAGACGCAGGGTCGCGGGCATTACCTGGGTTGCAACCTAAGCGTCACCAATTTTCAGGGCACTTGGTGGGGCGAGGGCGACGACATGATCTGGGTGGACGGCTACTACTGGCCCCCCGACCTGCACGGCACCGGTAGCGAGGATTACTTGAATCAGGCGTGGGGCATGCAGTCCAACGCCTTCCTCCGCAACGGCTCGTCCATCTTCGAGGGCAACAACCTGGAGGAAGGGAAGAGCCTTTGGTCCGGCGAGGCCGGCGGCTACCAGACCAGCTACGTTCACCACCTCGAGAACCCGGTGCGCTTCCAGCGGGAGATCAAGGTCACCATCGAGCATGGCCACGGCAACCATCTCGCCAACGAGATGAGCAGCACCGCCTACTGGTACGCCGAGCAGCCCACCAGAACCGCCACCCCGCCCCCGATGAAACAGCGCCTGCCCGTGCGCAAAGAAGACGGAAAATGGATCATCGAGGAGCCCTGCCCCGATGAACCAGTGCGGGTGAACGATGAGATGCGCGAGAAGAAGAAGGAGTGGGAGGCGAAATAACCGGTTAACTTCTCGGACGAGCGTTGTTTGTAGTCAGCCACGCAGCGAAGCGAAGTGGCGTTCGTGTATAGGAGAGCTTACCTGTTAACGAACGCCACTTCGCTTCGCTGCGTGGCTTACTACGAACAACGTTCGTTCGAAATGTTTACCTATTGGCGCACTTAATGTTAACCACCGGTGATGTTGTAAATAATCACCCACCGCATGTTGACAAACAGCTAACTTTGCGCTAATATCCGGGTGAAGGTGAGGTGCATGATGCCATTTCAAGCGGATCGCTTGCGTTTACTGTTGGACAACCGTGGGATGAAACAGAACGAGCTGGCGGAGAGCTTGCAGCTCTCGACCGGCATCGTCAGCAGCTACCTGAGCGGCGTGAAAAAACCCAGCGAGAAAACGCTGGTGCAGATCGCCGCCATCTTTGGCACCAGCACCGATTACCTGCTTGGCTTGATCGAGCAAGCGGCGGACGCGCGCGAGCCGGAGAAGGCGCTAGCGCCGCCGGCGACCGGCACCCAGTTGCGGCGCAACCCGCAATGGGGCGTGCTGCACCCCGTGACCAGCTACCCGCTGCTAGACCCGGCGGAGCCCAACCTGCTGCGCGAGCAGTTCCCCTACGACGACGTGCCGCGCATGGCCTTCGACGGCCTCAGCGTGCCGATGGAGCCGGCGCCGGAGATTTTCATCACCGACACCACCTTCCGCGACGGCCAGCAGGCGCGCCCGCCCTACAAGGTAGAGCAGATCGTGCGCCTCTACGACATGCTGGGCCGGCTGGGCGGGCCCAACGGCGTCATCCGCGCCTGCGAGTTCTTCCTCTACAGCGAGAAGGACAAGGAAGCGGTGCGCAAGTGCCAGGAACTGGGCCGGCGCTTCCCGGAGGTCACCGGCTGGATCCGCGCCGTCAAGTCCGACTTCCAGCTCGTGCGCGAGATGGGGCTGAAGGAGACCGGCATCCTCACCTCCGCCTCGGATTACCATATTTACCTGAAGCTGAAAAAGACGCGCGCGCAGGCGATGGACGACTACCTGGGCCTGGTGACCACCGCGCTGGATGCCGGGCTGGACACCGTGCGCTGCCATTTGGAGGACATCACCCGCGCCGATTTCTACGGCTTCATCGTGCCCTACGTGCAGCGGCTGATGGAGCTGGCGCGCGAGTCCGGCAAGGTGGTGAAGATCCGCCTGTGCGACACCATGGGCTTCGGCCTGCCCTACGCGGAAGCGGCGCTGCCGCGCAGCATCCCGAAGATGATCCACGTGATGCGCCACGAATGCGGCGTGCCCGCCGAGTGGCTGGAGTGGCACGGGCATAACGATTTCCACAAGGTGCTGGCCAACGCCACCACCGCCTGGCTCTACGGCTGCGCGGCCTCCAACTGCGCGCTGCTCGGCTTCGGCGAGCGCACCGGCAACCCGCCGCTGGAAGGCGCCATCATGGATTACATCGCCCTGCGCGGCGAGGCCAACGGGGTGGATACGCGGGTGATCAGCGAGATCGCCGACTACTTCACCAAAGAGCTCGGTATCCACATCCCGCCGCACTACCCCTTCGTGGGCGCGAACTTCAACGTCACCAGCGCCGGCATTCACGCCGACGGCATGCTGAAGAACGAGGAGATTTACAACATCTTCGACACGCGCAAGCTGCTCGACCGCCCGGCGCGGGTGAACGTCACCGACAAGTCCGGCGTCGCCGGCATCGCCCACTGGGCGAACAGCTACCTGGGCTTGAAAGAAGAGAACGCGCTGGACAAGCGCCACCCCGGCCTGCTGGCCATGCATGAGTGGGTGAAGGAGCAATACGCCGCCGGCCGCGTCACTTCCATCTCCGATGAGGAGATGCTCGTCCACGCGCGCATGTACCTGCCCGAGTATTTCAAGACCGACTTCGACCTGCTGCGCGGCCACGCGCTGGATGTCTCCGAGAAGATCGTCGCCGGGCTGGTGGAGGATTCGGTGCTGCAGAGCATGGATCACGCGCGCATCGAGGACGTGCTGCAGGAGGCGGTGCACAAGTACCTGTTCTGCCAGTTCATCTACGTGGTGGACCTGCAGGGGCGGAAGATCACCGAGAACGTCACCCAACCGAAGTTCCGCGAGCAGTTCAGCACCTTCGGCCTGGACGAGAACTTCGCCGACCGCGACTGGTTCCAGGGCGCCCTGCAAGAAGGCGGTATCTTCATCACCGACTTCTACAAATCCCGCATCACCGGCGTGCTCTGCATCACCGTCTCCGCCCCGATATTGGACGCGGACGGCGAGCCCGTCGGCGTCCTCGGCGCCGACCTGAACTTCGCGGAGTTGGTGCGGATGCATGAGTCGGTGGAAGTGAAATAAGTGGCGAGTGGCCAGTGGCGAGTGTCGAGTGTTTCGGATAGTGGAAGGTTTGCGGAGATCAATTAAACCTTTCAGATACACGGACACTCGCCCCTCGCCACTACATGATATAATGTCCCGTGGAGGCTCCCCAGGATGGAAACCACTCCACAACCAAAGCGTCCCCGCCGTCGCCTGCCCCGTTGGGCTTGGGTGCTGATCATCCTTATGGTGCTTGCAGGCGGGTGGTATTTCGCCGGACGATTGCATCCGGTAACCATGCGCACGATCCCTGCCAACTGTTACCTCCACTTCTCGATGAGCGGCTGCGGCTATCCGGCGGTGGAGGGGCCGACCGCTAAGGACAAGGGCGTCTACGATTTTTCTGCGCGCTGGCTAGATGACGATGGCCGACCGCAGGGTAAGCCGTTTGTCCTGCATGCCGGGAAATGGGCGGTGAGCACGGAGCGTATCGCCGTCGCGCATACCCTGGCAACGGATAAACGGAATGCGGTAGGCATCGCCTGGCGGGATGGGCGGCGCACCCAGTTGACGCTGCCATGGCCGGTATCGAAGCTCCTCCCCACCGCCGACAATGGGTGTTTCCAGGGTCGTGGTCAACTCTTCGATTCGCAGGGGACGGCTGTCTTTACCCCGCCGATGAACCTGGAGTTTGCCGGCGGAGTGCAGAGCGTCGATCCGCGCTACGTCGTCCTGAGGCATTGGTCATCAACCATGCGCCTGAAAGATCTGATGCTGTATGACACCGCCAGTGGGAAGCGGCTGTGGATGACCACACGCTCGGTATGGCAGGCAGGCATCGTCTTCCATACCGGAAATGACTTTCTCTTCGTGCCGCGTGAGGGGCTGGCCCAGCGCTTCACCGGGGGCGCGCCCTCCGGAAGTATCGGCACCCCAGCCGGCCGCGCGTTGCCCTGGTGGTGGGGCGAAGATGGCACGGTATGGACGGTGCAGGCGGGCAGCGTGCAGGTGCTCGATTGGCAGCACGGCGCCCTCCGCCTGCACAAGCTGCCGGTCACCTCGACGGAAGACCCGCGCGTCCGCCGGCTGGAAAATCGAGCGGGCCCGGAATCCCTGTATTATATCTTCCCGACTCCGCCGCATGAGCCGTCCTCCGGCATGGCGGTGTGGGGCAACGGGCGTCTGGTTGCTGTCACTGCATCGCAAAACATCTGGCCAGCCGCTGTACAGCACTTAATGCAACCGGTCATCAAGCGCTACCGCACACTGCAGCGCGAGCGGCGGGTACTCATCCTGTATCGCAACGGGCGGAAGATCGGTAGATACGCCATCCCGCTCGACCCGAACGCGGTGTTGGAGAAAGAACTGTTGCTCGCTGTCCCTCCTCCCGGAACCGGTTATGTCCCCCCCGTGTTGGCCCGCGAGCATCTGGCCTTCAACAAAGACGGCACCCGTCTGGCGTGGGTGGTACAGACGGCGAAGGGAAAGACGATTTACGTCTTCAAAGTGCCTAAGTAGGACCAGAGCCCGTCACCTCCTTAACGCCTGTAAACAGGACGAGCACTGTGTGGAAGCTCGGCGATAGCCGCGCGCTCGGGACCAAGTTATAGCGCCATTTCGCTTCGAAGAGAAACAGGCGCTATAACTTGGTCCCGAGCGCGCGGCTATCGCCGAGCTTCCACACAGTGCTCGTCCTCTTTCCGGGCATTAAGATGGAGGCTGACTCTGGTTCTATAATCGGATCTATTCCATCTCTGCATGCAGCACCGTCGCCGCCTGGCTCAACGCGAAATCCAGCCGCCCGCGCGCTTGCCCGCACCCGAGCAGCGCCAGCACGAAGGGTGGGAAGCAGCCTACTTCGCGCAGCGCAACCACCAGATCATCCGCTTCCAGTTCTGACTTCAGCGCTTCCTGTTCCGCGGCAGGCAGCAGCAGCGCACAGGCGGCGAAGGCCTCCGCGGGGTCATGCCCGGCGCTCACCAGCATGGACGCGGCGCGGCAGAAGATGACGGTGGTCAGCTTTTGCTGCGGCGGGGTCAGCGCCTGCCAGTCGGCGGCGGGGGCGGCGCCGTGATCGATGATGAGCGAGGCGCGGTCGGGGTAGCAGCAGTTGCGCCGCGCCAGGCGCCAGTCCTCATACAGCAGGTCAGCCAGGTTCCGCATCGTCTCATCCATGACGCGCGCTTCCCAGCCCAGCCGCACCATGGCGCGGTAAAAGGGCGAGAAGACCCGCGGATAGTCCTCCAGGCGCTGCCAGAGCGCCAGCCAACCGCGCGGATCGTCACGCTTGGGCAGCAATTCCTTGATCATCTCGGCGAAGCTGGGGGGCGCTTCCACGATCAGCAGGTAGAGCACGCGCCACCACTCCAGGCCCTTTTCCAGCAACTCGGCACAGCGCCGGGTGAACTGGATCAGCGACACCGCGCCTTCAATGCGCTCCCAGCCCAGTTCGGCGTCGCCCCCGCCAAGGGCGACGGGTTCCAGCAGCTCGGCCACCTCCTGCGCGCCGACGTCCAGCGTGCCGGTCTCCTCGCCGAATCCCACCCACTCGCGGTAGATGGCCGGGATCAACTCGGGATAGTCCCGCAGCGGCGCGGTGAACGGCTTGCCGGCTTCCACGCTCTCCAACACGCGCGTGATCACCTCCCGGTAGCCCGGCGAGGCTTCCGCCGCCATCGCACGCAGCGCGTCGGGAGTGGCGACGCCGCCGGCGAGCATGACGCCGAAGCGTCGGTTCAGCCGGACCAGCTCAAGCAGATCGGATGTCGCGATGTTCATGATGACGCCTCTCTTCCCAGGGATGTGCGGTGATAAATATCGTCGCCGAGTACGCGCCGCAACTGCGCCTTCGCCCGGTGCACGCGCCCCTCGATGGTGGTCAGCGGTGTAGCGAATAGCTCGGCCAGCTCCGGGCAAGAAAACCCCTCGCAGACGTGCAGCACAATCACCAGCCGGTTCTCGCGCGGCAGCCCGCTTAACGCCTGGTACACCGCCCGCTGGTGCTCCTGCGTCAGGCAGCGCGCCAGCGGATCGCCGTCTCGCGCAGCGCACGCCCGCGTCTCCGCCACCTCGTCCAGTGACAGCGCCGGCGGTGGCCTCCGTGTCGCCCGGTTGAGCGCGGTCCGCAGCGCGATGGTCTTCAGCCACGCGGCGAACAGCACTGGGTCCTTCAACGCGGGCAGCTTCGTCCACGCGCGCAGCAGGATATCCTGCGCCAGGTCCTCCGCCTCCTCGCGGTCATGCAGGCGCGCGAAGGCCGTCGCCAGCACCATGCCGCGATATCCCCGGGTCAGCCGGTCGAACGCCGCGCGGTCCCCACCCTGCGCGCGCCGCACCAGCATCGCCTCCTCGCCGAATTGTCCGCTCCGTCCCTGCAGTGCCACTGCAGGTATAATTCGACCGCGAGACGTGTTATCCTTGAAACCGCAGATTTCGCAGATTACCAGTGTCTTTTGATGCTTCGCAGGAAAAGACACTGGTAAAGCTGCAATCCATACGGGATAAGAAGGATGATTATCACTTCATCCTGAATATCCTAACTATCCTTTCCATCCTGTAAATTACTGAGAGGTTGTGCCATGCCTATCAAAGTCGCTTTCATCGGTGCCGGGAGCATCGGTTTTACCCGCGGGTTGTTCCGCGATGTGCTGGCCGTGCCGGAACTGGCGGACACGCAGTTCGCCTTCACCGATATCAGCGAGCGCAACCTGGACATGGTGGCGCAGCTCTGCCGGAAGGACATCCGCGAGAACAAGCTGCCGGCGACCATCACCGCCACCACCGACCGCCGCGCGGCGCTGGAGGGGGCGGATTATGTAGTAAGCTGCGTGCGCATCGGCGGGCTGGAGGCCTTCAAAACCGATATCGAGATTCCGCTCAAGTACGGCATCGACCAGTGCGTGGGCGACACGCTGGCGGCGGGCGGCATTATGTATGGCCAGCGCAACGTCACCGCCGTGCTCGATTTCTGCAAGGATATCCGCGAAGTGGCGCAGCCGGACGCGCTCTTCCTCAACTACGCCAACCCCAACGCGATGAACACCTGGGCGGCCAACCACTACGGCGGGGTCGACACCATCGGCCTCTGCCACGGCGTGATGGGCGGCCACGCGCAGATCGCGCAGGTGATCGAGCTGCTGGTGAACGAAGGCAAAAGCCCCGATGACTACGTGAAGGTGCAGACGGAAGAGGTGGATATCATCTGCGCCGGCATCAACCACCAGACCTGGTACATCCAGGTGCGCTACCGGGATGAGGACTGGTGCGACCGGCTGCTGGAGGGCTTCGAGAAGCATCCGAACTTCTCCAGGGGCGAGAAGGTGCGCATCGACGTGCTGCGCCACTTCGGCTACTTCTCCACCGAATCCAACGGCCACCTCTCCGAATACCTGGCCTGGTACCGCAAGCGCGCGTCCGACGTCCGCAACTGGCTGGATGAGGATTCCTGGCGCGCTGGGCAGTGGGGCGTGGGCGAAACCGGCGGTTACCTGCGCGCCAGCACGGAGAGCCGCAACTGGTTCGAGACCGACTTCCCCAAGTGGCTGGCGGAAGAGAGCACACCCATCACCCCGGCAGGGCGCGGGCACGAGCACGGCAGCTACATCATCGAGGCGCGCGAAACTGGCCGCGTGTACCGCGGCCACTTCAACATTGTCAACAAGGGCTGCATCACCAACCTGCCCGCCGACGCCATCGTCGAGGTGCCGGGCTACGTGGACCGCAACGGCGTCAACATCCCCATCGTGGGCGACCTGCCGCTTGGCTGCGCGGCGGTCTGCAACGCCTCGATCTCCGTGCAGCGGCTGGCGGTGGAAGCCGCCGTGCACGGCGACGTGAAGCTGCTCAAGCAGGCGATGCTGATGGACCCGCTCACCGGCGCGGTATGCGATCCCACCGAGATCTCACAGATGACCGACGAGATGCTGGTAGCGCAGGCGCAGTGGTTGCCGCAGTACGCGGACGAAATCGCGGCGGCGGAGCAGCGCCTGGCGGCGGCGAAAGCGCAGGGTATGTACAAGGGCACCAACACCTGGGTGGGCGCCGCGCGCCTGACCGACGAAGAGCGCAAGCGTGCCGCGCAATGGGCCGACACCATCTTCACCCAGTTCGCGGTCAGCACGCTGCAGGCGCCGGTGGCGGACATCCGCACGCTGGGCCTTCCCGCCGCCAGCCTCTGCAGCCAGGACATCGAAGGCCGCACCAACTTCCAGGAGAACGGCTTCCTCGACGTCCGCGGCATCCACGAAGGCAAGGACGGCGTCATCTACCTGCTGACCCGCTACCAGGCGGAGCAGCCCGGCGCCGGCACGCTGCTCTATGGCGTCGACGGCCCGGTGAAAGTCTGGATCAACGGCGAAGCGGTCGACGCCCGCCACGACGCCACCAACCCCGCCGTCCCCGGCGAATACCAGGCAACGGTGAGCTGGAAACAGGGCCAGAACGACATCCTCTTCGCCTTCGCGACCAACGCCGGCCGGGCGTGGGGGCTGTATGCGGGAGTATCGGCGGAAAAGTAGTATTAGGCTGTTTACGATCTTTTCGAAAAACGAGCAAGCCCGTACGTAGTCAGCCACGCAGCCGCAGCGGAGTGGCGTCCGTATTTAGGCATACTTTCCTGTCAACGAACGCCACTCCGCTGCGGCTGCGTGGCTTACTACGTACGGGCTTGTCGGTTTTTGGATGAATTATATATAGGAACACATCATGTCACTCTCAACCTTCGATATCATCCTCGGCGATGCGCGTAAACGCGGCTATGCCGTCGGCTCCTTCAATATCTGGGATATCTTCTCCGCCCGCACGGTGATTGCCACCGCTGAGCGGCTGCGGTCGCCGGTGATCATCTCCCTCTGGCGGCAGGAGCTGGACCTGGCGGGCGAGCAGGAGCTGTATGACGTCACGCTGTCCTTCGCGCGCAAGGCCAGCGTGACGGTGGCGATCTTCATCGACCATGCGCCGGATCTCGCCGAGATCGAGCGCGCCATCGCCTGCGGGGCGACCAGCGTGATGATCGACGGCTCGCGCTTTCCGCTGGCGGAGAACATCGCCCTCACCCGGCGGGCGGCGGAGATCGCCCACGCGGCGGGCGTGTCCATCGAGGGGGAGCTGGGGCACGTGGGCGAAGAGGAAGGCTCGCTGCCGGACGCTTCCTGGTACACCGACCCCGACGAAGCTGAGCGCTTCACCGCGGAGACCGGCATCGACGCGCTGGCGGTGGCCATCGGCAACGCGCACGGCGTCTACCGGCAGGAACCGAAGCTGGCGCTGGACATCCTGGCCGAGATCGGCCGGCGGGTGACCGTCCCCATCGTCCTCCACGGCGGCAGCGGCATCCCGGATGAGGACATCCGCCGCGCCATCACTCTCGGCATCGCCAAGGTGAACATCGGCGCGGAAGGCCGCATCGCCTACTTCACCGCCCTGCGTGCCGCACTGGCGGAGATGCCGAACGAGAAGTTCCCGCACATCATGCTGCCCCCGGTGTTCCGGGCCCACGCCGCGCTGGTGGAGGAGAAGATCCGCGTATTGATGTCGGATGGCAAGGCGGAGTAATCTCTGGAAGGTTGGATGAATGGCATTGCCCGTAGCCGCACCCTTTACGGGTGCGGTGAGGTCAGGTTTTATGAATGGATGAAGAGCGTACTCGGCCATTCATACAGGCTTACCTCACCGCACCCGTAAAGGGTGCGGCTACGGGCAGATCCAGTCATCCAACCTTCCAACCTTCCGATTACTTCGTCGCGACGGGCGCCTGCTCCAACGTGGTCTGCAAGTGATCCGTCAGTTTCGTGGTTTTCCCCGGCTGCTTCATCTCCTGCACGCTGGTCAGATCGGCGGTCACCCGCTGCACCGCGCCGGCCTCCGCGTCGAAGAGATAAATCACCTTGCCATCCACCGTGCCCGCGTAGGTGCCGGAAACAGTCTTCTTCTGCTCGTCCTTCCAGTCCCGCGCCTCGGGATCGCGCTTGCCGGTCATGACGCAGGTGATCTGCAGCAGCTCGCGGTTGTCGACCTTCTGCTTCCCGTCGACGGTAAAGATCGCGGTCACCAGAACCGGGAAGTCGTCCGTCATCGCCACCACCGCGGTTTGCGACCAGCTCTGGCCGTCCTTCATGCCCGCTTCAGGAAAAGCCAGGCCGTGCCCGAAGGGCAGCGCAAGCGCGACGTAAGGCAGCAGCCCCACGGCGCCTAAATTGCGCGAGAGATAGGCCCCCAGCTCATCGTCCGCATCCTTGACGCCGGTGATCTCCCCCGAGGCCTTCCGTAGATAAGTGGCGGTCGTCGGCGCGAGCTTGTCTTCCGTCTTCGCTTTGTCCGGCATCTCCTTCGCAGTGGCGCCGAGCAGCTCGACGAGCGCTTTGCCGTTCGCCTGCTTGTAGGAAATCTCCGTGATGCCGCGGCGGACGGACAGCACCTTCTCGTTGGCGTCAAACAGCAGCGTCAGGTTCATCCCGGCTTCGCGCGGCGTGTCACCTTCGGCAACCGTGCTGCTGATCCGCGAGAAACGGCACTCCGCGTGCAGCGACCGCGTATTCCCCTCGCGATCCTTATACTGGGTGGCATATTTGGCGCCGTAGGCTAGCGTGCTGATTCCGCACAACAGCAGCCCGATGGCGGCAATGGTGAAGAGACGTGTGTTAAACATTCTGGACCTTCCTGATCGTGCTACGCTTTCGTATTGGGTGGCGGCAGCACCTTCAGCGCCTTCTCAATATAGCCTTTGATCGACAGCAGGTGCTGCGGGGTATCGAAGAAGGTGAATACAAAATCCTTCCCATCATACCCCGAGACGCCCACCACACATGCATCGGCGCCAGGATACTTGCTGATGCGAATGGTGAAGTCGTCGCGGGATTTCAAGGTGACGGTGTAGAGCGATTTGGCATCTCCCCAATCATCGACGACATTCACGATGGCGCCGATGCTCTCCTTGAATACACTCAGTTCATCGTAATCCAGGTACGCGCTGACGGAAGTCGGCTCCTCGCCTTCCTTCGCGTTCTCCGCCTTCGGATACATCATGACGATTTCCATCCCCTGCATGGAATTGGGTTTCGTCGAGGGGGAAGAGCACATCAGCGTGTAAAAGGTGACGGTCGCGTTGTATTTGTCCGTGACGGTCCCCAGCTCGGTCTGCTGGCTCTCAATCACCACGTTCCGCTGGTCGAGAAACTCGCGGAGCTTGACGGTGGGAGCGGGGGGCTCAGCGGCCAGCGTTGGCAGCAGCAGTCCCACGGCAAAGACCAGGGCGATCAGTAATCTCATGACGGAACCTTTCCTGTTGAGCTTCCAAGGATATGGCGGGAGTAATAACGGGGTATTCGGCAGTCAAAGATATATTTCCTGCTCGCGGTCATCCTGCGGGAGGATTCATGCTCATACTCGCTGTCCGACTGGTCCGACTTATCAGACATGTCCGACATGTCTGACTGATCCGACTCGTCAGACAACGAGCATGAGTAAGAATCCTCGTGTAGAAAAGGGGAACCCCCCTCCCCCGGCGAATTCTACTTCTCCGATGTTCATTCATACCCTCGGCCAGATCCTCTACTCCGTCATCCTGCCGGTTTTCATCATTATCGGCGTCGGTTGGCTGCTGGACCGCAAGTTCCAACTCGACCTGCCGACGCTGTCGAAGCTCAACTTCTACGTCTTCGTGCCGGCGCTGATGTTCGTCATGCTGCTGGAGGAGAAGATCACCGCCGGTGAGTTGCTGACCGTCGGCCTCTTCAGCCTGGCACATTTCGCGCTGCTCTTCGCGGTGGCGTGGGGGCTGTTCCTGCACCGCCGCCTGCGCGACCGGCAGACGGTAATGACGCTGGGCACGGTGCTCTACAACTGCGGCAACTTCGGCATTCCGCTGGTGCTGCTCGCCTTTCCCGGCAACCGCGGGGCAATGGGCGTGCTGGTTATCATCATCATGGTGCAGAACTTCGTCACCTTCACCGCCGGCGTGTGGCTGATGGAACGGCAGGCGCGCTCGACGGGATCGGCGCTGGCCAACATGCTGAAGATGCCCACGCTGTATGCCATCGTGCTGGCGCTGCTCATGCGCTGGCAGGGGTGGCAACTACCGCACGAATTGCTGATCTTAAACGATCCGCACGGCCGTCCCGGCGTGATCAACTACCTCGCCAACGGCCTCATCAGCATCGCCTTGATTACGCTGGGGGTGCAGCTCTCGCGAGCGCGCCTTTCGAAGGCGCTGGGTCCGGTGGCCGCGGTGACCGGCATGCGCCTCTTCGCCTCCCCATTGCTGGCGGCGGCGCTGCTCCCCTTCTTCCACTTCAACCGCGAGATGGCCGCCATCCTCGTCGTCGCCGCCGGCTTCCCGGTGGCCGTCAACCTCACCATCCTCTCCGCCGAATACCGCCAGCACGAAGACCTGGCCTCCCAGTCCATCTTCATCTCCACCCTGCTGAGCGCGGTGACGCTGGCGGTGCTGCTGGCGGTGTTGCGGTAAGCTGGCCTGGGCGACGCTCCCTCACCCCCGGCCCCTCTCCCACTGAGAGGGGAGAACCGAAGAAGCTAGCTTGAACCAGTCTCCCCTCTCAGTGGGAGAGGGGCCGGGGGTGAGGGAGCGTCGCCCAGGCCAGCTTATGGCTTCCAATCATACAGATACACCGCCCCCGGCAGATTCGTCAGCTGCCGCATATTCTCCCCGTCGGCGTCCATGATGAAGAGCTGCACGTAATCGCCCACCCAGGAGACGAAGGTCAGGCGGGCGCCGTCCGGGCTCCACTGCACACGGCCGCAGGGGGTCGGGCGATGCGTGAGCTGCCGGCGGTCGCTGCCGTCGAGGGCCATGGTGAAGACCTGCGGCACCCCCTCCATGGTGAGGCCGATCAACGCGATCCGCTGGCCGTCGGGCGAGATGGCGGGGGCATCGCTGGAGCCGTGCCAGTCCTTTGCCGACAGGCGGAAGTGGCTGCAGACATCGCCGTCCGTCAGCTTGCGCGGCTGCCCCTCCCCCAGCGCGAGGGCGTACAGGTCCTCATCGTCAGGTTTCACATAAATCAGCGTATTGCCGTCCGGCGTGAATTGCGGCACCGTGCAGCCCGGCCCGGTGGGCAGCGGGGTGGCGCGGCCGCTCTGTAGGTCGAGCAGTTCCAGCGTGTAACCCTGGTCCACATTGGCGTAAACCAGCGCGCGCCCGTCGGGGCTGAAGGCGGCCATGTAGCAGTGCGCGCCTTCCGGGGTGACAAAGCGGGGCTCGCCCCCGTCGGTGTTCATCAGCAGCACGCGGGCGATCTGCCCGTCATGCGCGGTGACGGCGAGCTGTGACCCGTCCGGCGACGGCGTGAAACCGTAATACTCCTTCGCAAGCCCCAGGCGGACGGTGAGGTTGCCGGGCTCGCTGCCGTCCTCGCGGCAGCGGAACACCTGGTTCACCCCCAGCGCATCGCTCTGGAAAAACAGCCACCGCCCGTCCGGACTGAAGCGCGGGTTGTTCTCGCGGGCGCGCAGGTTGATGATCTCGCGCAACCCGCTCCCGTCCGGATGCACCACGAACAGCCCGCCCTGCACCGGCGTCGATTCCACCCCGCCCGGGATGTCAATGCTCTCGTATTCGCCCTCATACTGGAACAGCGAGAGGGCGATGAGCGGCTCGGCCGGCGGCGGCGCTGCCTGTGCGGTGGGCGCGGGGGTGACCGGGCGCAACGTGCGACCGCGCGGCACGTTCACCCAGGTGAACGGCGTCTTCAGCGCCGCCAGCCCCGTCTCCGTCAGCGCTGCCACCTCCAGCGTCTGTTCCACCGGGATGGGCGACTCGCCGGTGGTGAAGAAGGCCAGCATGGCGTCCACGAAGCGCGGGAAGAAGTCCTCCATGTGGTCGATAACCAGCGCCCGGTCCTCGCCATACTGGATGCTCAATTGGAAGGGGTGGCCGGGGATCAGGTTGATCGTCCCCCGCCGGCCATCGCGGTAGTTGACCACCATCAGGTTGGCCTCCGCGGTGCCCACCTGCATCACCTGCGACGCCCCGGTGCCCAGCGCCATCACCAGCATCTCGATCTGGTGGATGGCATACACCCCGAAGCGCCCGCCGCCGCGCGTCGCCACGAAGCGCACCGGCTCCTCGGCAATCGCGTCGCGCAGCGCGTTCTCCAGCGCCGACCCGAAGCGCAGCGCGGAGGAGGACATCAGCGGGGTGTTATACGCCGCCGCCTGCTCGAACAGCCGCCGCGCCTGCGCCAGCGTGGAGGCGAGGGGCTTGTCGATATAAACCGGCTTCCCGCTGCGCAGCGGCAGCTCCGCCAGCGCTTCGTGCCGCTCCGGATTGTCCGGGGACAGCACCACCAGGCAGTCGCATTCCTCGACTACCTGCTCCAGGCTCTGCGCCGGCGTCACCCCGTGCCCCTTGCACCACTCGCTCAGCGGCAGCTTCCCCGGCGGGTCGATCTCCGCCCACGCCAGCGTCACGTCGAACTTCTCCGGATACGGGCTCTTCCGGATCATGGTCGGGTAATTGTTTGCATGCCACTCGTCAATGAAATGGTCGATGAAGCCGATCTTACGCATTTGCAATAATTTTCCACAAAAAGGATGTTCACACCAACGCACACGGCGCTGGCAGTATCATTCGATTTGACGACATCATATTCCTTCGTGCCACGCTGGATGAGTTATCGATCGTCCCCGGATAAGCTCAGAGCATAATCCCAGCCATACTGCGCGGATTCCCCCGCCCATTGCAGATCGATCACATCATGCCCTTTCCGGTAATGGCGGATCTTGCCGCCCAGGTCCCTTCCCCAATCGCGCAACGGCTCTTCGCCGGCGAGGGTCCATCCGGCGTCTACCAGCTCGTCATCGTAAAATGCCGTGATCTGCTGATAGGATGAACTGGTCTCACAGGTGATACTCGTCGTACCGTTGCCACTGATAACCGAGGTATTTGGCGGCAAGGGGATGCGCATGAATTCAGCCTCAATGGGCTGACGTGTATGGGATGTTTGTTGGTAAAACTCCTGAACACCGGAATAACACATAAATCCCAGCATTCCCACGAAGAAGATGAGGAAGCAGATTCTCCCGAATTTGAGCCAAACACTTACGCGGTTCTGCGGCGAGATGGCCGGATAGACTGGCGTGACGGCCTCGGACAGGGTGTAGTTGATAAAACTCAGCGCCCTGACGTATTCATCAACATAGCTGAATGTAATGATGAAATAGATGAAGACGGGGAAGATAAGGGTGAACACGCTGGTAGCCATCCGCTGGCTCGGTGGCACAATGAAGTTATAGACTAGCGGCACGATGATGAAACTGGAGGTTAGCACGGCGAAGACCCAGACGAACGGATGCAGCGTGACGCACAACTCGATCTCCGTGCCGCCTGGCGTTTCGCGGAATCGGCCGTAGACCATCGGCAGTCCGGAATTGCGCCCTCGAATCACCCGGTGGATATTAAAGCCGTGCGCAAAGACCGCCCCGGTAAAGGTCTCGTCCGTCCACCCGGCTGGTGTACCCCACCCCCAGCGCATCACCTCCGGCGAAACCGTGTGCGCAAAGCGCGCCACCAGCTCCTGCCGGCTGAATGGCGTACGTATAGTCGTGCGTCGATACGGGAATTCAAACATCCTGCCCCTGGTATCAATATTCGACGATGACGTCCACTCTCCCGCTGAACGGCTCGATGATGACCGCTTCCTGCTCCGGTAAGTATGTCCCGCCGCTCACCCGTATCGCGCAGGCGCCCTTGGGGTGCGGCAGGCGCAGCGCGATCCTGTTCGGTTTACGCTCGCCCAGGCACTCCACGCTGGCGACGATCTTCCCCTCCTCCAGCCGTGATTCGACGGTGAAGGAGACGGGGCCGAAATACGTGGCCGCACGCTGCACGTCAATACGCTTGCCGGCTTCCAGCCACGCACGAGGCGCCCCGGCGAGCAGGCGCAGTGTCTCGCCCTCCTCCAGCAGCAGCATCCAGCGCGCACGGAGCAGGAACCACGCTTCCTCGTGCGTCTTGTGCGGGCTGCCGTGGCCGTAGTGCTCAGGGAAGGCGTGCGAATCGCGGTCCGCCAGGCTGGCCACCTCGTTGTAAAAGCACTTCAGGAAGGCCTTCACTTCGCCCTTCCACAGGTGCACCAGCGGGTGCGGGCTGTAATAGGGCTGCGCGAAGGCGGTGTTGCGCACATGCATCAGATCGGTCTGGCAGGCCATGATCCAGCGGCCGGCCGGCTCCTGCGGATCGATGATTTCAGCGAGGAGCAGGTAGATCGGGGTGGAAAGGCTGTCGCGCGGCATCACTGAGCCGTGCGTCCACCACGGCCGTCCGTCGGTGTAGAGCGACACCGGCCCATGCGCGCCCGCCCACGGAGGGAGCGACGGGCACCAGGTGCCATCGCCCAGCGGCACCACCGGCGAGCGGGCCAGGTCCACCGCGACCGCCGTGCGGATATCCGCTTTCCACGCTTCCGCTTCTCGGTCGATCCGCTGCGCTTCCGTCGGGTTGATCGTCGCCAGCATCTCCGCCACCCGCTTCATGCCCAGGTAGGAGTAGCCGTTGAGCATGTAGGAGCGGGTCATGTCGAGCGGATCGCCCACCATACCCTCGATCATCCCGTACCCCTGGCCGCGCAATTCCTCCCGTTTATTTCGCTCGCGCCAGGCCAGCAGGTACTCGCACGCCTTCAGCAGGTTCGGCTCGATGCTGCGCACCCAGTCGTCATCGCGGGTATAGCGGTAATGCTCGCCCAGCGTCCACAGCGCCGGCCCCGTCTCCAGCATGTAGTGATGGTAGTTCTGCATGTAGCCGTCGTCGTGCTGCTGCTCGACGAAGAACATGGCGGAGCGGCGGGCGAGCGGGTGCAGGCCGGCGGCGTCGAAGAACTGGATGATGGGCGCGCTCTCCGAGCCGATGGGACCATACACCCCGATCATGGGAGCCACGATGCCGTCCGGCTCCAGTCCGTGGCAGATCTGGTCCAGGTGCAGCAGCCCGGCGCGGATCTTCTCATCAATGGGTCCATCCGGCACGCGGAACTGCGCCGCCTCGTTCAGCTTGTGCTGCCAGAAGGCGCGGCATTCCGCATGGTGGGCGTCGAAATTCTGCCCGGCCAGCCGCTCGGCCCGCTCGGTGGAGATCGGCTCGTGCGGGAAGAGCAGGTCGAAATCTGCGCTCTCCCCTGGCGCCAGCAGCACCGCCACTTCGGTCTGCCGCAGCGGCTCCCCGTTCAGCCGGCCGACGACATACACGCCGCCGGGCACTGTGCCGAAGCCATGCTCCCCGTCGAATGCCGTGGGCACGCTGGACTGCAGCAGCGTGAAGTAGGCATATCGCGGCACCGGGGCATGATTGGTCGCCGTGATGCGATGGTAGAGCACCGTCTCCTCGTCCCGGTGGCATTCGGCGTCGTCGATCTGCTCGAAGCGCGCCTGCTGTTCCGGGGTGAAGTTGTGCCCGGCGGCGTTGCCGGCGGCGGCGAGGAAATCGGTGCCGCGCACGGTGTCAGCTCGCAGCGGGCTCGCTTCGAAGCTGACGAAGGCGGTGAAGTGATAGGCCACCTCTTCGTCCGTCATGTCGGCGTGCAGGATGGGCAGTTCCCCGTCCTCGCTGTGCCGTACCAGGTTGTAGACGCAGCCGTTGCCCCGCCCACAGGCAAAGTGGTGCTCGATCGGCGTCTCCGGATGCTCGGGCAGGAACGCCCAGTTGGACTGGAACCGCGGCATCACCGTGTGCCAGAAGCGGGTGTAATCGATCTGGAAGTGGCGGATGTCGCGGCTGATCCCCAGGAAGATCACCGGCTTCTCGTAGGTGGTCGCCGCCGCCGCGCTCTGGAAACTCTCCTCCGGCTCCGCCTCGATCTGCTGCAGCTTCGTCCGCGTTCCCTGCGCAAGCACGTCCCACGCCACCTCGTCATAGCTGCGCCCGTCCCCCGCCGGCAGCACCGCCGCCCCGAAATCCGGCAGGAAGATGGGGTATTCGCTGTTCACATCGCGCAGCAGGAAGGTAAACGGCTGCGCTGTGCGCACCGTTACCATAGTCGGGTTCGGCTCGATCCCCACCCGCTCGTCCTCGATCTGCACCTCCAGCCGGCAGGGACCATCAGTGAACGCAAAACGGTCGCCCTCCCCCGAACCATCCAAGGCGTTCAGGCCAGCCAGGCGACCGTTGACGACTTCAATAGCACCAGTGGAAGCAGCGTTCCAGGTGATGATACAGATAGACATGATTAACCTTTGGAGCGCGGACCTCCGAGTCCGCGCGTGACAATCAACAACTCGCGCGGACTCAGAGGTCCGCGCTCCCACCTATCCCGTCTGTAGCAGCTTCTCCTTCACCTCCAAATAATACCGGAAGTTGTCATACGAAATATCCGGCGGGAAGGCGTGGTCGAGGATGGGCAGGTAGCCGCCGCTCTCCAGCATGGGCGGGAGGATGGAATATAACTCGTTTTCGATGGCCTTGCGGTCCTTGGCGATCTCCATTTTGTCGATGCCGCCGGCCAGCGCCAGGCCGGGGAAGCGCTTGCGCACCTCGCGCGGGTCCATGCCGGAGGCGCGCTCCAGCGGCCAGTGGCAGGTGATGCCGGCGTCCATCAACAGCGGGATGATCTGCCAGGTTTCGCCGTCGCTGTCCAGCCAGATATGCTTGATGCCCGCCTGGTTCAAGCGCGCGTTGATGCGCTGATACCGCTTGAGGAAGAACTTGTTGAAGATATCCGGCGAGATGAGCGGCCCGCCCTTGCCGGCGAAGTCCTCGAAGTAGTTGAAGGCGTCGCACTCCACCTGCTGCAGCGCCGGCTCGATCAGCTCCAGCAGGAAGTCGACCGCGAAGTCCATCATCTCCTCCACCAGCTCCGGCTCATCGTAGAACAGGTAGGAGATGCCCTCGGTGCCGCACCACGAGCGCAGCCAGGAGTAGAGCCCGAAGGAGCCGTTGCCCAGCAGGAAGAGCGGGTAATCGCGCGTCTTCCACATGCGCGTCCATTCATCGAACCAGGGCTGCGGGTAGCGCGTACGCAGGCGCGGATCATACCGCTTTTTCATCGCCTCGAAGCTGGCGCGGTCAGTCACCGGGTGCGAGATATGCTGGTCCATCGACGGCCGCGTGCCGCGCACGGTACCCTCCTTCAACGCCCGCGTCACCGAGCCGTCGCCGTAGCGCGCGGTGATGTAGCGCTCGTCCTCCTCGATCACCTCATACTCGAACTGCGGGTCCAGGTGGATATTCAGATAGACGAAGCCGCGCCGCTCCAGCCCGAAGTAGGGCTCGCCCTCGAAGAAGTTCATGTTCAGGTCGCGCGGCATCCCCTCCGCTTCCCACCGCTCCAGCGTCTGCCCCCAGCAGCACAGCTCGTAATTCGGCACCTTGTCGACGGGCTGAAAGTCCATTACCCGGCAAAACCGCTCGCGTTGCGTCATGACGACCCCCCTGAGAGCAAATACTAGCCCTTCTATTCTGACAGAAGGAGGAGATTCCTTTCGGCATACTCCGGGTCCGACCCTTCAGGCGAAATGGTGCTCGGTGCGCGCCAGCACGTCCTGCTGCACTTCGGAAGGTAATTCCACGAAATAGCCGGAGAAGCCGGACACGCGCACCACCAGGTTGCGGTACCGCTCCGGGTCGAGCATGGCGTCCTTCAACACTTCCCGATCCGTGGTATTGAACTGCAACTGGCTGCCGCCCAGGTTGAAGCAGGTGCGAATCAACGCCGCCAGCCCGGCCAACCCGGCTTCATCATGCAGCGCGGAGGGGTGGAACTTCATGTTGATGACATTGCCGCCCGGATGCCAGCGGTAATCGACACGTGAGATGGACTGCACCACCGCCGTCGGACCGTTGAGGTCGCACCCGAAGGTCGGCGATCCGGCGTCGCTCAGCGGCTGCTCCGCCAGCCGGCCGTCCGGGGTGGCGCCGACGTGCTTCCCACCGTCGATATTGGAGGTATTGGCCGCCATCAGGCTCCAGAATTGCCCGTCCGCCGCTGTGCGATACTGCAGGCAGCGCTCGCCGAAATCGCGCGCCGCCCGGCCGGCCAGGGCATCCACCTCGGGGTTGTCATTGCCATATTTCGGCGCGCCTTCCCGCAGCAACCGGCGTTCCGCTTCGTAGCCGGTAAAATTGGCTGCCAGCATGCGCCGCAGCTCATCCAGCGTAAAGCGCCGTTCCTCGTAAACGAAGCGCTTGATCGCCATCAATGAATCGGCGGTCGAGCCGATGCCCATGCACGCCACGCCGAAGTTGCCGGGATAGCGCGCGCCGCCGTCGCACAGGTCACGCCCCCTGGCAAGGCAATCTGCCGTCAGCGCGCTCAGCAGCGGGGCGGTCAAATCCGCCGCCTGCCCTTGCGCAGCGGCAATGTCCGTGTTCATCGCCTCCACATGCCGTTGCAGTTGATCGTACATCTGCAGGCGAAATGCCGTGTAAAAGGCGTCCCAGGTGGCCGGCTCACTGGTTTGCGGTCCCGCCTGCTCCCCGGTGAGGCTGTCCCGGCCGTTCCACAATGCGCGGTCGACGCACGCCAATAAGTTGAAGCGGCTGTCCGCCCACGGGGCATGCCGTCCGGCAATGGCCACCTCGATGCAGCCCACGAAACAGTAATCGCGCGCATCCTCCAGCGGATAACCGAGCGCCGTCAGCGCCGGAATCTGCACCGCGTCGTTGTAGACGGCGGGGTAGCCGATGCCGGTGCGAATCACTTCGGCGCACTTCAGTAAGAAGGCCTGCGGCGTGCCTTCGTGGATGCGCGCGGTGACGTTGCCGCCGACGCGGCCGATGCGGCTCACCGCCTCCAGCACCATCTCGCTGACCGGATTGGTGCCGTCGCGCCCGTCGGGGGTGACGCCGCCGATAGTATGGTTCTGCACTTCGTCGCGCGTCGCGATTTTGGCGAAGTAATGATCCAGCAGGCGTTGCATGTCATCATGGGTGAGCCGTCCGGCTGCCAGGTCCGCGGCGTAGAAGGGGTACAGGTACTGGTCGATGCGCCCCAGCGCCATGGCATACCGCTCGTCAAGCTGCAGCATGGTATGCGCCAGCAGCACCAGTTGCAGCGCCTCCCAGCAGGTGCGCGGCGACTCGGTCGCGATGTGCCGCAGCATCTCCGCCTGCTGCCGGTAGAGCGGCTGCCACTCCGGGTGCACGTCGGCCAGGCGCTCGGCCTCTTCCGCCCAGCGCCGGATAAAGTGGCTCGCGCCGTCCAGCGCCAGCAGCACCGACTGCAGGAAGGCGACTTGTGCGGGGTCGTCCTGCCGTGCCAGCGTCGCTTCCGCCTGCGCCCGCAGCCCGGCAAAGCCCTCGCGTAACAGCGTAGGGTAATCCGGCGCCTGGTGATCGAAACCGGTGCCGAAGTAGCGACGGCCGAACGATTGCACGTAGGCACACGCCTTGTTCAGCGCGTCCGCATCCGGCGCCTCGGTGGACAGGCGTCCCAACTTCGCACCGAGCAGCAGGTCGCCCGGGATGGTGACGAGTTCCACCTGTTCCAGGATGGCGTTGAGCGCGTGCGCGCGGCGCAGCGTCATCGGCAGCCCTTCGGAACGGCGAAAACCCTCCGCGCGCCAGAGCATAAAGACGGGGTGCTGCCGTCGGGCGAGCATATCCGTCACCTGATCGGAGATAACCATTGCAGACTGTGACGGCGGCAGCATCAGTTCTCCTCTCCGACAAAGAGCGCCTTGATGGCCTGCCCGCTGCCCACCCGCGCGATCGCCTCGTTCGCCTGCGCGATGGTGAAGGTGTCGGTCACCACGCGCGAGATGGCGTCCCACTGCGCCGGGATGCTGCCCATGAATGCCAGATAGCGTTCCCGGTCCTCGGTGGTGAACTGGGCGCTCCCGAAGATTTGCAGCGCGTTGAAGGTCACCTGGTGCGTCGGGAAGGGCACCGCGCCGCGATCGGAATATTGCCCGGCCCAAACATAGCGCCCGCGCGAGCGCAGCCAGTTCAACCCTTCCGTCACCGCCTGCGGATTGCCGGTGCCTTCGATGATCAGGGAGGCGCCGATGCCGCCGGATTGCGCCTGTATGCGTGCCTGCCGCGCTTCCGGCGTGGTCGTGCGAATATCCAGCACCTCGTCCGCCCCCAGCGCGCGCGCCAGTTCCAGCCGCAGCGGGTTGGAGCCGGAACCGACCATCGTCACCGTGGCCGCGCCGAGTTGCTTCGCGTAGAGCACGGCAAACAATCCGACCGGACCGGCGCCCTGTACCACCACGTGGTCATCGGCGGTGATGCCGCCGGCATATTCGACGCCGCGCACGACGGTGGGACCGGCGCACAGGAAGGCGGCGGCCACCTTCATCGGCAAGGCCTCCGGCACCTTCAGCAAGTAGCGGGTCGGCGAGATGTTGCACTCGGCATACCCGCCATGAAAGTGCGGCGGCTCTTCCGGCGACCGCGTGTAAGTAAGCGTCTCCATCAGATGCAGGCAGGACGCCCCGCCGCCCGTCGCGCACAGCGGGCAATGGCCGCACGATTCGATGACATTGACGGCGACGCGATCGCCCACGCGCAATGACGCGCCCACGGCGTCGGTCTGCTCGCCGTCACCCAGCGCCTGCACGCGGCCCAGGTACTCATGGCCGAGGATCACCGGGCCGGGAATCGCCAGCGCGCCTTCCCAGATATGCAGGTCGGTCCCGCAGATGCCCGAGCTCTCCAGGCTGACGATGGCGGTGTTCGGGGCCGGGGAGCCAAGCGGATAGTCACGGATCGCTAATGGCGCATGGTGTTCGACAAAGACGGCGGCTTTCATAGTGCCCTTTCGCAACGAGTTGGATCGCAGCCGCTATTATAGACACTTCTCCTCGTGCTGCCAACGACGTTCGAGCCCTCGGTGCATTTCGCGCAAATGCCATACCTTGGGGCTGTTGAAAAGGATCTCCGAAAAACCAGTAAGCCCGTTCGTAATTCTACAACATAGATGAATCAGCGTTAATTTGATAATAGCACCCGGTCCGGTGGTCGAGTAGGCAGGTGAGCTTGACGAAAACCCCTCACTGCTACCGCGCCGTATCGAGACTACCGCGGTTATAGGTAAGCCTGACGTGAACGGGCATTATGGGAGTGGTGGTCTCGATACGGCTCGGTGGCTGTACCCAGAGGTCACGCATGCTGCGTCAACTGGGTAATCGGCACCGCGGTATGGCCGTTCAGCAACATCGGCTCGATCCGCCGGATCGTCCAGGCACAGTCGGCCGGCGGGATTTGATCGTCCAGGCGCTGCAGGATCAGGTTCACCGCTTCCTGCCCCAGTAGGCGAGGGTAGCGTTCGACCGTGGTCAGTTTCGGGTGAATGTTCGGGAAGAAGTTGCCGCAGCCGGCGACGCAGAGTTCTTGCGGAACACGAATCCCGAGACTGCCGGCATTGAAGATGATCGAGGTGGCGATCCAGTCATTGGTCGCCAGGATAGCCGTCGGTCGATGCGGGTGGCGCCACCATTGGGCAAGGGTGGCGGCGATCTCTTCATGGTTCGAGAGTAACTGGACGCGTTCTGTGGTGAGACCGTATTGTTTCATCATTCGCAGTAAGAGCGGTTTATAACACTGGTTGGTTAATGGGGTATCGATTCCCAGGAAGGCAACCTCCCGGTGTCCGAGCTGCCAAAGGTGAACGATACTGAGACGCAACACGGCTTCCAGATCCGTCAGCACCAGGTCGGTCGCCGCCAGCGCGCTGCTGGTTTCGGAGATGGTGACGAAGTAGACCCCGGCGCTGTGGATCGCCAACAGCGCTTCGCCATGGATCGGTTCCATCAAGCCGGGCAAGGCGATGATGATGCCTTCCACCCGGTGCTCGAGCAAGGTGCGGATGACGCGTGTCACCGCCTCTTCCGTCTGCTGGGTTTCCTGCACCATCACGGTGTAGTTGTTCCGCGCGGCGTGTTCCAGCACGCTGCCCATAATGTGCGCGTATAACGGGCCGAAATGCCGGTGAATGACGAACCCGAGGGTGCGGCTTTTCCCGGTAATCAGCGCCTGGCTCAAGCGGTTGGGAAGATACCCGTATTCCCTGGCGATGGCCTGGATGTGCGCCCGCGTGTCGGCGCTGATGCGCGTGTTGTCGCGCAGGGCCAGTGACACCGTCCCCACCGATACGCCTGCCGCTTTGGCGATATCGCGCATATTGGGCATCTGCCAAATCCTTTACCGCATGGTCCAATGCGAAACGAGTTTGTCACCACCAGGGCACTTCTAGTGTAAACCATAACATCCTGACGGTAAAGGGAGAGGCTGATCAGGCATTCCCAATCCCATAACCAGGGGCAACGCTCTCACTCTTATACACTTTTTCGATCACGGTTCTGGTTCCTGCCGGCCCGCCTCGGGGATCAAATCCCCGGGCTATTCATAGACGCCTCCTGCAAGGAGGCTTTCGATTTTGTTGTTTTCAGCCGGATTGATCCGGCGTCTTACATTAGCCCGGCCTTTTCAAGGCCGGGGCGGGCCGGCGAGCATGCGTGCTGTGGTCGAAAAACCGAGATGTGTATAAGAGTGAGGGCAACGCTCCTGGAATTCGGCTGCATTATGCAGAACCTGATTGTATACTGGGGGGTCCCTTCGGACGTGTAGATGCCGGGGGCTCGGTTGTGCCGTCCCCCCGCGATTTGATCGCTTTGGCGGCGCGGGCGATGCCTTCCGCCACATTGCGCCAGGCGGCATCGCGATCTTCCCATTGCGTCACCGGGCGCATGTCCCTGGGCAGACCCTGGAATGACATGAACGGCGCATCGCTGACATAAGCGTCACGCAGCATGACCGGGATCACCACCGCCTCACCCATGGCATGTCTTTTAACGGCCCGCGTCATTTCACGGTCATAACAATAATCGGAGGCTAAAAAATCGGCGCTGATGAGCAGCAGGATAATATCTGCCTGTTCCAGGTTGAGATCGATGACGCCTGCCCAGGACTCGCCGGGGGCGATGCGGCGGTCATGCCACGTCTCAATCACCCCTTGCCGATGCAGCAGCTTCAGATGGGTATCCAATTGCTCGCGCAGCGATTCGTCTTTATGCGCATAGCTGATGAAGACACGCGCGGCCGCCATATCCACCCTCCTCACGTCAATGCCGTGCAACAGCGTTTTAACGTTGAATTTTTCCAGCTTTCCGTCCACCACTATCGGAATGCATTCTTCATTGACCGCTTCATAGGCCAGCAAATCGCGATAGCCAACCGAAATCTGCGGATACTCGGGCAGCGGCACCATTTCTGTGACGGGGAGTTTCGTGATCGTCGTATGGATGCGTTCGAAATCCGTGCGAATCACCGCCAGCAGCTCCCGCCGGCGCGTCGCGCTCTCTCCCTGCACGCGGATGGTCACCCGCTTATCGGCGGCATCCGCCTTCACCAGCGCCCGACATCCCTCCCAGGCCAGCACCACCCCGCTCCGCCAGCGCGCCTGCCCCTCGCTCATCGGCGCGGTGCGCACGATGAAGCGCGGCAGCAACCCTTCGGGCAACACTTCGTAATGGTATTCGAAATTCAAGCACCCGGCAGGATCGAAGGCGCCGGTCACGTCGGGCTCTTCTTTGGGAAGCAGATCGGGTATCAAATAATGGTTCAAATCTTCGGGGAAGGTAAAACTGAGCTGGAATTTGCGCATCAGCTCCATCAAAAAGTGGTGTTTATCGCCGGGATAATCCTTAAGCGGCAACATGCGCTTTAAGTCGCGCAGGCGTAATTCACCATGACTTTCGGCCAGCATTTTGTGATTCAATATGCCGTAAACGCCTTCGGTCGCCCAGCGCGGGTTGAGTACGCTGGTTTCGCTCAGGCGTGGATCGTCGCGATAATTGAGGGCGATGCCCAGGCAGTGCAGATAGCCGGCCAGTCTCTCCTGCGCCTCGGGGTCAGCCTCACCTGATTCGGCGCAAATTTCGCGGTACCGCTCGAAGCTGAGATAATTATCCGGCATCCCGGCCAGGCGGTCTTTGATGCCGAACCAATTGGCGGGAAATCGATCGTATACGCCAGGCACATCGCCCACCGCCGCGCAGACCGCCTCCCGCAAGCCGTCGATGCCCGCGCCACTCTCGCAGTCCGTCTTGATGAATTCCCGTATTTGCGGATACTTGCCGCGCAACGCCCGCATGTTCAGCTCGAACGGATGCGCATCGATCTTATTCTGCACCACAATCACCGGCGATTCGTCGCCGCCGAAGCTCTCGATCAGTTTCAGCCAGTATTCGATGTCCTGGTCTTCGTGCCCTTCGCGCCCGCTGAGCACCAGCAGGTACAGGCTGCGCCGGGTAAGGAAGAACTGGTGGGTGGCGTGCATGATCTCCTGCCCGCCGAAATCCCAGATATGCAGGCGCACCTGCCCGTCGCACACCTGCACCGGCCATTGCTCAATGGCGATCCCCTCGGTTTTCGCCTTGTCCTTATCGAATCGTTTATATAACAACCGATCTACCAGCGAGCTCTTGCCCACACCGCCATGCCCCACCAGGATCAACTTGCCCTCGCGCAACTCCCGTGCCTCGCCACGGGTGCGGAAATAGTAATCTAGTATTGCTGCAGGCGAAGCAGGTTGGGCACCCTTGGCTACATCACGCCAGCTTGGTCCAAGTATATCAGCCGGTATACCAAGCTGATGGTTATTGTGTAAATATAACTCAGTTAATGAGGCACAGTTCTTCAGCGAATCCGGCAACGCCGTAAGCTGATTCCTATCGAGGAAAAGCTTTTCGAGTCGGGTGAGTTGGCCGAGTGAGTCCGGCAACGCCGTGAGCTGATTCCCGTGGAGGGAAAGCCCTTGCAGTTGGGTGAGTTGGCCGAGGAAGTCCGGTACGGCCGTGAGCTGATTCACGCCGAGGGAAAGTTTTTGCAGTTGAGTGAGTTGGCCGAGGAAGTCCGGCAACGCCGTGAGCTGATTCCCTTGAAGGTAAAGCCCTCGCAATTGAGTGAGTTGGCCGAGGAAGTCCGGCAGCGCCGTGAGCTGATTACCGTCGAGGTAAAGCACTCGCAGTTGAGTGAGTTGGCCGAGGAAGTCCGGCAACGCCGTGAGCTGATTCCTGTGAAGGTAAAGCCCTTGCAGTTGGGTGAGTTGGCTGAGGAAGTCCGGCAGCGCTGTGAGCTTATTCCCGTCGAGGTAAAGCACTCGCAGTTGAGTGAGTTGGCCGAGGAAGTCCGGCAACGCCGTGAGCTGATTTACAGCGAGTACAAGCTTTTGCAGTTGGGTGAGTCGGCTGAGGGAGTCAGGCAGCGCTGTGAGCTGATTATCTTGAAGGTAAAGCTCTTGCAGGTGGGTGAGTTGGCCGAGGGACTCCGGCAAAGCAGTCAACCCTAACCCTGATAAGTGAAGGCCCGTTGCATTCGTTTTTATTGCCTTTCGAATCTTTGCTTCGGCAACCTTCAGTGGATCCTTGGAAGCCATCGCATTTCTCCTGTAATTAATCAAGTTGCTATTATGTTCTCAAGATAATTCGCCTGGCTTGCTTGCTTCCCTTCTTTTCATACGGACTGGGCTCGCAGGCGTCCCGCGCCTGCCCTGCGGCGGTACTCCGCCGCGATATCTAGGCAAGCCTATCTCCGCAGTTGTACTCAACCGCGATCCCAGGGCAGGCGCGGGACGCCTGCGAGCCCAGTCCTTTCAGGTTAACAGAGAACAGACACCTATTAACACGCACTTCTCCGTCTCCACACTCTCAAATCGCTGATTGAGCTGCCGTTCGTAATCATAGGTGATTATCGAGGTAATCACAGAGTTCCTCCCCTTCCCAACCCCTTGATCCCATAGCCAGGGGCAACGCCCTCACTCTTATACACATCTCGGTTTTTGGAGCACGGCGGGCATGCCCGTCGTGCTCCGGCCTTGAAAAGGCCGGGCTAGTATAAGACGCCGGATCAATCCGGCTCTTTACCGTAAGATCGAAAGCCTCCTTGCAGGAGGCGTCTAAGAATAGCCCGGGGATTTGATCCCCGGGGCGGGCTCTTATACACATCTCGGTTTTTCGATCACGACGCACAGGCCCGCCGGCCCGCCCCGGCCTTCAAAGGCCGGGCTAGTGTTAGACGCCGGATCAATCCGGCTCTTTACCGTAAGATCGAAAGCCTCCTTACAGGAGGCGTCTAAGAATAGCCCGGGGATTTGATCCCCGGGGCGGGCTATGGGATTGGGGATGTATTTCGAGGAATTTTGCGATTACCGCTGTCACCTGTTTAAGCGAATCCCCCTCACCCCGACCGCCATCCTCCCCCCTCCCCGCGTTTTTCCTCCCGGCCTCTAGTGCGCCGACCAATAACCACTCAACATTACATAATCGCTGGATAACATAATTACTGCCACGAAGACGAAGACAGCCCCCGTATTGGACAAACCATTGTCCCCCACCATGATACACTTCCTATGATTGGCTACGCCACGCTGCGGGAGGTGCATCATGTTGTTCCGCAAGCCGAAGAATTATGCGCGGGTGTATAAGTGTACCGAGACCGGTGAACAGTTTGCGCTGTTTGCGGTGAACGGTCCGATGAAGGATGCGATTCTCGACCGCTTCCGCATGACTTATCAGGTTAAGGGGACCTGTATCAATTCCGGCGGTGTGGCGGACGAGAAAACGATGCTCGGGGTGGTGGCGGGCGGGCTTGCCGCGCTGAAAGCCTCGGCGGCAGCCTCCGGCACGTTATTCATTGCCACCGCCGACCCGGCGTCACTCATGGTCATCGGCAACGGGGTGGGCAGCGCGGTGATGGCGGGGGGCCATATCGTGGCGCAAGCGCCGTTTATATCGATTGCCGGCGCCTTGATGCCCGTGGCCGCGCCGTTGCTGGCATTTCAGGCGTTGTCCACCATTCTGATCCTCGATCAATTCAAAACCATCAACCGTCGGCTCATCGCCATTGAGCGCGTCATCAACCGCGTACTGCAGCGGCAGGAGGCCACCTTCTTCGGACAGGCGAATTCGGCCTGCCTGCGCCTGGAAAGCCTGGAGAAGGAGTTCCTGGCCACCAAGCGCTTCACGCTGGATATGATCACCCGGCTGGCGTTGGTCGAGGATACGATCAATGAGAACGTCGAGCGCTACAAGTTCCTGTATGAAGCGGAAAGTATTGACGAGGAACTGACCGGCGATGATTTGATCGTCAAGCAAAACGACGCGTATATGGCGATCGAGCTCTCGGCGCTGGACATTCGTGTCGGTGTCCTGCGGGTACGGTTGACGATCCAGGAGAATCCGGGGTATGTGCGCCAGAGCGTGACGGCGCTGATCAGCAAGGTCGAGCGTTATGAAAAGCTCTGGCGCGACATCGAAACCAGTCCGAAACGCGTCCAGGAAGTCTCCGAGAAGATCCGCAAGACCGTGGAGGAGATGGGGTGGTGGAAACGGACGATGCCCGGTTGGCTGTTGGGGAATCCGAATGCCCGGTCGGAAAGGGTCAAGGCGAATTTGCTCGATAAAATCATCCAATCGGAAGACACCACTGAGATACGAAACACCGCAACCACGACGGCCGGTATGGGGTCATCATTGAAAAAAGCCCTGCGGCCTGTTGCCTTGCTCTACTGGGAGGACGAGCTGGGTCGGCACGCGTATTATACGAATGACTTGCAGTTGCAATAATTTGAAAATCGGGATACTCATCGTTATTCTCATGCCAACCTGATAACCTTTTCAGATGTTTCACGTGAAACACCTGTTTTCCATCATCCAGGCTCGGTGTCATGTTTCGCCCCAATCCGGCCGGCTGCCGGAAGAACGAGTGCTGCTCACCCCGACCGCCACCCGGCCGTCTTCCCCACCCCGCTCCTTTCCCACCGCCACGCTTTGAGGCTGCGTGGCTAGCTACTTCTACAACGTAGAAGAATAAGCGTTCGTCTGAAAACAGCGCCCGGTCCGGTGGTCGAGCAGGCAAGGAAGCTTTCGCGCGAAAGTTTCCTTGCCTGCTCGCCCCCCGGACTGGTACTAGCGCTTGATATTTCACGTTCTAGAACAACGTACGGGCTTGCCTGATTTGGATGGGGTTTGTCAACAGCCCCGCTTCCCCCCCCATATGCGTCAGGTTACGGTAACCGGTCCTGTTTGCGCCGATTGAAATCGGTGCTGCAGAGCGGGCATTCCTCACAGGAATGTCTATGCGACGGAGTACCCCACAAGCTAGACGTCCTTCTGTGGGACGTGAAGGGTGTCAGAGAACAGGTTCATGCTCTTGCTCTTCAATCTTGCTCTTGCTCTGGAAGGTCACAAATTGTCTACCGGTGACCCTTCAATAGCAATAGCAATATTGAAGAGCAAGAACATGAAAATCCGAGTGCTAGCTGTAACCTGACGCATATGCCCCCTCCCAACCTGCTGCTTTTCTCTCCCGTCTCCATGATGCCAGCTGATATCCAATCAATATTATATAAACGCTAGAATACATAATGCTTGCAATTATTTGCCATGGGCTCATCCCTTCACGCGCCAACGCCAAACCTCCGGGAAGCGGTCGGCGGGGCTGTCGCCGGTGTCCGAAAGCCCAGGTTTAACCGGTCCTGCCGGTGGGTAAGAAAAGGGTACGTGCCCCCGGCGCGCGCTCACTTCACCTTGCATTCCCATTGCCTGCCTTTTTCTGAGGTGTATACTAGTCATGAAAAAACAAACGTTTTATTTAGCTGACAACAATTTGCTCGTTACCGACACAGCCGGTGATAGCACGATATTGCCATCACAACATTTTCTCCCCCGGCAGCATCGCTCCGGGGGAGAAAATCTTACCTATCAAATCGATGTTTTTATTTTTTACTCACGCACAATTTAACCGTTTTGTAACATCATGCCGCCAGCGCGGGCGGTGGGGCGGAATGGAACTTTCCGGCCATCGTGTCTTACAGCTTCCAGGTATCTGTCCGGAACGGACTGGCCGGCAGGCCGGCGGCGTTGTAGAGGTTGCACGCGGGGTTATCCGCCCAGCCGTAGCGGACGGCGACGGGAGCGGCGACCTGGTCGCTGGAGACCACCACCGTGTCGCCATCGATGACCGCCTTTGCCCACACGAAGTGCTGGTCATCGCCGGCGACGGCGAAGCCGGTCAGCTCCGCGCCCGGCGCCGTGCCGGCGTGCAGGCCGGCGGCGTGGGTGAAGTGCAGGCGGACCGCGTTGCCCTGCACCTCCATGCGGTCGTACAGCGGGCCGGAGTACTCGAGTGCCTTGCCGTAGGTCATGGCCAGCGCATTCAGCGCCAGCCGCTTGCCCACGTCCTGCTTGTTCGTCGGGTGGATGTTCGTGCCGTCGCCGATGTCGACGGCCACCGCCATGCCGGTCTTCGGGAGGGCCAGCGTCATCGCCTGCGCCTCGCGCAGCTCCGCCCACTGGCTCGGACCCGGCTCCGGCTTCGCCGCCATGTAGTTGGCGAGCTGCACGAAGAGGAAGGGGAAGTCACCCTGCCCCCAGGCGCGCCGCCACCCGCGGATCATCGCCGGGAAGAGTGTGCGGTACTGCGCGGCGCGGTTGGCGTTGGCTTCCCCCTGGTACCAGATGACGCCGGCGATGCCGTAGGGGACCAGCGGTGCGATCTTGCCGTTGTAGAGGACGGTGGGCGTGCCGGGCGGCAGCGTCAGTGCAAAGCTCGCGCCGTACAGCGACGCCGGCACCGGCGGCAGCGGCTTCCCCTCCGCCTTCGCGCGGTCGGCCTCCTGCAGCCAGGCGCGCAAGGTGTCACCATACTGGGCGTAAGTCGCCCGCGCATGCTCGGCGATCTTCCCGTCCAATCCCGCCACGAAGGGTTGCAAAGCGGGATCGGCGGCCAGCGTCTCGCGGTCGCACCACGCCTCCGCCGGGGTGCCGCCCCACGACGAGTGGATCATGCCGATGGGCACGCCCAGCTTCTGCTGCAGCTCGCGGGCGAAGAAGTAGCCGACGGCGGAGAAGCGGGGGGCGGTATCCTTTGCGCAGACGGCCCATGCGCCTGCGACCTCGGCCAGCGGGGTCGCCGCAGTGACGCCGGGCGTGGTGAACATGCGGATCTGCGGGTAGTCCGCCGCCGCAATCTCGGCCGCGCTGTCCCGCGCACTGGCGAGCACGAACTGCATGTTGGATTGGCCCGAGCAGACCCACACCTCGCCCACCAGCACGTTGTGCAGGGTGATGGTGTTCTTCCCCGCTACCGTCATCTCCAGCGGCCCGCCGGCTTGCAGCGGCGCCAGCCTTGCCAGCCAGCGCCCGTCCGCGCCGGCGGTAGCGGTGGCCTGCTGGCCGGCGATGCTCACCGTCACCTGTTCGCCGGGGGCAGCCTTGCCCCACACCGGCGCCGCAATGCCGCGTTGCAGCACCATGTTGTCGCTGAACAGTGCCGGCAGCGTGACATCGGCCCGCAGGCCGAGACCGCAGCCGCAGAGGAGAAGAACGAGCAGGAACCGCGCCATAACGCACCTCCGAAGGTTGTTGTGAACTCCATTCGGCGGAAGGCGCTTGATTCCTCCGTCGCCGAACTGGCATCCGCCACGTCGATCCGTTATAATGGGGCCGCCGCCATGAAGACCGTCACCTACATCGAAGTCGACAAGTCTGCCTGCACCCTCACCGGCTACGCCGACGAGACGAAGCGCGACGTGCTGGCGGGGCCGTGGCCGTGCACCATCGGCCGCAACCCGGACGGCGCCGACAAGCAGGCGGTGGGCGACTGCCGCACCCCGGAAGGCCCGCACCGGCTCGTCTCCGTCGAGGACAGCGCGGAATGGCTGAGCGACGACGGCGTCCTCGCCTACGGCCCCTGGTTCCTGCGGCTACAGGGCTTGACGGAGCGCAACCGCGAGTGGACCGGCATCGGCATCCACGGCCACGCGGACGGCGCGGAAGGCCTGCTCGGTCACAAAGGCTCCTACGGCTGCATCCGCCTGGCCAACGTCAACGTGCCCACGCTGAAGGAGCTGGTCGTCGCCGGCGAGACGAAGGTCGTCATTCTGCCGTAACCCTGGGAGCGCGGACCTCTGAGTCCGCGCGTGTCGGTTTCCGCATCCCCAGCACCCACAGCAGCGCCACCATGCGCAGGAACCCGGAGAGGACGAAGAGCACGACGTGGTAGGTCAACCGCCACTCGCCGATGGGGAAGCTCCAGTCCTTCAGCAGCTCCGCGACCCCGCCGCCGAGTAGGCCGCTCAAGGTGCCCATGACGGCGACGACGGCGCTGTTGATCGCCGCGTAGGCGCTGCCCAGGCTCTCGCCGTCGCGGCTGGTCTCGCTCATCTCGTAGAGCAGATTGCCGCCCGCCAGCTCCATGCCCGGCCAGGCGATGGAGCTGATCAGCACCACCAGGTAGCCCCACCACAGCGTATGCGGGGTGACGAAGGCCCAGGCGCTGGCGCCGTTGATGACCAGCACGCCGGCCGTCAGCAGCACGCGGCGGTAACCCCAGCGGTCCACCAGCCGGCCCCACAGCCGCATACCGAGCAGGCTGATCACCGAGGTGCCGACCATGTTCATGAAGATCGCCGTGGCGTTGCTCAGCTTCACCACTTCGGTCAGGTAGAGCCAGACGAAGGGGCTGACGAAGCCGGTGGCCAGCGTGATGAACCCGTTGTAGCCGAGGAAGAAGCGGAAGTTGCGGTTCCGCAGCGGCTGGCGCAGCACCTCCCAGAACGGCAGGCCGTCCGCGCGCGGGCGATGCCAGGGGTCGGGCAGCTTCAGGCACAGCAGGCTGTCCACCATGCCCAGCAGCGCGGCCAGCGCCAGCACGATGCTGAGCACCAGCAGCAGCATCTGCGCGCCGCCCTGTGTGGCCTTGTCCAGCGCCCAGCCCAGCAGCAGGCAGACCGGCACGTTGATGATGCGCACCAGTTGCCCGCGCAGCGCGTAATACCGCCCGCGCAGCCGCGCCGGCACCAGGTCGGCCGCCCAACTGGTGGTGGCGGGCGTGCCCAGGTGGGCGAAGGTGTAGGTCATGCCGGTGAAGGCCAGCAGCCCCAGCCACCACCAGGCGCGCGGCACGATCCACGGCACCGCGGCGATGACCAGCCAAAGCGCGCGGTGGGTAAGGATGCCGGCGATGGCCACCCCCTTGCGATGCCCCCAGCGCTCGACCAGGTAGCTGGCCGGGATCTGCGCGAAGGCGGTGAGGAAGGGCAGCGCCGCCAGCACCCCGAAGGCGAACGGCGTCAGGTGCAGCGCCTGCCCGTAGCGGTTGATGGCGGTGGTGGTGATCGCCGCAAACGCCGCCGCGAACCCCGCCGCCCAATTCATGCGGACGAGGAGCTGACTGCGCATCAACGGTTTATCCCTGGTTTCGGTGGTCACAGGAGTCTGTTAATTCGCCGGTCCACCGCCCCCGCCTTCCGGTGCAAGCGCTTTCTCGTCTATCCTGGGCTCGCAGGCCTGCGGCGGTAATCCGCCGCATATCCGCGCCTGCCTTTGAAGGTAGGCCTCCCTACCAGGGCAGGCGCGGGACGCCTGCGGTCCCAGGATGTCTCAATCCACGACGAAGAAGTCGCCAACCTCGTCGAACTGCGGCGCGATGACGACCGTGCCGTCGGTGGTGATGAAGCCCCACTTGCCGTTCCGGCGGATGGCGGCGAAGCCGTGGGAGAAGTCGCGCGCGGCATCGACTTGCGGCTGGAGGACAACCTTCCCGGTCTTGTCGATGTAGACCGTGCGGCCGTTTTGTTGTATCACGCGGGCCAGGTCGCCACGGAAGTTGAACGCTCGCTCGTATTGCGCGGGGATGGCCATCTGCCCTTTCATGTCCAGGTAGCCGAATTGTCCGCCGTCGTTCACCGCTGCCAGACCTTCGGCGAACATCGGCGGCGCCTGAATGTTGCCCGGGTTCATGCCATCGAAACGCGGTGGGACGAGCACCTGACCATCGGCAGAGAGCACGCCCCACTTTCCTTCCGGGGTGCTGGCGAAAGCCAGGCCGTCGTGGAAAGGGCCGATCCACCGGTAGGCCGGCTGCACGATGACTTTGCCGGTGGTGTCGATGACCCCCATCTTGCCGCCGTCGTTGATATTGGCGCGGCCTTCGATGAAAGGCATCATGCCTTTAAATTGCGGCTCGATCACCATCTTGCCGGTGGCGTCTACGGCGCCCCATAAGCCGTCGCGCTTGATGGGGGCCAATCCTTCGCTGAAGCGGCCGGCGCTCTCGAATTGCGCCGTAATGACCAGTTTGCCGTGCTGATTGGCAAACCCGTACTTGTCATCCAGGCACACGGTGGCAAGGCCGTCCAACGAGCTGGTGACCCCGGTGTAGGTGGGAGGGAGCACCTCGTTGCCAGTGGTGTCGATGACACCCCACTGTTTGCCCATCTGCATCCACGCCAGCCCGTCGCTGAAGCGCAAGGCTACATCGTACTGGCAGGGAATGACGGTCTTGCCATCCAGCGATTGGAAGCCGTAACGCATGTCGTAACCGACGAGGAGCAGCCCGGCCCCACCGGCGAAGATGTAGCGGTAGGTCGGCGGCAGGAGCATCTTGCCGGCGGTATCGATCAGGCCGTTGCGCCGCCCGATCTGTGCGCCGGCGATGCCGTCATGAAAGAGCAGCGGCGTGGGATATTGCGGCGGGATGATCATGCGGCCGGTGCGGTCCATGGCGCCCCACTGCTCCTTCACCTCCACGCTCACCAGCCCTTCGGTAAATCCATCGCGGAGCTCGCTGAATTGCTGCGCCCGGGATGACTACGGCGCCCGTCTTGTCGATGTAGCTGTAGCGGGCATCGCCCTGCTGCACCGGCGCCAGGCCTTCAGAAAAATCACCAGCCCAGGTGTATTGCGCCGGGATGATGAGCTTGCCGGTCGTGTCGATATAGCCGAACTTGCCCTTGTCGATGGTCCACGCCAGCCCCTCGTGAAAATTACCGGCGGAATCGGGCCATTCCAGCACTGTCTTGCCGGTTTTGTCGATGAAGGCGGCATGCCCTTTCACGAACACCCGTGCCAGCCCGCCGGAAAAGTGCGGCGGCTTTACCGCGGGACAATCAAAGGTCAGCGGGATCACCTCGGCGCCGGTCTTATCGATGAAGCCCCACAGGTTGCCGTTCTTCACCGCTGCCAGGCCGTCGGAGAACTCCTCCGCCGCCGCGTATTTCGGCTCCACCACGCGGGCGCCGGCGCGGTCGATATAGCCCCACGCGCCGTTGATGCGCACCGCGGCCAAGCCTTCGCTGAAGCGGCCTTCAGCGTCGAACTGCGGCGGGATGACGAACTGGCCATTCCGGTCGATGAAGCCCCACCGCTCGACGGGCCGGTCGATGTTCTCAACCTTGACCCGCTTCATGACGCGGCCCAGGCCGTCGGAGAAGTCGAGCGCCTTGTCGAAGCCGGTGAGCCCGGGCACGGGCGCGCCTGTCTTGTCGATGAAGCCGGCGCCGTAGTTGACACCCACCGTGGCCACCAGCACCGGGTCCTTCGCCAGCAGGGGAAACGCCGCCAGCAGCACGGCGATGAGGGAAAGCATGCGGAAACGCAGGTCCATAGCACAGATCCTCCTGGCTAAGCTGATTCGCCGCTACTGGGCTAATCCCTGTCAGGCCCTTACTCTTATCGGCCCTTAAAGGGCCTGAGTAGGATCTGTGAACGATTCATCCATCCATCCGTCGCACGTCCACCCCCTGCAACCCGGAGCGCATAATCACCCCGCGCAGCCAGGGGGCATACATGAAGGGGGACTTGAGCAGCTTGAGGGCGATGTTGCGGCGCAGGGAGGCGGTGGCGGCGCGGTAGCGGGCGGGGGCGCCGTCGGGGCCGTCGTGGAGGGCGTCGGCGAGGGCGATGGCGCTGCGGAAGGCGTAGCTCAAGCCTTCGGCGGAGCTGGGGCTGATCCAGCCGGCGGCTTCGCCCAGCAGCGCCACGCGGCCGTTGCCCGGGCAGAGCTGGCTCACACGCTGCGGGCGGAAGAGCAGTGCTCCTTCGCGCCTTACCGGTTCGCCAAGGGGCATGCCGTGTGCAGCCAGCACCTCGCGCAGGCGGGCCATCTTGCCGGCAGTGTCCGTGTGCGGTTGTAATGCCGCGCCGACGATGAGGTGGCCACCCTTCGGGATGGTCCACGCGTAGAAGTCGGTCACCGCCCGGTCGAAGATGGCCGAGAAGTAGGGCAGCGCGGCATCCGCCCGGTACCACTCCTGCAGTCCCAGGTAGACCTGCGGCCGCGGGTGCGCGGGGAAGGCCAGCCGGCGGGCCAGCGAATTCGCCCCGTCCGCGCCGACCACCAGCCGGGCGAGCTCGGTGCAGGTGCGGTCGCCCTCGCGCAGGGTCAGCTCCACGCCGTCCTCCCGCACGTCCAGTTCCTGCATCCGGCAGCCGAAGCGCATTTCCACCCCGCCAGGCGCCAGCGAGACCAGCCAGCGGTCGAAGCGCTCGCGGTCGCAGTTGAGATAGAAGCGCTGGTAATACCGCTCGAGGTGACGCTCCGCATCGATGGAACGCACCACGAAGAGCTGCGGCCCGGACAGCACTTCGCGCGGCACGCCCAGCCCCAGCTCCGCCAGCACCTGCTGCGCGTCCGGCGCCAGCAGCCCGCCGCAGCACTTCCCCACCCCGCCCGGTTCGCGGTCCAGCCGCCGCCGCTCCACCAGCAGCACGCGCATGCGCCCGCCCACCAGCCGCGCCAGCATCGCCCCCGCCGGCCCCCCCGCCGATAATCGCCAGGTCATACATGGGCGCCGCCCTGAAAATCGAATCGTTTCATGACCCCAGCATACAAATCCGTCGCGCGGAAACCAAGCACCTGAGTGCGCGACATGTTGGAAGCCAGGGAGTAGAATGAAGCCATGGATACCGTTACATTACTCACCCGCCGCATCCGTTTCTGGCTGGTCCTCTTCATCATCGGCCTGGCCCTCAGCGGGCTGACCGCTTTCCCGCTGGAGTGGGAGGTGGGGCTGCTGCACCGGTGGATGGCGGGGCCGGGGGCGCTGGCGGGGTGGATCGAGCGCGTGTATGAGGGGTTGCGGGTGAGTTACGGGTTGTATCCCTTCCTCGCCTACGGCACCGACTGGCTGGCCTTCGCGCATCTGGTGATCGCGGTGGCGTTCATCGGGCCGGTGCGGGACCCGGTGCGCAATGTGTGGGTGATCGAGTTCGGGATGATCGCCTGCGTGCTGGTCTTTCCGCTGGCGCTCATCATGGGCGCGGTGCGCGGCATCCCGTTGTTCTGGCAGCTCATCGATTGCTCCTTCGGCGTGGCCGGGCTGTGCGTGTTGTGGCCGGTGCGGGGGATGGTGAAGCGGTTGGAGGCACTACAGGAGGTGTGACTATGCATTGGATACGAAGAGCCTGGCAGTGGCTGTTTCTGGTGCCGGACAAGCCACTGTCCGTGGGCGGCATCATCGCCTGGTGGGAGCTCCGCCGTATTCCCTACAACCTTATCGTGGCGGCGGTCGGCATCCCGAGTCTGCTGTTGTTCTACACCTTTATTCTCGCATCCGGCACGCTGGCGTCCGGCGAGGATGCCGTCGAGCCGCTGACGCTGATCATCGCGCCGATCATTGCCAATATTTGCTACACGCTGGGCTGGATGGTGGAGATTCCATGCTCGTTCCTCTTTCGCCTGCTTATCCATGATCGGGTGCGGGTGATCGGTCCTGCCTTGTTTGCACTCGGCCTGGTTTTGTCGTTGCTGGTGGTGATTTTTCCGGCGGCGTTTTGGGGGATTTATTGCCTGTTGCATTTGGCCTCGCAGTAGATGCCGCGCCCTGCGGTCAGGGTGCCGACGTCCTGTCGGCGCGGGTAAATTGGTAGGCTTGTATATTAGCGGAAGAAGGGGAGGCGTTCACCTTTCGTTGCCGATTTCAGATCTGTAGCGCGCGCCGGCCCTGGCGCGCCGGTGATCGAATTTTGAAACCATGCGGGGAAACGGCATCCGTGAGTGCCGGAAGCTGTTTCCCCGCGAGCGGATCGGAAGGCGGGGGCAGGCGCGCCAGGGACGGCGCGCCCTACAGACAGGTTTACTCCGGCTTCACCGTAGTCAGCTCGATATACGCGCCTACCTCGATGACGCCGGTGGCGGGGGTATGCTGGTAGATGCCGCTGACCAGCAGGCGGGCTTTGTCGATACCCTGGGCGTTGGCGAGCTGTTTCACCATGTTGCCGCGCAGCTCGTATTCGGCGCCGGACTCGTCTTTGAGGATGACACGGTTGGGCTGTGCCACTACGCGGCCGATGCTGAAGACGGTCTTGCCGTCCTCCGGGCCGGCGGGCGCGGGGTTGTCCGCGAAGGGGCCGACTTTCGCCGCGGGGATGAGGCGCTGCTGCATGCCCGGCGGGAGTTGGCTGGCGATTGCGGAGCCGGTGTCGATGTTGATGTTCACCACCTGGTTGTTGCCCTGCATGACATGCAGCGTATGCCCGGTCAGCTCCAACTGCGACGGCTGGAAGAGCGCCATCGGGTTGGAGATCACCCCCATGCCGTCCGGCTGGGCGATCAGTCGTGCGGCTTCCAGCAGCGGGTCGGGCGTCAGCACCGTAGAGACGATCTTCACCTGCAGCGTGCGCGCGTCAATGCGGAAGAACTGGCCGCCGATGACCACCAGCAGGTCGTGGTCGGCGTTGGTGATGCCGGGCACCAGCATCCGCCGCATGCGCTCGAGCAGGAAGACGTTGCCATCGTCACCCTGCGGCTGGTAATCGGGCGGCCAGTCGAACGGCTCGCCGAAGAGTGCCACCGTACCGGCCAATTGCCCCTTCTCCGCGTCATACTTCGTCAGCACGCCGTTGTGGATGAGGAAAAGGCCGTCGGGGGTGGCCTTCATCATCGGCGGCATGCGGTCCACCATGCGCAGCATCATCAGCGTCATCTCCAGGCGCTGATCGGGGGGCGGCGGGGCGTTGGGGTCCGGTTGGGCAAAGCCCACGCTCGCCAGCGCGAGCAGCAGAAGCAAGCCAGCTATCCGTTTCATGACAAACCTCCTTATGCTTATGGGGATCGGTTTTTTCTCCGCAGATTGAAATGATTGAAAAGATATTTCTTTGTCATATGTAAAATTGTTTGTAGTCAGGCACGCAGCGAAGCGAAGTGCCGTCGTTGATAGGTAAGCTTTCCGATATACGAACGCTACTTCGCTTCGCTGCGTAGCTTACTACGAACAACTATACATAACACGAAGTGATATTTCTTTTCAATCATTTCAATCTGCGGAGAAAAAAGATTCGTACGTTGCTTTGTACCATAAACGAGTGGGCTTGCCAAGGGGTAAGGAAAACTATTGGATTCATGGCACCGCCAGCCGCTTTTCCGCGTCGCCGGCGGCGCCGTGGTAGCGAAGGGTGTAGGCGTGGTCTTGCTTGAGGAGGAAGACGAGCCAGCCGCCGGTTTTGCCGCCGGGGGGCAGGTCGGCGGCGTCGAAATATTTGGTCAGGGCGTAGGTGTCGGCTTCGTGGGCGACGGGGTCGCCGGTGTGGCCGGACAGGGTGAATTCGTGGGGGTTGACGTAGATGTAGTCATCCGCGCCGTTCTTCACGGCGACCCAGAGCTTGACGTAGCGATCGCTGCCGCTGGTCCGGCGGGTGATGCCGTTGGTCAGATCGAGGCGGGTATCCACCTTCATGCGGGTCACCGCGATGCCGACCGGCGAGCCCACGTAGGCCGGCTCGCCGGCGGCGACCGGCGCTGGCAGGCGGGCCGGCGGGCGGGAGCCCAGGCCGGCGCGGGCGCGGGCGATCTTCCCCTCGAGCGACGGCCGCAGCGCGCGGTTCAGCAATATCGCTTCCTGGTAGCAAGCGTAGGCGGCCGGCCACATGCCGCGCTGCAGGTAATAATCGCCCTGTCCCGTCCGCTGCCCGGCGCGACGGTGGTTGACCTGCTGCTTGAGGGTGATTGCCTGCTGCAGCCGGACGGCGGCGGTTTCACTGCCCGGATCATACCGCACGGCATCAGTGTAATACTGCACCGCCTGCGGGTAGCGCTTCTCGTGCAGCGCCTGCCCGCCGCGCCGCATGCTGAGCTGGTAAGACGCTTCCTCGCACAGCGACGGGCAATCCCGATAGCCCCCGAGCCGCGTGAAGAGCACCGCCGCCTCCGCATACTGCCGCTCGTGCAGCATGGCGCGTCCGCGCCAGTACAGGCGGTCGCGATACCCCTCCACCACGCCGAACCCCATGCCGAAGAGCAGAAAACCGGCGATGGCCCCGGCAAACCCAATAATGAGTAATCGTTCTTTTGAGTTCATTACGCTGCCTTTGCTCATATGTTAGCGTTTTACCGTTATATATGTTTGTTATATTGTCTGAAGGATATGACCACAATGTTTTTCTCTATCACAAACACAGTCTGAAAAAATGTAATTAATTTTAAACAATGATTTATCAACATACAGAGGAATATTGTTAATGTTTGTATCCATTATCCAGCCAAAGGAGAATTATATGTTTCGAAAACATATCCAAGGCACAATAATATGCTGCTTGCTTCTGTTAAGTTGTTATGGAGCAGCATATTCACAAACCGCAAATATTGATGACATAAATAGGCGAATTGAGGAATTGAATAAACTACCTGATAAACCATTAACGGATAACATCGTGATAATATATAACGAATATGACGATTTAGGAGCAGAAATTGATCGTTATCAAAAGAATGCAAATTATATTCAGATGAACGATGAAATTATTAAAAATCTAAATGACATCAAAGATAAGACAGACAAGTTGATAATCAATATGGGTAAATTGAACGAAAACAGTACACGTGATGAACTCGATAAACGAGCGGGTGAATATTTAAAAATATCACAAGAAACCTCAAAAATTAGTGGTGATACAGTTTTCAATTTCGATACGGGAGTTCTTCAAGGTATCAATCCTTTACAGTCCTTAGATAATGATACAATAAAAAAAGCTACCGACAAAGAGTTGTTCTCATTAATAAATAAATATTTTGGCGATGGTGAAATTCAGAATCAATTTTTAGAATATATTGATTCGAATATTAAACGATTTGAAACAGAAGACAGTGATAGTCAAAAATTAAAAGGTGCTATTAATATTCTAATATCACTGCTTCAAAATAGGAGAGCGATGCTTCAAAAATATATGAATGATATGACCGTTCAGCAGACTATTGGTAAGCAATTATGGATTGTGATTTCAATAATCGGCGTTTTATCCATTGCTGCGATGGGTCTTGTTAGGATTTATCCGGGGCCACTTCAGACAGAATGGGTGGCGTCTGGTCAGGTAACTCAATTTGTCACTGTCATGATTCTCCTCAGTGTTATTTTAGCTTTGGGACTCACCAAAATCTTAGAAGCAAATACCTTGGGGACACTACTCGGCGGTATTGCCGGATATGTTTTAGCACAGGGCGTAGGCAGAGCGGCTGCACGAGAAGTCTCACGCAGTCATGAAGCAGCTTCTCGGATGGGAAATTTTCCACAAAATACACAAACAGGCCAAGGAAGCGGTGAATCACAAGAAGATGAATCCCAAGGATAGTCATATGAACCCCGGTAAGTAAATCCTGGTTCCCCTTAGCAGGGATACGGACTTCCGGTCAGAACCTATACCCCGGTATACAAGTTCTGATCGGAGGTTCCATGCTGACTCCCGAATGGCGCGGTCGCATTGATCATTGGCGGAATGCCCTGCAGCGGCTTTGTTATGTCAAGCTGGGCGAAGTGCCCCTGGAGGGGTTCGTGACCCGCGAGCAACTGTCGGCGGAAGAGGCGGCTCGGAGTGAGTTCCACCCCATGCCGACCGGCACGCCGTGGGGCGGAAAGTGGGAATACGCCTGGTTCCGCGGCAGTGTGACGCTGCCGGACGCCGCGCAGGGGCAGTGGGTGGGTTTGCTTTCCGGCAAACTGGATCAGCACTGGGGCGCCGACCCGGGCGGCGAGGGCCGCTACATCATCAATGGGAAGGATGCCGGCGGCCGCGACTGGGCGCGCCCCTTCCACCTGCTGACGCAGGCGGGCACGCCGGGCGAGCGCTTCGATATCCTGGTGGAAGCGTATGCCGGCCACGGTGCGACCAACTGCGGCGGCGGGCCCAGCCTGGAGGGCGAGGAGACGGTGCCCGAACCGCCCGCCGCGCAGCGCACGATGCTGCCCACCTTCTTCGGCATCTGGCAGGAGGACGTCTACCAGGCGTGGCTCGACCTGACCACGCTGCTGGAGCTGCGCGACCACCTGGACGCGGACAGCCTGCGCGTGCAGGAGATCGACGCCGGCCTGCGCGAGTTTACGCTGATCGCCGACCCGGAGCTGCCGCGGGCGGAGGCATTGGAAAGCGTGCGGCAAGCCCGTACGCGCCTGCAGCCGCTGCTGGCCTGCGTCAACGGCCCCACCGCGCCCACCTTCTTCTGCTTCGGCCATTCGCACATCGACGTGGCGTGGCTGTGGCCGCTGCGCGAGACCGAAGAAAAATGCGCCCGCACCTTCTCCAGCCAGTTGGCGCTGATGGAGATGTATCCGGAATACAAGTTCCTGCAGAGCCAGCCGCACCTGTACCGCATGACGCAGCGTCTGTACCCGCAGCTTTACGCACGCATCAAGGAGGCGGCGCAGCGCGGCCAGTGGCTGGTGGAGGGCGGCATGTGGGTGGAGGCGGACACCAACGTCTCCAGCGGCGAGAGCCTGATCCGCCAGTTCCTGCACGGCAAGCGCTTCTTCAGAGATGAATTCGGCGTCGAAAGCGAGCTGATGTGGCTGCCGGACGTATTCGGCTACTCCGGTGCGCTGCCGCAGATTATGGCCGGCTGCGGTATCAACTATTTCTCCACGCAGAAGATCTTCTGGGTCTATAACGGCGGCGACCTTTTCCCCTACCACACCTTCTGGTGGGAGGGCATCGACGGCACGCGCGTGTTCAGCCACATTCATAACGATTACAACTCGCAGACCAACCCCGCCACGCTGATCGAGCGCTGGAAGGGCCGCGTGCAGAAAGACGGCCTGACCGGCCGTATGATCCCCTTCGGCTGGGGCGACGGCGGCGGCGGCGCCACCCGCCAGCATCTGGAGTACCTGCGCCGGCAGCAGGACCTGGAAGGCGCGCCGATGTGCATCATGGCCGGGCCGGTGGAGTATATGCAGCACGACGAGGCGAGCGGCTTCTCGTGGCCGACCTACGTGGGCGAGCTGTATTTCCAGAATCACCGCGGCACCTACACCACGCAATCGAAGACCAAGCGCGGCAACCGGAAGAGCGAGTTCGCGCTGCGCGAGGCGGAGATGTGGGGCGCGGCGGCGGCGGTCCGTGCGGCCTTCCCCTACCCGCTGGCCGAGATGGACGAAGCGTGGAAAGGCGTGCTGCTGAACCAGTTCCATGATATCATCCCCGGCTCGTCGATCCACCGCGTGTACGAAGAGGCGGAGGCGCTCTACGCGGAGGTGATCGCCACCGCGGAGAAGAACACGGGCGCGGCGGCGAAGGCGCTGCTGCGCGAGGACCCGGCGGCGCTGACGGTGTTCAACTCCCTTTCCTGGGAGCGCACGGCATTGGTGCCGCTGCCCGCCGGCTTCGCGGCGCAAGGCGTCACCACGCAGCAGATCGACGGTACCGCCTACGCCGAAGCGCAGGCGCCGGCGTGCGGCTGGGTGACGCTGGCCGGAGCGCAGACCGCGCCGGCGGTGAACACGCTGGCTGCATCGGCCACCTCGCTGGAGAACGAGTACCTGAAGCTGACCTTGAACGAAAAGGGCGAGATCAGCAACCTGATCGACAAGGCAACGGGCCGCGAGCTGGCCGCCGGGCCGTTGAACAGCCTGCACATGTATAAGGACGTGCCGGTGGCCTACGACGCATGGGACATCGACTCGACGTACAAGTGCGCGCCGGTGGAGCTGCCGGAGACGGCGGAGATTGAGGTGCTGGGCGCCGGACCGTTGGCGGCGGCGCTGCGCGTCACCCGTATGGTTCACCACTCGCCGATGACGCAGGAGATCTGGCTGCGGCGGGGGAGCCGCACGGTGGAGTTCCGCACGCGCATCGACTGGCGGGAACAGCACAAGATGCTGAAGGTGAACTTTGCCACCGCCATCCTGGCCAATGAGGCGATTCACGAGATCCAATTCGGCCACCTGCGCCGGCCCACCCACGCCTCGCGCCCCTTCGACGCCGACCGCTTCGAGGTGGCCAACCAGAAGTGGAGCGCGCTGGCGGAGGAGAACCGCGGCGCCGCCGTGTTGAACGACTGCAAATACGGCCTGAACGTGGAGGGCGGCAGCATCAACCTGACGCTGCTGCGCTCGACGCTGGCGCCGGACATGACCGCCGACCAGGGCGTGCAGGAGTTCACCTACGCCTTCCACGCCTGGAACGGCCCCTTCTTCGAGAGCGATCTGGTGCAGGCCGCCTACGAGCTGAACGTGCCGGCGCTGACCGTGCCCGGCATGGCCGGCGAAGGCTGGCTCTTCCGCGTGGACGCGCCCAACATCATCGTGGAAACGGTGAAGCCGGCGGAGGACGGCAGCGGCGACGTGATCGTGCGCCTGTATGAAGCTAAGCGGACCGCTACCCGCTGTACTCTCGCCACCTCGCTGCAGGCGAAGCAGGTACTGGCGACGGACATGCTGGAGGAAGGCGGCGAGCCGGTGCCGTTCGAGAACGGCGGCGTGACGCTGGACTTCCGGCCGTTTGAGATCAAGACACTGCGGCTAGTGTTGAAGTAAGGCGGCATTTCAATCCCGAAGGGATGGCAGTCAATAGCCGGGGGTGGAGCGAAGCGGAACCCCCGGGACTGATGACAGATAGACGTCAAGCCCTGAAAGGGCGGCAGTAAGTTAACCGTCGCCTCACAGGGTTGAACTTATTTCACATCTGGCTCTACAGACGGCCTTCAGGTATCCTGCCTGTATAATACTCCCGGGCGGGATGCCTGCAGTCTGGCGCATCAGGGGATGGCATGGATACTGAAACACGGCTCAACACCATGCAATGGCTCGAAGGTGTCGATTATATCACAAGCGCCCGTGCTGCCTTGCAACGGGAAGCGGCACCGGAGAACGCCTTCCTTGACGATCTGCTCCGCTATCTCGTACTCGGTGTTGAACAGGCGGTCAAAGCCGTCCTGACCTTTCGCCATGTCGAGTTCCCGGGGGCAGATAGACCGCCAACTCTGTATGATGCCGAAGGTCATGTGACATTGCCGGCGCATTTCCCGCAGGCGTCGGAGATACCGGCATTGTTTCAACGGTTTCCGCCCGAGTATCAATTGGAATCCGTCTGGGAACAGCTTCAGCGACTGGTCACCTTATCGGAGGATTTTTGCAGGGGGGAAGATGCTGACGCGCGCACCGGCATGCTGCAGGCGATCCTCGATACCGCCGATGCAATTGCCAGATGGGCAAAGGCAGAGATCGAGCCGCTGAATTGGGATGAAGACCTGGTTAACGAGGCACTGCGCCGGAACGCGCAGGATGTCCTGATTCACCTGGTGATCTGGGTGTCTATGAATGGTGACGATTGGCGCTATGCGCAAGCCTTGTGCGTCCGCTTATCCTCTCACCCCAATCCCGTGATCCGCGGTGATGCCATGCTCGGGTTCGGCCACATTGCCCGCGTGCATCATAGATTACAGCGCTCGATCGTGCAGCCCGTCATCCTCTCAGGTTTACAGGATCCCGATGATTTCGTTCGCGGGCAGGCGGAGACGGCCAAAGACGACACCTCCCTTTTTCTTGGGTGGCGTTATGACCGGTAAGAATGGGTGGTAGAAAAGTGAGAAGCCCCAAAGCTTACTGCCGCTCTTTCAGGGCTTGACGCTTATCTGCCACCGGTCCGGGGGTTCCGCTTCGCTCCACCCCCGGCTATTGACTGCCATCCCTTCGGGATTTATTCAGTAAACGAGCCAGGGAATGGAGCCCGGACCCTACGGGAGCACCCACTCGCCCGGCGTGTTATAATACAGGAACAACGGAGGAACACGCCAATGCAGACTCGTCTTTGCAGATCGGTCCTTGTGTTGACCGGTCTGCTCATGCTGCTTGCCGCAAGCTACGCCGAAACGCCGAAGCCGCCGCCGGTCGCCAACGAAACGCTGATCCCGAAGCGCGGGACGAACAGTTGCCTGATCGATCCCCGTTTCCGCATCAACCTGGACGGCATTCTCGGCTGCGTGGTGGACCAGAGCGCCGGATTGCCGGCGGAGGCGGCGGACCCGAAAAACATGAACGTCGAGCCGCTGGTCAATTTCCGCAAGGCGGACGCCGCCGTCGCGAAAACGGCGTCGGAAGAGGTGCTCTTCCACTCGCTGCTGGCGCGCGAGCAGGCGACCTCGGCCAGCTTCCTGGAAACGCTCTGCGTCAGCATGGGGAAGAAGGACCAGATCGAGGTGACGACCACCGAGCGCCCGTCGGTGAGCATCGCCTACGGCGACATCGACATCGAGCGCATCGTGACGACCTTCAAAAAGCTGCCCGCCGAGCGGCAGCAGAAGCTGGGCGTCATTATCGGCCTCACCCCCTGCGTCATCTCCACCGCCGTCTATACCGAGCGGCCTAACAGCGTGGGCGGCAACTACTTCGGCGTGAAGGTGGGCAAAAGCTGGCTCTACAAGGCGGCGGAAAACCGTAATGACTTCTATGTCATTGCCGTCTACGCTCCCGTCTCGCTGCTGATGACGCTGGCGGAATCGAAAGCCGATCCGGCCACCATCGACATCAACATGCTGCTGAACGATAAAAATACCGACCGGATGCAGATCATGGGGCTGTCCGACCGGTATGAGGCGCCGCGGGGGTTGTGGCTGGCGCCATAGGAAGAGTGACTAGTGATTAGTGATTAGTGATTGGTGTCTGTACGGCGGTCGAGTAGGCAGGTAAGCCTTGTCGCCTCTTTCCACCGCTCCCGCGCCGTATCGAGACCCCGCGTTGACAGGCGAGACTTGCGTGAACGGGGACTTATCATCGCGGGGTCTCGATACGGCGCGGGAGCGGTGGAAAGAGGCGGGAAGGCTTACTTGCCTACTCGACCGCCGTACCAGGGATTTTCACTCGCCCCTCGTCCCTTGCCCCTCACCCCTCTTCAGATTTCTCCCTCCACTGCCGATACTGTGATAAACCATACTAACGAGGTGACCTTATGCTGCAGTGGAGTGATGACCTTTCGGTCGGCATCCAGGAGATCGACAAACAGCACAAAGAGCTGATCGCGCGGGTGAATGCGCTGGGGAAGGCAATGCAGGAAGGCCGCGGCCAGCAGGAGATCGGCGCCACCCTCGCCTTTCTGGGCGAATATGTGGTCAAGCATTTCGGCGATGAAGAAAAGCGGATGGCCCGCCACAACTACCCCGGGCTGGCCGCGCACCAACTCCAGCACCACATGTTCGTTTCCAGCTTCACCGGCTTGAAGCGGCAGTATGAGCAGCAAGGGGCATCCTCGCCGCTGCTGCTACACCTGCACAGCCGCGTGTCGGAGTGGCTGGTGAACCATATCAAAAACACCGACCAGCTTTTCGGCCAGTTTACATGCGGGAAAGTGGCCGCGTGATTGATGCAATCGGTTTGTAGGGAACGCCCTCCGTGGCGTTCCAGTGCTCGTATATCATCACGGGTGGAAAGTCGTGACCAGGAACGCCACGGAGGGCGTTCCCTACTTGCGAGAACCGCCTCCCCGCCGTACTATTGAGGCAAGGAGGCTCCCCATGACTCATCGTGAACGTGTCGCCATGGCGCTGAACCACGAGGCGCCGGACCGCTGCCCCATGCAGATCAGCTTCACCCCCGAATTTGCCGACCGGCTGCGCGAGGCGCTGGCGGTACAGGGGATCAAGGCGCACAACCCGCACGGTGGGGGCAACACCTATGCCCTCGAGCGCGCGCTGGATGAGGACATGCTGCTCAGCAGCGTCTGTTGGGCGAATGCCTATTACGGTGAAACCGGCGATTACACCGATGAGTGGGGCGTGGGCTGGCACTCGGTGCCATACGAGACGCGCTTCGGCAGCGGGCGCTACACGGAGATCACTAAACATCCACTGGCCGACGACGACGCCGTCAGCCGTTACCAGGCGCCCGATCCGACCCGCGACAGCCTCTACGACGACGCGGCGCAGATGATTCGCGAATATGGGGACGAATACTGGATCGTGGGCGCGGTGCCGACCACGATTTTTGAGACGGGCTGGGCGCTGCGCGGGCTTTCGCAATTGCTGATGGATTTCCTGGCCGACCCCGACCTGGCGCATGCCGTCCTCGACATTCCCTTCAAATACCACAAGGAAGCCGCCGAGCGGCTGACCTGTATGGGCGCGGACATGATCTGGCTGGGCGACGACGTGGGCACCCAGCGCGGCATGCTGATGGACCCGGCGCAGTGGCGGACCTTTTTGAAGCCGCGGCTGGCCGCCATCATCGCCGGCGTGAAGGCGATCAACCCGGCGGTGAAGGTCGCCTACCACACCGACGGCGACGCGATGGTGATTATCCCCGAGCTCATCGAAATCGGCGTGGACATCCTCAACCCCATCCAGCCCGCCTGCATCGACCCCGCGGAGGTGAAGCGCCGCTTCGGCGATAAACTCTGCTTCTGGGGATCGATCGACGAGCAATACACGCTGCCCTTCGGCACCCCGGCGGACGTGGCGAGCGAAGTGAAGCAGCGGCTGGCCACCATCGGCCGGGACGGCGGCCTCATCCTCGGCCCGACCCACCATGTGCAGCTCGACACGCCGATGGAGAACTTCTTCGCGATGGTGGAGACGATCCGGGGGACGAAGTATTAACAGGGATGGGCAGGATGGATAGGATGATAAGGATTAACAATTATCCTTGTTATCCTGTCTATCCTATCTATCCTTGTTAATACGCTCCTCATCCTTCCCGCAGCCACCGCACCTGCTCCGCCGTCAGCCTAAACTGCGTTGCCGCCATCGCCTCGTTGAGATGCTCCAGCTTGGCGGTGCCGAGGATGGGGATGGTGAGGAAGGGCTGATTCGTCAGGTAAGCGATGGCGAGCTGGTGGGGCGTGCAGCCGATCTCGGCGGCGAGCTGGCGGGCGCGCTCGCGGCGGGCCTGGCTGATGGGGTTGTCGAACTGGCCTATGGCGCCTGCCCCGGTGCTGCCGGCGAAGTAGCCGCAGGCGGTGGAGGAGTAGGCGATGGCGGGCAGGCCGGTGGCGGTGTGCCAGGCGATGTCTGCGTCGGTGAGGGAACGCATGGTCGGGTCTTCGCCCGGTTCGGGGTTGAATTTCGCCAGGCTGAACTGCGGCTGCGAGGCGGCAAAGCCCTGCAGCCCGTGCTCGGCGGCGTATGCGTTGGCGGCGGCGATGCGCGCGACGGGCCAGTTGCTGCAGCCCAGGTAGCGGATCTTCCCGCGGGCGATCTCGGCATTGAGCATGTCGATGATCTCCCCTACCGGCACGCGGGCGTCGTCGCGGTGCAGGTAGTAGAGCTCGACGAAATCCATCCCCAGCCGCTGCAGGCTGCCGTCCAGGTCGCGGCCCACCACTTCCGGCGACAGGTAATGCTCGCGGCCCACGTAGGCCGGCGGGATGTTCGGGTGCCCGCCCTTGGTGGCGATCACCACCCTGTCGCGCACGCCGAAGCGCCGCACCATCTCCCCCAGCGTCCGCTCGCTCATGCCGTCGCCGCCTTCCAGCCAGCAGCAGTAGCAGTGCGCGGTGTCGAAGAAGTTGCCACCGGCTTCCAGAAAGGCGTTGAACAGGCGGTCGCCCTCCGCGCCGGTCACCGTCATGCCGAACGGCACCGCGCCGTAGCAGAGGGCGGAGACCTGCAGGTCGGTACCGGGCAGATTGTGGGTCATCATCATACCGGTATATTCGTCGGGGGGCAGGTATTTCCTGTTTTGTTGTGACCGGCATTCGTATCACCTACCCCCCTCCTCATCCCATCACTTCTTGCGCCCGATGATCTGCACCTCCATCGGTTGCAGGATGACCTGTATGCAGCTGCGGCCGGCGTGGGTCTGCACCGGTGACGGGGGCGTGTGGGCCGGCTTATTGGTATACAGCACGTCGAGCTGTTTGTTCGGCGTGTTCAGCCCGCTGTCGATCGTCACGTAGAGCTGCGCATGCTGGGTGGCGGAGGTGTTGGCTGCTACCACGATCTCCTGGTCGAAGAGGACGCGGGAGTAGGCCAGCACGCCGTTCGGGTAGCCGGAGAATCCGAAACCGGCGCCGTCGCCGGAGAGCTCGCGGAAATACTGCCGCCCGTAGCGCAGGGCGGGGTAGGCCTGCCGCACGCGCGCCAGTTCCTGGATGTTCCGGTAGAACGGGTGCTGCGGGTTGAAGCCGCCGCCGGGCTTGCCCCACAGCGCTTCGCGGACATACTCCAGCCGGTTCCCCGATCCGCTCAGTCCCTGCTCGGTGCCGTAATAGAGGCAGGGGATGCCCTGCAGGGTGAACTGGCAGGCGATGGCCATGGAGACCTGGTCGGCGTAGGCAGCGTCGCCGCAGAAGAAGCGGCTGTGCATGTCGTGGTTGTCCAGGAAGGTGACGAAGTAGCGGCTCGCTTCTCCGTGGGAGCTGATGATCGGCTCCATCACCTGCTTGCGGTGGGTGAAGAGATCGACCAGCGCGCTGGGCGGCTGCCAGCCCTTCATCACCGCGGCGAGGGTCTGCGAGACCGGGAAGTCCAGCGCGGCATCCACCCCCACCGCTTCGTCGCGGTCGGTGCCGGAGTTGCGACCGACGAAGTGGGCGATGGTCTCGTCGCTGTCCCACACTTCGCCGAACATGAAGAAGTTCTGCTTGCCGATGCTGAGCGCGAACTCACGCATGGCGTTGCCGAAGATGCGCGCGAAATCCCGCTCGATGTATTTGAAGGTATCGATGCGGAAGCCATCGAGGTCGAAGGCGGCGATCAGGTACTGGTAGCAGGCGATGAGCGTGTCACGCACGGGATAACGGCCGGAAGTCAGGTATTCGGTGACCAACTCCTTCATCGAGCCGAAGTCGCCTTTTTCCTGTGGCACGCCGGGCCTACCGGTGCCGCGCCGGCGGAAATAATCGTTGCGCTGCAGTTGCACCGGCCAGATGCCCTCATCCGGGTCCAGCGGGGTGATCCCGCTGATATCCATCCATGCCCCATCCGGGACCCCGTTCTTCCGGCGCCAATAGATGGCATATTCACGATACGCATTCCAGGGGGCTTCGTCGCGCGCTCCTTCGTAATTGAAGATGTTGCCGACGTGGTTGAGCACGATGTCCGCAATCACGTAGATGCCCTGTGCGTGCGCCGCGTTGACCAGCGCGCGCAGCTCATTCTCAGCCAGCGCCGGGTCCTGGCGCGCCGCCGCCACGTCGGAGGCGAAGCGTGGCTCGACCTGCAGGAAGTTCTGATTGGCATAACAGGTGTGGCAATCCCGGATATACTGGCAGTTCTTCTGGAACGGCGACAACCAGATCGCCCCCACCCCAAGTTCTTTCAGATAAGGCAGCTGCTCGCGCACCCCGTTGAAGGTGCCGCCCTGGAAGGTGCCGATATCCCCGTCGTATTGACCGGCTGCCGGCGGGGCGTCCGGGTTGTTGAACCGGTCGAGGATAATGAAGTAGATCAGTTGATCGCGCCATTCCGCCGGCGAGGGAAAGGGCACTTCGATCTTCACTTTCTTCTCGGCGGTCGGGACCAGTTTCACGGCACGCGAGGCGGCATTTTCCATAACCAGCTCGACGGCCGGATCCTGCAGAGATGTCACCATATATACCTCCTGAATTGAGAAATTTTCCGGCTGGGGATGTAAACGGCGTATGCCGGTGGGACTGTCATGGGATGTGATATCAGCATTATAGGCGCCCGTCGCCGCGGCACATGTGAATATTGCCGGACAGCGGAAGGAAAACCGGCATGGTGAACGAATCCTCCCCAGGGTATTGACGGGAGGTTCATCATGACCACAGCGGTTGGGGTGCGGGAGATCGGCGTGCCGGTGAAGTCGGCGTCGCATGTGCAGTTGTTTGTCGGGGAGCATGCGGACGGCTCGCCGGCGTTATATGCGACGATGGCGCAGGTGGGGGCGCCGTTTTTTGTGATCGACATCGATCTGCAGACGGGACACTGCACGAAATTCCTCGCCGATCTCGACCATGCCATGGAGGCGGTATCCGCCTGCTGGAGCGACCGGCTGAAGGTGCTGTATGCGGGCTCCTGCTACACCGGGCACCTGCACCGCTTCAACCCGCGGGACGGCCGCGTAGAGGACCTGGGGGCGATCAACCCGGCGAAGCACGAGCTGGCCTGCTTCCCCTGCAGCATGGACGAGCACCCGGACGGGACACTCTATATCAGCAGCTACAACGGCTGCGACCTGACCCGCTTCGACCCGGTCACCGGCGAGTTCACCCGTTATGGGCGCATGGACGAATCGGAGATGTACCTGTATGTGCAGTGCGGCAGCGACGGGACGGTAGCGGCGCTGGCGAAGATGATGCACCCGCACGTGGTGGTCTTCGACCCCGCCACCGGCGAGCACAAAGCGGTGGGCCCGGTCGCCGATAAGAGCGCAGGCGTGGGGAATGTGGAGCTGATCAAAGGCGCCGACGGGTTGCTCTACATCAAGAGCCACGAGGGCGACTTCCGTGTCTCCGGCATGCAGGCGATCTCGGTGAAGCAGGCGCCGGAGCCGATGCCGGCGAAGGCGCTGCCGGACGGCACCACTTATCGCTGGCTGGACGCCGAGGTGTTCGAGCACCGGCAGCTCGAGCTGACGGCACTCGACGGCGCCACACGCGTGCTGCATCTCGACTGGGAGGGCGACGGCACCGACCTGATGTTCTGCCACACCGGCCCCGACGGGCTGGTCTACGGCTCCAGCATGTTGCCCGAGCACCTGTTCCGCTGCAACCCGGCCACCGGCGAGATGATCGACTTCGGCGCCTGCAGCACCTCCGGCGGCGAAGCCTACACCATGGGCAACCTGGACGGCAAGCTCTACATCGCCAGCTACCCGGCGGCGATGCTCTCCATTTACGATCCGTCGAAACCCTACCGCTTTGGCACCGACGAGGAGGCCAACCCGCGCGAGGTGGGGCGGCCGGACCGGGTGGCCTACCGCCCGCGCGGCCTGGCCGCCGGCCCAGCGGGCAAAGTGTGGATCGCCTCGCAGCCGGATTACGGCATGTGGGGCGGCACACTGGCCTCGTATGATCCGAAGACCAATAGCTTTGTCAGCCACCGCCACCTGATCCAGGACTGCTCCTGCCAGTCGATGACCTACCTGGCGGAGGACGACCTGCTGCTGATCGGCTTTGCCATCGAAGGCGGCAACGGCACCAAGCCGAAGGCGGAGAAGGCGGGATTGGTGCTGTGGGATCTGCAGACGGACCGCGAGGTGTGGCACGGCGACTTCGGCCTGAGCATCAACACGGTGGAGGACGTCCGCGCGGTGGGCAACGGCCTGGCCTACGCGGTGATGATCCTCAACGGCGAGGGCGAACGGCCCGGCCTCTATCTGCTCGACCTGCGGAAGAAGGAGATCGTCGGTTGCCACCCGTTGACCGATCCCCCGCACGGCTGGACGGTGTGGGGCACGCAGACGATGTTTGTCCACCGCGGCTACCTGTATGGCGTCACGCTGCGCGGCATTTACCGCACCCCGATCGGCACCGTGGACGTGGAAATCTACCTGGCGGCCGAGGAAGGTGAGAGCGCCTTCGGCGGCGGCGCGCTGATCGGCGACACCTGGTACTTCCCGACGGCGCACCGGTTAAGGGCGCTGGAGTTGCAGTAGGGTGGTTATAGCGGTGCCGGTGTGCCTACACGGGCCCTCTCCCCCCGGCCCCCTCTCCCAATGCTGGGCGAGGGGGAGCTATTGGGTGAGGGCCCGTGTAGGCACACCGGCACCGCAGACCAGTACGGTATCACAGCGACACCACCATCTCCTGCACGCCTCCACCGGTGAGCTGGATTGTCGTCGGATCGTTGAGTGCACGGCGGCGATAGACATGGAGCACGGCATCCCCATCGGACTGCACGGTGATCACGGCGCGGTCACGTTCTTCCCGGATGTCGAGCACATCGGCGTCGGGCGTGTCGATGTGGATGGCGAGATGGGCGGAGAGCGTGACGACTTCGATGCGCCCGGTACGGACGGTCAGCGGGGTGTGTCCGCGGCCGAAGAGCAGGGTGGCGGTGGCTTCCGTGCGGCCGCTCCACCAGTCGATCATCAGCAGGTAGATGGTGCGAAGCCGGCGGTTCTCCCAATCGTATACGGCGAACTGGACATCGTCCGTCCCCTCCATCCAGCCCCGCGCGCGTTCACGGGACAACACGTCCTTGCCCAACCGCCGCAGATCGTTATTATACGCGGCACGGATGGGGCGCTCGGAGGGATAACATCCCTGCCCGTAGAAGATCACCCTCCCCTTGCCGACGGTTCGTTCCATGCGTTCGGTCAGGCGCTGCCAATCGTCCCCCAGCAACTCATCCAATGCGGGTGAAGCGGGCATGTCGCATGCCGCGCCACGCCGGGTTGCCGTGGAGAGATGCGGCTTGGCCAGCAACAATGTCCCGCCTTCCCGGACAAAACGCAACAGCCGCCTGAAATCGCCTTCCTGGAAGGTGTTCCACCCCAAAAACGCCACCGCATCATACCCGCGAAGCACGGACAACGGCGCCTCGACAGGCAGCAGATCGATGGGACCGTAAGGCGTTCCGGAATACCACCCGTTAGAGCGGCGATCTGTTGCTCCCTCGCGCGGCGGGATGATTGTCCCGGCATACCGTTCGTTGGCGCGGTATTGCAAGGGGTCCGTGAAATCCTCATACAGCGAGTCGAGCACCGTACGCGGATAATAGGCCCGCAACAGATCGAAACTCTCCTCCGCCGGCCCAAACGCGAACTCCGGGCGGTCGGAGGCCCATACCTTGTCGCGCGCACAACAGAGCCAGCCATCATGCCGCCCCTGCAGGACGGCGATCGGGACCCGCAGCGCGCCGCGCCGCGGATGCGTTTGAATGAAGGCGAGAAAATCGCGCTGCACCTGCTGATGCATGGCGCAGGCGTCGGAGAACCGGTCGAACCCATAAGTAATGCGCCACTGGCCATCTTCGGTATCGATCTCGGTGGCGCCCTGCAGATAGGACGTCGCCAGCGATAAAAAGAAGCGATGCGCGTGATCCGGGGTGTCGTGCGGCACGCTGCCCCACTGATGCGCCAGGTGGGCGCCGAAGGCCGTTTTGCCGTAGGCGCGACTGGCGCCGCGCGCCGCGGCCAGCGTCACCTCTTCCGGCCCATACATCTGCTCGGCGCCCACCCAGTCGTACCCCGCCTTGAGGAAGTAGCGGAACAGCGTAGACGGACCGGTATGCCGCGTCACGCTGTCCGCCTTCAGAAACGCGCGCAGGGTCTGCAACCAGCAGCGTTCCGCCTTGCGCACATCATCGATCCGGGTCATATCCTGAATGTAGGCTATTCCATTGCCGCGGACCGCCGGGGGCAGGGCATGGCGGCAATTGACCTGATACCGTTGCCGCAGATCGTGTTCCAAGGGGTTGATCACGCAATTGCGGCTGCCATACAGGATTAAATCCAGCTCGTGCTGTTGCCGGCCGTGATAATGCGGTCCCTGCAACAGCGCATCCGGCGGATTGATCCCCAGATCGTTCAGGTTGCGTCCGTCCTCGATATAGTGGTAGGTCAGGCGCAGTTCATTCACCAGTTGGGTGAGCGTCCGCCAGGCGTCGGGATGAAAGACGCGCGTGCCGTTGGAGTAATACATGGAGCGGAAGTGGATGCCGTTGCCCTGCTGGTTTTCCAGATACCAGACCAGGTAGCGTTGAAAATCTTCCGGTGTCTGCGGCAGGCAGTAGATATCCCCCACCCCCAGGTGAATCAGTTTTTCCGCGGATCGCACGACGCGGCGAAGCTCGATGCTCGCCTGATCCTCACCAAGCGGCAGCGCATACCGTGGATGCGAGCGGGCCGCGCCGGCGTCGACCTGGTGCACGATGAGCTCGGATCCTTCAGGCGTGTTCCTTTCGAGCAGGACCGGGAATGCGGCATGCTCCGCCGCGTATTCCGGGTGCCAGACGATTTCCAGCGGACGGGCGCTTTCTTCCAGCAGTTCCACCGAAAGGAGCTTGATGGACAGGCGGTCGGGATAATCGCGGTCCAGTTTCACGGTCAGTCGGTGCTGCCCCGGCGCCAGCGTCGGGATCGGCACATCGAAATCATGCCAGTGATCGCCGGGGAAATAGACCCGCTGATGGAAAAACTCGCGGCCATCAAGCGCCAGTGCAAAGCGCGGCCATTCCTTGTGGCTCAGATTGATGCCCGTCCAGCTCGCCTTCCAGGCAACGGGCCAGTGGGGGGTCAGCGGCGGGATGACCGTCTCACAGTCTTCCGCAAACAGGCGCGGAGTCCCGACCCAGGCGTCGCCGGAAAAACGTGTGCCGCCGATCCGCACCAGGAGCATCACGGTGTCCGCCGGCAAGCGCACAGTCTGCGACAGCAATTGCCAGGGGTGCGTGCCGGCGGGGAGACGCAGACAGGCCACCTCGTCCGGCGGTCCGGACACGTCTTCGGCATGTCTTCCCGGTTGCGCCCGATAGATACCGAGCTCCACCCCGAGCTCGCCGCCGTGGCCGACCTGCACATCCCTGATCAGCGCGGATACGCAGAACGTCAGCGGCTGCTCTTTCGCCACTGAGGCCGGATCGACCAGCATATACGCCTCGCGCGGCCAATCCTCTCCCGCTCCGGACAGATGCAGCACATGACTTTCCGGCGCACCCAGGGCCGGGTCCGCTTCCAGCGCATCGTCGATCCGGTGATAGGTGTGCTTCAGCAGGTAGCCATCGCTCACCATCAGCTTGCCGAAGAGATCCTGTTCCGCGACAACGTGCAGGCGCTGCCGCATCGGGCAGGACCGGTCCTCGACGGAGAATTCCAACTCAAACGAGGCGTCCGGATTCAACACGAACCCGCGCTTGCCCGGCTGGTTGGGAGTGGGGATGGTCAGTGGTGAACGGAACCTGGTTTTCATAATCCTCCCGGTTGCCGGCGGCGCCGGCGCATGCCCGACCTTCACGCCGGTACAGCTTTTATACGAAAGCTATTCAATAAATACTGATGCAGGACTATACTGGTGGTGAGTTGAAGCCGTTCCTGGCCCCCGTTGACATACAGCCAGCAGCGGCGGCTACCGGATAATAATGTTGCATTTCGGAGGCTCTGATGTCAACGTCCACTGATCCTACCATTCAGGCGCAACCCGAGATTGACGGTATTCACCGGCTCGCGCGATCGTTATACCTGCGACACCTGCTGTTGCTTTCCATGCTGGTCCTCCTCTGCGGGGCAGCGTTCGCCGCCGTTGATACCAACACGCTGCCGGCCGAGGAGAAAGCACTGCTCAACTCGACGGATCCCTGGGGGTTGGCATTTGCCGACCAGTTGACGCGGTTCGACGGTTACTTTTCCAATGCGAAGGATGCCACGTTCGTGGCCGGCGTCACCCACAACCTGGTGAAGGTGTGGCAGAACAAATACTGGTTCCGCGGCGACACCATGCCGCCCGGGGCGCCGCAGACGTGGAAGACGCAGTGGGGCGTCACCGGCGGGACGGTGAGCTTCCAGGTGGCGGTGCTGCCGAAGACCGGCGCAACGCCGGCGAAATACACGGTGAGCGTGCTGGCGCCGGTTGCCAGCCAGGTCTATCGCGAGGAGTTCCTGAAGATCGGCCCCGCCCCCTACCCTCGCTTCCAGGCAGATGCGTGGCCCGACCCACTGGTGCCGGAGAACAGCGCCGGCCTGTCCGGGCTGAATGCCGCGGTCTTCTACATCGAGTTGACGATTCCGGCCAACTTCGCGGCGAAGAATTTCACCTGCGATGTAAAGGTCGCCGCCGAGGGAGGCGAGACCGCGCAGATCACCGTGCCGGTGGAGGTGGTGAAGCTGGCCATCAAGCCGGCGGACCTGAACCTGGTCGCCGCTTTCAGCGAGACGGGCCTTTCCGACGGCCAGTTCCGGGACATGTACCGAATGCTGCTCGAGCACCAGATGCAGCCGCTGTCGCCGGGCTACCTGGCGAAGCTGTGGAATCCGGACAAGCCGGAAGCCTTCGCCGCCTTCGTGCAGGAGGCAATGAACCGCGGGCAGCGCGTGTTCAACATCAACGCGCCGGACCAGAAGCTGTATGACTTCCTCAAGGCGAAGGGCTGGCTGCCGTATTTCGTGATCTACTCCAACATGGACGAAGCGGACGAAGCCACGCTGCTGAAGACCAATATCCCTTATGCGGAGCAGATGCACCAGCAGTTCCCGGGGTTGAAGATCTTCCTGGCGGGGGAGCTGTCGCCGTCCATCGCCCGCGCCACCGATATCGTGATGACCGACCTGTCGTCGTCGAAATACGACCCGCGCAGCTTCAAGCTGCCGAAGGCGCCGATCCTCTGGCACTATTATTGCCACCTGCCCATCAACTTCCAGATGCGCGCGCCGCTGGTGCAGGCGCCGAACATGGAGATCGACAACCCTGCCCTCGAGCACCGGTTGGCGCTGTGGATGTCCCGTTATTACGGGGCGAAGGGGGTTTACATCTGGTCGGGCAACAGCGAGTGGAACGTATTTGCGAAGGATTTCTGGCAGACGCTGGCGCTCAGTGATGCCTCCTCCAATTACGTCTATCCCTACGGCGGCACCCACCACGGCAACGGCTTCCTCGTCTACCCGCCGCGCGATGCGGACGGCCCGGTGCTGCCCTCGCTGCGGTTGAAGGTGCTGCGTGACGGCATGGAGGACCTGGCGATCCTCGCCGCCGCCGAAAGGTATAAGGCCAAGCTGGGCGACCTGCTCAACCCGGTGCCCGCCGTCTTTTCCCACCCGCAGTATTACGACCAGTTGCCGGAGACGCTGCTGGGCCGAAGAGAGGCGATTCTGCAGAAGCTGCAGGAGAAAGGAAGTGCGAGTGTAATCCCGGAGATGTCGGGCGGCATTCCGGTCAAGCCGAAATAGGCCAGCGGTGGAAGGATGATTCACAGTCTGGAAGGGTGCGAGAGCCCCGCCCGAGTTTAGGTCAGCCTTTCTAAACTCGGGCGGGGCTCTCGCCTCCTTCCAGACTGAGAGTCTCGCTTCCACCGTCGTTCTATAAACCGTCGTTCAACAAGGTGTGTTTCTCGATCACCGCAATCAGCTCCCCCAGCGTCCCCTGGTACACCGGCTCCGGCGCGTCTGGCAGGCGCTTGCGGGTGTTGACGCCGGGAACCAGATAAGTGAGGCAGCCGATCTGGCCGGCGTTCATGTCCCAATCCTCGTCGCCGACCATCAGGCACTCCTCGGGCTGGTACCCCAGGAAGTCGGCAATCTGGCGGAAGTAGGTGGGATTGGGCTTGCAGGCGCGGCTGTTCTCGTAGGTAGTGACCAGGCGGTAGGGGAAGTCGGCGGCGCCCGACCACTGCAGGCGCTGGCGGATGGCGGTGTCCGGGAAGAGGGGATTGGTGGCCACCACCACGTCCAGACCGAGCTCCAGGGCGCGCGCCACCACCCGCTGTGCTTCCGGGCGGCGGACGGTGTATTCCCGCAGCTTGGGGAATTCCCGCGCGTAAAAGTCCATGAAGAGCGGCTCCATCTCCACGCGCGGGCGGCCAATGAGCGGGTAGAAGGTCTCGGCGAAGACCGTCTCATTGGTGCGGATGCCGTCATTTTTCAGCATGGCGGACGTCGCCGCGTTCAGATGCTTGAGGAAGGTTTCCGGCGGGATCAGGTGCCCCACCCATTCCGCCAGCCGGCGGAAGTATTGATCGAAGAAGATGGGCACGTTGTTTTCAAGCAGGGTGCCGTCCAGGTCGAAGAGGACGGCGCGAATAGTTTGCATCGATGATACCTCTGGTGCCCGTATACTACCACACAACGCGCCTGACCGTCAGCGCTCGTTCGGCAATCGCCGGCCCGGCACTGTTCACGCAAGCCGGGGTCGTGGTATGCTGATGATGGAAAGTGATACCGAAATGAACCGTCCGTTTTTCACCATGCCGGAAGCACCTGATGAACCGCGGTCGGTCGAAGTTGGCCCGCCGGCGCGCCCGCACGCGACCGGATTCCTGCACAAACTGGCAATGACGATCTGCGTCATCATGCTGATTTTTGATGGCCTGATGGCAATGGGCCTCATCAGCACCGCGGTGGCCATGGCGCAGTTCAAAGCCGACCCGCAGGCGATTTTCGATACGTTGCCGGCCATGTATGCCCAGATGCCCCACGCGTGGTTCGCACAGTACTTCATCCCGATATCCGGATGGTGGCTGATCGGCCAGGTCGGCTCACTGCTGCTGGTGTTCGGCGTAGTGGGGTTCCTGCAGCGCAAGCGCTGGTGCGTGCACCCCTTCATCCTGGGCTTCGGCATCCACTTCGTGAACCTGATCGTGCTGGGTGTCGGGATGGGGCCGATGATGGTCACGTTCTCGGCATCCACCGGCCAACCCATAACGCCGGAGCAAGGCAACGCCGGGTCGGTGTTCTTTTTCATCTTCCTGCTCTTCCTGTATATCCTCTTCCGCGGCGTCCCCGCGCTGATTTTGCGCGCGTCGGCGGGGGAGCGGTGGGAGGAAGAGTTTAGTTGAGACGGTAATAGTAGTGAGTAGTAAGTAGTGAATAGTTAGTGGTGAGTAGTGCCCGGTTCGGTGGTTGAGTAGGCAGGTGAGCTTTCTGCAGCCATCGTGCGTGCCGTATCGAAACCACCGCTCCTATAGAGCCCGTTCACGAAAGGCTCAACTATATCCGCGCTGGTTTCGATACGGCGCGGAAGCGACGGAAAGATGCGAAAAGGCTCACCTGCCTACTCAACCACCGAACCGGGCACGCCAACAATACTACTCACTACTTACTACTCACTACTCACTTTCAATTCACCCCGGGAGGGCACACCCCATGGGCCTGAAAATCGGCATCTGCGGCACGGGCGCCTTTGCGCCGTCCTTTATCCCGCTCATCAAGCATCACCCGCTCGTTGACCGCGTCGTGCTCTGTGACCTGAACGCGGAGAGGCTGCAGCGGGCCTCCGCGGAGTTCGGCATTTCCGCGACCTGCCCGTCGCTGGACCTGCTGGTGCAGGAAGACCTGGACGCCATCGCCCTCTTCACCCAGAACGACCGGCATGCGCCGCAGGCGGTGCAGGCCTTGCGCGCGGGGAAGCATGTGTATTCCGCGGTGCCGTCGGCGATCAGTATTCCGGAGATCACCGAGCTGGTGCGGACCGTGGAGGAGACCGGGCAGATCTACATGATCGGCGAGACCAGTTATTACTACCCGTGCGCCGTCTACTGCCGCGAGCGCTTCCGCCAGGGCGACTTCGGCTACATCGTCTACGGCGAAGGCGAGTATTTCCACGACCATTCGCACGGCATGGAGCAGGTGAATCGCGGTCGCTACGGCGACGAGTGGATGCGCCATGTCACCATCCCGCCCTTCTTTTATCCCACCCATTCCGTGTCGATGATCGTCAGCGTCACCGGCGCGCACGCGGTGAAGGTGAGCGGCATGGGGGTGAAGCATCAATATCAGCCCGGCGAGACGGATTTCACCAAAGTGCCGGACCGCATCTATCAGAACGATTTCGAAAATGAATTCATGCTCTGCCAGATGTCCGACGGCTCGGTGGCGCGCTTCATCGAAGGCCGGCGCATCGGCTACTTCTCGCGGCCGGGCATGGTGGGGATGAGCCTGTACGGCAGCGAAGCGTCTTTCGAACAGCAGATCGCCCAGCCCGATCCGCAAAAGGGCCAGCACTCCACGCACCACTGCACGTGGACGGGGAAGACGCAGGAGAGTGTGGCGGACGTCACCAACTTGCTGAATTGCTCCACTGATCGGCGCGACGCGTCCGCCATGGCGCGCGCGAAGGGGGCGGGACTGGGCGCGGAAGCCTTCACCTACTCCGCGCCGGTACACCCCATGCACCTGCTGCCGAAGGAATACGCCGGACTGGGCAACGGGCACGAAGGCTCGCACCAGTTCCTCATCCACGACTTCGTCACCGCCTGCGCGGAGAAGCGCCACCCCGCGAACAACGTCTGGCAAGCCGCCCGCTACCTGGTCCCCGGCCTCATCGCTCATGAATCTGCACTGCAGGGCGGCGTGCTGCTGGACGTGCCGGATTTCGGAGATGGGCCCGGAGACTGACCTCGAACTTTACGCTGACCGTAAAGGATTACATAAAATTCGTCCGAAAGTAAGAAAGCATGTATAATCGTCACCTTCTCGTCCCGTTCGCCTGTTTCGTGCTCTTGCTTTCGCTCTGCCTACCGGTATTCGCGGCGGGCGGGGTGATGTTCCAGGATGATTTCAGCGCCGATGTGCCGGGACGCTGGACGATTGTGGATGAAGGCACGGGTGAGGCGCCGTCAAAGTGGGTGCGGTACCGTGGCGCCTTCGAGCAGTTGTCGAACATTAATACCGGCGACGCGCCGAAGTATTCCGGCACCTTCGCGACGGCAGGCGAGGCGGGGTGGCGGGACTACACCTTCTCCCTCATCATGCGCTCGCAGGACAACGACGGCATCGGCCTCATCTTCCGCTACACGGACGCGAAGAACTACTACCGCTTCCGCTGGTCGGGGGCGAAGAGCCAGTGGAACGGGCGCGTGCTTGACCGGGTGGTCGACGGCCAGTGGACCTCGCTGGCCAGCGACAAGGTCGGCTATACCGACAATGCATATCACAATGTGACAGTGCGGTTGGCCGGAGAGCAGATCACCCTCTACGTCGACGATATGACGACCCCCGTCTTCGACCTGCGCGACGCCGGCACGCCGCTGGCACAGGGGAAGGTCGGCCTGTACTGCTGGGGGAACACCGGCGCCTTCTTCGACAATGTAGCCGTCTACGCCAATGACGCGCAGTCGCCTTTCCCGCCCCGGCGCTCGCACCTGGTGACCGCCGCCGGCCAGGCCTTCGTCGACGTCAATCGCAACGGAATGCGAGATGCCGGGGAAGCGCCGTTGCCCGGGCTGATCGTTTCCGACGGCCGGCAGCTGGCCGTCACTGATGCGCAGGGGGCGTATTCGCTGGCCGGCATCAATCCGTTTCTCGATCACTTCGTCTTCGTGGAATCGCCCTCCGGCTATCGGCCCCTGAACGGCTTTTACCGGCTGATGCCGGAAGAGGCGGAAACGCTGAGGGCGGATTTCCCTTTTGCCGCCGCCCCGGAGACGGCCAACCCGGACTTTTCGTTCGTGCAGATCACTGATCTCCACGTCGCCAATGAGCCCAAGACGCTACTGGATGACCTCACCGAGATTGCGCGGCTGAAGCCGGCGTTCGTCATCGCCACCGGCGACCTGATCGACAACGGCGGCGAGCGGCGGGGATACGAAAACTATGTGAAAGCCGTCACGCAATCCCCGGTGCCGGTGGTCAGCGACATCGGCAACCACGACGCAGTGGGCGTCGGCACCGATAACTTCGAAGAATTCCTGGGGCCGACCTGCTACGCCTTCGATTACGGCGGGCGTCACTTCGTGCTCTTCAACTGCGTCAGCGCCGATCTCGCCACGCGGCTGGAGTGGCTGCGGCAGGAGCTGGCGCTGCAGCCGAAGGACAAGGAGATCCTGCTCTTCCAGCACTACCCGCCGGACGCGAAGATGATGGCGCTGCTGTCGCAGTTCCACACGGTGGCTGTCTACACCGGCCACTGGCATAGCAACAAAACCATCGCCCACGGCGAGCATGCCATCCTCTCCGTCACTTCTCCCACCCTGCGCTTCGGCGGCATCGACACCAGCCCGCGCGGGTTTCGCCTGACCACCTTTCAAGGCGGCAAGATGGCGCTGGAAAGCCGGCACGGCGGCGTGGCGCGGCACGTGGCGCTGGTGTCGCCGGCGGACGGGGAAACGGTGCCCAAAGCGCCGGTGGCCTTCGAGGTGAGCGCCTACGATTCCGGCTGGCGGGCGGCAGAGGTCGCGTATCAGCTTGACGGCGGGGCCTGGAAGGCGCTGACGGCGGCCGGCAGCACCAACTGGCAGGCGAAGGCGGTCATCCGTGCTGGGCAGTATACCGTCCGCGTGCGCGTAACCTTTGCCGACGGCTCCGTCGTCGAGCAGCAGGGACGGTTCACCGTCAGCGACGCACAGCCGACGCCGGCGAAAATGGGGCAGGACTGGCCGATGTTCCAGCGCACCCCGGCGCGGAACGGCGTCACCCCCGAGGCCGTGTTGCCGCCACTCCATCCCGCCTGGCGCACCAACATCGGCGGCGCCACCCACATCTCCTCACCCGTCGTCGCCGGCGGAACGGTGTATATCGGCGCGGCGGACGATGACAACCGCGGGCTGGCCGGCGTCTACGCGCTGGACGCCGCCACCGGCACAGTGCGCTGGCACTTCCCCACCACGGCGTCCGTCAAGCATACCGTCGCCGTCGCGGATGGCCTGGTCATTGCCGCCGGCGTGGACGGCGCCGTCTACGGCATCGAAGCGGCGAACGGCAAGGAACGCTGGCGCTACAGCCTGGGCGATCCGCTGCAGCGCTGGATGTTTTCGGCGCCGGTAGTGCTGGACGGCGTCGTGTATGCCGGGGTCGGTCCCAGCTTCTCCGCGCTGGACGCCGCCACCGGGAAGGAGATCTGGCACTCGAAAGGGCTGGGCGCGGACTGGATCAGCGGGCTGTGCTCGCCGGCGGTGGATGCCGACCGCGTCTACGTGCCGGTGAACTGGAGCAAAGGCCTGTCCGCGGTGGACCGCCGCACGGGCAAGCTGCTGTGGGACGATAGCAAGGGCTTCCGTACCAGTCACGCGACGCCGGTACTCGCCGGCGGTATGCTGTATTACCCGGCGGACGGCAACCTGCACGCCCTGGACCCGGCCACCGGCGCGGAACAGTGGAGCTTCCCACTCCCCGGCGGCTGGACCATCGCCACCCCGGCCGTCGCCGGCGGCACGGTGCTGGCCGGCAGCGGCGAAGGCCGGCTCTATGCCCTCGATGCGGCGACCGGCAAGGAGCGCTGGCATTTCCAAACCGGCAAGGCGTTGTTCGATTTCTCCCCGTATGAGCGGTCGGCCAGTCCCGTTGTCGGCTCCCCCGCCGTCTCCGGCAGCCTGGTCTACCTGGGCGGCGCTGACGGCAAGTTCTATGCCCTCGACCTGGACACCGGCATGCTGAAGTGGAGCTACCAGCTCGGTACCCCCATCACCGCCTCCCCGGCCATTTCCGGCAACACGGTGTATATCAGCACCTTTGATGGGACGGTGTATGCGTTCAGGTAGGAACTGCAGATTACGCTGATTAACAATTTATGGTAATCTGCGGTTCCTATCGCATATCCTCCTGCAGGACTCCCTTCCCCGCCGTGGAAGAAAGCACAAGGCCGGCTTTTGCCGGCGCCATTCTTTCCAAAAAGAAGGTATGACGATGGATACGACCGTGAGTGCCATCTCCCTGCAGGGGCTCATGCAGACTTCCGCCCAGCACGCCGCGCACCTGGTGGAGCGCATCGAGGCGGAGTTGGCGTTTGCCGAGGGGCTGTGCGGCCTGCTGCCGGACAAGGCGCCGGGCTGGGGGCCGCTGATCGGGCGCGCGCGCGAGTGCGTGGCGGCGGCGCTGGGCGACCGCAAGCTGGACGGCATCGCGGCGGCGGTAAGCGAGGCGGAGGCGATCCTCGCGCCTATCGGCCAGACGGCGAAGGCGTATACCGTGCACATTGCCGGGCACGCGCACATCGATATGAACTGGATGTGGTCATGGCCGGAGACAGTAGCCGTCACCATCGACACCTTCGGCACCATGCTCAAGCTGATGGACGAGTATCCGCAGTTCCATTTCTCGCAAAGCCAGGCCAGCGTCTACCGCATCATCGAGCAGCACCGGCCGGATATGCTGGAGCAGATCGCCGCGCGCGTGAAGGACGGGCACTGGGAAGTGACCGCCAGCCACTGGGTGGAGGGCGACAAGAACCTGGCGGGCGGCGAGAGCCTGTGCCGCCACCTGCTGTATACGCGGCAGTACCTGCAGGGGCTGTTTGGCTTGAAGCCGGAAGACGTGCCCATCGACTGGTCGCCGGATACCTTCGGCCACGCGGCCACCGTGCCTACCTACCTGGTGCGCGGCGGCGTGAAGTACCTGTACCTGCACCGGCCCGGCGTGCAGACGCCCTCCAAGCCGGACGCCTTCTGGTGGGAGGGCCCGGACGGCGCGCGCGTGCTGGTGCGCAACGACATGAAGTTCGGCTACAACGGCGTCATCACCCCGGCGATCGCGCAGAACCTGCTCGGCTTCGTGCAGTTCACCGGCGGCAAGGATTACCTGTATGTCTGCGGCGTGGGCGACCATGGCGGCGGCCCCACCCGGCGCGACCTGCTGCGCGGGCTGGACATGCAAACCTGGCCCATCTTCCCGACGGTCGCCTACTCCACCACGCGTGCCTTCTACGAGAAATTGGAGAAGGAGAATCTGCCGGTCATCACCGGCGAGCTAAACTGCGAGTTCACCGGCTGCTACACCACGCAGACGCTGGTGAAGAAGGCCAACCGCTTTGCGGAGTCACGTTTAGCCGATGCCGAAGCGGCCTCCGCGCTGGCATGGGCGACGACCGGCGCCCCCTACCCCGCCGGCGACTTCGGCCAGGGGTGGAAAGATACGCTGTTCAGCCACTTCCACGATATCCTGCCCGGCTCCGGCGTGCACGACACGCGCACCTACACCCACGGGCTGTATCAGCAGACGATGGCGACCACCAGCGCCGCCGAGACGCAGGCCCTGCGCGCCATCGCCGCGCAGGTGGACACCACCGCCGCCGGCCAGCCCTCGCTGGGCGACGGGCCGGTCTCGCAGTTGCACAGCGCCCTCGGCGCCGGCACTGGTTTCCGCTCCTTCGACGGTGGCTACTGGAACTCCGAGCAGAGCGCCGGCCACGGCCCGCGGCCCTTTGTCATCTTCAACCCGACCGCCCACCAGCGGCAGGAAGTGATCGAAGTGACCATCTGGGACAATGCGCCTGGCTGGCAGGTGACCTTGAAGAACCGCGCCTTCTCCGTGCGCTGCCCGGATGGCGCCGTCATCCCCGCGCAGGTGGTGGTCGGCGGCGCATACTGGGGGCACGACTTCGCTATCCTCTCCTTCCCGGTCACGGTGGAGGGACTGGGCTACGCGCTCTACACCATCCTGGAAGACTGCACCACCGCCGGCGAGAGCGCCGCCTGGCAGATCGGCTCGCGCCACCACTGCGGTTACGCGCCCGCCGAACGGGCCGGGGAAGGGCTGGAGAACGAACTCATCCGGCTGGAGCTCGACACCGTCAACGGCGGCATCAAGCAACTGATCGACAAGCGGAGCGGCTCCGTCATTGTGGAGAATGCCCCGGCGCTGGAATATGGCGTCGAGCGCCCGCACGGTATGACCGCCTGGTCCATCGACAACACCGGCCCGACGGAATACCCGCAGATGACCGCCCTGCGCCGATCTCTGGACGGCCCGTTCAAGGCGGCCATCGAGGTGGACCTGACCATCCACGAGTCAAACTTCACCCTCACCTACGAAGTGCACGCCGGCGACCCGCGACTGTATGTGGGCATCAAGGGCGTATGGTTCCAGCGTGGCACCCCGCAGACCGGCGTGCCGGCGCTCAGCTTCGCCTTACCGTTGAACCTGAAAGACGCAACCGGTCGTTATGAGATCCCCTTCGGCGCCATCGACCGCTCCTGGAATGAGGGCGAGGAAGTGCCGGCGCTGCGCTGGGCGCAGGTGACGGGCAAAGCGGATGGGAAAGCCGCCGGCTGCCTGCTGGCCAACGACAGCAAATACGGCCACTCGCTGGACGGCAGCACGCTGCGGTTGACCTTGATCCGCAGCAGCTACGATCCGGACATCCTGCCGGAGATCGGCCAGCATGAGATCCACCTGGCCATCCTCCCCTTTGCCGGCGAGCTGCCGGTGGCGAGTGCCATCCACGCCGGGCAGGACATCAACCACGCCCTGCGCCCGGTGGGCACCGACGTGCACAGCGGCAAGCTGCCCACGGAAGCCCAACTCATCCAGGTCACCGGCAATGTCTGCCTGAGCGCGGTGAAGAAGGCGGAGGAAGGCAACGCGATCATCGTGCGCCTGTTCAACCCGACGGACAAACCAACCACCGCTGGCCTCACCGTCAACCCGGCGTTGGGCAAGGTGAAGTGCGCGACGACGGTTGACCTCCTCGAACGCTCACTAGATCCCTGCTCACTCGGCACCAACCATCAGCCGGCCGGCTTCACCGTCCCCCACCGCGGCATCGTCTCGGTGAAGATCGAGCTGGGGTAAGGGGACTGTCCCCTCCCCTCGTGAGCAAGCGCCGGGGACGCAGACAGGCAAGCAATACGAGAGAACTAGGGACTGTCCCCGCCGTAAACCAGCGCTGGTTTTCGGGGACAGTCCCTAAGGTCACGATGAAAAGCTTGATAAGTGGGAACGGGCACTGGTTCGCTTGCGAGGGGACAGTCCCGGACGGAGTGGAAGCGTAAACTGTCCCCGTCGTAAATGAGGAAACACATATGGCCCAAATTCTCCGCCAGGTCACCGTCGTCCGTGACGGTTGGCATAACGGCTTCACCGATCTGCAATACTGGCAGGGGTGCTACTGGGTGTCGTACCGGAAGGGGACGGCGCATGCGACGATGGACGGGGAGGCGATCGTCGTGGTCTCCACCGACCGCGTGCGCTTCCGCGAGGTGGCGCGGCTGCACATGCCCGGCGACAACCGCGACCCGAAGCTGCTGCCGCTGGACGAAGGCCGCATGGCGATGTATTTCCCGAGCTGGACGCATGGGGCGCAAGTGCGCGACCTGCAGCACTTCATCTGCTTCTCAGAGAACGGATATGACTGGAGCGAGCCGACGCCTATATTGGCGTCGCGCATGTGGCTCTGGCGCGTCCGCCCGCACGGGGGGCGGTATTACGGCCTGGTGCAGGATCTCAGCGGCGACTGGTCGGCCGGCCCGCCGCATCAGCTCGACCTGGCGGTGAGCGATGACCTGTTGCATTGGGAAAAGATCGCGCGCATCGGCGAACCCTTCGGCCTCTGCGAGAGCGATATCTTCTGGCACGAAGACGGCGAAGCATGGATCGTCGCGCGTAGCGTGGTGAAGCAGCAGGGCAGCTTCTTCTGCTCAGCACGGCCGCCGTATACCGACTGGCAGGTGACCGAGATGACGCCGATGGTACACGCGCCGATCTTCGTGCAGCACAAAGGCTCGCTCTACATGGCCGGGCGCAGCCTGCCCTCGACAGAAGGCGACGTCACCTTCCCCTTCCCCACCGCCAGCCTCGGGCTGTGGCGGGTCGAGCGCGGGGCGCTGCAGCCGGTGCTGCGCATCCCGGCCACCGGCGACTGCTCCTACCCCGGCCTGATCGAGGACCCGGACGGCCGCGTCTGCCTGAGCTATTACTCCCAGCATGCCTACCACCTGGGCGTCGTCGACTACCGGGAAGGCATCGGCATGCCGGACGATGTCTATTTCGCGGAACTGGAGCTGTAACATGACACCACGAGAACGCTTTATCGCCGCCCTGGAGCGGAAACCGCTCACCGGCCGCGTGCCGCACTTCGAGCTGGTCTTCTTCCTCACCATGGAGGCCTTCGGACGGCTGCACCCCTCCCAGCGTTCTTACGCCCAGTGGGACCAGATGGAGGCGAAGGAACGGCAGCTGCACCGCAACGATATGGCCGATCTGTATATCGCGGCCGCCGAGAAGTACGAGCACAGCGCCATCTTCCTGCACCCGAACCCGGGCGAGGAAGAGGAGCTGTACCGGCTGATCGACGCGGTGCGCGAGAAGTCGGGCGACAAATACTTCCTCATGATGCACGGCGACGCCACCTACAGCATCCCCGGCGGGAACCACATGGAGGAGTTTGCCTTCCAGCTCGCCGACGAGCCGGAGAAGCTGAAGGAGAATGCGGAGCGGATGGTCGACAACTCGCTGGCCTTCGGCGAGCGCATGGCGAAGCACGGCGGGCTGGACGGCTGGGCGCTGTGCGCCGACTACTGCCTGAACACCGGGCCGTTCCTCAGCCCGGGGCAGTTCTCCGAGTTCGTCACGCCGTACCTGGCGAAGCTGATCCAGGGTTATCGCGACCAGGGGTATTACACCATCAAGCATACCGACGGCAACATCATGCCCATCCTCGATCAACTGGTCGAGGCTAACCCGCACGCCTTGCACTCCATCGACCCGCAAGCCAAGGTGGACATCGCCGAAGTGAAGCGCCTCTACGGCGACCAGGTGTGCCTCATCGGCAACGTCAACTGCGGCGCGCTGGACACCGGCACCGATGAAGAGTGTATCGAGAGCACCCGCTACTGCCTGCGCCACGGCATGCCCGGCGGCGGCTATATCTTCTCCACCAGCAACTGCATCTACACCGGCATGCGGCTGGCACGGTATGAGTTGATGCTGGATGTGTGGCGGCGGGAAGGGAATTACTGATCTTTCGGAGTGCGGCGGCTAGACAGTTTACCCCGATCTATCGGGGCCGCTTTCACTGAGAGATCCGCACCCGAAGAAGCATCCGGAAGGAGCTATCCACCCAGGAGCGGAAACAGATGGATAGCTCCTTCGTGATGCCGGTGAGTTCACCTTACGCAAAATGAAAGCGGCGTCTAGCCGCCGCACTCCGAAATGGGAGATTCTGATGAAAAATATCGTCCGTTACCACCTCCGCGCCACCGTTTTGGCCGACAGCCCGCCGTCAGTCGACGATGCGCTGTTCCAACTTGTCAAGGATGCACAATTCGATGAAGTGATGTTCTTCCTGCCGCACTCGGAGGAGCGCTCGCCGGGGCTGGGCACGGTGGAGGAGATCAAAGCTGCTGCCGCGCGGGTGGCGCCGCTCTTCCCGCGGCTGCGCGAGATGGGGGTGGCGCCGTCGGTGAACGTTTGGTGGACGGTGGCCTTCAGCGACTTCGCCGGCGTGCGGCGCGACCAGGCGGAGCGCTTCAATTTCCGCTGGGCGGTGAATGTGGACGGGCGGCAGAGCCGTGCGGCGGCTTGCCCGCGGGACGACGCCTGGCGGGCACACGTCCGCTTCATGTACCGCACCTTCGCCGAGATGCAGCCCGCGCGCATCTGGATCGACGATGACGTGCGCATGACCCTGCGGGCGGACATGCACTGCCCGTGCTTCTGCGACGTCTGCATGGCGGAGATGGCCAAGCGGACCGGGCGGGAAATCGGCCGCCAGGAGCTGCTGAAGGCGATGCTGGCCGACCCGCCTAACCCGGTGCGCAACGCCTGGCTGGATTACCAGCAGGCGCTGATGGTCGGCATCGTGTGCGACGTGGAGCAGGCGGTGCACGAAGTCAGTCCGGACACCCACGTCAGCCTGATGCACTCCAACTTCGAGATGCACGCACCCGAGGGCCGGCGCTGGCACGAACTGATCGAAGCGCTGGGGCAGCCCACACCCTGGTACCGGCCCGGCATCGGCCCCTACACGGAAGTCGGGGGCATGGGTATCCTGGACGCCACCCACAACACACGGGAAATCATGGCCGTACTGCCCCCGCACATTCCGGTGGTGCCGGAAATCGAGAACTACCCGCACTCGCGCTTCGGCAAATCGGCCGCCACCGTGCGCGCCGACCTGGTCATCGGCCAGCTCCTCGGCCTGCCGGAGATGACCTTCTCCATTTACCGCATGTCCGAGCGGCTGGACCTGGAATTGCAGCGCGACGGGATGTGGGGCCGGCTGCTGCGCGAGACGAAGCCCTACCTGCAGCAGATCGCCGACCTCAATATCGGTCGCGACCAGTTCCGCGGCGTGTCGCTGCTGCTGCACGAAGAGGTCGCCCGTTATGTGCGAGGTGCGCAGGAGCAGATCCGCCCCATCTTCCTCTACCGCCTGCGCCCGTGGGACACCGCGCTGCCCATGCTCGGTGTGGCCACCCAATACGGCTCCGGCGGCGTGACGGCGCTGGCCGGCGAGCAGGTGCTGTGCATGAGCGATGAGGAGCTGCGGCAGGCGCTGCAAGGCGGGCTGTTGCTCGACGCGAAGGCGGCGGAATCGCTGCTGCTGGCGGGCAAGGGTGAGCTGATCGGCATCACCGAGCGCCTGCCCGACGCGCCGGGGGTGACGGAAGTGATCACCGACGCTGAATTCGGCGGCCTGCTTGGCGACATCATCAATCTGCGCTGCGAAGGCACGCCCTGGCAGTTCGCCTGGCAGGACGGCGCGCGGGTCATCTCTCGCGTGCGCGAATATTCCGGGAAAGATGCCGGCCACGGCGCCGTCCTCTTCGAGAACGCGCAAGGCGGCCGCGTGGCGGTGGTGCCGTATGACAGCCAGCAGAACCTGGTCAGTCTGGGCCAGCCGGTAACCCCCATCGCCTCCGCCACCTTCCTCAACTGGCCGCGGCAGGATCAACTGCTCAAGGTACTGAAGTGGCTCGGCCATGGCCCGCTGCCCCTCTTCGTGCCCGAGGCCACCGGTGTGCTGCCGCTGCTCATCGACCAGGGCAACCGCCTCATCGTCGGGGTGACGAACATGAGCTTCGATGCGATCGAGGGCCTGCAGCTTCAGCTGGCGATGCCCGCGATGCCGATTACGAAGATCCGTTCCCTGCGAGAGGATGCGCAATGGGAGACGCTGGAGGCGAATATCGAGCAGGATGGCGATATGCTGCACATCGACACCGGCTTGCGCGTCGGGTTCCTGGAGACGGCGGTGCTGGTGCTGGAGTAAGCGAGAAATTATTATGGAACTAACTTCATGTAACCGGTAATAAAGAGGATTTTCCGGGTATGAGAGAGTAAGAGCATGTATATGAGATCATCGCCCCCCCCAGACATGATCTCACCGGACGTTTCTGCGCACACATCACCGGGATGATAACCGCCACTGCGCAGACCGGTAGTGTATCGAGACAGGAGTAAAAAGGTACTTGCTCATGACATTGGACGAAGTCCTGCAATCCGTTGATGCCGGCGGGAGCCGGGACGCGCTGGCGCCGGAATGGGAAAAATCGCTGGAGACGCTTCCGGAAGGTCTGCCGGCGTTTCTCGAGATGGCCAATGTGCGCCAGTGGCGGGCGATGTGCGGGCTGGATGAGGCGTATGACGCGCCGTTGGGAGCGACGGTCGGGCAGATGGCCGGCGACACCGCCCTGCGCCTGCTGGCCTGGCACGGGTATCGCGCGGCGTATCATGGCGGGGAGGTGGACTTCCTCCAGTGGCCAAACTTGGCGGGTGTTAAACCGGCGCCCGGATTCTTCTTCCTCCTGCTTGCACTGGCGGCGGTGCCCGTCATCATCGAGCGCAACCGGCTGAAAGGCGCCCCCGACGGCGCCAATGAAGCGGCCTTCACGGAGATCGGCCGGCTCTGCGCCCATGCCCAGGGTGAAGAGCGCGAGTTGGTCGGCCTGCCCGCCACCGCGCTGACCTTCCTGCAGCACCAGCTCTCCGGCTCCGCGCGCCTCGGGCGCTTCCGTTACGTGCGTACCCGCTTCAACGGCTACTTCGAGATCTACCGCGAGCGCGAAACCGCCCGCACCATGGCTATCGCCCATGCCGACTACAACTTCAACGACAAGGGCTTGATGGATTTCGATCCGGAACCCGGCTCCGGTTGGATCTCCCGCCGGCGTGATGACGAGCACGCGGTAGCCGGCATCCCCCTCTCGCCCCTCGGCCGCGCCCTGCGCGAAGAAGTGCGGCTGCCGCACGCGCAGTGGCGGCGGGTGATCACCTACGGCGAATACGCGCTGGCCATCCATATCCCCGGCGGCGCGCCGCTCGATCCACAGGCCTGCCGCGACTCCATGGCGCAAGCGGAAGCGTTCTTCAACCTGCACTTCCCGGAGACGGTCTCCGTCTGCACGCTGGTGTCCTGGATCGCCAGCCCCATCCTCGGCAAGGTGCTGCCGCCCAACGCCAACCTGGCACGCTTCCAGCAGGAAGCCTACCTCTATCCTGTACCTGCCCGCGGCGACGAGCACCTGAACAAAATCTTCGGCCCCCAACCCTTCGACCCCGCCACCGCCCCGACCGACACCACCCTCCGCAAAGGCCTGCTCGAGTATATGCGCCGCGGGTGCAAGTGGTACTGGGGCGGCCTGTTCTTCCTCTTTGAAGGCTTGCCGCACTTCGGGGAGCAGTGGTATAGATCAAACTGGGCGTAAACCTGGGCTCGCAGGCGTCCCGCGCCTGCGAGCCCAGGAAACAAGGACTTTACCGCCCCTAAAGCGAAAACACCCCGTATGCTCACCTTCTTCGATTGCGAAATGGCCGTCGGCAGCACGGGGTTCGACTTGCGCACCGCGAAGACGCCGGCGGAGCTGCTGGCCATCATGGACCGCTACGCCATCTCCGACGCGCTGGTGTATGACCGCGGGGCGTATGAGATGGGGCTGTTCGACCGGCACGACTTCATCCTCGAGTTCTGCGCCGCCAGCCCGCGGCTGCATCCCACGGTCAGCGTGGTGCCCCCGGCGACGGGGGAGCAGCCGGAACCGGAGGCGCTGGTCGGCTTCTGCCTAGCGCACGGCATCCACGCGGTGCGCGCCTGGCCGGTGGCGCACAGCTTTCCCTTCGACCGCTACGCCATGGGCCGGCTGTTGGCGGAGTTGGAGCGGCGCCGGATGCCGGTGATCGTCTCCGCGATGAACGTACAGGACCACCCCTGGGCGCATACCCCGCCCTGGCGGGACATCCGCGACACGGCGCTGGCCTTCCCCAAGCTGCCCATCCTGGTGCACTACACCGGCATGCTGCAGGGCCGCAGCCTCTTCCCGCTGCTGGAGACCTGCCCCAACGTGCACGCCGACCTCACCTGCGTCTCCTTCCAGTACGTCGAGGAGGTGGCCGCGCGCTTCGGCAGCGAGCGGCTGGTTTTCGCCTCGCACTTCCCGCAGGAGGACCCCGGGTATTACACCTGCTGGGTGAACTACTGCGGGCTGGATGAGGCCGGTAAACGCAACGTGGCGAGCGACAACATGCGCCGGCTGTTGGAGGAAGTACGATGACGATCTACGAAACCATACTCAACGGCCGGCCGCTGCAGGTGCCCTACATTGACGTCCACGGCCACTTCGGCCCGTGGCCGGAGACCGTCATCCCGCATTCCCTGGACAGCGAGCGCGTCATCGCCGAGATGGACCGCTACGGCTGCGACATGGTGTGGATGACCGCCTCCAACCCCGGCTACTCCGGCGACATCAGCGAGAAGAACGACTTCGTCTTCGACTTCGCCGAACGCTACCCCGACCGCATCATCCCCTACTGCGTGCTCTCCGCGAACACGCCCGAGCGCAACGTAGCGGAACTGCGGCGCTGCCTGGACCGCGGCCGCTGCATCGGCGTGAAGATGCACGTCTACCGCCAGCCGGAATACACCATGCGCAGCGACTTCCTGCAGCCGGTGTTCGAGATCCTCTCCGAGCACGGGCTCGTCTACATGAACCATGGCTACCCGAACCTGCCCGACCTGGAATGGGCGCTGCAGCGCTACCCGGACCTGGTCTTCCTAGGCGGCCACTTCGGCCCGGATTACTACCGGCCGGTGCTGGACTACCCCAACTTTTACGACTGCACCTGCGCCGCCCAGTCCTATAACTGTGTCGATCGCGAAGTGCGCCAACACCGGGACAGCGAGAAGCTGCTGGTGGGCAGCGACTTCTCCCTCTTCCAGCTCGGCTTCGGCGTGGGCATGATCGCCTACACGGAGATGCCCGAAGCGGACAAGGAGGCCATCCTCGGCCGGAATGCGCTCACGCTGCTGGAGCGGACACGGTGGTTCGAGCGGGGGATGGTCAGGAAGTAAGCTTATCCTTCCGGGACCGGCTCCCCCACCCCTTCCGGTTGCGCTTTGCGAAGGAACAGCAGGATGACCACCGGAATCGCCAGCTGCAAGATGATGTTGATCGGCGACAGCAATACTATCCAGATAGGAGAAATGCCCGTACCATGCTGAAGCGTTAATACTACCGAAAAGACCAACCAGTAACCCTGGTAGACGATGTCAAGGATAATCACCGTTATGGCTGCCTGCCGGCTCCACCGCCAGTTCAGCAACAGCAACACACTGGCGATCAGATACGCCAGTGCCGGCAACAGACGGGCATACTCCCTGATGAGCCAGGTATCCTGCAGCGGCGAGATAGACAGCAAGGGACGGCCGGAGAGCAGCTGGTTCAGCCACGGTCCGGCGCCCCAGCAGAGAAAGAGCAGGCCGATGAACAGCCATAGCGGCGGCGTGCCTGCCGGCAGCCGGCTCCGTCCCCACTCGGCAACATCGGTTAAGATGCCGGGGGGCGACGCCTCCGCCAGCTCCTGCTGCACCGCCGGCACCGACAGCACGAGCAGCATGACGAAATTCGAGATCAGCGTGAAGGGCTGCAGGCTCTGCAACACCTCCACCCAGTAAGGAGGCTGACTAACCATTCTCCCGAGGGGTTGCATGGCTTGCCAGGTATGCCATTGAAACATCGGCAGCGTGAAGGCAATGAGGATGGCGACGGCGATCTGGCAGCCCAGCAGCACGATCGCCGCCCGACGCGCCCAACCCTCCCGCCGCCACAGTCCGACCCCGGCGGCGATCAGCCCCAGGGCGAGGAGGAATTGGACGGCCATTCCTGTCATTTGCGCCAGGCTGTAACCCGCAGGAATATGCTGACTCTGGTAAAACCGGGCCATCTGCCAGATGCCGTAAGGATTGTATGTGAGCGCCCCGCCGATGCCGTGCACCAGCAGGATGATGCCGATGAGCCAGACGACCGGACGCCAGTCACCGGTGCGTTCTGTTGCGAGCTCGGTCTCCATGACATGCTCCTCCGTGCTACTCGGTTTCGGCCTTATACTCCCACAGCAGCTCCTGGCCGACGATGCTGCCGTTCTCCGAGTAGTCGCGGCGAACCAGGCCGATGCCAACTGCATAATACTCGCGGGTGCCGGTTTCCGTGTCATTCGGCGCGGTGTGGGCCACCTCGATGACATCAAGGTAGACGCGGCCGAAGACCGGCAGCGCGAGCCCGGTGTGCAGGATTTCGTGGCGGAGGCCGTTGCTGGTCCAGACGTGGCCTTTGCGGATGGGACCGAGCAGCTGCACCTGGTACATGCTGTTCGGATCGGCCAGCCGGTTCTCCGTGACCCCGGCCTTCAGCGCGCTGGAGAGCTGCGCCACCTTATCCGCCTGCACGTCAAAGATGAGATACCCCGGTGTCTCCGCCGTGCGGTTGAATTGCACCTTCCCGTCCTTCGCGTATGCGGCGGTGAGCCGGCAGCTCGAGGGGGTGGCTCCGATGACGGCATAGGTCCAGGTGGCGGCCAGGTCCGTCGGGAAGTAGGTCCCGGCTCGCTCCTCGTCATGCCGCTCCTGATATTGCCGGACGGCGTCACCCAGCGCAACGGACCAGGTGTTCTTGTACCGCGCATACAGCGCCAGCACCGCCGTCACCTGCCTGGCGGAGAGCATGTCCGGGTAGCGCGCGGCATATTGCTGCAGCGTGGTTTTCGCCGCCGGCAGCAGCCGCCTGTTCTCGATGTCGAAGTGCGTGGCGCCGTCGTCCCCGAAGAGGAAGACCGCGAGCTGATACCGGTACTCCGTCAGCGCTTCAGGGACGAACGGCGAATCGGGATACTGACCCAAATAGGCTTCCCAGGCATGCACCTGCTTGCCCAACTCCTCCAGTGAGATCAGCAGCATGCCTTCGGCGCTGATGCTCCCGGTGTATCCCGCCTTTTCCAGGCGCAGGTACTCCCGCACGGCCGGCGTCATCCAGGCGCCGAAGGTGTCGGCAGCAAACCCCTGCCGCACCTCGATGACCGGATCCATCTCCGTCGTATAGGCAACAAAGCCGGCGTCGCGGTTGGCGGCGATCGCATTGTACCGTTTGACGGCGTCATCCCCACCGGTGAAGCGCTCGTTCTCGCGAAACATCACATCCTGTTGGAAAGACAGGAAGGCGCGGAAGGCTTCATCCCGCCAGGCGGCCGGCGCATCGGGATATGCGTTGCGGAACAGCCCGATCGCCTGCCGAACGCCATCTGCCGTCTTGGGCAGCGTATTCAACGTCTGCTGGTACCGTTCCGGCGCCAAATACGGGATCACCCGCACGTCCTTCACCACCAGCGCGGTGCCCTGCCAGTCGAGCACGGTACGCACCAGGGCGATGCCGTTGGCATTGCACACGGCGCGCACGGATTGATAGCCCACCAACTCATCATCGTCACTGCCGTCGAGGTTGACCGGCTCCATCCACGAGTAGGGGGTGGAATAGGCATCCTCCGTTCGCAACAGGCGCCCATCCGGGGCGTAGACCCCTGCGTAGGTTTTCTCGCGCTCCTTCTTGTTCGGCATGGCCAGCTGCAGATTGACGATCGTGGCCCGGTGATATTCCGGCAGCTCGATCCGCGCGCGATAGTTCGGCAGCAGCAGCCCCGAGGCCTTCGGGGCGATATCGATCCAGTCAGTCGGCAGCAGCTCCCGCAGCGTGCCGCCCACCGCGGTAAGCAACGGATACGTGCTGGAACCGAGGCTGCCCCCATTATCGATCTCCACCAGGATCTCGGGGACGGCATCGCCGTTCAGCCGCGGCAGCATGATCTTGCTCCCGTACCCTCCTTGCCCGAACAGCGTCATGACGCTCTCCGTACCGGATGCCCCGTCGACCAGGCGGAGTTTCTGCGAGTAGCCCGGGAACTCCGGTTCCTCTTTCCAGTCGATGAGGGCAAGGTGATCGAGGATGCCGTCGCCGGTGACATCGGCCGAACGCATCTCGACCAGTCGTTCTCCGGCGGCAAGCGGGATCAGCGGCGGTTCCCCGGCAAAGACGACGCCGGCGAGCAGGCAGCACAGGCAGCAGAGGAGCAGGCGCATGGTATCCCTCCTGGCGAATGGTACTGATAGGATTGTACCACCGATCAATCAGGGTGACAACATATGCTTGCATGGGGGCCAGGACGGAGCCCGGCCCCCGACCGGTCAGGCTTTCACGGCTTCGAGCCCCGCCGTGCGGGCGACGATGCCCCAGGCTTTGCCGTTGTTGGTGTCCAGCGCGAAGACCACCTCGTTGCGGCCGGCGCGCCAGGTGACTTCGGCGGCGTATTCGTCGGCTGCGCAGGGATTGGCGGCGTCGGGACGGCAGTCCACCGCTTCGCCGTTGACCCACGCCTTTACCGGGCCGTCGGCGCCGTAGAGCAGGCGGCCGGTGAAGCCCTCGGTGAATTCGACGGCGGTCTTCAGGTAAACCAGGCCGTCCTGCCCGTTGTGGATGCCGCGCACGTCCGCCATCTCCACCAGGTGCACATTCATGATGCCGCTGAACTTGACGTCCCCCGCCGGCAGCCCAATCTCGACAATGGGCGCGGTTTTCGGCAGCAACGCGCTGGCGCTGTAGTTGCGGAAGGTGAACCACTGCCGCATGTCGCCGGCTTGCGCGAAGGCGTCCAATTCCTGCAGGTGCTTGGCGATGCGCTGGCGATCCACGCAGGCGCCGCCGTAGACCCGGTAGCCTTCGTCCAGCTTCTCGGCAATGCACAGCGCCACCGCGCGGATACTCTCAATCACGGCGTCCACCCGCTGATTATCGCCCAGATCCAGCGCGTAGCGGATGATCTGCATGCCGGACGTGCGCGCGCCCAGGTAGCGGATGATGAGGATGGGCATGTCGAGCATGTTCAGCGTCTCGCTGTTGCGCTTCGCCGCCCGGCGGAAGGTGGCCAGTTGCCGGTCCAGGTAATCGGCGATGCCCAGGTAATCCAGCCGCGCCTGCGCGGTGCCGCCCTCGGTGAAGACGCCGGCATCCAGGAACACGCCGCGGCGATTGGTGGGCGCCGTCTCCATCAGGCCGGCCATCTCGCCGTAGTAATCGCGGTCCACGCCCCAGAAGCGCTTGGAGAAGCGCAGCGGGAAGGTGGTAAAGTCATGCGGCGCATCGGTCCAGTAGCGTTCCGCCGCCAGTGCTTCGAAGAACCAGTAGTTGTCGAAGTAGGCGCCGCGGTACAGCTCCCAGTTGCAGTTGAAGCCGCCCTTCGCCCCGGCGGCGATGGCATTGTCGATGGACTCGGCGATCCAGTGGTGCCCGCGGTGGAAGGGGATGGAATCGTGCCAGTAGATGTTGGTGGCGCTGGCCAGGTGCACCTCGAAGCCGCGGTCCACCAGGAACTTCGTCGTCCCGCTCTGCGGCGCGGTGTAATGCCAGTCGGTGATAATGATGTCCTTGCTGATCTCCGACAACGCCTGGTGCGCCTGTTCCGGCCGGCCGCCGTTCACCGCGTCGGCGAAGGGGAAGTCGTAGGGCGAGAGGAACTTGTCCGCGTAGATCATCGAGCGGGCGCCGTACTTCTTGACTTCGGCATCCATCCAGTTCAGGTGACTGGAGAGCAGCTCCTCCGGCGTGCCATGCTGTTGGCAGCGCTCACAGACGCCGGAATGCGACTCGTCATACCCCAGGTGGATATACGGCGGGTTGAAGGCTTCCGCGATGTCCTTGATCATGCCGGCGAGGAAGGGCCGGCTGTTGGGATGCGTCGGGCACAGGTTATAGTCGGATTTCGGATCCTCGCGCAGCTCCTCGTACGGTCCATGGAGCAGCATGTTCATGTGGCCCATGGTGGCGATCTGCGGGATGAGGGTCATGCCAAACAGCTTCGCGTAAGCGCACAGGTCCTTCGCGTGCTCGGGGGTCATCGGCCCGGGCGGGGTCACCTCCGGCGCGCTGGCGAAGGCAAAAAGCCCCTCCAGGTAGAGGTGCATGGTGTTCATCTTGAAGTAGGCCAGCCGCTCGATGACCGACTTGATGTGCTCGTGCCGGTACTCCATCTCGCGCGCAAAGTCGTAGTGGATGCCGCGGAACTGCGCGCGCGGCCAATCGACGATGCGGCAGCGCGGCAGGCGCCCGCACTCCTCCGCGTTCTCCAGCAGTTGCTTCACCGTCTGCAGCCCGCGCTGCAGCCCGGCCAGCTTGCCGGCGCGCAGGACGATGGTTTCGCCGACGACGATCTCGTAGGACTCCGCGCGCAGCACCAGCGGCACCGGCCCCAACTCGTCGGTGGTATGCTCCGGCTCCAGCCGCACCTCCACTGTCAGCCCGCACGGCACCAGCCAGCCCTTGAGCACGATCTCCGCCAGCCGGGTGATCAGGTCCGCCTGCTCGCCATCCAGCCCGGACAGCGCCAGCGTCGTGCGCCCGATGAACGCCGTATGCCCCGTCCCCTCCTCGATCACACGCGGGGAGGGCAGTAAGGTCTCGAAGAATTCAGCCATAGTCTCTCTCCAGGAAAGCGTTGCATTGCCGGTCTTATGATAGAGGATTCGGGGATGGAACGCCAGATGAATGCAAAAAACATCAAAAAGATAGGTAGGATATTTCGCCGGGTGAGGGTATCTGCTACGGGGATGAGATAACGCTCGGCAGGTTTTCGGTAGATCATGCGGTTACTCACTTGTTACGCTAACCCGGGGTACAGCCACGCATTTGAGAGAACGGAGTACCGTTTCCGGCTAGATACGGGAGGACTCAGGTTGGATGAGTGCGGGTAGAGTGTCGAAAGCGTGAATTGGAAACAGGGGGAAAATGCGGACAGTCCCCCTTGGACTGGAATGATCGGGTCACATGCTGTTCTGATACTTACTTTACCCGTATAAGCGAGCCATTAAACATGACTGGCGTTCCTGCGGGACTGGAGCTGCCCTACGTATCGGTGACAGCCCCAGTCCCGAAAGAAGTGCAGTTTACCGTTTGATCTCATTCTTCCGGCACTCCACCCGTTCGGCGGCGATGGCCTTGCCGGTGGCGGTTTCCAGGAAGCGGGCGTTGATGACCAGGAACTGGCCGCGGTCGGAGACGCTGCCGACCAGGATGAAGGTGCAGCCGGTCATCTGACCGATCTTCTGCGCGGTAGCCTGGTCGATGAGGGCCGAGTCCTGTATTTTCAGCTCCTTCAGCACCTTGTCGAGCTGCCCGCGCTCGACGAGTTGGAAATCGGTGTTGATAAGTGAAGTGGACAGGTCTTCCGCCACGTTCTTCGCCACCGAGGCAGAGGGGATGTCCACCAGGTCGAAGGTCATTACCGCGATGTTGGCGTTCGCCAGCTTGGCCATCAACTCAGGCTTGGCATCCACGCGTTTGCGGAGGGCGGCAGCCAGCTTATCGAGGTCGTTGGGGTCGACAACGAAGGTAGCGGTCTGAACTGTCGTTGTAATTGTGGTGGTTGTCTCCACCGTCTTTGTTGGCGGTGGTGATGCCGGATTGCCTGTAACAAGTTTTGGTTCAAGTAAATATATCGCATTATCACCTGTAAGCCTTATGGTTAATGTAAGGCGACCGGTTAATGGTATCTTAAAAGGAATAGCAGAAGTACCCGATTTCCATGCGAATGATCCTAATATATCATCCTGAGATTCAAAAGTTACTGTTCCTTTTCTCTCATCACCATCGTTAGAACCAATATATCCTATTAGCCAGTCATAACCAGTGTTACGTAAATCATATGTAAGAAAGCCCCCTTCGGTTATATCTAATTCATATTCAAAAGGTGTACCTTTGACACATATGGTATCATTTCTATAGGAAGCAAGATATACATAAGGACCTCCCTGATTAATAATTTTCAAAGTATCTTTATTTAAAGGTTTGATCTGTTCAGTTGCCAATACAGGTACTGCAAATACTGCGATTATTATCATCACACTCAAAATAGCCTTCATTACCAATCCCCCTTTCAAATAAATACTGATTCACGACTTACCGTCGCGCCGCCGCCCGAATCACCAGTCCGGTGATCTCCTCCACCCTCACCCCCGGCCGCTTCAGCCCGTTCAGATCGGCCACCAACGCCTTCGCGTCGCCCAGGTATTCCACCGCGAACTCGGCCATCTTCGCGTCAAGGGATTGCAGGCGGACGGCGCGGACGTAGGGGAGGGCGAGGAGGGCGTCGGCGATCCGGTCGGCGTCGGCGGCGCTGCATTTCGTCACCCGCAGCGTGTAGGTCTTCGCGGGATCGACGGCGTCGAGGATGAGCGCGGACAGGGCTTTCCGCAGCCAGGCGTCGGCGGCGGCGTTCACCGCATCGGCGATGACATTGTTGCGGCGGAAGCCGGCGACCGGTTTGGCGGTGGCGCCGCGGGCGGTGGCGATGACGCGGCCGGTGTCGGTGCTGACGGCGTCGGCATCCACCCAGGCCTCGCAGCCGTAGACGACGGTATCCGTGCCCAGCGCCGCCGCTTCATCGGTGAGGCGAATGCGCGCGGTGCCCACCACCACCACGTCGGCGATCGGCTGCAAGGCGAGCGCGTCCGCCTCTTTGTACTTCCGCTCGCGCAGCAGGCGGATCTCGTCACGATATTGCGCTTCTTCCGCTTGCCGGGCATCGACCAGGGTAAAGCCGCGTTCGAAGAGCGAAGCGGCGATCTGCCGGTCCGCCTGCAGTGGATCGTCGCCGGGTGCGAGTTGGGCGATGACGACCAGCACGCGCGGTTTGCCGGTGACGCTCAAGCGCAGTGCCATATCGTCGATGGCCTCGCGCAGCGCGGTGGCGTTCACCCGCACGTCGAGCCGCACCTCGGCCGTCCCCTCCCGGTAGCTGTGGTCTTTCAGCTTCCACTCATCGATGAAGGCCTCCGGGCGCGCGTAAATGAACTCCTGCAGCGCCTTCTCGCCGGCAGCCAGGCAATCCCGGTTGAGCCAGGCTTCCGCCGCCCGGCACACCGCCTGGCGTTTGGCATCAGCGGTGGCAGCATCCAGCGCGGCGTCTTCGGCGCCCTTCGCGGAGGCGGTGATGGTGTAATCCCATATTTTGTCCCGCGAGAACGCGCAGGCCGGCAGCAACGCCAGCACGACGGCGAGCAGCATGAAGCAGATGCGTGTGGTCATGGGTTCCTCCTGTCAGCGCTGGATGGGGATTTTACGGCCTTCGACGCGTTCGGCGGCGACGGTTTTTCCGGTCGCCGTTTCCAGGAAGCGCGCGTTAATGACGATGAACTGCCCGCGGTCGGAGATGCTGCCCACCATCACGATATCGCAGCCGGCGAGTTCGCCGATCTTCACCGCTGTCTCGGGATCGATCATGGCGCTATCTTGAACCTTCAGCTCCTTCAGCACCTTGTCGAGCTGGCCGCGCTCGATGGTGGTGAAGTCGGTCTTCAGCAGCGAGGTGGACAGGTCTTCCGCCACATTATCAGCCACCGACGGCGAGGCGATATCCACCAGCTTGAAGGTGCTGATGGCGATCTTCGCTTCAGCGAGCCGCTCTTTGACCTCCGATTTGGCATCGATCTGGCGGCGCAGGCTTTCCGCCAGTTGATCCAGATCTTTGGGGTCAACGACGAAGGTGGCGGGGATTTTGGGACCCGACCCCGTGCCGCCGCCATCCGTCCCTCCCGTTGTGCCTCCGCCCGGCGGCGGAGGATTGATATGGGTGACGGCCACGTGGCTGTCTAACTCGATTTTGGAGCCGAACGGTTTGCCGCAGTAATCGCAAAGGAACGCCGGGGTGTTGCCGCGGTTGAGGACGGGGTTGATTAGAAAGAGGTATTTATCATCCCCGTAATTCCGACGCTGGACCGTTTTGATTTCCATCCGCACGGCGTTTTGCACGTTCAGGTCCACACGCTGGGGCTGCTGCACGGTAATCTCTCGTACCTCGGCTTCGGTGCCGTCAAGATAGATGCCGACCTTGAGCCAGGTATCAGTAGAAGCGGTGTCCGCCAGCGCCATGACGCAGGAGAACGTGTTGTATTGCTTATTGAGATCGTAAGCGAGGCTCTCTGGCATATAATAAGCTCTTAACGTGTTTCCGCCAATTTTTTGATAAGGGGACAGGGTGAGGGTGCCGTAGCGCTGCGGCATGTCGATCAGAGGGATGATCGTCGGATTTGGCGGCTGCGGGACATTAACCAGCGCCGACTGGAGAATCCGCACATTCACATCATCGCCGTAATTCTCACGACCCTCGATGGAGATGCCAAGCCTGATCGCATTGGCCACCGAGAAAGTGAACGGTACGCCTTCGTTCAATGCATAAAGCCAGGTGCGCGCGACTGCCCTCCCGTCGAGGGAGAATACGACTAGTGCGCCCGCATGCGTCGACGCTCCATCATGCATCGCGACGACACAAGTGAGCTGTGTGAATCGGCGATTGAGGGCAAATTCCACATTGCCATCCGGCAGCTTGTAGGCACCGGGAAATGGCTCGGCACAGACCACCGTATCTGGGGACTTGGAGAATTGCCCGTTAACCACCGGCAGTTCAGCCAGCGAACTGACGGCATTCTGCGCGAGTGAGGGAACGGTATAAATGAGGCAGGCCAACAGGATCAACAGGGGGACGTGTTTCATCGCGTACTCCTTAGCTATTGGGTAGTTAAGTTATCCAATCGTTTACTTCGCTATTCAGTCACTATATCCTTCACATCAGAATGATTCTTAAGTCGGAATAATATCGAGCCATCGGCGAAACGGTTGCCGATGGCCCGGTCGGAGATGAGGATGGGTACCCGCGGTCAGCGCTGGATGGGGATCTTACGGCATTCCACGCTCTCGGCGGCGACGGCCTTGCCGGTGGCGGTCTCCAAGATACGGGCGTTGATGACGATGAACTGCCCGCGGTCGGAGACGCTGCCGACGAGGATGTAGTTGCAGCCGGTGATCTGGCCGAGTTGCTGAGCGGTGGCCTGGTCGATGAGGGCGGAGTTCTCGATCTTCAACTCTTTCAGCGCTTTATCGAGCTGCCCGCGCTCGACGAGCTGGAAGTCGGCGTTGATGAGCGTGGTGGACAGGTCTTCGGCCACGTTCTGCCCCACCGAGGGGGAAGGAATATCGATCAGGTTGAAGGTCATCACCGCGACGAAGCCATCCGCCAGCTTGGCCTGCAGGTCAGGCTTCCCGTCCACGCGCTTGCGGAGGGCAGTAGCGAGCTGTTCCAGATCTTTCGGGTCGGTCACAAAAGATGCAGGTATGTTCGTTTGTTTTGGATCGCCGATCTTCCCGTCAGATCTGACATCGGACGGTTTGTTGGGCATTCTACCTTTGATTAAGCGGGGTTTTGCATACGAAGGTGCACCGGACCATCTGATGGTCAGTAGCTTATGATCGACTAATGGTATTTCGATGAATTGGGCCTTATCGCCATACGCAACGGTAACCTCTTGATAGAAATCCCCATCAAGCTCAAAGGTTACTTTCCCATTTTGCCCTTTGCGTTCATCGCTCATACCGACATACATCGAGCACATATCCCATCCGCGGATATCAAACTGCACCCAGCAATCGTTTCCAGTAATACGCGCTGGGGCATCATCAAAAAGCTCGCCTGCGATGGCGATTGGCGTATTTCGCCATTCCCAATAGCTATTCCCAGCTACCTTCTTTGCGTATTCCGTCGAGAACGGCCGCTCACCGTTATTGAGGCTACCGGGTCCCTGAGCCCAGACGGAACAGGTGAACGTGGCGATCAACACCAGGTAAAGCATCTTCTGCATAACGATTTCCTTCCATGCGTAGCACGTGGCCGAATAGTGGAATAACCGGTATCTTCGTTCTGGTTACCTTAATCCCTCTTACAAAACAATTATTAGCAGGTCCGGGTGATGTGGCCGGCTTTCCTGCCCAGGAGATCGCAGTCAGGCCAGCCGGCATGTCGTATCCATGTAGATACTTAATAAACGCGTGCCGTCACTTGCGTTTCGACCCCATGGCCACCCCGGTGATCACCGCAACGCCGCAGAGCAGGTTGCCGAGGCCGATGCAGATAAAGCCGAGGGATTTCTGCTCTTCCGGGGTGCCGAGGGTCGAATGGGAGATCGAGACCATGCTGTTCGTGTTCGTCTGATTCCACAGTCGATGCTTCATCGCCGCTTCGGCGTCGGTAGACATGGCGGCGCCGAAGATATTCGTGCCTGCTCCGATGACGAAGAGCAGGAGGGGGATAAACCATTTCATCGTTTAATCCTTTCAGCGTATCGTGCTCGATTTGACGGAAGCATGCATTGCTTTGATGATGGGGCCTATGTCGCCCGTTCGATCTCCTCCCGCGCGATCTGCAGCCACTCTGCCAGCCGCTCCGGTTCCCCGTGCACGGTTTCCACGTCTTTGAGGATGATCTCGCGGATGCAGCCCAGGGTGATCTGCAGGAACTCGCGAAGCTGGCGGCGGGCGGCGGCGAGATCCCAGGCTTCGCCGGCGGCGAGGGCGGGGTTGGGTTTCCAGGAGAGGATGTAATCGGCGTGCAGGCCTACCGCGGCGGTGGCGACGTCGGCCCAGGGGGAGATGGAGACGCGTCGGAGGTTGCGGATGGACTTGAGGATGCCGATTTTACGATCCAGCGGCTCGCAGCAGCCGTAGCAGGACAAGCCGAAGCGCTCGAGCAGCGGGCGCTCGTAGCGCAGGCAGAACTCCTCGTGCATGGCGGGGGAGACGGGGGCGAAGATCTGCGCGGAGCAGGTGCCCCACACATCACGCAGGCGCACATGGCCGTCGAAGCCGGGGGCGGGCAGTTCGTCGGTCTCCCCCAGCCCGCCGGTGCCCACCCACTCGCCGCGGCCGTTGTTCAGGCGCAGGGCGTCCTGGGCTTCGAGCTGGTCGAGGACGCCTGCTTCACCGGCGGTGATGCGCGCCATCGCCTCGTGCACGAACTCGGGATTGTCGGTCAGGTCGGTGAAAAGCTGCTCGAAGCCGCGCCAGATGGCCAGCGTGTCCATGGGCGCGAAGCCGTAGTTGTTGCCCCAGTGGGTGGCGGTCTCCACCTGCAGGATGCCGTCGAAGATCTCGCATACGGCCTCCACCTGGCGGGCGGTGGCGTCCCAATCCACCGTCACCCGCGGCGGCGTGATGCGCTCCAGGTCGGCGAAGGTCCGTAGCACGCCGTGGTAACTGCGCGCCCCGCGCGGCTCCGCCGGCGCGGTGGTTTTCGCGTCGATCCCCCAACTGCTGTACTCGATCACCAGCGGCACGGGCACGGCATCGGTAATCACCCGGTCGTCATTCAGGTGCTCGGCATGGTACAGTCGCCGGCGCAGGTCGCGCTCGTAGGACTGCGCCAGCTCGCTTTCGGTGGTCAGCCGGTCCTCCGGAATCTCCGTCCAGGCGTTGTTGCCGATCCACACCAGCACGGGCAGTCGGCCCGGGCGCAGGCGGTTCACCTGTCGCCAGAGCGCCGACTTCTCCGCCTGCTCCGGCAGTGCCGCCACTTCCGCCACCCGCTGGCCCAGGTCGCGGAGGGTGCGGAGATCGGAGGCCGTAATGTGAATATTGTGTAAGGACATGCTGGTTACCTACCATTGTAAACCATCACACTTTTGGGTATGTAGAAAGAGCCTCCGTCGCGATTATACCTATATGGTAGAGGGTTATCTGTTAGTCGTTATACGAGCGACCGATGCTCATGTCAAGTAGCCTTGTTGTCCTTTATATTTACCAAGAATAATCATGATACGTTATCTTACTGCCGATCAAGCAATTGAGAGGATAAAATATGACACGTATTATCAAGGAGATGCGGGTATTCCTCGCTTCGCCCTCCGATGTGAACGAAGAACGTACTCTCGTTGGGGAAGTCGTTGCCGGATTAAATCGCTCCTTTGCTCCAGAACTGGCCACCTTTATTCGCCTGATTCGCTGGGAAGATCTTCTACCTTCCATCGAAAATCGCGCCCAGCAAGTTATTCTGGACCAAGCAAGACTTGAAACGATGGATGTCTTCATCGGTATCCTCTGGAATCGTTTTGGACGATCTACTGGTCGGAATGAATCCGGCACCAAAGAGGAATTTGAGGTGGCGTATTCGACATGGCAGCAGAGCGGGACACCGAGTATCATGCTATACTTCTGTCAACGCCCAGTGAATCTCACCCAATTAGATGAGCTTGATCAAAAAGCGAAAGTCCTTCATTTTAAGGAAACTATCGCTGATAAAGGGCTGTATCAGGAGTATACGTCTTCACATGAGTTCGAAGATCTTATTCGTACTCATTTAATAAAGCATCTATTGCGCATGGTCAGAAAGTACGAGTTCGTAGAAATAAGATCGGGCACGTCCCGCTTGGCAGTCGATATAAGAGAGTCTGTACCGGAAGACTTTCCACCGAAAGATATGGTTAAAATTTCTGCCGGCAATTTTATCGCAGGAAGAATAGGTACGCTCACTTCGCTGGACTACGATTTTTTTATTGACGAGACACCTGTCACGAATCAAGACTACTTCATCTTTATGCAAAAAACCGGATACATGCAAAACGACCCCAGTTCGGAGCGACTGCGAAGCGCCGTGTTTGCGGCTGCACGAGACGCTCCAGATCATCCGGTTACCATGGTCAACTGGTTCGATGCCCAGGCGTATGCCACTTGGGCGGGGAAGCGGTTGCCGACATTGCTTGAATGGGAACGCGCTGCTCGTAGCCATGACGGTCGCCTGTTCCCCTGGGGAAATGACTTCGACTATACTTTTTGTAATAGTAAAGAATCATATCACATTGGACATACAACACCTGTCCGCCAATATCCGCAAGGTCGCAGCCCGGAAGGTTGTTACGATCTGGTAGGTAATGTTTTCGAATGGACTAGCGACTGGTCCGATCAGCCGCGTTTCTCTCACGCTCCAAATTCAGAAAAAATAAATCGGGGCGGTTCGTATAACCGTTCATCAGAAGATCTGATTGCCTGGTATACCGAATCGGATCCGCCGGATTTACGAATGAGTGACGTCGGCTTCCGATGTGCCTGGACGCCGTTCGAACGTTAGCTATTAATCACACTCGCTTATTAGAGCTCTTCCGATATAAACGAGAATGTATGAATCTCAAGCTGAGGACAGCATCCTCGTGTGCATACCCACCGGTTGTCGCGGAAGAAGTGTTGTGTTATCTTTTTACATCCCACTCGGAGCCCGTCATGTCTCAACCCAACATCATCCTCATCCTCATCGACGACATGGGCTGGCGCGACCTGGCGTGTTACGGCAGCTCCTTTTACGAGACGCCGAACCTCGACCGGCTGGCGGCGGAGGGGATGCGTTTTACCGATGCGTATGCCTCCTGTCCGGTGTGCTCCCCCACCCGCGCCAGCATCATGAGCGGGAAGTACCCGGCGCGGGTGGGCATCACCGATTGGATCGACACCGGGAAGCACCTGCACCCGCTGCGGGGGAAGCTGGTGGACGTGCCGTACCTGGACTATCTGCCGTTAGAGGAGACCAGCGTGGCGACCGCGTTGAATGAAGGCGGCTACCAGACCTGGCACATCGGCAAGTGGCACCTGGGCTGGCCGGAGTTTTACCCGGAGCGGCACGGCTTCGAGATCAACGTGGGCGGCAGCGAGCGGGGCGGGCCGGGAGGCAGCTATTTCGCGCCGTGGAGCCACCCGGGGCTGGAGGCGCCGGAGGGCACCTATCTGACCGATCACCTGACGGATGAGGCGATCCGGCTGATCCGCGAGCGCGACGAGCGGCCGTTCTTCCTCAACCTGTGGCATTACGCCGTACACATTCCGCTGGGGGCGCCGGCGGCGCTGGTGGCGAAGTATGAGGAGAAGGCGCGGGCGCTGGGGTTGGACGCGCTCGACCCGCTGGAGGACGGCGGACCGTTCCATACCGAGGACAAGCACGGCATGCATATCAAGCACCGGAAGTTCCAGTCGCACGCGGTCTACGCGGCGATGGTGGAGAATCTGGACTGGAATATCGGCCGCCTGCTGCAGGCGGTGGCGGAGGCCGGGCAAGCGGAGAACACGGTGGTGATCTTCACCTCCGACAACGGCGGGCTGGCCACCGCCGAGGGGTCGCCCACCAGCAACCTGCCGCTGGCGGACGGCAAGGGGTGGATGTACGAAGGCGGCACGCGCGAGCCGCTGATCGTGAAGTGGCCGGGGGTGACGGCGCCGGGCAGCCTGTGCCCCACGCCGACCACCAGTCCGGATCTTTACCCCACGCTGCTGGAGATGGCCGGGTTGCCGTTGCGACCGGAGCAGCACACGGACGGAGTGAGCATCACGCCGCTGTTGCGCAGCGAGCCGTTGGACCGCGGGCCGCTCTTCTGGCACTACCCGCACTACGGCAACCAGGGCGGCACCCCCGGCTCCTCCGTGCGGCTGGGCGATTTTAAGCTGATCGAGTTCTACGAGGACGGACGGCTGGAGCTGTACAACCTGCGCGAAGACATCGGGGAGACGCACAACCTGGCCGCCGAGTTGCCGGACGTCACCCGCGCGCTGCACGCACGCCTGCGCAAGTGGCGGGAAAGCGTGGCAGCAAAAATTCCGCAGGCGAATCCGGAGTACCGGGCGGTATAGCCTTTCGGGGACAGTCCCCGAAAGGCGAGGCACTGTCATGCGGAGCGGGTTACGCCGATTTCGCTACCGATTTCACCGGCGTCAGCTCTTTATCGCGCTCCGCCAGGATGAGGAGCAGCAGCGGGGCGGCCAGGTAGAGCATGCCGACGGCAGCCATCACCACGCCGGAGTCATTGGTGCAGAGGGCGACCAGCATCGCCGCCAGGTCGCCGACGAAGGCGGCGTTGAGCAGCGGATGCGAGCGCAGCGTGCGGCGCAAGATGCCCGCCGGGCGGAAGAAGACCACGATGACCACCGTCAGCAGGCTGGCCAGCGCCACCGCCCACCACGAGCTCTGCATGAGGTAAAGATTCATCGACCATTTACGCACCGCCGTCTGCACCAGCACGCCGGGGCCGTATTCGCGGGCCTGATTGAGGGCAATGCCCACATGCGACTGGCTGCTCGGGGGCAGCATGAGGTTATATACGATCAGCGCGGCAAAGATCACCAAGGCGCCGGCGGCGGCGGTAATAAGCATGCGGCGGGTGATCTTCCCGCGCGCCTTCAGCAGCGCGATGCCGTAGCCGGCCAACCCCGCCAGGATGCCCCCGAAGTCCGCCCCCCACTTCGGCGCGCCGTCAAGCACCACCAATACCAGGAAGAACAGCCCGGCCGGAATCAGCCACCAGCGCGGCGCCTTGCAGTAATCGAGCAGCGCAAACACGCCCAGCAGCGCGGTGCCGATCAGCGCCCCGGCGCTTTCATTGCCAAACCCGTAAAAGCGGATGCCGGCAATCGGGTCGTAACTATACATGGATTGCCGCAGCAGATGCACGCCGGACAGCACATCGATGCTGAGCGCGAGGGCGGTAATGCCGATGACGGCGAAGATGAGCCGCAGGTCGCGCACCCAGCGATGCAGCGCACCGGCCGCGGCCAGCGAGACGGCGGCCACGAACAGCGCAACGGGGAGCGTGCTGCTGATGTGCAGCGCGGCGGCAATCAAGAAAACCAGCGGACCGAGCATGACCGCGGTGAGCAGCGGGCGCAGCAGCGGCATCCACGCCAGGGCGCGGATCCGCTTCAGCCGCGCGCCCACCAGCACCATGGCCAGCGAGGTGAACAAGCTGATCGCCAGCACGAAGATGTAGCCTTTGATCACCGGTCCCCGCGCCATATAGGTGGCCACCATCTGCCGATTCATCGTCACCAGCCGGGCAAAGGCTCCAATGCTGGGAATGGCCATCGTCGGGTTGCCGCGCAGGCCCGCCGCAGGTTTCGCGTTGAAGAATTGCAGCACCGACGCCGTCAGGTCGGTGTTCAGCACCAGGCCGGGCCGTCGCGTCGAGGGTGAAGTCAGCATGCCGGCGACCACATCGCTGCCCAGCACCACCACCGGCGACAGTTGATCGCCCCGCTCGAGGGCGTCGCTGCCGGGGGCGCCGTTCAGCAAGATGATGCGGTAGCGGGAGGCACGCTGGTCCAATTCACGACGCAATGCCAGCGCGAAGGCGCCGCACTCCCGCGCCGCCTGCTGCTTCAGCGCTTTGTAGCGCTCCGGTTTCAGGAACGGTTTGACGGCTTCCAGGCGCGCGCCGTCGCCGGCGTCGATGACGACGAAATACTTGCCGGCCGGCAGCGACCCCAGCGTGCCCAGGAACAGGGGATAATTCGTATGCTTACCGAAGGGGCGATCCGATGCGTCCAGGGTGGAGCCTTCGCCGATATTGCCGAAATCCGCCCAGCCGGCGGTGTTCATGGCGATGAGGGAGATGCTGCGGTCGCGCTCCTTGCCGCAGTCGGCATTGCCGAAGGCGCCGGTCTGCACCCCCGCCTTTTGCAGTGCCTCGCCCAGCAGGCCGGGGGTGACCGGGTAGCGCAGCGTTTCGTTGATGCGGTTCAGCGCGGCGATGCCGGGATGCACCACCGCCTGCAGCGAGGCGCCGGCGCCGGTGTTCTGCTTCAGCAGGTCCACGCCCAGCATGCCATCCACCCATTCGGCGCCATCCATGCCCATGCCGGCGTAATCCAGCAGGCGGTTCGCCCCACCTCGCGGATCGCGCGCTAACTCGTAGCCGAAGGCGCGCGCGCCGGCGCTGATGGTGACGGCGTTGCTCTCACGAATCGGCGCTTCCGCCGTACGGTTGTTCAACAACGCCACCGCGCCCTGGCTGAACAGCTCCTGGTAGACGGGCAGTTTCCAGTCGGCCAGTTCATCCACCGACACCCCGTCCATGGCCACCAGCACGACCATCTCATACTTCGCCGGCGCCGGCGCGGCCGGCGCGGCTCCCAGCGCGAACACGAAGACCAGCACGGGGAGAAGGCGGAAAGCAGCGGCGCATGACTGCACAGTCAACTTCATCATGATGTTCCTTACGTTCGTCGCACACTCCGGGGGTTCCTGCTGAAGCAGGCAAGGTGTACCCAATCCAGCGGGTGAACATGCGTCATGCGAAGGGAACTGTCCCGGCCGTGAGAGGCTTATCGCGATGAGGATCGGGGTGGTGGGCTGGCAGGTCGGCGATGGAGATGGGAAACAGGGGAGGGAATGGGAAAAATGAGATGGGAATGGGTAAGGAATTTCCCATTCCTATCGCCGACCCGTTGCGTTACAGGGACAGTCCCAGCGGTGTGCTCATGCGCCGGCTATTGTTGGCTGTTCATCTTTGGCCGCCTTTGTTATCATTAGGCGGTCATCTTCAGGTTAGGGGTTGTCACCATGAAAGTGCTTGTGATCGGCAGCGGGGGGCGTGAGCACGCCCTGGTGTGGAAACTGGCGCAGAGCCCGCGGGTGGAGACGGTGTATTGCGCGCCCGGCAACGGCGGCACCGGCCTGCAGGGCGTGAACGTGCCCATCGGCGTGAGCGATTTCGACGCGCTGGCCGCCTTTGCCGTGCAGCATGGAGTCGGCCTGACCGTGGTCGGACCCGAAGTGCCGCTCATCGACGGCATCGTGGACCGCTTTCAGCAAAAAGGGCTGCGCATCTTCGGCCCCAACGCGGTTGCGGCGCAACTGGAGGGCAGCAAGATCTTCGCCAAAGAGGCGATGGTGAACACCGGCGTGCCCACCGGCGCCTTCCGTCCCTTCGATGATGCCGACCGCGCACTGGCGTTCCTGCGCGATCAGCCGGCGGAGAAACCGTGGGTTATCAAGGCGGACGGCAATGCGCTGGGCAAGGGCGTGCTGATCTGTGACAACCGCGCGGAGGCGATGGCGGCGGTGGAGACCGTGATGGTGCAGCGCGAGTTCGGCGCCGCCGGCGACCGCATCAGCCTCGAGGAGCGGCTCTACGGATATGAAGTGTCGCTGCTCGGCATCTGTTCCGGGCAGGACGTGCTGCCGCTGGCGCCGGCGCAGGATTATAAGCGGATCGGCGACGGCGATACCGGCCTGAATACCGGCGGCATGGGCTGCTACTCGCCGGTGCCGAGCTTCCCGCCCGCGCTGGTCGAGTTCTGCAAAGAAAAGGTCTTCGCCCCCATCCTGCGCTCGCTGGATTTCACCGGCGTGCTCTACGCCGGGTTGATGATTACGGCTGACGGTCCCAAGGTCATCGAATTCAACGTGCGCTTCGGCGATCCCGAAACACAGGTGATCCTTCCCCGCCTGGAAAGCGACCTCCTCGACCTGCTGGAGGCGGCGGTGGACGGCTACCTGGGCAATGTGCAGGCGCAATGGACGCCGCGCAAGGCGGTGTCGGTGGTGCTGGCCTCCGGCGGCTATCCCGGCGATTACGAGAAGGGCAAGCCCATCACCGGCCTGCGGAAGGTGGCGGAGCTGCCGGACGTGACCGTGTTCCATGCCGGCACGAAGGCGGTGGACAACCAGGTGGTAACCAATGGCGGCCGCGTGCTCAACGTCACCGCCCTCGGCGACACCTTCGCCCAGGCGATCGACCGCGCCTACGGCGCCATCCACGGTATCTGCTGGGAGGGGATGCAGTACCGGAAGGATATCGCGGCGCGGGTACGGGAGTAGCATTCGGAGCGCGGATTGCCAATCCGCGCGTGACGGACAACTCGCGCGGATTGGCAATCCGCGCTCCGAGGAGTATTCAATGCCATCTATCCTCGTCATCTCCGCCTCAGCGCGGAAGCATGCGAACAGCGACCTGTTGGCCGACCGGCTGATTGCCGGGGCGACGGCGGGCGGAGCACAGGTGGAGAAGATCCGGCTGCGCGAGCTGACGATCAATTACTGCAAGGCATGCGACGCCTGCCAGAAGAGCGCGGAAGCGCCATGCGTGCAGCAGGACGACATGAATGCGCTGCTGCCGAAGGTGCGCGCCGCCGACGTGTTGGTCTTCGCCAGCCCGATCTACTTTTTTAGCTTGAGCGGGCAGTTGAAGGTGTTCCTCGACCGCACCTACGCGCTGGGTGGGAGCAGCGACTGGTCGGCGCTGCAGGGCAAAAAAGGCGTGACCCTCTTCACCTACGGCGACGCGAACCCCATGTACTCCGGCGTCACCAATGCCTACCGCACTTTCCAGGACGCCTTCCAGTTCCTTGGCCTTACCGACGCCGGCTGCCTGCATGCGACCTGCAGCGCGGCGGGGGAGATTGCGCAGAATGCGGCGATATTGGAAGAGGCGGAGGCGCTGGGGAGGAAGCTGGCGAGATAAGGAACGCCGGGGGGACAGTCCCCGAAGAACCGCGCCTGCTTCATGGTAGGCTTTCCTGCCAGGCAGGCGCGGATATGCGGCGGAGTACCGCCGCTGGCCTGCGATCCCAGGTTTCATCACCGCGGGTTCGGCCCCGTTACGATGGGCAGTTCCGGGTGCATGCTGTATTCCAGCCACGAGCCTTCGTAGAGGCGCACTCTCGGGTACTCGAGGACGTGCTTGAGGACGAAGTATTCCAGCGATGCCTCGCGACCGGTATTGCAGTAGACGATGATGTCGTCCGTCTTTTTGATGCCTTGCGCATCATACAGTGCCTGCAGCTCGGCGGGGGTTTTAAATTTGTGCGGGTTGGCGGGGTCGGCCAGCAGACGCCAGTCGATGTTGACCGCCCCCGGAATGTGCCCTTTGCGGATGAAGGGGGAGGCTTCGCCGGAGTATTGCCCGGGCGACCGCGCGTCGATGAAGACGGCGCGACCGGACAAAGTCTTCACTTCGCCCAGCGTGACGCAGGTCTGCTGCTCGCGGGCCTTGAGCTTCACCGTTTTATACTCGGGCAGCAGTTGGGTGGCGGGCAGCGTCATCACCTTGTAGACCCCCCATCCGCCGTCCATCACCGCGACCGACGGGTAGCCGATCTTCTCCAGGGCGTAGGCGGCCATCGTCGCGCCGAGCACGTTCTCGCCGTCCGAATAGAGCACCACCGTCTGCCCATCGCGCACGCCGGCGCGGCTGAACAACTGCGCTAAATCGGCGGGCGGGAAGAACTGCACCGGCAGACCGTCCTGCGGCCCACGGAGGATGCCTTCATACAGGTAAACCGCTTCCGGCACGTGGGCGGTGATATACCCGGCGAAATCCTGCCGTACGTCGATGATGCGCACGGTCGGATCCTGCACGCGGGCGGCAACCCAGTCGGGAGTCACCAGGGATACCGCGGCCCGCGCCAGGCCGGCGACCAGCAGCAGGAGCATCACAGATATCTTTCGCATGATCGGCCTCCTCTCCACGTCACACTACCACGAAATTCGTGAGAGCGATGTGCGTCCGATCGGCAGGAAGCGCGGATGCCGGGGACGAAATGTGCCGCTGAGTTAAATATGTATCGGTGGTGCGAAAAGAAGGTATGCCACGCGCCGCCGGATGCTGTTTACTGAAGGTATCCTCCTCCGAAAGGAGCATCATCATGCCGAAAACCGTCACCGAGCCGACCTTCCGGGACGCCTGCCAGTGGTGGCCCGACTTGCCGAATTACTGGACGCCGCTGGGCTGGCCGGAGCATTTCCTGCGCTTCAGCGTGTTCTGGAACGGCACCCTCTTCGCCCAGCCGAATCTGAACCGGCGCACCACGCAGTTGGACGGGTTAGGCGCGCAGATTGCCTTCGCGCCGCATTACACCGAGTGGTTCGGCTTGTGGGGGCATTCCCACCTGGCCCACGACGACGGCCTGCTGCGCCAGGGGTGGAATGACGGCGACGCGCCGGTGCTGTGGACGGAGTATACGCTAGACGGCGTGCTGCTGCGGCAAGAGGTCTTTGCGCACATCCCCGGCGGCGGGCACACGGTAACCGGCGACGAGCCGCTTTTCGCCTGGGTGCGCTTGAGCCTGCATGAGCTGTGCGACGCGCTGCCGCTGGAGGAGGTGCACGGATTTCACGTGCTCATCCAATCGCCGCATGCCGAGGCCAGCATGAGCACGCGCAACCAGAGCGCGTTCAACCCCAAGGTCGGGTACCCGCGCGCGCTGGCCGCGGAGGCGGAAGGCTACACGCCGGCCGGCCTGCGCATTCTCGAAGAGGACGGCGCCGTGCGGCTGGCGGTGGCCCCCGGGCAGACAGACTGCCGGATGGCGCAATTCACCCCGCCGACCGAGGAATTTGCCGGCTACCGGCTCTACGTGCAGATGCCGGCGGTGCAAGGCGCGCACATCGACCTGCTGGTGCCGATGTTGCCATGCAACCGCGCGACCTTCGACAACGAGCTGGCACTCGGCTACGATGCCGCGCTGGCGGAGGCGAATGCCTTCTGGGCGAAAACGACGAAGTCCCCCACCCGCTTCGAGGTGCCGGAGCGGGAGATCAACGAGGCGATCCGGCAGAGTATCCGCTTCAGCCACGTGCTGACCGAACGCAACCCGGCCACCGGCAAGCTGTGCAAACTCAGCGGCTCCTGGGTCTACTCCGCGCTGTGGACCACCCCCGGCGCCATGGACATGATCATGCTGATGGATGTCATGGGCCAGCACACGGCGGTGGAGCGCTGCCTGGAGATCTTCAAGGACGAGCAGGGCACCGTCGTCCCGCCCGGCGACGCCTACGCGCTGCATCCCGGCTTTTTGAGCACGCCCGCGCTGTATAAATCCATCGACTGGCTCTCCGACAACGGCGCGGTGCTGTGGACGCTGGCCATGCACGCGCTGCTGTCCGGCGACCTGGCCTACGCGGCGCGCTTCACCGATTGCCTGGTGAAATCCTGCGACTGGATCAAGGCGGCGCGTGCGAAAACCGGTCACGGCGGTTACGAAGGCGTGCTGCCGCCGGCGGTGGCCACCGACAAATGCACGAAGATCCAGGCGCTGTGGAGCGTGGGCTGGAACTACAAAGGCTTGACCGCCGCCGTGCGCGTGTTACAGATGCTGGATCACCCGCGGGCCGCGGAGTTCGCCGAAGAGGCGGAGGCGTATAAAGAAGTCTTCCTCGCCGCGCTGCGCGACAAGTGTGGGCAGATGCCGACATGGCAGGATGCGAAAGGCAACACGCGCACGCTGGTGCCCACCGCGCTGGCGGGCGAGGAGAAGGAGGAGACGCGACACGCCTTTTACCTGGACACCGGGCCGCTCTTCCCCGTCTTCGCCGGACTGATGGACGCCGCCGACCCGCTGATGGAAGACGTGCGCGCCTGGTTCCGCGAAGGGCCGCAGACGAAATTCTACCGCCGCGACTCCAATTGCTGGCAGGTGCCGGTGCTCGACCGCGAGATGTCCTCCTGCGAGCCGTGTTACTCGTGGAACGTCTTCCACAACTGGCAGCTCGGTGACCGCGGGCACTTCCTGGAAGGCATGTATAGCCTCCTCACCGGCGCCCTTTCCCGCCAGACCTGGACCTCCTGCGAGACGCGCGGCGGCGTCACCGGCAACGTCTTCGCCTCGCCACTCGGTATTTACCTGGCGCGCCTGGCGGTGATTGACGATCAGCTTACAGCAGGCGAGCTCCACCTGCTGCGCCTCGCCCCGCTGGCCTGGCTCAAGCCCGGCGATAAATGCCGCTTCGATAAAATGCCCACCGAGTTCGGCCCCGTCTCCCTGCACACGCGCGTAGCGAAGGACGGCAAAACGCTGTCCATCACCTGGCGTCCCTCCTTCCGTGTGCAGCCGAAGAAGGTCGTGCTGCACATCCCGCCGATGCCCGGACTAGAGACCGTGCTGGTGAACGGCGAGGCAGTGCAGACGAAGGGCGGGAAGGTGACGCTGCAAGCAGGGAAGAAAGCGGTGGTGGCCTGAACCCTACCATACTTTCCTGTCGGCTGAGAAATTGGTATTCTTAATAAGCGATGAATAAGACCTTGCCAAACAGGCCGCTGCTCAATAACGTCATGTTGCCAATTTATTAGCATTGTCTACGCGCGCGTAGACAATTCCATCGGCATAACCCGGCAATGTCAATTGTCTACGCGCGCGTAGACAATTGGGGCGGTCGTTAGATGTTGTCGGCTCACGCACGGACGATTCGATCTTTTGAAGAACTCTACAGGTAGTCGTATGAGGAAAAAGATAGAAGGCAATACTAATAACCAGAGAGCGATGTTGGCCCATACTTCCGTTATTCACACGCACGATACCACTGCTCTACTGGGTGAATTGCGCAATTTAATTATATCAATGCGTGAACGCGTTGCAGCGACGTTAACTGAAGAGCAAGTGATGCTCTACTGGCATATCGGAACTCGTATTCAGCAAGATATACTCGGTCAAGAGCGCGCGGAATACGGTAAACAAATCATTGAAATACTCGCTGGACAATTAACAGTAGAATTTGGGAAAGGATTCACGCGTCCCAATCTTTTTCATATGGTCCGATTTGCCGAAGCCTTCCCGGATATTCATATTATCCGCGCACTGCGCGGACAATTGAGCTGGACACATTTCCGCCAGCTTATCTACTTGGATGATCCCCTACAACGCGATTTCTATACCGAAATGTGCCGCATTGAACGATGGAGCACCCGCACGCTGGAGCAGAAAATAAATGGAATGCTCTTCGAGCGCACAGCCATCTCCCGCAAGCCAGAGGAGCTGATCCGACAGGAGTTGGACACGTTACGCGACGAGGACCACCTTACCCCCGATATGGTTTTTCGTGATCCCTACATTCTCGACTTCCTTGGGCTGCAGGATAGTTATAGTGAAAAAGATGTCGAAACGGCGATTATCCGCGACCTCGAGCGGTTTTTATTGGAGCTGGGCAGCGACTTTGCGTTCCTGGCCCGGCAAAAGCGCATGACGGTAGACGGCGTGGATTATTACCTCGACTTGTTGTTCTATCACCGTCGCTTGCGCCGATTGGTGGCTATCGATCTCAAATTGGGACGATTTCACGCGGCGGATAAAGGGCAGATGGAGCTGTACCTTCGCTGGCTGGCTAAATATGAGCAGCATCCGGAAGAAGAATCGCCGATCGGGCTGATCCTCTGTGCCGGTAAATCCGGTGAGCATGTCGAGCTACTGCAGCTCGATGCCAGCAGTATACGCGTCGCGGAATACATCACCGAGCTGCCATCGCGCGACGAGTTGGAGCGGCAGCTGCGCCAGGCGATTCACTCCGCGCAAGAACGACTATCGGCACGAGAATTAACCAATTCGACCGAGAACGAATGAATTGTCTACGCGCGCGTATACAATTCTAATCCTGTAATCCAACGAATCAAGGTGCAGACCATGAAGACAACCCTCTCTCTCCACACGAAATTTCAGATCGGCTCCGTCGATCCCCGCATCTTCGGCGGCTTCCTGGAACACATTGGGCGCGCGGTGTATGAAGGGGTGTACCAGCCGGGCAGCCCGCAGGCGGACGCGCAGGGGTTCCGCACCGACGTGATGGAGGCGTTACGGCCGATGCGCATGACGGCCATGCGCTACCCGGGCGGGAATTTCGCCTCCGGGTACCACTGGGAGGACGGCGTGGGGCCGAAAGAGGGGCGGCCGCGCGTGCGCGACCTGGCGTGGCAGAGCCTGGAGCCCAACACCTTCGGCACCGACGAATACCTGGCGCTGTGCCGGGCGATGGGCTGGACGCCGATGCTGACCGTGAACATGGGCACGGGCACGCCGGAGGAGGCGCGCAACTGGGTGGAATATACGAACATCCCGGCCGGCACGAAATATGCCGACCGGCGCGCGGCGAACGGGACGGTCGAGCCATATGGGGTCAAGCTCTGGTGCCTGGGCAACGAGATGGACGGCCAGTGGCAGCTCGGTCACGTGCCCGCCGACCAGTACGCCATCCGCGCCCAGCAGGCGGCGAAGATGATGAAGGACGTGGACCGCAGTATCGAGCTGGTCGCCTGCGGATCGTGCGGCCTCTTCATGCCCACCTACATGGAGTGGGACCGCCAGGTGCTCGACTACCTGGGCGACGACGCCGATTACATCAGCCTGCACCGCTACGTGGGCAACGAGGCGAACGACACAGCGGATTTCCTGGCCGTCACCAACAGCATCGACCGGCAGATCGAGGAAATGGACGCCGCCTGCCGCTTCGCGCAGGCCAAACGACGGAGCAAGAAGCGCGCCTATCTCTGCTTCGACGAGTGGAACGTCTGGTACAAGAACCACGAGATGGACGGCGCCGGCAAGTTCGCCCCGCACCTGCTGGAGGAGGTGTATAACCTGGAAGACTCGCTGGTGGTGGCGGGCTTCCTGCACAGCTTCATTCGCCACGCGGACGTGCTGAAGATCGCCAACCTGGCGCAGATCGCCAACGTCATTGCGCCGGTGCTCACCCGCGATGACGCGGTACTGGTGCAGAGTATTTTTTACCCGTTCGCCATGTTCGCCGCCCGCCGCGACGGCGTCTCGCTGCAGGTCGCGCTCGACAGCCCGAGTTACGAAAGTCAAAACTATGGCATCACTTCCGTCATCGATGCCAGTGCCATCCTCGACGGCAACCGGCTGTACGTCTTCCTCACCAACCGCAGCCTGGAGGAAACGGCGGACATCACCGTAGAAGTTGCCGATCGCGCGATTGTCTCACTCCACAGCGGTGAAATTCTCAGCGGCGCCGACCCCAAAGCCGCCAACACGTTTGAGCGTCCGGACCGTGTTGGCAGCTGCCCATTCAACGAAGCACAGATTACGGCCGGTCGCGCGACGGTCACGCTCCCGTCGTGCGCCGTCGCGGCACTGACATTCAGCCTGGATTAACACCGGGCTAATTTACATTTTTTTTACATGTCAACGAGCGAAGAGCAAACATTCACGGACACCTTCTTGCGATACAGTAATACCAGACGGGAGTATCGTGATGGATGGTGACCGGGCGCTCGAAGAGGCACAGCGTCACATCGCTTCACTGGAGCGGGAGCTGCACGCCGCCCGCCGCCGGTGGCAGGAGCTGACCGGGCTGATCGACCGCAGCACGGCGGTGATCTTTCGCGCGCGCATGGAACCCGTGGATTGGCCGGTCGAATATATCTCTGAGAGCATCCGGCAGTTCGGCTACACCCCGGAAGACTTTCTGTCCTGCCGGCTTCACCCCCGTGATGTGGTACATCCGGATGACCTGCCACACCTGGAAACGGCCATCACGGATATCACGGCACGCGGCATCCGCAACTTTATTCTGCCGTTCTGCCTGGTGACCGCTGATGGCGGTCTGCGTTGGGTCGAAGGTCGTTTTGCGGCCATTTTCGACGACGAAGGCCACCCCACGCATTATGAATGCATTCTCATCGATATTACCGAGCGGAAACGGGCGGAAGAGGCCTTGCGCGAATCCGAGCGGAAATTCTCCGCCTTTTTCCAGTTTGCCCCCATTCCTATCGCCATCACCACGATTCGCGAAGGGCGGTATCTGGAGGTCAATGCCGCCTTCGAGCGCGTCATCGGTTATGCGCGGAGTGAAGTATTCGGTCATACTTCGCGCGAGTTGGGCATTATCCTGGAGCCTGCCGCGCGGGAACGCGTGACGCAAGGTGTCCTTTCCGGGGAGCAGGTCATCGATTTCGAGATGCGCTTCGCCCGCAAAGACCATCAGGAACGTATCGGATTATTTGCCGCCTGCCTGCTGGATTGGGAAGGGCAGCAGGTGCTGCTGACCGGCGTCATCGATATCACCGAACGCAAACGGGCGGAAGAAGCGCTGCAGCAGGCTTACCAGGAGGTCGAGCAGCGCGTACGACAGCGCACGGCAGAGCTGGCGACCAGTGAGGCACACTTGCGGCATGCCGAGCAGCTTGTGCACCTCGGCCACTGGGAGCTGGATCTGTCCACCGGGGCGGCAGCGTGGTCGGATGAAACATATCGCATCTTCGGCATTGCCCCGTGCCCCATCACCAACGATGATTTTCTGGCGTTTCTGCTTCCCGACGATCGCGAACGCTTCAAGCAGATGTTCACCCGCTATTTTGAGGGGGAGCGGGCGCCGTCGTTCGAGTACCGGATCCGGCGACCGGACGGTTCCGTACGTTTTATCCGGGGTGAAGCCGAGCTGCAACGCGATGCGGACGGACGCCCGGCTACACTATTCGGCACCGTGCAGGATATCACCGAGCGCAAGCAGGCCGAGGAGGCGCTGGAGGCGGCCAACCGCTCGCTGCTGATCTACGCCAGCCTGGTGGACAATTCACCCGATCCGATGATGGTGGTCGACAATCAGTATAATTTCCTGATCGTGAATGCCGCATATGCCCTGGAATATCATCTGACGCCGGAGCAGGTGGTTGGCAAGAACGCCGCGGAGTTTCTCGGCCCGGTGTTCGACGTCATGATCCGCCCGCGGCTCGAGCAGGCGCTCAAGGGCGAGTCCGTGCATTACGAAAAATGGTTCGACTTCCCTGACGGCAAGCATTACCTGGAAGTGCGCTACTATCCGCTGGAGGATCGCGGCAAGGTGACCGCCGTCGCCATCGTGCTGCGCGATATCACCGAGCGCCGGCGGATCGAAGAGGCGCTGCTCGACAGCGAAGCCCGCTTTCGCGCCTTCTCGGAAGCCACTACCGAAGGCATCATCATCCATGACGAAGGGAGGATTCTGGAAGTCAACCAGGCCGTCGTGGACCACTTCGGCTATTCCCGCGAGGAATTACTGATGATGTCCGTGCTCGATATCACCGCCCCGGCATCACGGGACGACTTGATCCGGCATATGCGGGAGGACGATCCCGGCCCCTATGAAGCGTTCAGTCTGCATAAGGACGGCACCTCCACCCTCGGTGAAATTCGCGCGCGCAGCCTGGTATATCAGGGCCGGTCCGTGCGGGTGGTCGCCATTCGCGACATCACCTACCGCAAGCAGATCGAAGAGGAGCTGGCGCGCTCGCTGCATGACACCGAGCAGTGGGCGGCGGAGATGGACGCCACCCTCTCCGCCATTGCCGACGGGGTGGTGATTTTCGGGCCGCAGGGTGAGATGACCCGCATGAATGCGGCAGCCAGGGAGCTGTTGACCTATCCGCCCGAGGTCGAAAAGCTGCCCCTGTCCGAGCGCGTGAAATATCTGCAAATCGAAAACACCGAGGGAGAAGTACTGACCCTGGAAACAGCGCCGCCTTTTCGCGCGCTGCATGGTGAGACGATCCGCGGTGAAATCCTGGCCTTTCGTCAGGAAACCCGTGTCGCCTGGGTTGCCGCCAGTGCCGCGCCGATCCGCACCCCGGAAGGCGAGCTGATGGGAGCCGTCGTGACCTTCGCGGACGTCACTCCGCTGCATGAGCTGCAGCAGCGCCAGGAGGACCTGTTACATATCGTCTCGCACGACCTGCGCATCCCGTTGACCATCATCCACGGCCACATGCAGCTCCTCGTGCCCAGCCTGCGCGAGCGGGGCATCAATGGCGAGCTGCAAGGAAGCACCGATGCCATCCACCGCGCCGTGCAGCGCATGAATGTGATGATCCAGGACCTGGTGGACATGGCCCGCCTGGAGGGCGGGCAGATGCGGCTCGAGCTGCAGCCGGTGGACCTGGCTGCGTTTATTAAGGACCTGCTGAAGCGCCTGTACGGCGCGCTGGAGGTGCATCGCATCACCGCCGACGTGCCGCCCGAGTTGCCGCCGGTGCGCGCGGATTTCAACCGGCTCGAACGCATTGTGCTGAATTTATTGACCAATGCGTTGAAATATTCACCGGGGGAAACGCCGGTCTGCATCCGGGTGCGCTTGTGCGACGACGAAGTGGTCGTCTCCATCATCGACCAGGGGCGCGGCATTCTGCCGGAGGATCTGCCCCGGCTCTTTCAACGCTTTTACCGCACCACCGGCGAGCGCAGGGCGGAAGGCATCGGGTTGGGTCTGTATATCACCCGCATGCTGGTCGAGGCACACGGCGGCCGCATCTGGGTGGAGAGCGAAGTGGGCAAGGGCAGCACGTTCTCGTTTACACTACCGGTCGATCGGTCGTAAGGCAGGAATTCTCCCGCCCCGCGCCTAACCTACTGGCGATTGGGGGATTGTCCTATGCGCAGCCGTTTTCTGGCCGATTTGAATACCACGGAGATCAAGGCCTATCTCGACTCCGGCGGCGGCCTCGCGCTGCTGCCGGTCGGTTCACAGGAGATGCACGGTCCGCATCTCCCCACCGGCACCGACACCCTCATCACCCGCGCGCTTGCGCTCAAGCTGGCGGAGGCAGCCGACGGGCTGGTGCTGCCCGACATGCCGTATACCTGGGCCGGCTCTACCGACGGCTTTGCGGGCACGATTTCCATCGATCCCGCATTGCTGGCGCGGATGCTGGAGGAGATCATCCTGATGGCCTTCCGCGGCGGGTTCCGGCGGCTGGCGCTGGTGAGCATCCACGGCGGCAACAACTACCTGCTGCCGCTGCTGGTGCGGCGATTTTTCGAGCAATACGGGCACCCGATCGTGCTGCTGCACCTGGGCCTGGATGACGAGCAGGCCGCTGCCGCCTGCGGGGGAACCGAGGCGTGGGACAAAGCGGCGGAAGCGTCGGCGCTGCTGGCCGCCCTGGAGATCCTGGGGCAGCCAGACCTGTATACCGAGACCGAGCTGGCGTATGACGACGACAGCCCACCCCTGCCGGCATCGCTGTTCGCGATCGGAGGGCCGGTGGGCTATTTTATGCAGGACCCCCGGCAGCACGCCTGCCCATCGCGCCACACCTCGCTGCGGCTGGGCCGTGAAATGCTCGAGCGCAAGGTACAGGCTGCCCTCCCCACCCTGCAGGCCATCGCGGCTTATACCGCGGAGACTGCCACCCAGCCAAATCAGGGGTGGCAGCATGAAAGCAGGCCATCATGACCGATCGACACCTCCCCATCCTCTGCGGCATCGGCCTGGAGTTCCTGCAGCCGTGGGATCACCTGCCGGGCATGCGGACGATCAAGGAGCTGGGGCTGGGCAACGCGGTGGCCTCCATCCCGGTCTTCCACGTCGGCAACAGTGAAGAAGACCGCCGGCAGTGGAAGGAGACGTTTCCCTCGCTGACGGAGTTCGTGGATGCGGTGCCGCGCTTTCCGGAGCGCCCGCAATACGGCATGGCGGTGTTCCCGACCATGCCATTGGAGTTCTGGCTGGAGGAGCTGCGGCTGGCGCGGGAGTTGGGACTCACATATATCTATTATCCACACCTCGACCCCACTGCCTTGAGCGAAGAGGAGTTGGCGCAGGTACGGGAGGCGGCCGGCGGCAATGTGCTGACCTATATCATTATGGGCGAGGCCACCAGCATGCTCGGCGGCGGGCGGCCGTATGCACAGCTCAAGGCGCTGTCCCGCCCGCTGGCGCCGCTGCTGCCCGGCGCGGTGGACCACGCGCTGCCGGCGGAGCTGCCCGCGTCCGTCGACGAAGTGGACCTGCGGCAGCTGCACGACTGGTACCTGCGCCCGTACCGCCGCGTTGCCGCCAATGCGCGCACGCTGGGTGTGCCGTACCTGACCTGCATCGAGGCGACGGCGCAGATCCGGCTGGCGATGGAGGCGGGCGCCGACTGCCCCATCCTCGAGCTGACGCCCGCCGAACCATTAACCGGGCTGGCCGCCACGCGCGGCGCGGCCACGGCGTACCATGCGCCGTGGTGGGGCGTCTCCACCGTGTTGGGTTACTACCAGGCGCCCACCAATCGCTGGACCCCCGAGCGGTTGGCCATCGCATATCACACCTGCTTTGCCGGCGGCGCGAGTCTGCTGCTGGAGATGAACATGGCGCTGGCGTGTTGGGGACTGTGCAGCGCCTTCTTCACCATCAACGCCAGCCCGCCCCTGCGGCTGGATGACGCCGAGTGCCGGGAGTTCGACCACCCCATCTGCGCCCGCGCCCGCGAGTTCCTGGCGGATTTTTATCGCTTCACACAATTCCATCAACGGCCGGCGGCCGGCCCGCGAGTGGCACTCGGCGTGGTGATGGGCCAGTTGGACGGGTATGTCAGCCAGCAGCAGGAGCACGTCTGGTGCGTGGAGGATCCCGCCTTCGCCGCCGGGCCGGCCGAGGCGATGTGGCACCATTTCGCGCGGCTGTTCGAAAGCGAAGAATGGTACACCCCGCCGCACAAGTATTACTGGCAGGCCGATCCGACCAAACCGCGCTGGTATGGTACCCCGCCATGCGGCCAGGTGGATATCGTGCCGGCGGAAGCGCCACCGGCGGTGCTGCAGCGCTACGGCTGCCTGGTCTTCCTGGGCTGGAATACCATGACGCCGGAGCAATATGCCACGCTGACGGACTACGTGCGGAACGGCGGCCGGCTGCTGATGTGCGTCCCGCATCTCAGCACGCAGGTGCGCCGCGACGCGCCGCCGGTGCTGATCAACGGCGGCGACCTGTGCGAGCTGTTCGGCGTGCAGGTGCTGGGGTCGGGCCCGGTCGCCGAGGACGTGCAGATCACCGAACCGTCCGCACAGGCCCGCTACGTGCTGCCGCTGCAGGCCCTCTACCTGGAGGAGGCGCCGCTGGCGAAGGTGGAGCTGCAAGGCGCGCGCGTGCTGGCCCGCCCGCGCGCGCTGGCGGACCCGGTGCTGGTTGAGCATCAGCTCGGTAAAGGCGTTGCGTGGTTGCTCTGCACGTGGGAATATCCCGGCGAGCGCCTGGATGCCTTCATCACCGACCTGCTGCGCACCATTGCCGAGGGAGAGCAGGGCGACATCGCGCTGGAAGGCGAGCAAGTGGACTACGCGGTGTATGATGGCACGACCAGCGACGGGAAGCTGCTTTCCACCGTCTACCTGGTGAACAAGAGCATCTACGGCCAGCCGCACATCCCTCGCCTGCATGCCCGCGGGGCGCGCATCCCGCTGCGGGTGGAGGGCTACAGCCTGCGCATCGCCTGGGTCTGCGGGGAGCTGTTGATCTCGCCCCACGATAAATTCGTGCAGGTGACGGACGTCCGCCACACGGCCGCCGGCTATGAGATTGAGCTGGCAGCCGCGGAGCCGGGTGCATACCGGCTGCAACTCGCCCTGCGGGGAGGGATGCCGGGCACAGCGACACTGAATGGCCGGCCGGTCATCCTGGAGCAGGACGCGGACGGCCAGCCGACGTTCACGGCCCGGTTGGAAGAGAGCAACCGGCTGTGCGTCGGTGAGTGATCCTCGATGACCATGACGCCGATTGGCGAGAGCCGTGGATGGGTAACCGCGATTGTAGCAATTACATTACGAGGATTCTCGTGATGGCTGTCGAAGTAGAAAGCCAGTGATGACCGAGCCTCACGCACAATCAAGGCGCAGCATCGTCTTCATCCTGTCGATCGTGCTCCTGCTGGTCGTGCTCCCGTCGTGGAGCGGAGCGGCGAAGGTCGAGATTCACCTGTTCGATGGTCTCACCGCCGGCACGCTGGAAGACGGACAGCACGGCTGGACACGCTCCGAAGCGGATGACAAAGACGGCGCCGCCCCGGATTGGTGGGTCAAGTTCCAGCTCCCGGAAAATGCGCCCCCGTACCTGGAGCTCTACCAGGATGTCTGGAACAACGGACCGAATCTGCTGGTGACCCGCGAACTGCCCGTCGACGAGAGCGTCAAGGGTTGGCAGCTCGCCGGTCGCATCAAGGTAGTCAACGCCCCGGAGGATTCCATCTTCCTGCGCGTGCTGGACGACGCGGATAAGGCCATCGCCAGCCTGGACCGCTTCACCATCAACCATAAACAGGGCAAGCGCGGCCCCGGCGACTCCTACTTCAACTTCAACGGCGTGCCCGTGTTGCCCACCAAAGCCGCCGGCAAGGCGAAGTGGAGCGCCATCATGAAGTTCACCACCGGCGACTGGAAGCCGTTCAAAATCACGCTGGCGGCGGACAAGCCGGAGGTGCTGGTGCTGGAATATGGCGACCGGACCATCACCGTCCCGCTGCCGCCGGCGGAGGTGCACGCCACCTCGCCGAAAACGCTGCAGATCTTCTTCGGCTGGGGCCTGGGCGCGCAGCGGACCGGCGGCATCTACCTGGAGAACCTGACCTTCACGGTGGATCGAGGGGCGGAGAAGACGGCACGCTCTGGGAACTGATGCTGTCGGCTCTTTCAGGACCTGAGCATTGCCAGGCTTTCATAAACTGACCTATTTTATGGTCACCTCCCCTTGACAACCCCTATATTTAGTGTTACCATCCCATAGTGCGGACTTTTCCCCACCTGCCCACAGCTTTTCCGCCGGCTCTCCACACGCTTGCCGGGCTGCCTGCGGATAACATTTAGAAAAAATCTATCATTCCTATCTTGCCTAAAGTCCGCTTGCTTCCTATAATGGAGCCATGGTTATGCTCCAGAAAGAAATCCTCACCACAGGCCAGGCGGCGCGAGAGCTGGGCGTGACCCCGCTGACGGTGTCACGGTGGTGCCAGGCGGCCCACATCGGCAACACCTCGCCGCTGAAACGCGAAGAATGCTTCCGCCCGGGACGCGATTGGAAGATTCGCCGCTGCGCTGTCGAGCGCTTGCTGGGCGAATCGGTGATGAGCGAATCGGCGGCGCATTGATCCGGCGAAGACCAGGCGGCAGCCGTTGCCGTTTGCGTTCGCGGGGTTCGCGCCTGCAGGGTGTCCATACATGCGCAGCACGGACAAACAGGTAGCCCACCAGGGGAGCGTGTGGGTATGAAACAGCCGTCCGACGGCGCCGCGATGTTAGCGGCTGCCGAACACCAGCCGAGCGTGGAGATTCTCGATAGCGAGGCACCGGGCCAGCAACGCGACCTGACGGCGCACTGGCTGGCCGGCTGGGGCGCCTTCTTTCTGATCATCGGAACTCTGGCAGGGATAGGTGTCATCATCTACGCCCTGATGCTGAATAGACCGATCTGGCTGCTCGCCGGCGTGGCGATCTTCATTGCGGTGGGGTGGATACGCGCCTGGTGCAATTGGGCGAGCGAACTGCTGCTGACCCTGGGCCGGATCGAGCAGAAGTTGGACGGATAAAAAAAGCAACCGGCCCCGTTAGCGGCAGGGCCGGTTGCGTAAAGTGAGTGCGTTTGGCACACGGGCACTCGCGCTGCAGGTCAGCGCATCTGCTATGTTATGCCGCGCACGTCGAGTTGTCAACATCTGTGGATAAAATTTTGTTGAAGCCCGTTGACAACCTTGCAAGCGTTTGCATCGACGGCTGCGCTGCCTTTGTCAGGCCGTCCGGGTTGGCGTTCGCCTGTCCCGGTGGGCCGATCATACCTGCCTGTGCCTCACTGTTTGCCGCATCGCCCTGGGAAGGGGCAAGACCCGAGACGTTCATCACACCAGCCTGCGTTGTTGCAGCTCCGCGGACCTGGTGATCGCTCAAAGATAATAACGACAGACCAAAGCAAAACCGCCCTGTTTGCAGCAGGACGGTTCGAGAAACGGTCTTATGGGGAGTGCGAGCTTTGCAGAGCCTGCACTCGTGGCGACGGGACTTTGTGAATCCGACTCTAGTCTACGCCGTACGGTCGAATTCGTCAAGCCCCTCAAGCGCTTTGTCGCGCGAATTTACGGAAAATTCTTGCGCCCGCCGGTGATCCGGCCCGGGAAAGAACGCTCCGGAACGTCCGCGACCAGCAGCCTCCGTCACGAACGCTCGCTTTCCCGGATCGGATGAAGACATGACCGGGAGGACAGCACAACCTGATCGCGCGACGCCGTCACCGGCCGCTGCCATTGCGGCAAGACCGGCCTGCGACCGGCGCGCGACAGCGAGCAATCGCCTCCCTGTGCTCGTCTTGCGACGGCATACTACCATCGCAAGACGGAAAAACCGGTCCGTAGGGAACGCCCTCCGTGGCGTTCCTGGCGCACGAATATCGAAAACAGCATGGAAATACGAGAACAGGAACGCCGCGGAGGGCGTTCCCTACGAGGTATGTTTCGAACGGCAATCAACGAGGACCATTCGACGAGTTGAATAGCACGTAGACCAAACGAAAACAGCCCTGCGGCAACAGGACTGTTTCACAGAAGGTTTATGCGAGTGCGGGGGCACTCAAGGCGACGTAGGCGCCGGAACAGTCATCAGTCTACGCCGTGCGGGTGAGTTCGTCAAGCCCCCGCCCTCGCCGGGAAATGGAGCGAGGGATGACCGAGGGAATGCTGCCCATCAGGGCTGCCGGACAACGGAACACGCGGCGAGACAGTGATCGTCTCGCGGCGCTCACGCACGCCGGCCGCGCCCTCCCCTGGCCCGCTCCCGGGATCCTTCGACCACTGACACTTCGGCTGCATCACAGCACCATCCACCAGTGCGCAGACCTGGCGTTCGCCGACCTGCGCCCGGAAAGGACCACATCATGAACGAAGCCGATGCCATGGATATCGTCATGCAGGTAGGCGAGATGAGTTTCGAAGGGAACATCATCCCGCAATCCTGGTTCGAGCACCTGAAATATCCCAGCGGGAAACCGTACCTGACGGCGGTCGTCATCCTGTCGGAGATCGTTTACTGGTTCCGCCCGCGGGAGATCCGCGACGAGCGCACGGGCCGGCCCATCTGCTATGAGAAGAAATTCAAGGGCGACGCCCTGCAGCGCAGCTACGAGTCCTTCGCCAACCAGTTCGGCTTCACCAAGCGCGAGGCCACCGACGCCATCAAGTACCTGGTCAGCGAAGGGGTCATTCGTACCGAGCTGCGCACCGTCACCTTCGACAACAAGTTCAAATTCCCGAACGTGATGTTCATCCTGGTGGTGCCGGAACGCCTGGGTGAGATCACCCACGGCCGCCGGCAGAAGAGTGTTCCGGCACAGCGCAGGATGATATCCGATAAGACGAAAGAGGTCTTACGTTCAAACGAAGGACCATATTCCGTTTCAACGGAGGATACCTTCCGGGGAAACGGAGGACTATCCGACAGCCTGCCGGAAGACCCAATCCGCCCGGACGGAAGATATGGTGACGGCGAGCCGGAGGAGGTTTTCCGCTTCGGCGCCGCCACCTCCCCCGCCGGAACGGACGCACCTCCCCCGGCCAGCCGGAACACAAATATAGAGATTAATAAAGAGATAAATACAGAGAGTGGGAGAGATGCGCGCGACACGGTTTTTTCCGCTGAGGATGAATCATTGCCCCGGTCAGCCCGCGGAGAGGTGGGCCGACGGCGCTTCCCGCGGACGATCCTGCTGGCGGGTTGGTGCCGGCGCAAACTGGGACGGCCAATGTTCCCCACCGACATGGCGGCGGACGGGTTGGAGCCCTTCGAGGAAGCGCTGGACCGGCTGGAAGGGGTGACGCGAGCCTGCGGGCAGACGGCGGAAGAGGTGATCACCACGCGCATCTGGCTGCGGCCGGAGGTGCAGGCGCAGTTCCGCGAGGCGGCCTGGCCGTACGCGGTGATCGCCCGCCAACTGAACTTCGCCCTGGAGGACTTCTCCGCCCGCGCCGTGCGCCAGAAGGATTACACCCCCGTCGCCACCCGCCGGCGGGTGAAAGAGAAACCGGAGTGGATGAGCGACGAAGAGTGGGCGTTTTATGAGGGGCAGGAACGGGAGTGAAGGCACAATGAAAAATGAAAAGTGCACACAAAATTCGTCCGTCTCTTCCTGTAGCGCGCGCCCGCCGTGGCGCGCCGTTCCCGCATTTCCGATACGTTTGCGGGGAACAGCATTCAGCGGTCACGGATTTGATGCCACCACACGGATAGCAAATACGAGAACAGGCGCGCCAGGGTCGGCGCGCACTACAGTTGGAAATATCGCAATCTCATCAGGCAACATCGCAGCACACACGAAAGGACACGCCCATGCTTGATCGCCGCACCGCCGAGGGATTGTTGGAGCGGGTGCCGCCGCAGAACGGGGACGCCGAGCAGGCCGCGCTGGGCGCGATGCTGCTCGAGCGCGAGGCGATTGTGCGCGCGGAGGAGATGCTCCGACCGGAGGATTTCTACCGCGATGCCCACCGCTGGATCTACCGCGGGGTGCTCGACCTCTACCGGCGCAACGAGCCGGTCGACCTGATTACGCTGGGAGAGTGGCTGCGCGACCACTCGGCCTCCGGCACACCGACCGCTGAAGATAACCTGTTAGCCCAGATCGGCGGCACGCTCTACCTGACCACGCTGATGGAGTCTGCGCCGACCGCGGCGGGTATCGCCCATTACGCCGGCATCGTGCGTGAAAAGGCGATGCAGCGCCGGTTGATCGCGGTGGCCGACGAGATCATGCAGGAAGCGTATCTCGGCCACAAGGAGCTGAACGAGCTGCTGCGCGATAGCGAGGGGAAGATCTTTTCGCTCTCAGAACGCGTGCTCAGCAGCGGGCCGGTCGCCATGCCGGAGGTCTACGACATCGCCCGCGACGCTATCCTCAGCCGTAAAGAGGCGGATGTGCAGGGATTCGACGTCGGCTTCAAAACCGACCTGAAGCTGCTCAACCGCGTGCTAACGCCCATCAAGCCGGGCGAGATGGTGGTGGTCGCCGGCCGCCCGGGCATGGGCAAGTCGGCGCTGGCCATGCAGGTGGCAGTGGCTGCCGCCGAGCAGGGACAGCGCGGCATCTTCTTCTCGCTGGAGATGGATCAGGACTCGCTGGCCATGCGCCTGCTGCTCGCCCACGGCTGCGATGCGTGGAAGGCGAACAGCCTGCTCTACCGCACCTCGCATCCGGACGAGGTGTACGGTTCGCTGGAAGGCGCGTTGGAGACGCTGCGCGGGGTGCCGCTGCGGGTGGTGGACACGCCGGCGCTCTGCGCGAACGACATCCTCCACCTGGGCCGTCGTGCGAAGTATGACGGCGGACTGGATTTCATCGTCGTCGACTACCTGCAGTTGATGGACGCCAACGAGCGCCACAGCGAAGTCTACGAACGCATCCGCGCCGTCTCCCGCGAGCTCAAGCAGGCCGCGAAGACGCTGAAAATCGCGGTCATCGCCATCTCGCAGCTCTCCCGCCAGGTGGAAAACCGCACCCCGCCGCGGCCGATGATGAGCGACCTGCGCGAGAGCGGCCAGCTCGAGCAGGACGCCGACAAAATCCTCCTCCTCTACCGCCCCGGCTACTACGGCAAACGCGCCCTGCAGGCCGCCGAGCTGGCGGAGGACGACACCACCACCACGGAGATCATCCTCGCCAAACAGCGCAACGGCCCCACCGACGCAGTGTGGACGCGGTTTGATCCGAAGCGGACGTGGTTCTATGACATCGAGGAATAGCTCAGGGACTGTCCCGTCCCCGCGGGATCAATTCCCGGCCAACGAATTGAGTGCAATTCACGGGACCACGGGACTGTCCCCCCTCGTGTGAGAGGTAAGCCTATCCACGGTGGGGGGACAGTCCCGTGGTTATGCAAGCGCATGCGGGGAAGGCGGGCGTTTCTGGTCACGCTGGCTCGGGACAGTCCCTGAGCTTGCAGGAGTTGCCGGCGCTCTCGGTGAACATTACCCGGCATGAAAGAAGTCACGCATATTCCTCTTCAATTGCCTGCGCCCACCCTCTCCGGGAAAAAGGGCACCGTGATCCGGCCGGGTGAGAGCCTGCGCCTGCAAGTCGAGCTGACCGAGCCCCCCTACCCCGTCCGGCGGCGGCTGCGCGTGGTGGGCGAAGTGGACGTGTTCCCACAGTGGCGCTGCGAGCAGGGGATGCCGTTCCTGTACCGCTCCATCAACGATGCGCTGAATTCCGAGCACGCCTTCGGCGAGAAATACTCACTATACCTGCGCGGGCTGGGCGAGACGTGGCCGCGCAACGCGTATATCAAGGTGGCAGCGCAGGGGCTGCCGCGCGAGCTGACCTTCGCCGCGCTGGTGCGCGGGCAGGAGGTGGAGGTTGCGGAGGGCGGCGAGCTGGTGGTCGAGCTGGGCATTTACCGCGCGCAGGACTGGCGGCATCCGGATGATGTTTACGATCAGCCCGACCAGGTGGTACGGCTGGAGCTGCCGGGCGGGACATATGAGTGGCAGGAACTGTCGGCGCCGGTGACGCTGCCGGCGGACGCGGTGATGCTGCTGGTGCGCGTGGGCGGCAGCGGTTTCTCCGGCAAGGCATGGATCGGCTCGCCGCGGCTCTTCCCGGCGGGCGGCGAGACGGTGATCCCGCCCTTCATGCCCGTGCAGAACGTGGAGCGCTGGGAACGGCTGAACTGGCTGGGCGAGAACCTGTCGCGGCTGGAATGGCCGGAGTTCGCGGTGTGCGTGGACGGCAAGAAGTGCTTCCGCGACAACGTCTTCAACGCCATTGTGCCCGGGCCGGACTTCGAGGTGCCGCTACCGGTGATGACGGCGGGGAAGCATGAGGTGGAGCTGATCCTGCTCGGGGATTACGCGACGGCGCTGCCTTTCGTCGCCATGCGCGCGGAGATCCTGCAGGAGAGCGCGCGGCCGGTGGAGGTAGTCGCCTTCCCGGAATACGTACGGGAGCACGAGCCCTTCGGCGTGCTGGTGGAGATCAATGACGGAGCCGGCGGCCGGCTGGAGACGGTGCAGGTGGACGCCGGTCCGGCGCGGGCGAAACCGAGTTACGAGATTCAGGTCGCCGGGGAGACGCTGACCGTTAACCCGGAACGCGTGGTGAAGGACGGTGGCGACGACATCATCCTCTCCACCGGCGACGCCATCTATGTGGCGCAGGAGGAAGATGCCATGCTGCGCTTCCTCGCCTGGTACGCGGCGGAGCGGCTGGGCAACGGCGTCTGCTTCCGGCCGGTCTACCGCTGGTGCGGCACGCGCGAGGTGAATCCCGCCATGTGGCACAAGGCGGTGCCGCTGATGGAAGGGATGGGCATGCGCTACCATCTGATGGTGGACGGGCGCGAGCTGCCCGGGCGAACGGCCAACCCGCCGGACGAGCTGCTGGCGGGACCCAACTACCTGGGCCGGCAGGCGCACGAGCGCGACGGGGCCTACAACTACTGGGGCTCGCCGCGCTACGAGTCGCTCTACGCCGACATCTTCCGGCGCGGGCAGCAGGCGGGCGGCATCTTCCAGATCGCCCGGCCCACCGTGCGCGAGAACGGCAAGTCGCAGGTGTATTACGACCCCTATTACTCCGCTGACATGCGCCAGGCGGAGCAGTACATGGTGGACAACCTGTCGCCGGTGCGCGGCGGGGTGACGCGCCACACCGGGCCGTCGGCGATGTTCCACGCCTTTTACCGCGCGGGGTGCGGGGACCTGGGCGCCGAGCAGATGTACGGGCCGGAAGAAGTGATCCTCTCCGCGCTGCGCGGGGCGTCGAAGGCGATCGGCAAAAAGGTCTTCGGCGCGCACCTGGCCATGCAGTGGTCGAGCTGCCCGCAGGACACGCAGGCGCACGCCGACCGCTACTTCCTCTCGTTGGCCACCTGCTACCTGGGCAGCGCCAGCCAGATCAACCTGGAGGAAGGCCTCTGGCGCATGGAGTCGGAATACGCGGCATATGACCGCTTTTCACACGCCTGCGAGATCCACCGGCAGGCGCATACGAAATTCCGCAAGTTCCTGCAGACCCACCCCCGGCGCGGCGTGCAGCGGGTGCCGCTGGCGGTGTTCAAGGGGCGGCATTGCGGCTGGCAGTGCTTCAGCCATGGGGTCTGGGGCTCAAAACGCGAGGAGTTCCAATACGGCCCGCCGGAGGAGAGCTTCGAGCTGCTGCACACCTTCTACCCGCGCTCGGTGCTGGACACCGTGTACCGCAACCCGTGCCCGGACAACAAGCCGGAGGGCTGGTATACCGGCACGCCGTACGGGATGGTGGACATCGTCCCGCTGGCGGAAGGGGGACCGCTGCAGGATTACCTGGCGCTGGCCTTCCTGGGCTGGAATACCTTCGACGAGGAGGATTTCCGCCGCCTGCTCGCCTACGTGGAGGCCGGCGGCACGTTGCTGCTCGGGAAGCCGCACCTCTCCACCCACGTGGTGCGCAACCAGCCTGCCGCGCTGCCGCGCCAGTCCGCCGTGCTCGAGCGCATCTTCGGCACGGTGCCGCTGACCGGCGACAAAGTGGTGCGCCAAATCGGGAAAGGCACGGTGATTTACTTCCCACAGGACGCCTACCCATGCGACGCTTCAATCCGCGGAGCCTACGAATACGTCCTGCGCGACTTCGGCGCCCGTGCCGCCGCAGCGGAAGCCCCACGCGGCTGGATCCGCGGCAGCGAGGACGTCAATTTTGCCGCCTACGACCGCGCCGACGGCCTGCGCGACCTGTACCTGCTGAACATTGATTGGTGGAGCGGCAAGCCCGCCCAGCCGGCCTACTTCCTCCTTGGTGACGCCCGCTACGAGGTGCAGGCCCTCGCCGGCGGCATCGTCAATATCACGGTCGGCGAAAATATTGCCGTCATGCCGGAAGGCATGGATACCGATATTCTCGAATTGACCGCCGACCGCGTCATCATCCAATCCGACGCCGGCGCGCGACTGCGGCTCTTCACCCCCGGGCGCAAGCTGCCGGAGTGGGTCGAAATCAATGAGGGTGGCGTTCAAGAGGTTATATTATAGCAACACGGATTGGAAGCTGTATGAAGACCGATGACCAGGAGGAACCGACTATACCTGCCGCCTTCTCCGACGCGCGGCCGCAGATCAATTTCTTTATCGGCATGTTCGGAGTCGGAATGGGTATCTTCGGCATCTTTTGGGGCCCGATGGCCGTTCACGCCTTATTATTGCCCGAGGAACAGGATACGCTAGCTGTACTCTTTCACGGCATGAATTTGGGTTTTGCGATCGGAGCGGGACCGGGCGTGATACTGGGCGGCCATGTGTTTCGAGTGACAGGCCGCTGGTGGGGCGCCATCCTGGGCAGCCTGCTCGGGATGGCGGTGAGTTATCAGCTGCAGGCCTGGTTTCAGGAAGATTTTCTGATGTTCGCTTACTTCATCCTGCCGACGGTATTGGCCGTCGCGGGATACCAGCCTATCCGGCCACGTTCGGCCGGTGATCGGTGGAATTAGTTGTTTCGAAAGGTATATCATGTCGTCCACCTTACTCGTCGGCGCTGCCGAGATCGATATCACCCCACCCTACGGCGCTAAAATGGCGGGGGCGCTGGTGCCGCGGCCGTCGGCGGGGGCGGCGGATCCGCTGTTCGTGAAGGCCATCGTGCTGGAAGGGAACGGCGTGCGCATGGCCTACGCCGTTTTTGACCTGATCGGGCTGACGCTGGCGTTCGGCGAGCAGCTCAAAGCGGCGGCCAGCGCGGCGACGGGCATCCCGGCGGAAAACATCGTCTGGAGCTGCACGCATACGCACAGCGGGCCGGTCAGCATCAACCTCTTCCCCAGCGACGTGCCGGACCCGGTGGATTACATGTGGCAGGAGTCGCTGATCGGCAAATTTGCCGCCTGTGTGGCGGAAGCTGATCGGCAGAAGGCGCCCATGCGCGTCAGCCGGATGCGCGCCTACCAGCTCGGAGTGTCGTACAACCGCCGGCTGCGCTACAAGGACGGGCGGGAGATCAACACCTGGCTGCTGAACCAGGGCGAGGACCTGCAGTGCGTGGGAGCGGCGGGTCCCATCGACCCGGAGATCGGCATGCTGGCCTTCGACGATGAGGCGGGCACGCTGCAGGCGGTGCTCTTCAACTTCGCCCTGCACAACAACGCGCGCGGGGATGGCAAGCTGAGCGCGGAATATACCGCGGTGGTGGCGGCCCGCCTGCGCGAGGCGTTCGGTCCGCAAGTGGTCACCCTCTTCATGCCCGGGGCGTGCGGCGATCAGAACCCGGTCGCCTCCTACCGCCAGACCGGCGACGCCCTCGCCGAGGCCATGCTGCCCTACCTGTGGAAGCGCACGCCGATGGAGGATGTCTCGCTGGGCATCACCAGCCGCCGCATCATCCTGCCGCTGCGCGATCCCTTCATGGACCAGGAGAAGCGGCTGCAGAAGGCGCAGTGGTGGAAGGACGTGGAAGATTTCTTCCGCAAGAGCCAGGCCGACCTGCAGCGCGAACCCCGCACGCAGGCGGAGACGGTGGTGCACGCCTGGCATATCGGCGAGGTGAGCTTCGCCACCTTCCCCGGCGAGGCATTCGTGGAGCTGGGCCTGCAGCTCAAGCGCGCGAGCCCCTTCCCGTGGACCTATCCGGTCGAGCTCTGCAACGACTGCCTCGGTTACCTGGTCACCTCGCAGGCGTGGGAAGCCGGCGGCTATGAATCCCTGGTCTCCTCCGCCGCGATTGCGGCGCCGGAAGCGAGCGAGATGATCGTGGAAGAAGATTTGCGGCTGCTGAATGAGTTGATCGAGAACAAGTAAGCTCTGTGAGGGCGAGGCTCCTGCCGAGTCGCGATTATGCGCCCGCCCCCGAATCTAACGCCAATCGAGACCGGTTCTCGAAAAGCGCTAAATTCGGGGGCGGGCTCATGATCGCGGCTCGGCAGGAGCCTCGCCCTCCCATTTATTTGGGTTTCGGGCCCCACCAGACCATTTCCGTCGCCGGGGTGGATTTCACCGTGCCGTTATTATAACGGGCGAGCAGCGGCTCGATATTGCCGGTGGCGCCGGATTGCGGGGCGCGCACGCGAAGGGTGACGGTGGCCGAACCGCCGGGGCGGAGGGCGGGGATTTTCAGCTCGCCAGCCGACTGCAACCAGCCGGCTGGGGTGGTGAAGGTCAGCTTTCCTGCCGCCAGTGCGCGGGGCGAGGGGTTGTAGACCGTCGCCTGCACGTCGAAGCTCTCACCTGGCAGGATGGTCGCCAGTGAGGCGTCACCCCGCTCCACACCCTTTAGTTGCAGACCGACCAGCGGACTGGCGTCCTTCAGCGCGAGGATCGCCGCGTGGGTGTCGAAGGACGGCATCTTCAGTTTCAGCGTCGATGCCTCCCGCGTGAATTTCACCGGCGTCAGGGTGCGGTTGCCTCCCACCGTCACCAGCACACTGGTGAACGGCCCGGCGCCCGCCGGCAATTGCACCGCCAGGTTGAAGGGCTTCACCACGTCGTCGTTCATGCTGGTGAGGCCGATCACCACGTTGCCGTCCGGCGCGACGAGCGGCGACTCGACGCGCAGCTTGACCGCCACGCGCGGCGCGAGGCCGGTGGTCGTGCTGCCCGGCTGCACGCCCGCGTATTTGAGAAAGGCGTTGAGCAGGCGGAAGTAAGAGAGCCCGGAGTGGGTGGTATCCAGCTCGTAACGCGTAGGGGCGGCTTCATAGATCGTGCCGAGTTGCATCGCCGAGTAGAGCGCCTTGCCCTTGCCGTAATCGTTGGCGACGATGCAGGGCGTGCCGCGGTGGGTCATACTGATGATTTGCCCGCTCACGCACTCCGCCGGGTCCAGGATGTAGCCGCAGAGCATGAAATCGCCCATCGCCTTCGCCACCGGGTGGGTGGCGCCCGGCTGCTGCGCCGATTCGTCGATCTTCTGGATGAAGTTCTCGCGGGTGGCGGCGGCGTCGGTCACCTCACCGTAGCCCTGCTTGGATTCCTGCAGCGCGAGGGTCGAGCCGGCGGCGACTTTTTTCGGCGCCGGCCGCACGCCGAAGATGGGCGCCAACGTGGCCTGCGGCTGACCGTATTCGTCGAAGGCGCCCGGCCAACTGTCGGCGATCACCGTGCCGCCGCCCTTGACCCACGCCTCGATCTTCCCGGCCGCTGCTTGCGGCACGTGGTTGCAGCCGGCCATCACCAGCGCGCTCACCCCGTTTAATTCGCCCTCGGCGATCTGCCGCGGGGTGATCCAGCGCACCGGGTAACCCAGCCCGCGCAGCGTCTCATACACGTGGATCGGCGAGTCGATCGCGTGGCCGTACCAGCTGTCGTGCGCCTGGTCCAGCCCCAGGTCGATGCGCGACCAGTAGAGCGCCACCGGCTTCACCGCGTGGGTATAATGCGCCGACATCAGCAGCGGCTCCAGGCGGTGTACCTCCTGCACGGCATCGGAGTAGGCGGCCAGCTTCAGCTTGGGCGTGCCGTCGTGGCTCATCAGTCCCCACTTCGGGTAAGTGACATGGCCGGGGGAGTCCTGGAACATGAACAGGTGGATGCCGTATACGCCCTTGCCGATCTGCTCCCAGTAGGTGCGGGCGGCGATGCGCGGGTCGGTGACGTGGTTGCTGAACTCCTGGTTGATCAGCTTGCGCCCCTGCGCGATGCTGGTGAGGAACTCGATGGAGCTGCCCATGTCGTCATCCGCGCAGTAGATGTCGAAGGCCACGTATTTCTCGTCCTTCAGGCCGGTGCGGATCAACTCCTCGAAATCGTTGGGCCGGAAGGCCATGAAGAAAGGCGCGGCGATGTCCAGGTTGGAAGTGGCGCCCAGGCAGGGGCGGCCCTTGGGGTCCAGCGCCTTGATGATGGGGATGCGACGGCCCACGGACTGGGCGTAGGCCTCTCCGCTGAACTGGCGGAACTCCAACCAGGAAGCGTGGCCTTCTCCGTAGCTCTTTGCCGGGGTGATCTCGTCGAAACGCTGATACGTGCTGCCCCAGCGTGTGTTCAGCGTGGCGATGTTGCCGTGACGCGCCTGCAGCCACTGGCGGAAGGCATCGATCGCATACGGAGAATAATCCAGCCAGCCACCCTCTTCGGCGCTGATCCGCCACCAGCCGGCGCTGCTGGCATCGGCGGCGAGCGCTTCCTTCATCCGTTGTTTGAGCAGCTCGTCCGACTTCTCGACCCACGGCTGGTAATGCAGGCTGAACATGGTGCTCACCTACCCCTGCGCATTCACGAACCGTCCCTCCGGCGCGGGACGCGCCTTGGTGAATGCCGGGTCGCTGATGGATTCCATCACGCCGCCCATCGAGGAAAGGCCCCATGGGGCGGAGATCCCGTTGTGGTCGCGGTTGAACCCCAGGTGAATCATGAGGGCGCCGTCACCGTAGACCGAGCCGCAGTTGATGAGGCCGGCCCAGAAGCGTTTGTCCGGATCATCGATGCCGGCGAAGGCATTCACATCGACTGGCGCCCCCGGCGACCAGGCGAACCCGCGCGGCGCCGGCGGCAGTATGATGGGAGCATCCGCTTTCACGGTGGCCAGCGCAGGCACCCTGGCGATGTCCATGCCGGCCGGATTCACGGTCAGGTCGGTGGTGGCGAGGACGCAGTCGATCTGCCGCTCACCGGTAGCGCCGCCGGGCCGGTAGCAATCGAAGCTGATAGTGGCGCGCATGGGACGATCGAAGGAAACGTCGAAGGATTCCCAGACGAAGCCCGCAGCGCGAGGCGCGACTTTCTCATACGGCTTCTCCGTGGGGATGAACGATTGCCAGTCAAGGTAATGGCAGCACATGACCCGGGTCGCATCGTCGCGGATCAACGTGAAGGCGCTGACCGGCAGGTCAGCCTTCCCGCGGAACGAGCGCACCCAGATGCGGTACGTCCCCGCCTGCGGGATGTGCAGGGGAAGAGCGGCGGACTCGAGCGACGACAGGCTGGCAGAATGATATAGCACCTTCCCTCCGCTGGCGCCGGCCGTGTCGTGGAACAGCCAGACATCGGCGCCGCGCGGGGCGGTGGATTCTTTGGCGGCCGTCTCCGCTTCGGTAAACACCGTCACCGGCGGGGCGGCGACGGCAGCAGCCATTATGAAGGCGAACAGCAACAGGGTGATGTGTCTCATTGGGCGCTCCTCGAATGATATCGCTGGAAGGAGAACCAGTGCTGCCTGCTTCGTCGAGCCAGGTAATAGGATGAGCACGGTTTGGAAGCATGGCGATAGCCGCGCGCTCGGTAGCGATGTAGTGCCCGTTTCTCTTCGAAGAGGGCTGCCTATTAGACTTGGCCACCTGGCGGCGGGGCTGTCGCCGACCTTCCACACGGTGATCGTTCCATGAACGGGCTCATCAGTGACGAAAGGCACTGGTTCTACGACCGGGATAAAGACTGAAAACGCTCCGGGGGCCGTTGCCGGCCCCCGGAGTTGCGGTGTTATTTCATGCCGAACGCGTCCTGCAGCTCTATGTCCAGCCGGTTGGACGGTTTGCTCACCTTGCCGTCCTTGGCGGTGTAGGTGACCCACAGGTAGAGCTTCATCGCCGGGCGGAGCCAGTAGATCTGCCCGCCGGGCTTCGTCAGCGTCCACGGCAGCTTGATGGCGCCGCTGCCATCCGGATAGGCGGCGACCCAGACGTTGTAGCCGGTAGCGTCCGGCGTCTCGGTGAAGTCCACCAGCGCGGTGGTGCCGTCATAGCCCCAGTCCGGCGGCCGCACGCCCTTCAGCGTGACCGGAGCCGGCGTGTTGTCCGTCGCCATCTGCGTAATGGGATTGGGCAGCGCGACTTTGCCGGTCAGCGGCATGCGCAGCTTGTTCAGCGCCACCGCCTGCGGGGTGGCGTCGAACGGGGTGGCATATTCCGCGACCAGCTCGCCCAGCAGCACGTCCGCCGGGTTGGCGGGCTGGATGTCGTTGACATACATCACGTGGGTGCGCCGCTCGACGATGACCTTTTCCAGCTTCAGCGGCAGGTCCACGATGTTGTCGCCGCCGTAGTTGCCCCACCAGGTGGAGCCGAACTCACGGTAGGCGTCGTACTCGCTGTTACTCGGCATCTCGAAGCGGAGATAGCGCCAGCCGTCGAAGTTGAATTGCACCCAGCTGTGTACGTCGTCGCAGTTCCACTGGTCCTTGGTGCCGATGTTGATCCAGCGCTCGCCCTTGGCGTCGCGCAGGCAGTAGACCACGCGGCCCCAGTCGGAATTCGCCTTCACCCACATACCCAGCGCGCACGCCTTGCCGGGGATGGTGATGGGCGCCTTGGGCTTCAGCACCGTGTAGAACGGCATGAGCTTGCGCTCTTTGTCCTGCTTATCCAGGTGCACGGACAGGAATTTACCCTGCCGTTCCGCGTCGGTCGTCATCGCCGTGGTCATCTTGCCGAGGAACCGCTTGGTGTCGAAGTTATTAGTCTCGTAGATGGCATCATGTTCGGCGACGTTGGTCCAACTGCCGTCGCCCAGGCTGGCGAGGGTCACTTCCTTCTGCACCGGTTCCGGCTTCACCGCCGGGCCGTCGTGGATGGTCTCGTTATTGCGGTTGCGCGCCCACTGCACGGCGTTGGAATGATCCGGCTTGCCCAGCGTGATGGTGGTGATGTCGCCCGCGCCGGTCAGGTAGATCGGCGACTCGCCCACCGTGATGGTCGCCTTGCCGTTGCCGGCGGGCACCGGTGTGGCGTTGTCCATGCTGTCCACCACGTTGACGGTCGTGTCCGCCGCCACCGTGAGTGTCAGCGGCCGTGTGCCGCGCACGGTCCACAATGCGTAGACCGACTCCTGCTGGCCGGGCTTCGTCCAGGACGGCCGCATGAACTTCAGGCAGTAGACGGTGTTGGAGCCGGTCGGGACCCACTTGTCGAACGTCGAGCGCTCCAGCATGCGCGTCATCGTCGCGTAATGCGCGTAGCCCGGCTTGGGGTCCAGGTACGGGATGCGCCGCTGAATGCCGCAGCCGCCATAGTGCTCGGCGCCGTAGTAGCTGCCGCAATCGAAGGCGAACCAGCCGGAGTAGAAGCGCTGCACGCCGTACGCCAGCGAGATGAGCGTCCAGCGGTGATAGCGCTCCGCCTGCTCTTCCCAGGTCAGCGCCCCGACTTCAGTCGGGGAGAAGGTGCCCTCGTTGTAATACAACTGCGGGTTGTCGATGCCGGCCTTCTTATACTCGTTCTTCAGGATATACAGCCGGTGGGTGCTCTGCTGATGCAGCTGCTGCTCCGGCAGGCGCTCGAAGCCGATCATGTCCAGCGCGCTGCCGTTGATCAAATCCTTCGGGAACCCCGCGCGCAGCAGCGCCACCGAGAAGAGCGGATCGCCCCACGGAATGAGGATCTTCGTGTTGGGCCACGCCGCGTGCACGCCTTCCGCCGCCGCCTTCGACGTGTTGTAGAACACCCGGAGGTTCTTCTGCACATCGGGCGTGAGCAGCTTGTTGTAGTCCTCGCCGTAGTAGTCCGGCGGGCAGGCGCCGTTGGAAATCTCGAGGCCGATGCCCGGTTCCGGGAAGAACGTCACGAAGTCCGGATTATCGCCTTGCGCCTCGCGGAGCAACTTGACCGCCTTCTCCTTGTACTCGTTGTACTTCGTCATGTCGAGCGGTTCCGCCCCCGCCCAGTCCCACTGTGGCGTGATGGGCCAGGCATTGCCGGCCAGCGCCCACTTGTTGGCGATCAGGAACTGGCCTTCCGGCGTTTTCGGATCGGCGCTGCTGGCGATGGTGGCGCGGGCGCCGGCCGCCTTCATCTCCTTGTAGACTTCCACGGTGGGCGGCCCGTAGTGCCCGGCCCCGTAGGTCCAGAAGCCGAACAGCGGTCCCTGGTCTTTCGTCCAATACGGCGCGCGGGTATCCTTCGCCAGCCGGCAGAAGTTGCGCTCCTCCGTCCACGTCTGAGCGCCGTCCTTCAGCGTCACGTCGAGGGTGTGGATGCCGTTTTTCTTCACCTGGAACTTGATGTTCACCTTCTTCGTCTCGTTCGGCTTGAGGGTAACGGGCTGCTCCTGCGGAATGACTTCGCCCTTGTCGTAGCTGGTGCTCTTCATGACCAGCGCCAGCGTCTTCTCCTTTGCCGTGTTGTTGGTCAGCGTGACGTTGTATTCCGGCACCGCCGGCGCGGTCCACACGTGGCCGAACGCCGTCGGATCCAGCGCGAACTCCACCTCCGGCTTGTGGAAGGTGACCGCGTAGACCTGCACGCCGCTGGGCAGGCCCGCTCCGTGCCAGCCGTAAAGGTATGGATCGGGATAACTGCGGTACTGGCGGACCTGCTTGGTCAGCTCCACTTCCAGGATGTCCAGGTCGGAGAAGCTGGTCAGTTTGGCGGGATCGAGCGCGATCTTCACCAGCCACAGGTTGACCTTCCGGCCGTCCTCCAGCGTCACCGGCAGTGGTTTGACAGCGGTGGCCTTCGCCGTGAGGGCCGGCACCTTCGTCTCGAAGCTCTGCGCGAAACCGGCACCCGGGCGGTAGAACAGCGCCGACAGCACCGGCACGGTATTCTTCTCGCCGTCGAAACCGGCAACCACGTACATGGCGTCATAGCGCGCGTTGGGGATGCGCAGCTGCAGGCGCGCCGGGTCGACGGTAAAGGTACCGCTGTAGCGCGGATCGTAGGTGGGGAAATACCCGTCCAGCGAGCCCTGGCGCACCAGGCTGCGGCCCACGTCCAGGTGGTCGGGAGCGGTCTTCCCCTGGCGCTCGGTGAAGCTGAAGGGCACGCCGTCCACGTTGACGGTTTTGCCGAAGGGCAGCGCGCCGTCGGCTACCGCCGCGGTACCGAGCAGGGCGCGGTTGCGGACGTAGCCGTCCAGTCCGATGGGCTCATACAGCGTCGCGGCGCCGGGCAGTCCGTGCACGGTCAGCTCCGCCAGCCGCGACCCCGGCGGCAGCGACAACTGCACCTGCCCGCGGGTCTGCGGATATTTGGCCTTGTCCACCAGCAGGCGGTCGTCTACCCAGATGCGCGTGCGGGCGTCGGTCAACTGATAGCGGACGCGCACCCACTTATCTTGCGAAAGGGGCAGCGCGCTCATATCCTTTTCGATCGGCTCGCGCACCGCATCCGGCCAGGTGGGCATGATGCTGTCGTAGGCGCGCAGATCGTATGACTGGTTGATGGCGACGGCCGGGGTCAGCGCGTTCATCGTGATGCCGATGGTGATATTACCGTTGTAGTAGCCGACCAGGTTCACCACCGTGCTCTTCGCGGGATCGTCACCGCGCAGCGTGAAGCCGGCGGTGGCGGCCGTCACCTTCTCGGTCGTCACCACGCGCGTCAGGTAGCTGATCTCCACGTTCGAGTAGCTGCCGCGCGACTGCACGGTGATCGGCTGCTTGCCGCAGACCAGCACGGAGCGGCCCAGCAGCGGATCGTTCTCGAAGGTATACGGTCCGCCGTCCTTCTCCGCGGCGCCGCCGGTCACTTCCCAGCGCAGTTGGGCGTCCGCGCCGAAAATGGCGTCCAGATTCACGTCGGTCGCCACCGTCAGCGGCGTCCACCATGACTTGCTCGCGGCCGGCTGCACCGGGGCGTTGGCGGCCAATGCCACCAACCCGCACAGCAGCAGCAGGATCGTCAATACGGAAAGAGCACGATGCATAAAGAAACCTCCCGAGGTTAGCTGTTCGGCGGTTGATCGCTATGCGCTTTCGGGTGAACCGCCATGTGGTAACTGTTCGCCTTCACGAAGGGGCTCCCTGCAAAGACCGGAGATTCTCCGAAGAGGCGCCAAGCAGTTTCTCGGTTAGACAACCGACGAACTGAACAGTTTCCACATTCTTCATCCACCTGTAACGGGGTTGTGATAAGGTGGGATGCGAACTAGGCGGTGGACTCTCGCCTCCTGCGATCAAAGCGCCGGCGTCCTGCCGGCGCGGGAAATGTGGTAGGCTTCCTTCCCCGGGGTTGCTTCGTGCAACCCCGGGCTATCGACTTCCAACCCTTCAAGCTGGGATTCCGCATCCATGTGGAATACAGCGGTATCACAAACCGCTACTACTAACTACTGACTCCCCCTACTGCGGGCTCCACGCCGGATATTCGTCCTTCGACGTGTTATTGGTCACCCGCGTCTGCCCGCTGCCGTCCAGGTTCATGATGTAGATCTCCCAGTTGCCGTCGCGGTTGGAGGCGAAGGCGATTTTGCTGCCGTCGGGGCTGAAGCTGGGCTGCTTGTCCTGGTAGCCGCTGGGGCTGGTGATGGCGTGCTGGTTGCTGCCGTCGATGTTCATCAGCCGGATGTGATTGTCCTGGGTGTAGGCGATGTACTGGCCGTTCGGGCTGACGTCGTGGTACCACTCCCTGCCGGAGCCGGTGGTGAGCCGCACCTGGTTCGTGCCGTCCGGGTTCATGACGTAGATATCGTAATTGGTCTGGCGCACGCTGCCGTTGCGGTCGCTGTCGAAGACGATCTTCGTGCCGTCCGGAGTCAGCACCGGCAGCACGTCGAACCAGCTGTTATTCGTCAGCCGCACCTGGTTCGACCCGTCCGGGTTCATCACGTGAATCTCGTCAGTGCCGTTCAGCGTGCGGAAGAAGTAGATCTTCGTGCCGCTCGGGCTGTAACGCGGGCCCCAATCCGGCAGCAGGTCATTGGTGATCCGCTTCAGGCCGGTGCCGTCGGCTTTCACCGAATACACCTCGTGGGTGCCGTCACGGTCGGTAATGAAGAGGATGGTGGCGCCGTCCGGGCTCCAGGACTCTTCCATCTCGACGGCGGCGTTATTGGTCAGCCGCCGCGGGCTGCTGCCGTCCGCGTTCATCACGTACACTTCGTCGTTGCCGTCGCGGTTCGAGATGAAGGCGATGCGCCCGCTGGCGGGCGGCGGCGTGGAGCCGATGGTGTAAACGACCTGGTCGCTGACGTATGCCGTCGCGCCTTGCTCGCGTGCCCGCACTTCGAAGGTGACGGTGCCGGTGACGGACGGCGTATACGCGAAAGTACGAGTTGTCGCGTAATCCCGCAGTACCTGCCACTGTGTGCCGTTGGTCCACATGCCGAAGAGGTATTCCACCACGGTGCCGCCGGTAGGCGTGGCCGTCAGCGTGAGCTGTGTGCCGGGGGGCTGCGGCGACGGCGGGGTCACCGCGAGGTTGACGGCGGTCAATGGCGCCGGCGCGGCGCCGATGGTGAAGTTCTCCTGGTCGTTGACGTAGGTGGTCGTCCCCTGCTCCCGCGCCCGCACCTCGTAGGTAAAGGTGCCGGTGATGGGCGGCTTGTCGACGTAGACTGCGCCCGTTGCATAATTTCGCAACACCAGCCAGCGCAGCGTGCCGCCGCTGGTATACCACACGCCGAAGAGATACTCCACGGTGGTGCCGCCGGTAGGCGTCGCGGTCAGTGTCAATGATGAACCGGGCGGCTGCGGCGACGGCGGCGTGACGGCCAGCGACACCGCCGTTAAACCGGTGGGCGGTGCGGAGCCTATGGTGTAGCTCTCCTGATCGTTGACATAGGCCGTCGCGCCTTGTTCCCGCGCGCGCACTTCAAAGGTGAGATTGCCGGTCCGGGTGGGCGTGTAGGCGAAGACCGCATTGGTCGCGTAATCGCGCAGCACCTGCCACTGCAGTGTACCGTTGCTGGTGTACCACATGCCGAAAAGATATTGCACGGTGGCGCCGCCGGTGGGCGTGGCCGTCATGGTGAGTTGGGTGCCGGCGGGTTGCGGCGATGCCGGGGTAATGGCCAGCGAAACGGCGGTCAAAGCGGGCGGCGGGGTGGAACCGATGGTGTAGCTCTCCTGGTCGTTGACATAACTGGTCGTGCCCTTCTCCCGCGCCCGCACTTCGTAGGTGAAGGTGCCGGTGATGGGCGGTTTGTCCACATACACCCGGTTGGTCGAATAATTTTTGAGCACCACCCAGCGCAAGGTGCCGCCGCTGGTGTACCAGACGCCGAAAAGGTATTCCACGGTGGTGCCGCCGGTGGGCGTTGCGGTTAAGGTGAGCGAACTGCCCGCGGGTTGCGGCGAGGATGGCGTGACGGCCAGCGACACGGCGGTCAAGCCGGTGGGTGTCGGCGGAGGGGCGCTGATCGTGTAGCTCTCCTGATCGTTGACAGCAGTGGTCGTGCCCTGTTCCCGTGCCCGTATTTCAAAGGTAAAATTACCGGCGGTCGCCGGCGTATGCAAAAAAGTCGGCGTGGTGGAATAATCCTGCAGCAGCTGCCACTGTTGCGCGGTGCCATTGGCGTACCACACGCCGAAGAGGTATTCAACCACACTGCCGCCGGTTGGTATCGCCGTCAGCGTGAGTTGGGTGCCCGCGGGCTGCGGCGACGGCGGAGTGACGGCCAGCGCCACCGCGGTCAGGCCGGACGGCGGCGGCGTGGCCCCGATGATGAAATTCTCCTCGTCGGTGACCGTGGCCGTCGCGCCTTGTTCGCGCGCATACAGGACATAGGTGAAATTTCCGGTCATTGGCGGTTTATCCACGAACACCGGATTCGTTGAATAATTCCGCAAGGTGATCCAGCGTTGGACCCCGCCGCTGGTATAGCGCACGCCGAAGAGATATTCGACGGTGGCGCCGCCGGTGGGCGTCGCCGTCATGGTGATCGAAGTGCCGAGTGGCTGCGGTGACGGCGGGGTGATCATCAATGTCACCCCCGTCAAATCCGCGGCGAGCACCGGCAACGAACAGCAGACCGCAATGAAGATATACCAGGTCAACTGCTGCACAGATGATCGGATCATACGATTACCTCCCGTGTCGTCTCACTTAATGTTGTGCGGTATGACGCCGGTAATCTGTGCAATAAATAGTGGCGTGAAATGGCTTATCAATAACTGTTCCATAAAGCAATACGGACGATGCCTTGCGACATGTCCAGAGTGCGCACAACGATGCATTCGCCTCAGGTTATCTGGTCCGGTCGTCGTCTTGTCGCGAGAAACAAGACGATTTCCCGGGGTTGTCCGATTTTCGTCAGATCATCCCTTTCTTGTATGACGAACCCTTTATCTCTCACTGACAGACACGGCTTGTATATTGAGTTGCGGCACAGCCGCCCAGGGGAATACGGGGCTTATCCGCATAAAGAGTGCCGGTGGAAAGATCGGGTTACCGCTGTCGAGATGCAAACTTCCGTCCCTTGCGGGTGTCTATTCCTGAAGATAGCCGGCGCCGGGTATAATAGCCCCGTTCGTCATCGCCGTCTTCCGGAGGAAACCATGCGTCTACCGTCTCTGCTTCGCTCCCTCGGTCTCGCCGCGCTGTGCCTGTGGCTGGGCCTGCGCGCGCCGGCGTGGGTGTATGAGCCGAGCCCGTTCCAGAACGGGCACCTGGTGATCGTGCAGCCGGCCGGCTTTACCGATGCCGCGGGCAAGGCGGTGCCGGTGGAGAAGATCGGCGAGTATTTCGGAGCGGCGGTGAAGATCGCCGGACCGGTGGCCTGCACCGTGCCGGTCAAATACGCCGGGAAGTACCAGCTCTGGCTGCGCGTGGTGGAAGGCAAGCCGTTGACGGTGGAGCTGTCCGCGGGAACGAAGGTGGCGCTGAAAGGCGTCATCAACGACGGCCCCGGCGCCCCCGGCAAGGGCGGCGCGGAAGCCTTTACCGCGTATCGCGACGAGGCGGTGAAGCATAACCCGGAGGGCGGCAAGGATCCCGGCGACGATCTGCTGGAACCCGGCGGCGCCGGCGTCGGCGACTTTCTCAACGAGATCAACCAGGATGCCAACCCGGAGCTCCGCTGGATCAACGCCAACCGCATTGAGAACGTCAACGCGGCGGCGCCCTATTACTGGTGGAAAGTCGGCGAGGTGGAGTTAACGCCCGCGAAATATACGCTGCGCGTCAGCGGCGGGCCGGGCAGTCTCAACACCGCCTTCCTCACCACCGCGCCCGACCTCACCTACCCCTTCGGCGGCGATCTCGATATCCCGCCCGCCAGCTACATCCGTTTCCGCGTGGACAAGCTGCCCCGCGGCGGGTTGAATCTTTCCGCCGTCATGCGCATCCACGCCAACCCGTATTTCGCCACCAGCATCGGCTACTTCTCGCCCGACGGCATGCACGACAAGCTCGGCGATCCCATCAAGGAGACCGGCTATACGTCCTGGTACTGCCTGCAGGACCTGGAGCACGCGCCCGGCTTCGGCGCCGGCACCGGCCACCTGGTCGTCAACGTGCCCGCCGGCGCGCAAGGCGCCACCCAGTTTGCCGTCTTCCCGCAGGGCGACCAGGTGCTGCGCGAGTTCGCCTGGGACGAGCCGGAAGGGACGAATATCTCGCTCCTCACCGACTTCAAAACCTACCTGGATAAGCTGCGCACCTTCCGCGACCAGGCGCGTGAGCATTACGACTACGCCATGGCCGGCTCGAATGGCCGGCTCTTCCCGCCCATCCGCGGCCCCATCTACCTGCAGCCCGACGGTGGCGCCAAAGGCATCCCCGGCGACTACGCGGAGAAATCCATCCGCCTGCTGGGCGTGAACCTGGCCGCCGCGCCGTTTGACAAAGACGTGCAGCGGCGATACGACTTTAAGGCGCAGGGCGGCAACGGCATGCCGGACGTGATGCCGTATGAGGAAGACAAGGCACGCGTGCAGGTCGACGAGTATTACAAAAACCTGGGCACGCAGCTGGACGACCAGACCGTGGTCACCCAATTGGCCGACGAGCCGGGCGAATTCGCGACAAAGGAGATGAGCGCCCCTCTCTGGCGTTATTACGGCAAGGAGAAGGGCGGCCCGAAGTGGGAGGACCTGGCCGGCAACAGCGAGCTGATCACGAAGCGCGCGGATTACGCGAACTGCGTGCTGGAAGGCCAGGTCATCAAAAACGGCGGCGGCGTCGGCTTCAAGGTGGTCGGCCTCGGTGAGGACGGCAAACAGCACAGCGTGGACTGGTGGCTGGGCAGCATCGCCTGGTCGGACAATAACATGCGCCTGTCGCGCGACGGCCTGGCCGTCTCCACCATGAAAAAGGCGGAAGCGACCATCAGCACCACCGCCCCCACCCCCTTCAAGGTAGTGCTGGACGGCGCCGCGGCCGGCGTCTTCATCAACGGCAAGCTGGTCTATTATTTCACCGACGTGCCGTCGCCCGCCGCTTTTGTCATCTACGGCCCGCCGAAGACCCTCACCGGGCTGATCCTGCGCAGCCCGAAGAAGGACGAGCGCAGCTTTGCGCTGCCGGAGATGGCCGACCCCGGCATGGACGACATGGGTGGTCTTGGTAATCTCGACGACGAGATCGAGCCGTGGACCACCACCAAGCCGCTGGACCAGTTCGTGCAGCAGGACTGGCGCTTCGACGGCGGCATCCCGGAGGCGCAGGTCGGCTTCCGCAAGTGGCTGCAAGGGTACGGGGTGCAGCCGGACCTGTTCGGCAAAAAGACGTGGGGCGACGTCCACATGATGACGATCAAGGAGCTGGCGGAGACGCCGGAGGAGCAGCGACTGTATTACTGGAGCCGCAAGTATTCCGGCTACCTGACGCCTAAAGCCTTCGCCATGTCCGCCGAAGGCGTCCGCCGCTTCGCGCCCAATAAGGATATCTGGGCCTTCACCGGGTTGAGCGGGCACTCGCTGAACTTCCCCAGCGCCATGCCGATCGACATGTTCCAGCTCGGCGAATATGCCGGCGGGTTGATGGGAGGCGTGAGCGACTTCATGTCGATGAGCGGCTGGCGCTGGGATAGCCACGAATCGGTGGCCTTCTCGGTGGCGCCTTTCAACGGCGGCGCGCGGCAGTACGGAGCGAATTTCGGCAAGCCGCCCCTCTCCCTGCCGATGATGCACTGCGGCTGGCCGAACGTCATCCGCGCCTTCACGCAGATCGCCAACAACGTGAAGTACCAGAGCTACTGGTGCTGGGGCCCGGAATACAACATGACGGAGTGGTACTGGTCGGAGAGTCCGGAGTGCTACGAAGCGGTGGCCTCCATCGCCGAGCACTGCTCGCTGGTGGACGACGTCATCGCCACCGGCATCATGCGCGACAGCCGCGTGGCAGAGCTCTTCTCCATGTCCTCCGAATACTGGGGCGGGCAGACGGCCTTCACCGACAAGCGTCCGGCCTTCCTCGCCCTCTCGCACGAGTATTACAAACCGTACCTGGTGAACGAGGATCAGATTGCGCGGGAAGGCGCGCTGGACCATTACGACGCGCTCTACGTGCTCGACCCCTATGTCTCCGCGGCGGCGCAGGCGAAGATCGAGGCGTTCGTGAAGAACGGCGGCCTGCTCTGGACCCAGGCGGACGCCTTCACAAAGGATGAATACAACGCGCCGTCTGATTTCCTGCAGCGCGCCTTCGGCCTGCAGCGCACCTTCACCGACAAGGAGCGCGACTGGACGATGACCCCCGCGGCGGGCGAGACGGCGATTCATAAAGAGACGGTGCCGGCCTCCGGTGTGGACAAGGTGACCTGGACCGGCGCCACCGTGCGCGCCAGCTTCGGCGACGGCCGCCCCGCCTGGCTGGAGAAGGTGGTGGGCAAAGGACGCGTGGTCTACGTGGCCTTCCGCGGTGGCCACAACTACGGCGCGCATGCCGTGCGTCCGCCCGGCGTCCACGACGTCTGGAGCGACATCGCCCGCGAGCCGCTGGTGCTGCCGCTGAAGGAGCGGAAGGTTGACCGCGAGTTGATCGTCAATCAGCCCAGCATCATGGCCTCCCCGCTGACCAATGAAAACGGCACCGTCATTGTGCTCTACAACGTGCAAGGCGCGACGGCGAAGAACCTGCAGTTCAGCCTGAAGGAGGCGAAACCGCCGGTCAGCGTGCAGTATTTCAATGCGCAGATGCAGTTGGCCGACCTGCCCTTCAAATATGAGAACGGCCGCGCGACCTTCACATTGCCGGCGCTGCCGCGCGAGAACATGATCCTGGTGCGCGACAAGCCCGCGCCCAAGGACGACCGCATCGAGGGGATGCGGCTGAAGACGGTGGACCTGCTCAAGCGGACAACGAACTGGGAGGATATCTCCGCCGGCGCCTGGTACGCCGGATTTTATCCCGAGTGGAAGATGGCCGACCAGCTTATCCCGCTGCTGACCCACGAGCAGTGCATGGTACGTCGGCAGGCCGCGGAATCGCTGGGCCGGCTGGGCTACGCGCCGGCGGCCAACGCCCTCGCGGCGCAGATCGCGAAGGAGACCGACCCCCACGCGCTGGGCGACATGCTCTACGCGCTGGCGCAGTTGAACGACCCCCGCTTCCCGCAGTTGGCGCAGGAGAAGATGAGCGCCGGCATCCAGCCGCACGTGCGGCAGCAGTGCCTGCGCGGGGCGCAGGGCTACCTGGCGAAGCAGACGAAGCTGGATGACAAACTGAAGGCCTTCGGTGTCGCGATGTTCGAGATGGGCGATGATGACCTGGACCGCCGCGTGTATAGCGAAGCGGTGCAGGTACTCGGTTACACCGATCCCCAGCGCTGCCTGGCGATGTGGAAGGACAGTTATGTCAGCGGCAACACGAAGTACCGCGACGCGCTGACCGCCATCGTCGCCAAGAGCGACGCCCTCCTCGACATCGCGCTGAAGGCAATGCCCGCCGACGCCAACGCGCTGATCGCCCTCGCCGGCCTCCGCGCCGACCCCCGCCTCGCCGCCGCCCTCACCGCCCGCCTTGACGAGGTGGTGAAAGCCGGCGACTGGTGGACCATCACCACCGCCGCCGGCACCCAGGCCGACCCGGCGTTCGCCAAAGCGCTCTTCGCCAGGCGCAACACGCTCCCCGACGGCCTGAAACCCTACGTCACCACCGTCCTCGAGCGCACCTTCAACGCCCGCCTGGGGAACGACGAAGGCGCATGGGAGGCATACCTGAAATAACTCAGGGACTGTCCTGCCCCCGCAGGACCAGTGCCCGTTTCGCGACTTTAACGCTTGGTAATAAGACCACGGGACTGTCCCCCCGCGTGCGCGAGGCAAGCCTATCAACGCGGGGGGACAGTCCCGTGGTATAATAGTGAAGAGTGGGGAAGGCGAACGCAGTCTGGTCCTGCGGGCTCGGGACAGTCCCTGTGCGACTGGCAATAATCCTGGGACCGCAGGCGTCCCGCGCCTGCCTAGTAGGAAAGCCTTACTTATACAGGGCCGGCGCGGGACGCCTGCGAGCCCAGGAAAATCAGGAGGATACAATCATGACCACCAACGCTTCCGCGGAGCGGCTGCCGCAGAGTATCTCGCGATATGTCACCGTCAACGCGGGGTTCATCCTCGGCACATTCCTGCTTGTTGTCATTGCGGCTGCCACGGGAATGGCCGTCCTGCTGGCGCGCATGCCGGGCGAGGGTTGGACGAATGGTCTGGGTAGGTTCGCCGACTTTTCCTGGGTGCTGATCGGCGTAATGTTGATCGGTCTTGCCGGCAGCGCCGGCGCGCTGATCCGGCTTTTCGTCTACCGGCTCGCGTCAGGCGGCATCACTGCTGCGCCGGCCCACGTGCGAGTGCTCAACGGCATCCTGCTGGCCGTGTCCGTGGCTGCCGTCCTCTGCTCGGCGTTCTTCCTGCTGTTCATAATGCCCAGGTTTGTGGACTTGTTCAAAGATTTCGATATCCAGTTGCCGGGCTTGACGATCTTCTACCTGGTGTTCACCAACTTCATCACGAATCCGATAAACCTGGCCATCTCCTGCGTGGCACTTGCGCCGCTGGTCGTCCTCTTCGTGATGAAGGAGTTTCTCTTCAAGGATAAAATTGCCGTCTATCTGCTGAACGGCGCTGTCGCGTTTTGCACACTGGCATGGCTCGTCTTCGCCTATATCGCGGGGTTGCTGCCGTTGATCAGCATCATCAGCGAGGTGCAGTAATGACGATCAGCGCTTCTACGGAACGACCACCGTATAACATTTCACGGTCCGTAACCCTCAACGCCTGCTTCATCCTCTGTACGGTGGCGTTCGCAGTGGCGGTTTTTGCTGCAGAATGTTCTTTCAGTTCCTTCCAGTTGAAGTATTTGCACTCTCCGCCGCCTGCGTTTAATTGGGCAACCGTCTATAACTATAACAGGCTGTTCAATTTGTCCTGGCTTCTCATCGCCTTGATGCTGATTGGCATTGTCGTAAGCACCGCGACCTTCATCTCAATCGTTAAACAAAGATGGCGGAACTCCGCCGTGCCGGTGCGGGTGAAAAGGCTTGGTCTCGTTCTGCTGGTCGTCTCCTTTGTTCTCGGTATCCTCTCACTGCTCTTCCTGGCGCTGATCATGCCGTGGTTTTACGAACTGTGTACAACCTTTGAACTGGTAGCGCCCGATATTACCAGACTATACCTCTCATTCAGCGATATCATCACTAATCCGATAGGTATCGCCTTTTCTTCCTTCGTACTGGCGCCATTAGCTATTTTCTTCGTAGCGAAGGAGTTCAGACTGAAAGATATGGCGACTGTTTACCTTCTCAACTCCTTCGTCGCCATCTGCATTCTGTTGTGGCTTGTCTTCGCCTATATGGCCGCGTTGCTGCCGTTTATCGTGATAGTCAGTGATGTCTTTCCAGTGTAAATAACCTAGTTCGTCACATAAACCGCTCAAACCGCTCCTTCGTGACCTTGCAGATCGGGCACTGCGCGGGCGGCGCGTTGCGGGCGCAGAGGTAACCGCAGACCTTACAGCGCCATACGGGGTATGGCAAGCTCGTGCCAGGGGCGGACGGCTCCTCCGCCGCCGCGGGCCGGTCGGCCGGTCGGCGTTCGGGGATGGGCTCCGCTTCCTTCTCTCCCGAGGCGATCTCCGCCGAGACGTAGAGCGCGCAGTAGCAGGCGCCGAACTCCTCCAGGTCGGGATCGCGGTAATCGCATGGGCAGATCAGGTCCAGGTCGCGCGCGCGGTCGCCGTCCGCCAGCCGGCAGGGGCAGGCGCGGTAGCCGTAGCGCGCTTCGTTGACCAGCAGCCCATCCACCAGGTCGCGCGTGAAGGGTGTGTCCGGATTGATGTGGTAGGCGGAGGCCTCCGCGTCGGCGGTGATCTGCGCCAGCGCGGCGTCAATGGCGGCCGGATCGATGGTGCTCATGGCGCCACCAGCTCTCGGATGCGCTGTTCCTGGAAGCCGACGACGCATTCGTGGTTATTCACCACCAGCGTGGGCAGCGAGCAGTTCGGGTTCCATTGCCGCACCTCGTCCCGCGCCTGCTCCTTCTCCTCGCCGTCCAGGCCGTCCAGGTCGATATACTCGTAGGCGACCCCCAGCTCGTTCAGCAGCGCCTTCGTCTTCTTGCACCACCCGCAGGTGGACAGCGCGTATAACAGCAGCGGCACGCTCTCGCGCCCTTCGACATGAACCCGTTGCATGGTAGCCTCGCTTTCCGCCTTTCAACATTCAACGACAGCGTGATAGTTCCCTTCCTCCGGGACCGTCGGTATCCTGGAGTGGTTATCCGGAGAAGTGTATTTTACATTGTATTGTTGGACAATGTATTTTCGGAGGACAGAGCAGAAGGAATATCTGTTTGCAAGGCGAAAGGGAGAGTAACAGTTAAAATGATGGTAAAGGAGTCCCATCGCATGCTTAGGAAGCTACCATTTAGCAGATTATCGTTCCTTGTGTTGTTGGCCATGTTCGCCTGCCTGTCTACACCGGTATTCGGAGAAGACTTGAAACCGGAGGATTTGTATCAGCAGGTACTGCCATCGGTGATGACGCTCATGACTGAGACCGATGAGGGCACTGTGCTTGGTACCGGTTTCCTGACAATGAAAGATGGCGTCGCCGTCACTGCCTGGCACGTCATGGTGGGCGCGAAAAGGGCTGTCGCCACGTTCTCCTCCGGTGAAACTTTTGAGGTATCCGGGCTGATTGATAAGGACGAGAAGCGAGATGTCTGCCTGATTCGAGTCAAAGTCGCCGGTCGCCCGCTATTGCCTATTGCTGCGGGAGACCCCGCGGTCGGCAGCAAAGCCTTTGTCATCGGCGCACCGCTCGGGCTGGATTTCACCGTCAGTGATGGCCTGGTGAGTCAGATCCGCCTGATGGGAGGCGTGAAACAGTATCAATTCACCTGTGCCATCTCCCACGGCAACAGTGGAGGGCCATTGGTCAATCAAGCCGGGGAGGTGTTGGGAGTGGTTGATTCGACTGCTACCAATGGCCAGAACCTGAATTTTGCCATTCCCATGGTCTATGTGCAAGGCCTGGATGCCAGTCTGCCGACAACGCCATGGGACCAGGTCAAAGCATCCATTCCGATCACTGAGCAAAAAGATGTCTCCGATGATGAAGCGGATAAGTTACTGGCAGAGTCCTACCTGGTCATGTGCTATTGGGTGACAACCTCCGTGCTTATGGACAAAGTGTTGAAAACACCGCTATATAAAGAGGATGCTTGGAGGGGAGTGAAATGGACGATCCCTGGCATTCCGCCCAATGTATACACAACTTTAACAAAAGCTGTCGAAATACGCATGAAGCTGCAAGGAATCCGGACAACGGGATTCCGGGAGAATATCCGCCATGCGTTTATCGAGTATTTTGAGTCGGTTATCAATGCATGCCAGTATTTCATATCCGGTGTCGAGGCTGTGCAAAAGCAGAAGGATTGGAGTGGAGAACCGAGTAATCTCATCTCGAAAAGCGCGGCATGCATGCAGTTGGCAAAACCGCTGCCGCAAAACGATTTTGCCCAGCTCTGTAAATCCGAAGCGTTTTTACAAGGGATTCCTTTAGACCTTAAATATGCCAATGGGATGCAGGAGGACCCATGCGGCCTTCTTTTAGGCATATCGGTTTATTGGGAGGCTCCGCTCTCCCTGGTTGTTGTACAGGATAAGTCCTTCGCCCAAACCCTGGGGCTCCAGGCGGGAGACTGGTTGCTCTCGGTGGATGGAAAAGCGCTCACGATGTTACAGGACTTCAAGGTCAGTGTTAAAGAGCATCTCGGGAAAACGATCGAAACGCAAGTGCTGCGTGGAGGCAAAAAGGTGAAAATCCGGATGCGTATCCCGAAAGCGATCCCAAAAGAAGCACTCCGTAATCCAGCATCATGAGGACGTCAATAAAGGCATAACATGTCGCAATTCAATTCGCTCACGGCTCCCGGCCGCTTTGTCGTCGGCTGCAACTACTGGGCTTCACACGCGGGGACGGCCATGTGGTCGGACTGGCGGCCTGATGTCGTCGACGCCGACCTGCGGCAACTGGCGGAGGCGGGGCTGCAGACGCTGCGTGTGTTCCCGCTGTGGCCGGATTTCCAGCCCATCCACCTGCTGCGCGGTGGGCACGGAACGCCGGTGGAGTACCGGTTGGGGGAGGCGCCGCTGGCGGATGGGGAGGCGGGCGTCTCTGAGCAGGCAATGGCGCGCTTTGCCGAGTTCGCCGACCTGGCGGAGCAGCACGGGTTAAAGCTGATCGTCGGGCTGATTACCGGATGGATGAGCGGGCGACTGTTCGTGCCGCCGGCGCTGGAGGGGCGGAACCCCATCACCGATCCGGCGGCGCTGATGTGGGAGCTGCGCTTCGTGCATGAGTTCGTCCGCCGGTTTAAGGACCACCCGGCGGTGCTGGCGTGGGACCTGGGCAACGAGTGCAACTGCATGGGTCCGGCCACGCGCGAGGAAGCGTGGGTATGGACCGCCGGCCTGGTCAACGCCATCCGCGCGGAGGACCGCGCCCGGCCAGTGGTTTCCGGCATGCACGGCCTGACGCCGACCCGCGACGCCGCGTGGACCATCCAGGACCAGGGCGCGCTTACCGATGTGCTCACCACCCACCCCTACCCCTACTTTACGCCGCATTGCGACCAGGATCCGGTCAATACGATCCGCACGCTGCTGCACTCTGCCGCCGAGTCGCGCTGGTATGCCGACATCAGCGAGAAGCCGTGCCTGGTGGAGGAAATCGGCACGCTGGGGCCGATGCTGGCGAGCGAGGCGACGGCCGCCGACTTCCTGCGCGCGGTGCTCTTCTCCGCCTGGACGCACGACTGCCACGGGCTGCTCTGGTGGTGCGCCTACGACCTCGGGCAGCTCGAGCACGCGCCGTATGATTGGGACGCCTATGAGCGCGAGCTGGGCCTCTTCCGGCAAGACCGCTCCCCCAAGCCGGTGCTGCGGGAGCTGTCGGCGTTCGGCCGCTTCATCAAACACCTGCCGGTCCCCGCGCTGCCGCCGCGGCTGACGGAGGCGGTGTGCCTGACCAGCGAGGGGCAGGATGGCTGGGGCAGTGCCTACAGCAGCTTCGTGCTGGCCAAGCAGGCAGGCTTCGACCTGACCTTCCGCTACGTGGAGCAGCCGCTGCCGGACGCGCCGCTCTACCTGCTGCCGTGCATCAGCGGCGGGCGGGTGCTGCCGCGGCGGCGTTGGCTGGAATTGCTGGCGAAGGTGGAGGCGGGATCGACCCTCTACATCTCGCACCGCGACGGCATGCTGGCGCCGCTGACCGAGCCGCTGGGCTTTCAGGTGCACACCCGCGAGCGCCGTTCGCAGCCCACCACCGTCACGCTGGACCTGCCCGGCGCGCCGGTGCTGCCCACCGCCGGCCCCATCAAGCTGACACTGCAGCCGGACCGCGCCGAAGTGCTGGGCCGCGAAGCCGACGGCTCCCCCGCCCTTACGCGGGCTCCATACGGCAAAGGGACGATCTACTTCCTCACCGTCCCGCTGGAGCAAGAGCTGGCGGACCGTCCCGGCGCCTTCCATACCCCCGACGCCGCGCCCGCCTGGCAGCTCTACCGCCACCTGGCCGCGCCTTTCACGCAAGGCCGTGTCGTGCGCAAAGACCACCCGCAGCTCGGCATCACCGAGCACCCGCTGGACGAGAAGACACGGGTCATCGTCCTCGTCAACTACTCCCCCACCCCGCTGGAGCCCCAACTCACGCTGTCCCCCGGCTGGCGCATCGGCGACACATGGTACGGTTCAGCGGAACGGGTTGCGGCGAATGATGCGGCGGTGTTTACGGTGGTGAAAGCGTAAGCGTCTACGTCCGCGTCCCGCGCGCGAACCTACTGACCAGCCAGATGATGGTCAGCGCAACCAGCGCGCCGATGATGACCCGCAGCGCGAACACGATCGCTTTGCCGAGGAAGCCCAGCACCACCCCGCCGATGTAGAACAGCACCAGCAGCACCAGGATGCCGAGGATCACTTTGATTGCGGTATTCATAGTGTTCTCATTCCCATTATAACGCGCCTTGCCCGCGCAGCCAATCGACAAAATCGCGCACCTGCCGGCGGATTGCCCCACGTTCGTCATCTTCGGTGGCATATTCATACGAATCGGACTCGTGGAAGACGCCGCAGGGGCCTTGCCCGCTGGCGGTGATCGCCTGTTGCAGCTCACTCACCAACTGGTCGACACCCGCCGGCGTGGTGGACAGCGACGAGACGTGATAGGAAGTCGCGCGCATGCGGGTGAGCGTTTCATCGTCAAGGTAGAGGTAGGCAACCCTTCGCCTGGTGTCGACGCCGTCCAGCGTGACGGTCAACCGGTCGACCATCTCGCCGCCGGACTGCGCGGGGTAGCGCAATTCGATATTGCGGGTCAGCGGGACATCGGTGCGGAAGCGAAGGTGGGCGCGCCGCGCTTCATCGACGACCACCTGCCGCACCTCTTCCTCCGTCATGTATGTTGGCGGGGCGACGGACAGGCAGGCGGTGTTCACGTAATACCCCTGCGGGCAGCCCGAGGTCAGCAGGCACGCGGCGGCCATGCCGGTGAGCAGGGCAGCCGTGCGCTGCCAGCGCTTCGGGGTCAGGCGCAGCAGCTCGGGCTGCGCGTCGAGGACGGCGTGCGTCGGGTAGCCGGGATCGGTATAACGAGTGAGTGGCTTGACATCCATGAGCTCACCCCCGAGTATCCTTGAAGTCTATCGCAATTATACCATACTTTTCCAGCGCCTAATCCCCAATTGGGGAGCCGTCGCCGGCCCGGCTCCCCAATTAAAAATCCAAAATCTAAAATCCAAAATAGTTACGGCCAGAGCAGCACGTCCGTGAATTGCTCGTCCGGCATAGGGTGCTCCCACGAGGGGGTGCCCGTTTCGTTGTCGCGGGTCCACCAGACCGCCCGGCCTTCGCTAAGACAGACGATGTGGGTTTTGATGGTGAACTCGATGGGCGGGTCGCCGGGGAACGGCACGTCGCCGTTGTCGCACACCACGCCGTCTTCGCCGCGGTACTGCATGATGCCGCGCATCGCCTCCAGCGTGGGCGCCTGCTTCGCCTCCGCCATCAAGCGGTTCATGATGGTGCGGCGGACATCCTGAATATCCCAGTAGCGGGTGTCGGCGCAGGGATTGGGCAGGCCGCGGGCTTCCAGCGAGGCCATGCGGCGGTCTTCGTGGAAGGCGCGCAGCTCCTTATCCTCCGCCGTCATCGCGGTGACGAAGCCGAAGCCGTCGTGCGAGAAGCGCACAGCGATGCGGCAGGCGGTCTTCTCGATCATCGCCACGTGGCCGTTGCGGTCGGCAAGCAGGAAGTTGCCCGGGCCCCAGAAGTAATTGTAGCGGGTAAGCATCTCCGCAGCTTCCTTCGCCGACCGGCAATAGCGCCCGACCAGCGCGAAGACCGGCGCGGGGAAGATCTCCGGCGACTCTTCGTCCAGGAATACGCCGGAAGACACGCCGGCGCCCACCAGGTGCTCGTTCAGCAGCGGCCAGGCCGGCGGGCCGTAGGGCTCGTCCGGCACGGTGTCGAGATTGACGCCGATGAGCGCGCCGTGGTCGCTGGTGTGGAAGTAGACCGCGCTGCAGTGCGCCTTCTGCTTCGCCAGCCCGCCGCTCAGCACGCGGTGATAATAGATGAGCCCGTCGGCGTTGACCGCGGCTTGCGCCTCGTCCATCTCGCCGCCGTCGCGCGAGCCTTTCCACGCCGCCGCGATCAGCTCCGGCATGCCGCGCAGCTCGGGATAGGCGCCGTAGTCCGGCACCGCCGCCAGCCGCTGGTTGTTATACTCGGTGAGGATGCGCCCGATCGACTCGCGCGACTCGCCGGGCATGGCCTCCAGATACGTGTGCAAAATATGCTCGGCGCGGTCCCGTACCTCCGGGTTCCCCTTCGCCGCATCATACGCTCCCTGATACCAGGATTGAACGGTCCACATTGGTGAATGCTCCTTGTGGTAAATGCAATTTAAGTTTCTGGGACCGCCGGCATACAAGTCTGCCGGTCGTAGGGGCGAGTGGCACTCGCCCCGTTATAGCTGCCGGCACCTGTGACAGGGCGAGTGCCACTCGCCCCACGGATAGCAGGAGATCTCGGGTTGTTAATCCAGGCCCGCCAGGAAGTCTTCCGGCAGCCGCGCGGCGTAGACCTGCGGGATGCCGGTGTATAGATCGCTGTTGTAGATCACATGCCGGTTGTCGGCGGTGAAATACTGGTGGGTGTGCGTGCATTGGTTGCCGCCGCCGGAGCACATGGTATTGTCGACCAGCACGCGGTACTTGCCGGTTTCCAGGTTGCCCACCACCAGCGAGAAGGGCTGCAGCTTGCCGGCGCGGAAGATGCCGCCACGGCAGGCGTCGGCGACGAAGTATTTGCCGCACTTCGACACGCACACGTGGTTGGTGATGAATTCCGGCATCTGGAACACGGTCGGCTGCTCGTCGCCCGGGTGCGCGGTGAGAATGTTGCCCATCGGGTGGCGGCTGTCGTGCGTCCAGTGATGATCGTTGTGCGCTTGCCAGCCCACCGAGGTGAGCACCTTGCCGGTATCGGCGACGAAGCACTCGTGGCCGGTGCTGGTAGCGGTGATCGGGCTGCCCACCGGCAGATACTGCAGGTTGCTGCCGTCGTCGTTGATAACGAACAGCGTGGTGCCCTGCGCTGAGTGGCGGTAGTCCAGCGAGCCGTCCGCGTTCATGCGCACGCCGCGGTTGTTCTGCACCAGGATCTTCTTCCCGGTGGCCGGGTTGAACTGCAGGTGCGGGTTGCAGATCTCCGGGTGCTCGAGGATCACCTCGCGCTTGCCGGTGGTGATGTCCAGCCGAATGATCTGGAAGATGGGCGCGTCCGGGCCGGTCAGCCGCGGGGCCATGCCGATGATGTAGCGCTGGTCCGGGGAGACGGACGAGCCGACCAGCGGCGCCTCCGGGTCCTCTTCCGCATAGACTTCTTCCTGGTCGAGCGTCATCAGCGACAGCCGCATCAGCTTGCGCTCGGGCGTCCAGTAGTACATCAGCCCGCTCCACGCGTTGTTGAACACGCCGCGCACGCCCACCATCTTCTTCACCAGCATGGTGATCTTCAGCGTGGACAGCTCGTGCACCAGCAGCGAGCCTTCTTCGTCAAAGCAGAAGTCCTGGCAGCGGGCGATGACCAGCCGGTTGCCGTCCGGCGAGCAATACGGCTGCTCACCGTAGATGTTGTTGCTGATGGCCGCGGCGCTGGTCAACTGAATGATGCGCGCCCCGCTCACCGGATCGTCATACCGGTCGCAGGATTCCTGCCCCCAAACCACGGGTTTCTTCGTCGTCACAGTCATGATTCGTTCTCCCTCAAAAGAGTGCGTCGGGTAGAAGGTTCGGGATTGAGGGGCAGAGTCCTGCCGAAGGAAGAGAAGAAAAAGAAGGCCAGGGGTAGTTTGTAGTAGCACACCCGTAAAGCCCGTTCTCAACGAAGAGGAAAGGTGGGTTCGTAGTAGCGTCGTCAGACGCGTGCCCGTTACCAGGCATAAAGCTCGTTCTCACCTGACGAGTAAGGTTTACCAATTTTGAGATAACGAGCTTTATGCCTGGTAACGGGCACGCGTCTGACGACGCTACTGCGAACCCACCATTCCTCTTCGTTGTAAACTTGTTTAACCAGCGTGAATCCGTATTCGAGAAACCGTCATATGGTGCTATACTCTAATAAAATGGTAGCTCACCTGATCGGAGGCTCGACCATGACTCGCTCCCTGCTCCTCATCGTCGCGCTGCTGACGACCGTGTCCCTGGCCGTTGCGGCGAAACCCGCGAAGCCGGCAAAACTGGCGAAGCCAAAGCCGCAGTCAACGGTGCAGAATCCGCAGCCGCCCGTTATCCCCTTCATCGCCACCATGCCTGACACGGAGGCGTTAACGGAGATCGTGCTGCAGTATGACCCGGTGGCGAAGACGGGGGCGGATTGGGCGAAGGCGTCGACGCTGGTTTGGTATTCCAACGGGCCGGACGTGACGCTGCTGCGCGCGGCGCAGTTCCTGCAGGAGGGGATCAGCAAGATGACGGGCAAGACGCTGCCGGTAAAGAGCGCCAACAACCTGTCGCGCGGCATCGTGCTGACCACGCTGGCGACGGCGCCGGCGGAGGTGCGGAATGATCCCGACGTGCAGTGGGCGCTGAAGGATAACGGCAAAGACAACTACAACGCCAACGAGGCGTATTACCTGCGCACCGAGAAAGACCGCGTGCTGGTGGTCGGCAACACCGTGGACGGGGTGATGGACGGCGCGGTGGCGCTGCTCGAATCGGTGGATTACGAGATCCTGGGCATGGGGCCGGATTGGATTTACGCGCCGGATTATGCGAAGAAGCCGCTGGTCTTCGCCGTGCGGCAGACGGGACGCCCCGGCTACTACCGCCGCGACCTGGTCGGCACCAGCGGGCAGGTGTACGGCGTGGGCACGCTGATGGCGGTGAACGATCCGACCGACGAGGTGGTGACCGACAGCTACCGCCGCTGGCAGGTCGGCGCCCGCATGTTCACGAACTCGATGGCCTCCTTCCCCGGGCATGCCATGCAGGGGTTCCACAATGCGGTGGCGCTGAAGATGATCGAGCTGAACAGCGCCGAGGGCTTCCTGACGCATAAGACGGAGGTCGGCCCGGTGGCGAACCGTCCGGCCGCCGGCGCGGATAACGCCGGCGAGCTGTGGATCGACACCGCACTGAACGCACAAAATCAGGCGCAGGCCTTCATCTCCGACGGCAAGGCCTGGAATGCGCAGAATCCCTATGAATACGGCGCCGGCCTGGACCTGTCGGTGCCGCACGTGCGCCAGGTCGTCTTCGCGGCGATGAAGGCGCAGGCGGAGCAGAGCTTCCGCGACCACCCCGACGACGCGGTGATCTTCGGCGCGGAGCCGGAGGACGGCGGCGGCTACGGCGAGCTGAAGACGCTGATGCGCCACCCGAACTGGTACCCGGAGTACCGGCAGGCGGAAGGTGATCCGCTGGGCGTGAAGCCGTATATTCTCAACGGGAAGTTCGGCCTGAACCAGCCCAAGGAGGAATACGATCCCTCGCTGGCCAGCGACATGGTCTACGGCAACGCCAACTGGCTGCTGCACGAATTCGATAAGTGGATCGACTCGCTGCCGGCCGCCTTGCGCGTCACCTCCACCGGCAAGGCGAAGAAGGAGCTGATCCGCGTCAGCATGTACAGCTACAACTACCACGATGTTCCGCCCAGCTTCAACCTGGACCAGCGCATCCGGCTGATGATCGCCAGCTACCCAAAGCACCGCGGCATGGGCAAATGGGCAAAGCTGCAAAGCCAGATCGACCTGGCGAAGGTCTACCAGGTGATGCTGCCGCGCGAGCCCTCCGGCGATTACCGCATCTACAGCCTCTCCTATTATTCGGATCCGGGTTCGTCGAACATCCCGCCGGGCTGGAGCAACTCGGCGCAGTGGGTGCACGATGAGTTCGGCGGCTCCTACCAGGCGGGCATCAAGGCGATGGCCATCGAGACGGACTTCAACTTCGCGCGCTACGGGCTGGGGTACTACCTGATCACGAAGATGCTGTGGAACCCCACCATGACCGCGCAGCAGTTGGACCAGATCCGCGACCGCTGGTTCCAGAAAGCCTACGGCAGCGCGTGGCAGGAAGTGAAGGCGTATTGCGACTTCATGAATCCGGAGAGTTATCCGATCAACGGCCCGAATACCTGGGCGAAGGCCATCCGGCTGATCGAAGCGGCGCAGCATAAATTGAGCTCGGTGAATGAGCCGGCGGCGCAGCAGCGGCTGGATGACCTGAAGCAGTACTGGTACTACCACTACCTGGAGGAAAGCGGGCAGGCGACGAAGGACTCGCGCGCCTTCAAGGAATTCGCCTGGAAGGGGCAGATGTCCTACGCGGTGGCGCAGCACGCGATCACGCGGCGCATCTTCGGCACCGACAGCGCGAAGGACGCCGCCGGACCAGAGTTCAACACCGGCCCGGCACGTTACACCCATGATGAGACGCAATTGTGGTGGGCGAAGGTGCTGGATTTCTGGCCGCTGAAGCCGGTGACCAGCTTCACCGACGTCACGCTGGCCAATGGGCAGCCGGCGAAGTCGGTTGACCTCAACGACCTGGTGCGCGTGAAGGAGTTCGCGGGCGGACCGGCGGACAGTCCCTTCCTCTGGAATGCCGGCTACATGAAGCTGGTGCCCTTCACCACCGTCGCCCTCGCGAAAGGCGAGGAGCTGGGCTTCAAGCTGTGGTGGCCGTTCAATCCGAACGACGGGTACTACCGCGTCCGCGAGGTGCCCTACGGCGTGGATATCTGGAACCCGGCGGCGAAGAAGTGGGAGGCGTGGATCGACGAGACGAAGATAAGCTGCCAGTCGCAAGAGGTGAAGAAGGCGGACGGCAACAGCATCCAGCTCGCGGAAGTGCGCGTGAAAGCCCCGCGTCCGGGCACCTACCGCTTCAGCGTGGGTCGCGGCGGCAACCTGTCGCAGCTCGCCGGCCTGGACGTCGACCCGCTCACCGGCCAGTATGCCGCCGCCCGCCCCTTCAGCTACTACACCAACGCCGAGGGCCTGACCCAGGGCGGCGCGGCCTACATCTATCTCCCGAAGGGCACGAAGAGCGTGGACCTGGAAGTATGGGACACCTACGGGTTGAAGACGCTGATCCTTTACACCGGCCTGCCCGCCACCGGGATGAAGGAGTCGCGCAAGGTGGACATCAGCAAGATGGGCACCTACACCATCAAGCTGCAACCGGGCGAGGACGGCACAGTGGCGGCGATCACCAGCAACGGCTTCGCCTTCCCCTACCTGTATTCCCTCCCCACCTTATGGGCCAAATCCCCCCGCGCCTTGGTGGTGCCAAGAGGGATTGCGAAGGCGGACGGGTTGACGATTGAATAATATCCTGGGAGCGCCGGCATCCTTGCCTAATACTGTTCAAATAAGGCTTTTCGTAGGGGCGAGTGGCACTCGCCCCGTTACGGGAACCGGATTCGTATTGAGGCGCAATGCCGCACCCGGCTCTCTTACGGGGCGAGTGCCACTCGCCCCTACGAAAATCCATATTTGAACAGTATTGGGCATCCTGCCGGCGCTTCCAGAGAAAAGGGAGTTACCATGTCTCGGATATTAGTTTTTTTGTTGCTTTTCCTCGCTGCACTAGCCTTTGCGGCGCCGTTCACCGTCACACCGGACACCGAGATCGTCCTCCAGTTCGACGCGGCGACGAAGACGGGGGCGGATTGGGCGCAGTTCGGCAAGCGACCGCTGCCGGCGGCCGCCACCATCTTCAGCGCGGCGGCGTTCCTGCGTGAGGGGATTGAAAAGATGACCGGCAACCAATTGCCAGTGGCGAGCAAGAACGACCTGGCGAAGGGCATCGTGCTGACCACGCTGGCCGGGGCGCCGGCGGACGTGCGAAACGATCCCAACGTCCAATGGTCGCTGAAGGACCGCGGGGGGGACAGCTACAACGCCAACGAGGCATTCTACCTCCGCAGCGAACAGGACCGCGTGCTGGTGGTCGCCAATACGCCGGACGGGCTGGCAGACGCGGTGGTGGAGCTGCTGCTGTCAGTGGAGTACGAAGTGCTGGGCATGGGGCCGGACTGGGTATATGCCCCGGATTATCACAACAAGCCGCTGGTCTTCGACCTGCGGCAGAACGGGCGGCCCGGCTATTACGTCCGCAGCCTGTGGGCGACCAGCGGGCAGAGCTACGGCGTGGGCACGCTGACGAAGGTCGCCGACCCGGCCGACGAGCCGGTGGGCGACAGTTATCAGCGCTGGCTGCTGGGCACCCGCATGCAAGCCCGCTCCATGCCCGGTTTCCCCGGCCACGCCATGCAAGCGTATCACAAGGCGGTGGCGGAGAAGATGCTGGAGACGAAGACCACCGACGGCTTCCTGCTGACGAAATGCGGCATCGGTGCGGAGACGGACCGCCCGGCGGCGAGCGCGGAGAACAAGGGTCAGCTCTGGCTCAGCACCGAGCGCGGCGCGAAAGGCGCGCTGCAGGCCTACATCTCCGACGGCAAGACCTGGGCCCTGCAGAACATCAACTCCTTCGCCGCCAACCTGGACCTGACGGTGCCGCTGGTGCGCGAGGTGGTCTTCGCGGGGATGAAGGAGCGCACGGAAAAGGCCTTTGCCGACAACCCGGACGACGTGGCCATCTTCGGCTACGAGCCGGAGGACGGCGGCGGCTATGCGGTGTTCGATAAGCTGGCGAAGTACCCGAACTGGTACCCGGAGTACCGCAAGGCGATCGGCGACCCGCTGGGCAAGCCATATGTCCTCAACGGCTACAACGGGGTGAACCAGCCGAAGGAAAGCTGGGACCCGAGCACGCCCTGCGACACCGTCTTCGGGATGGCCGACTGGCTGCTGCGTGAATATGACAAGTGGATTGACACGCTGCCGGCCGACCAGCGCGTGACCGCCACCGGCAAGTCGAAGAAAGAGCTGGTGCGCTGCAGCGGCTACAGCTACAACTACCACGACGTGCCGCCCGGCTTCAACCTGGATCCGCGCATCCGCGTGATGATCGCCAGCTATCCCAAGCACCGCGGGCGCGGCAAGTGGGAGAAGTTCCGCACCCAGCTCGATATGGCGAAGGCGTTCCAGGTCATGCTGCCGCGCGAGCCGTCCGGCGATTACCGCATTATCAGCCTATCGTATTATAACGATTTCGGCATCCAGACCATTCCCGCCCGCTGGAGCGCCTCGCCGCAAAGCGTGGCGAACGATCTCCATACCAGCTACCAGGCCGGCCTCAAGGCGATGTCGATGGAGACCGACTTCAACTTCGGTAAGTTCGGCCTGGCGTATTACCTGCTAACGCAAATGCTGTGGAATCCCGAGCTGACCCCGCAGCAGCTCGACGCCATCCGCGACCGCTGGCTGCGGAAAGCCTACGGCAGCGCGTGGGGGGAGATGAAGACGTATTACGACTTCATGCTCAGCGACAACTTCACCGTCAATGGCCCCAACACGTGGGCGCAGGCCATCCGGTTGATCGACGCCGCCGGACAGAAGCTGGATGTTGCAAAGGAGCCGGACGCGGTGCGCCGGTTGGATGACCTGAAGCAGTACTGGTACTACTACTACCTGCTGGACAGCGGGCAGACCGATCCCCCGTCGCCGGCGCTGCGCGAATACGTGTGGAAGGGGCAGATGTCCTACATGGTGGCCATGCACATGGTGACCAAGCGGCATTTCGCCGGCAATTATAACGCCGCCCAGATCGCCGGCCCGGAGCTGGCCGCCGGTCCCGCGCATTACACGCATGAGGAGACGCAGGCGTGGTGGGCGAAGGTGCTCGAGCATTGGCCGTACACCCCGATGACGCTGTTCCCGAATGCCACCCTCGCCAATGGCAAGCCGGCGAAGGACATGGACCTGAACGACCTGGTGCGTGTGAAGGAGTTCCAGGGCGGCCCGGCGGAGCAGCCCTTCGCGCTGAACAGCTACGACATTGCCTCCACGCTGGTCGTCACCGCCGCCGCGAAGCAGGGCGACCCCATCGGCTTCAAGATGCTCTGGCCGTTCAATCCGGCGGATGAAGCGTATGCGCAGCGCAAGGTGTATTACGGCGTGGACGTGTATAACTCGGCCACCCGCGCCTGGGAAGCGTGGGTGGATAAGACGATGATTTCGGCAACCTCCGTGGAGGCAAAGGATGCGAAAGGCAAGCCGGTGCAGGACCTGGAGGTAAGCCTGCCGGCGCCGAAGCCGGGCCTGTACCGCTTCGACATCGGCCGCGGCGGGCGGCTGGCGAACATTACCAGTCTCGGGTACGACCCGGCGACCGGCGCCTATGCCGCCACCGCTGGCTTCACCTACCTGGACATCCACAGCAGCCTGACGCAGAGCCCGACCTTCTGCTACATCCCGAAGGGCACCAAGCGGCTGGACTTCGAGGTGACCGACACCTACAAAGGCAAGACGCTGGTACTCTACAGCAGCCTGCCCGGCGCCGGCATGAAGCTGTCGCGCAAGATCGACTGCGGCAAAATGGGCCCGTATACGATCGAGCTGCAGCCCGGCGAGGACGGCGCTGTCGCCATGATCCAGGGTAACGGTCTCGGCTTCCCGTACTTCTACTCGATCCCCGGCGGCGCCTGGGCCAAATCCCCCGCCGCGCTGATGATCCCGCGGGCGATCGCCGTTGCTGATGGCTTGACGATCGAGTAGCTTTCGGAGTGCGGTGGCTCGACACCGCTTTCATATTGCGTAAGGCGATCAAGATAGGTATCACGTGATATCTATCCTGAAGACCTTACGCAATATGAAAGCGGCCCCGATAGATCGGGGTAAACTGTCGAGCCGCCGCGCTTCGAAAGGGGATGCAACTTCTGCATAAAGTGGTAATCTAATGAAGTAATCCAATCAACTGGAGTGCATCATGACCAGGCTCCTTCTTCTCATCGGCTTGCTGCTGCCGGCGTTGGCGTTTGCCGTGCCGTTCACCGTATCGACCACCAACCCGCCGGAGATTGTGCTGACGGACGGATCGGACACCGCGAAGGCGGCGGCAACATACCTGCAGGAAGCAGTGAAGAAGATGACGGGGACGGCACTGCCCATCGAGAACAAGGCGGACGTGTCGAAGGGCATCATCCTTACCACGCTGGCGAAGGCGCCGGCGCTGGGGAACGATGCCGAGGTGAAGGACGCGCTGAAGAGTACCGGAGAGGACGCCTACAACGCCAACGAGGCCTTTTTCATCCGCACGGAGCAGAACCGCGTGCTGGTGGTTTCCAACACGGCGGACGGGCTGGCGGACGCGGTGGTCGAGCTGCTGGAGTCGGTGAACTACGAGGTGCTGGGGCTGGGGCCGAACTGGATTTACGTTCCCGATTACCATGCCAGGCCGCTGGTTTTCGACCTGAAGCGCGCCGGGCGGCCCAGCTATTACATCCGCGGGCTGTGGGCGACCAGCGGGCAAAGCTACGGCGTGGGTACGCTGACCGGCAAGCTGAAAGACCCTGCGGACGAGCCGGTGGATATCAGCTACCAGCGCTGGCAGGTCGGCACGCGCATGTTCGGCCGCTCAATGCCCGCCTTCCCCGGCCATGCCATGCAGGCTTATCACCCCCAGATCCTGGAGCACATGTTCACCACGAAAAGCACCGACGGTTTCCTGGCGGCGAAGACGAAGATTGGTCCCGATCCGGCGGTGTTTGATCCGGCGCAGGAGATCGATCCGCTGGCAGGCGACGGCGAGCCCGGCGGCATCGGCAATCTCTTTGACGAGGGCCCGCCGCCGGTGGACCCGAACGCCCGCCCGCCGGCAGCGCCGGAGAACGAGGGCTGGCTGTGGATCAGCAGCGAGCGCGATCCGGCCGGCGTGGTGAAGGCCTTCTACTCCGACGGGAAGAAATGGGAGCGCTGCAAGCCGTACGAGGCCGGCGTGATCGATATGTCCGTGCCCTATGTGCGCCAGATCGTCCTCGATGAGATGAAAAAGCAGGCGGCAAAGAGCTTTGCCGAACAGCCGGATGATATCGTGATCCTTTGCACCGAGCCGGAGGACGGCGGCTGCGGGCAGATGGGGCAATGGATGAAGAATCCGAACTGGTACCCCGACTACCTGAAAGCGGAGGGCATCCCGTTCGGCAAGCCGTATGTGTTGAACGGTTACAACGGGTTGAACCACCCGGTGGAGACGTGGGACCCCAATCTGCAGGCCAACACCATTTTTGGCTTCGATAACTGGCTGCTGCACGAGATGGACAAGTGGATCGATGCCATGCCGGCGAAAGACCGCGTCACCGCCAGCGGCAAAGATAAAAAGGCGCTGCTGCGCTGCAGCGGCTACAGCTACAACTACCACGATGTGCCGCCGGACATCAATATGGACCCGCGCATCCGCCTGATGATCGCCGGGTATCCCAAGCATCGCGGTCGCGACCGCTGGGCGGCGTTCGGCCGGTCCAGTGTGGACCTGGCGCGGGCGCTGAAGGTGATGCTGCCGCGCGAGCCGTCCGGCGATTATCGCATCGTCAGCCTGTCGGCCTATTGGGACATCGGGAAGGGTGGCATCCCCGCCGGCTGGAGCGCATCGCCGAAGAGCATTGCCGAGGATTACCACCAGACCTATCTCTCCGGCATCAAGGCGATGAACGAGGAGACCGACTTCAACTTCGGCAAGTTCGGGCTGGCCTATTACCTGACTGCGAAGATGCTGTGGAACGCGGACCTGACGCCGGAACAGCTCGACGCCATCCGCGACCGCTGGTTCCAGCGCGCCTACGGCAGCGTGTGGAAGGAGATGAAGGCCTATTACGACTTCATGTTAAAGGACAATTACCCGGCCAACGAGCCGGCGACGTGGGCGAAGGCCATCCGCCTCATCGACGCCGCTCAGCAGAAGCTCGACGGCACAAAGGAACCGGATGCCCAGAAACGTCTGGACGACCTGAAGCAATACTGGTACTTCCACTACCTGCTGGAGAGCGGCCAGGGCGATCCCAACTCCGCCAAACTGCGCGAGTTCCTCTGGAAAGGGCAGATGTCCTACATGGTCGCCATGCACGCGGTGGCCAAGCGCTGTTTTGCCGACCAGCAGGGCGACGTGCGCAAACTCTGCGCCGGCTCCTCCCTCGCCGCCGATCCCGAGCTGCAGGACGTCAACATGGCCGCCCTCGACGAAGTTCCGCTCAGCAAGCAGCCCAACCACTACACGCACGAGGAGACGCAGGCGTGGTGGGCGGAGGTGCTGGCGTTCTGGAAATGAATGGGAGCGCGGACCTCCGAGTCCGCGCGTGCTGTGATCCCGGGGTAACTCGCGCGGATTGGCAATCCGCGATCCGAAGATCGAGGCGAAAGGAAACAGGATGGTTGACGATCTGATCGCCATTGCTGCGCTGGCGGATATCATGCTGACGGCGTTTCTGGTGATTTGGTTCCGCCGGAAGCCGTTTCCTTATCTGCATTTCTTGCTGGGACTGGCCATCTGTGCTCTTATTCTCTCGATGTTCACTCCGGCTTTCATCACGCCGGGACGAGGAGCGCCAGTCAACCTGATGGTCATCACCAGTCTTTGCTTTAGCATCTCCTGCTCGGTGCCGCTTAGCAGGCCAGCCTGGAGCGTGGCATTGCTTATCTTCACATTGGCGATGTTGGTTACGCTGCCAGTACTCGCAAATACGCAACAAGATTATACGTTTTTCTCGCAGGTGCACACTCGCCAGCGCGATTCGTTATACGACTATCTGGAGAAGATACCGCACCAGGAGCGCTCTTTTCCCGCGGGCTGGCTCGCGGGTCAACCGTTTGCCTCGGAGATTCCACCTTCGTCGATGCAGGGGCGAATCTTCATCCCCCACCCCCTCTGGCACAGCCGCTTCAGCGGGATCTACGAACGTGAAATAATTTATGGAGAAGCCTGGTATCCCGGCGGCCCATTGAAAGACGGGAGACGGAAGATCGAGATACGAGAGCGGTAATATCGGAGTGCGGTGGCTCGACACCGCTTTCACTATGCGCAAGGTGTTCGAGATCGTATCACGGTGGGCCTATCGAGCCGGTGACGGTCACTGGTGGATAGGCCCACCGTAATACGATCTCGAACACCTTGCGCATAGTGAAAGCGGCGTCGAGCCGCCGCACTCCAAAAAATCACCAACTAACCGCCAAAACAGGTTTAAAATCGTTCATTTTTGGGTATATAGTGAGCACTTCTCCGAAAAACGTACCATCCCGCAGATCCCGAACTTTCCCGAATTTACGCACAAAATGTTGTCACAGCCGGGGATCTGCGGGGATCTGCCGGCCTCTACTTCGCATCCTCCGGCTTCATCAGCGTCTGTGCCGAAAAAGCGAAGACGTTGGGGGCGTTGAGCAACTGCAGCGGCGAGTAGCTTTTGAAGTTGCTGAAGGACCACGCTTTGCCGTCCTGGCCGGCGGGGACGTCGATGAGGAAGAGGGCGTTACCGGCCTCGTTGCGCTCGACCTTCACCGGCTCGCCGTCCGGGTCGAAGATTTTGATGGGGATGACGCCGGGGCTGTAGACGGCGACCTGCTTCAGACCTTTCGGCACGTAGAAGAAGGCGCGGGTGGACAGGTTGGGACAGGTGAACGGGCCGGTGCAGACGAGGGGCCGGCCGGCCGGCGCCTGCAGCATGAAGCTGTTCTTCTGGTCCGTCACCTCCAGGTGGTAATTCCCGGGGCCGGCGGTGGGGATGACCAGGTCGGTCCATGCGCCGGTGGCGTCTACGTGCTGATCGAACACCGTTCTTCCGTCAGAGTCGGTGACCACCACATGGTCGCTGCGGCCCGCTGCCTTGCCCACGTAGATCTTCAGCGTCACACTGGTCACCAGGGGAGGCATGTTAAAGGTAAAGCCGGCGGAGGAGGCCAGGGTGTGCGTTGACACGTAGCCCTCCGTGTTCCAGCGCGCCGTCTGCAGCGGCTTCAGCGCCCCTTTGTACTGGACCGGGGTGTAGTCGAGCGGGGTGTATTTCGCCGAGCCGTCGGCCACCAGCGCGAGGATCTCGTCATCGGTGAGTTGCGGGATATCCTTCCACATCTCCGCCTGCGTGTTCTCCGCGTCCAGCGCGGGCTTCATGTCGCGCACCAGCAATTGCGCCATGCGGAAGCTCTGCACCATGTTGCTGTCGTAGACCTTCCAGAGGTAGCTGTTGACCGCCTTCGCCGCCGCGATGCGCGCGTCGCCCTTCGCGGTCTGATACTCGCACCACAACCGCAGGAACTGCACGTACCGTCCCATGTCGACCAGCCGCGCCGTGACGGCCGGGGCCTTCGCCAGCGCCAGCGCCTCGTTCAGGTCGCGGTAGCACGAGCCCAGCTCGGAGTCGGTGAGCATGAAGCCGCCATCCCAGCGGTCGTACATGCGGCGGATCGGCGCCTTCGCCGTGCCGAAGGCGCTGGTGTAATAGTCGTCCAGGATCGCCTTCTCGTCCCGCGCGGGTTCCCACATCAGCCGCGAGGCCAGGTACCAGTTCGGCCCCATGTTGCCGCCGCAGAAGGTGCTTTCCGAGGTATGGATTTTGATGTTGTTGTCATGCCAGAAGCGAATCTCCCCCGCCACGGTGTTCGTCGACAGCCCGGGCAGGCAGCGCGCCCAGTCGGGGATGCACCAGTAAGTATACACCCCGAGGAAGTCGTGCTTCTTCCCCCACGCCTGAATCATCTCGTGCGGGGTGAGGCCGGTGCGCTGGAAGGCATACGGCGCCAGCAACACGATCACGTTCGGCTCGATGGGGACATCCGGCACCATGGCATGCTCGTTGTAGGCATACAGGTTGACGTATTTTTCGGGGTAGACCTTGGCCACCGCGCGGGCGGCGGCGTTGGCCAGCGTAAACACTCGGTCGCTGACCGAGCCCAGCTTCAGGCATTCGGCGCAGTTGCAGTGCCCTCCCCCATCCGCCGGCTCCACCGACACCGCCATGGTGGACGGGTCGCGCGCCAACTGGGTTTTGAGGTTATTGACGCGGTCGGTGGCGAAGAGCTCCTGCAGGCCGGGATTGGCGTAGCACAGCTTCGCGCCGTAGCCGGGCGTGCGCTGACCGCTCACCTCCGCCACATATTCGGGATGCGCCTCCAGATCTGCCTTGTGCGCGATGTTGAACGCCTCGCCCGTGTGTCCACCCAGGCGGAAGGTGCCGCCCAGCAGGTTCTCGCGCTTGTATGTTGCCCAGCCCTCGGCAATCCGCTGCTTGGGATCGTACATCGGCCGCCCGAAGCCGCCGGTGCCGAAGAAATCGCGCGTGAAGAACGCGGGCGCCTGCACCTCGTTCACCTTCAGCGTAATATCGTCCCGGTGCGGAATGACCGTCCACTTCTCGCTCGCATGCAGCCAGCGGCAGCCCAGCTTGTCCAGGTACCAGAACACGCCGCGGTCCAGCCCCAGGTCGGTCTTCCCCACGATCCACAGCGCCTTCCCGTCGCCGGCAATGAGGAACGCTTCCCCGCTCTGCTGCGCATTGAGTTTTGTGATAACCACCGGCAGGTTCGGCGTGCCTTCGGTTGCCAGGAAGATACCTTCCTGCGCCGCCGTGTTCGTTACCGTGAATTCAGCGCCCGTCACTTTGCCCAGCCAGAGCTTCAGCGTATTTGCCGAATCCTTCGCCGCCGTGGACGCATCCGCCGGCAGGTAAATCGTGCGGTTGTAGAGCGCATCGGCGTGGGCAACGACCGTGCCGAACAGCAGGACAATGAAGAGAAAAAACAGGTGCGGATGTGAGCGTGTCATGGATTCTTAGACACTAGAAAAGTGGATGAGTTGCATTGGACAATTCCCTGGGATCGCAGGCGTCCCGCGCCTGCTTTGACCGGCAGGCTTACCTTCCAGGGCAGGCGCGGGACGCCTGAGATCCCAGGGGAGATCAATACACCAACCCCCCGCGTCCCAGCCGCCAGGCCATCGGCTTCATGAAGAAGCGGCTGGAGACCACGGTGACGTGCGGGCGGTTGAGCAGCACGGCGCGCAGGCGACGGGCGGTGAAGTTGTGCAGGAAATGCGTGATCGGATTGCCCGTCTCGAACTCGGGCAGCACCACCACGATGCGGTCGCCGGTGCGCTCCAGGTCGATCCAGTCCAGGTAATCCAGGATGGGCTCGGTCAGCCAGCGATAGGGCGAAGGGATGATATCGAGCTTAATAGTCTGCCCGAGGCAAGGCTCAACAAGCTGCGCCCATTTCGTCTTCAGGCGCTCGGTCTTCTCCGGGTCCATCTCGATGTGCACCGCTCGCAGCATGGAGCCAGGCTTGCTGTCCGCCAGCGCCCGCCCGCATTCCAATCCTTCCAGGATACCGCGGTGGATATCCGAGGAGACCAGCACCAGCACGGTGACCGGCTCCGCAGGCTCGGTCAGCGGGTTGTAGTCCTCCGGGTGGACGGTCATCGTCCGCTCGAACCATTCGTAATGGCGCTTGATGGCGTAGCAGACGGTGATAATGATGGGGATGAGCAGCAGCACCATCCAGGCGCCTTCGGTGAATTTGCTGACGGCAACCACCACGGCGACCAGTCCGGTGACCGTCGCGCCGATCAGGTTGAGGGTGACGCCGCCGCGCCAGCCCTGTTCACGCATGGCGCCGATCTTCTTTGCCATACCGAGCTGCGACAGGGTAAAGCAGAGGAACACGCCGATGGAATACAGCCCGATGAGCGCGGTGACGTTGGCTTTGAAGACGACGATCACCGCCGCGGAGATAAGCGCCAGCGCGAGGATGCCGCGGTGGAAGACCAGGCGGTCGCCCAGGCTGGTGAAGGCCTTGGGGGCGAACCCATCGCGTGCCACGAAGGCCATCAGCCGCGGGAAGTCCGCGTAGCTGGTGTTGGCGGCCACCATCAGGATGAGCAGCGTGGCGAACTGCGTCAGGTAATACGGCAGACCATAGCCGAAGGTGGCGCGCGTCACCATGGAGAGTACCGTCTCGTGTTCCGACGGCACCACGCCGTAGATATGCGCCGCAAAGCCAATGCCCAGCACCAGGAAGAGCAGGATGCCGGCCATCAGCAGCAGCGTTTGCGCGGCATGTTTCGCTTCGGGCGGCTTGAAGGCGGAGACGCCGTTGCTCACCGCCTCGGTGCCGGTCATCGCCGAGCAGCCGTTGGCGAAGGCGCGCAGCAGGATGAACAGCCCGAGGGTGGCGCCCGCTTTGGGCACGATCAGCCCGCCGGGGAGCTGCAGGTTGGCAGGCAGGTGCGGGTTGACGCCCATGGCCTGCACGTGTCCGCCGCCGAGGATGAAGTGCACCAGCGACCAGATGACCATGCTGCCGGTCAGCAGCACGAACGAATACAGCGGCAGCGCGAAGAGCCAGCCGGATTCCTTCGCCCCGCGCAGGTTGGCCAGCGTCAGGATGGCCACCAGCAACAGTGCGATCTCGACCCGGTCGGAGAGGAACCGCGGATACGCCGAGGTGAGTGCGTCCACACCGGAGCTGATACTGACCGCCACCGTCATGATGTAGTCGATCAGCAGCGCGGCGGCCGCGATCAGGCCCATGAAGGCGCCCAGGTTATGCTTCGTCACCGTGTAGGAGCCGCCGCTGGTCGGATACAGCACCACCGCCCGCCGGTAGCTGGTGACCACAATGAGCATCAGCACGGCGATGGCAATGCTGATCCAGATCTGCAGCCCCAGCGCCGCCCCGCCGCCGATCAGCGCGACGCCGCCCAGCACCATGAGAATCTCCTGGGTGCTGTAGGCGACGGAAGAGATGGCGTCGGAGGCAAACACAGGAAGGGCCAATCCGATGGGCAGCCGATGCTCCAGGGCGGCGGAGGACGGGAGCGGTTTGCCGAATACCACCTTGCGGACGAAGGAAAAGAACGGAAATGAATGGATGGTGATCAAGTTCTTTGCCGTTGCCAAGCCACGCCTCCTTACGCGGGATCTGACGCGCATGACGCAGTAATCCCAACGATAACCATACCCTTGTCGCTGTGGAGGCGGCGTGAAGTTGGCAGCAGGGGGTGTGGAGATAGTGTGGAGATAAAAGCTTGTGAGTAAATAAAGGGCAAGCATAGTTCGTAGGAGCGCCGTCAGGCGCGTGCTCGTTAACGAATCTAAAGCTCGTGAGGAACTTAAAAGAGAACGTTCTCTCGTAAATTTCTCACGAGCTTTATGCCTGGTAACGGCACGCGCCTGACGGCGCTACTACGAACGACGCTTGCCTATGATTTACTGACGAGCATCAGATCGGTCGACGGGTATGCGCCCGAGCTTCAATTCCCCAGCAAATACACCCGCCGGTAGCTGCCGCCAAAGTCGTGGCTCTTGAAGACACGGAAGGCGATGGTGTTCTTCGCGCCGGGCTTGATATATGGTGTCAGATCGAACTCCCGCTGGTGGTTGTAGTCGAACCAGAAGTATTCAGGGCCGCGCCAGATGGTGCTCTGCTCGCCGTTTACCGTGAAGGTCACCGGCTGGCCGTTGACCCAGATCTGCATCGCGCGGGCAATGAGGGCGGGGAAGTACAAGGTGATCTTCTGCTTATCCTGGAAGTCCTTCGGCACGTTCACATCGGTGCGGTAGAAGAAGGCGGACACCTCGCGCTGGGTGCCGTATTGGATATCCGGGCAGCGGGTGGTGTCCAGGTCATCCAGCTTGTCCACTTTCGTCTCCGGCTTGTAGTAGCCGAGTGGGATGGCCATCTGTCTGGTATCGTTGTTGCCCTTCCAGACCCGCGGCAGCACCAGCTTCGCCTTCGCGCCGTTGATTTTCGCGTCGATCTCCTTGTACTGGTTCCACAGGCCCCCGGAGAGGAATTGGGCCTTCTGCGTCTGGCTCATCCGATCAGGCTGCATGAAGTGGTCATACAGTTTGTTCAGCTTGTCCTTGATGGCGAAGCAGGGCTCCATCATCGTGGCCGCCTTGCCGAAGTCGCCGGTGGCGTCCGCGTAGTCCAGCGCCTCGCACATGGCGTTGGTGCTCGCCTGCACGTCGGCGGCAATGCCCACCTGCGCCTTCGCCGTTGGGGTGTCCGCCAACTGCTGCGCCTTCGCGATCTGCGCGTCGCACAGCGCCCGCGTCGCCTTGTTCAGAATCATCTGGTTGGCCCACACTTCATTCGAGTACATGTCGGGGATCTCGTCCATGCGCCGCTCCATGATGCGGAAATATTCCTCCATCGCCGGGGCGGCGGCGCCGAAGCGGGCCTTGCAATAATCGGCGATCACCGCGTGGTAGTCCAGCGTGGCATCCCAATACAGGCGCTCCATCAGGTAATTATCCAGCCCGCAGGAGCCCCAATCGTCGTGCCCCTGCGTGGTATGCCCGTCAAGGCCGAGTTGCTTGAACCACGGGTAATTCTTGCCGATGATGGCCCAGCGCGGGCAGATCATCGCTACGTTCCAGCAATAACCCATCGGTTCGTAGTCGTAGTAATAGGTGCCCGCGCCGGCTGCCTTCGCCAGCCGCATCCAGTCTTCGAACCACTGGCGGTAATCGCGGTTCGTCTTGCACTTCGGGTCGCGCACGTCGTGCAGCGGGCAGATGTCCAGCGGGGCGAAGACCAGGTCCATGTGTGTGTTGACGCCTTCCAGCCGTGGCGACATGGTGTTGTTGGCGTAGACGAGCATGCCGAACCTGGCGTTGGGATACTGCTTCACCACGCGGTCGATCACCCGGTTGTGGAAATTGAGCAGCCGGTCGGTGGCCGACGGCGCGCCGATGGTGTAATCCTGGTCGCCGGAATCCAGCGCGCGGGTTTCCGGGCGCTCGTCGCTCACAAAGCCGTCCTCCGCGGAGATGGAGATGGCGGCGTTCGGGTCCTTCGCCAGCAGGCTGCTGTAATAATCGACGTACAGGTCCACCACCTTCGGGTTGGACATGTTGGGCACCTGCGCGTTCACCTTGCCGTTGCTCATGGCAAAATACTCGTCAGGCAGGCGATAGGCGTCCTTGCCGTTGGCGTCCAGGTATTTCTCGCGATACTTTTCCTGGGTGGCTCCCCACCGCAATGCGCCGGACAGCGCGTGGCCCTGGGCGATAGTCGGGTCGCCGGGCGCTTTGACGAAGTTGCCCTTGTTGCGCAGCGTCCATTGCGCGTAGCCGGACCCCGCGCCGTAAGTGCACCACCAGTAGCGCTGTGAGCTCGACGGGTTCTGCGTGACATTGATTGCCGTGTCGATGGTCTTTAGTGAGGGGTAGATTTCGCCCGCCGGCCCGGGGAAGACCCAGCGGCAGCCCAGCGACTCCAGGAAGGCGTAAGCCGCATACAATGTGCCGCGCGCCCGCTTCCCGGTCAGGATCAGCGCATTCCCCTTCACCGTGCAGATCAGCCCATCCTTATCCAGCTTGTCGATCCGCACGCCCAGCCCCTGCCCGCGCGCCTGCTCCGCGCCCAGCAGGATCACGGTGCCCTGCGGCTTTGCGTCGGCGGTCACCACGGGCAGCTTCGCCCCGCTGATCTTCTCGAGGATGGTCTGCAGCTCGGTGGCCGCCAGCCTCTCCTCGTCGGTGAAGCCTTTCTGGTTGGCATACCCGTCAAATTCCGTCTTCGCCGGCAGCACAATGCTCGCGGCGGGTTGTCCGTCCTTCACCAGCGTCACCGCAAAGGCGGGCAGGCAGGACAGCAGCATGAGGGTCAGGGTAAGCCAGATCAGTGCGCGCATGAATGGACCTCTCGGGTGGTTAATGGATTCGACATCAAGGGAAAGAATTCGTTATCAGCGAGTGATATTCCTGTCATTCCAGTAAGCATGACACAAGGTCGTTCACGCGAGGCACGGTTAACTATATGTTCCAATGCTATACAACATCAAGCCTTAACGTTGTAACGACGATGTGTGATGTATTGTTCAGTTCATGATTTGAATGGGGATCTTAAGGTAAATTAGAAGTTAGAGCATTCTCATTGCCTTAAAATGAAAGGATGTGGCGGCATGCTGAAACGCCAATTCTCCCATGTCATACTGATGGTCGCGACAACCGTGGTCTTTCTCGCCGGATGCCCGCAATCGACGAAGTCGCCGGCTTCATCACCTCAACCATCGTCACCTCCACGGACAACGTCGACCGGCAAATCCGAGCAGCCGGTCACTCCGGAGAAGAATCCACCGGGAGATATTCCCGATACGCAAGCTTTCATTACCTATAAAAATGTGACGGGGAAGTATTCCATCGAAGCGCCGGAAGGCTGGGCGCGCACGGAACACGGGACGGATGTCACGTTCGTCAGTAAATTCGATGGCGAACGTGTGACTCTGGCAAAAAGTGCGACGCCGCCGACCGTCGCCAGCGTCAAGCAAACCCAGGCGCCGGCGATCCAACAGCAGGGACGGGCAGTCAAGATGCAAGGGGTACAGACGAAGTCGATTCCCAGGAATGGCACGGTCGTGTATGTCACTTATACCTCGAATTCCGAACCTGATCCGGTGACCGATAAACAGATACGCCTAGATAACGTAACGTATTACTACTACCGGAACGGCACACTGGCCGCGTTGACGCTGTGGGCGCCGACCGGGGCCGACAACGTCGATCAATGGAAACGCATCTCAGAAAGCTTCAGGTGGCTGTAAGATGGCAGTCCTGATCGCGCGCGATCTCTATCGGTTCTATCATGCCGGCGAAGAGGAAACATTGGCGCTGCGCGGCGTGAGCCTGGATGTTAACCGGGGCGAGTTGATCGCCGTCATGGGACCATCGGGCAGCGGCAAGTCCACCTTGCTGGCGTGCCTCGCCGGACTGGATGAACCGGACGGCGGTTACGTGCAAATCCTGGAGCACCGATTGACGCGGCATTCGGAGATCGAGCGCGCGCAGCTACGCGCCCGTTTCATCGGCATCATGTTGCAGACCGCCAACTTGTTTCAACAACTGACGGTTGAGGAGAATCTCCTGATACCGATGCAGCTTGCCGGCAAAGTGGATCGGCAACGCCTGGCCTCGTTGCTCGATCTGGTGGGATTGGGGGATCGGCGACGCTCGCTGCCGGCGGAATTGTCCGGCGGAGAAGAAGCGCGGGTCGCGCTGGCGGTCGCCCTGGCCACCGATCCGGTTATAATATTGGCTGATGAGCCCACCGGCGAAGTCGATGCCGAGACAGAACAGCGGGTGATGGATCTACTCACCCACTTCTGTGAAACCGGGGGCGCCGCAGTATTGGTCACCCACAGCACCGCCGTGGCGGGATATGCGAATCGCATTATCCATTTGTTGGATGGATGGGTGGTGCAGGATGCCTGAGACCTTCGTTGACTGTCACAACCTTGGTCGCACATATCAACATGGGAAGACTCCCATCATCGCACTGGCCGGCGTAACGGTAACCGTGCACGCCGGGGATCGTATTGCCGTCGTCGGACAATCCGGCGGCGGTAAATCGACATTACTGCAACTCATGGGGGGGCTTGATCTGCCGACCGAGGGGGAAATTGCCTGGCCGGCGCTTGGGCCACGGGACATGCTGCGTCCGCGACATATCGGGTATGTCTTTCAAACACAGAGTCTGCTGCCACCGCTCACCGTGGTGGAGAACGTCGAGTTGCCCCTGGTGCTCGAAGGAGAGCGGATGGACGTGGCGCGTGCACGCGCGCTGAAGGTGCTGGGTGAGTTGGACCTGGCGGGAATTGCCGACAAATTGCCGGAGGAATTATCCGGTGGACAGGCTCAGCGGGTCGCCGTAGCACGGGCATTTGTCGGCCGTCCGCAATTGATTCTCGCGGATGAGCCCACCGGCCAGCTTGATCACCCAACCGCACAGCATCTATTTGATGTGCTGCTCGCGTCAGTAGCCGGCGGTGAGACCGCGCTGGTGGTGGCCACGCACGATGTCGCGATTGCGAAACGGCTCCCCGTGCAATGGCACATCACCCATGGGCATCTGGAGGTGACGTAATGGGGCAGGTGCTGATGTGGTTACAAGGCACGGTGCTTCACCGCCTGGGCTATCTGGTGGGCGCGATGATCGGCGTGGCATTTACCGTGGCCTTTCTCGCCATCCTCGGCACCTTCCTGACGGTGAGTAACGCGGAGATGACCCGGCGGGCGATTCGCGACGTGCCGGTGGATTGGCAAATACAACTGGCGCTGGGGGCCAATATTGCCGCCGTGCGATCACAAGTCGAGCAAACGGTACACCCACTCATCATTGAACAGGTGTCCTTTGCGGATGTCGATGGCTTTCGCGCCACCACCGGCGGTACGGTACAGACCACCAGTATCGGGCAGGCGCTGGGCATCAGCCCACAGTATTTTGCCCGCTTCCCCGCGGAGATGCGCCCATTGGTGGGAGCCACACACGGCGTGTTGCTGGCCCAGCAAACGGCCGCGAACCTGCACGCCGCGGTGGGGGACACCGTGCAAATCCTTCGAGTCGGACTGCCTCCGGTTTCGGTGAAGGTGGATGGCATCATCGACTTACCGCAAGCCGATTCTCTCTTTCAGGTGGTCGGCGTCCCGGCAGGCGTGGCACCACAAGCGCCTCCGGATAACGTGATTATCCTGCCCGAGACGCTCTTCCGGACGTATTTGGGCCCGCAGCAAACTATCCGTCCGGACTCGGTGCGGACCCAGCTCCACGTGCGTCTCGGGCATCTACTGCCCGGTAATCCCAATACCGCCTATACCGCTGTGACGGGTGAGGCGAACAACCTGGAGGCGCGTATTGCCGGCAGCGGCATCGTGGGGAATAACCTGGCCGCGCGCCTGTTAAGCGTGCGCGAAGATGCGTTGTATGCACAGGTGCTCTTTCTGTTTCTCGGGTTGCCCGGGGTGATCCTGGTCATCGGCCTGACACTGGCGATTGCCGGCGCTGCCGGGCAGCGCCGGGCGAGTGAGCAGGCGCTGTTGCGCGTGCGCGGCGCCTCTGTGCCGCAAATCATGCGGCTGGTCGCAGCAGAAGCCTTCCTGGTGGGGGTCGGCGGAATACTCCTCGGTCTGCTGCTTGCCATGGCATTCTCGCGCTTCTTACACATCCCGTTACAGCGATGGTGGGATCGTCATGTTTTGGCTTGGATCGGCGTGGCCATACTGGTGGGATTACTGCTGGCGTTCGGCGCGGTGATCGTGCCTGCCTGGGCGCTGGCACGACAGACGACCGTGGCTGCCGCACGCGCGATTGTCCGGCCAACGCAGATACCGCTGTGGCAACGGATGTGGCTTGACGTCATTATTCTCCTGATCGGCGCTATCGAGTATTGGCGCACGGCGAGCAGTGGGTATCAAGTCGTGCTGGCGCCGGAAGGGGTCGCCGCAAACGCCGTCAATTATGAGGCCTTCATCGCTCCGTTATGCCTGTGGATCGGCGGGGTGCTATTGATGTTCCGTCTGATCACCGGGGCATTGCGTGGAGGCACGGCGGTGCTGGCCAGTCTGTTCGCACCGATTGCGCACGGATTATCCGGCCTGGTGGCCGGCTCCATTTCCCGCCAGCAAGGCTTGGTCACGCGGGGAATCGTCCTGGTGGCACTCGCGCTCTCTTTTGCGGTGTCTACCGCGATTTTCGATACCACGTACACCCGGCAGTCGCGCGTCGATGCGGAACTGACGAATGGGTCGGACGTGACGGTCACCGGGCCGACTTCAAACCCACCCAGCGAAAAGCTTGCTGCACTGCGGTCGATCCCCGGCGTGGTGGCCGCACAACCGATGCAGCACCGTTTTGCGTATGTCGGCACCGATCTGCAGGACATTTACGGTATCGACCCCCGCACCATCGGCACCGCGACCAGTATCTCGGATGCCTTCTTCGGCAATCATGATGCGCGGGCGACGTTAAATGCGTTAGCCCACACGCCGGATGGCGTGCTGGTGGCATTGGAAACGGTGCAGGATTTCCAGCTACAACCCGGTGATCAGCTCAATCTCCGCCTGCAGTTTGCCAGCGACCGGCAGTACCACGTGGTATCTTTCCACTATATCGGCATCGTGCGCGAGTTCCCGACGGCGCCGACGGACTCGTTCCTGGTGGCCAATGCCTCCTACCTCTCACAGGTGACCGGGTATGCGGGTGACGAAACCGTGCTCATGCGGGTCAAGGGGAGTCCGGCGGCGGTGGCAGCACGTGCTCGCGCCGTCATGGCGGATATCCCCGGCGTGAAGGTGACGGATCTCGGCACCGTGCAACGCGCTATCAGTTCCAGCTTAACCGCCATCGACCTGCGGGGGCTTACGCGCCTGGAATTGGCCTTCGCCATCCTGCTGGTCGCCGGAGCATCAGGATTGATCCTGGCACTTGGCCTGGCGCAGCGCCGACGCATGTTCGCCATCCTGTCTGCCTTGGGCGCCAAAGCCGCACAGCTTGGCGCATTTCTCTGGAGTGAAGGGCTGTTGATGCTCATCACCGGCCTGCTGATTGGCGGCCTTCTCGGGATTGCCATTGCCCAGGTACTGGTTAAAATGCTCACCGGTATCTTCGATCCGCCGCCGGAAGGCCTTGCGATCCCGTGGGTTTATTTGGCGTTCCTTGCCGTGGCGGTCATCCTCTCGACCGTTGCGGCGGTGGTCGGGATACGATGGTATGCAAGCCGGCAGGTGTTGGAAGCGGTGCGGGGATTGTAAATTGAGAAATGGCTAGTGGTAAGTGACCAGTAGCGAGAATTCATGTATTGGGAAGCTGCTTACCTGATTTTCGCTGGCTTTCCAGTACACGAAAATACTCGTCACTCGTCACTCACCACTATTTCAGGACCAGTTCTGCACATGCCGCACCGCCGCCCCGCGCGACATGTTCCACAGCCAGTCCCACAACTGCCAGCGCGTGGTGGCGGCTTCCGGATCGTTGCCGGTGTAGGTGGACAGCATGCGGCTGGCCTGGCCGGCGCGTTCCTTCAACTGCGCCTGCTGCGCCGCGGGCACGTTGCCACTCTCCACGTAAGCCAGTAGCTCCGCGTAGGCCTCCCCGTCCGCCTCGCTGTCGAAAACTTGCCCCAGCGTCTTCCGTCCGAACTCGCGCAGGCTGTCCTCCGGCCAGTGAATGAAGTGCGAGAAAGCCAGGTAGTTCAGCGCCCACGGCATGCAGCGCGGCGAAATTTCGCCGTGGATGGATACGCCCTCCAGCCCGGAGCGGTAGGCGCGCAGGCAGCCTTCCTTGATCGTGCTCACCACCATCTCGTAGCGGTCGCTCGTCCACTGGCTGCCCTGGTGTAGGAAGCCGGCGCTGCGCGGGCCCAGCGGCCGTAAGTCGCGCGGCCACTGCGGGATATCCAGCGCCGCCTCGGGCGCGCCATCATCCAGGTAGGCCAGCAGCGGCAGCGGGCGCATGGCCGGATCTTCCGCGTCACGTTGGCGCACCATGCCGGTCAGCGTCCACTGCGTGATCGCCCCCTCCGGCACGCGGTCGATGATCGCCGGGTGGCGGCAGAGCATGCTGCCGGTCAGGTAATCGACGGGCTTCGGGTCCTCCGGCAGGAACCCGGTGTAGGTCGCCCACGTCACCAGTCCGTCCATGCGGTCCTTCACTGCCTCCAAGGCCGGCAGGTAGCTCATCGCCTGCAGCCGGAAGAAATCCGGATCGTCCGCTGGCCATGCGGCTTTCTGCGCCTTGCATTTCGGGCAGTGGCAGACCATGAAGTCGCCGTTCTCCAGGTTAATGCCGCCGATGGCGAATTCTTTATACAGCCAGTCCAGCCCCTCCGCCAGCCAGTTCAGGAACTCCGGGCTGCTCGGGCAGGTGCTGTGCGGGTGGCGGTTGCCCTCCTCGTCCAGCATCGCCTCCTCCGGGTGTTCGCGCAGGAAGGTGTCGATGCAGTAGGGATGGTCGCCCTCGTAGTAGATGCCGCCGTAGTGCGTGGTGCCCACCCCCGGCATGATCGCCACCCCGCGCTCCGCCGCATAATCGGCCACCCGCTTCCCCGCCTCGATCCCACCGTGGCTGTCGCGCAGGAATCCCCAGATGAGGATCCCCTTCACCCCCAGTCCCGCCGAGAAATCCGTCAGCCGCCGGTAATCCTCCACAAAGGTCTCCGGCCGCTTCAGATACGGGTTCGCGCAGCCGAAGGTCACATTCCCCGGATCGTCCAGCACCCAGTTCGTGCTGTGATCCCACGTCCAGAAATACGACGCCGGCAGCGCCGGTGTTGGTCGATCGAGTTGCCAGATCATGAGAGACTCCCTCCCCAATTTCATGCTCTTATAATTAACCGCGAACGCTTAGGCCCTGAAAGGGCCATGGAATTTAGCCCAGGGTCGCAACCCTGGGGGAAGGTGAACGTCAAAAGGCTTTCCGCCCTGAAGGGGCGGCGGGAACTCTCAGCACCATCATTACGCCAAGACTTCACCGGTACTACCCCGGTGACTTCCCCAGTAGGCATGTGTGACTCTGGCTGCGACTCGGGCTGAGCCGAATCCAATCCTGTTCAATTGTTCTGCTGTGGCTATCCTTTCTCCTACTTCTGACAATGGCGTATTCCATCATGAGGCAAGAGTCCATTCTACTTGCCACCTCTATGCTTTTCTGAGTCAGGTATTGACAGATTGGCCATTACTATATATAGTAACATTACTAACGGTAGTAACGTTAGTAAACGAACCAGAAGGAGAACGAAAATGGAGAAAGTCCCTGTTCACCTGAAGCACAAACCGATTTTGGTGCTGAATGGTTATGAAGCCATCGATGGGAAGTATGCCGGTAACTCTGATGCCCAGGGATTGTCCCTCGGATGGGCGCAATGGAATGATCGTGGCATGGTTGATCTCTCAGCTAAAGTCTGGCGCTATACTGGAGAAAAGTGGTCCAGACAATCGGAGGAACTGCCGCTTCATCGCGTGCTTGACCTTTCAATCCTTATCGCGATTGCCGAGATGACCGGCCAGGGAAAAGTGACGACAAGTGTGAAAATCCAAGGAGAGGACGCCGACATCGAGATCAGCCCTGAGATAGGGCCGAACGATTTGGCATTGATGAAGAAATATCTGGATGGGAATAACGAGTATTTATCCGAGCGATTTGCCATACTCGCACAACTTTTAAGACAGCTCGGTTATTAAGGTAAACCCTTTTCACCTGCTATAATGGTCTCATCTGCATTCCGAAAAACCGGAGGCCTGCCATGCAACTGCGCGCGCTTGTGATCCTGGTTTCCCTGCTCACCTGTGTTCTGGCATTCGGCCAGACGATCGACCTGTCCGCCGGCAAGCCGGTGACGGCGACGAAGATCGGCGCATTGGCGTCCGGCGGGAAGCAGCGCTTCACCGTGCGCCTGCCGCGGGCGATGTCGCTGGAGGTGCGCGTGCCCTTCACCGAGGCGCCGTTCAACGGCACCCAGCTCAACGCGACGATCAACGGCCGCCGGCTGCTGCCCTACTTCGCTTTCGGCGGCGACCTGCGCTATGAGGCGGTGAAGGGTAAGCCGGGCATGCGGCCGCCTGTCGCCGTCATCGAGGGGCGCTGGGTCGTCCACGCCGGCTGGCTGCATGCGGGCAATAACGAATTGACCCTGTGGACCACCGGCGTGCAGCAGGACGCCGCCCTGTCCCGCCTGGGGCCGAAGCCGGCTATCCGCATCGCGAGCGTCCGCGTCGCCCCGCTGGACGGCGCGCAGCTCCCCGCCTATGCCAACTCGGTCTACTACGACTTCAACGTCTGGGCGCAGGGTTACCCGTGGGGCGATGAGCCGAACCGGCTGAATTTCGACCTGGCGCTGCTCGGCGTCATCAACGGTAAAGGCATGCCGTGCGTGGCCCCGCCGCTCGGTGCGCCGGAATCCTCCCTGTGGGCGGTCAAGCGCGCCTGTGAGGACAACGCACTCGGCTGGGGCATGACCCACCAGGAGTTTTACACCATCTGGGAATTCGCGAGCAAGCCGGACCTGTGGGCGAAGTTCGTCGATGTCGACAACAACCCGGAGACCACCGGCCCGATCCACGATCAGACGCTCTTTCCCAACGTGGTGCCGAAGGGCGCCGACATCGTGCTCTATGATCCGGCGAAATATGCCGCCACCCTGGAGCCGGCCATCCGCCTGCTGGCGCCGTATACCGATTTCTACAACTTCAAGTGCGAGCAGAACGGCCCGCGCGCCTACGGCTTCGGCACGGACGGCGAGCGCCTGAAAGAATACGGTATCCACGGCGACCTGTGGGCGCGCAATCATTACGAGGCGAATAAGCTGGCCCACGACCTGGTAAAAAAATACGATCCCGATGACGGCCGCGTGCAGGAGATGGCCCACTGGCGCCAGGGCATCCGCCCCGTGCTCTACGACACCGCGGTCAAGCGTGGGCAGCCGATGAGCGATCTGGTGGATATCCTGATGCTGCACTTCGACTTGCTGGAGGAATACGACCGCGGCCCCGACGGGCTATCCAATAAGGAAAACGCCTTCAACGAGCAGTATCCCTACCACGGCGACAACAGCCCGCGCGGCGGCAATGAAGGCCTGATCGGCAACCGCTTCCCGGAGAATGCCATCGATTTCAACCGCTACCGGCTCAGCCGCACGGAAGGGGACATGAAGCTCGGCGATCCGAAGGTCAACCGCTGGGGCAACGGCCAACCCTTCGATTATCGCGCCGGCTTCCGCGGCGACGAGATGATGTATAACTCGGAGAACGGCATCTGGAACACCGGCTACGCCGGTCCCTCGCCCTACCAGTTCCTGCACGGCTTTTTCAGCTACAGCCTGCTGCCCTCCGGCGCCTCCGAGCCGAGCGACCTGCGCATCACCCAGCGCACCGCGCTCACCGAAACGCATGACCTGCCCGTGCGCCAGTATGGCGAGTGGATCAACGGCGCCGGCGGCACCAAGCGCCTGCGCACCGTCGACCCGCTGTACGGCGACATGTTCGGCTGGACCGGCCAGGAATACTGCAACTTCGGCGACTACATCTCCATGGTCGGCCTCAAGGAGCCGCACCACCGCATGCAACCCTACGACGCCATGGGCCTGGTGCGCCGTACCTGCTACGCCTTCGTCACCACCGGCCCGGTGGTGCCCGCCGCGCTCAACCCGGGCTCCAGCGACCAGCTCTTCGTGAAGGCGCTGGTGCAGACATTCAATTACCAGCAGTATATCGGCCTGTATGCCGCCAATTTCACCGGTAAAGCGCAGAAGCTGGACGTGACATTGCCCATCGCCATTCCTGCCAACATGAAAATTCCTGCCGGTGGGAAAGCGATTACTCTCATCGACGGCATCGGGAGATTGGAGGGGCCGCTCGGTTCGCAAGCGCTCCTCTTCAACGATCGCGCGTGGGACTGGAACGCCTCCGCCAAACGGCTGCCCGTGCCCGCCGGCGGCCGTTACACGGCACAGATCCCCGCCCTCGGCGCCTGGCTGGTGCTCATTCCCGTCAATGCGGACATTATCGCCGCCATCTGCAACCTGCCGTCCGTACCCCGGTCGACTGCGCCTAATATTGACGAGGCTATCACTGACGGCCCGTTGACCTTGAAGTGGTCTGCGGAGGCCGGGCAAACGCGCTTCCAGGTCGAGGTGGCGTGTGAGGCCATCTTCCGCCCGCAGGACCGCGTTAAGCTGGCGGAGGTGACCGGTACCAGCTATACCCTGGACGTCCCGCTGGCAGAGCAATGGCGCTACTTCTGGCGCGTCTGCGCGGTGGATGCGCAGGGTCGCCGCGGGCTCTGGAGCCGTCCTCGTGCTTTCGTCTATCGCTGGCCGGAATATTCGAAAATCTATCAGCAGCAGGGATTACAGGAAATGATCGGCCATTTATCAAGCCCGGCGAAGCGCCAGGACGATACCGGCAACCTCGCCTGGCAGGGCGAAATCTGGGCCACCGGCGGTCACATGAACTCCCCCACCCGCGCCATCGACGACCAGGACTTCAGCTACTGGACCAACGGCATGAACGAGGACAACAACCGCTTCAACCTGCCCGCCGAGTGGTGCGTCATCTGGCCCAAGCCCACCACCGTGAGCTCGGTGAAGATTCACTGGTTCGAGGAGCTGCCCCCGCTGGAATTTACCCTCCAGATCGGCAACGACGGCAAAACCTGGACCGACCTGTATCACCAGGCGGAGAATATCGGCGCCACCACGGAGTTCACCCTCCCCCAGCCCACCGCCGCCCGCTACTTCCGCATCCTGATCACGCGCGCGAAGAGCGAGAACGGCGCCGTCGGCATCCGGGAGGTATTCCTGAAGTAATCACGCGGGGGCTGGGCTCCGTCCCGGCACCATCCCAGCAGGAGGCATCGTCATGCACGTTGAATTGCGCGAGCTCGCCCTCACCGACGGCCGGGAGATCTTCGACATGATCCAGGAGATCGGCCCCGGCGAGAACAATTTTCAGAACGGTGGGTATGGCATGGAATACGCCGACTTCCCCGCCTACCTGGCGCGCCACGTCAAATACGCGCGGGGCACCGACATCCCACCGCAGCACGTGCCGCAGACCATGTACTGGCTCTACGTCGACGGCAGCCCGGTCGGCATCGGCAAGCTGCGCCATTATTTGAACGACAACCTCCGCATCCGCGGCGGCCACATCGGCTACTCCATCCGCCCTTCCGCCCGCGGCAAGGGCTACGGCACCCTCATCCTGCGTGAGCTACTGAAACAGGCGGAAGCGAAAGGCATCCCTGAAGTGCTCATCACCTGCACCGAGACCAACACCCTCTCCCGCAGAGTGCTGGCTGCCAATTGCTGCGAACTGTTTGAGGTCAAGGATGACTATTGTTACTGGCGGAAGGTGCTCAACGGTTAATCCACTGAGGTAATTGCTAGTCCGCTGTCCAAATTCCAAACAGCCACTCCCGCCCGCCTGTAATATCGTGTAAAGGAATCCGATGGGAGGAGGGCTGCCGCTATCCGATCGCCGCTTGCGCATATCTTGATTGTCGGGGCATGTGCGGTCATCGTCATCGCCGGTCTGCGCGCGGGCAGGGAGATCGTCGCCCCCACGCTGCTGGCGCTGCTGGTGGCGGTATCGGTGCTGCCGTTAATTCACTGGCTGGAGCGCAAGAAATTACCCAACAGGGCCGCCATTCTCATCGTGGTGCTCGGTGGTTTTCTGATCGGCGCGGCGGTCATTATCTTTGTCTCCATCTCGTTCGGCAAGCTGGCCACGCACCTGCCGGCCTATGAGGCGGACTTCGCCTCGCACTCCGGCGTGCTGGCCGCCAGGCTGGAGCGGCTGGGGATATTGGTGCCGTCAACCGCCGGATTCTTCAATATCTCACGTTTCTTCGGTGTGCTCGAAGGGTTGCTGTCCGTTACTTTCAATGCGCTGGACTTTGCCTCCCTGAGTCTGCTGCTCTTCATCGTCTTCAGTATCGAGGCCGCTCACGTCTCGGGGCACGTCCGCCACCGGTTAGGACGTGAAAGCCGGGCGGAAGCCCGCTTCGTGACGCTGGGGGAAAGCATCTCCGGTTACTTCCGCGTGCGGTCCGTGAATAACCTCTTCATGGCGGTGGCGCTGACGATTCTGCTCCTGGCATTCCGCGTCGAGTATGCCGGATTATGGGGCGTGCTGGCCTTCTTTCTCGCCTTCATCCCCGGCATCGGGCTCACGCTGTCAGTGTTGCCGGCCGCCCTGCTGGCATGGATTCAGCACGGGTGGATTATCGCCTCGCTGGTCGTTGCCGGCGCCATTGTGATCAGCGTCCTCGGCGACAATGTGCTGACGCCGCGACTGGCCGGGAAAGCGCTGAATATGTCGCTGGCCACGATCTTCCTCGCCTTCATCTTCTGGGCCTGGGTTTTCGGCCTGCTGGGCGCCCTCATGTCGGTTCCCCTCACCGCCATCATCATGGTGGCGCTGGACAGCTACGACGAAACGCGCTGGGTGGCTAACCTGATGAGCGCGCGGGGCATCACGCCCTCCCCGGAAAAAGGCGTGACCGAAAAGATGGACGATGACAAAGCGTCCTCCGGTCCCGACGATCAGTAGCAGGCGGCCTGACCCGCGTGCTTCCCCACCCCATTCCTGCTACAATAGGCCCATGGATCCGCAGCAGCACTACGCACAATTCGACCTGCCCTTCTACCGCGACCACATCGCCCCCCTGCTGCCGCCGGTGGTGCTCGATTTCCACGCGCATACCTGGCTCAGCGCGCACTGGCGGGACGTGGCGTGGGAGACGGACGCGGCGGGCGGGAAATACATGGTCACCATCGCCGACTACGGCATCGAGGCGCTGCAGGCAGACGGACACACCATCTTCCCCGACCGGCCGTATCATGCCGTCTGCTTCGGCTACCCCACCCCGGTGGCGGACGTGCGGAAGACGAATGATTATTCCGCCGATGCCGGCAAGCAACCCAGCCGTTTCCCCCTGCTGCTCGCTGGCCGCGGGCTGGAGCCCATCGAGGAGATGGAGCGCCGCATCCGCGAGCAGGGCTTCTTCGGCTACAAGGTGCTGCTGCCCTGGCTGGGCGACGATTACGGCAGCGTGACCATCGAGGACATGCTCGGCGAGGCGGAGATGGAACTGGCGAATCGCCTGCGCCTGGTGGTGCTGCTGCATGTCCCCCGCTCCCGCCGGCTGGCGGATCCGGTGGTGAAGGATGGCGTGCGGAAATACGCGCTGGACTACCCGGACGCGCAGTTTGTGCTCGCTCACTGCGGCCGCTGCTATCTGCCGGACGAGATGGCGGAGGCCATCGGCGCCATCGCCGACCTGCCCAACGTCTGCCTGGATACCTCGATGGTGATGGACCCCACCGCCCTGCAGATCGCGCTGGAACACATCGACAGCGCGCGCCTGCTGTTCGCCACCGACTTCCCCGTCGCCGCCATGCGCGGCCGCCGTGTCTACGCCGCCGACCATTGGGTCGATCTCGTCCTCGACGGCTTCGGCTACGCCCCCAGCGCCTTCCGCGCCATTACCGGCGACATGCACGCCACCTTCATGGTCTACGAAATCATCCTCGCCCTCCGCCGCGCGACGGAACGCGCCGGCCTGCGACGTGAACAGCTCACCGCCATCTTCCACGAGAATGGTCTGCGCCTGCTCGCGACAGTCATGGATGGTGCGCAACTGCGAAGACACTCATAGTAACAACGGAACTCGCTTTAACAAAGATTGAAAAGATTATACAGATTGAAATGAAAAATCGTTGAATCATTTCAATCTGTATAATCTTTTCAATCTTTGATAAAGCGAGTCCCGTTGTTATTATAATCCGAGTACCCGCGCCGCCGTGTTATACCAGATCGCCTCCCGCAGTTCCGGCGCCAGCTCCAGCGCGTCCATCAGGCCGGTGTAACCGTCCACCATATCCGCGATCTCTGGCGACTCCACGTCGCTGCCGAAGACGATTTTCTCCCAGGCGTCACGGCCGTCGCGCGCGGCGTAATGGCCGGTGGAACGCCACCAGAGCAGCTCGCCCAGATAGGACGGCTTGCGGTATTTCAACAGCGAGCCGGACAGGTCGAAAAACAGGTTCATGTTCCACCGGCAGCACATCGCCGCCTCGTCACTCCACGGGTTGCCGAAGTGCGCGCCGATGGTGCGCAGCTCCGGGAAAGTGCGCGCGATGTGGTCCAGGTATACCGGCCGCATCTGGTTATTGTCCACGTCCGTCCACCCCCGCGAGTTGGAGACGATCCCCAGGTGGAACAGCGCCGGCATCCCCAGCTCCGCCGCCCGCGCGTAAATCGGGAAATATCCCGGATCGTTGTATGCCCGTCCCGGTGCGATGAATTTCAGGCCGGCAAAACCCGCGTCCCGCGCTCGCGTCACGTCGTCCGGCGTCATCGTCTCCGTCTCCGGGGCGAAAAAGGGAATAAACAGCTTGGGATACGCCCGCGCCGCCGCCAGCGCATTCGCGTTGCACCCCGGCCGGCGGTGCTCCGGCAATCCAAGCTGCACCGCCTTCACGATCCCCGCCCGCCGGCACGCCTCCACCCGCGCGTCCAGCTCGTCCGCGGTGGGTGGGTGTTGGTGCATATCGATGATCTCCGGCATGCCATCACCTCTCGAATGAATTCTCCTCTTCTATTTCAAGGGCTGCCGTCCATCCCCTGCTTCGTTTACAGAAAGGCGTCACTCCCCTACCCTGTTCATTCGTTTGCAGGAATCGGATAAGCGGTTGCGGAACTGGTTAATAGGAGTGAGTGAGGAACACATCGATGGCGCTGGACGTTTCGAAACATCCCGGCAGACTCCTGGATACACTCTGGCAGGAATGGGAGCATATTCAACCCCGCCGTGCCTGGGGCGGTCGCTGGTCGCTTGCCGGCTTCTCGTTTCAGGCAAGTATTTTCCTGCTGCGCTTCTTCCAACAGATCGAGGAGCGTAAAGAAGAACCCGGCCTCCTGGCCGAGATGGAATCCCTGTCCGATATCCTCTGCCCTAAAGGTGGCAAGCTCATACTCACCCAGGTGAAGCTGACCCTCCGGCGCGCTGAATTGATTTCCGCCATGCAGGAAGCCTTTCACCTCACCGATCTTTGCCATCGTGTGGCCCCTGATCTGCTGGAACACCTTCGTTTCCAGATCGCCTGCCGCCACCGCGAGAAAACGCTCCTCCCCACTGATCTCACCCAGGCCGACGTAATGCCTGCCGGCGATCTACAAATCTGGCAGGCCATGCTCGATTGCTTCGATCCAACAGCCCCAATTATTGTGGAAGCCGATCCCCTTGACCGCTTGCACTTGTTCCTCTGGAACGCCGGCCTCGAAAATCCTGCCGGCCTGCTGAAAACCTGCCAGGGGATGTTGCTGGGTGCTTTCAATACTCCCGAAAGGGTGCGGGAGGTTGGCCGTGACTTGGCTGATCTCTACCACTCAGCTCCCCGCCGCACGGGTTGGCGGTCGGTTGGTGACGTACTGACCCCGATTGATATTACCATCGACCAAAGCTCTGCCGACCGCGGAGTGCTCACCGGGCGGATACCGCAATTCGCTTACCTTCGCCGCGGCTACTTTCGTGAACGGCCGCAGATCATCACACAACTGCTGGCAAAGGTGCGGGGCTGGTTGGCACGCCTGGAGGCGGAGCGGGATCAACTGCGCGACCGCATCCCCGTGTTCTGGATTAGCGGCCGTTCCGGCGAAGGGAAATCGGTGCTCTTGCTGCAGGCGGTGGCTGCCCTGCTGACGGCGGACGCCGGTCTGCCCGTTGTCCATCTCGGCACTGGCATGGTGCCCCGCCTGCTTGAAGACTTACCGGAACGTGATCGTTGGCTCGCGGAAGGCAAGCGGGAAATTCTTGCCGTCGTCGATGATCTGTATAACCTGCAGGACCGCGACGGATGGGGAGACGCGGTGCGCCAAGCTAGTGACCATTTACAACGCCCGGTTGCCATTCTCACCTGCGGCCCCACCGAGCAGCTGGAAGATTTCCGTCATGAGCTCGGACGTTGCTTCGCCATCACGGACTTTACCGTGCCACTCCTCACCGCTGAGGAAGCCCGCGCCTTTTTCGACTGGTACCATACGCGCACCGGCAAGGAGCCAGATGCCGCTCTGTTGCGGATGGAGAACCCGATCCTCGTGCTCCTCATGTTCGAGCTGGCGCAGGGAATGGATATGGCGGACTTTGCGGACCGCTTTAAAGGACGATTAAAGCGCCTCGGTCTGTTCGACGCCGCTCGTGCCATTATCGCCGCCAATGCCCTCTACCTGCCCGCCCCCCTTGGCCTGGTCGAAACCCAGCACGCCCGTGACGCCCTCGCCCGCCTCTGCGAGGAAGACCAGCTCCACTTCGACATCACCCCGCCCGACCCCGGCGCCATCGAAGCGGGGGTCCGCCTCCTCCATCCCCACCTCGCTCGCCATCTCCTCCCCTGCTGGCTGCCACAACATACGTCCCCCCGGTACTGGGGTCGTGAGCTCGCCAAATCCCTTGCCTGCTGGCTCCGTGCCGGAGATAACCTGGCCGCCAAGAGGTTGATCGGACGTGTGCAGGCTGATCCCGTGAAAACCGATACCGGCAAAGCCCTGGCAAATTTGAGCACCGAAGACCGGCTGCACATGATCGGTGAATTCTACTACCAGCATAGCGTGGATGAAGGCGGTTTCCCTGCACTCAGTATTTTACACTGCTGGTTGGCGCTTCTTCGTAAGATACCTGCGCTTCATCTCCAACCGGATCCGGTCAGCTTTGCATTGGAGTCAATGCAAGATGAAGCACGGGCGACCATGCTGCGCGGCGAAGTGGCAACCCTGGTATGGCAAATCGCGAGTGACCGGCAGGATGAAGAGGCAGCGCGGATGATACAGATCGCGCAGCGCTTTTCCCATCAGTTTGCCTCGAATCCAGGTGTGGGATTTAGCCTGTCATATATTTATAACCATTACCGTGCTGATGATTCGATCAACCAATTTGTCATGGGTTGGTTATCAATTCATGGGAAAGTGCCTGAAACGTACCAGCTAATCGCTCAACTGGTGGCAGGGAATCCGACGAACGGGGAGGTGGCCACTCTGGCAAGAACCTGGCTGGAAAATAACCAAGACCACCCCCAGGCGTATCATGTTCTCGCTCCACTGGTGGCCGGTAATCCGACCAGCGAAGAGATGATCACTCTGGCACGGACTTGGCTGGAAGATAATAAAGACCACCCCCAGGCGTATCAGCTTATTGTCCCAATGGTAGTGGCTAATCCGACCAGCGAGGAGGTAGTCACTCTGGCACGGACTTGGCTGGCGAATAATAAAGCCCACCTCAAGGCATATCATGTTATCGCCCCACTGGTAAAAGGCAACCCGGCAGGCGAGGAGATAGTCACTCTGACACGGACTTGGTTGGAGGATAATAAAGACCACCCCCAGGCATATCTTGTTCTCGCTCCACTGGTGGCCGGTAATCCAACCAGCGAGGAGCCGGTCACTCTGGCACGGACCTGGTTGGAGAATAACAAAGATCACCCCCAGGCATATTATGTTATCGCCTCATTGGTGGCCGGTAATCCAACCAGCGAGGAGATGATCACTCTGGCACGGACGTGGCTGGAGAATAACAAAGACCACCTCCAGGCGTATCATGTTCTCGCCCCACTGGTGGCCGGTAATCCAACCAGCGAGGAGGTGGCCACTCTGGCAAGGGCCTGGCTGGAGAATAACCAAGACCACCCCCAGGCGTATTGGCTTATCGCTCCGTTGGTGAAGGGTAACCCGACAGGTGAGGAGGTAATCACTCTGACGAGGACCTGGCTGGAGAATAACAAAGACCACCTCCAGGCGTATCAGGTTATCGCCCCACTGGTGGCAGGTAATCCGACCAATGAAGAGGTGGTCACCCTGGCACGGGCATGGCTAGAGAAAAATCCGGATCACCCCCTGGCCTATTGGCTCATCACCCCGCTGGTGAAGGGTGACCCGAATAGCGAAGAGGTAGAGCGGCTTGCCTGGACTTGGTTGGATGAAAATTCGAATCATCCCCAAGTGCCACACTTGTTATCCGTCGTTATCGCACGATTATGTGGAGGTGAGAAGGCACTTCAGCGAGGTGAGGAATACTTATCCCGTCCGGCATGCCGTCAACCGCAACAGATTATTGCGGCGTTGATATCTGGCGGAAAAGCCGACCCACGTTATGTTCGACTGGCAATGACTCATTTGGATAAGTTGACTCAGCGTCACCGCAACTTCATTTTGGCCAGGCTTTCTACGTCTCTGGTATACAACCCCACGAACGCCTGCCGTTGCTTGGAGGAAATCGTTGAATACCGCAGCCGTAAGGCTTTGTATGTATCTTGCGCATTCGGGATGAAGAAGTGTTCCGACCAAATATCAACCTTCATTGAAGACGGCTTTCGCCAAATGACAACGTATCATCAGGGTCAGATTTTGTTGCGTGTTATTAACCTGCCCGTCGAATCTCCTAACCTCGATATTCTCATCGCCGAATGGCTTGATGCCAACTATCGCAATAGAGGTTATGGTAGTTTGCTTGCCACTCTCGGGCAATATCCCGACCGCTATCAGCGCATACAGGAACTCCGCGTGCTGCCGGAATGAGCAATACCACAACACACCACACCAGCGCGACTCCCCCACCCCCTTTGTGCCCCTTTACTACCTCGTTAACCTAGATTTAATCAGGGATCAAAGGGAGCGCTGATGATAATCGGGAATAACATTTGTAGTGCTGACTCAGGCAGGTTTCGCGCTGGTGCGGGACCGGACAACCCACGTTTTGCTCCATCGTTGAAGATGGTTCTCCCACCCCCCGGAGGTGACCATGCTGCAACGGCTCATCGTCAAGTGGGTCATTGGCAGTGGCATTCATGAGGCGGCGCAGGCCGGCGATCTGGCACGCGTGCGCGCGCTGTTGGCCGTTGAGCCGGAATTGGCGAAACGGCGCGACCCCCGGCATCCGCAAACGCCTCTACACCTGGCGGCGGTACAGGGCAACGTGCCCCTGGCCGAGTTGCTGCTGCTGCATGGCGCCGAGATCAACGCGGTTGATCCCGCCACCGGCCGTACCCCCCTGCACCTGGCCGCTCACCACGGACACCGGCAGATGATTCGCTTCCTGCTGTCGCGCGGCGCCAACCGGAGCACTATCGATCACGCAGGTCTGACGCCCCAGCGGGTGGCGGAACGGGCGCAAAAGCTGGCGGCTGCCGAGTTGCTGATGCAAGGCATGGATGAGCCCACGAAAGATTGACAGGCTTGGTTGAACGACAACCGTGCAACCATCGCGCGATGTCGTGCGACGATCTGGCGATGGTCGCACGCATCGATCAGTTGAGTAAAACCGGCAGCATCCACCCCCTCGCGCCAGATGAAGATATCCCGCTCACCTTCTCGCCAACAGCACGAAATTCAACCGTTCCGGCACCATCCTGCTCAACTGATATATGCCGAAAGGGATCAGAGAAACCGCCGGCCGCGGGGCCAGCTTGCATGGCGTAATACTCGGTCCGGACGGCGCGCGGCACCTGTCTTTCAAGGACGTGGTTGGCAGGTATATATTCGCTGCCGGAGGCCCTCGGCTATGACGGCGAAAGATGGACCATGAAAGGCATCTAAGGCCCGTGACGACTGTATACTGCCCCGCGTAGTGAACGCACAATGCGAATGAGCTGTTGCTGTGCGGAAGTGGTGCAAAAAGATACCCCACCCCATCGTCCGCGAAGTGATAATCCGTCGCGCGACAGCATCGCTCCTGGCACAGGCTTTCTTCTGCCCGGCGGACGGTAATTCAGGCAGGTAGCAGTACTGTCAGGCGCATGTCTCACGAAGTGCTGATGTGCCCGAAAAACCGATCGCTTCCCCACCCTGTCCTGACGGTTCCCTTCCCGAAAAATTGTCTCGCCGTATTGCCCGCAGCGGTCCGTTTTTCATTGAAGAATACCAATAGGTCTGCCTGCGGATTAGCGCCTCGCTACGGGGCGCTCAGGCGGAAATACGGTTTGTTCAGTTCGACAGAGATCGGTGGTGATATGTCGGCAGGAATACCGTCTCGCGACAGGAGTGCGACGGTACGCTCCATTTTATTGCGACCTCCCCCACCCCAGGCGGTACTTGCAGCGCGAGAACGCTTGAGCATGCGCCTTTCCCAACACAGGGATGCGACATCGTGCGCCTGGAACGCTCCGTATCACAGCAGATTCTCCCCCACCCCATCACCCCGGCCTTCTTGCTGTGCAGTAATGCGACGGTCGCGCGCCGAATCTTCTCAACAGCCATAGCCTTGGGCGGCTCATGATGACAGGTCGCACGACGGTGAATGCCGGTTACGAATCGTCGCATGCTGTGAAATTGTCTAGCAACATGGTAATATCGCTGCTCCGTACCGCGAAATGATCTGTTGCCATTGAACAGAGCGCAGGAATTTTCAAGCTGCTACCAAAAATAATGCCGGAGCATCGATTGGTTTTACCAGGGATGTTCGCAGTAACGTCACGGTAGAGTGCGCGAACTCAAAGCGATATTATCAGTAGCTCTCATAAAGATCAGGTAGTATAATGCTCGATAAAGTATGATTGGTTCTTGCGACAATCGCGCGATATGCATGCGAAGACGTAATGATGCCGTTTGAAATCTCCCTTTCCATCGAGCTGTCGCGGTACTATCGCACTCAATTTAGAGCGTGAAACCGATAGCATCTTGTGATGGTAGCACGACGTAGCGGTAACTGCATGTACCGCTACCTTCGTGCAACAGTAACAACGAATGGCAAGAAAACGATAATGAACGATCCCTGTACCGTCACAAGAGCGTAACGCGAATGGCTGGTGATGATACCGGGAAGTAACGACTTGGTTGTCGAGCCATGTTGGCGATGATCAAGTGCGGTAACGGCGTGGTACATCGCATGATGGTAGTGCGAACATCTTGCAGGCGGTATGAAGACAGTACTGATGATGTCTGACGACGGTAGCGCTAAAGTCTTGCGATAGTAATCACACTTCGCAATAAAATTTGTGATAGTGAATTAGCGCGAAACAGTGCGACTGATGGTTATCACAAAAAATCACCGCTAAAACAGCCATCATGACGGAGCGCGAAGATAGCGATAATTCGTAAGACGGTCGCAACACAGCAACCGCAATCTGTATGGACGGATAGTCAGGAGAAATACATCGCTGATAAAAATCGAACAGGGTGGGGGAGAGAGCGATAGAAAGCAAACTCTTCCTGGATACATCGCAAGAAAGTAAAGCGAATGTATGAGAAGCGAGCCTGAAATGATATGAGACGGCGCGTGACTGTCGTACGACAGTCATGCGATGACTGCAGGCCTCATGATTGCAGTCATGATCCGCGGCAGGTAAGGAAATCCTGCTTATCAAGCTGTGGAAATGGTGCGAAATGATGCAGTATGTCGCGCGACAGTCGTAGAATTACAGTAAACACCAACGAAAACGCTCTCTAGCCCATACGCCTCCCGCCTGGCCAACGCGGCGACCCTTGCACCTGGCAGCAGAAATCAGCGCGAGTCCGAATTATTTATAAAGGACCAGCAGCCGCATCATTAACGGGTGTGCGGGCAAGGTAGGGTGGGGGAGCCGCCTTCGGCCGGCTCGGTGACCGGCAGGCCGTCGAGCCGCTGATCGCGAAGCTGCAGGACCCCCGCGGCCGGCAGGATGCAATCGAGGCGCTGGGCAGCCTGCGCGACCCGCGCGCGGTGGCGCCGCTGCTGGAGATGGTCAAGGCCGGCACGCAGGCCGGCGCGGCGTTGGAGGCGCTGGGGCACATTGGCGACCCCATTGCCGGGGCGCCGCTCTACGCGTTGCACGACCAGGTGAAGGAGGAACAGCGCTATCAGTGGCAGCAGGCGCTGCGGGAGCTGCCGGACCTGCGGCTGGTCGAGCCGCTGCTGCTGCGTTTTGCCGAAGGCACGCACGAGGAATGCATGGAGAACGGCTTTGATGACCAGTGTATTGCCGCGCTCTACGTGCTGGTGAGGGTGGGGGAGCCCGCGATGCGGACCGTGCTCACCTGGCTGCGGGATGCGGACCCGCGGCGGCGGTTGGCCGCGGCGCGGGAGTTGATGGTGCTGCCCGACGCGCGGGCGGTGCCGGCACTCATCCCGCTGCTGCATGACGCGAATCACGACCTGCAACGGGCCGCTATCCTCGCACTGGGCAGCACGCGGCGGTGGAACCGCTGCTGGCCCTGCTGCCGGATGCCGACCTGCGCGGGTTCGCCCTGCAGGCGCTCTCCGTCATCGGCGACCGGCGGTCCAATACCGCCATGCTGGCGATGCTGCAGGACGAAAATGTCACCGTCCGCGCACACGCCGTGCTGGCCTTGCTCAACAGCGAAGATCCGGGTGGGGTGGGCAAAGCGCTGGAAGCCATCCCAGCCCTCGAGGTGGACATCAATGCGCAGATCACGGAGACGGTGCAGCGGGCCGGCCCACAGCTTGCGGATGGCCTGCTCGTCGCGCTGAACGGAGATGAGCAGACACGCAAAATGGCATTCACCATGCTTATCGTCATGGCGCTCGATCAGCACGGCGAACCGCTGCCGGCCATGCCGTTTGGGCTCGGTACCGCGGTCGAGCCGTTGCTCCGTTTTGCCGATGATCCTGTGGACCCGGTTCGCGTTAACGCGTTCACGTTGCTGGCGCTGGCGCGTGAGCCGCGCGCCCTGCCGGTCTTCCGCAACGCGCTGGCGGCTCCGGATGCTAAAAAACGTGGCCCTCTTCGGCCTTTCTCGTATCGGCGAGCCGGTGGAGGTGGTGCAGCGGGCGTCCGAGCTGCTGCAGGAGAAGGATCTCACCACGCGCTGGATGGCGCTGCTTGCGCTGGAGCGATTGGCGGAGCTGCCCCCCCCGCTGACCCGGAACGGCGTCGGGCGGCCGATCTGCTGCTGCCGATGCTGCAGGAACCGAACCTGTCAGTGCGCTCCCTGACGATCAATCGGCTGGGGTTGACGGGCGATCCGCGAGCGCTGAATGCCCTGCTGCCGGTGGCCAGGCTGCGCAACAGCGACCTTGCCTGCATGGCAATACGGGTGTTGGGGCAGTTCACCGATCCGCGCGCGACCGAGGCGCTCTGTCATGCCCTCCGCGTCAACCGCGGCAGAGAATTGATGCTGAACGCCCTGGCTTCCGCGCTGGCAGATTCCGCCGATCCGCAGGCGCACGAGGCATTGCTGACCGTGATCGACGACCCCGCGCTGCCTTCGGAAGAGAACGCTCTGAACGCGCTGATCCCCGCCGGTCACCCCCGCATAGTCGAGCAGATAATCACCTGGCTGTCGCCGGAATACGATGCCGGCGACAATCGGCTGGGTGCTGATGACTATGTCGGGCTCATCACCGCGCTGGGGAAGACCGGCGACCCGAGCGCGGTGGAGCCACTGGTCGCGCAGTTGACGGCGCAGGAGCTGCGGCGGCGGCCGGCGGCGGCGCGATCGCTGGGGCGCCTGCAGGACCCGCGGGCGGTGCCGGCGCTGATCGCGGCGCTACAGGACCCTTCCCGCACATTCGAAGACTCAGATGAAGACGTCGCCACCCGCAGGGACGCCGCCCTTGCGCTGGGGGACATCGGCGATGCCCGCGCGGTGGAACCGCTGATCGCCATGCTGGAGATCGGCGACATGGATGCCCGCGGCGCCGCGGCCCAATCCCTCGGCCGGTTGAAAGATGCCCGCGCGGTGGCCCCGCTGATCCAGGCCCTGGACCGCCTCTCGGGCAGTGCCTACCGGGCAGCCTGCACGTCGTTGCAGCAGTTGACCGGCCACGATTTCGGCGACGATGCGGCGCGATGGCAGGCGTGGACTGCTGAACATGCTCCTCTTTAAGATCATCGACCTGTGCGGCATGGCCTGCATCACCCTCGTCCGGCTGCCGGCGTGGGCGGGGTGGGGGGGCTTGCCGGCCTTTGCCCTCATGTATTCCCTCCGCACGCCGCGCGAGTCTGGCCGCGGTTTCGCCGTCATGATCGCTGATTGCGCGCCAACGGCACACTGCGACGGTTGCACGTGCTCGCTCGATTCTCGGCAAATCCGGCGGAAGATATAGACAGGAGACCGGCAGGCGCACAGGCGGCGCTGCGCTGGTAGCCGCCCCCTGGTGTGCTTTCCCTGTCGGGAAAGGAAAGCGCCCCTCAACGGCGAATCATGCGTGCAAATGCCGACCCGCGGCCGTTTCAGGAAGGATGCCGGGATGACCACCACGCATGTGAAAACCTGCCCGTATTGCCAGTCGCCCATCGAGCCCCAGGCCGACACGGTGGTCTGCCCGCTCTGCGGCATTCCGCACCATCGGGAATGCTGGGAAGAGAACAGGCGCTGCACCACCTACGGCTGCCGCGGCACGCGAATCGACGACGAGCCCGACGGGGACATCGCGCTGCCGATCATCGAGATGGATGTCGGGCCAATCCTGGCGGAGGTCCCGTCGCACGAACTCCCCGCCGAATGCCCCGCCAAGCTGCGCCGCTGGAACTGGGGGGCGTTCGTCCTCACCCCGTGGTGGACCTTCACCATGCGCCAAGCGTTCTGGTTCGTGCTCGCCTTGCTGCCCGGCATCGGCATCGTCGCGGCCTGCTATCTGGCGCTCAACGGCAATGAGCTCGCCTGGAAATCGCGCCACTGGGCGAGCGCCGATCACTTCGCCGACACCCAGCGCATCTGGAATTTCTGTGGCATCGTGCTCTTCATCTTGGAGTTGATCGGGGTCGTGCTGCTCCTGCTGCCGGCGGCCGGGTAACCGCGGCATGACACATGGCGCCGGCGCCGCCGGCAGGATTCCCTCGCATCTGGGCGACCCCCGGATGCAACAGACCGCGATGACATGTTATACTATCTCTATGATGCCTATCGCCCCAACCGCATCGACTGACACCGGCATGCCGCTTCCGCACGCCGGCGACTGGTTCACCGGCAACGCCTTTCACCGGCTGGGGTTGCCCGGGGATGCCACGGCGCGCCAAATCGCGGAGGCCGCCGCCGCCCTCCAGGCCTCGGTGCAGGCCGGCAAGCTCCCCGCGTCCCCCTGGGATGGCTACTGGGCCGCGCCGCCCTGCCGCACCGCCTTTGCCATCAGCGAGGCGGCCGCCCTCCTGGGCAAGCCGGTGGATCGCCTCCTGCACCGGCTCTTCTGGTTCCAGCAGGGCTGTGATGTGCTGCGCCAGTTATCGCCGGCGTCGCTGCCGATCATTGCCAGCGATTGGGCGCACGCCGCCGACCCGCGCCGCATGCACGACGGCGCGCTCCTCTGCCTCATCCGCGCGCAAACGTGGGACCCGGCCCTGCGCTATGAGCTCCGCTGGATGCAAGCGCTGGAGTACTGGCAGCGGCTGCTGGCGTCCGATAGCTACTGGGATTTCTTCATGGCCATTGAAACGCAGGGGGATTATCAGCCCTGTGCCGACCCGTCAATGCTGCGGGAGCTCCGCCTGCGCGCCATGGACTTCATCCTGGATGGCCTGGTGAACACGATTGAGCGCGCGCATGCCGTCAATGATCGCGCCCTCTTCGAGCGCGGCCGCCGCATCGTTCGCAAATTCACCCTCTCCACCGACCACCGCGCGCGCATCGACGGAAAAGCGGGATAAAGCCCGAAGAGCTGACCGTCAACAACGGGTGCAGCAGACCGGTCCGCCGTAGCCGTACGCGGAAAGAGGGTAGGGGAGTGCGCCACCTCTGGCAAGGAAGGACGCGCAACCCCTGGGACAGGTCAGCCCACCACCTCCCCCCCGCCGGCAGGACGCCGGCGCCTCGATCGCAGGAAGCGGTGCCCGCACTGTTTTGCGGGGAGGAAAACCGCGATGAATGTCAAAGAAAGCAGAAGCCTTGTTGAGAGGAGACACGCATCGATGCCCAGGAAAAAAGTGATGGTGATCATCATGGCGGCGCTGGTAGCGGCAGGCGGATGCCTGCTGGCCATCTCCATGGCGCTGGCCGGCGATCCGGTGCGCGCCATCCGGGTGAACGGCGTCACGTACGTGCCCGTCCGTTTCGTCTCCGAATCGTTGGGGGCAACCGTGGCGTGGGATGAACGCACCCAGCAAGTGACCATCACCGATCCACAAACGGGAAAGGAGATCGTCCTGGCCGTTGGCAACCGCCCGGCGGTCGATCCCGTCCCGCCATCCCCACGTCCGCGTGTCTACCTGAACAGCCTCAACCCCACTTCCGCGGAAGGCTATGATTCCGGAGACGTCGTCCTCGCGGGCATTCCATATGCCCGCAGCCTGCAGAGAACGATTGATTTCCATGACGATAACGAGCATGCGTTTGTGGTGACCTACGCCCTGTCCAAACGGTATGCCCGCTTCAAGGCGACGGTCTGCGTCTGCGATGACGATGATCTCGGCGAAGGGAAGCTCAAATATATCGTTGCCGATGCCACCACCCGCGAAAAGCTCTTCGTGTCCCCGTATCTGCAGCGTCGCAGCCCACCCGCCACCATCGACATCGATGTCTCAAAAGTAAACAGCCTGCTGCTGGAAGTGCAATGCGACCCCACGTCGGTGAGAGACGATTACGATGATGCGATACACTTTGCCTGGGGTGATCCGGTGCTGGAAGGCAAGTAGCGTGATGAACCACCTGCGTGGTGCATGCCGAAAATCGGTCCTCCCGCATGATACGGCAGCCTGAAAGGCTGCAATTCGCTAGCCCAGGGTGGGGGAGGCAAACCCACCAACTTCCCCCCGCCGGCTGGACGCCACCGCACTCCATAGCGGGCTGTTGGTCACGACGGAAGTTGGAATAAAGCGTGATACGGTAATTCGGGGGTAGGGCAAATCAGCCTGAAGGGCTGAAATCCCATAGCCAAGGGGTGAAGCGAAAGTTTACCCCGATGAAGTCGGGGCGCAACCCCTCTTCCCCGAGGACGGCCTCACCCGCCGCCCCGCCTTCAAACTCACCGCCCTGGCCGATCCACAGCACCTGCGGCAGTTCCTGCAAGTCTTCGACTGGACCGTAGCGCTGATCCGCCAGGAACCGGCGGAATAAATCCATCCGGCTGTACCTCCGGCATGACCAGCCGGGGATTGGCGGCGCGGGGCTACGGGGTATGCTCGAGATATGTGCGGTCGATTTTTCTTTTTCGGCGATGGGAGTGGGGGAGAGCGGGTGCTGCCGGGGGTGGACATCCCGGCGGGCCTGCCCCCGCGCTACAACATCGCGCCCGGGCAACTGGTGGCGGTGGTGCCGAACACCCCCGGGCGACAACTCGATTTCTTCCAGTGGGGCCTGGTGCCGTCCTGGGCGAAGGACACCGCCATCGCCCACCGCCTCATCAACGCCCGCGCCGAGACGCTGGCGGACAAGCCCACCTTCCGCGCCGCCCTCCGCCGCCGCCGCTGCCTCATTCCCGCCGACGGGTTTTACGAGTGGTACCACCCCGCCGGCCAGCCCGGCAAAACCCCGCTCGCCTTCCAACTCGCCTCCCGCCGCCCCTTCGCCTTCGCCGGCCTCTGGGACGTCTGGCTCGCCCCGGACGGCTCGGAGCTCTACACCTGCACCATCATCACCACCGCCGCCGACCCCTTCATCGCCCCCTTCCACGCCCGCATGCCCGTCATCCTCGACCCCGCCCACTACGCCGCCTGGCTCGACCCGCGGGAGCAATCCCCCGCCGCCCTGCTCCCGCTGCTGCAACCCTCCGCCCGCCTGATCGCCTTCCCCGTCTCCCCGCTGGTCAACAACGCCCGCCTTGATGCTCCCGCCTGCGTCGAACCCACCGGCCCGGAGATCACCCCCGGCCCGGACGATCAGCCTGAAGGTCGGTAATGCCGAAGCCCTTTTTCGGAGTGCGGTGGCTAGACACCGCTTTCACTCTGCGTAAGGTGAGCGGAATAGGATGACGGTGGCCCTCTTGAGCCGGTCACGATCACAGATGCATAGCCCCGGCGTGATGCCCCGGCGACTGCCTTCCGCACAATGAAAGCGGTGTCCAGCCACCGCACTCCATAGCGGGCTGTCCGTCAGGACGGAAGGGGGAAGAAATAGTCACACGGGTAATAATCCCTCAAACCCGTCGAGAACCGGATAATCCCGAAGGGATGCCAGTCAATAGCCAGGGGTGCAGCGAAAGTTTACCCCGATGAAGTCGGGGCGGAATCCCTGGGATAGGTCAGCCTACCAACTCCCCCTTGCCGGCAGGACCGCGACGCCCCCGTCGGCAGAACGCCGGCGTCCGGCGTTGGATTCCTTACGCGGCTTCTAAATCTAACGCCGTTTGCTCATGATCGCGGACAAGACGCTTCCCCGCGTCGCCGGTCAGCGAATAGCCAATTGGGAAATCGAAGGGTTTGTCCTCGTGCAATAGCTCGTGGATGGTGCGGATTTGCAACAGGGGAATCTTGCGCCCGCTGGGCGCGGTGTAATAGCCCAACTCTTCCGCCTCCTGGTACATGCCCCTGGATGGCGTTTCCAGGCAGATGAAGAAACCGAATGCCGCCTTCTCCCGCCCAATGACATGGGCAAAGTCGCGGATCATCGACAGAGTAAGTTGGCCGCCTTTCACCTGGCAGACGGCATATTGCAATTCTTTATCCAGCCCATGAAAATAGATCTTGCCGTCGATGCCCCGGTCCCCGCCTTTCCGCTCCTGTGGTAACCCATGCACCAGGCCCACCGCCCAGATTTCGAATTGTTTCGCATCACGGTGAAAAAGGTCGCGCGCCGCCGCCACGTCCTTCGGGTCGCCCATGACCAGGTAGTCCTTGTTGCGTTGCAGGCCAAAGCTGCGATGCAGCCGGCTGATGATCAGGTCCACGGCGATGAAGGTAATATCGATGCCGACCCACTGCCGTCCGAGCTTTTCTGCGGCTTCGACGGCGGTGCCGCAGCCGCAGAAGGGATCGAGCACCACATCGCCGGGGTTGGATGAGGCGTTGATGATGCGCTCAAGGAGGGTGAGAGGTTTTTGCGTGGGATAACCTAAGCGCTCTAACGATTGGCCTTGGAGCATTGGAATATCAAGCCACAGATCAGACTGAAGCACTCCAGGCAATTCATCAAGATAAACTTTCCGACGTATACGTCCATCTGGTTTACTGGGGAAAATGAGCTTTCCTTCTCGATCCAATTCTTCCATCGTATTGTAGGAATACTTCCATCCATTTGCTGGTGGCTTGTATCCCCTATATTCATACGTCAGATTTGGTCGAGGATTCGGACTCACAATGCTGACTGATTGGTAACGTCGGCCATTAGAATCCATGTATCGGAATGTCTTTTCAACGGAATCTTTGGAGTGTTCTCCATATACAGGCTTAAAAGTTGCTTCCGAGGATTTAACATAGAAAAGCAGGATATCGTGAATATCGGGATACTTCCGTTTTGCGTCCCCGTGTGCAAAAGACCGTTTCCAGATCACCTCGTTGCGAAAAGACGCTGGACCGAAGATCACATCTAAAATGATCTTCAGGTAGTGACTCGCTACAGGATCACAGTGTAGATATAGGCTCCCGGTCGACTTCAGCACCCTATATAGTTGTAGTAGCCTTGGTGCCATCATCACCAGGTAAGCCATCATCTCCGAGTTGCCGAGGATGCGGTGTAGGGAGGTCATGAGATCGAACAGCCGCGCGTTGGCCATGTCGTCGAAAAACTCGTCGTACCGGGCTTTCGACCATTGCCAGGTATCGGTAAAGGCCGTAATCTGCGCCTGGTTCTCGTCCTTCGTTGCTTGCTTGAAGAGGACATTATAATCGCGAGCAGAGTTGAACGGCGGATCCAGGTAGATCAAGTCAACGGATGCATCAGCAATATGCCGGCGCAGGACGTCCAGGTTGTCCCCATAGTAGAGGATATTTCCTGCCATGTCCTACTCTCCTGCTTAAGGTTCAAGGCAGGTATTATTCGAAAGGCTGCAACTTACATTGTGCAATCTCCCGTCACCATTATCGATTTATCAAACAATGTTGCAGGTTGCTCACAAACCACAAGACAGGGACGATCGTCCCTGTCTTGTGCAATGTTGTGTTGCGCGGGTGGGCTAATCCCTTGTTCGGGTTCGCTTTCCACACATCGCTTTCCGATAATCCTGTTCTGCGTTCAAGTCGGTAAAGTGAAAGATACCCCGAATCACACCGAGCAGGTTACGCATCCCCTTTGTAGTCACGCGCCGCACGATATAGCTGCCTTTTACGGAATACAGGCCAAGTTTGCCAGTGGTGGCCTCATCGCCATTCCGCAGCGGGTGTACCCATAGATAGGCTGGCTTGTCTGCATTGAAAGTGACGCCTAGATCGGGGGCTTGATTCGCCGGAGTCACTATCAAGAAGAAATCGTATAGCAGGGGATTAGCCTCCAGAGTGATTTCGTGCAGGCGACGCCTGAATTGCTCGTGAAAGTCGTCTTGCTTGTAGCTCTGACCGGCTTGCTCGTTTCTGGTTGTAATGCTTGTGCTCATACTTTAACTCCTTCGTGTTGTCGGCGAGTACGCTTGCCCACCGCAAAGGTAGTTTACTGCATGAGAATTACTCGGGACACTTTATCGGAGTGCGGCGGCTCGACACCGCTTTCACTCTGCGTAAGGTGAGCGGGAGAGGATGACGGAGGGCCTGTTGAGCCGGTGATGGTGACGGGGGGATAGGCCCGGCGTGATGCGCTGGCGGGAGCCTTACGCACAATGAAAGCGGTGTCCAGCCACCGCACTCCATAGAGGGCTGTTTGTCTCAACGGATGTTGGAATACATAGTGACACGGGTAACTGTTTCTCACCCCCCAATTGTCCCTGTCTTGTTTACGGTTTCTAACCTTTTCTCCCCAACGAAACAGAAGTTTGTTTAGTAAAAGTATAAAATACCTGGCACTTATCCACAAATTAACAAAAGCGCTGTAATTGATATAGCGCTAACTCAACTGATCCAGTATAATACCACCTCAGGAGGTTTAGAATCTCGGCGTAATATAAAATCGGTTAACTTACCCATCGTTGTGAGAACGAGCGGTGCTTAAGTGATTCCGTTTCCTTTTATCACTCACGGTAACGATCGCAGTATACGTCTTGGACCTAACTAAATACGGGTAAAAGGGGCAGTAAGATGGATGGCGCAGCAGTCGTCACAATTATTGCTGCAGTTATCGCAGCAGTGGCAGCAAAGATCGTCGATAAGGCGTGGCCGACTGACCGAAGGATTAACCGTATCCTCCGGCGACGATGTCTACTGTTCTTACGACGTACAATTCTGTATAGCGTTATTCTCTTCGGAATCATATTGATCCTCAGTGATTCGGTGAGAGCTTCATTCCTTCACTTAGTGTCCTTCGGTTACTGGTCAAAACCAAAGGTGGAACGCATACAACCCCCAATCGTTCAAGGCAAGCTTTCGGTGCTGAATTTCAACGATCCGATAGTCGCGACGATTGACAATACCAATGCCTCGACACTGCGAAGACTCATTGATGGCCGGTTATATCGTCCGGATGCCCCATGCTTCAGTATAAATGACTCCAACCTGACTATCCGGCCTCCGGCAGGCTATTGGTTGCCCGGCAAGCATCTCATCCAATTCCGCAAAGGGAAAGAAGAAGTATGCGATGAGATATGCTTCTTTG
>Ga0172369_10000020_pt1 | contig 220212 bp, 225 predicted proteins | sample LakKiv25m_FD_114539 | JGI IMG/M metagenome (GOLD analysis project Ga0172369, IMG submission 114539) | Freshwater microbial communities from Kabuno Bay, South-Kivu, Congo - kab_022012_11.25m | ecosystem: Environmental > Aquatic > Freshwater > Lake | place: Democratic Republic of the Congo... | reverse complement strand
TGGTAAAGGAGATGTACGCCGCATTATCTTCACTGGCAATCGCGATATTTGGCCGCGCAGATGGGGTGGTGGGTGAGACGATTCGCATCGAAGGCCAGCCCTTCCGTGTGATTGGCGTCCTGGTTGCGAAAGGCGGCGGTGCATTTGGCAGTGAAGATAATGCGGCGTACATCTCCTTTACCACTGCGCAAGCGCGCCTGATCAAACGAAGTTCACGTGACCAAATAGACGTGCTGTACGTGCAAGCGATCACTGCGGAGGCAGTGCCTCAAGTGGTGGATGAGGTCTCGAATATCCTGCGTCAACGTCATGACACGCCGATTGGTGCGGATGACTTTACCATATACACGCAGCAGGACTTCCTCTCCACGCTTGAAACCATCACAGGCGTTCTTACAATTTTCCTCGGCGGTATTGCAGGCATCTCCCTGCTTGTCGGCGGGATTGGCATTATGAATATCATGCTGGTATCTGTCACCGAGCGCATGCGCGAGATCGGTTTGCGCAAGGCCCTGGGCGCCCGCAAGCGCGATATCCTGCTCCAGTTCCTCACCGAGTCTTCTCTGCTCAGTTTGATTGGCGGCATCATCGGCATTATGTTTGGCTGGCTGATCGCCTTTGTAGTTGGACAGGTGGCCACGGCAACGGGCAATAACTTTACCCCCATTGTAGGTACAGATGCGATTTTGCTTTCAACCAGCTTTTCAGCGATCATTGGCTTGTTCTTTGGCATTTACCCTGCCAGCCGCGCCGCGAATTTAGAGCCGGTTGAAGCCTTGCGTTACGAGTAAATATGTCAACATTCAGGCAATCGTTATTTCTCCTACTCATCGCTGTCTTCACTCAGGGATGCGTGCGGGCAGGGTTGGATGCGCCACTTGTAGCCACTGCAGGGGATGTTGAGCCAACTCAAACTGAGGCTCTGGCTTTAGCGACTGCAACGCCTCTCCCTTCCCCGACAATTGTTCCCACCCTAACGGAAATTATTCCAACGCCTCTGTCAAAGATTAGGATAACAGCAGTGAAAGGGAATCTTTTCATCCGCCGCGGACCGGGTTTGGAATACAACGCGATTGGCGTTTTATACAAGGATACAAGCACGGAAGCGATCGCGCGGGACGTACTCTCAAATTGGGTACAGGTGCTCATTCCGAATTCCGAAAAAACAGGCTGGGTCTCCATTCAAACGGAGCATTCTAAGATCGAGGGTGACTTGAACAATGTGCCGGATTTCACCTTCACAGATTGGCCGGTGCCCGCTTACATCAAAAATTGCACCGAGCATGATATGTTCATCACGCCCGGAGATATTTACCTGCCTAATTTATATTCCAATGCTGAATATAAAAACGAAGTGCAAGTCAACCCCGGCAGTTACACCGCATTTGACATGATCGTCCCCGGCGAGCCTGTCGCTCAAAAGTTTGAACTTAGTGAAGGAATGGAAGCATATATTACCTTGAATGGTTTGGGTGAAAAACATAAGTGCCCGTAGGGTAAAGTGCCCTTAGGGTAAAGTGTCCGTGAACTATACGCCTGATTTGTTTTGCCCGCATGCCTTTCAAAAGTGGGATGCCAAACCGTCCGCTCTTACGATAAAATTATGCCAGGCGTCCATGCCAAAGCGGATGCAATGCCGGAGAAAACAGAGTCAGGTATCCGTTGAGCTCGAATCGTTCCTTGTGTAAGATTAAAAATTCGATTTCATGTAAATCCAAAACTTGCGTGTATCCATTAGGAGATCGTTATGTCTGAAAAACTGAATCAACTTAAGGAAATCCTTGGCGAGGTTTCCGATTTGAATCATGCGGCGAGCGTGCTGGGTTGGGATGAACAGGTGAACATGCCGCCAGGCGGGAGTGAAGCCCGTGGACGGCAGCTTGCCACCCTGGGCAAGATATCCCATGAAAAATCCACCTCTCAGGAAGTTGGAAAGCTGCTCGATGATCTTAAGAGTGAATTTGCCGGCTCCGATTCAGATGATGCGGCGCTGATCCGGGTTGCGGCGCGCAATTATGACAAGACCATGCGCGTGCCTGCCTCGTTTGTGGCAGAGCAGGCCATGGTTTCATCGAAGGCCTTTGAAGCCTGGGTGGAGGCTAAATCCAAATCCGATTTTTCCATCTTCCAGCCCCATCTTGAAAAAGTGGTGGAATTGGTGAAGAAATATGTTTCCTTCTTTCCGCCCGCGGATCATCCTTATGATATTTTACTGGATGACTTCGAACCCGGCTTGAAGACTGCTGAAGTGCAGGAGATATTCGGTAACCTGCGCCCGAAACAGGTTGCGCTGATCAATGCGATTAAATCATCCAAACAGATAAAGGACGATTTCCTGCACAAAAAATATAACGAAAAGAAGCTCTGGGATTTTAGTGAAAAGATCATTGGCAAATTCGGTTACGATTTCAGCCGCGGCAGACAGGACAAAGCTCCGCACCCGTTTGAAACTTCTTTCAGTGTGAACGATGTCCGCATCACAAACCGCTTTGAAGCAGACAAGCCGCTGGCGACACTTTTCAGCGCCATGCATGAGTCTGGCCATGCCATGTATGAGCAGGGCATCCGCCCGGACTTTGAGCGTACGCCTCTCGAAAACGGCACATCCCTTGCGGTGCATGAATCGCAATCCCGCATGTGGGAGAATCTTGTCGGCCGCTCGCTTCCGTTTTGCGAGCATTTCTTCCCTGAATTGAAAAAAGCCTTCCCCGCGCAGTTGGACGGCGTAACCGCGAAATCATTTTACAAAGGCATCAATAAAGTTGAGCCTTCGTTCATCCGCGTTAATGCGGATGAAGCAACCTATAACCTGCACATCATGCTCCGCCTTGAAATTGAAATCGGCATGGCGGAAGGCAGCATCCCCGTCAAGGACCTGCCTGAAATTTGGAACACAAAAATGCGGGAGTATCTGGGCATTACGCCGCCCAATGATGCAAAAGGTGTTTTGCAGGATGTCCACTGGTCGGGCGGCATGGTCGGTTACTTCTCCACGTATGCGCTGGGCAATATTATCTCCGCGCAATTATGGGAGACGATCCACAAAGATACCCCTGATCTGGATGACCAGATCCGTAAAGGCAAGTTCGATCAACTGCTCGGCTGGCTCCGCGAAAAGATTCACGTTCATGGCCATAAGTTCGATCCCCAGGATCTGGTACAAAAGGTAACCGGTGAAAAAATCGACTCCGCTGCTTATGTTCGCTATCTGACAGGAAAGTATGGCGACATTTACGGGCTGTAATTTGGATGAACCCATCGAGACGTCCTTGCAAGCAGGACGTCTCTTCTAATTAACTATGATGCATAAAACGATGCTCCTCGCCTCATTGCTTGGAATATTATCTGCCTGCTCGCAAATTGCAGGATCAACACCCACGCCTTTACCTCCCAATTACCTCTCAACAGTGGTTGTGCTCACAGGTCAGGCCGCTTTTGCCACAGCGGATGCATTAACCCCGACTGCCCTGCCCACTGAAACACCCGTGTCCATAGAATTTCCCGACCCCTTAACCGAGATTCCCAGCTCAACGTCTACAATTGAGGTGGGCTTCACGGATTTTGCTCAAATCCGTTTTATAACTCCGGGCCCAGTCTCCAGCGTAGTTTCCCCGATCAATTTACAGACCATGCTCGTCTCCGGTGAAAGCGAGGTCGTGCAAGTGGACTTATTGGGCGAAGACGGTCGTGTCTTGCAACGCGATCTTGAAAAAGTAACTCGCAATGTAAGAGGCATCTTCCGCAGGTTCGACCTGAAATTTGAAATCCGAGCCGTGACGGAAGCAGGTTATATCCGCATCAGCAGCAAGGATGATTTTGGGCGAATTCAGGCTTTGAATACCATGCCTGTGCTTTTATATTCCATCGGCAGTGCTCAGATCAACCCGCCCGGTAATATGATCTACGAAAGAGTAATGGTGGAAGGGATTAAGGAGAAAGCCAATTTTTATGCAGGCGAGGTAGGCCTCAAAGGCCGCATCTGGCCTTTCAACGACCAGCCCATGATTGTTGAATTGATCCTGCCAGACGGCAGATCGATTTCCACGCGTGTGTTGACCTTTGCTGGAATCGAGGCTCAATCCTTTGAGACCACACTTCCATATAAAGTGACCGAACCCACTTCTGCACGTCTGACCTTTCGGCAGGACAACCCGCTCTTAAGTGTCACGGACCCCGAGTTGATGAAATATATTTATCTCTATAGTATTGAAGTTATGCTGAACCCATAATTCGGCTTGCCAAAACGAATCGCAATGGTATAATTCGCAGGCTTTCCAAAGCTATCGGGGTGTGGCTCAGACCGGTAGAGCGCACGGTTCGGGTCCGTGAGGTCGAGAGTTCAAATCTCTCCACCCCGACAGACAAAAGCAAGTGAGACTCCCAACCCGAGGGAGTCTTTTTTTTTCTAGGTGAAAGTTTCCCCTTACACGGGACTGTGCAAACCCCTCACCTCGATGGGCAAAAAATAAGGCGAGCCTCTGAGCTTAACCCGATAAAGTAGACATGGAAAATGTCCATATCCAGTAGACTAGGAAGAAGAGGAACAGGATCATGGACGAAAAGAAACCGCATTATCGGAAGTACACGGAAGAATTCAAATTGGAAGCCCTGGAATTTCTCAAAAGCAGCGGAAAAATCTCACAGCAGATCGAACGTGATTTGGGGGTTACACCCGGATTGCTGGTGAAGTGGCGAGATCGGTATCAAGTGATCGCAAAAGAGACAGAACAGGCGCACTTGGAATTGAGCGATATGGAAGCGGCTGAGCGTTAAATCAAGCGACTGCAGCGGCGGCTGGCAGAAGTGGAAGAAGAGCGTGAAATTCTAAAAAAACAATCAACATTTTTTCCCGGAAAAGCGAAGGAGATACCAGTTCATTCGCGAGGATCTGCATGAATTTAGTGCCCAGAGCATGTGTCAAGTATTGGATGTAAGACGGAGTAGCTATTATGCCTGGGAAGCCGTCAAGAAGGCGCTGTCGAAGATGGTATCCTGCCACCACCTAACGACAACCTGGAGTGATCCCAGCGCCAAACCGGTTAGACCAGGATTTCTCTGCCGCGTTGGTGAATACGAAGTGGGTGAGTGTTTTTACATATATTGATACTGCCCGAAGGCTGGTTGTATCTAGTGGTTGTTCCGGATCTGATCTCGCGCAAAGTTGTGGGCTGGGCAATGACAGAACAAATGGACACCACCCTGGTGGAAAATGCCTTGCACATGGCCGTACAAGCACGCCAACCCATTGTCCATTTACTGCACCATTCGGATCAGGGCAGTCAATATACCAGCGTGGTTTACCAAGACCGATTGGCAGAAGTAAAGATCCAGACCAGCATGAGCCGGGTTGGGAATTGCTATGACATTGCGTGGCTGAAAGCTTCTTCGGCACACTCAAAGCCGAATGTATCACAGGTCAATTTGCGACGCATGCCCCTCCGCCTTCGGCCCTGCCACTAACTCCGCTCAAGTAAGCTTCGAGATCCCCCAAAATACGGCAACGTAAAGTCCGTATGCGGTTCAAATCATCGTCGGATTTCCCCCCTTTCGTTTCAGTTCGGGAGTGCTTTGCAAGGGGAGTTCACACGTGAAGAGATACTCGCGCGGTCTGCCTGTCAGGCGCTCATGGGGTGAGTGTGACCTAATAGAAACCTGACACTTACTTTTTGCATCGTCAATTTCGAGACCATCAATTCAGCCAGGCAGAAAATACGAATTGATCACCTGCAATCGGATTTCAAGCTGCTATTGGCAATCCCTGTGGAATTGCGAGTTATCAACACTCTCTTACGTCCACAAGTTTCACCACCATCTTCGACAGCGCCTTCTTGACGGCTTCCATCTTCATCCCTGCCACCTTGAAAGTGACGACGACCGTTTTTCCATCCGCGCTGGCGAACTGGCCAAAGGAGATGAAATTCCCTCCCACGTCTGTAATAGTTTTGGTGATCATCGCCAGTTGACCGGGATGATCTTCCGCCAGGGCAGTCACGCGGATCCCAGGCGTACGCCCAAACGATAGACCAGATTTACATCCGGCCGTGTGCTTAAGACGATTGAAAAAATCTTCCCCATATCTTCTTCATCCACATCGATCACGCTTGCGTAGGAGGAAAGTTCTTCCACGGTCTTCAATGAATTATCGATTGCAATATCTGTTTCCAGGGCAATGGCACGTGCCAATGAAATATCATTGGCTTCCACGTCTTTTCTGATTCTTTCCCCAACCAGGCGGTCAAATACCAAAAGCGTTACCAGAAAGGGGATGATCAAGAGCAGGTAAAACGCTAAAAGTTGAAGTCCAAGATCGCGGTGAAAAGTCAGCCATTTGCGCATGGAGGTTGGGGACAATTTTACTACCCAAAAATGCGACAGACAGATTTTCAACGCCGGCCTGTGAAAATGGAGATTAAATCAGGTCTTTCTATATAAAAGCAGCATTGACATAATAATCAGGTTGCGTATAATCGCATCTAATAAGACCAGCGCCAAGACGAGTAATCATACAACTGTTCAGAGAGTCGTCGGTCAGTGCGAGACGATCAGCCAGATGATGAAATCCCCTTGGCTTGTCCTGACTGGCGGAAGCCGTATCGAAGGGTCGGGTCATTCTCGCAGAGGCAATTGCCATAAGAGAATCGGGAAACGCCCGTTATTGCGTACTCCGAGATTGTACCCTCGCCATTCCCTTTGCGAAGCACCCCTGTGGGGCTCCCGAGGGAGAGGGAAGCAATGAAAGCAGGTGGCACCACGAAACGCCCCTTCGTCCTGCAAATGGATCGGGGGCGTATTTTATTCCCGGCACACGGAGGTGCAATATGTTGGATATCAATCTTATTCGCGAAAAACCAGAGCTTGTCCGCAAGGCGTTGAAAGACCGCCAGATGGACGCATCCCCTGTGGATTCGATTCTAGGGTTGGATGAAAAGCGCCGCGCTCTTCTCGGAAAAGTGGAGGTACTCAAAGCCGAGCGAAACGCTGTCTCAAAGGAGATCGGGCAAATGAAAGAGGCAGCAGCCCGCGGGGCGAAGATCGAGGCGATGCGCGTGGTTGGCGATCGAATTGCAGAATTGGATAAGCAGGTTGTGGAGGTCGAATCAGATCTAAACGCGCTGACATCCACTTTGCCAAATATTCCCGATGAACAAACTCCCTATGGAACGAATGAAGATGAAAACGTGGTGCTGCGCACGATTGGGGAACCACGCAAATTTGATTTCACGCCGCTGCCTCATTGGGACCTCGGACCTGCCCTTGGCATCATTGACTTTGAGCGCGGCACGAAGTTGACCGGCTCGCGTTTTTATGTTTTGCAGGGCGCAGGCGCGCGTTTGCAACGCGCCTTGATCGCATGGATGCTTGACTTGCACACCAGCCGAGGGCAGGGGTATCAGGAAGAATACCTGCCGTTTATGGTAAAGACTGCAACGGTATATGGCGCGGGTCAGTTACCAAAGTTTATTGACAATTTATACAAAGACCATGAAGAGGATTTATATTTCGTCCCGACCGCAGAGGTCCCGCTCACCGGTTTGCACATGGATGAAATTCTCGATGAAGCCGCCCTGCCAAAATTATACACAGCGTATACACCATGCTTCCGCCGTGAAAAGATGAGCGCCGGTCGTGACGTGCGCGGCATCAAACGCGGACATCAATTCGATAAAGTCGAGATGTATATTTATTGCAAGCCTGAAGACTCGCAGGCCATGCATCAAAAAATGTTGAAGGATGCGGAGGAAACCTGTGCTTTGCTGGGAATCCCCTATCGTGTAAAGCAGTTATGCACAGGGGACATCGGTTTCGGCGCCACGCTTACGTATGACCTCGAATTGTGGGCGCCCGGCTGTGACGAGTGGCTTGAAGTTTCGTCGGTTTCAAATGATACGGATTTCCAGGCGCGCCGTGCGAACATCAAATATCGTCCTGCGGAGGGCGGCAAGGCAAAATTCCTGCATACGTTGAATGGTTCGGGGCTGGGCTTGCCGCGCACGCTGATCGCGGTCATGGAGAATTATCAACAAGCCGACGGCTCCATTATTGTGCCTGAAGTTCTGCGCCCGTGGATGGGCGGGATTGAGGTCATCAAACCTTAATTTCAAGTTGACAGTCACTTTTAAAGTGACTGTCAACTTGAAAAGAAAAAACTGGATAGAGGGAACCCATGGTTGACTTTGAATTCTGGTTACAGGTAGTGATCGAATCGCTGACTTTGTTTGTCCTGCTGACGGGACTGGCAGGTTTGCTCATCCCGGTATTTCCCGGCCTTACGGTCATGTGGCTTGGCACATTGGTATATGCGCTCGTGCAGGCGGCAAACGACAGCATGACCTGGGTGGACTGGATGCTTTTCACGCTTATCACGCTGTTAATGATCGGCGGCAATATCATAGACAATATCATCATTACCAAACATGTGCGTGAAAAAAATGTACCCTGGAGTTCGATCATTTGGGCCTTTACGGCAGGTATCATTGTCAGCATCACCTTTACCCCTTTGGGAGGCATGCTTGCCGCCCCGGCTGGATTTTTCCTTGCTGAGTGGCGACGTTTGAGGGAGAGATCGGCTGCACTTGCCAACACCAAGGCATGGATGACGGGCTGGGGTTGGGCAATTGCAGCAAGGCTTGGAATCGGTGTTATCATGATCGTGTTTTGGATGCTTTGGGCCTGGTTATAATAAAACAAGAATAGGAAACTAAAATGAGTATATTTACAGAAGTTCTTGGTGTGATTGGTTTTGTGATCCGTGCCCTGGGTTTTGCTGTGCTGGGATTTGGTGTTGGGCGTTTTACGATGGATGCCTATAAAAAAGCCGTCTGGCAGGTACAGATCGCGCTGGCGGTTGGTTTCTTTGGTCTGCTGGTTGGCCTGACCAATTACTCCAGCCCCGCATCGATGGGCATGTTTGCCATTGGCGCAGGCGCGGCCATGCTTATGTCTTTCGCGACCAAGAAGGAAGACGATCCTGAAGAGTCGCAGAAAAACTAGGATAAATATGATTAAATCAAAAAGGGTCTGACATTTTATCTGTCAAACCCTTTTTGATTCCCGAGTCTCTTATATCTTTATATTTTGCACGGCTTCGATCAGCATCGCTTTGAGTAAAAATTCTAGAAAGACACGGCCTTGCTTAACATCGCTGTCAGCAATTTCACCGAATTCTTTATGTCGTTGTAATCCACCATCTCCGAAGCGGAATGGACATATCGGCATGGAATGGACAGCGCCCCTGTCATTACGCCTGCGCGCGAAATTTGGATCCCACGTCCATCTGTACTGCCCACCAATAAAACCTCGCGTTGATATGGAATTTTTGCCTTCTCCGATGTCCTGATCATCCACTCCACTACGCGCGGGTCGGCTAACATGCCGGGGTCGCGAAATTTCACGCATGGGCCCTTGCCAAGCTCCATTGCCATCTTCATCGAAGCGGGGGTATCCCCTGTGGCTGTGACATCAACCGCAAGACCGATCTCTGGCTCTATGCCATATGCCGCCGCACCCGCACCGCGCACACCAACCTCCGCCTGCGTGGTGAAAACAAAGTACAGGTCATGCGGCGTGGATTTGATCCCGCGCAGTGTTTCGATCAATACTGCCACACCGCTGCGGTCATCCATGGATTTGGCGACCAGGCGCTCTCCCATTTCCATATAGGATCTGTCAAACGCGGCGAAGGTACCCACGTTGACAGGACAATCCTCTTTACTGGATGCGCCCACGTCAACATACATTTTATGGATCGGAAGGGCATGATCCACCTGTTCCAAACGATCACATCCGACCACGCCTGTCACCCCATTCATAAAACGGACTCGCGCCCCGAGCGTGTACCTGCCAAATGTCCCGCCGACGTTGGTGAAGCGCACGAATCCTTTTTTATCGATATGGCTGGCGATGATGCCGATCTCATCCATATGCGCGGCGAGCATGATCTTTTTTGGATTCTTGGAGTCCCTGGCTGGTTTCTTGCGCACGATCAAATTACCGAGCGCATCCACGCGGATTTCCTCCGCGAGCGGCTTTACTTCCTTCAAGATCACCTTGCGGACAGCATCTTCATAGCCTGACGGCCCGAAAGTTTCAGTGAGCGTTTTGAGTAGTTGTTTCATCTTTTATTTTCCTAAAGGAAATTTTTCACCGGCGGCATAACTTTTATTTTCATCTCTTGTAAATATATGTGCGCTTGCCTCGCCTAGCACGATCCATTCTTCATTTAATTTTCCTACAATGGCTGTATTTTCATCCACGCCGATCATAACCTCGCCCTCGCTTAATCGTTTCCGCAGGGTGGCGACGAACGGTTTCCCGATTAATGGAATGGCATCAAAATGCGGCATCACGAAAGCGGCTGGGATCAACCCAAATGCAGAAATGGAACGCAAACCCATCGCGCGAAAATCAGGGATTTCCTTCGCGAGGATCATTGCGCCCGCTGAGCATCCCGCATATACCCCGCCGTGCTCCCAAACTTTTAGGGCAGACTTCCATACCAGACTATCCTTCATGGTTTGATGAAGATAGGCGGGACTGCCGCCCGAAAAATAGACGACGTCCGCTTCCTCCACCACCGAGGCATGACTCTGTTCATTGGCAGAGTCTGCGTCGATAACAGGAACAGCTCGAACATCCGCCCCGAGGCGGGTGAAATGCTCCACGCCCATCCTCGACCAGCGAGTCACGCTTGCATCACCTTCGCGTCCCGCCGCAGTTGGCAGGCAGACCACGCGCGGTTTGCGTCCGTTCGCGCCGCAGTTTGCGAGCAGGTATGCATCCACATCATCCATGACAGAAAGGTATTCACCGGAACCAAGTAAGGCGATTAATCCATTCATGTTTACCTGATGATCAAATCATGCGTCATATTTTTCAAGGCCAGATGCAATAAATTCAAGGTATTCTTCCAATCCGCCACGCGTGAAACGCTGATGGGGGAGTGTGTATAGCGGTGCGGCACAGAGACCGAAACCACAGGCACGCCCGCGCGGGATTGTTGAATGACGCCTGCATTCGTGCCGCCGCCACCCGGCTGGCGGAATTGATACGGAATTTTGTTTTTGACCGCTGTTTCTTCCATGAATTTTACAAGACGCGGATCATCTATCGTGGATGAGTTCGCCATGTAAATGGCGGGTCCCAGCCCAAGTTTTGTGTTGTAGGTATGGTTTTCATGTCCATCGAAATCGGGCAGGTCGCGTGCTGGCGTGGAATCAACGGCAATCGCCAGGTCGGGCTTGAAATAATGCCCGGCAACTTTTGCGCCGCGTAATCCGATTTCCTCCTGCACGCTGAAGGATAGACATAATTCAATATTCTTCGGTGCATTTTTCAGCAATTCGATCAGGATCGCCACCCCAATGCGATCGTCAATGGACTTCGACATGAAGGATGGGCCGACTCGCCTGAACTTTGTCGCAAATGTGGCGCGGTCGCCTACATTTGCTTTTCCTTGCGGACCGAGGTCAATTCTCAAGGCTTCCATTTCAAGGGTGTGATGAAGTTCCTCGGCAGTGGTCAAGTGAATCGGCTTTGCGCCGATCACGCCCACAATGTGATCCCTGCCAACCAGGACCTGCTTGCCAACCAGGTGACGCACATCAAGGCCGCCGACGGTTTCAAATTGGAAGAAACCTTCCTCATCATCAGCGTGCACGATCATGAACCCGACTTCGTCCATGTGAGCGTCGAGCAGGACCCGTAAGGGTTTTTTCCCAGAGCTTTTTTTGCGGACCAGCACACTTCCGAGCGCATCCACTTTTACTTCGTCCGCGTAAGGTTTGACTTCTTCCAGCACGATGCGCCGCACCTCGCCCTCGTCCCCGGAGACGGACATGGCGTTGCAAAGTTTTTCAAGCAGTTTGATTTGTGAATTGCCAAATGAAAGCATGTTTATTCCTGTTTTCCCTCATCCCCAACCCTTCCCCCGAAGGGGAAGGGAGTCCCCTCTCCCTTTGGGAGAGGGCTAGGGTGAGGGTTATTCCCAAACGACCTTCTCAATAAAATCCGTTTCCAGTGAAACGATGAATTCAGCCAGCAGACGCCCGGCCCGTTGAATATCCTTCACCGCCACCAATTCCACGGGCGTGTGCATGTATCTTTGTGGAATGCCCAAGACCATGGTCGGCACGCCCTCGGCGGTCAATTGCATGGCATCGGCGTCTGTTGAAGAATACTCAGGCATCAAATCATTTGCAACTGGAATTTCAATTCGTTCGGCAACTTCCTTAAACCGCTTATATAAAAATGGGTGGATGCTGGGTCCAATACCCAGGGTAATCCCTTTGCCAATGGGGAAGGTTTGATAACCGCTTGAGCCTGTGCCTTTGCCGAAGGTCATGTCCACTGCGACGGCAATGGTCGGTTTCAATTGAAATGTGGATGTGAAGGCGCCGCCAAAGGAAACTTCCTCTTGAACCGATGCCAGCGCCCATACATCCCACACATGCGGCTTGGCTTGCAGTTCTTCGAGACAGAGTGTAAGCGCCGCGACCGAGGCGCGATTGTCCAGCGTGTGACCGCTTACGCATCCACCTGACATTTCAACTGGTTCTGTGTTAAAAGCGACCCTGTCCCCGATCCTGACTCGCTTCGAGACTTCGTTTGGTGTGAGGCCGGTATCCACCATCAGATATTTCAAGGCAATTGTGCCCTCGCTTTGACCATCGGGCAAAAGATTGGCCGGCGGCATGGCAATCACACCGTATAACTCTTCCCCGTTTCCTGAAGCGTGGACAATGACCGGTGTGCCAGGCAGGACTCGCGCATCCACGCTGCCGATATTGGTGACGTAGATAAATCCATCCACGATGCGTGAGACCATCAGGCCAATTGCATCCATGTGAGTGGCGATGAGCACCGACGGGCGGGGGGATTTATCAGTAGCGGAACCCTTTTTCAGTCCATGAATTGAACCGAGTTTACTTCGGGTGAGTTCATCTACGAGCGGAGTCCACTTCTGTTCGATGAGATTCGCAACTGGAGTTTCATGTCCCGATAGACCAGCGACGGAGATGATGGATTTTAGAAATGGCAGGACGTCACTCATTTATTAACCCTAAAAAATTTCATACGATAATCATGGGAGATCTTCAAAATCTCTCGAAACTATCCGCCAAAAACTGTTGGGGAAGGGATGGGCGTATTGGACGGCGTTTGTGTGGGTGTAAAGGTCGGTGTATTTGACGGTGTGTTCGATGGTGTTGGTGTACTGGAGGGTGTTAAGGTTGGCGTATTGGAGGGTGTGCTTGTGAATGTTGGCGTGTCTGTCGCAGGTTGGAAGGGCGTAAAGGAAACAGTCGGCGTGGCGCTTTCAGTGGGAGTAGGGGTGGCGGTGAATGTTGCGGTAATGGTGCCTGTCACAATCGCCGGTGTCAGGCTGAGATTTTGATCAGGAGAAGCGAGGGTTTCAGTAATGCTTGGAGTTTGCGTAGCAGTCGCGCGCGTATCTGGAGCAAATGAAAGAGCGATAAATCCGGCGCAATAGCAGGGAATGGTGGCAATAATGACCGCGAGGATTTTCATGCGGCGGCGTGTGCGGGGCGTATCGGAATCTAACATGGCGGTTCGATTATAATCCATCAGCATTCGCAGGATCTATTCGCCCCATCCACAGGATACACTTTGTTATGATTCCCCTTCGCCTTCGTATTTCAGGTTTTCTTTCCTACCGCGACACCGTTGAATTGGACTTTGATTCATTCGATCTCGCCTGCATCTCCGGGAACAACGGCGCGGGAAAGTCATCTTTGTTGGATTCGATCACCTGGGTCCTGTTTGGGGAAGCGCGCGGGAAGAGTTCGGATATCATCAATTTAAACCAGGATGTGAAAGCCGCAGAAGTTGCATTGACCTTTGCCTATGAAAATAATATTTATCGGGTGCAAAGAACCCTGCCGCGCGGGAAGAGTACGGTGCTTGAGTTTCAGGTGTTGGACAGGGGAGAGTCGCAGGCAGAAAACGGAAGGCAGCTGGCGGCAGGCGGGAAGTGGAAACCACTGACTGAGAAGACAACCCGCGATACCCAGGCGCGGATCGAACAGACCTTAAGACTCGATTACGAAACCTTTATCAATGCCTCCTTTTTTTTACAGGGCAAAGCCGACCAGTTCACGCAAAAGAAAGCCGGCGAACGAAAAGCCGTGTTGAGTACGATCCTTGGCCTGGAGATTTGGGATACGTACAAGGAGCGCACCGCTGAAAAACGCAAGGCAATCGAAGATGATGTCAATATCATTGACGGGCGTATTGCGGAGATTGATGCGGAACTCGGCGAGGAAGATGCGCGCAAAACCCGTTTGAAGGAACTCGAAAGCAACCTCAAACAATTGACGTCTGCGCGTGCCGCACAGGAAAAAATTCTGGAAAATATCAAACAAACTGGGGCGGTTGTGAATGAACAACGTAGATTGGTTGCCAGCCTGTCCAGAACGCTGGAAAATTCGCGCGCCTCTCTGGCGGGTTTTGAACCGCGTCTGGCAGAAAAGATGCGGGATCAGGCTAAATATGCCGACCTGATCAGCCGTGCAAAGGAAATCGAGTCTGCATATAAAGCGTGGCAAAAAGCGCGCACTGAAGTGGAAAACATGGACAGGATTGCCGTGCAATTCCGCGAACATGATGGCAAGCGACAGCCCCTGCTGCGCGAGATCGAAGTTGAAAAGGTAAAACTGGAACAGGAAGCTGCCGAGCTAAACCGTCAGTCGTCATTGCTCAGTGAGCAGTTATCGACGGGCAATGCCTTGAGTAAACAGATCGAGGAGACTCAAATTTATTTAAGCGGAGTCGAAGAGAAAATAAAGGAACGTGCCGGGTTGGAAATCGAAAGAAATCAAGCACGCGAAAAACACGCCGCCTTGAAAGTTGAGAATGAAACGCTCCGCAGGGAAATGGATGAATTTAAAGCACGGATTGATTCTCTTGAAAAGGCGGATGGCGCCGCCTGTCCTTTGTGCGGGCAGGAATTGAGCGAAGAGCATCGCAAAACAACTTTGAAAGATTTGAGCAGGCAAGGCAGGCATAAAGGCGATCAATTCCGTTCCAATAAGAAGGACATCGAGGAAATTGAAAAGCGAATCGCGAACTGCGAATCGCGAATTACGCAATTTGCGAACGGGGAGAACGAGCGTGTGAAATTTTCAAATTTAATTTCCCAGCTTGAAACACGGCTGGAATCGGTCGAAATGCAAAAGGCAGACTGGGAAAAGACAGGCGCAAAGCGCTTGAAGGAAGTGAACAAGGCGCTTGAAGCCGAAAAGTATGCGAGCGACGCCCAAAAGGAACTCGCCAAACTGGATAAGGAACTCGAGAAAATCGGCTACGATGCGTCCGCGCATGACATGGTGCGAAGGTATGAAAATGAAGGACGAAGCGCGGAGGAGGAATACAGTAACCTGAGATCCGCACGTGAAGTAAGCAAACAAATAGAAGATGAAATCGAAAATCTGAAGTCGGAAATTGAAATTCGTAAAACTGAAATTGAAGACCGCGAAAAGGAATTTAATAAAGCTGCATCTGCGCTTGAAAATGCCGAATCGCAACTGCCCAACCTGGATGAGGCCGAGCGCGAATTGTTCTGCCTGCGTGAAGATGAAAACCAAAGCCGCAGTGAATTGGGCGGCGCCGAGCAAAAAGTGAAAGCCCTTGAAACCCTGCGCGGACGAAAGGTCGATTACAATATCCAACGCGAGGAATTGAATCAAAATATTGCGCGCCATAAAACATTGGAACGCGCCTTCGGCAGGGACGGCGTGCCGGCGCTGCTCATCGAACAGGCGCTTCCGCAAATTGAACAGAAGGCCAATGACCTGCTCGACCGCTTAAGCGATGGTCACATGTCCATTCGCTTTGTCACACAGGAAGCCTACAAGGATAAAAAGCGTGATGATCTAAAGGAAACGCTTGATATTCAGATCAGCGATTCGGCCGGCACACGCGATTATGAAATGTACTCAGGCGGCGAAGCCTTCCGCGTCAATTTTGCGATTCGACTTGCGCTCTCTGAAATCCTTGCACAGCGCAAAGGTGCGCGCCTGCAAACGCTCGTCATAGACGAAGGCTTTGGCTCGCAGGATATGCAGGGTCGGCAAAGGCTCATCGAGGCGATCAATACTGTGAAAAACGATTTCGCAAAAATTCTGGTCATCACCCATCTGGATGAGCTTAGAGACGCCTTCCCAAATCGCATTGAAGTTGAGAAAACAGAACGCGGAAGTTCATTAAAGATAACCTGAAATCAAATGTCGCTTGTCAGATCTTCGATCTTTGACTTTAGAAAAACTTCCCATGCCTTATTTCATCACATCCACCATGCTATTTTTCCTCGGTCTTATCACCATTTATTGGATCCATAACCAGTATCATCTGGATATCGTCGTCAGGCCTGCGCCGCCTCCTGCGGATGCTCCGCTCATTTCCATTTGCATCCCGGCCCGCAATGAAGAAGATAATATTCGCAGATGTGTGGAGGCCGCGCTTGGCCAGGATTACCCAAACATTGAAATCGTTGTAGTAGATGACCGCTCCGCGGATGCGACCCTCACTCAATTAAGGGAGATCACCTCCCGCGTCTCTCACCTCATCCTGGTCGACGGTTCAGACCTGCCCGAAGGCTGGGCTGGCAAACCCCATGCTTTATATCAAGCCTCGGCAGTCGCCCGCGGCGAGTGGCTGTGTTTTGTAGATGCAGATACTTTCCTTGCACCTCAAGCCATTTCCTCCTGCTATGCCAAAGCCCTCGAGACCAAAGCAGATTTATTTACTGTAATGACAAAGCAGATCCTGGGCTCGTTCTGGGAAAAAGCCGTCATGCCTCTGGTAATGACCGCACTCTCGGTTGGATTCTCACCGCGCAAGATCAATGACCCGAATCGCCGCGAGGCTGTCGCAAATGGACAGTTCATCATGATCAAACGGGGCATCTATGATGCCATCGGTGGGCATGAAAAGGTCAAAGACCAAATCGTAGAAGATAAAGCCATTTCCGAGCAAGTGAAGTGGAATGGATATCGTCTTATTTTGGCAGACGGAACGCAGGTCATTTGCACACGCATGTATACATCCCTTGAAACCATATGGGCAGGCTGGACTAAAAATATTTATCTAGGCTTACGCGACCATACAGTCATGTTATTACTTGGCGCATTCGGTGCCATGCTGGCATTGATCGCGGCGCTCTTCCTGCCTATTTGGCCCCTGCTTGGGCTGACCTGGGTTCTTAAAGGCGGAGGGTGGATGTCGTTGGCGGTGATTTTTCAAGCCATGATAATTTGGGGATATTTGATCCATACCCGTGCGAGGGTGGCGCGTGGAATGGATATTTCCCCATGGTACACGCTGACTACTCCGCTCGGGGCAGGTGTGTTTGCCGCCATGATGTTAACTTCCGCATGGAAGGTCCTCTCAGGGCAGGGGGTAACCTGGCGCGGACGACATTATCGCCCGGGATTGTAACGCATATAGCTTGACAATTGAATACCTGTGCTGTTATATTTTGCCATCTTTTGTTAAAGATAACACAATATAACATATGCCTTATTCATCCATGGATCGAGAAAAGAAGATGTTGGAACTCCTGCAAAAGCAGGGAAGTGCTTCCATCCAGGCGCTGGTGGAGGCTTTTGACGTATCCACTATGACCATCCATCGAGACTTGAACAAGTTGGCGGAGACGGGGCAAATCAAAAAGAAGCATGGCGGTGTGATACTGGCGGACAAATCCTCAGTTGTGAACGAGTATTTGTGTGCCATGTGCAATAAACCTGTCTCAGAGCGGACTGTGTTCATTGTACAATTTGAAAATGGGGATCAAAAACATGCCTGTTGTGCCCACTGTGGGTTAATGATCCAAAGCCAGTCTAAAAATGCCTGGCAATCGCTCACGGTGGATTATTTGCACGGTCACATGGTTAGCGCAAATCAAGCCATTTATATTGTGGGCGGTGAATTACATATTTGTTGTGTGCCCAGCATTTTGAGTTTTGGCTCAAGACAGGAAGCGGAAAAATTTCAAAAGGGATTTGGCGGCAGCCTTGTGAACATGGAAGGGGCCATTCGCCATTTGCATGGAATGATGCATGCACACGGATAAGCCGCATAATTCAGGAAAATCACAAGACAAAGGAAAACAAGATATATGAAAAGAATGATAATGTTCATTTTGGTGGGGGTGTTGTTGTTAAGCGCATGCAGTGAAATCTCAGAAATTGAGGCGCATGAATACTGGGCACGTGCGGCCATGAAAGGCGGTAACAGCGCCGTTTATATGCAGCTGCATAATCACACAAAGAATGATGATGAACTGTTAAGCGTTTCTTCGGACGTGGCCGGGGCCGCGGAGATACATGAAAGTAAAGTAGATGCAAATGGCGTGATGCAAATGAACATGCTCTCATCTTTGCCCCTGGCAGCTGCTGAAGAATTGGAATTGAAACCCGGCGGCATGCATATCATGCTGGTCAACTTGAAGGAAGACTTGAATGTGGGAGACGAAATCACCGTTACCCTGCATTTTAAGAATTATGAAGATATGGTTCTCACCGTCCCTGTGGAAGATGCCGCAGATATGGGCGGCTCTGGCATGGATGGACACAGCACGATGCCATAATAATTTTCACCTTCGACAGTGCGTTCCCCATTTTCCGCCTCGTTGCAGATTGTAACGAGGCGGCATGTTTTTGGCAGAATACGCACGGGAACGGCGGAATATTACGTGTTTTAAGCCGAAATCTGCTTTGGTGAGTTTGAAGAAGGGATAGTACCAGAAGAGATCGACCGCTATTTTGAAGAATTAGGTTTCAAGGCTTGGGGTATCCAGAAACGGAACCCCCCATGCTCAAGGCCCAACACCCTGGATATGAATTCTTCACGGCCGGTTCTTTAGATTCTCACTTTATGAATCCAGCCATTGGCTAAATATCCCTTTATCTGCAATTTGAATGCGCCGATCTTCCATTTTGATCGCCCCGCTTCTTTCCATTTCCCTTAATGACCTTGCCACAACTTCCCGCACGGTTCCCAGCCTCGCGGCAAGTTGTTCCTGCGTCCAATGTGGTGCGGATTTTTCCTGAGGCAGTTCGGCGATCAACCGCGCAAGACGGTGTGTGACCTGATAGAAAGCCATCTCACTCACCATCTGCACCATGCCGCGCAGCATCTTTCCGAAATTCACGAGTACCTTTTGCGCAAACGCAGGGTGCGCCATGACCAGTTCATGAAGTTTCTGGCTGTTGATCACCCAAACACGGCAGGATTCAAGCGCCTCCACATTGACAGGATTTGTCCCTTCATCGAATGCCGGCACTTCTCCAAATGTATCTCTCTCCTGCAAAATACGGACAATATATTGCCGTCCCTGAGGGGAGAGTCTGAAGATCTTGGCGCTTCCCTGCTCGACGATATACAAGCCGTCGCACGGGTCGCCTTCCCAGAACAACACGTCTCCGCGCTGGTATTCGCGCAGGTGCATATGCTCTGCGATCTCCTGCAGCATATCATCCATAAGGTCGTCAAAATATTCATTTCCCCGCAAGACCTTGATCTTTTGTGTTATTTTCGTTTCAATGGATTTCATGGCTTGGATTATCTCTCATCGAGCAGAACCCGATCTGCGCCGCGATCAATTTCCCAGGGATAAACAATAAATGCATCGGTGGTAGCCGCATAGTAATCAGGGCGTACACTGCCGAATAGATTTCGGTACGGATTGAAATGCAAGACACAGGTTTCGGGGAATCCGCCCGCCGCAGACACACGGTTCTTCACCGCCGTAATCGTGCGTCCCGAACCCCAAACGTCATCCACAATCAATGTTGGCCGTCCGCGTAATTTATCTTCCGCGGGGAATTGGATGAATTTTGGCCATGCCATTAGGTTGGACTTTTCCGTTTTGGATTGCGCGGGAAAGTCCACTGCGGCAGTGAGGATGTGGGTGATGCCCGTAGCTTCGGCAAGCAACCCGCCCGGGACGATGCCTCCGCGTGTGATCAGTACCATCGCTGTGAATTCGCGTCGGAATTGGGGAACAAGATGATCGATCAATTTATCCAATTCTTCCCAGGAGATCATTTCGCGGCGGGGTTCAGACGGCATGGTTTTAATCCTTAAGAGGTTTGAACATCCGTCCTTTCGAAGGTCATGCCTGCGAAAGGACGGGAAAAACATCAGCTTAAATTTTTTTTATTGCGCCAGAGCAGCTGCGAGCGGAGCGGGAGCCGCAATCTGGGTCGAACGTCCCTCCACCTGGGCCGTTTCCACGTCACGCGCCCATATGTAAAGGCAGGTGTGATAGGCGGTGCGGGTGTAGGAACCGAAGAGGCTTGCGACCATAACGAAGGTAAAGAATATCAAAGCGCCGATTGCAATGCCGACCACCAAAATGACGGTACTATTGCCTGCCACAGAAGCGATGCCGCCGCCGATGACAAAGGCCAGCACAAGGCCGACTGCGGTAAATACAAAACCGATCAGGCCCGTTACCCAGCGTACGCCCACTGTGCTGATACCGATCAGCAAAAGGTTTTCCCTGGTGATCTTCACAATCCGAGCCAGGCCGTCTTTGAGATTTAGGTCGTCGATTACCATGGCCGGAAGAACCAGAAGAGCCGCTTCGGTCCACAGGGCTTCAACCGCCCTCAGGGCGGTCCGCAGGATGTTCGCAAAAATATTATTTTTTCTGCTTTTCTGTGTCATGCTGCGCAGCATGCCCACCAAAGTGGATACCGCTGCAAGCGTGAGGATATCCACAAAGTCGCGGCGTACGACGGCCCAGGCTTCATCCATGCGGCCGTCTCCTTTGGTAAGGTATCCATAAATAAGATAGACGGTCATGGCAGAGAAAACATAAGTCACCGCAAATTGAACGAACATCAGGATAAGACCAAGGATGCCCGTAACGATTTGTCCAAATTGACTACCACCAAACGCAACGGCGGTGATGATTATGGGAATGATGCCGATGACTGAGATAACCATCCCCACAACCAGGGCGTAAAGGGACGGCTTGAGCAGATCCTTATCCTTTAAAGCCATGCTCCAGGCCTGCGTGAGAAAATTCCAACCTCGTGAAAAACTCTGCATTGTTCACTCTCCTGTAAAAGGTGTTTCGATTATAGCAAAAAAGCGGAGGGAAACCGCATTACTGAATTACCGGACTGGAGCGGTGATCTCTTCCATCTCTCCTACAACAGACTGATCGGGTCAATTTCAATCCGCCAATCCCTTAATTGCATATCCCTCAATAAGGAAGCGGGATCAGGGCTGCGCACGATAATTTGCCAGCGATGGAGGCCATCCACTTTTGAAAAAAACGATGGGACCGGTCCGATCAATTCTGTTTGACGACGACCCTCCGCTTCAATCCTGACCTTGAGCCTGTCTGCCAATTTCTGAGACTCTGCCTCCGCTTTGACATTGTCCGCGTGACGGTATTCCAATCGCGCCAGCCTTGCAAACGGCGGATAGCCCAGCTGCTTGCGATACTCCAATTCGCGTTTAAAAAATCCATTCACATCATGTCCTGCCGCGAATTGGATGGCGTAATGCTCAGGCATGAAAGTCTGCAAAATAACCCTGCCGCCGCGCGATGAGCGCCCCGCCCTGCCCGCCACTTGCGTCAGCGTTTGGAAAACTTTTTCGCCCGCAAAGGGATCAGGCAGATTCAAGCCTACATCTGCCAGCACAATCCCGACCAGAGTAACCAGGGGCAGGTCGAGACCTTTGGCGAGCATCTGCGTGCCGACCAACACATCGGCCTGGTGATTGGCAAAATGTGTCAGGATGATCTCGTGTGCATCCTTGTGGCGGGTGGTATCCCAATCCCAGCGCAAGGTCCGTGCCTGGGGAAACATGGACTTGATATCGGCTTCCACTTTTTCGCTGCCCAGGCCGTATTCGCGAATCTGCCCACTGTTGCATTGAGGACACTTGCCAGGCCTTTTGCGCGTGTATCCGCAGTGATGGCAAAGCAAATTTTCTTTATTCTCCAAATGTAAGGTCAGCGGCGTTTCGCAATTGGGACATTTCAACACTTGTCCGCAGTCGCGGCAAAAGATGTAGGTGGCTGTGCCTCGGCGGTTGAGGAAGATGATGGCTTGTTCACCGCGTGAGATTGTCTCGGCAAGCGACTCGGCCAGGCTGCGCGAAAAGATTCCACGATTACCCGTTTTGAGTTCCTCGCGCATATCCACCACTTGCACAGGTGGGAGAATCGAATCGGTGACGCGGTTGGGCAGTTCTAAAACCCTCACCTCTGGCCTGCCTCCTATTGGGAGAGGGGGATTGGCTGCCTTATATCTTTGCTCGACAGTCGGTGTGGCGGAACCCATCACGCAGACAGCGCCGCACAAACGCGCATATTCCTGCGCGGCGGTCACTGCGTTGTAAAAGGGCGGCTCTGCTTGATAATATGAACCATCGTGGCATTCATCCACCACGATCAAGCCGATATCTGGCAAAGGCGAAAACAAGGCAGAGCGCGCGCCGATGATGATATTTAATTTTCCAGAACGCGCGCGCCGCCAGGTATCGTACCTTTCGCCTTCCGATAATTTTGAATGGACCAGTCCCACCTGCCCGGGAAAGCGTGATAAAAACCGGCGCACCGTTTGGGGTGTGAGCGCAATTTCAGGCACCAAAATAATGACCTGTCTGCCGCTTTGGATCGCCTCTTCTGCGGCGCGTAAATAAATTTCAGTTTTACCTGAGCCTGTAACCCCGTATAAAAGATATTGGAGGTTAGCCGCCGGACGACTGGAAAGAGCATTATTAATTTGTGTGAGAGCAGATTCCTGTTCAATGGTAAGGATGATCTGCGTGCCATTCTCCTTGCCTCTATGATCCAGTTTTCCCAGCGGGTCTCGAAAAATCTCGTTCTCAAATAATCGGATCAATCCGCGTTCTTCGAGTTCCTGCAAATCGGAGAGATTACAGCCTGTCTCAGCATAAACCCATGAAAGATTGATCGCATCAGGCTGCTGGATCAGGAAGCGCAATGCGGCCTGACGACGCGCCACAGTCTGCTTAGTGGAGCCGAGCGAGCCCATTTCTGCTTCAGCCGCTTCAGGCTTAACTGACAGTTGAGCAACGCGAATGTACTTTGGTCTCACCCGAGGCGGCGGCAGGACGTTCTTCGTCGAGAGCGCGCCTTTCTTAACCAGCATATTGGCTGTCTTGCGCCAATCCACTTTGGCAAAGTGGGAATCGATTTGACGTCCGCGTAACGTCCCGCGTTCGCGAAGTAATGTAACCAGGCGTGATGTGATCTTTGAAGTCTTGTCTGCGTAATCCGTATTTCGTAATTCATAAGATACATCTGCTTGTTGAGATAGACCGGTGGGCATCATCAGTCCCACGATGGAGGCGAGCGGATTCAGCGTAGAGTTTGCCAACAGGATCGCAAGGGCAATTTGAGGCGGAGTCAGAACCGGGGCAGGGTCAAGCAGGTCGATGATCGCTTTGGGATTCTGTATGGAGGAAGAGTCGGTCAATTCAAGGACGATGCCCTGCACCGTCTGATTGCCAAACGGCGCAATGACCAGACAGCCCGTCCGGATTTGCGGGACGAGTTCGGCAGGGACCAAATAATCGAAGATGCCTGAGATGGCGGGGATGTTAACGGCGAGGCGGGCGAACATGAGTTGATTATATCGTTTTCAGGATGGCCGCCGCGCCATAACCGACGACAGATGAATAATCTTTTGTGACATCGCCTGAGGTGGCGTAATTTAAGATCTAGACCTTGTCTGCGCCGAGTTGCTGGGCTGCCCACAACGCTGATGCCACTGCGGCGTGGCCGCAGGCAAAACCCCTGCCGCTGAATTCGGCTTCGAAGATGGAATGGGGATCGAATGATTCGAAGCGCTTCAGCATTTCATGGTCGAAGAGGTTGGCGGTTTGCTGGTCGTAGAAATGGGAGAGGTCCGTGGAGGCAACAATGATGGCGTTCTTCTTTTTAAGGGTCCTGGCCAGGGCATTCCCAAGTTTTTTGGCAGCCTGCTCTTCCTGTGCGCGAACCATGATCGGTAAAAGTTTGAAATTGTGTTTGAGGACGCGCTGCAAAAAGGGGAGTTCGATTTCGAGCGAATGTTCCTTGTCGTTTGGAATGGGCGTGATGGGGATATCGAGATTTTCTTGCAACTCTGCCAGCGCGGGTCGATCCACTTCAATATTGCCAAGCGGCGTGGCATAGGCCTGGTGGCTGGTGGTGATGAGTGCATGAGCTGAGTAGTTGTGATAAGGAGAGAGGATGGCAACCAGGTCGGGGTTGAGTCCGCGCAGCGCGGCGAAGGCATGCGCTGCGACACGGCCGGAATATTTATGTCCGGCATGGGGTGCGATGACGCCGATGATTTGTCCTTTGATTTCCGGGAGTTTTGCATCCGCAAGGTACCCGTCCACGCGGGCGGCGAGGGATTTTGGCGTCCCTTCGTACCATGTGCCTGCTATTGGGGAAGGGCGGAGGTCGGGCGCGTTCACAAATTTATTGTAGCACCAAAAATATGTGAGTGTATATAAACAAAACCATCGAAGGAAGAATCCTTTGAGGGGCATGAAACAAATTAAAAACATCCAAAGCATCCTGTGCTTTGGATGTTTTTAATAAGACCCGTTTTCTACGGGCTACGGCTGACTGACTTTGAACCAGTCCATTTCGATCTGGATCGGCAACACGTTGAAGGCAGATACGGACATCCCGACTCCGCCTTCGCGTAAAGAGAATTTCTTCTCGGTGACAGCGTTTACTTCCTTGCCGTTAATGGTCAAAGAGAGTTTGTTTCCAGAACAGGTGATGGAGTATTCGTTGATGTCCTTGCCCTGTTTGATTTCGTTGGATCCGCCGTTTGCGATGAGGTTGTATCCAATTCTGCCATCTGAATCTACTTCAGCATAGTAAATATTGTACAAACCACCGTTGGTGATATTGAACTCGTACCAACCGACTTCTGGATCATAGTGGCAGATCAGGCTGACGTTGTTTTTGTTCTTCCCGCGGTTATCGGCGCGGACTTCCACCTTTACATCGGTATAGGAGAAGCCTTGATAAAACAGGTAGTAATACACATATTCGCTTTTGAAATCCCAGACGAGTTTCCCATTTTGGGGTTCGACGATTACCTTCTCTGGATCTGCCTTGTCCGAACCAGTGACTGTGAGACTGGACCAGGCATCGGAAAGGGGTGAGTCGAACTCTTCCGTAAAGAACTGTTGATTTTGGACCGATGGCGGTGGTTGTTGAAGTTCCTGCGTAGGTTGTATGATAGGCACGCTGGTGGGAGGAGGTGGGCTGGTAGGAACAGAAGTGGGCGCAGGAGTCGCACCGCCGCTGCAAGCCAGGCTTACCGCCAATAATAAGGCAATAAAGGCGAAGATCATACGATATTGTGATTTCATATTATTCTCCTATTCTGTTTGGCAAACTTTCAGCAAGGATACTTCAAAAAATAATAAAGTGGAAGGGACTTAACTTGTATGATAAAAAGACATTGGAATAGTGAATTCTGAGGTTTTTTTTATTTCAATAAAACTTTTTGTGTGGCTTTGAAAGCCAGCGGCGGTAATTGGTTTCGGTCAAACCATTCCACTGCATCGGCATCATCAGCAGGGGCCAGGTCCCCATTGATGACCTCAGCCTGATAGACAATGATGAAGTCTGCGCCGCGCTCGTGCTCACGGCCAGCGATGATCTCCAAAACCCGCTTCACATGCACGCTCAAACCAGTTTCCTCCAGACATTCACGTTCGGCGGCCCTGGCGGGGTCTTCGCCGCCGTTCACGAAGCCGGCGGGCAAAGTCCACAATCCGCGAAAGGGTTCGTTGAGGCGGCGCACAAGCAGCACGCGGCCATCATCTTCAATCAGAACAGCCGCGGCTACTTTTGGATCTTGAAAGTGGATCCAATGACATTGCGGGCAAACCGGGCGCACCTTGCCGAACTTTTCCTGGTGCGTAACCTGTGCGCCGCAGCACGGGCAGAATTTTATAAAATCATCGTGGGCCATTGAAACTCAAGGCCTCATCGCCACTTACGCAAAGCGGATAGCCGCATGATCCACATCAGCAGGCTGCTCAATAGGATGATGACCAGCAAAACGATCTGCCATAGGAGTGGAACAAACGCTTCATTCCGGGCTGGGGGCTGCGCCGCTACCATCGATTCAGGCTCTGCCTCCTTGGGCATTTGCATTGCATCGGCAGGTGGTTCTCCCTCACGGGTAGTGGCATTATCTGTGGAGGGTGCCGGAGCCACTTCCAATAATGGCGCCTCTGTGGCGGGCGCTTCAGCAGCAGCAGTATCTCCACCACATGGTTCTTCACAGCCGCCGCCGCCAAATCCATACACTGCTTGAGGCGCTGATGCGGCGAATCTGATTTGCGGCGTCAGTAAATTGGCTGCAAATGAAATCGCCAGCAGGATGGTCGCCAGGGCGGTTGAAAAACGAAAGATTGGATAGCTGCGTGGTAAAGGAGGTTTTAGCCCGACCATTTTGCGGGTCAATACAAAATTGCGCGGTGTTTTGCGGGCGGGCAGTTTGCGGAGAATGTCCCGGGCGGCGCGAAGGTCATTTAAAACAGAAACAAGTTCAGGGTCCGAAGGGAGGCGGGCTTCCAGTTGCGCTGCTTCAGTTGTATTGAGTTCTTCATCCAAATAAGATGAGAGCAGTGCGATCTCGCGGAAATTTTTCATGAGGTACTTTCCTCTTCCAGACGAAATGAAGCGGGTAAAAGTTCCTCGAAGCCGCGCAGGCATTCACGCAGGCGAAGCCGTGCGCGCGCCAGGCGGCTCTTGATGGTGCCAAGCGGAACGCGGGCTGTTGCAGCGACTTCGCTGTAATCCAGGCCTTGAATATCGGCCAGCACAACCACGGTGCGGAAATTTGTGGGAAGGGTCTCGAGGCAGTGTTGGATGGCATGCTCGAGTTCGTCGGCCTCAGATTTTTCAGCGGGGGTCATATTGGGATCGGCCAGCCATTTGGGAGAATCCATTTCCTCGCCATCCCTGGTTTCAGGTTCAAGCGGGGTGGTGGGCCGCCGTTTTTGGCGGCGCAATTCATCATAGCAGGCGTTGATGACGGTGCGCGTGAGCCATGCTCTGAACGAGCCTCCGCGAAAAGATGAAATGCCCCGGAAGGCCGAGATGAAGGTCTCCTGCGCGGCGTCCTGTGCAAGGTCTTCGTCTCCGAGAATGCGCAGGGCGGTATTGAAAACGGAATCCTGATAATGCAATATCAGGCTATTAAAGGAATCAAGATCGCCCTTTTGAGATGCGTTGATGAGCGCAATTTCATCCATAGAATTCTATTTTACCCGCTTAATGCGGACGTTGTGATTTCGACTCACAGTGGGAAACCCCGTTTGCAAACCTGCCTTTTTGCAACAAATTGCACAATCGCGGTAAAATCAAGTTGAATATTATGGATAATATACTCATTGAATTAAAGAATGTATCAAAAACATATTCGACTGCGGCGGGGGATTTCGCTGCGTTAAAGAACGTCAACCTCAGGGTCAATGCAGGTGAGTTTCTTGGGATTGTTGGAAAATCGGGCGCAGGCAAATCCACTTTGTTGAACATGGTCAATGGCGTGGATCAGCTCACCGACGGTGAAGTAATCGTGCATGATGACGGTGGAAATATTTCTGTGCATGCCATGAGCGAAGATGATCGTGCGCGATGGCGCGGCAGGAGGATGGGCGTGGTCTATCAGTCCTTTCAACTCTTGCCCATGCTCACGTTGATCGAAAACATCACCCTCCCGATGGACCTCTCAGACAATTTCAAACCGCGTGAGTCCAGGGACCGCGCCATGCAGTTGCTGCAGCTTGTTGAGCTGGAAGAACATGCAAACAAATTACCCGCCTTCATTTCCGGCGGACAGCAGCAGCGGGTTGCGATTGCGCGCGCGCTTGCCAATGATCCATCCATCCTGGTTGCGGATGAGCCGACGGGCAGCCTTGATTCCATTACCGCCGATCACATCTTCGAGGTCTTCGAACATCTGGTTTCCGAACAGGGAAAGACCATTATCATGGTTACGCATGATTCAAGCCTGGCGGGTCGTTTCTCGCGAAATATAAGAATCACAGATGGGGAATTGGAAAATGAAGATAAGGGACCTGAATCAAAAGCTGACAAAACCGTGCGGAGGCGCAGGAAATGAAAGCGCTTCCTTCCAAGCCGACATTCTTCGACTCGGCTCAGGGCAAGCCTGAGGCTGTCCGAAATGCATCATCCGAACCTGGCGCCATGATCCAGTTGCATGGCGTTGTCAAACGCTTCTCCAATGCGGCAGGCGAGTTCACCGTCCTTAAAGGTGTGGACTTGAAAATCAAGCAGGGCGAATTCGTTTCCATTGTTGGAAAATCCGGAAGCGGAAAATCCACCTTGCTGAACATGGTGACAGGCATTGACCATCCCAGTGACGGTCAGGCGGTCGTGAATGGCATGGATATTTATACAAATTTTACCGAAAGCCAGCGCTCGAAATGGCGCGGCAGGAATTTGGGGATCGTCTTCCAATTCTTCCAGTTATTGCCCATGCTCACGCTGCTCGAAAACGTGATGCTCCCAATGGATTATGCGGACATGTATGATTTCGATGAACGTCCTGAACGAGCCATGGAATTGCTGAAGCTGGTGGGCCTGGAAAAATCTGCCAATAAATTACCCGTACTGGTTTCCACAGGCCAGCAGCAGCTTGCAGCAATTGCACGCGCCATGGCTTGTGACCCGCCCCTGCTTGTGGCAGACGAGCCAACGGGTAATCTGGATACCCGTTCCGCAGATACGATCATCCAGTTATTTGAAAGCTTTGTTTCCCAGGGCAAGACCATCGTGATGGTGACGCATGACCCATCCTTAACCTCGCGCACCCATCGCAATATCATCATCTCCGATGGCGAGTTAATCGATGAAACCATTGCCCGGTCCCTGCCGCAGTTAAGGCATCGTCACATGCTGGAATTCACGAAATTGGTTGAAAAACGTGTTTACCAGCCTCATGAGACCATCATCCCTCGCAATCAGCATGTCGATTACTTCTTCATGATCCGCAAAGGTGAAGTGGAAGTTGTTCTGCTGGAGAAGAAAAAAGATCACATCGTTTCGCATTTGAGTGAGAACGAATTCTTCGGTGAAATGGAATTATTGCGCGGCGGCAAGTCCATTGCGAATGTGCGGGCGGGCAGCCAGCCTGTGGAAGTGCTGGCTTTGCCGCGGGCCGATTTCGTGCGCGTGATGAATGAATCGCCGGTCACTGCCGAAGCGCTGGGGAAGATCGTACAGAAGCGATTGGGATCGCGTTTCGCAGCTGATTATAGAAGTCGCTAAAGGCCCAATTTTATATTTATTGATTTATATCGTTGCACCAACCGCCAAATTGGCTAGACGTTTTGCTATTGGCTGAAACATGGAAAGGCAGTTATGAGGCCGAGATGGATTAAGGTTTTTCACGATTTATGGGATAACAAAGCGCGCACCCTGCTGGTGGTGTTTTCCATTGCAGTGGGCGTATTTTCCATTGGCGTGATCGCGGGAGCCTATCAGATCATTTCCAATGACATGAGTGTTTCATATGCGGCAAATCGGCCGGCCAATGTTGAACTTCGTAGCGCGAATTTCAATGACGATGTCCTCACATCCATTAAAAATTCGCGCGGCGTGCTGGATGCTGAGGGCCGCCGCGTGTTTAACATCCGCGTACGTGTGGCAGGCGCGGAAAAATGGACGACGCTCGACATGGTGGCTTTTGAAGATTTTGAAGCCAACACCGTTAACCTGCTGACGCCGCTGCAAGGGGAAGCCATCCCTAAAAAGCGCGAAGTGGTGCTTGAACGCGATGCGTTAACCCATATCGATGTGCAGGTGGGGGACGTGCTTGAATTCCAATTGCAGGATGGTTCCACCAGGACCATGCCTGTCGTTGGCGTGGTGCAGGATACCGCCATGGGCGCAGGTGATTTTTTGGCGGCTCCGTATGCCTACATCACCAGGAGCACCTTGCAGTACCTGCGCCAGCCGGAATTATTTAACCGCGCTTATGTCACCGTGGAAACCGGCGGTGACGATATTCGGCATATCCGTGAGATCGGCGCAGGATTAAAAGATAAACTGGAAAAAAACGGCACACCGGTGATTCGCACCCGTTTTTCGGAAACATACCAGCATCCATTGGCGAGTACCGTTAATGCGATTCTCGGTATTTTGATGGCCCTGGGCATCCTGATCGTGTTACTCTCCAGTTCGTTAATTGCCAACACTTTAAGTGCCTTGTTGAACCAGCATCTGCGTCATATTGGGGTGATCAAACTGGTCGGCGGTCACAGACGGCAGGTCTTCGAGATGTATCTGGTGCTGATTCTGTGCTTTGCGGCGCTGGCCCTGCTGATTGCCGTACCCCTTGGCGGGCAGGGCGCGTATGGGCTGGCGCTCTTCATTTCCAGTGAGTTGAATTTCAATATTCTCGGTTATCGCATCGTGCCAACCGCTTTGTTGATTCAAGTTGCGGTGGGATTGCTGGTTCCGCTCATCGCGGGGCTTTCTCCTGTGATTGGCGGCTCGCGGATCACGGTCTTGCGCGCCCTCAGCGGAGATTTGACCGGGGACGAGAGCCAGCCTCACGGCCAGCCGCAGACCCGCATCTCATGGTTTGACTGGATGATGATTCGGCTTACGAGACTCTTCGCCTCGCGCGGAATCCATTTCCCGCGTCCATTTATCATTTCCCTGAGAAATACCTTTCGTCGCCGCGGACGTTTGATATTGACGCTCTTTACGTTGACGATGGGCGGCGCGATCTTTATTGCGGTCTTCAATGTCCGCACGACCTTGCACGATTATATCGGTTCGATTGGAAAGTACTTTGTGGCCGATGTGTCGCTTGATTTTGACAAACCGTATCGATTGAGCGAGATCGAGCAAATGGTCATGCAGGTGGACGGCGTCGTGGGCATGGAAGGCTGGCAGTTTTTAAGCGGTGAATTATTGGATACAAAGGGCGAGGTGCTGGAGAACATCAATATATTTGGCCCGCCTGCGGATAGCGTCTTGATCGAGCCGCTGCTTGTGAAGGGGCGCTGGATCCGCGCAGACGACGTGCGAAAACTGGCGTTGAGTGAAGCCGCGTATGCTTATTTCCCGGATATCAAGCCTGGAGATCATGTCACCTTAAAGATTGATGGACGCAGGGAAGATTGGGAAGTGGTGGGCATCTTCAAATTTGTCGACCGCGAAGGTGTGCTGGCATATGCACCCTATGAATATATTTCCCAAATGAATGATCTTGCAAACCGCTCCTATTCCTTCCGTTTGATCACTGAAAGCCATGACAGGTCTTATCAGAACGCGAAGGCCGAGCAATTGGATAAGTTCTTCCGCGAGCGAGGCTTCAAAGTGCGCGTAGCACAGGCGGGACGGGCTTCGCTGGATACGGCTGTGGAGAGTTTGGATACGCTGGTCGTGTTCCTGCTGATCATGGCGATCCTGACTGCGGTGGTCGGAGCCATGGGTTTGACAGGCACAATGGGCATGAATGTGCTGGAACGCACGCGCGAGATCGGCATTACGCGTGCCATCGGTGCGGATGATCGCGCCGTGATGCGGACTGTGATTAGCGAGGGGTTTGTGATCGGGGCGATCTCATTCGGGCTGGCAATCATCCTATCCATCCCGTTTACATATTTGCTGTCCACGATTGTAAGCTTGGCGGTATTTCAAACGCCGATCGAGGTGATTTTTACTTTTATGGGATATGCCATCTGGTTTGGGTTGGTATTGGTGCTCTCGGTGGTCGCATCCATTCTGCCTGCGCGTAATGCTGCCAGATTGACCATCCGTGAAGTATTGGCGTATGAATAGCACGTCATTGCGGGTCCACGAGTCTTGAACGGTAAGTGGGCGAAGTAATCTGCAAGGTATGTTGGAGATTGCTTCGGAAAGAATCCCTTCGCAAAGACGATCACGAAAATGAAGAAGGAAAATATGAAAAAAAACATCTTAAGTTTCATAATATTGATTGCAATCCTGGCGCTCTTTCTGGCGGCATGTGGAAATGCTTCACCGGCAACCCCTGCGCCTGCCGAAGTGATCCCTCCCAATGAAGTGGTCGCCGAGGGAAGGCTTGAACCCATTCGCGCCATCAACCTGTCCTTTCAGATGCGCGGGGTGGTGGAGGAAGTCCTGGTGAAAGCGGGAGACAGCGTCAGGGAAGGGGTTGTGCTCGCGCGCCTCGCAAATGCGGGTGCGGCTAAGGCGCAGCTCCTCGTCGCACAGAACGCCTATGACCTGCTGCTCCGCAATGAAAGCGGTGAGCGCGCCGTACTCTGGCAGGCTTATCTGGACGCACAAGTCGTCCGTGGACAAGCCGAGAAAAAATGGGATGATTTGAATGTCGATGCAATTGAAAATCGGATCGAAGACCTTCAGGCTGAGGTCGAGGATCGCAAAACAGACCTGAAAGACGCCCAGGAAAAATTCGATAAATACAAGGACCTCGATAAGGATAATTCCAAACGCAAGGCTGCCAAGGATGATCTTGATCAGGCGCAGGATGATTTGAATCAGACCATCCGTGATATTGAAAAAGAGATGCGCGACCGCGACACGCTGCGCGCCGCGTATGATGCCGCACTTGCCGCAGAAACTGAGGCAAAACATCAATATGAAATCAGTCTGGATGGGCCGAACGCCGACCAGCTTGCATTGGCCAGGGCCAATTTGAATGCGGCAAAAGATGGACTTGCAAATTACATCCTCACCGCGCCTTTTGCCGGCGTGGTGGCTGATGTAAACGTGAAAGCCGGCGATCAAGTGAGTGTGGAAACCCGCGCTGTGAGTATTGCGGATTTCAGCGCCTGGATCATCAAGACCACCGACATCACCGAGCTCGAGGTTGTGAAGCTGGCGGAGGGACAAAAGGTAAGCATCAATCCGGATGCGCTGCCCGACCTGCAATTAAAAGGCACCGTGGTCGAGATCAGCAACGCCTACACCCTGCAAGGCGGCGATATTCTTTACACGGTCCGCATCCGTGTGGATGGAACGGATCCCCGCCTGCGCTGGGGCATGACGGTTGAGACTGTATTTTTAGAACAATTGAGTGATTGAAATTAATTACAAAAAATGCAATAATAAGATTGCTCCGATAAAGAGCCAAACCGGGAAAACCCGGTGGCGCAAAGCCCTGAATCTAAAGCTGAACTGAGCCAGGATTGCCAGGGTTGCCGAAAAAAGCAAAACCGTCAAAAGACGGCGGCGCAAAGTCAGAGCGTCTAAAACCAGCTGCTGTTGCTGATCAGGACCGACCGACTGCCGAAAGGCAAAATCAGGGAAACCTGATGACGCAAAGTCATGGGTCTAAAATCACACTTATTTATTGTGATCAGGATTGCCAGGCTGCCGAAGAGCAAATCTTTTACAGGGATGATTTCGATCATCCCTGTTTTGTTTTTAATGTGAGTAGGTTTCGCACGCGGCGGGCGGATTTTTCTGATTAATGAGCATCATCCACCGAATCAAAGTACCTCATTCATTAAGGTACGACGCGCCCGCTTCAAGTTTAACTGAAAGCCGGGAGGCAGTTTATTGTTATAATCTTCGCCATGAGCAAAACCCAACGCCCCCTCGACCCCGAGTCCAAACCGGATGACCGCGTGGACAATGCCCTTCGTCCGCAAAAACTGGATGATCTCATCGGACAGGATCAGGTCAAAGAGAATCTGTCCATCTTGATCGACGCGGCGAAGCATCGCACCGAAGCATTGGACCATGTCCTATTCTACGGTCCGCCCGGCTTGGGAAAAACAACTCTCGCACATGTGCTCGGCAACGAGATGGGAGTCAACGTCAAGGTGACAGCGGGGCCCGCCATCGAACGCGCAGGCGACCTGGCCGCCATCCTCACCAATCTGCGCGCGGGTGATGTACTCTTCATTGACGAAGTCCATCGTTTGGGTCGCGCCGTGGAGGAAGTTCTTTATCCTGCCATGGAAGATTTTGCGCTCGATATCGTCATTGGCAAAGGACCTTCAGCGCGTTCCATTCGCTTGAAATTGCCGCGCTTTACCATTGTTGGCGCCACAACCCGGCTTGCGCTTGTAACCGCCCCATTGCGGGCCAGGTTCGGCGCTGTCTATCGTTTGGATTATTACGATCTCAACGCGATGCAGGCAATTGTCACACGCGCTGCGGGGATGTTGAAAGTGGAGGCTGAAAAAGAAGGCATCGTAGAAGTGGCACGCCGCGCCCGTGGGACTCCGCGTGTTGCATTGCGTTTGTTGCGCCGCGTGCGCGATTTTGCCCAAGTCCGCGCCGATGGGAAAGTTACGTTGAAGGTCGCTAAAGAAGCACTCGACCTCCTGCAAGTAGATTCGCTCGGACTGGATGATGTAGACCGTCGTGTATTGAAAACAATCATCGAGAAATATGATGGCGGGCCGGTTAGTTTGAGCACAATTGCTGCGTCCATTAGCGAGGAGGAGGATACGATCATGGGCGTGGTTGAACCGTATCTTCTGCAACTAGGGTTTTTAGATAGAACGCGGCAAGGACGTATGGCCACCAAATCCGCGTATGAGCATTTGGGATATCCCTATACGGAGCAGGGACAGGCGAGATTATTGTGATCGTTGTGTCATTGCTCGGAGGTGGTAGTCCCAACGGGTCAATGACGAGATAGATATATGGAATCCCTTGCTCGAACCTTAATGATTGCTGGAATCCTGATCTTCCTGGTCGGCGGCGGGATTTACCTTGCCGTGAAATTTGGAATCCCGCTTGGAAGATTGCCCGGGGACATTCGCATCACAAGGGAGAATGGGGGCTTTTATTTCCCGCTCACGAGTTCGATCCTGGTTTCCGTAGTGCTGACCATCATTTTGAATTTGGTGATACGGTTTTGGAGAAAGTAAAACATATGGAATGAAGCGGGGAGATATCTGTAATATTTTAAGATTCACGCATACCAATCATCCCTTGCCAATGCCTTGAGTTGATGCTAAAATGCCAAACACCTTCACCATATATACGGGGATGTAGTGCAACGGCACCCATATATGGCTCTGACATTTGTTCTAAAATATGGAGCACACTCCGGATGCGTTGTCCGTACTGCAAACATCATGATTCCAAAGTATTAGATACCTCCCATGACAGCCATGGAGGTATCCGACGACGACGCGAGTGTTTGAAATGCAGGCAGCGCTTCAGCAGCTACGAACGTCCCATCCTGGCTACACCGCTCATCATCAAACAGAACGGCGCACGCGAGGAGTTTGACCGCGAAAAACTGGCGCGCGGCATCCGTATTTCGTGCGCCAAACGACCGGTCTCCGCGGCGGACATCGAGCGTATGATCGGACAGGTGGAGCATCAATTGACCAAGCTGGGCAAGGCCGAGGTCTCCTCGCGGGTTGTAGGGGACCTGGTCATGTCGACCCTAAAGGAAATGGACCAGATCGCTTACATACGCTATGCGATTGTGTATTTGGGACTGGACGACCTCAAGTCCATCCGTACTGAAATAGATCAGTTACTCGAAGACTAATTTAAGGCAAAGATACCCTCAAGAGGGGGGAAGTGTCTTTGCCTTTTTGTATCGAACATGCCGAGACCCTTCGCTGCACCCATCGTATGAGGTGCGCGGCTCAGGGCGACACAACAATATTTATAGGAGAGTGTAAAGATGGTTGCAAAGTCTGCTGAACCCAAAGTAAAGAACGGCCTGCTGCCCACACCCGCCGCGGCGAAGGGACTGCCAAAGGCAGCCCTGACAGATAATGCCCGTCAGGTATTGATGAAGCGTTATGTGCGCCGCGGCCACGATGGCAAGCCCGCCGAAAATGTGGAAGAAATGTTCTGGCGCGTTGCCTATCACGTTGCGAAAGTGGAAGAGCAATGGGGCGCGGACGTTCAGAAGCGCACGGTCGAGTATTACCATTTACTGTCCAACAAGAAGTTTTTCCCCAACTCTCCAACCTTTACAGGTGCGGGAACTCCTTTAGGCCAGCTGGCCGCGTGTTTTGTGCTGCCCATCACCGATGATATGGGGCGCCACAGCGCGGGTATCTTCCAAACTTTGCGTGACGCCGCCTTGATTCAGCAGACGGGCGGCGGCAACGGTTTCTCCTTCTCGCGTTTGCGACCGCATGGTTCGCTCGTGCAGACCTCCGCCGGGCAGGCCACCGGCCCGGTGGGCTTCCTGAAAGTATATGACCATGCCTTTGGCGAGATCGCCCAGGGTGGAACCCGCCGCGGCGCCAATATGGCCGTGCTGCGGGTTGATCATCCGGATGTGGAAGATTTTATTACCTGCAAGATCAATGAAAATCAAATTACCAATTTTAATATCTCCGTCGGGATTACGGACGCATTCATGCAGGCCGTGAAGGAAGACAGGGAATGGGCCTTGCGCTTCCCGGACCTCGATGAAATGAAACAAAAGGGATTCAGCGGCACGCTCGAGCAGGCCGAAGCCGAGGGCATTACCATCCACACTTATAAAACCGTCCAGGCGCGTGAGTTGTTCAAGAAGATCGTCAAACAGGCGCATCATAACGGCGAGCCTGGCGTGCTCTTCCTCGATGCGGCCAACCGCGGCAACCCTGTCCCGCATTTGTATCCATTGGAAGCGACAAATCCATGCGGCGAGCAATGGCTTGGACCGTACGAAAACTGCTGTCTCGGTTCCGTCAACCTCAACGAGCATTGCGGACCGGACGGCACTGTGGATTGGGAAACCTTGCGCCAGAGCGTTGCGACCTCCACGCGTTTCCTCGATGATGTAGTGGAAGCGAATGCCTATGTGCCGGCTGTGCCGCAGCTCAAGGAAGCCGCTCATCGCGCGCGCCGCATCGGCCTCGGCATTATGGGCCTGGCGGACTTGATGTATCACGTAGGCGTGCGCTATGGCTCGCAGGAAGGGCAGGAATTCGGCGCGCAGGTGATGGAGTTCGTGCGCTTTCACTCGATGAAGGCCAGCATCGAACTGGCAGAGGAACGCGGACCTTTCCCGGCCATCGAAGGCTCGATTTACGATATGGATGATGTGAAATGGGAAGCGCCCAAGGCCCTGGCCGGCTATCAGAATAACTGGAACAGGCCCGAGGTTAAGTGGGAAGCGATCCTCAGCGGAATCAAGAGTCATGGCATCCGCAATGCCGCGCAGACCACTGTCGCGCCGACCGGCACCATCGCCACGGTCGCAGGTTGCGAGGGTTATGGTTGTGAACCGGTCTTCGCGCTCGCCTACATCCGCCACGTCAATGACAATGGCAAGGATTTGAAATTAACCTATGCCAGCCCGCGCTTCGATGAGGCCTTGAAGAAGTTGGGTCTTGGCGAAGAGAAGCGCCAGGAAATTGTGGAACAGGTGATGAACGAAGGCACCTGCCAGAACATCGCTGAAATTCCGCAAGCGGTTCGCAATACCTTTGTGGTGTCGTCCGACATAACCGCTGAAGAGCATGTCCTGATGCAGGGCGCGCTGCAGGCTTTTGTGGATAACTCGCTTTCAAAGACCGTCAACTTCCATGAGGACGCCAGCGAAGAGGACGTTGCCAAGGCTTATATGATGGCCTGGGAACTCGGCTGCAAGGGGATCACCGTATACGTGACCGGCTCACGCGATATCGTGGTGCTCGAGACCAAAGCCACCGCGGATAAAAAAACTGCGCCTCAAGCCGCCTCCGAAGCTGTACCCTCCTTGCAGGGGGATACGACCAAAGAAGCATCTTCCACAATGTGGCATGGGACCAAGAAGCCGCGCCCCAAAGCGTTGACCGGCAGAACCTATAATATCGATACGCCGGCCGGCAAGGCTTTCATCACCATCAACGAAAACGGCGGGACGCAGCCCTTCGAGGCTTTCGTCAATACCGCCAAGGCCGGCTCTGAAACCGCAGCGGTCTCCGAGGCGATCGGACGCCTGATCTCCTACACCCTGCGCATGGCATCGCCGATTGCGCCCGTGGAGCGCATGCGCGAGATCATCGTGCAATTGATCGGCATCGGCGGCGGACGTTCGCTGGGCTTTGGCATCAACCGCGTGCGGTCCCTGCCGGACGGCATCGGCCAGGTGCTCGACCAGTACCTGCGCGAGAAAAACGGCGTCGTCGGCGAGGTGCCGGTTGAAAAATCCAACGGCAACGGCGGACACACCATCGAAAATGAAGCCGCGCGCGCCTTGAAGATCGGCGACCTGTGCCCCGAATGCGGAGAGGCGGCGGTGGTAAATGAAGATGGCTGCCGCAAGTGCTATGCTTGCGGGTTTAGTGAGTGCTAGGATGAAAGAGACCTCGGAGTTTTTTAATAACTCGGAGGTCTATGAAACAGATATGAAAATAGTAACAGTTGGAATTCGAGAATTGAAACAGCAAGCCAGTGAACTGGTTCGTTTGGTTCGTGAAACTGGCAGTGAAGTACAGGTCACTTATCATGGCGAAGTTGTCGCCTTGCTGATCCCTGTCAAACCCGTTCGTAAAGATAGTGAAAATGCGTGGGCAAAACTGGATAATCTTGCCGCAGAGATTGGCGCGCGGTGGCCGAAGGGTATATCTGCCGCAGACGCAATGATCGAAGCGCGGCGATAATGTTCATTGTCGTTGACCAAAGGGAAAGAGCAGGGAAGCGTGTTACGGTTTTGGAGATTTGAGAATGAATAACTTCTGTCCTGAGTGCGGCGAAGCGGCTGTAGTGAATGAAGAAGGCTGCCGCAAATGCTATGCTTGTGGGTTTAGTGAGTGTTAATATAGTTAAATAAAAAGGTGACAGTCACTTTCGCGAAGCGGTGACTGTCACCTAGTGTTTGATGAGGGTCAATATTCAAGGCGGCGCGGACTATAGGATCGATACTTGTTGGTTTAACCCCAATGGGGAAGCGCGGCCAGTGAATTTGAAGATTACTTATGAGATTCAGTGCTTAAGGGAATTATTGAACTCACTGAATTAATTTTTTGTTTGCGTAGAGGTAGCTAGGCAGCTGTTGTGACAGTACAGTAAGTAGAGATTGCAGAGTCAGATATGTGGGATAATTAAAGAAACGGCTTTTTTGCCCGTTTCTTTAATTGCATTTAGTAAGACAAATTCTTTATAATAGAATTGTGAATAATTCATTGAAAAATAACCCGCAGAAAATATTGAACGGTGAAGTGCACAATTGGTATCGAATAGCTTTAGGATTTTCTGATCAGTTAGTGAACGTTATGCTAGATAGATTTGAATTAAAGCCTGGAGATTTGGTATTTGATCCTTTTTTAGGTAGTGGTACAACCTTGGTAGAGTGCAAGAAGAAAGGAATCAAGTCAATTGGGATTGACGCAAACCCATCCAGCTATTTTGCTGCTAAAGTTAAAACAAATTGGTCGCCTAATGTCTCTAAAATTACCGAATTAGCCAAGTTGGTCAAGAAAAATTATTCATCTCTTATGAAGCGTCAAGCAGGGTTTAAGACAGATGCAACTTATAAGTATTTAGACGAAAGTGGAATGATTGAAAGAGGTTGGATAAGCCCAAAACCTTTGCAAAAGTCGATATATCTCAAAAAAGCTATCCTTGCATTAGACACGCCTAAGAAAAATAAGGATTTACTTTTACTTGCCTTGATAGATGAGGTTGTAGCTGATGCATCGAATGTAAAATTTGGGCCGCAATTGTATTGTATACCTCCTAAAAAAAATGCAGAAGTATTAGAAGGTTTCCTTGCACGAGTAGAAAAAATAACTAAGGATTTAAAGATCGTAAAAAAATTAGCCTCAACCGAATCAGAAATTTATCTAGGGGATTCTCGTATATGTAATTCAATAATTGACCCCGCACCCTTAATCACCGCAGTAATATGTTCCCCTCCATATCCTGGTGAACATGATTATACAAGACATGCTAGGCTAGAGCTTGCTTTTTTAGAAGAAGTTACTGATAGAAAAACCGTGCAATTATTGAAGCGTCAGATGATCCGCTCAAGTACAAAAAATATATACAAAGGAGATAATGATGCTGATCTAGTGAAAGAGAATCCTCTTCTTGTATCAATAGTAGAAAGAATAAATAAGAAGGCAAAGAAGAAGACTCATGGTTTTGCTAGACTTTATTCCACAGTTGTTTTGGAATATTTTGGTGGAATGAAGAGACATTTACAAAATCTACACAAGATGTTGCCTTCGGGTGCGCAATGCGCATATGTTGTTGGAGATCAATCTTCTTATCTTCAAGTGCACATTCCCACTGCGAAAATTTTGGCCGGCATTGTTAGTGATATTGGTTATCAATTTGTTGAAATAGTACCGTGGAGAACATCTTGGTCTTCTACAACATCAAAAAAAGTTAAAGAGAACATCCTTATTTTCAGAAAAATTTGAAAATTATAGAAGCCCTTTTTAATCTTTGGGAATCTCTCCTGACATATATTTTGCGGCTCTTCCTACAATATGGGCAAGACTTTCTTTGATTTCCTCTAAATTTAGAATGTCTTTCGTAACTTGAATCGGTTCCTCTTGAAACAATCGAAATATTAATTCCTCGTAAGCTTTGAGTGCTGTTTGGGAGTCTTCCCCAGGATTTCTGAGGTCTATAGAAGGATGCTTCCTTTTTACGTCCATCGCGAGATGTAACATTGTGTAATTTCCTTCTTTAGATGAGCGCTGAAACTCATAAATTATTATTCCTTTTTCGGAATCAATATACCAATCGTTTTCTAACAGAATGTTAGCCAACATTTTTGGCATAGCAAGTTTGAAAAACCTGTCGAAATTTTCTTTTCTCAATCTCGTAACGTTGCTATGTCCAATGGTGGTAGTAAGGATTTCCCCTAGACCATCAAAGCGCTTTAGGTTCGACTCTAGATATCCTTGTAACATTCCCAAGTAATCCTCGCTAATGTTTGGCGGACCGATTTGTGTTGTAAACATTAAACTGAATTCATCCAAATATCTATTGACTTTGCTATTGGGTATGGCAAATGGTTTTTGTTGCCACTGAAATGCTCGCCTTAATGCTCTTACAACCTTTCCTGGACGAGGATCACCCGGTTTAAAAAGGAACTCCCCTAAATCGAAATTTAATACATCAAATGGAAATCTTGCAACTAGTTTGTGGTGCTGATCCCTAATAACTTGTTTTCTGTGCGTTTCTACCATATCCTCTTGATCTTCAGGTGGTGCTAAAACATCATCAGCATTCTCACCAGCACCGTCATAGAGTACTGTATTAATAAAATCACCCGAGAATCCAATCGCACCAGGAATCCGTTCTAAGGTTGTTGCAACGTCTTCGGGTTCATAATCAAAGAAGGTAACATTGCTAAAATTACCATCCTGACTAAAGATTTTGTGATTATCAAGCATAAGTACATCAATTGCTGTGGTTGCACAAAATGTAAAATAGCGGAGACGCCTTTTTTGATTTTTTGGAAGGCGTATCTCTCTCATTTTTTTAAACCGATTTTGGCATAGCGGAAGCCATCCATCTAGTCGAACATAATGCTTTAGTGGATCGTCCCAATGAATAAATGACCCCTCGCTCATAGTTACCACTCCTTAAGCAATTGAATTAATAACTCTGTAAACAATGCCCGCTGCTTTTCAGGAGATTTCTCTCTTAGTGCTATTTCAAAAATGGAAAGTATTGCTGTCGCTAAATACCGATAACTCTTTTTTGTCTGGATTGAATCGACACTAGGGAGGTCAACTTCTATTTGGCCGGACTTCTTATCATCAATTAAATCAACCTTAGGTGCGGTTTTTTGAGTCGTGCTTACAAGATCGACTTTTTTAGTTCGCACCTTGACTTTAGTTGATGTTGTATTTGAAATAACTTGTTCAAGATGCCTTGCTCTATCGCTAGTTTTTTGTGTTTCTTTCTTTGTTGATCTTTCTTTAATTTTAATATATGTTACTGGAAATATTTCTTCGCTAAGCAGTTTGTGAATATGCTCTTGTAAGGCGCGAAATTCAGGATGAAATCTGTTAAAGCTGTCGCGATCAATATTTAATGCATTTTCAAGCCCTTCATCCACATAGATTTCACCGGTAATCCAGCGACTGCGCGGTCCTTCATTTCTTCTGAAATCAAGTAGGGATGCATCATAGTAGCCGATTGCAACATTCTTAATGCGAATGAGAATTCCTCGCATCTCATCCGGCTTTAATTGAAGACCTTCTTGAACTAATATATAGCCGTGATACTTTAATTCTTTTCCGTAAACTTTAGTATTGCTGTCAACTTTTATGGATGTGTATCCTCCAGGATTACCTTTCAAATACACCGGCTTCATCAACTTTATCCCGTCAAGAAGTACTTTAAAGTCGTAACTTAATAATTTAGCCTGTTCCTGTTCAATTAAACGATTAGGCAATGCTTTTTCATCTAAATATGGAACTGGACATGAGGCAGATAACTCCCAGAGCAATCGCCAATAATCTCCTAATTCTTGCAAAGACCACGTCTTTTTTATTACTTGTAGAATTTTGGTCCAATCCCCAAACTTAGGTTGAACATATTTTTCAAGCTCTAATGATTTTTGAAAAGACCTCGTAAATGTTGGGTGAATCTCATCGGCAATAATGCTAGTCCCCATTTTTGCGTTTTTCGGATCGAACTCTCGATCTACATCGTATGTGCCAATATCAATTTCATTTTTAATAACTTCTTCGTCAAGCTGATCTTTCAGGAGATCATATAGTTTTATGTGAGCTCTAAACCCTTTTCCATCCCGCGTTTTTGAAGTGAGGGTGAACGCACCACAGATCTGAGCAATTCCCAACATGCCAATACCTAATCTGCCAATAGTAGGCCGATCTTTTATAAGTGGGGCTTTTTCGATTCTCTTTTCGCTATTTCCAATTCCCCCATCCATTAAATCCTCGAACTCTTTGCGAGTGAAGCCATCGCCATCGTCATCTATTGATAACAAATGAAAATTAGGATGGTTAGTGTTGACCCTGACTGATCTTGCATTTGCATCCCAAGCATTGCTGACTAACTCGCGCAATGCACTTGCGGGACTTCTATAAAGTCCGCGACTTAAGTGTGCTAAAGCTTTCTCATGAACTTTAATTTTTTTTGGCATTCAAATCCCTCTCGAAAAAGTAATTTTCAATATTTACCGTGCGGATATGTCTGTATTGTTATAGTATAGCATTAATTAACGTGTTTGCTGTTCTTTGGTTTGAAGTGACTCTTACACTATGTTTCGAAGTAAAGTGCCAGTCATCTTCGTGAAGCGGGTGACTGTCACTTTTGGGTTATATGCGTTCGTGCGGTATGACAGTTACTTTACTTACTCCTCTCTAAATTCAACTCCAGCAACTTCTCCAAAATCTCCTCATCGAATAATTCATTCCCGAACGCGGATTTTATCCTCTTCAACAATCCAAAGTTTCTTTTCGATGGGCTCGGATGGCAAGTGAGAATTAATTTCGTGATCACTTCCAGCACTTTTGATCTTGATTGCTGTCTTACGCGCAGGACAAAAATACCGTGATAATTTGATGGCGGATATGCTTTGATGTCGGCAAAATCCAAATCGAGGGTGATTAATGCGCGTTGTTCCTGCGTGCAAATTTGGATAATGTGTTCATCCTCTTTGCCTCCCATGTTTTGATCAAGTACTGTGACCGCGTCGTGACCAGATTCGCCCAACACTATGGACGCTTCAATGGGGATATTTTCATCAAGCTTGAATTTCATTAATTAAACCGCAATCGAGATAACTCGTTCGCGCGCCAATTCCGCCGCGTAATTGATCGCGGCTTGTATGGCTTCCTTTGTCAATGACGGGTAACTTTTGAGGGTCTCCTGCGCATCCAGACCGTCTGCCAAATTATCGAGGATGACAGAAACCATGACGCGCGTCCCTGTGATACAAGCCTGTCCATGACAGATCTTTGGGTCAACTGTAATGTAATTTCGCCAGTCCATAATTTACTCCTTGACGGAAAGAATTATACCTTGCCTGCCCTCTCCAATATCTCAAAAGGTGACAGTCACCTTTGCCCTAAAGGGTGTTGTGCGAAGGTGAGATTGTGAATTAATGCCTTGCCCAAAGACTTTGGGAGCGGTGCGGTAGTACAGACCCCCTCTGTCCTGCGGACATCTCCCCCAAAATCAAGTAACGATTTTGGGGGAGAAACAATACTATGTTGAGCAAAGAATGAGGTCTTCATAAAATACAGCACATTCCCCTTCCCCCAAATCCTGTTTTTGGATTTGGGGGAAGGCCGGGAAGGGGGCCGGGTACCTAGGTCGTTGCGAGCACGCTTTGCGAAGTTATCATCTGTTAAGCGGGAGTTGTTCACTATTTCATGACTCACGTCCCCATTCGGGCGCGGAGTTCAAGGCGAGAACGCCGTCTCGCAGCGAGATCGAAATTTATGTGTTTGAATTTGGATACGCCCCATTTATTGACAACCCCATTACTTCTTAACTTGTGATCCCGGTTAAAACCCGATCTTGCCAGTCACCAGTAATAATAAAGCGCCGATTACGCAGATTGCCAGCAGGAGCAGAAAAACGATCACAAAGCGCTGGAAGGGGGTCATGCCCAGGAAGCGGCTCGAGGAACGCCCGGCCTCGGGCAATTCCGTCTCGGATTTGAAACTTTGGATGTCTTCCTCGTAGAACGGTGCGGATTTGGCTTCATCACGGAGATTGTCAAACATGGTCACCTCGAATTTTTACTGTGTCACAAAAGTATATCACGCAGTTGGCCTCAGGCTGACATCCCCAAAACGGACGATCACAGATTTGCCATCTGCATTTCGTAATCTTAAGCTCCCATCCGCTTCGAGGCCGATCAACTCGCCGGTGAGCGGCGTTTCCCCTTCGGGGGCGATATCGCCTCCCGCATAAACCTGAACCTGCTCGCCGCGAAAGGCCAGTCTCTGCTCCCAGGCCTGCATCAACTCATCCGTGCCCATGCGTTCGCGCCATGAAATGAAGGCGCTTAAAATATCGAATAGAAAATCCTCGCGCCGGGGCGGTTGCTCCCCAAGTTCAGCCTCGAGACTGGTGGCAGGGAATTGCAGCAGCTCGGCGGGCGGCACGGATATTCTATGGACGTTGATCCCCATGCCGATCACCAGCGAATCCACGTCAGCGCCGGTCCAGACCGTTTCAACGAGAATGCCCGCTGTTTTTTTTCCGTCCAATAAAATATCGTTCGGCCATTTGATGCGCGGGGCGAGGCCGTATTTGAGACAGGCCTCTGCGATTGAAAGCGCCGCCAGGCCGACGGTCCGCGAGAGATGCGGGCGCAGCGCTGCGGAGGGGCGCAGGATCAAACTAAAGGCCAAGGCGCTTCCTTTTGGTGTGAACCATTTTCGATTGAGCCGGCCGCGTCCCTGCGTCTGTTCATCCGCGACCACGATGGACAGGTCTTTTGCATTGCCTGCCGCCCAGGCCAGGGCTTCATCGTTGGTGGAACCGATGGAATCAAAATAACGCAGGCCGCCAATATTTAATTTTGAAAGGGATTTGTTGAGGGATTTTTCGTTCATGTAAAATTAAAAGCCTAAGGGTTGTACGAAGTCCCCGAGGGGGAGACCTTTAGGCTTTTTGCTGTCATTGAACAATATCGTATGGGTTGACGTTCGTGCCGCCGATGCGGATTTCGAAGTGCAGGTGTGACCCGAAGGAGTTGCCTGTATTGCCGGATAGACCGATCAGCGTGCCCTGCCCTACGGCCTGGCAAACGCCGACATTGATCTGGCTTAAGTGGGCATAGACTGTCACATAGCCGTTGCCATGATCGATCTGCACCACGTTGCCATAGCCGTAATTGTAGCCGCCCTGCGCCATGGTCACAATGCCGGAACCGGCTGCGTAAACATTGGAGCCTTCCGGGGCTGAAATATCGATCCCAAGATGGCCGGGGCCGTAGGGATTTCCAGAAAGGGTGTGATCGTCCGCAGGCCAGCCAAAGCCGGATGCCACCGGTCCGCCGCCGCAGGCGTTGCCGCCAATATCGGAGGTGCCCGTGCTGCCGTTATTGCTGCGTGACATGGTGATCAGGTCGGCTTCCCAATTGCGCAAGGTGCGCGAGCCGCCGGGGATCATCACCAAGGTGCCGGGCTTTACACTTGGATCGGTGAGATCGATTTTATTTCCGACGAAGGTGATAATATCGTCGGCTTTCGCGTCGAATTTATCCGCCACGCTTTCAAAGGTATCGCCATCCTTCCATTCGTAATACAAACCATCCACAGGTGGGATGGTCAATTCCATGCCGGGCTTTAAGTTATGCGGATTATCTTCCAGTTGCTTGTTGACGTAAAGAATGGTCTCGGATTTAACCTTGAATTCACCCGCGATGGAGAGCATGGCATCGCCGCGCGAAACGCGGTAGATCACGGGGTCGTAGCGCGGCCGTTCGGGGATGATGGTTTTTAATTGCAATCCGCGATGGATGGAAGAAACTCCGCCTCCATCCGGTCCGGCAACGGGCACGCCCACCTGGGGTTGAGCGGCGGCTGATTCAAGGGTTGGTTGAATTGCAGGCGTATAGGATGCGGCGCGTGTGTTCTTGTAAAAAATCGTTGACCCCACCAGGCCAGCCACGATCATAAGAGTCAGGACCCAACTGATGATTGTAAAACGATCCACCTTGCCCTTGACGCGCGGTGTGATGGGCGGCTCATTGACAGCCGCTTCAACTTTCGGTTTCCGTTTCAACTTTTGACCGGCAGCGGAAAAGAAGGATCGAATTATTTCTAAAATGTTTTTCATTCTTTAGTCAGGCAGGATAAATTGAAAATTCGTCCTGTTGTTAGGCATCCTTTGTCAGATTCTCAAGGAATTCCATGTTATTTTTTGCGCGTTCCATGCGAGTGAGAATGGCTTCTGTCGCCACGGAATTATCCATGCCGGCGCCCTGGGGCGGGGAAGAGGTCATTTGAATGAACATGCGGCGCATCAACCAGACGCGTTGCAGCAAGTCCGGTCCGAGCAGCAGGTCTTCGCGGCGGGTGGAGGAGCGTTCGATATCCACGGCGGGGAAAATGCGGCGTTCCTGCAGTTTGCGCGAGAGGATCAATTCCATATTGCCCGTGCCTTTGAATTCCTCGTAAACCACGTCGTCAAGGCGGGAGCCGGTATCGACCAGGCAGGTGGCGATGATGGTCAGCGATCCGCCGTCTTCCACATTGCGGGCCGCGCCGAAGAAGCGTTTGGGCGGGTAGAGCGCGGATGGATCCATACCGCCCGAGAGGGTGCGCCCGGAGGGGTTGACCACCAGGTTATAGGCGCGCGCCAGGCGGGTGATCGAATCCATCAGGATGACCACGTGACGACCGATCTCCACCAGCCTCTTGGCGCGTTCCAGGGCCAGTTCCGCTGTGCGGACGTGGGCGGTGACGGGTTCGTCAAAAGTGGAGGCGACCACTTCCGCATCCACGGAGCGGTCCATGTCGGTTACTTCTTCAGGGCGTTCGCCGATCAATGCGATAATCAGGTGCACATCGGGATATTTGGTTGAGATTGAATTTGCAATTTGCTTGAGGATGGTGGTCTTGCCCGCCTTGGGAGGTGAAACAATCAATCCGCGCTGGCCTCTGCCGATGGGTGTGATGAGATTGATCAGGCGCGGAGCCAGCGTATCGTGCTCGATTTCAAGGTCAAAGCGGACATCCGGGAATATGGGCGTGAGGTTTTCAAAAACAACCCTGCGGGCGCCGATTTCCGGTTCCAACCCATTAATTGATTCCACTTTGAGCAGGCCAAAATGTCTTTCACTTTCGCGCGGGGGACGTACCTGTCCGATCACGAGATCGCCTGCGCGCAGATCATACTTTCTCAATTGCGCCTGCGATACATAGACATCCTGGTCGCTGATGCGGTAATTGGTGGCCCGCAGGAAGCCGATGCCTTCGCTCATGATCTCCAAAATACCGCCGCGCAGTTCAATGCCGTCCTTTTGCGCCTCAGCCTCGCGGATCATCATCGCGAGGGCCTCCTTTTTCATGCGGTTGAAATTTGGAATATTAAGGTTTTTGGCAAGACTGCGTAGTTTTGATAGCGGTTCGTTCTCTAATTCAAGTATTTTCATGTTGTGTTCTCTTATGGGGGATTGGAATATGAATACAAAAGACCAGCGTCCCTTATGACGGGCTGGTGGGTTTCCTTAGGATGATATTGGTGAATCAGGGGTTTCGGACAAGGTTCTCGTTACACTTTCCGCGCGTGCTGATTGTGACACGCGGGTTTACTGAAGTACATTATCAAACAACAGGGGAGGTGACGGCATTATAGCACGCACATTAAGATGCTGCAAGTAGCGAATCGAGAATGCGATTCTGATACATCCACAAACGATGATACAAACCGTTTTCCCGAATTAAATTCGGATGCCTTCCGCGTTCGACCAGGCGGCCATGGTCCATCACGATGATCTCATCCATGTTTTCCATGCCCACCAAACGATGCGTGATGAACAGGGTTGTTTTCCTTTTCATCAAGGCAAACAAGGTTTCGAGCACCTGTTTTTCAGACAGCGGATCCAGATTGGCGGTGGGTTCATCCAATATCAATATGGGTGCGTCCTTGATGATCGCGCGCGCGATGGCCAGCCGCTGGCGTTCGCCGCCCGAAAGGCGCACTCCCTGTTCGCCGATCAGGGTGTCATAGCCGTTTGGTAATCCCAGAATGAAGTCATGGATGTGTGCGTCTTTTGCGGCGGATTCGATTTCCTCCTGTGTGATATGCCGCCGGGCAAACCGTAAATTCTCGCGGACGCTGGTATTAAAGAAATAGGTGTTCTGGGAAACCAAGCCGATTCTTTCCCGTACCGAATCCTGCGCATACCTCTTGAGCGATTCGGCGCCGAGAGTGATATCACCCGAACTGTAATCCCAGAAGCGGAATAATAAATTGGCAAGCGTGGATTTTCCCGCGCCGCTGGGTCCCACGACGGCGATGGATCTTCCGGGCTGCAGGTTGAAAGTTACATGTTGAATGGCGGGTGTGGATAGATTTGGATATGAGAAAGAGAGATTTGAGAATTTGATATTCGATGCTTGGGGTCCGACTAACGAATCTCGAATATCATCTTTTACTGCAGGTTCTGTATCCACAACTTCAAATAATCTTCGCGCGGCTTCGCGAGCGGAGTTCCACATTTGCGCGGCGAGCGGCAGCGGCATGACGGCTTCAAACGCGGCGAATACCAGCAGGGATAACGAGGCAAGCATTGGGCCGTCAAGTGTTCCCGCGTTAACTAACGGGATTGAAAGCGCGAGAATTGTCCACAAGCCGAGGTTGGTGAATAGCGTGGTCAAGCCTGAATGCAGGCCAGTTACGCGTGCCATACGGCGTTGGGCATTGCCGTAATCAATTCCAACGGCTTCAATCTCAGCGACTCGATCCTGGCCGCGTCCATAGGCGAGAAGATCGGCCATACCCTGGATGCCGTCCACCAGACGAGTGTGCAAGTCTGCGCGCAGGGTGATCGCGTCCACTGCGGGGCGGCGGCTGATGATTTGAGCCAGGAGCGGCAGAACCAGGCCGAGGCCGAGGAAAAACATCAGGAAGGCCAGGGCAAGCTGCGGGTGGAAAGAGGCGATGAAGATCGAAGTGAATAATCCGACGAGGACGGCGGTCAGGGGCGGGGAGATGACCCGTACGTAGAAATTCTCCAATGTTTCCACATCGCCGACGATGCGCGCCAGCAAATCGCCTGCGCGGTATTCCATCAGACGGGCAGGGGCGAGCGGTTCGAGTTTTTCATAGAACCAAATGCGCAGGCGCGAGAGCAAACGAAAGGTGACATCGTGTGAAATGAGGCGTTCGAGGTAGCGAAAGACGCCGCGCGTGATGCCGAAGAAACGCACGCCGACGATTGCGACGCCCAGCGCAGCCACGGACGGATGTAAGGCTGCGGTGGAGATCAGCCAGGCAGAGGTGCCCATCAGTGCAACGCTTGAACCGATGGTGCATGCTCCGATCAGCACCGAGAGGGTAACGAGGCCCCATGAGCCTTTGAGGAAGGCCAGCAGGCGGGGCAGGATCTTGGATTGAGGATTGATTAAAGGTAGAACGTTAAAAGTTAATGGTTCAACCTCAAATGTGGAAGGGCGAAGGGCGCTTGGGACTTTTGATATTTGACCTATGACCTGATGCTCGTATGTATTCACCATGTTTGCATACAGGCCGTTGTTCGTGAGCAATTCGCGATGCGTGCCTGTCTCGATGACACGGCCTGCTTCGATCACGATGATCCGATCGGACTGGAAGATCGTGTTAAGGCGATGCGCGATGATCAGGACGGTGCGGCCTTCCATGAGTTGATGTGTCGATTCTTCAAGGAGTGATTCGGTTTCAGGGTCGAGGCTCGAGGTCGGTTCGTCGAGGATCAGGATGGGCGCATCTTTGAGGAAGGCGCGCGCCAGAGCGAGACGTTGAGCCTGTCCACTGGAAAGACGTGCGCCGCCTTCGCCAATCACGGTCTCATATTTTTGAGGCAGCGATTCGATGAATTCGTACAAGTGCGCGGAGCGCGCCGCAGATATCACTTGTTCATCTGTGGCATTGGATTTTCCAAGACGGATATTTGCCGCGAGCGTATCGTGAAAGAGGTATGGCTTTTGCGGAACCCAGGCGATTTGTGCAAGAGCAGGCAGGCTGTGATTTGAGTCCCCGGAGGTGTAATGCCTAATGATCTGGCCCGAGGTTGGCTGGGTGAAGCCGAGCAGCAGGTTGACGAGTGTGGTCTTGCCGGCGCCGCTTGGCCCGACAAGTGCGGTGTGTTGGCCTGCGTTGATCTGTATATTAATGTGATCGAGAGCAGGGGCAGATTCGTTTGGGTAGGTAAAAGAGATATTGGATAATTCGATATTCGAAATTTTGGAATCGGGAATTAAAAATTGGGAATCAGTCGCGCGGATCTCGATGGGCGTATCCAAAATCTCGTAAATACATTTGGCTGCCGTGGTCCCTGACATGCCAGCGTGAAATCTTGCGCCCAGTGCGCGCAAGGGCATGTAAAACTCTGGGGCAAGGATCAGCAGAAAGAGCGCCGGTTGAAAATCCATTTTGGCGTAGAGCAGACGGAAACCGATTTCCACTGCGATAATCGCTGTGCTGAGGGTTGCGAGTAGTTCGAGAGCCAGCGCGGAGAGGAAGGTGATCCGTAAAACGCCCAGGGTTGTGTCGCGGAATTTATCGCTGACCTGGGCGATGGTACGCGCCTGAGCCCTGGACTGGCCGAATAATTTCAAGGTGGTCAGACCTTGCAGGCTGTCAAGGAAGTGTGCGCTGAGCAGGCGCAAAGTCTCATATTGACGTTTGGTGACGATCTCTGCGCCTTTGCCGATCATGATCATGAAGAATGGGATCAAGGGTGCGGTAAGCAGAAAGATGAAGCCGGAGAGCATGTCAATTGGAAAGACGACCATGAGAATGGAAAATGGAATTAATGCGGTAATGACCAATTGTGGAAGATATTGGCTGAAGTAGGCATCCAGCGCTTCGATGCCCTCGACCGCGGCGGCGGTCAACTCGCCAGTGCGTTGTCCGCGCGAGTAGGCGGGACCGAGATTCAGGATATGTGTGAAGAGACGCTGGCGTAAATCCGTTTTGATCTTCACAGCCACGGCGCTGGCTGAGATTTCATTGAGCCAGGCGAGCAGCGCGCGTATGCTAATGGCGACCAGCATGAGGCGCAGAGATCCAGTCACTTGGGCGAGGGATTTTCCTTCGAGGAAGACAGCATTGATGGATCTGCTGAGCAGCCAGGCCTGCCAGATCGTAAGCAGACCCGCCAGCAGTCCAGAAAGAATCGTGAGGGTCAGGGCTGTGCGGGTGTCGCGGGTGAGAGTCAGAAGTCTGCGGTGCATGGGTAGATTTAAAGTGGAAGGTTGCAGGCGGATGTATAACCTGCAACCTTCAAACCTGTCAACAGTGGTTTTAGTAGATCAGGGATTTTTTTGCGGTGCCGATGCGTTTGCGGAAAATATAGTATGACCAGCCTTGATAGACCAGGATGATCGGTATGAAGATCAACGCAATCACAGACATGACCGTCAGCGTGTATTGCGAAGAGGATGCGTTGTAGATGGTCAGCGACCAGTCCGGGTTGGTGGTGGAGAGCATCACGTTCGGGAAGGTCATGGTGAAGAAAGTGACTTGTGTCAACACGATATTCAGCGCGACCAGGATGAAAGCCCAGCCTTCCATCCTTCGGTTGACGAAATATCCAGCCGCCAACAGGACAACTACTGCCGCAATCGGGATGATGCCGGGATTGACCATGCCGCGCGCCCAGAAGCCCGCCGCATAGGTGAAAATCCCCAATGCAATATATAGAACGGAAGCGGCGACCCACAGTTTTTTGGCGAAGTTGTTGACCCGCTTGCGCAGTTCACCCTCCAGTTTCAAGCCCAGGAAATTTGCGCCGTGGAGCAGGAAGATGGATACAGTGGTCACGCCGCCCAGCAGACCGTAGGGATTGAGCAGGGTGAACAGGTTGCCTGTGAACATCTTGTCAGCGTTGATCGGTATGCCGCGTGCCAGGTTGGCGAAGGCCGCGCCGAGTAATAGGGCGGATAGGAATGAGCCGATTGCGATCATCCAGTCGAAACGATTGCGCCAGGCGGGGTCTGCGTCCTTTGAACGATATTCAAAAGAAATACCGCGCAGGATCAAACCAACCAGGAGCAGGAAGAAGGCCAGATAGAATCCGCTGAACATGGTGGCGTACCATTCCGGGAATGCGGCAAAGGTGGCGCCCCCCGCGGTGAGCAGCCAGACTTCGTTGCCGTCCCAGACCGAGCCAATGCTGTTGATGATGGCGCGGCGTTCTTCGTCTTTTTTGCCCAGGAAGGGCAGGAGCATCCCAACACCGAAGTCGAAACCTTCAAGAAAGAAGAAGCCGATCCATAGTACGGCGATCAGAATGAACCAAAGGATTTGCAAAAATTCGTAAGACATGTTTTGTTCCTCCGCGCTTAATCTTGCGAGCCAATGACAACAGGCGCGACATCCACCGATTCGTGCATGGCTGCGTCCGGTCCGGCAATGGCATATTTTTTCATCAGATACACCATGGCAACCGCCAGTGAGCCATAGACAATTGTGTAGCCGATCAGAGAGATCCACAGGTCAACCACGGTCAGGTTCGGCGAGACTGCATCCTGTACCTTGAGCAGACCATACACGATCCAGGGTTGACGGCCCATTTCGGTCAGAATCCAGCCGCTGGCGTTGGCCATGTATGGCAGGAACAGCGCACCGAAAGGCACCAGTTTCATCCACTTGGAGTTTTCATAGTCCTTGCGGCGGGTCGCATATAGAAACCACGCGGAGGCGCCCATCATGATCAGGCCGAAGGCCATCATGATGCGGAACGTCCAGTAAGTGACGACCATCAGCGGGATGTAATCGCCGGGACCGTATTGTTCAACGGCTTGTTCCTGTAATTCATAGACGCCTTTCACTTCACAGCTAAAATTATTGCAGGCCAGGAAACTCATCGCATATGGAATACGAATTGACCAGATTTCCTGCTTGCCGGTCAGGTCGCCAATGGTCAATAGCGAGAACGAAGCAGGCTGTTCGGTTTCCCAAAGCGCTTCGAGTGCGGCCAGTTTCATCGGTTGCACTTCGCGCATATATTGACCCATGGTATGCCCGCCCAGAAAGACCAGCGTGCTGGCAATGAGTCCCATGACCGCGCCGATCTGGAAGGAGCGCTTGAAGAAACCCAGGTTTTGTTTGCGGACAAGGTGATAAGCACTCACGGCCAGGATCAGAAAAGCCGCCATGGCAAAGCCATCAGCGAGGGTGTGCCAGACGAAAATCCATGCCTTGGGATTGCCAACCAACGCAAAGAAATTCACCATCTCCAGTCGTCCATTGGCTTCATTGAATACATAGGAAGCCGCGGGCGGAGCCTGCATAAAGCCATTGGCGAGCAAAATCCAGATGGCGGAAAGGTTCGAGCCGATCGCCACCAGCCAAATGGAGGCAAGATGTGCTTTTTTAGAGACTTTGTCTTCACCAAAAATCCAGATTCCCAGGAAGGTGGATTCTAGGAAGAAAGCCAGTAATGCCTCTATAGCCAGCGGAGCGCCGAAGATATCGCCCACATAACGGCTGTATTCGCTCCAGTTCATACCGAACTGGAATTCCTGCACAATGCCTGTTACAACGCCAATGGCGAAGTTGATCAGAAACAGTTTGCCCCAAAACTTGCTCATCTTGCGCCAGGTTTCATCATGGGTCTGGTAATAACGGGTCTGCATGAAAGCCACAAACCATCCCAGCCCCAATGTCAGCGGCACGAATAGCCAATGATAGATGGTCGTGAGACCGAACTGCAATCGGGAAAGTGTGATTGGATCCATATGGTTGTTCTCCGAAAGGGATTAATTAATGAACCTCAGTTGCCAGCCTGTTATGAAAAGCTATTCCCTCGCATCAGGGAATCACGATGAGGCACACAAGGTTACTTCATTACTTGATACGGATGGATGACGCTGTGTGAATGGAACGTGATCGGTGATATCTCCTTTCAAGGTCATTATTCATGCGGTTGCTTTCAAGTTCTTTCCCATTAGGGGTTGATCAAGAAACACTCAGAGGCATGATTTGTTTTTCCACAGGGATGGCAGCGGGTATGTTGCGTGATATCAGATTGCCTTCTTCCACCAGCTGGTCAAAGGTGATGCGCGCCATTTCATTTCGAAGCATGTCTTTTAGCCGTACCCACTGGCAATGGACAGGACAAAGGAAATCAAATGGACATTCGCCTGGTTTTAGGACGCAGTCCGATAGATAGAGTTCGCCTTCAAAATGCTCCACCACCTGAAGCAGGGTGATCTGTTTTGGATCGTGGGCGAGGGCTATGCCGCCATCGCGTCCGACTTGTGTATTGATGAAACCGCCGCTTGCCAGTTCCGCTACAATTCTTTGCAGCAGTACCGGGGGAATCAACATTTCGCGTCCGATCTCGGAGGTGGGGAAAAGCCTGTTCTTCTCTTTACTGGAGAGGGCCAGCACTACTCGAACGGCATAATCGGTTTGACGGTTGATGCGCAGCATGAATTTGTCCAGGTATATTGACCCCCGCGGTCAATATTTACAACCATTGTAAGAATTACACCTCTATTTTTGATGTGGCTTTAATCACTTTATCAAATGACAACCGTCCCTTATTTTTAGCCATGGCGTGAAATATTTATTACAAAGTTAAACAGACTAATTTTGGCTTTGAGATGAGATATAATCGTCAAAACTTAATTCAGAGGTAACAAATGATAGACCCCGTAATTTTTTCGTTCAAATTGTTTAATTGGGAAATTGTCCTGCGCTGGTATGGCGTGCTGGTGATGCTCGGTGCAGTTGCAGGTGCGCTTTGGGCCGAAAGGGAGATTAAGCGTCGCGGCGAGAACGGTGAAGTGATCTGGGATGCCATGGTCTGGGTTTTACCGGCCGGCATTATCGGTGCGCGTTTGTGGTATGTGATGAACAATATCATGGGGGGAAGTACGTACTACACCGATAACCCCGTGAAAATTTTGAATATCCCCGAAGGCGGCTTGCATTTCTTTGGCGGTTTGCTTTTCGGCGTGATTGCGCTGTCCATCTTTTTGCACAAAAGCGGGAAGGATATGTGGCTCTTCCTGGACGCACTTGCTCCGGCGACTTTGCTCGGGCAGGCAATCGCGCGGCCTGCGAATTTCATCAATCAGGAATTGTATGGCCCGCCGACCCAACTTCCATGGGGGATTTCGATTGAGGCAGGTCACCGCCTCGCTCAATTCTCGGACCTGAACCGGTTTCCGGTAGAGACAACCCGCTTCCACCCGGTCTTTGCCTACGAAATGATCCTGAATTTTCTAATCGTATTATTCCTGTTTTGGCTTTCCCGCCGCTACGAGAAGCAGTTAAAGCCGGGCGCTTTATTCAGCGTATGGCTGGTATTTGCAGGCCTTTCACGTACCTTCATCGAGTTCTTCCGCCCAGACCAGCCGCGGATCGGCGAATCGTTTGTGAGCTACACGATGCTGATTTCATTTTTGATGGCGGTTGCCGGTGTGGTCATGCTGCTGATCCGTTACGGAAAGCTGGGGTTGGCCATGGCCGCAGGCTGGGAGGATGAATATCAGGTCAGGCAGGCTGAGAAGAATCCTCGCGCACGCGTTCAACCCATTGCGGAAGATGTCTCGGATATGGATGGTGGGGTGGTTTCCAAAGCTGCAAAGAGAAAACCTGTGACAAAGGCAAAAGCATCAGGGAAGAAAACAGCTGCCAGGAAAACAGAACCAAAGAAAGCGCCTGCCAAGAAGGCGCCAGCAAAGAAAACAGCGACAAAACCTAAAAGCAAAAAGTAGTAGGACAAAAAGAGAGCGCCGTACGGCGCTCTCTTTTTGTCCTTTTTGTCTATTTTTTACATATCCAATTCGATGCTTTTCGTGACGGAGGTCTCTTCGCGGGTCTCGAATTCAAAGCGCTTGAAGACATCGGCGTATATTTCCATGATCTGTTCACGGGTAAAGCCCATTTCTTCGTAGGAGTAGGTGTGGTCGCTGTTGAAGTCGAGGGTCTCTTTGACAGCCTGGTCAATGATGATGGGCAGGCCGGGTTTATCGGGATAACCGAATTGTTCATAGAACGAGCGGATGACCGCCTCCGGACGCTGGATCAGGTCGTCGTATTTCATGATCAGGTGGCGGGGAGAGGGATGCGTATCCAAATATTTGAGCGGATGACTGTACCAGTATTTGGTCATATCCACGATCTCATCCAGATAAAAATACCCTTCGCCGGGATCGGTGAATTGACGGCGCGCGTAATTCATCCATGAAATTGTAGAGGGGAGCATGTCCAGCGGGTTGCGGGCCAGGTAGATGATGCGCGCATCCGGGAAGAATTCAACCAGCGATTCGATTTTGGCGCTGAAAGCCGGGTTTTTTGCCACAAAATATCTATTGCCTGTTGCATACATATGCCTTTGGATCATGGACTTATAAAAGGTCATGATGCGGCGTTTGTGTTCGGAACCGAGCGCTTCATCGAAGTGCTGGTAATTCGGCATTTCATCCATGAACGGGAACAGGAAGGTGACGAAATAACCGTCCCAAATATGCAGGTGGATGTTCTCGTCCTCTTCCGGTTGGAAGAAGGAGATGGGGTGGATTTTTATTTTGCCAAGCGTGCGGCGGTCGAACGCGTATAGCAGGCGATGTAAAGTATTCTTGAAATATTTTTTATCGAGCCGCGCGAAGAATTTCGTGATTTTCTTTTGCGTGACGGAGGGGGTCAGGTAAATGTCCCAGGTGGTTAAACTGGTAAAGGTCTCCGAATCGCGGGAGAGCAGGCGGTGCAAAAAAGTTGATCCGCTGCGCAGGTTGCCGAGGATGAACAATGGCTTTTCAATGGAACAATTTTTATATTCAGGGAAGAGCACGTCATCCAGCCAGAAACAAAACCAGTGGACGAGCATGCCTATGGGCCAGACGATATAAAAGAGGGCGAGAAAGCGAAATCGTTTGCGAGTGAGGCGGGCGGGGGTATTTTTTGATTTGAAAAACGAGCGATAAAAGGTGCGCCAGAAAAGGTGGAAGTTATATTTCATTCAGGTCGGTATCCTTGCATTTTATGCTGTATTGAAAAAAAAGCCATAAGGCGATTTCCTTCGCTATTCTATCAGCAAATGGCTTTTTTTGATTAACGATTTGTGAAAAGATTTGGATAAAAAAACCGCATCTTTCCGCCCTTAAAGTTGATTCGGTTTTCTGGGATATTCCCAAACTACCTTGCGTTTCTCCTTCGATGAATTCGCAAACGTGACCTGCGAGTAATGGGAGTAAAATTCAATTCTTGAAACCGTAAATCCCCTGGAGAAATTATGACGAACTTCAACACAATTCCTGATCGCCGAAAAAACATAAACCTCACAAAATGGACTTTTGTCTCAAGAGATGCCCTGCCGATGTGGGTGGCGGATATGGATTTCCCCACACCGAGACCAATTTTGAATGCCTTGCATAAAGTCCTGGATCACGGCGTGCTGGGATATGAGTTGCCCGGGGAGGCATTGCAAGAGACCGTTGCCGCACGCATGGAACGTCTATATAAATGGAAGGTGCAGCCTGAAGCAGTGCTGACAGTCACCGGCATCGTGAGTGGGTTCACTGTTGCGGCGCGGGCTTTTTGTTCGCCCCAAAAAGGGGTGGTGGTCCAAACACCCGTTTATAACGAGTTTCATGAAGTGAAGGACAATGTCGGCATCCCGCAGGTGGATATCCCACTCGTGAAGAGCGTGCAGGGAAATATCCTGCATTATGAGATCGACTGGGATGTATTTGAGAAACAAGTGAAAAAGGCGCGGATGTTTTTACTGTGCAACCCGCATAATCCGCTTGGCATTATATTTTCCCGCAAGGAATTGATCCGCATGGCGGAGATCTGCATTAAACATAAAGTGCTGATCGTTTCAGATGAGATCCATTCCGAGTTGCTGCTGGATGATAATAAATTTACACCGCTGGCGAAAATTTCGTCAGAAATCGCCAAACATACAATTACTTTAATTTCGCCATCCAAGACTTTCAACGTACCCGGGCTGTTCTGCGGATTTGCGATCATTCCAAATAAGGAATTGCGCGATCCCTTTGAAAAGGAGATGAATCGATTACGCCTGCACGTGGGTAGTATGGGACTGCATGCCGCGCACACCGCGTTCTCCGGTCGATGCGACAGCTGGCTCAAGGACTTGAAAGTCTATCTCACTGCCAACCGTAATTTTCTGGTGGATTATGTCACCGCAAATATGCCGGAGGTTCGCACCACAATCCCAAACGCAACTTATTTGGGCTGGCTTGATTTCACACAAGTGGGCATGGCAGGTTCCCCGTATGAATTTTTCAAGGAGAAGGCGAAAGTGGTTTTGAGTGATGGAAAAATATTTGGCAGGAATGGCCAGGGCCATGTCCGCTTGAATTTTGGCACCTCGCGCGCTTTGCTCAAGCAGGGATTGGAACGGATGAGGCAGGCCTTGAATTCTGTTTAATCCTGTGAAATAGTTGAATAATTGAGTTTATCCTCGTTTTTAAGCGATCATCCGCATTCAGTTCCAAAATAAAAAGACGGATGGGAGTTTACCCATCCGTCAGGTATTTATGTCGGGGAAGGAGCGAATTTGCAGCCTTCATTTCGTTTGGGGAACGTCTGGCTCTAAAGCTGGGCTTTAACCAGGTTGGGGCGTTTCGGCCATCCCGTCTAGGTGTATTTCAGGTGGTATCTTGATTGCAGCCTCCTTTCTTATTCCTGGTCTCATCATACAACAAGAAAAGGCGATTTACATTAAAAACCCATATTAGTTTTATAAAAAAGCATGTGGATTAAATTTGTCCCGGCATAACCCAATACTTGATTTCCTTATGAAGCGGATACAGCGGCAGCCAGTTTGCGCCATAGCCTTTGCCTGCATATTGCATCATTAACTTGCGGGCAAGGCGAAGATTGTCTCGATCCATAGTCAGGGGCAGGCATAATAACTCTTCCAAAATGGGGTGTAAAGGCTTGTTTGTTATTGTTTTATACAAGTTAAATTCAACCTGCCAGGCATCCAATTCTCCGAAAATGGATAAAGCGGTAAGCCTGCCTTGCTGTAAGTGGCACACCTCATGGACGAATAAAGTCCACGCGCGCGGATTATCCAAAGCAGATTCTTGCGTGTAGTGAACTGAATTCAGAAAAATCCTCCCCTCGAGCGTCCAGAATGCGCCTACACTTTTCCTCGCCCGCCTCAGGCCCACCTTTATTTTTTGCGCGCGCACATACTCCACCGCTTCCTGACCCTGGGTGGAAGATTGTGCGATTCTCTCAAAATATTTCTCAAGCCAGTCGGAAGGATGCATGATTATTGCAATGCTGAATCGATCAGCTCACGCAGGAATATCACCAAAGTCTCCAGGCCCGAGTCAGGCGAACTCACATCATCCAATTGAAGGATGAATTTGCTTCCGCTGCCCTGTATCTCGAAATCATAGACGAAACAATCCGCACACCTGCCCGTCCCCGGTTTGTCCATGCTGGCATATTTGGAGCTTGCGACGATTTCCTTTAACTTGGCAAGTCCATCTTCCGAGAGCTCGCCCGTTAAAGTTTGCTTGCTGCGGTCATCGGTAATCACATAACTTCCATCGGAGTAAACTTCCACGGAACGCTGTACTCCCATGATCCCGCCTGATTGTGTCATTTTTACCGTCCATTCACCTTCCAGTACCGACAGGGCGGAGGTAACGTTTTTTGGGGAAGATGCATAACCTGAAACAAGCAAGGCAGTAGCCAGCACCGATAGAAAAATAGTTCGCAGCATTCTGTCTCCTTTTAAGTACGTTACCGCTTGGTGAAAAATTACTAGCACTTGTCTCAAAAATACCATGTCACTCTGAGGGCGCGGCTGTTGCGGCCGAAGAGTCCCTTATTATAGGCGGTAGAGACCCTTCGCTACGCTCACATCGTCCCGATGTCCTTCGGGAGGGAGACATTTTTGAGACGACTTCCAAGTTCTCTGGAAGAAACCACGAGTAAAGGGCATGTTTCCGGTTTGATGATTGAGGCGGCGCCCTGCAAGCATAGCAAGAAATGGACGAACCCGCAACGGTTTTGTTCCTCCGTTATGATAGTTCCTGATAGCAGGATGCGGTAGAATTTACTCGAGGTACTTTTATGAGACAGGTAACCATTCTTGGAATTGGTCAAACAAAGGTAGATGAGCAGTGGGATAAATCCCTGCGCGAGATCGGCGGGGAAGCCGCCTTTGCCGCCATGCAGGATGCAGGCATTGAAAAAGTTGACGCGCTTTATATTGGCAATATGCTTTCTTCAATGGTCAGCGGGCAGAATCAGCTCGGCGCTTTTTTTTCGGATTGGATCGGGTTGTGGAAGCAGGAAGCGGTTAAGATAGAAGCGGCCTGTGGCTCAGGAGCGGCGGCGTTTCGTGCCGCGCTGATGGCTGTGGCCTCCGGCGAGATAGAATCTGCGCTGGTAGTGGGTGTCGAAAAAATGACGGACAAGGCCGGGCGCGATGTCACCGCCGCCTTGGCCACTGCCGCCGATGCAGATTATGAGGGCGAACAGGGGATTTCCTTTGTGGGCATTAACGCTCTCGTCATGCGAAGATATATGCACGAGTTCGGCTGGAAGCATGAAGACTTTGCCCCATTTTCAATTAACGCACATGCCAACGCCATGCACAATCCCTATGCGCGTTTGCACGAAAAATTAACAGTGGAACGATTTGAAAAATCATCCATGGTGGCGACACCCATTAATTTGATGGATGCCTCTCCGATAGGAGATGGCGCGGCGGCCGTCATCATCGTCCCGGCTGAAAAAGTGATGCGCAAACCGAAGATCCTTGTCGCCGCCTCGGCTGCAGCCACGGATACGATCGCGGTCCATTCACGGAAAGATCCGTTGTTTTTGCAGGCGGCTTTTTTATCCTCCAAAAAAGCCTATGAAATGGCGGGCGTTACTTCCAGGGAGATCGATGTCTTTGAGATCCATGACGCATTTTCGATCATGGCGGCGCTTTCCCTCGAGGCAAGCGGATTTGCGGAAAGAGGTCAGGGGGTACGATTGGGCCTCGATAATCAGATCAGCCCACAGGGCAGAGTGCCCGTCTGTACTCGCGGCGGATTGAAGGCCCGAGGCCATCCAGTCGGAGCCACCGGCATGTATCAAATTGTGGAGGTTGTCCAGCAATTGCGAGGGGAATGCGGAAAAACGCAGGTGGATGGCGCAAAGATTGGTATGGCTCAGAATATTGGCGGTTCGGGAGCCACGATCCTGACACATATTTTTTCGATTGATTCCTGATGGAACTTGCTCCCTGGTGATTATTGTTTTATACTGAGGTAGTCATTATTTATGTTAAGGAGGTCTCCATTTCATGACAGCCGAACGACGAAACCTGGAACGAAAGAATTTTACCTACCATATGCGCGTTTTTGACGAGTTGACCGGAAAACTGATTGGTCAACTCGTTGATATTAGTGAGGGTGGGTTTATGGTGGAAAGCGCCCAGCCAATCCCCGTCGATGTAAATATTAAACTCCGTATCGACCAGCTGGGGGAACTCTCCAATAAGAATTATTTGATCTTTGTTGCGCGGGCCAAGTGGTGTCGGCGCGACCCATATGACTCAACCATGTTTAATATCAATGTCGGCTTCCAGATCGTGGAAATGACCCCGGGCGATTACGATACTTTTGTCCAAATGTTTAACAAATATGCAATGAAGAAAAGCGGGCACCAGAATAATAATCTCGATTATTTGTGGCGATAATTTGAAAGGCAAGGAGAATGTCCTGTTCAATCGAATGGGGCATTTTTTATTTGGCGGTTTAACCGGCAAGGTCATAAAAGCGTGTAAAATTAATATATGAAAAAATTCCTGCACTGGCTTATTCATGCTGTCCTGAAGCTGATCACAAGAATAGAAGTCTCTGGCTATGAGTACCTGCCCGAAACGGGCGGGTTTGTGATCGCCGTCAACCATCTCGGAATTTTGGATGCGTCGATGGCTTACTATGGGCTGGATAACTGGAATCTGTTTATCCCGGTCGCTGAAAAATGGGAGGAGAATGCTCTTCTGCGCTGGTTGGGAAAACATCTCAATTTTATATTCATCGACCGCTTCAATCCGGACCTCAAAGCCATGCGTGAAATGATGAAGCGCATGGAGGCCGGGCAGACGCTGGTCATCGCACCTGAAGGCACGCGCGCCCGGGATGAAAAGATGGCGCAGGGCAAACCCGGCGTGGCTTACCTCGCCTCCAAAATGGGATGGCAGATCGTGCCGGTTGCAATTTCAGGGACGGAGGATCGGATCTTTCTGGGCAATCTCAAGCGTTTCCACCGCACGCAGATCAAATTGCGGGCCGGCAGGTCGTTTACGCTCCCGCCTTTCCCAAAGGAGAATCGCGAGGAAGTCTTACAGCAATATACCGATGAAATCATGTGCCGCATTGCAGTGATGCTGCCTGAAAAAAATCGCGGATATTATGCCGGACATCCAAGATTGAAGGAAATATCGGCGGAAAACCAGTGAGCGCATCCGTCCGCTTTTTTGCACGAAAGATACTGCCCCTGTTCGCAGATATCGAAGTGCTCGGCGATGTGAGCAAACTGCCGAAGGGTGGTTATATGCTGGCTTCGAATCATCTGGGCAGACTCGATTCGCTGGTGCTGTATTACGTGATCGACAACAACGATCTGATCCACCCATTAACGGACAAATATAAGAAATATTTTTTTGCGCGAATGATCGCCCGCTGGTTAAGAGTCACCTGGCTCACGCGCGGGCAGGCGGACATGAAGGCCATGCGCGAGTTCATTACACGTTTGAAAAATGGGGGAGTGATGGTGATTGCGCCTGAAGGCACCCGCTCAAAGACCGCCAGTTTGCTCAAGGCGGAGCCTGGCGCGATTTACATTGCGAGTTCGGCAGGCGTGGGAATTATCCCCGTTGCTCTGACAGGGACGGAGGATGCCGAGGTCGTTGCGAGATGGAAGAAATTCAAGAAATTAAAGATCACGATCACCGCGGGGGATGAAATGTATTTCCCGCCCGATATTAAATCTGTCAAAGGCGCGGAACGGGATGTTTTACTCCAATCCGCCATGGATGAGTCATGTGTCGCATCGCTGCGCTCCTGCCGGATAGTTATCGGGGATATTACCGGGATTTTCCGGGCACGCGGAAATTATTGCAAAAGAATTGATCACCAGGGACACAAATTACTTAAGGGTAGAAATATTCGTGAACCATTGTCATTTGAGGATGAGAGCTGCTTAACAAAACCTGCACTCCCGCCTCTCCGCCTCGACGATGGCCTGGTCGCTCGACCAAAAGAAATTTTCCTCGCCGATCATTTTTACCAGGCCGCCGCGTTCCATCATGTTGCGGGCGTTGTCGTGGATTCCGGCAAACATCAGCGTCCCGTCCAGTTTATGTAAGCGTTCATGTAAAATGCGGATCGCTTCCAAACCCGCCGTGTCAATTAACGATACGCCTCGCATGGACAATATCAAGGCATGGGTTTCGTTCAGATTCCCAAAGGCTTCGTTGAATTGGCCCGTCGCCGCGAAGAAGAGCGGACCCGTCAGGAAGGCCACGCGCACATGCCTGCACTTGCCAGCGGTTTCAATTCCCTTTTGTTTGAGTCTTTCAATATCCACATCCTGTACATTGACTTCGATGCCGGCGATTTTGTTTAGGAAAACTGCGCCCGCGAGGAAGGAGCCGATCAGAATGGCTTGAGTCAGGTCGAGAACGATGGTGGCCAGCATGGTGATCGTAAAGGCGAGCATGTCGGTTTTGAAGCGCTTGCCGAAGATAAATTGGATTGCATTCCATTCGTTCATGCGGATGGCAGTGACCATGAGCACGCCCGCCAACGCGGCGAGGGGAATTCGCGCCATGAAAGGCGCAAACAGAAACATGGACAGCAATAATCCAACCGCGTGGACAATGCTGACCAGGCGGGTTTGTCCGCCTGATTTGATTCCCACGCTGGAGCGCGCAATCGCGGCTGTGGCAGGGACTCCGCCGAAGAAGGGGATCAGCATATTACCAAGGCCTTGCGCGATCAGTTCTTGATTCGCCTGCATGCGGATGCCCGTCATGTTGGAACCGACTGCGCCAGCCAATAAAGATTCCACTGCGCCAAGCGCGGTGATCGTCAAAATGGGAGCGATGAATTCGGGGAGATTCGTCCAGGGGACGTTGGCGAGGCTGAGGCGGTCTTGCAGGAGAAGAGTCTGAGGGATGGCTCCGATGGTTGGGGGGGACCAGTTCAAAGTCCAGTTGAGAAGCGTGGCGAGGATAAGTCCAAGGAGCGAAGCGGGGAAACGCGCTGTCCATTTTTTCGGCATGAACAGCATGGTTCCGATCACGATTAATCCGAGAACTAGCGACTGGAGACTGGGAGTGAATCCGCCTTGAAAATATCCGATGAATTTACCCGCGGCGGTTTCAACGGCGGGAGTTTTGACGCCGAGCAAGTTGTCAATTTGACCGATGAAGATGATGAGGGCGATGCCCGAGGTGAAGCCGCTGATGACGGGCGCGGGGATGAAGGCGATGAAGCGACCAAGGCGCAGGAGACCGATGAGGAGCAGGAGCACGCCCGAGAACAAACCCGCGACCCAGATGCCTTCGAGACCGTAGCGCTGTACAAGCACGATCAGCACCGCGGACATCGCGCCCGTGGGTCCGCTGATCTGGAACGGCGCGCCGGTGAGCGCACCCATGATGAAGCCCGCCAGGATGGCAGTGACTAACCCTGCCGCGGCAGACGCGCCCGAGGCGACCCCGAACGCCAACGCCAGCGGAAGCGCGACCGCGGCAACGGTGAGACCTGCTAAGAGGTCCTGTTGAAATTTGGCAAGTGAATAGCCTGAGAACTCGTCCTTGTAAAGACGAGCGAGTGAACGACGCGGCATATTTTATTTTCTCCGAAACAGAATATTCACAAAGGCTCACTGCTCCCCCAGGGCGTCCTTTGTTTTAGTGGTGGGATTTTATCATAAGGTTTTGGTATTACGAATTCCCTCAACCTGCATCTTGATTCCCCCAAAGAATATTTTGTGAGAAAATGTTAACTTGACTTACTTTTGTCAATTTGGTAGAATATTTATAGATTTACTAAAGGAGACTACCAATGGAAACTGTTGCTACCTCAAAGGGGCAGGTTGTAATCCCTTCAAAAGTGCGCCGACAATTGGGCATCAAGGAAGGGACTTATCTTCAAATTGATGTAGATGAGATCAACAAAAGACTCATTCTCACTCCTGTAACACGTGAATATGTTCATTCTGTGCGTGGTAAATATAAGGGTAAAGGGCTAATGAAAGCATTCATGGCTGAAAAGAAGCGGGAAAAGGAGTTGTAAATGGCTAAGAAAGCAAAGGCTTATGTATTAGATGCTTGGGCGGTGATTGCTTATCTGGAGGATGAGCCTTCCGCTCCACAAATTGCAGATCTGATTGCCAGTGCTCATGAAGAAGAAATTCCCGTTTACATGACTGTAGTTAATGTTGGCGAAGTTTGGTATACGATTGCGCGGGAAATTTCAGAAGAAGATGCAAATGCCAGCATCAAAGAACTTCGTGATTTACGGATTCAATTTCAAGATGTTGACTGGGCTTTAACCCAAGAAGCTGCACATTTCAAGTCACTGCACAAAATGTCGTATGCAGATTGCTACGCTGCTGCTCTTGCCAAATCATATAAGGCAGATTTGGTAACGGGAGATAAAGAATTTAATGCTTTGGAGAATGAAATAAAAATACAATGGGTTTAGCTGGAAAATATGGAGGATGAATATGGCACAGATTCTCAATGATAATTTGTTAGAAAAACTATTTTGGAAAATCTACAATTCAGAAAATGAAGATGGTTTGCATAAGATTGTTCAAAACGATCGCTTATTGTCAAATCCTCTTAATTGGAAGCCATACGGTGGTAATGAGAATAATTTTGGTACGTTTGAAAGCCAGCAGAGTAATGCAGTCCCTGCTCTTGTTGAAAAAGTCACTAACTCCATAGATGCACTATTAACAAAACAATGCTCGTTGCATGGTATTGATCCCAGGTCGAAAGAAGCTCCAGATACTATGCAAAAAGCAGTAGAACTTTTCTATAATATTAGAAATGGTGATTTCAGTGAAGTGCTTGCGCCTGATAGGCGTGCTATTGCAGAAGATATTCAGATTATAGCAACAGGCGATATTAGCTCACCTAATATTACAGTGTATGACGATGGGGAAGGCCAATTACCCAATGAATTTGTGAACACATTTTTATCCCTCCTTCATGGTAACAAAACTAGTATTCAGTTTGTTCAGGGAAAATACAATATGGGGTCGACTGGAGCCGTAGTATTCTGCGGCAAATATCGTTATCAATTAATTGCTTCTAAACGGCAAGACAAACTGATCGGATCCAATAGTCCCAGCCCTTTTGGCTTCACTTTGGTACGAAGACACCCCCTAACCGAAGAAGAGGAAGGCACTTTGCGTAGCTCTTGGTATGAGTATTTCGCAGTTTCAGACAAAATACCACAATTTTTTACCTCCGAATTAGATTTGGGATTAAAGGGTCGTAAATTTAGTTGTGGTTCAGTAGTTAAAATGTATAGTTACCAACTTCCAAGAGGTTCCCGCTCAGACATAACATTAGGACTCTGGCGAGAATTTAACCAACTGTTGTATCACCCGGCCCTACCGTTTATCGTCTATGAGAAAAGAGAAGAATATAAGGGCTACAATAATAAACTTGTTTTAGGCAATAAGACGCGTATTTTTCTGGATGAACGCGAGAAAAAAGAGCACGATATATTAACTTTTGCAATAGATACTAAAGAACTTGGCCGAGTCGATATTGAAGTAACGGTGTTTAAGTCAGGCGTTAAGCAGAATGAATTTATTGGAGAAAGACCAGTTGTATTCACCGTCAATGGCCAATCACAGGCTTGGCTATTACGTAAATTTATCTCGCAAGAACTTGGTTTTTCGATGCTGCGTGACTTTATGCTTATTCAGGTAGACTGCACCAATATTTCGACTTCATTTCGTCAAGACCTATTGATGGCTTCGCGTGATCGTCTCAAGGAAAGCGAAAACACTGAGATACTAAAAGACAAAATTGTTCAAGTTCTGAAATCAAGCGAAACCTTGCGAGAATTAAATCAAAATCGTAAAAATCAATTAATGCATGAAAGTGGTGAAGATCGCAAAATCTTGGAAAAAATTTTGTCAAATGTTCCAATCGATAAAGACTTACTTAACCTACTAAAGAAAAATGGTGACTTGTCTTTTTGGAAGAAATCGGGGTCGAATTATGGCGAGCATAAAAGCAATGCAAGGAGTGATGAAGAAAAGAAGCCACGCTCATCAAAACGGTTTCCTTCAATTTTCAAGATTGACTTAAGACAAGATGCCGTTGGCAAGAGAGTAAAGAGTATTCCCATCAATGGAAAAGGTGTAATAAAGTTTGAGACAGACGTTGTGGATGAATACCTTTTTCGGCCAGACGAGAAGGGTGATTTACATCTTCTAATATTAAATCTGAAGAGGAATAATAATAATCCGCCCCATCCTACTCCACCAAAGCCGAATCATATTGAGGATGTTATTGAAGTTACACGCGAAGGACCATCTGATGGAGTAATTCGAATTACATTCGAACCAAAAAGTGATCTTTCAATTGGTGATGAAATGAAATTGTCGGCAAGGCTAACGTCACCTAGTGGAGATTTGGAAAGTATTTTCTGGGTGAAAATTGTTGAACCCCAAAAAGAAGAGAAAAAGCAAGAAAAGAAACTCGATAACCCTGCCTTGCCAAAACTAATTCGCGTTTTTGAAAAGCCAGAACTGCCTGACGAAAAATCATGGCAAGATTACAGTTTTACTGGCGAAGACGTGATAAAGATTGTAAATGCTGATGAGTCAGGTCAAGAAAATTTGTTGGAGGGTATTGCTGTAAACATGGATTCATTTGTAGTTAAGCGCCATATTTCTCGGAATAGAATAGTCAATCAAGAACAGATAAAACAAGTGAGAGACAAATATTGTATGACTTCTTATTTACATGCTTTGTTCCTCTATGCAATATTGGATAAACTTAGTAAATCAGATGTCTATAAAGTGGAATATGAAGTTGCTGATTATATACGCGACGTACTAAAGCCATATAGTTCGGTTTTGCTTTCACTAGACACAAACGAAGCGATTATGTCATCTCTGGTTGAAGATTAACAAGAGAAACTCCTACAAATCAATCGACTCAAATACAACAATCGGAAATTTTCTCTCCGTCATCTTCTGATGTTCCAAATAGGGAGGCTGTTTCTGTGTGGCGTAGCCCCATAGGCGGGTGCCGCTCAGTGGTGATGATAATCAGCCTAACCCCAACAAACCTTTCATCTCTTGATTCACCTTTTCGATCAAATCGGTTTCCAGGTGACCGATTTTCCTTGTAACTCTTTGCTTGTCAATGGCGCGCAGTTGAAAGACAAGCAAAACAGATTGCACCGTTAATCCATTCTCCTTTGTTGGCTCCACCAGAATTGTATGAGGAAATCGTTGCGCCTTTAGATTGCTCGTGAACGGCACAATCATAATCACCGACAAGGTGTCGCTGGTTGTATCATCGTGAACAATAAGCGCCGGTCTCATTCCCACCTGTTCATGACCAGCGCCATCTGCCGTCTGTGGCAGGTTGACAAGAACAATGTCACCGCGTATCACAACTTTTCCAGTCCTTTCTCGAAGTTTTCCAATGCCTCATCGCTGGCGGCATCCCAGGCATTGAACTCAGCGATGATTTGCATTTCGACCATTTCAGGCTCAATATTGGAAGATTTGGTCACATAAACAGTGTCAAGTTTTTCAGCGATGTTCTTCTTATTGTGTTCGGAAACATAGGCAATCAACGCGGCAGTATACAACTCGCTCAATGAAACGCCAAGTTCCTTTGCAAGTTTTTCAGCGGCTTGATAAATACGATTGGGAATGGAAATATCTGTTTTCATGTTTCACCTACAATTTATGAACAGCACCGTGCTCGAATTATACACCCTACGAATCAACCACTTCAAACACCACAATCGGAATGTGACGGGATGTCATCTTTTGGTAATTCAAATACGGCGGATGCTTCTTCGTAGCAAAGTCCCACAGGCGGACGTACTCGTCTCCCTGTGTGTCGCGGGCTTCAACGGGAATCGTTTTTCCGTTCACGGTCAACTTCGCACGCGGGTTTTTGAGGAGATTCAAATACCAATCCGCGTGTTTGTCCTTTCCCCAATTCGACGCGACGATCAGATATTTCCCTTCGTGGAAGAAATACGCAATTGGTATTACGCGCGGCTGTCCCGTTTTGCGCCCAACCGTTTCGAGCAGGGAGATGGTCTACGTGCCGAGTTTGGAGCCGATCCGCCCATTGGAGATGTGGATGAGGAAGGCGTTGAAGTCCGTGAATAGTTTGATGAGCGTATCCTTCATTATTTCCTTAATTCGAACCCGAACGGATATAATGGGTTATGATTCGTAATATTGTCTGGATTTTAGTGAGTATACTGCAAACACTTAATGGCCATGGATAATCCCCTCGTATCAGCCCTTCCTCCAACCCTGTTGTTGGAATTAGATCAGGCGTTTCGTTCCATGCATGAACTCGACCCTTTGTTGTATTCCATTCTCAAGCAAACGTGCCAGGTTGTCCACGGTGAGGGGTGCTCGATTTGGCTGCTCAACCAGGCAGGAACCGAACTCAAATGTACGCATGTCGTTGGACCCAGGGCGGGAGAAATGTCACAGGCTGTGATGCGTGCCAGAAAATTCAGCGCCACCCATCGTGCGGTTGTAAACAAAAAGATAAACATTGCTGAACTGTCCCACTCTCAATGGATGGACGCCAGGGTATATCATCAATATTTCAATGTTCAGGTCGGTGATATCCTCCTTGCCCCGCTCGTGGCACGGGATGAATTGATGGGAATGATCATTGTCAAAAAGGTCGGTGGACCGGCCTTCAAGCGCAAGGACAGGGACTTCATTGTCGGGTTAGCCAGGCGTATGGCCGTTGCCATCCAAAATACGCAGATCTACGAGAGGCAAAACCATACCGCTAAACGTCGAAGACAACTCCATCAAATCAACAGTACCCTGCACCAAACGCTCGATATCGGCGAACTCATCTCCCGCATTTTTAGGGAAGTCAATAAAACCATTCATGCCGAAGCCCAATCCATATGGCTGGTTGATGAAGAAGCAGGCACGCTCAAATGCCGCTTAGCCACAGGTCCCGGCTCCGAAATACTCAGAAGTTCTGCCATATCGCTTAGCGCGCCGGGTATTGTCAGTACAAGTGTCTCCAGGAAAAAGGCCATCATTATCAAAGATGTACAAACTGATCCACGCTGGACCTATTTGATGGACGAAGAGACTGGCTTCGTCACCCGCTCACTGATGACGGTGCCGCTGATGTTGAAGGGCAAATCCATTGGCGCGATACAGGCAGTCAATAAACGCGGTGGGGAATTCTTCGATCAGGACGACCTTGACTTGTTTCGCTCCATTGCAGATAGCGCTGCGCTGGCAGTCAACCATGCCCAACTTGTTGGAGACCTGCAATCCAGTTACGAGTTGATGCTTGACGTGCTTTCGACGGCGCTCGATGTGCGTGACCATGGGACTGATGGTCACTCGCGGCGTGTGGTTGAATATACGGCCCGCCTCGCACAACAAATTGGGCTGGATCATGAAGCCATCAATGGCATTCGCCGTGGGGCGCTCATTCATGATATTGGAAAAATCGGCGTGCCGGATGCATTATTGAACAAGCCGGGCGCGCTTACCAGCGAAGAACGCAAAATTATGGATCGCCATCCACAAATTGGATATTACATCGTGGCTGATATTCTTTATCTAAAAGAGGAGATCAAAATCGTGATTTGTCATCATGAAAAATGGGATGGCACCGGCTATCCCTTTGGTTTGCGTGGCGAGCAAATTCCGCTGGGCGCACGCCTGTTTTCCGTCGCAGACACATTCGATGCGATCACCTCGGACCGACCTTATCGCGAGAGTCGTTCCTATGAAGTCGCCCGTAAAATTATCGAAGATGAGTCCGGCAGGCAGTTCGACCCGCAGGTTGTGAATGCATTCCTCGCCATTTCCGTCGATGACTGGACGCAAATCCGCACGCAGGTTATGGAGAAAATTGCACGAAGACGTGACTTGGAAATATGAGTTTTTTTTATGAAATTAATTCGAAAGTTCCATCCAAGTGCAGATAGAAAGTCTCCACTTTTAATTTTGGAAACAAAGCATTTATCTTTGCCTGAGAATCCATAAGGTCATGTTTGTGGCGTTTATAGGTTCCAGCTTGTCCGTAGGCGCGGCAATCTTCATGGTTGATCAAACAAACCGTTTCAATACTGTGGATTTGTACCCCAAGTTGAACGTATTTCAAGACCATCTCGTAATCATGCACGCTGCCTGCCAACGCCACAATGTCAAAGTTGTCATATCCAAAGCGGACCGTGATCCACGGTTGTAGAAACTTTTGCAGGCGGTAGTCCATGCAGTGAACGACAAGGGCGTCGCAATGGATGAGGTTGTTTTTTGCTGCCATGGTTTCCTTTACTGGGCGAACTTGATACGATCATGACGGTTTGAACAGGTGAGTGTTCTTTTCACATGCATAGAATCCAGGGAGCTGTTTATAAAATCTCGCCTTCGTTTCGTTTTAAAAATATTCCATCTCCTCGTTTGCCCTTCCATTCATCGCCATCCACGATCAGCTTGCCGCGCAGGAAAACTTTTTCAGGGTAGCCCTTTAATTCCCAGCCTTCATACAAATTATAATCTGTGCGTTGGTGTGATTTTGCCGTACCATATTTCACTATTTTTTCCGGATCCCATATCACAATATCCGCGTCCGAGCCTACCAGCAGCGCGCCTTTGCGCGGATATAAGCCAAATATCCTGGCGGGGTTGGTGCTTGTCAATGCAACAAATTGATTTGCGCTGATCTTCCCTGTGCCAACGCCTTGAGTCCATAAGACAGGCAGGCGGTCCTGTATGCCGGGCAGGCCGTTTGGAATTTTCGTGAAATCATCCCTGCCAAGTTCCTTGCCTGCAAATACGATCTCCTTGCCTTCATAAATAATCGGCTGCGTGCCGTCAAAGAAAAATGGACAGTGATCCGTGCCAACCGTTTGCAGAAGGCCGTCATGCAGGCCTTCCCACAAACGCGCATTGTCTTTTTCCGTTCGCATCGGCGGTGAGCAGATCCACTTAGCGCCATCGGGACGGCGCAAATCGGCGATCGTGAAAAATAAATATTGCGGGCAGGTTTCACCCATTGCCTTGACGCCGCGTTCGCGCGCATACTTGAGCATATCCACTTCGCCGCCCATATTCATGTGGACGATGTAAACCGCCGCATCGGCTGCCGCGGCCATGCCTGCCACTCGTAAAGTGGCATCTACCGCGCCCCAGCCGGGCCTGGTCAAGGCGTGCCATTCGGGTGAGGTGTGACCTGCGGCCAATGCCTGCTCAACGAGTGTATCGATTACATCCCCGTTTTCACAATGCGCCATTACCAACATGCCGTTGTCCCGGGCGATTTGCATGGCTTTGAAAATACTGCCGTCGTCAATGCGTAAACGTCCATTATAAGCAGTGAAGACCTTGAGCGTTTGAATGCCCATTTTCATCAATGACGGAATTTCTTTGGCGATCCTGTCATTGAATTGCGTGAGGTTCATGTGGAAGGAATAATCGATTGCGGCTTTTTCCGCTTTCTTCATCCACAAATCGACCGAATATTGAAAACCACCCTCACCCCTTTGCCCCTCTCCCCTTGGGAGAGGGGGGGAGGTGAGGGGAACGAAATCCATGACAGTCGTTGTCCCGCCGAAGGCGGCGGCTTTGTGGCCAGTGTAATGGTCGTCGGACGAGACGGTGTCGAACATCGGCAAGTCCAGGTGTACATGCGGGTCCACGCCCCCGGGCAGGATCAGCTTGCCTGCGGCATCCGTCCGTTGGTCGGCGTCAACTTCCAGATTAAGTCCGATGCGGGCGATCTTTTCATTCTCGATCAAAATGTCAGATTGAAACGTGTCTGAGGCGGTGATCAATGTCCCGTTTTTAATTAGAGTTTTCATGAAGCTTCTCTTTCCTCGTTTTTTTATAGCCAGGGCGAATCTGATATAATTTTGCAGATGTATCCAAAGCGTTTTTTTATCCTATTGATCCTGGTTAGTCTGCTGTTGCTTGGGCTGTGGCTGCCGGTGAACGCCGCGCCTGTGGGGCAGCAGGTTATTCCCACGCCAACGGCCGGCGCAGATGGGCGTATTATCTATCTTGTGCAACCCGGTGAAACTTGTACCAGCGTTGCGCTTTTAAACGGAATTAGCATAGAACAACTCCGCCAGCTAAACTCAAAACTGGATGAGAACTGCACACTCATTGAAGGCCAGGAATTATTGATTGGGATTATCTCCGTTGCAGGGACTCCTGCCGGTGATGCGTCTCCCACACCCGGGGCGCCGACGATCACTCCCACGCCCCTGGCTGGTATCACAGAAGTCTGCATTTTGCTATTTAACGATGAGAATGGCAACGCACTTCGCGAAGAGACCGAGCGTGCTGTGGCCGGCGGCGCAGTCAGTGTGACTGAAATCAATGGCGAATATTCCGCAGCCCAGAACACGGTGATTCCAGACGACCCGCAGGCCTATCAGGGAATTTGTTTCTCTGATCTTCCCGAAGGGACCTACAACATTACAGTCGGTATTCCTGATAATTATAATCCAACCATGGAGTTGAATTATTCCCTGGCGGTCAATGCAGGCGACCGCGCCTTTGTGGATTTTGGCATCCAATCCAAGGATGTTGTGGTGGATCCTGGCGCGGCAGAGGATGGCGGTGGAGGCACCTCGCCAGTCCTCGGTATTTTGGGCGCCTTGTTCCTGCTGGGCGGAGCCGCGCTGGGATATTATGCATGGCGCTCCGGTAAGCCGGAAAGTAAATTTTCAGGCGGCGGCTTCCTAAAAAAGTAAACCCACAAGCGGACGTTTTCAGCGCACTTGCATTTGGTGCAAGAATCAGGTTGCGCTTTATTTTAGTTTGAATGTCTTCCGATGTATGGGGGAATAACCAAGTTGTGCGATCTCCCGCCTGTGCCGGAGTGTGCCATATCCTTTATGGCGCGAAAAACCATACCTGGGATACTTTTCATCCAACTCGATCATCAAGGCATCGCGCGCGGTCTTCGCAAGAATGGATGCGCTTGCAATGCTTAATGAGCGCTGGTCTCCTTTGACGAGCGCGGTCTGTGAAATATCCAATTCGAGGAGTTCAAGGCGGAAATCTGTCAGTAAAAAATTTGGGGTGAGCGTCAGCATTTCCAATGCGCAGCCTGCGGCGAGCCTTGTGGCTGGGACGATGCCGATCAAGTCGATATCTTCTGCGGAGGCAAAGCCAATGCCCCAGGCGAGTGCGGTCTCCTTGATGCGCGGTGTCAGTTGGAGGCGCTTGCGGGGGGTCAACTGTTTGGAATCACGCACCTCGCTCAAGGTTTGGGAAAGAAGCGGGCTGTCATTTGGCAGGATCACTGCGCCCACACAGACGGGTCCGGCAAGGGCGCCGCGTCCTGCTTCATCCAATCCCGCAATATATTTGTATGCCGCCCAGAGTTCCTGTTCGTAGGAGGTGTCAGGGTTTGAGATCATACTTGCCGCGCATTGCATGAAGATGGATGCGGAAGATGTCGCCGATCATGCCCAGCGCGTCGCGGATGGCGTTGACTTTGCTGTCGGGGCCGAAATACCATCGGATGGGGATTTCTTTGACCCTCAATTTTTTTTGGCGGGCGAGGTAAAGAAGTTCGATATCAAAGGACCAGCCTGTTAGTGTTTGCTGGAGAAAAAGAACTTCAGTTGCTTCCGCCCGAAAACATTTGAAACCGCATTGGGTGTCATTTAGCCCAGGCAGAATTAATAATCGAATCAGGAGATTGATGGCGCGTCCGCCAAAATGGCGGTAGGACGGTTCGTGATAACGGATTGCGCCTGGCGCTTCGCGTGAACCGATGGCGATATCAAAATCCTTCAGAACAGGGGGCAGGAATTTTTGAAGTTCTTCGATGGGCATGGAGAGGTCGGCATCGCAAATAAAACGATATTCGCCGCGCGCTTCCAACATACCGCGCCGCACGGCATTGCCTTTGCCTGGTTGTTTTTCATGATGAACGATCAGGTTTGGATGGTGCAGGGCGTATTCCTGTGCGAGTTCAAGCGTGCGGTCTGAACTGCCATTTTCCACAATGATGATTTCGGATGAATAGTTTTGCTTTTCAAGAAAGGAAAAAATCTGCCCGAGCGTGCGCGGCAGACGACCTTCTTCATTATGGGCCGGTATGACAATGGATAGAAATGGAGTGGACAATTCGAATTATTGGTTTAAGTAGAGGAGAATGCCAAACCCAGTCAGGATACTGCACTCAACGATCAACATGCCAGCCAGCAAAGCAACCTGGCCCTTGGACATACCGAGTAGTTTCCCCTTGGCGGGCATGGGTGGTTTTGTAGTGGGCCGTGGGATGGCTGGGTTGGGTTCGCGTAAATCTTGCGGGAGGGCCTGCTGTGAGGAAGGAGCTTTGTCTTCTTCAAATGTAAAGCCAAAGTCATTGGGGTCGAATGGTTTTAATGATTCGGAGGCATTGAAGATGGCTTGCGCGCGGGAGACAGGTTTTTCGGCAGGTTCTGCGGCGGGATTTTCCCCTTTGCGCAGGCTCGGGCCAATGATCTGATCCGCAAGGTCATAGACCATGCCCGCAGGCAAAATTGGCCGCGCCTGCAAAAGCGAGGCGGCAAATTGTTTGATTGCGTCGCTTCTGACCACACGTGCAACAGGGCGCAATGAGTCGATTTGCGCGCCCGGGTCGCTGGCGATCAGCACAGACTCTATGGGTATTGACAGATCGAATTTGTGGATTTCCAAATATTTTTGAAAAGCTCGGGTTAATTGCGCAACACGGCTGAGTAAATTAATCCTGGCAGGTTGTGAACGCCCGTCGCTGATCGTATTCCACTGATCCCCCTTGGCTTCAAAGTATCCTCTTGCATTGGTTACATATATAACGGATATACCGGCCGTACTGACCAGCAGGATCGGGATCACGATCTCGCTGTCTGGCAGGGTAAAATTGCGGATCAATACAAACCCTTTTTCAAGTGCGTGATTCAATTGTGCGATGACTACTTTTTGAGCTTCAAGCCCAGCATACCAATTCCATCCGTATTTCAAGGTTCCCTGAATACGGGCTGTAAAACTGAGGTTGCCCTTTTCGTCTCGCAATGGGGTTTTATCAATAATTTTCATGGCAGTTCACTTAGAAGACAGGCAGTCCTTCGAGTTCATCGCTGGCTGCGTTTTCATGCGTGGCAAGGATTTCGCGGTTATGCTCCTTTGCCACCAGTACAGGTTTTCCAAATGTGAAAGTGCCCGCAAGCAGAGTTGTACGTGAGCCAGTGACATATTGTTGACCCTTTTGCAGGCGCTCCAAAAGTGTTTTACGGTCCAACAAAACACGATCAGAAAATGTAGCGCCCCGCCGTTCATATGCATGAACCAGGGTGATCTGTCCATTCTTGTAGCGCACCGCTTCTATCACACCGTCAATCTTTTTTGCCATGTTGATCCTCTCTACAATTTTAGCACACACGGGTTAAATTACAGAGACACTGAGGCACGGAGTTTTTCTCCGTGTCCTAGCGTCTCTGGGTTTAATCGTCGAACTGTCGGGGCGAGAGGATTCGCATCGTCCCCCCTGTGGGGAAACCAGCGCCTTATGTTCTCAATTAATTCTGTCGGGGCGACAGGATTCGAACCTGCGACCTTGGCGCTTCAAGCGCCACTCGCTAGCCGGGTGATGCGGGCTGAACATCGGCAAGAAACCGTCCAATACCACGCGCCTTGATTTTTCGTTCACGAAGCATCGCATCGGAACGTGTTGCAAAAGATTCGATGTGTATCAATTCCCATGGGATGCCCGCACGTGTTGAAGTGGACTTGCCTATATTATGTTCATGCAAGCGTCTTTCCACATCTTCGGTTGACCCCACATAATAGCGTTGCAAGTGTTGACTATGGATAATATAAATATAGTGCAAGTCGGGGCGACAGGATTCGAACCTGCGACCTCTTGCTCCCAAAGCAAGCGCGCTAGCCGGACTGCGCCACGCCCCGATATAGGATTTGAGACGATAACCGTCCGACCTTGGTCCTCAGCACTACGCGCTAGCCGGACTGCGCCACGCCCCGTTCAAATGGACTGGCCGAGTATAATGCGAAGGATGAGCACCCGTCAAGCTATTCTTATAATGACTTATTTCATGCTTCTGCTTGGACTTTCAGCCTGTTCCGCCTCAAATGATATTATTTCCAACCGGACCGTGACCTCACCTCCTCCCATACCCTCCCCTGTGGCGACCGCCACAGTCCCTCTCACTCCCAGTCCCGTCCCGCCCACCTCCACGCCCACCCCGTTGACCTGTCTCACCCAACCCGGCGCCATTAAACAGGATGTGGTCTCCTATACAAATCCACCGCAGGAATTTCTGATCTACCTCCCGCCTTGCTACGGGGAATTGAACGATACAAATTATCCGGTCCTTTATCTGCTGCATGGGCAAACCTATACACAAGACCAGTGGGTGAGGTTGGGTGCGCCAAATATTGCAGACCAGCTGATTTTATCAGGCGAGACCGAACCATTTATGATCGTCTTCCCCGATGACCGTTTTTGGAATTTGCAGGCCGGCGCCGGTTTTGGAGATCGTTTCATCAGAGATTTGGGTCCCTACGTCGACAAGAATTACCGCACGATACCAAACCGTGCCCATCGTTCTCTTGGCGGTCTCTCTCGCGGCGGTGGTTGGGTTGTGAAACTTGGCTTCGAATATCCCGAATTGTTTGGCTCCCTTGGTTTGCATTCCCCCGCCATTTTTAAGGATAATGCCCCTTATGTGGAGAAGGCCATTAAAAATATTCCAGAAGAAAATCGTCCACGATTATGGCTGGATGTTGGGGATGCAGATAGGGAACTGGAAAGCGTCACTGCCTTTGAAGAAATACTAACCCGAAATAATTACATCCATGAATTTTACCTCTACCCTGGCGACCATACTGAAGACTATTGGGGCGCACATGTGGAGGAATATCTGCGTTGGTATGCACAAGCGTGGCAGGCAGAACCAACAGAGTAATGGGATATAATTTTTTATAGTATACATCCCGTCATTCCCCATTCGGGGACGATGTGCGAGGGTGCTCTTGTTCCTGCCCGAAGCAATCTCGCCAACAATGTGGAGATTGCCACGCCGCCAAAAAACAAGAGCGGCGGCTCGCAATGACATCAATTTATGAGGAGTATCAATGAATATCTTTGTTACCGGCGGCGCGGGCTATATCGGATCTGCCACGGCAGAGGCGTTGATAAAAGCGGGACATTCCGTCACAGTATACGATTCACTTGTCACCGGCCATCGCGCCGCAGTTCCTGCGGGTGCGAAATTCATTCAGGCCTCATTGGATGACGGCCCTGCTCTTGCCGAGGCGTTATCCGCAACGAAATACGATGCCATCATGCACTTTGCGGCATTCATCGAAGCCGGCGAAAGCATGAAAGACCCCGGTAAATTCTTCCGCAATAACTTGGTCAATTCATTGCAATTGATGGAAAATGCAGTGCAGGCGGGTGTGAAAAAACTTGTCTTTTCATCCACTGCTGCGGTGTATCGATCCAGCGAGCAACCCCTGACGGAAGAATCTCCGCTTGGCCCCACCAACGTCTATGGCCAGACAAAGCTGATGACCGAACAGGCCCTTGAATGGTATCGCAGTATTCACGGCTTGGGTTATGCCGCCCTTCGATATTTCAATGCCTGCGGCGCGCTGCCCGGGCGTGGTGAAGCGCACCAGCCAGAATCGCATCTCATTCCACGCGTGTTGCAAATTGCCTTGGGACAGGCTGAATCCGCAACCATTTACGGCACCGACTATCCCACACCTGACGGAACATGCATCCGCGATTACATCCACATTGCGGACCTGGTCTCCGCGCATGTCCTGGCTTTGGATGCGCTTGAAAATCGCGACAAGATGGTTTACAACGTTGGAAGCGGCAACGGCTTCTCGGTGCGCGAGGTGATCGAGACGGCGCGAAAAGCGACTGGCCATGCGATTCCCACAGTTGAAGATCCGCGCAGGTCCGGTGACTCTGCCCGCCTGGTCGCATCTCCAATAAAGATCATCAACGAATTAGGCTGGAAACCAAACCATACCAATCTGCGGGAAATCCTCTCCAGCGCCTGGGAATGGCATAAGTCGAACCCGAATGGATATGAAAAATGACCTTTCTTGTTGTAATTATCGGCTGGGTGTTTTCACTTTGCCTGCATGAATTTTCTCATGCCCTGGTTGCTTATTACGGCGGCGATATCACCGTGAAAGACAAAGGTTATCTCACTTTCAATCCGCTCAAATATACGCATCCTGTTTATTCATTACTCCTGCCAATGATCTTCTTGATGATGGGTGGCATTGGCCTGCCTGGCGGCGCCGTATATATTGAAAGATGGAGATTGCGGGGCAAACAATGGGAGACTGCTGTTTCGCTGGCCGGGCCATTCTCCAATGCGCTTCTCGCTATAATCCTCGGCTTGATCTTGCAACTGATGCCGGTCAGCGCCTCGGGCGTTTGGCCGGGGCTTGCTTTCCTGGCGTTCCTGCAAATCTCAGCGGTTGTCCTGAACTTGATTCCACTCCCTCCCTTTGATGGCTTTGGTGCCATTGAACCCTATCTTCCCATGGACATGCGCGTAAAACTTGCCGAAACGCGCGGCATGTTATCGTGGATCGTGCTCATCCTGCTCTGGCAGGTGCCATTCATTGGCAGCCTGTTCTGGGGTTTGATCGGTTTCCTTGCGCAGCTGGTTGGAATCCCATTGCAATTGGCAGGGCAGGGGTTGGATCAGTTCATGTTTTGGTAGTTATAAACTCACATCACATTCATATTACGGATGAGCATGACCTCCATGTTTTCATCGCGGATGTCATTCGCTTTGAGGTCAGAAAAAAAACGCGAAAGGGTTTTCATAATCAAAATTATATAGCAAAAGCCCCATCACAATGACAGGGCTTTTGTTAGCTCTTGACGGCGTTCCCGCCGCCGAGGACGGCGATGGGAGCGTTATTAGTGTCCGCTTCCTGCGGAAGGTGTGCCGAGGAAAATTTCGGGAGCAGCTGGCCCTTCAACGATCAGATATCCAGCAAGTCCGCGTTGTAATCTTGAGAGGGCATGGTCAACAAGAATATAGTTGCCGGGCACTTCAAGGCTGAATTCAACCATGGTTGCGCCGCCGGGTGGGACGAGAGTGGTTTGTACATCAGTGAGCGGCACACCCGTGAGAGATGCCTGATCGAAAACTCTATCAAAGATTTCGCCGATGACGTGGAAGGATGATGTAAAGTTGGGTCCGCCGACGCCGAAGAAGATGCGCACTGTTTCGCCTACATTCGCTTTGAGCGGTTTTTGAGCAGTGAGCGCGCCAACTGCACTATTGAAGACGAAATACTCAGGGTCTTCGTCGAGCAGTTTGGTGGTATCGGACATTTGGTGACCTTGTTCGCCAAATGCGCCTGTTGTGTATAACTCACCCTGCATGACATAAAACTCACGGTCAACCGGAGGCAGGCCGCCTTCAGGCTCAACAAGGATGAGTCCATACATGCCGTTTGAAATATGACTTGCAACCATTGGAGTTGCGCAATGATAGACGAAGAGTCCAACGTTGAGCGCTTTGGCGGTGAAGATGCTTTCTTTGCCGGGTTCGGTCTGAGTCATGACTGCGCCGCCGCCCGGACCTGTTACAGCGTGGAAATCAACTGAGTGTTTCATTATGCTGGAAGTGTTGTTGGTCATGTGGACTTCGATGGTGTCGCCCAAACGCACACGGAAGAATGGACCAGGGACTGCGCCGTTGAATGTCCAATAGGTGTAGGTGGTTCCATCTGCAAGTTGACCTTCGACTTCGACAGCTTCGAGATTGATGACGACGGTGGTTGGTTCGCGGACCTCAAGAGGCGCGGGCAGGTCAGTTGGGTCGCGCACAACATCTGCGCCAGTGGTAGGGGCTTGAGGCGCGGTGACTGCTGCGGTGGTTGAATCGCCATACGCGCCAGCAGGTAACCCATCAAGGTATTTGACAACGGCGTTAATCTCATCGGTTGTCAATGTGTCAGCTAGCGTGGCAGGCATGACATTGGGTGTGCATGCGCCGGTTGGACATTCGGGCGCAACGAACAAATTGGGGTCGAGAATCGATTCGCGAATATATTCCTCGGCATTGGTCGCTTTGCCTGTGTATGATCCGCTCTTGATGTGTTCACCAGCCATCATGTTTATATCAGAAAGATCAGGCGCGATCACACCTACGGCATTGGGGATTCCAGCAATTGTGTGGCAGCTTCCACATGCGCCTTTTTGGAAGGCAGCGAGTACTGCGGGATCACCATTACTCGTGGTGGAGGAAACAGGTGCAATGTCCGATGTGCTTACAACTAAAATACCTCGCATGCCCAATTCTGCATGGTTGGCTACGCCGTCATAGTATTCCATTTCCCCATGAACATTCGGCACTGTAAATGTGACCGAGGCTTCCTCACCCTTTTCTTTAACCACTCCTGTGCTGACCTGGACTTCCGGGAAAGTAATCTCATGTTGTCCCATGCCGCCGTTAATGAGTGTGACAGTGATGGTCTCACCGGGCTTGGCGTTCAGAGTAGGGTTTGGGATTCCGTTAATTTCATCGCTGACACCTAGAAAGATCAAATTGCCGTCTCTCAAGTCAGTGGTCAGCACATATTCCTTGGCGACAGGTTGGAAACTCGTGCCCGTACAGGCTGTGATAAATACAGCCAGACCAATGGTAATTGCCAAAAAAATGATGATCTTTTTCATTTTGTGCTCCTTATTAAAGTTGCCTGAACGTTATATTTGGAAAGATCATTCAGGAAATTTTTTTCGTCAAGTTCGTAAGTCTTTACAACATCATGAAGGGTACAGAAATGCGAAAGACGACAGCCAACACAGTCTGTGTGCCGACCAATGAAAAACTTGACGGTTTCAGGTGCGGACTTTAAAACTTCCGCCACGGTCATATCCAATAATTCCAAATGTTCGTTCATAGTACACACAGAATATCGTTTTCCCTCAAACCTGTCTTTGCGCTGGCGCAAACAACTATTTTTCCAAATTTTCCGCAATTCGCACCAGTTCGTGCGGCTTGAGGATTTTTATTTTTTCCCGGCCCGTTTTGATGATGCTCTGCCGTTCCCATTCGCTCAACAGACGACTGACGGTATACAATGTTGTGCCAGTCATCTCCGCCACATCCTGCCTTGAAAACGACAAGACGATCACTGCTTCTTTTTCCGCTCTGACGCCTGTTTGCCCTGCCAGGCGGATCAACGCGTTAGCCACTCTCTGCTCCACCCGCTCCGTTGCCAGTTCCCTGTAACGCGCCTGCATTTCCTGAATGTAGGAAGTCATCAGCTTCATCAAGCCAAACGAGAAATAGGGGCGTGTTTCCAGCATGGAGCGGAGAAATTGACTGCCAACCGCCAGGGCGGAACTATCCTCCAATGCCTGTGCGTTTGCGGGGTAGGCTGTTTCTGCACGGACAGCGCCCAGCGCGCCAAACATCTGCCAGGGATAGATCGTCCGCAGGTTGACCTGTTGTCCATTGGAATTGGATTGCATGAGTTTCACCTGTCCGCTGGTGAGGATATAAAGATATTCGGCTGTATCTCCCTGAAAAAAGAAGAAACCGCCCTCCTCGATGGAACGGTCAACGCTGTTTTGCAAAATGAGATGCAGGTCATCGTCGGTTGCGTGTTCAAAAACGACGACCCTGCGAAGATCACGGGGCGAAATTTTCATTGCGTCATTTTACCCTCTATCAGATGATATTTGTCACTATTGACGAATCCATCTGTGTCGTTTATATTCTGCCTGCCCCACCCCCCGGGGGGGGTAAGAGAAATGACCAACGCCTTCTCAGGATGTTAGAGGTAATCATGGAAAACGAAAACACGATCCGAAGATTGAAAACCGTCGAAGGCCACCTGCGCGGCGTGATCCGCATGGTGGAGCAGGACGCGTATTGCATTGACGTGATCCGCCAGATACAAGCAATTGAGGGCGCGCTCAATAAGGTGAGTTCACGCATTCTTGAAGACCATCTGAATTCGTGTGTGATTACCGCAATTCAGGGGAATGACAAGAAGGAGCGCGAGCGCGTGTTGAAGGAAATAACCGAAGTTTTCGAAATGTCAACGAAAGTTTGATAATTGGTTGGTTCGGTGATTGAGCAGGGCTGTGAGATAGCGAAGCCCGTATCGAGACCACCTGTAACAGGGGTGTTTTCAATGACTGGTGATTTCGACGCATCTCTCAAAGAGCATTTGGGACTACTCAATCACCGTGTATATAAAAAATCATATGATCCAAGGAGAAATAAAATGACCACAGTAACTTATACCGTCCCCGCGATTTCATGCGGACATTGCACCCATACGATCGAAACTGAGGTGGGCGAATTGCAGGGCGTTCAATCCGTGAAGGCGGATGAATCCAGCAAGAAAGTTGTAATTACCTTTGATGCGCCCGCAAGTGAAGATACGATCAAGGCTTTGCTGGCTGAGATCAATTATCCCGCTGAGGGTTTGATCACTTTATAGTTTGTAGGAGGTCTGACATGTCTTCGTGCAACGCTGCTTTATCGTTACCCTTGTCAACGCGATGGTTGATGAAAAAGATAGCGTGGACGATACGTGCCAGGTCTGAGGATTTTATATGACCGATACCAAGCAATTAACTCTCCCCATTACCGGTATGACCTGCGCCAACTGTGTCGCAACAGTTGAACGCAATTTGAAGAAGCTGGAGGGTGTGCAAAACGCGGTGGTGAATCTTTCCTCCGAGCGCGCCACGGTTGATTTTGATGCCGCCAAACTCGGTTTGTCCGATGTGATTGCACGCGTCAACCGCGCTGGCTATGGCGTTGCCACAGGCGAAGCCGACCTTATCATCAAACGTCTCTCGGATGATAACGATGCGCGCCGTCTTGAAAAAGCTCTTGCCAATCTTGAAGGCGTGCTCGAAGCGCAAGTGACATACGCGACTGAAAAAGCGCGTGTCAAATATGTCCCGACCATCGTCACACAAGCAGAACTTCGCCGCGCGGTTGCATCTGCTGGGTTTGAGGCGATGGAACTCGGCGGCGAAGCGGAAGACGCCGAAGCGATGGCACGCGAGCATGAGATCAACGAACAACGCCGACTGCTTATCATCGGCTTGATTTTCACCATCCCGCTTTTCCTGCTTTCGATGGGAAAAGATTTCGGTTTGCTCCCCTCATTCTTTTATTCGGATATGGTGATGAGTGGAATGCGTGAAGCGCAACCCTGGTTCGGCTGGCTGATGCTTGCGCTGGCCCTGCCTGTTCAGTTTTATGTTGGCTGGCAATATTACGTTGGCGCATACAAGGCTCTTCGCAATAAATCTGCCAACATGGATGTGCTGATCGTGATGGGCTCATCTGCCGCGTTCTTCTATTCGCTCCCGATCACGTTTGGTTTGCTGGCGGGACACGTCTATTATGAGACTGCAGCAGTCATCATCACATTAATTAAACTTGGAAAGTTTCTTGAAGCGCGGGCCAAGGGACGCACCTCCGAAGCGATCAAGAAATTAATGGGGTTACGCGCCAAGACCGCCCGGGTCATTCGGGACGGAGTTGAAACCGAAGTGTCCGCAGATGATGTGCGTGTAGGCGATGTGGTTATTGTGAAACCTGGCGAGAAGATACCTGTGGATGGTGTTGTCGTTGAAGGACGCAGCGCGATTGACGAATCCATGCTGACGGGTGAGTCTTTGCCGGTTGAAAAGAAACCTGGTGACGCCGTCATCGGCGCAACCTTGAATAAACTGGGCAGGTTGAAATTTGAAGCCACCAAAGTTGGCAAAGAAACCGCGCTTGCGCAGATCGTCAAACTTGTGGAAGACGCGCAAGGCAGCAAGGCGCCCATTCAAAAACTGGCAGACCAAGTCTCGGCTGTGTTCGTGCCGGTTGTCATTGGGCTTGCCCTGCTCACGTTTGCGGGCTGGTATTTCCTCGCCCCGCAGATTGACGATCAATTCACGCGCGCGCTGATTAACATGGTGGCGGTGTTGGTGATCGCCTGTCCATGTGCGATGGGACTTGCCACTCCGACCGCCATTATGGTTGGCTCGGGTAAAGGCGCGGAAGTGGGCATCCTCTTCCGCAATAGCGAAGCCCTGGAACGCGCAGGGAAAGTGAGCGTGGTGGTTCTTGATAAGACAGGCACGATCACGAAAGGGCAACCTGCGGTGACGGACATCGTAGTTGTGGAAGGTGGAAAATGGAAAGCCGATGAGTTGTTGCGGTTTGCCGCTTCCGTCGAGAAGGGGAGTGAACACCCGCTGGGCGAATCCATTTGGGCGGAGGCGACTACTCGCGGATTGGATTTGGTGGAACCCACTGGTTTTAAAGCACAGGCTGGGCATGGCGTGCAGGCCGAGGTCGAGGGAAGAAGCGTAACGGTTGGGAACGTGAGAATGTTCCAGGCGCGCGGAATCCAGTTGGGGAATCTTGAATCGGAAGTGGAACGTCTTCAATCTGAAGCCAAAACAGCGATGCTGGTTGCCATCGATGATCGAGCCGCGGGAATTATCGCGGTGGCGGATACGATCAAGGAAAGCTCGAAGGACGCGATTGCAGATTTGCACAAGATGGGCTTGAAGGTTGCGATGATTACGGGCGATAATAAAAAAACTGCCGATGCCATTGCGAAACAGGTTGGCGTGGATACAGTGCTGGCCGAGGTTCTGCCTGAAGGTAAATCATCTGAAGTGAAGAAGCTGCAATCCGGCAATATTGTCGTCGCGATGGTTGGCGATGGCGTGAATGATGCGCCCGCACTTGCCCAGGCGGACGTGGGACTCGCGATTGGTACTGGAACGGATGTGGCGATGGCTGCCGCGCCTGTGACTTTGATGAGCGGCGACCTGCGCGGCGTTGCGCGTGCGATCAATCTCTCACGCAAGACGGTTTCGACGATCAAGCAAAATTTGTTCTGGGCATTTATCTATAACGTGGTGCTGATCCCTGCCGCTGCGCTCGGATATTTAAACCCGATGCTTGCGGCTGGCGCGATGGCTTTTAGCAGTGTCTTCGTGGTGACGAACAGCCTGCGATTGCGCGGACAGAAGATTTAATCTGATTTGAGCGTTTTTTTTCATAAATAACACATCCATGCGCCTCAAGCAAATGACTACGAAACATGAAAATTTTATCGAATCGAAAATGGCTGATCCTATTTCTGGTAAGTTACGGTGGTTTTGTTTTTTTGCCGTTTATGGCTCCCGTTTTTATGCACTGGAATATGTTGGGTCTGGGCAGGGCAATTTATTTCATTTACGGTTTCCTCTGTCACCAATTACCCGAACGGTCTTTATTTCTCTTTGGCTCCAAACTGATGTATTCAATGAACGAGATTCGGGCTGTCTGGCAAAATACAGACAACCCGTTGATCCTCCGACAATTTACCGGCAATCCTGAGATGGGATGGAAAGTGGCATGGTCGGATCGCATGATCTCTTTATACGGCGGAATTTGGATATTCGGTTTGATATGGGGGTTATTGCCGCGCAAAGCCAGGGAAGTTTCCGTTTGGTTCTTCATCCTTTTTGCCCTGCCAATGGCTTTGGATGGACTGACCCATCTTCTCAGTGACTTCAGCGGACTGACGAATGGTTTTCGGTACAGCAATAATTGGCTGGCATTGCTAACCAGGAATACCCTGCCTCAATCTTTTTATGTCGGCGACGGACTCGGTTCATTTAATTCCTGGACGCGCTGGTTAACTGGTTTCCTGTTTGGCTTTGGTTTGGTGCGGTGGATCTTTCCATTACTGGATGAGCAGTTTGGTCAAAATAATTTAGCAAAGGATCAATATGAAAATCCCCTTGTACCATAAAATTTATAAAACCATTTTTCTTCTGGCGATCATTTTACTGACGCTGTTGAGTCCGCCCGCCTGTTCTGCTCAAATGGAGGGCGACTTGCATATGATGCCGCTCGACCAAATGCCTGCGGATGTGCAGAGTTCTCCCGTTGTCGTTAAACAAGCGTATCAATTCGCCGTCGCGAATCCTGAGGTAACGCAACATATTCCCTGCTATTGTGGATGCGGCGATATTGGGCACACATCCAATTATTCCTGCTATGTTTCGCATGTGGATGATCAAAGCAATATCACCTTCGATAACCACGCCCTTGGTTGTTCCATCTGCGTGGACATTACACAGGATGCAATGCGAATGTTGCGGGAGGGGAAGACGCCGGCCGAAGCCAGAACGTATATAGACGCGACATATGCCAAGTACGGGCCTTCGAATATTCCGTGAGGAAGTAAACAAGTAGACAGGTATACAGCGATGAAGAGTAGTATGGCATTGGCTTTGCTGGGACTGGTGGCAGTGATTGTTGCCTTCGCACCGTTACCTGTTCAACTTGGCACGCCTCAGGAGCGGACCTTTCGGGTTGAAGCGCGGCAATTTGCCTATTCTCCCTCCGAGCTTGAGGTCAACCCTGGCGACATGGTGACCATCCAACTTGTCAGTACAGATGTGGTGCATGGACTATATGTGGACGGCTACGACATCTCCGTAGAAGCCGACCCAGGCCAGTCCGCGACCTTGACCTTTGTTGCCGACAAACCAGGCTCATTCCGCTTTCGATGCAACGTCACCTGTGGAGCCATGCATCCCTTCATGATCGGCAAATTGAACGTCGGCAGGAATGACTGGCTTTATCGTTCCATCGGTTTGGCCATTCTCGGCGTAACTTCCTTTTTTCCTCTTTCATCTTTCCTGTCTCAAAGAAAGATTAAAGAACGAGTGAATGGCTAACAACATGAACCGCATCGAATTTACTCGTATCCCCTTTATAAAGAATGCACTGAAAAGCCGCTACCCACAATTGGCGGTATTTATCGTTATGCTGGTTGGATATATCTTCGCCATCCTTGCGGGACTCATCGGCACGCCTGTTGGAAGTCGCAACTTCAGCATTGTCTTTGTGTGGATCGCGTGGTGGGCGATCTTGATTCTCGTTGCCGTTCCATTTTTCGGGCGCGGTTGGTGCGCGGTCTGCCCGATTCCGCTTCCAGGCGAATGGCTGCAACGTGGCGCGGTATTGAATCCGCCAGATAAAAAGCCGAAATGGCTCAATCTGCGCGTGCCAAAATTCTTCCGCAATATATGGCTGCAAAGTATTTCTTTTCTTTTGCTGGCATTGTTCAGCAGTGTTCTGCTCACAACCCCAAATATCACTGGAATAGTTCTTGCCGTCATGCTCTTTGGTGCAATTGGATTAAGCACAGTTTTTGAACGCCGCGCCTTCTGTCGTTATCTTTGTCCTGTTGGCGGATTTATTGGTCTGTATTCTCAAACTGCTCCAATCGAATTACGGATCAAAGTCAAGCAAATCTGTGTGACCTGCGATGGCAAGCCTTGTTACAACGGCAATGAGAACGGTTATGGTTGCCCATGGGATGTCTTCCCTGGCGGCTTGACCAAGAACACCTATTGCGGCTTGTGTATGGAGTGCATCCGCACTTGCCCGCACGATAATATCGCGATCAATCTTCGTCCATTCGCGGCTGATCTTGCGAAACTATCCACAAGAATTGACGAAGCCTTCAAAGCCTTCATCATGCTTGGGTCTGCAATGATCTATGCAGGCGTCCTGCTCGGTCCGTGGGGCGCGTTCAAAGACGCGGCATACAACGTCGGCACAAGCGCATGGTTTATGTATGCCATCGTTTTTCTTGCGATCATCTTCGTCATTCTGCCTGGATTCTTTACGCTCGGCATTCTAAAAACGAAAAGTGCTCTCCCACTCAAACAACGTTTTGCTTCCCTGGCAACCGCTCTCATCCCTCTCGGCTTGATGTTCTGGGTCGCGTTCAGTTTATCTTTCGTCCTGACCAACACAACCTACATTTTCGCATCGCTCTCTGATCCGCTTGGTCTTGGTTGGAATCTCTTTGGCACAGCAAACATTCCCTGGCAACCCATGTTCACAGCCATTCTCGCGCCCGCGCAAACACTAGCGCTGGTCGGCGGGTTGATCTGGTCAGCGCGTACCGCGCAAAAAGCCGCGAACGAAATAAAAACATCTTCAATTCCCGTCATCGTGTTTTGCTTCATCGTCACATTGGCCATGCTTTGGTTACTGCTATGAAAAGCTCGGAACTCCTCTCACGTATTTTGATCACGCTGGCAATCATCGGCGCGGTTGGAACGCCACTCTTGATCTGGTCGCGCACGCCGCTGATCCATGCCAAAGTCGCAGAAGGTGGCGGATGGAATCCCAGCATCATCAAAGCAAATGTTGGTGAGCCGCTTCATTTGAAACTCACGTCCGACGACGTGGTTCATGGATTTGCTGTTGGTCAAATGGATATGCAAAGCGTGAATGTCCTGCCTGGCAAAGTGACTGACGTTACGTTGACCTTTGACAAGCCTGGGATTTATACATTTTTGTGCACACGCTGGTGCGGACTGAATCACTGGCGCATGCGCGGCACGATTGAAGTCAGCGGTTTAAACACGGATCCTTCGACAAGCTCAGGACAGGCTCCTCAGCCTGCTCCCGCGCCGCTGTACGTTTCCCTCAGCCTCGACATTGACGCGCCGCATGACGCACCTGTTATTCCGGGCAATCCGCCGTCAGCAATCAATGGTAAACAGTTGACGAAGAAATTATCGCTTGAGAAATTCATGACGCAGGAATATTACTTCTCTCATTCACCTTATCAATTGTTTGAAGAATTGGATTCGACCAACTTAAGCGATTCTGAAAAATGGGATGTTGTAGGTTATACCTGGCAATCGAATACAACCAAAGAATCCATCGCGGATGGAGGACAACTCTATGCTCAAAACTGCGCCGCCTGTCACGGCGAAAATGGCGCAGGCAATGGAGTCTTTGTGGATGACCTTGCCGCGGCAGGAGAAACATCCTTGCAAACTATGACAGGCGCGGACGATATGACAATGCAAACGCCCGTTGATTTCACCAATCCAACTCGTATGCTCGGCGCAAGTCCCGCATTATTGCAGGGCAAAATTTCTCGTGGCGGTATGGGTACGGGCATGCCGATGTGGGGTTCGATTTTTACCGAAGAACAAATCTGGGACTTGATCGCGTATCTGTATTCGTTTCAGTTTGCATATCACAACTAAGGAGATTTTATGAGCAAAAAACAAAAATATGGAAAGCGGAAGCAGAAGCAGGATTTTCCCTGGGTGCTTTTGGCGTCTGGCGGAGTCCTGATCATTGCCGCGATATTCCTTTTCGCCAATCAAGGCGGTGGTGGAGATGGCGGCGGGACCCCGTCCATCGCGGTGGATCAGCAAGAGATTGATTATGGTGATGTGAAGTTCAATACACCCGAAACCTTTACAGTCAAAGTCACCAACACGGGTGACGGGACATTGCGTTTCAAAGAAATACCGTACATCGAGGTACTGGAGGGATGCTGACCTCCCAAACTGACCATCGGTTCGATGGTCCTCAAACCTGGCGAAAGCACGCTCGTTGAATCCAGCGTCTTCATGATGCACGAAGGCATGGACGGTCCGCATAATTTTGCAGTTCATTTGAAAAGCAATGACCCTGCAAATCCAGATTTGATTGTGAATGTACTTTCCAATTGGATACCGTAATCTAAATGATATAAAACAACGGCGCATCAAGCGCCGTTGTTTTATATTGAAATAATTGATCTTCCCAGCTGTGCCTGCCTTCCACAGTATAAGCGGGGATTTGAACTATCCCAATGCAAGGATTTCCATAACAATTGGAGTTTGATGATGGAAAACAGTTTATTGGACTTGGGCAATACAATCGCTCATTCTTCTTGTTCGTTTATCTCTCGCACCACGAATGAGGCATGTAAATCAAGCCTGAGAAAAGCGCGCGGCCAGCCCGTTCCACAGGTGATAGAACAAGGCGGCGCTGACGAAGCCGACGGCGAGGTTACTCGTCCAGATGGCGAGGGCGAGAACAAGCAAGGCGGTCAGCCAGGCTTGCCGTCCGCGCAGGTCACGCGCCAAAAGCATGTGCTGAAAGCCGACATAAGCCAGCAGGACGCCCAGCACGGGAAATGGAATCATCCGGAAGACGTTCATGACAGTTTGCCCGCCAAAGACGGCCAGCGCCAGGAATATGCTGCCGAGCATGAGCGGCGCGCCGCCGCTGCGCGCACCGAGGCGATAGTGCGCTGTCAGTCCGCCGCAACCGTGACAGACAGGGACGCCGCCAATGAGCGCAGCGACCAGGTCATTGAAGCCCATGGTTAACATCAAGCGGCGCTCGGTCACATGCGCAGCTTTCTCATCAAAGTATTGTCGCGCGGCGTCGGCGGTGGCGTAGACTGAGTTACCCATGCTAAGTGGAATTTGAGGCAGGGCCAGCAGGATCAGCCCCTGCCAGAGTTGGTCCCAGCTGGGTACAAGGGGTAAAAGACGCGGCAGTGTCATGTGCAGGGTCAGGTCGGGCAGGCCAAGATGCAGCGTCGCCATGCCGATTCCAAAACCAAAGACACCCAGCGATGCGTAATCTTTTTTCCACATGAGAAAGAACGTCAGTGCAATGAATGCGCCGAGAGTGAGAACCAGGCTCCATGGGATGGATAATTGGGCAATGGGCAGAGCGCTTTCCCAACCTATGGGGGTTTTACTCACCAATCCCCAGGCGGACTTGAAGAGCAGGTATGCCAATCCCATTTGAATGCCGCGCACCACGGGTTTCGGGAAGACTTTACGCACCCACTTGTCCACTCCAGATATACCCAGACCAAGGAAGGCAATTGCGTTCCAAACGGCGCCCGTGATAATGATGACAGGAGATAATCCCAGCGCCAGGGCCAGCGCAGAGACGGACTTGAGCGGCTGGATGGGGATCGGCAGGCGATAGACGAAGGCAGTGATGATATAGGCTAGTCCAATTCCAAAGAAGGCGGCGGTGGCGTTCATACCATTGAGAGCGATGAGTGCCAGCACCAGCGGCAGCATAACGCCCAAATCGGCCAGTGCACCCGAAAATTCTGGGAGAGAGAAGATAAAAGAATTACCAGTAATTTGTTTTTGCACGGTGAGACTCCAAAAATGCCTAACCAGAAATTGCCTGCTGTTCCATTTCATGCACGGGAATGCAGACAGGAACATGGTAATACGACGTCCCTGCACAGGTACGACAGAGGGTAAGTCCTTCCCGATGAACTTCGCGCTCATTCATGATCTCTTCGCCGCATACGTCGCAGTCCACGCGCAGGCCGGGACGCGAAACGATTTGTTCGATGGGTGTGTTCAAGATCACTTCCTGCACGGTAAACAGTTTGTCATCAGGCATGATCTGATAAGCCTGCATTTGCGCGAAGTAGTGGCGCATTTCATTGGGAGCATAGACATATGCGCGCTGGCGAATATCCAGTACAGGTGCGAGGCGCACGGCGCGGCCTGTTTTTCCATCCACAAAAACCGCAGCGGCTTTGCCAAAATCCTCCACGTGCAAAGTGCGATGGCCGACAGAGCAGCCTGTTGCGGCGGAGAGACCATCGGCAAAGCAGCCGTCTGTTTCGAGGATGACGAGCAGCCGTTTATCCGTAGGTTGTTCGTTAAACCCGAGAGCAGACATCCCCGCTAGTCCGATGCGCACACCGAGTATCTGCCTTGGGCAAAGGTGCGAGTGATTGCGAGATGAGATGTCGAGGAAAGGTTGGATATTCATGGGCGGTTCTCCAATGGATTGTAACCAGTGAGTAGTAAGTGTAAAAACGAAAAGGCTGTCCTGAAAAGAGACAGCCTCACGAAAGACTTAAGCCTGGTCTCCTTTCCAATTCAATCCCATTTTATGGGATTTCGGGAGGTCATCAAGTTTCCACGATGACCTTGGCCTCCTGTTGGAGACTGTCCATTATGCCCTGGCGCAGGGCTTTAGGCAGAATGGATCGGAGTGTTTCTGGAGGATTGAAGTCTTCTTCGAATTCAATCCATTTATATATTAGCAGATTGACTCTGAATTTTCATCATCATTCAGGGTAGTCTTTTTCTCACCCACTCGGGTGAAAAATAAGCCGTAATTTGCAACTATTTTGTCAGGTCTTTCTTCACTTTCTGTAAATCATCAAGAACATCGAGTTCAGCCTTAAGTTCGCTGGAGAGCGAAGATAAATACGCCTTGGTGTTGCGAACGAACTTGCCAATCTCGCGGGCGGAGCGGGCCAGTCGTTCCGGTCCGAGCACAATTGCCGCCAGTAATAAAATTACAATCAGTTCATTACCGCCGATCCCAAAAATATCCATATCAACCTCTACCTACAATAGCCGCCAGGATGACACTGATCACATAGAGTCCCATCAGCGGAGCCATAACCAGGCCCATATTGACCGGGTCTACAGTGGGAGTTACGGCCGCAGCGACGATTGCCATCATAACAATTGCATACCGCCAGCCAGCAGCCAATTGCTTCGCAGTGACGAATTTCAATTTCGCCAGGAACATGATGATCAGGGGCATTTCAAAACAGATGCCGATCCAGAACATGATCCGAGTGATGAACTCGAAGTAATTCTCCGGACGAACCTGCGTGGTGATGCCCATGAAATTGGAAAGGAAGGGAATCGCGGTGGGCAGCATCACGAACCAGGTAAAAGCAACGCCCGCTGCGAAGAGCAGCGTGGCAAAGGGGACCATGATGAGCAGCCAGAGGCGTTCGTTGTGTTTCAAACCCGGCAGAACAAAGGCCATGATCTGGTAAACGATAAAGGGCATTCCCAGAACAATACCGCCCAAAAGGGATACCTTCATAAAGATGGCGATGTTTTCGGTCAGTTCAATCGAAACCAGATTTGCGATCCCGCCGATCGGTGTGGCAAGATATTCGATGAGTTGTTGCGAGAAGGCAAAACAGATTCCCGTGGTAATGATCAAGGCGAAGAATGCCTTAAAGATCCTGATCCGCAGTTCATCGAGATGTTTTAGCAGCGGCGCGGAACTTTCCATTTGCACACTGGCTTTGCGATGGGCGCGGCCAAAGGCGCGTAATACTTTGCTCCAATTGCGCTTGTTTTTTTGAGGGATGTTCACATCTGCGCTCATGATGAAAGATTAAACTTTGGTCTCCTTTTCCTGGGTCTCCTTTTCATCAGTTTTTTCTGCCTCACCCTTCAACCCAGCCTGGAAGTCGCGTACGCCTTTGCCAAGCTCACCGGCGATCTTGCCGATGCGTCCCACGCCAAAGAGCAAAATGATGATGACGAGGATGATGACCAATTCTGTGGTTCCTAGATGAAACATGTTAATCTCCTATATGTCTTTTGAAAGACGGAAAGTCTGGGGCGTTGTTACGTCCACTTTGAGTTCGCGCAGAACCTGTTCGTCCCCGCGCGTTTCGATCACATTACTGGATATGCCAACTTCAATATCCAACTTTTTCAAGGCATTAATCTTGTTTACGTGAAATTCCAGGTAATCGTATTGGTCGCTGAATTGATATTCGCGATAACCTGTCTTATCAAAGATTTGTCGCACTGTTGAAACATCTTCGCCAAACACCTTGGCGGATTTCAGGAAATAGTCTCTTTGAGAGAAATACATCCTCTTTGGCAATGTATGACCGCTATTCTGCCGATAGACCTGGCCAGTGTGTTTGTTTTCCAGCGAACAATAATGCACGCCAAGCTTCAAGCCAGATTCAAGCGCAAAATCAATCAAGTCCAGGCAAATTATCTCGCTTTCAGCAACGGGCAATCCGCCTGCATACCAATAGTCGAATAACACGCGAAAGGGTCTAGCCTTGATCTTATATTTTTTTTCGCGATAGATTTCGGAATTATTCAATGGGAAACAAAATTCAAGCAAGTTAATCCCGAAGATATCCAAGCGGTCGAGCTCGAGCAAAACATCCTTCATCTCTTCCAATGTATTCGGCAGGACGGGCATTTCGACCATTACATTCGGGATGTATTCCCGCGCCAGTGCGATATTATCGTAGGTATCGCAGTGTCCCTTTGCCAGGTCATGCATTCGGATGCTGAAGCGGATTTCCTGCAAGCCCGATTTCTGCAACGCTTCAAGCGTGGGGCGGTCGATCTGATCCCCGCTCGTGTAAAGCCGCGTATGCGAATTTGGATACAATTCCCGCGTGTGTTCAAAGAAACGATAGGTCTCATCCTTGTATAGAAGCGGTTCCCCGCCTGTCAAGGCAATATGTCCCATGCGCGGGTTGCTCTGCTGAAATTCATCCAATTCTGCAATCACATCGCGAGTGTGTTCGCGGTAATACGCATAATTCTCCTGATTGGGATTGAAACAATAAAAGCAATCGCGATGGCACTTCAACGAAATGAAAAACGTAACACTGCCAACGCCGGTTTGACAAGCCACACACGAAGGCGATATGCGGTTGACGTAAATGCTCTTGTCGTTGTTGCGCACCAGCGCGCCTTTTTTTCGTAACTCCGCGATTTTTTGCACGACTATGGCAGTCGTATCCTGCGCTTCTATTTCGAGCCCCATCTCCCGCACCTGTTCCATAAAATCCTGATAAATCTGCACATAGATATTGGTGTACTCACGCAGCGCGGTATTTTTTATTTCAGGCAAAGCGGATTTCGTCACATCCAAAATCATGAACGCGTCTCCCCGGTGATTTTTTTCGGCATCATCGAACCGAACGGATGCGCGCGGCGGAATTCACATAATGGACATATCTTAACTCCTTTGCGTGCCGCTAGTAAAGAATTACAGCGTTCACATCGTACCATCTGGCCTGAATCCACGATAACGGGTTCCTTCGTCCCGAAAACTTGTTCAAATGTCGGCACACGATCTAGGGTGATTGCATTCGGCAGGCAAACGTGGGCGCAAATGTCACAACCAATGCAGTTCCGGGCGGAGAATGAGATGGAGAAGGTCATCTCTTTCTCGTTCTTTTCGAATCGCAATGCCTCGGTCGGGCAAGCCCGCCCGCACGCGCCACAGGCTGTGCAATCTTCTGAGACGGTGAGGGTGGCAAAGCCAAAGTCCTCGAGTTGGGCGGTAGAAGAGGGTTCAGGAAGGTGAGATGTTGCTGATAATAGGCGCAACCTATCGCGCCCGGGCTGGCGATTGGAAGCAGTCAGGCCATTTTCCATGGCGCGTGCCATGGCAACCCCTCCCTGCTGTGCCATCATGCGGAACAGATCACGACGTGAGAGCGGGGGGTTCTTCGCATCCCACAATGGACGTTCGACAGGCGCTTCAATTTCATCCAAATAAATTACATTCTCCGTCTTGTTCCATGCAGATAAGAAGCGCCTCGCTCGTTCAGTTTGGCGGTGGATCTCAGGACTGAGAGAATCCCATTTGCACGCGTGGCAGGCGTCGGTTCGGAGCAGGATGCGTTCCAATCCAAGCGCGATCAGCGTCAGCAACGCGCCGCTTCCCAAACCAGCTAAACATCCGTGGATGCGAATCCCGATGCTTTTTGAGTCCGCACCTGTTTCAGGATGAGGATGAAGTCCGCAGATTAGGTCGACGGTCTTGTCTTCCACATGTAGCACACAATTCAATAGAGCCGAAACATCGTCATCCGCATGGAACGCCCCAAGCGGGCAGACGGGGATGCAGGCCAGGCAGACTTGGCAGTTTTCAACATTCAGGACAGGCGGCTTTCCAACTGTGATTGCGTTTACAGGACAAATACTGAAACATGTTGTGCAATTTGAAAATTGATCCTGCGAATGCAAGCAGCGTTTTGTATTCAAAAGGATTTGCGAACGGTCCATCGAAGCAAACCGTTCGGCGGCATCGAGCAAACTCACAGCGAGACCTCTTTGGGCAGTTCAATCTGAAGGTGCTCTGCAGCAGCTAAAAGCGCGCCATGTGATAAGTGCGCCAGGCCGCGATAGAAATCGGTCTCGGCATATTGCTTTACCAGTTTTGCCCAGGAGGGGCCCCAACGCAATAAATGTTCAAAAAGAAAATCGCGCTGTGCCTGCAGTTTTTCTTCGAAAACCTCATCCTCCTCCAAATCAATTGCCTGGATTGCGAGGGATGCAAGATGGACAATGAAACTAAATTCGAGGCCGATGTGATCATCGGGTTCACGGTTTAGGCGTTCAGCCTGCAAGCCGAAGCGCGAAAACCATTCACGCACCAGCATGGTTTGTTCCTGGAATACAAGGTGTTTTTCGCTGAAATAGACCGATTCCCAAACAGGTGCCAGCACGCGGTCTGTGCCGATGAACAATCGCAGCTGATCCTGCTTCAAACCCTTGAATTCTTGATTTGAAATGCCGTCCTGGTTCTCCTTGCTCCAACGCAAGAGCAATTCAAGTCCGCGGCAAACCTCGGTTTGTTCCGCGCCAAAGGGAACCTCCGCAAACACGTCCTCGTGGATCAACGTCTCCAGCCAGGTTTTATCCAAATCCTGATATAAAATTTTTCCCAACAAACCAAAGAGCAAAACCTCCCCTGTTAATGTTGTTTTCCAAGCGTTAAGGTCTGCTTGTTCCATTTAATTTCTCCTCATAAGAGTACGGCAACTTATCTTTTCGTCTACTTCTGGCAAAGCCATTTCAAAGTGATCATCACCAGTTAATTTCCCTTCTTTCCCTTCTTATGGAAGGATAGCATGACTAGAGGGATAGCCAGTAGTGTAACAAGAGAGAGAAAGTAGGTGATAAAAGTAACCATTTGTGCGGTCCCGATGCCGGTTCTGACCAGCCAGTTTTGTATCCTGGCTTTGAGGGTTGGCTGGATGATCTCGAAAATGGGCGCTTTTCCCAAAATTGGATGCAAAGCCTGGGTCACCGATTCTTGCATGTCAATGGGCAAGGATCCCTTCTGCAATGCGATCATTTGTCCGCTTCCCACCTTGACTAAATCCTGGTCCCCGTCAGACAGAATTTGCGCCTGCCCTTGATAGATATACAACCAAGCTACGCCGACCTTCGGGGCTTCCAAGGCGAAACGTCCTCTTGAAATCGTGATTTCACCCTCAGGCAATTGAATAGTCAAAGGTTGGGTCGCAGCTCCAGTTCCCCACAACCAGCCCTGCTCAAGTTTGATCGTTAATCCTTCGGCGAAGGCGTTGGTTTCAGACGGTAGCACAATCTGCCCATCCCCCCATGTCACAAGACGAGTTTCCGGGCGAAGCGCAAGGTCAAAATCAACAGCTGTTTGCGAGGATGTAATGACTTGAGACTTTGAATAATAGCCCGGCGCTGAAGCCGTTAACACAAATGGATCGAGCGGTAAATTCGATATCCGATAATTACCTGTAAACGGACTGATCGGCTGTGTAATGCCGTCTTGGTTCAAAGTTACCCAGGCAAACGGCAAAGGGACTCCATTCTGCGTCAATACCCGTCCTGAAAGTTGGGGAATACTGATGGGAGTAAAGGAAATATCACTTTGCAATGAAGAAGCCAGGTCAACCTCCTGTCCTGCGATAGAGATGTCCTTTTGCGCCAACGCTGTTGCATCAGGTAGGATAAGGTATTTATCCACAGGAATGTCATGGAATGAAAATGTGTTTTGCGAAGTAAGTCTGGTCTGATACACAGGCCCAGCAGGTAATTGAACAGCCCAAACATTCGTCCCTGCCAGGGCAAGTGGGGCATCTCCACCGGCGATGCTTCCAGTAATTTGACCCATCTGTGCATGTGCCATCAACATGACAACAGGGTGTGAAGTTGCGCCAGGTTCCAGGGTTACTTGAACAGGCTCTCTGCTGGTATATAGTGTTCCATTGTAGACTTCAGGTCGAATACTGATGTCATAGGTTGTAGTTGCCTGGGACAATGCTTCGAGCTGGAGTTGAGCGTTTCCATTTGCATCTGAAACAACGCCATCAAAACGATCCCGCCATTCATACAAGACGGTGGATGCTTGTATCTTTAGCCCAGGCAGTGGTTCCTTTGTAATTTCATTCACAACCTGAACCGGGACGACAGCTTCTCCGCTTGTATTGACGCGCAGCCAGCGTTCATCAGATGCAACCCTTCCATCTGTTGTAGTTGCTGTCACCACAAGGCGCACCTCTCCATTCGGCATTCCGCCTTGTGATTTATAGTCGTCATGGCAGGAAATACAATCCGGTTCACCTGGTTTGACCGTGTAGGGCAAACCGCCCATTGGATTGATACTTAGGTCGAATTTAAACTTATCATTCGCGTCGAGGGCAGTGGAGAGTGAAGAGATTTTTTGATTGCCGGACCAAACATCAAGATGAACAGTAACATCTTCTTTTATGTCCGCATGGAAAACTTTACCAACAACAATTGCAGGAGCAGTACTGCCCAATTTTACATAGAGTGTTTCTCCATTGGAAGGAGATGCGATGTTCACTGCCATCCCTTTGCCGCCGACAGGAACTCCAGTCCGGTTGTAGAAAGGCAAATATGTGATTGGGGAAGTTGTCGCTACAGAAGAACGCGGAAATGCCGGGCACCAACCCAAACTGACGCCCTGTGGATGACAAGCATCGCAACGCAACTCGATTACACGGGGGGGCGAGACCTGTCCATGAGGATGATGACACTGACGGCAATCCGAACTGACGGCTTGATGATCCGCCTCGTTGCGGACCGTTGGGTTGTCACCTTGTCCGGAAGGCGTTTCTTCGGTCGATAATTTTTCCAGATCCCACAAACGGACGGCATTATCGGCCCCGCCTGAAGCCAGGGTTTTCCCATCCGGGGAGAACGCGACCGTATAGACAAAATCGGTATGTCCATACAAGACACGGATAGGACTGCCGTCGGCGACTTGCCACAGACGTACCGTCTCATCCACCGAACCCGAAGCCACCGTACTTCCATCCGGTGAGAATGCCACTCCCAGCACGCTGGCTGTATGTCCCTCCAGAGTATGTAACAACCTTCCGTCGGATACGTTCCACAGGCGGACAGTCTTGTCGAACGAGCCGGAAGCGAGCAAGGCGCCGTCCGGGGAAAAAACCAGACAACGTACCCAGCCCTCGTGACCTGTCAAGGTATATAACAACTTGCCACTTGCAACGTGCCACAGGCGGACGGTCGTATCTTCCAGGGCTGCAGCAACCAATTGTCCATCCGGTGAGAGTGCAACCGCTCTGACGCCCTGTGTGTCTTTATTCAATACCAGAATAGGCTCGCCGTCTGCTGTCTTCCAAACGCGAACCGTATTGTCGTCTGAGGCGGAGGCGATGAGAGATCCATCGCGAGATACGGAAATACTCCGCACCCATCCTTGATGTCCTGTCAGATTCTGGATGGGCTGCATGTCAGGAATACGCCACAGTCTTATGCTGTTGTTAAACAAACCGGCCGCGAGGCGATTGCTTCCGGAGAGAAAGGCGACACTACGCGCCCAGATATTTGTCTGAATGAAATCGAGAGCTGAAAAATTCCTGGTATCAAAAAGATAGACCCCCGATGAACCACCCACCGCCAGCAACGTTCCGTCCGGAGAAAAGGATACGGAATTTGCCCGTTCATAGCCGGCAGCGGATAAAGAAATTATGCGCACCGTCTCGTCGGTCTGAGCTGAGACGGTGCTTGCAGAGATAAGTAGAATTCCAATCGTCAGGATGAACAGGGGAAAAGCAACGCTTCGAAATCTCATAAGGATATACTTTTCTCTTATCTATAACGTATGAGGGGTGGGCAATGCACCCACCCCTCAAGTTGATGTGGTTTTGGTGTTCGGATCTAGACGCCGATCCGGAAATGAGTCGCGTAGAAGAGGAAGCGTCCCAGTATCTCGCTGATCAGCACGAGCGCAAAGGCGCTGTAAGCCAGCGTGGCCAGTGATTTTTCCTGTCCGGCTATCGAGGCGTTAAGATACAGATAAGCCGCAAGTACGCCTGCTCCGGCAAAGACCAGTAACAAACGAAGGGCCAGGGTGGCGCCATAGGAACCAACCAGCAGGTTGAGGGTCTGCAGGGCGGCGGTGCCCTGGGTGCTCAGGTAAGCCAGGTAGATCGGCAGAACCAGGAATTCGATTCCCAGCAGGATGATCGCAGCGACTGCAATCCATTGTAGGGTGTTTTTAACAAACTCCTGCAAGGCAGCATCTTTCTTCTGTAACTTGGCATAGTTTAGCATCAAGGCTGTGGCGGCTCCCAGTACACCCAGGAGCAACGCTGTCACAAAGAATGTGACGGGTGTTGCCAAAGTATTCCAGGCCGGTTGTGCAGGCAGCAGGTATACCACGCCTGTGCAATATACCAGGAACAATCCGATCAGTGCAGTGATCCAGCCGATTATAGACTGGAGGCCTTCGGATCCAATTTTGCGCCAGAGCAGAAGGGCGTAGACTGCCAATACGACTACAAAAGCAACTGCGGCCACTACTTCGCGGCTCAACCAGGAAGTCCCTAGATTGGGTACTGCGCCAATGACATGCGCCAATTTACCCAGGTGAAACAGGGAAGCCAGCAATGCCAGGATCATGATCAGCAAAACCATGTAAAGCGGCGGATTGGTCAACTGTGCGGCTTTCTCCACGCCAACCTTCCTGACGACACCGGCTCGGACGATCAACAACACAAGCAACATGCCCGCTGCCAGTTGTCCCAGGATCGAGAAAATCAGCAATGCCCATTCTCGAATGTTCATGTTACAACTCCTCAAGATTCTTAAGTTTGCCACTGGTATCGCCGGATGACTTGGTCACGCGGTTGGGGCGGTAGACTACCGATGGTCTGGTTAGGTTGGAATCCGGCAGAGGGGCAGGTGCGGCAAAGATGCCGTGTTTTTGTCTCAATTCATCCAGCGGTCCAAAGTCCATAGCCCGGTATGGACAACTTTCCACACAAGCCGGTCTTTCACCCTTATCCACCAGGTCAACACACATATTACACTTGGTCATCACACCAAGATCTTCGTTGAACTGCGGCGCGCCGTATGGACAAGCCCAGGAACAGTACCGGCAGCCAATGCATTTGTCCTGGTCGATCAAAACGATCCCGTCTGCGCGTTTCGAAATGGCTGCAGCCGGGCAGACATCCATGCATATGGGGTTTTCGCAATGCATGCAGGCTGCCGAGACGGTGTAAGCGTATACATTGCCGGGGATCATCTGACCATCCTGTTTGATCCATTCACCGCCTTCGTATTGAAATACACGTCGCCAACGCACGCCAATGGGCAGGTTATTCTTATCTTTGCATGCGATCTGACAGGCTTTACAGCCAGTGCATTTCGCAATATCGACGGAAAAAGCTAGTTGTTTAGTCATGGTTCATCTCCTTATAACTTCTCGACCTGAACCAGATTCGTGTGTTGTGGATTGCCTTTGGCCAGCGGCGTGGGATGATATTTAGTTAACATATTCCCACAACCGCGCGTGTCGACACCGTTCGCGTTGAGCATATACCAGGCGCCCTGATACATATTGGTAACGCTTGGTCGGATGCGGTGGGTTACGAAGGCAGGCAGGTGAACCTCGCCGCGGTCGTTATAGACCTTGACCATGTCACCATTCTTAATGCCGCGTTTCTTGGCATCAAGCGTATTGATCCAGATTGACTGATGATGCGCCTCGCGTAGATAGTCCACATTGTCAAAAGTGGAGTGTGAACGTGCAACGAAGTGCGTGGTCTCCATCATCAACGGATATTTATCGTGCAAAGGATCGCTTAATCCCTCCCACTCGGGGATATATTTCGGAATTGCCGGGATCTCCTCGGGTTCGTTGTAGGCGGCAAGACTTGGGGAATAGATCTCGATTTTGCCGGTGGGGGTTCTGAGCGGATTGGCTACTGGGTCAGCGCGGAAGTCTGCAAAGGCAATGGTCGATTTATTGCTGCTGACTTTGTAGATACCGACTTTCTTGAACTCTTCCAAGGATGGGAAGTCTGGATAGCTCTCTTGTGCAGACTTGACCATATCCTGCATCCAATCTTCACGGCTCATATGTCCTTCGCGGAATTCATCGCCGAGACCGAGGCGATCTGCCAATTGCTCTGCGATCCATAGAGCTTCCTTGCATTCGTACATCGGCTCGATGATCTTGTGGTTGAAGAGCGCCCAGGCATGGTTGCCCTTGATCCCGTGACCTTCGCCGGTAATAATGTTGTCAGCTTCAAAACCTGTGGTACCTGGTAAAAGGATATCCGCGAATTTAGCCGTAGGTGTCATCATGACTTCGAATGTCACAAGGAATTCGAGCAATGTGTCATCCTCCAGTATCTTTGTAGTCAGGTTGATGTCTGAATGCTGATTGATGACGGTATTGCCAGCCTGATTCCACATGAATTTCATACTAGATGAAAGTTTGTCGACACCCTTGATCTTGTCCCGCGCGCCACTGGTCATTTCTTTGCCGCGTGTGATGAAATCCGGCCATGTGAAGACGGAAATAACCGCCGGCACGGGGTTATTCGGGACGGGCATACCGGACATCTTGAAGGCCATACCACTAGGACGGATTCCGGGACCGCCGCCGCTGATGCCGAAATTTCCGGACATGGCTGCCAGGATCGGCAGGGCACGCACTGGTTGTTCGCCATAAGCACGGCGTTGCCAACCCCAAGCCTGGAACAAGGCGCAGGGCTTGACGGAAGCGATTTCACGAGCCAGACTCGCAATGCGATCAGCCGGGATACCGGTGATGGCAGCTGCCCATGCAGGCGTCTTTTCGACTTTATCAGGACCGTGTCCCATGATATAGGCCATCCAGGAACTGTTGCGCGGTGCGCCCTCCGGCAATGTATCTTCATCGAAGCCGGTTGCATGAGTAGCCATGAATTCCTTGTCATACAGGTCTTCCTTGACCATTACATGGGACATAGCCGCGATCAGGGCTACGTCAGTGCCGGGAATGATCGGAACCCACTCGGCCTCCAATGCCATCGCGGTGTCGGTCAGAATTGGATCGACCACGATGAATTTTGTGCCGTTCTCTTTGGCTTTCATGTACCAGTAACCGGCGTTATCGCCACCGGCATTGTTTACTACGGCATTATCACCAAACAGGACGATCAACTTCGAGTTGAGAACATCCTCAGCCGAGTTGCCTGAACCAGCAGTGATAAAGGGTAGTGCAGCGCCATAGGCGGCGGCACTATATGAGCCATAGTAATCGGTGTAACCGCCAAACAAACGCATTAAACGGCGCATCGGATCGCGCCCATCAGGACCCTTCCAGTTTTCGCCCGAAGCATACATGAAATAGAAGGCTTCGTTGCTGTATTTTTCCTTGATGCGTTTCATCTCGCTGGCGATAGTATCAAGCGCTTCATCCCAGCTGATGCGTTCGAATTTGCCTTCTCCACGTTTGCCCACTCTCTTCAATGGGTATTTCAAACGCTCAGGGGCATAGGTATGGTGAATCTTTGAACGACCGCGCAGGCAGGGGATCGCGCGCGGGTTGGTCCTTAGATCTTCATCTTTTGCTGGGGTCGGATCCGGCACCAGACGAACAACGGTGCCATCTTTTACAACAGCCCCGAGGATACAACGGCCACCACAATTGTGATAGCAGCCTATCGTCGACACCTGCTCTTCACCAGCAGCAACGGCGTTTTCGACTGTTTTGAGGCCGAAATTCAAACCCCCGGCCAGTGCGGCTGATCCGCCCACGGCAGCGCTCCATTTGAGGAAACTGCGGCGGGTGAGGACGGTATCAGTCAGGGTTTTGGTAAGGAAATTATTTTCTGTCATTTCTTTTCTCCATAATTATTATGGATAAACGACAATATGCTCGTCATGAGCGGGCCTGTACAGGCTATAAAATTTTGCGGGGTATAAGTATTTATTCAATATGCTGCTCCTGGTAGTGAAAAATTTGTCGACAATCTGGTTGTGCTTTTCTTCACTATCAGGATAGCATTCAAATACGTTTTGCACATCCCCCCAGCGGGCATATTTAGATCACCCCAACGGGTGATCTAAATATGCGAATTTCGAGCTGATATTTAGTCCAGTAATGGTTTTAAACCCATCATTAATGGTCAAACTCACTCCCTGTTACTGTGGATAGATTCCAGGGGTTATTGCTAAAATGGCAGCGCATGCAATCAACTTTTAATTGAATGGAATGAGAGGCATACGGTTCTGAAGGAGAACCTCCTCCGTCGACAACCATCCGCCACGCAACCCATAATCCTTCATTTGGATCGGGTCCAACCTGAAGCCCACTGGCATCGTGACATGCTACACAGGTTACGCCGGCATGGATAAAACCATGAATGGAGTGAGGTTTGGAGGCAGCCTGTGTCGCGGCTGGATGGCAGCTTGACCCTCCACAAAATGGATTGCCCTCATCAGGATGGATGCCACTTGGAGTCGCTGGCGGTTGATCATCAATTTGAATAATATTCGCATGACAAGTTGAATTTGAACAACTAGCGGTTGTACTATGCGGATCATGGCAATCAATACATTTAAAATCTTGATGTGCCAGGTTGTTTGCTTGATGGATGGATGCTGAGAAATCGGTGTGGCATTTCAGACAGAGTGCATTGCTGTCCGGAACTAATTCGTGGACTTGTGTTTCTGGGTTCCACCAGGCAATTGTCGCGCTTGTGACGCCATTCTTGCTTTCATGGCACTCATCACAGCGAATATTCTCATTCGATTCTTGCGGCAACAGTAAATTTCCCTCGATAATATTTGCATGGGGACTATTTTCCAAGGCATTATTAATATCCAGAGTCTGTTCCCCGCCCCCATTATTCAATGCTGGCGCATGCGTGCTTTCAGGAGCAGGCAAAATAATCGACGGTGTAACAGGAACAGGCGCGGTTAGTGTGCTACTCTGACAAGCACACAGCATGAAAACAAAAGTGCTGATTATCCATCGCTTCATTGTTATAAAATTCCTTGGGATATAATTTGGACCGTTCACTATGCGATGGACGCCTCATTTTTCCCGGGGTGAAATTAATCCATGTTTATAAGCATACGTAGCGGCTTGAGTGCGATTGTCCAGGTGAAGTTTTTCCAGAATATTTTTCAAATGACTCTTTACCGTATTGATGGAAATGGAAAGTTTCTCTGCTATCGCTTGATTGCTGGCTCCACTGGCTACCAAACGGAGGACGAATAGTTCCCTTTCTGTCAGGGGCTGTTCCCCTTTTTCATCATCTGCCAGGCGATTCGCTACTGCTTTCAGGAGTCTCTCTGCCATCGCGCGTGTCATAGCCGGTTCCCCCTTGATAATGCTGCTTAACAAATCGAATAGCTCTGTTGCGTCCAGACTTTTCAATAAATAGCCTGAGACTCCCAGTTGAACAGCCTCATAGAGATGGCCGTCCCGTTCGGATGATGTGAGCATCACGATGGCAATTTGAGGGAAGCGGGCGCGTATCTCCTTGGCGGCTTCGAGGCCATCCATCTCTGGCATATATATATCCATGAGGATTACATCAGGTTGCAATTGTTCCGCCATGCGTACGGCTTCTTCACCTGTTTCAGCCTCGCCAATCACTTCAACCAGGTCCTCACGAGTTTGTATGAGGCCAATCAGGCCTTGGCGGAAAAGTTTGTGGTCATCAGCGATCAATATTTTAATAGTCATACTTTCACCATGAGTTAATTAGAGTCCTATGCGAATGTGTGTGGCGTAAAAAAGGAACCGCCCTATGATTTCTCCGACGAAGATCAATAAACAGGATAGGTAAACCGGCGTTACCATACTTTGCGGTGTAGACTTCAGTCTGTACATGCGATAAACCGCATATCCCAGGGTAAGGGATGCATATAATAGAAGGACAATTCGTATAATGAACAAAGGCAGGTAAAGTACGAAAATCAGGTTCAGGCTGGTGTGTGCCACGATATCCCCGCGCCGAAGTAAATAGATTTGGATATAAGTGACGATAATGTTTAGCAGTGTTAACGCAAAGGTAAGCAGTGACAAGCCGGCAAATGAGTACTTGATTATATCGAGCCGCAGGCTTATATCGTTTGATTTTTGAATTTCCGCAAACTTCAGGTCCAAAATCATCAGGCAGGTGACGGTCATCCCTCCCAGCAAAAGGGTGGTAATGTAGAATGAAAAAATAACCGTTGGGGAATTCCATGCCGCCTGGGTGGGTAAAAGATAAATACGAGCCATGCAGTAGATGAGAATAAAACCCAAACAGATTGCCAGCCAACCAATATTTGAAATGAGTTTTCGACGGGCATTTTGATAACGCGTCAAATACCATACACTGGTTGTGGCGAGAAAGAATAAAACGGTAAAGATAATTTCACGGCTGAGCCAGGAGGACTTAAAATTAAGCACAGCCAGAAAGGAACGATATGGTTTGCTCAAATGGAAATGGGCGCCGATCATTGCAACCAGGATCGTAAATGAAATTACCAAGATCGGATTTCGAATTATCCTGTCGATTTCGCTGGGACTAAACTTCGAGCTGGCACGTGTTCGAATCAACCACAAGATAAACAATGCACCCACCGCGATTTGCATCAGGATTGTGTAAACAGGAAGAGTCCACTCGCGAATATTCATTATCTAGTCATTCACTCCAAACGAGAATTGCATTCATTGTGCCTCAGTTGAGCACCACACTTTGCTTCTGTAATTTTTTCTGTTGCAGGCATGGAAGATGGCATTCAATTTGCGTGCCTTTTCCGGGCTCCGAATTGATAAGCAGGCTACCGCCAACACCTTTGGCGCGTTCGCGCATGGTTTGCAAACCAAAGCTGCGCCTTGAACCTGTTAATGCAAACCCAACCCCGTCATCCTTGATTTGCATACATATTTGATCCCTGTTCTCATGACCGTCTTTTGTGATTGCCACTTCAACCTGGCTGGCTTTTGCATGTTTGCGCACATTTGTTAAAGCCTCCTGAAGGATGCAAACAAGCTGTACTTCTGCAACAGAGGCAAGATTCAAGTCGCCGGCGACACGATAATAAAAACTGGTCTTGATCCCGGTCTGGATGCCAAACTCGGCCAGATATTCATCCATGGCCGTATGCAGACCTTTCTCCTGGGCCAGGGTGGTACGCAGGCTTAGGATATTCTCCCGAACGTCTGCATGCGCAACCTGAATTGCCTGATGCATTTGAGTTAGTTCGGCTTCAAGCTTTTCGGGTTTGCCTTGTTTAAGCAGGGACCCAAGGGTCTGGACTTGTAAATTTAAGTAACCCAGCACCTGTGCAAGGCCATCATGCATCTCGCGGGCGATTCGTCCCCGTTCTTCAATTATGGATAAGGATTGAAGTTGCGATGTCATCAACCCGTGTTGAATGGCGATCACAACCTGGTCGGCCATACTTTCCAGCCAGATCAGATCCGTCTCTGAGAATTGTTGTTCATCGAAGCGGGCAATCCACACTACGCCGATGGTCACATTTTCCAATTTGAGCGGAACGATAGTCATTGCCTTCGCTCTTTGACTTGTAAAGAAACCAATATCCTCGAACTGCTCGGCGGTTTCATCGCCTTGTGAACGAAAAGGATGAGAACCCCGCATCACGTTCCAGATGATTGGGTTGTTTACCGTTATGGATGTATTCGCCACGAGTTCAGTTATCTCGTCAATGGAATAACATTTCAATTCAAGGATGGTGTTTTCCTGATTGATAATCGCCACTCCGACAAAATCTGTGTTTATTAATTTTCGGATATTCTCAACGATGTGAATCAATATATCGTCCACATGTTCCAATTTGGCAATCCGGCGGCTGATGCCCACCAGGGCGTTAGTCCAATTCTCGGCAGTCTGACGGGCAACGATCTGCGCTTCAACCGCATCACGTTGCGCACGATCCCGCTCCTCCTGCAAGGCCAATAATTGTCGTTTGCGTATGGCTTCAAATACATCCAACGCCTTGACCACAAAAAATGTAACAATGATTGCTGACAACATGCGCCAGATTTCAATAGGTAAACCAGTGGTGTTAAGCACACTCTGGTAATTCAGCCAGCTGCCCGGGTTATTGGTTTGGTCCATGTCGATGTTCTTAATGCTTTCCCCTGAAAAAGCGTTGTACATGACCCGATCGTAATTGTAATAGGACTCCGGACTATAGGGAGTTGCAGGAACGATCAATCCCATGACAACAGCCTCGAAAAGGAAGGCCAATCCGCCGCCGAGCATTAAGTTTGAGATATCAAACCTCCCCAATTTTCTTTGGAAATACCACTGGCGTAAAAATCCAATGCCGGATAGTAAACTGCCTGGCAGGTAGAGCAGGTAACGGGTCCAGATTTCGACCGGGATTTGAATTGGAGAAGGGGTGATAAATGTGGTCGCGGCGAACGCCAGCACGAAGGCAATCGGAACAATCAAAATACCGGGGATAAAAATGCTCCAGGCAGGCAATGGAGCCAAATTATTCAACATCCCCCAACCAAAGCGAAAAAGGATCAAGCCAGTTAAAATATGAAGAACCACCCGTAAAATGCTAAAGATATTGGACAATTCTGCCAGGGACCCACTCTCCAATAACATATCCACCCAACCAGCGGCGCCACCGGCAAATCCAAAAGCTGCCAACCAGGGGAGCTCTCTTTTTAGTGGAAAATCCCCCTCGTGCCTTAACTGTAAATACGCGGCCAGCCCCAGACCCTCAAATGCCAAGCCGTACAAAAAGTAAAGTAATATCATTTGTGATGCCTAATTTTTGAAAAAACGAGGTAGACCTCCGTATTTTATGTGAAATTAACCTTGAGTTATTTTACAGGGGTTTTATTGGCCTGACAAATGACTAATATCACTCTTTCCGTCACAAGAATAAGGGGAAACCTTGTTTTCTTCTGTCCCACCATGGTCCAGAACCCCGCTTTTGATTTTATTAAACACACTCTTTTCAAAAAAACACCCATTTTAAACATAATGAATTAGTAATAACTTTGCAATTTACAAAGTTTTATACTATAATTATAGTATAAAACCTATTCTTAAAGGATTTCTGTATGCCCAGCGAACGACTCACGAGAAAAACCAACTCGCCTCGAAAAAATGATAATGGCCTGGAAAAGGACAATCCATTTATTGCTGAATTGAATCATAAGGAATTCAGCGTCGGCCAGCGTCTGCGTGAGATTCGTGGACGGCGCCGTCTGTCCATGCGCTCGTTGGCGGAAATAAGCGGGTTGAATATCAATACCCTAAGTCTGATTGAGAATCAGCATACTTCACCGAGTGTAAGCACCTTGCAACAACTGGCGCAAAGCTTGCAGGTTTCCATTACGGAATTTTTTGAAACAGACCAAGGCAGCAAAAAGCTGGTCCATCAAAAGCACGGAAAACGCCCTCATGCGGTATTCGAGCACAGCACGATGGAGGACCTTGCTGCTGGCATGCCGCGCTTTGGGGCAGAGCCGATCATTGTTACGCTCGAGCCTGATGCCGATAGTGGAAACAAACCAATCGTTCATACGGGCCGGGAGTTTGTATATTGTTTGGATGGGCGCATCGCCTATATGGTAGATAACGAGACCTTTCTACTGGAGTCAGGCGACTCTTTAATCTTCGAAGCCTACCTGCCGCATCATTGGAAAAATGTTGACTCTACCCCGTCACGTGCCTTGCTGGTGCTGTGTCCAATGGATGAACGCGACCAGCCCAGGGAACGGCACTTCTCAAGGTAGTATTTATAAAACCTTGAAAGATTTTCTTGTGAGAAGAAGGTGCGCCATGAAAAGAAGAAAACTCTCTTTCCTGTGCCTGCCCATGACGCTGGCATGCATAATCCTTATCTACGCATTGCTCGTTATTGCTTCCAGCAGGCAATTGGAAGCGGCTATCAGTTGGCTCCTTCTTATGGAATTCTTAACGCCAACCCTCATTCTTGGATTGGCATTGACCTTCTATTTTGTTCACAAGGCGCGAGTCCCTCACCATTCAGTTAAGCACAGAAACCAATGAAAGTGGAGCTTGCGTTGGAACGAGCGGCGAAGAATGTGCCCGTCATCAGATCCCAGAGAGCTACTACGCACACGAGGTTCGCTACTTCAATACCGAGGCTGAGGCTTTGGACTGGTTACACAATCAGTAAAGCGTAGTAAGCACATCGGGAAATCGGTGGAAGAAACATCAGGCACTTCGTTTTGATCCTATTTCCCTTGAGACGATGGGACAGTCTTTAGGCGTGATAGGAAGGTCTACGATGAACGCTACAAAATTTAATAAACGCATTTACACCCTGCCGACTTTTACTGACGATGTGAGAAATATTTTCGACCACATGGACGCCTTGCTAATGCGGTGCACGGTGGGCGGGTGGCAAAGCCTTTGCCGAGAAAATCATGATGGTCATCACCAGTGTCAACGGCTGCCGCTACTATTCCTATGGACATGCCCGAGCTGCACTGGCGGCAGGCATTCCAGAGGCCGAACTGCAAAAGTTGATGGCTCTCGAACTGGGGACTTTCCCCGAAAACGAAGCCGTTGCCCTGTCCTTCGCCCAGCATTACGCCGAATCATGCTGCAATCCCGACCCTGCCGCCTGGCAGCGTGTGAGATCCTACTACGGCGAAGAAGCCGCCAACGATATCATGACCTACCTGCGTATGATCACTTTCGGTAACCTGCTCGGCAATACCTTCTATGCCTTTCTCAGCCGATTCAGCGGCAAACCCGCTCCAGGCAGCACTCTATGGAGTGAATTGGGCGTGCTCTTGGGAGCCATCTGGATGCCCCCTTCTAAGGTTGTTCCTCCGGCTATTCATATCAAAAAATGGAAACACATGGGTACAACCTATAGGGGTTAGTGTGGTCTGATGCTTTTTTGTTTTCAGTATTGACTTTTTGTCTATAGTATTATATACTATAGACAAAGGAGAAATACTATGCCCAGAGGACAAGGTTTTGGACGAGGAGGACGCGGTGGCGGCAGACGCAAAATGTTTTTCATGGAATCCTGTGTACTTGTACTTTTGCACCGCGAATCAGGCTACGGCTACAGCCTGATGGATGGGTTGAAAGAGTTTGGTTTCCAGACCGAAGAGATGGACATTAGTATCCTTTACCGCGCATTGCACGATTTGGAAACCGCCGGGCTGGTGGTCAGTTCGTGGGGCGAGGATAGCCTCGGACCTCAGCGGCGGATGTACACCATCACCCCGCAGGGCGAATCAGCCCTTGAAGGGTGGGTGCAAGCCCTGCGCCAACGTCGCAGGGAAATCGAATCGCTTGAAGCGGCGTACGACGCTGTCAAGAAAAATAATTGAAACAGAGAAACAAAAAAGGAGTAAGTCATGCCAAATCAAGATAGTACTGGACCCAATGGACAAGGTCCTCGCACCGGGCGCGGCGCAGGAAATTGCAGCGGAGAGGGCGGCACGGGAATCGGACGCGGAGTGGGGCGCGGTTTAGGACGCGGTCTCGGCGGCAGACATGGAATGGGTGGACGCGGAGGCGGCTTGGGCATCAACGCCAACCAGGGTAATTCCTGGCTTCAAAACCAACTCCATGACCTGCAAACTGCCATCGAAAAATTGACAGAGCGTTTGGGCAAGTGAAGATCAGTAAAAAGTAATAAGTGAGAAGTGGTAATTTCTACTTTTTACTTCTCACTTATTACTCATCGCTATTCCTTCTCATCAAAAAGGAAGCCATCATTCATGAAAATTGCAATTTCCATTTCGGGTAACAAACTCGAATCCCCCTTTGATCCGCGCTTCGGACGTGCCGCCGCATTTTGTCTGGTGGATAGCGAAACCGGCGAGTGGACCGCCCACGAGAATCCCGCGCTTTCCGCTTCGGGCGGAGCGGGCGTGCAGGCGGCGCAATTCATCGCAAAATTGGGCGCGCGGGCAGTGGTCAGCGGGGCGTACGGACCCAATGCCTTCGATACCCTATCTCCTGCCAAGATCGAAATGTATCTCGCGCCGACAGACAAAACCCTAACCGCTGCTGATGTATTGGCGCTGTTCGAGGCGGGCAAACTGGGCAAAGCCGAAGCCGCCACTCACGCAGGTCATCACGAGGGGCATCACTAATGCGAATCGTCGTTGCCAGCGGAAAAGGCGGCACGGGCAAAACCACCGTCGCCACCAGCCTGGCGCTCAGCGCCGGGGATTCCGTCCGCTTTATGGATTGCGATGTGGAAGCGCCCAACGCCGCGCTCTTCCTCAATCCAGTGCTGGACAATCGCAAGGAGGTCGGCATCCAACTGCCAGTGGTGGATGAGGCACTCTGCACGCATTGCGGCAAGTGCGCTGAAGTCTGCGAGTTTCACGCCATTGCAGTCATCGGCAAAAAGATATTGGTCTTCCCCGAACTGTGTCACGGCTGTGGCAGTTGCACGCTGGTCTGCCTCGAAAAAGCCATCAGCGAGCGGCTGGATGTGATGGGTGTGCTCGAAAGTGGAATGACTGCCATGGGTGTGGATTTTGCCCAGGGCGTGATGAACGTCGGCGAACCGATGGCGGTTCCCATCATCCGCGAACTCAAAAAATGGAGTCCCGCCCACCCGTTTGATATCGAAATCCGCGACGCCCCTCCCGGCGCATCCTGCCCGGTAGTGGAAACAATGCGCGGCGCGGATTTTATTTTGCTCGTGACTGAGCCAACCCCCTTCGGTTTGCACGACCTGAAACAGGTGGTCGGCATCACCCGCGAGTTGGGAATACCTGCTGGGGTGGTGGTCAACCGCGACGGGATTGGAGACAACGCCGTCGAAGCCTACTGCGCCGAAGCGGGTCTGCCCATCCGGTTGAGAATTCCGATGGAGCGGCGTTTTGCCGAAGCAATCGCCAGCGGCAGAACCCTAGTGGACGCCGCGCCCGAATATCGCGCAGCGTTCCGCACATTGCTCGAAGACATCACCGCGAGGGTCGCCGCATGAAGCAACTCATCATTCTCAGCGGCAAGGGCGGAACGGGCAAGACCAGCGTCACTGCTGCATTTGCCCATCTCGCCGCGCAAAGCCGTTTTGCAAATCAAGTCATTCTGGCAGATGCAGATGTGGATGCCGCCAACTTGGAACTTGTGCTCCAGCCGCGCTTGCTGGAACAGCAGGATTTCAAGGGCGGAAAAATTGCGGTGATTGATCAGGACTCCTGCGCCTCCTGCGGCGACTGTCAGGCTGTTTGCCGCTTCGACGCCATTCTTTCCCCCTCGCCCTTTGGGAGAGGGGACGGGGGAGAGGGCTATTGGGTTGACCCCATCGCCTGTGATGGTTGTGCAGCGTGTGTCTATCAATGTCCAAGCAAAAGCATCACCATGCACGAACAAATCGCGGGCAAGTTTTATTCTTCCGAAAACCGCTATGGTCCGCTGTACCATGCCAATTTATTTCCAGGGCAGGAAAACTCTGGCAAGTTGGTGACGCTGGTCAAACAGCGCGCCCGCCTGCAAGCCTTGGACGAGAACCGTGAACTGGTCATTGTGGATGGTCCGCCCGGCATCGGCTGTCCGGTCATTTCGGCGGTATCAGGCGCGAGCCTGGCGTTGATCGTAGCCGAGCCGACAGTGGCGGGAGTCCATGACATGCGCCGTGTTTTACAAACCGTCAAACATTTTGGCGTGCGCGCCGTGGTCTGCATCAATAAAGCGGACATTTATCCCGCAGGCGCGGACGAAATCGAAGTCTTTTGCCGCGAGAACGGAATCGAAACCGTCGGCAGGGTCCCGTTCGATTTGACGGTGACCAGCGCGATGGTCGCGGGCGAAGCAGTGACAGCCTTCCAGCCGCAAGCCCCCTCCAGCGTCGCCATATCAGCTATTTGGGAGCGAGTCATCCCAGCCTTGTTGGAGTCAAAATGAGCGAGCCTTCGTTGGAACAGGCTATTTTGGTACGCCTGAAATCCGTCATTGACCCCGAAACCAACACCGACGTGATTCGGATGCGGCTGGTGGAAAACCTATGGGCAGATGCGCTTGGCAAGGTGCGCTACACATTCCGTCCTTCGTCTTTCGTTTGTCCCATTGCTATTATGCTGGCAATGAATATCAAAAACGCCGTGGCTGAAGTGCCCGGCGTAAAATCACAAGAGATTGCCATCGAAGATTATTTAATGGCTGAAGAACTTGAAAAATTAATCAATCAGGAGACTTAAAATGAAAATCGCAGTAACCGCAGAAAACAATAATGGACTTGAAAGCATGGTCGCCCAGCACTTTGGACATGCTCCCTTCTTTATGCTGGTGGATGTGGAAAACGGCGAAGTAACCACCGCGCAGGGCGTCGCCAATCCGTTTGCCGAGGCGCACCAACCTGGGCAAATCCCTGGCTTTATTCATGAGCAGGAAGCGAACGTCATTTTGAGCGGCGGCATGGGCGGACGGGCCATCGAATTTTTTGAGCAGTTGGGAATCAAAGCCGCCACCGGCGCAAGCGGCACGGTGCGCCAGTCATTGGAAAATTATCTGGGCGGTAAATTGAAGGAAGCCGCGCCGTGTGATGAAAGCGTGGCGCACGGTCACGGATAAAGCATTAGATTAAAAACGTCCCGAAGGTTGAGTTGATCCAATTTAGCCATCTTTAAAACCTTCGGGACGGTGATTTTCAGCCACCGCGCGGTGACTGGGGCAAGTGTTGGATTTAGTTCAGGTACGAAAAGGAGCAAAGATGAGCAACGCGACAAAGATCGGAATCATCATTTGCAATCGCTATCGGACTTGCGCGGGTGGGAAATGCCTGCGGGCCATGAGAAATAAGGAGGGCGCATTTCAACAATACGCTGATTCGGATGTGGAATTGGTAGGTTACACCACTTGCGATGGCTGTCCGGGCGGTAATGTGGAATATACGGGCGAGGAAATGGTCAAGAATGGAGCGCAAGTCATTCACCTGGCTACGGGTTTGTTGGTTGGCTATCCTCCCTGCCCTTACATCCACACGTTCAAGAATTTTCTCGAACAACGCTATGGCGTGAAAGTTGTCGTCGGCACGCATCCCATCCCCAAAAAATATCTGGATTTGCACACGAGTCTGGGGACGTGGGAAGATACTGATGAATGGCAACCGTTTTTGGAACCAATCATGACAGATGAGGCGACCAGAAAGGCTTACGACTGAGCAAAAAGATGAACTACGTTTTCGGTCCCGTCCCATCCCGTCGCCTGGGTCAATCATTGGGCATTGACACCATCCCGCTCAAGACCTGCAACTGGAATTGCGTCTATTGCCAGTTGGGGCGTAGTCTTCCGCTGACGAATGAACGGCGCGAATATGTTCCAGCGGAGGATATTCTGTTCGAAGCGGAGCAAGCCCTGAAGTCCCGCGCGAATGGCGAGATTGATTGGGTCACTTTCGTTGGCTCGGGTGAACCGACTCTGCACAGCCGACTCGGTGAATTGATCGGCGGTGTAAAAAATTTCACCAATCTTCCGGTGGCGGTCATCACCAACGGTTCTTTGTTATATCTGCCTGAGGTGCGACAGGAATTGGGCGCTGCGGATGCCATCCTGCCGACGCTGGATGCTGGCACGGCCAAACTTTATCGCAAGATCAACCGCCCGCATCCGCAGGTCACGTTTGAGCGGCTTGTGGATGGATTGGTTGCTTTTCGTAAAGAGTATCTGGGAAAGTTATGGGTGGAGGTAATGCTAGTGCGCGGATTGAATGACACATCTCAAGCGCTTGAAGATATTGCTAAAATTCTGCAGAAGGTCAAGCCGGATGCCGTGCACATCAACCTGCCGACGCGTCCGCCAGCCGAAACCTGGGTGCAGCCGACGGATGAAGAAGGCTTGATGCGGGCTATGACCATTCTGGGAAATGTTGCGGAGGTGGTTCACCCAGCAGCAGGTAATTTTGATCTGGGCGGATACGAAAATGTGGTAGATGCAATTCTTGATATCATTACCCGCCACCCCATGCGTCAGGAAGAACTCGAACAGACGCTAAACCGCTGGTTGCCGGGGCAGGTAAGCGGTGGATTGGCAGATTTGGAAGCCAGTGGTAAGGTGCAGATCGTGGAACGTAACAAAGTGAAGTTTTGGAGCGCAGCTTCTTCGTATTATCCTGCCGAAATCCAGAGCCAACAGACAGCTCCTGGGACTCGTCAGGAGCCGGGGTCCAAAAATCAAGACCAACAAAGAGATGCCTTATGAGCCACGAAAAAATTTTTGAAATCCAGGCTGAATTGTGTCGGGCCATGGGAACCCCCCTGCGGATAGAGATCATGCACCTATTGCGTGCCGGGCCTTTGAATGTAAACGACATTGCGTCTGCCACACACTCGAACCAGTCCACCATTTCCAGAAACCTGGCAACACTCCGAAACGTCGGGATCGTTGTAACTCATCATGAGGGGACCAATGCGATTTATCAAGTCGCCAATCCCAAAATTATGAACGTTTGTGACACGATGCGCGAGGTGTTGAGCGAGCAAATTGGCGAACGTTCCAAAATCCTGAATGAAACCAACGAATGAATATAATTGATACTCTAATCGCAAGCCTGACTGAAGACATCCCTGTGCGCTCGGTACAGGTCGGCGCGCATTGGACGGTCGTGTGCAGTCGCCATTGCGGAATGGCCGCAACCCTCGCGTCCAATCATCCACATGGACATGCGCAAGTTCGCGAGGCCGGCCATCTGTACGAGAAGAGCGCCCGCGAATTGGCCGAATATGCCCGTTCAACCAATTTACTCGAGGCCAGTATTGGCGTGGCCGCCATTAATTCAATGTTGGATATGGACGAAACCCTTGCCAGGGAGATAAATGCCTCCGAAGTGCTGGCCAGCCGCGGGCGGGGAAAGAAGGTTGCTCTGGTCGGTCATTTTCCGTTTGTTTCGCAACTGCGTGCGGCTGTCGGCCAGTTGTGGGTCGTCGAGCAAAATCCTGTAGAAGACGATTATCCTGCGGAAGCTGCCGCTGACTTACTCCCGCAGGCCGATATTGTTGCCATCACCAGCAGCGCCCTGATCAATCATACCCTGGATGAATTATTGGCGCTCTGCCCTCCGCAGGCGACAGTCATGCTCTTGGGGCCAAGCACACCGCTTTCGCCCATTCTCTTTGATTACGGCATAACCATGCTCTCGGGGACGTGTGTGATTAATGAAGCCGCGGTTCTGCGCACGGTTGGACAGGGCGCATCCTTCCGCCAGGTGGACGGAGTAAAACTGCTGACCTTCACCCATGAAAAGGATAAATAGCACATGGAAATCATCATGCATCCGATTGGCGTCATCCATTCACCGTTTACTGAAAAAGAGCAAACTCCCATCCAGGCTTCACGTTCGCAAGCGGTGGGGCGGGTGGATATCCATCCCGAGTTCGCAGAAGGATTGAAGGATATTGAGAATCTATCCCATATCCATCTTTTGTACGTCTTCCATCAATCGTCCGGATATGCACTTAAAGTCAAACCGTTCTTGGATGATCGCGAACACGGAATTTTTACAACACGCTATCCTTACCGCCCCAACCCGATTGGCATATCAACCGTCCGGCTTTTATCAAGGCAGGATAACACGCTTATTATCGAAGGCGTGGATGTGCTCGATGGAACACCCTTGCTTGACATCAAGCCCTATGTGCCGGATTTCGACTTGCGGACAGAAGTGCGCGCTGGTTGGTACGAAACAAGGAGCAAAAAGTGAAACGATATGAGATCATAATCGCCACCCTACTTATCGTCTTGCTCGTCTCTCCGATTACAAACGTCAACGCGCAAACGGACCTGCCAGTTGTGCATGCCGTGCTGTTTTATTCGCCCACCTGTGGACATTGCGAATATGTGATTAAGAACACTCTCCTGCCCATGATACAGGAATATGGAGACCAACTTGAGATCATTGGATTGGATGTTACCCAACAAGAAGGGCAGATACTCTTTCTGTCCGCCATAAATAAATTCAATCTCGAATCATCTGGCGTTCCCTTCCTGGTCATTGATGATATGTACCTAATTGGGTCAGCCGACATTCCGGAAATATTCCCCAGCCTGGTTGAAACCCACCTCGCTCGAGGAGGCGTAAACTGGCCCGATATTCCCGGGTTAACAGAGATAATCGCTCAATCTGAAGAAGCGGACACCTCAACTGCCGCCGTTTCCACTGCTCAAGCAGACGACTCAACGATGGCTGCTCCTGTGCAATCTGCAACGTCTCAAATAACGCCTGTGCCTGCCACTGTCTCCCCGGCACTTGTCTCACCAACAGCGACACCCGGCTTCCTCCTAATCGATGACGTACCATCCAATTGGCTGAGTGCGTTTGCTCACGACCCGGCTGGCAATACACTGTCTGTTTTCATTCTTCTTGGTATGCTTGGATCCATTATTTGGGCTGTCCATCTATTCAGAAAAACAAAAGGGGCTTCCTTAAAAGAAAATTGGGCGTGGATCGTTCCTCTTTTCTGTGTCATTGGTTTCGGCGTGGCTGGTTATCTTGCTTATGTGGAAACCACTCAAACAACAGCCGTCTGTGGGCCCGTGGGGGATTGCAACACGGTTCAACAAAGTGAATATGCGCGCCTGTTTGGCGTTCTTCCCATCGGTATACTGGGCCTGGTTGGGTATGTGGCAATCTTCATTTCCTGGCTGATTGCCCGATATACCTACAATTGTATGTCTGATTTCGCAGCGATTTCATTATTCGTCATGACTGCTTTTGGCACACTCTTCTCCATCTATCTCACCTTCCTGGAACCCTTCGTCATCGGCGCGGCCTGTGCCTGGTGCCTGACATCCGCGATATTAATGACCATACTTATGTTACTTTCCGTGAAACCGGCAAAGCTGGCGTTTTACATGAGTTCGTTTTTTACCTCTCATCGTCGTAAACACTTACGGATTGGAGTAATTCATGATTGATCTTCAAAAGATTGAAACTTTCTTATGCGCAGCGGAGAAATTGAATATCTCTGAAGCCGCCAAACAACTCCATCTCAGCCAGCCCACCGTGAGTCATCAGATCAAATTATTGGAGCGGGAATTGGGGAACATTTTATTCATCAGGAGCAATACCGGCCTTCAATTGACAGAGGCAGGCAAATTGCTATTGCCATGGGCGCGTCGCTTATTGCATGATACGGCCAATCTCGAGGCCATGATGTCTTCAGTACAGGATGTGGCCGGCGAGTTGCGCATAGCTTGTAGCACAACGGCCGGTAAATACGTCCTGCCGCAATTGGCAGCACGGTTCTGCCTGAGATATCCAGGTATTCATGTGAAAATTCCCGCCTGTGCCCCCGAGCGAGTGACTCTTGATCTTCTGGATGGTGACGCACATCTGGGCGTATTAAGCAGGGAGGTGGGGGATCCGAACCTTGAAATTCAGGAGTTCTTTCATGACAGGATCACGTTGATCGTGCCGGGCAATCATCGCTGGGCGCATCGTCCTGCGATTGAGCCGTCCGAAATTCTCCAGGAACCGGTCATCATGCGCGAACCGACTTCCGGGACGCGCAGCGTTGTTCTGGAAGAGCTGGCTAAACACGATATTAGCCTGGAAGACCTGAATATCTTTATGGAATTGGGAAATGCAGAGGCTATTGTGCGCACCGTTGCCGCTGGTTACGGTATTGCTTTTGTCTCTGAACTGGCAGCCGCTTACCCCTTGGAACGCGGCAATATTGTGGACGTTCGTGTGGAAGGTCTCAATCTACAACGGACGATCTACATGGTACGCAAGCGAATTAGCGCCCCGCACCGCCCCCGCGATGTATTTTGGGGCTTCATCCATGATCCAGCAAATGCAGATTTAATAGGCCTGGCAGAACATCATTTATAGATGGGAGAAAGATCGACACTTACAGGAGTTTACGAAAATAAGGTCGTTGTTGATGATCGGCAGGGAGCATGCAATGTAATTGATGAAAAATGACAATCTATCGATTAACATGTCCACTTCCTTGATTGTATGTCTCGTTGCAGCCGCCACGTTAGTAAGCCGATTTATCTATCGTCAATAAAATCTTTTATTTTCTCGTAAATCCCGGGCTGTGAACAATCATACTCCAAGGTGATTCCGTCTTTGATATTAAGTATCCTCCTGGGTTTTTTCCTGCTTCGGTCGATGGACAAGCATATAAAGCCTATCACAAGCCCGACGGCTAACCCTGCAAACAGCGTTGAGAGTACCAGTGTGATCATCATGGCAACCTCCTTAAACCCTTTCAAACTGAATCTGGCGGACAAACCAGATGGCTTGCCCCCCAGATTCGTCAATTAGAAGACGTATGTCTGAGCTGCGCCTTCGACATCCATCAGATAGGGTGGAGCCTTCTTGATTTTGATGCGCGGGTCTCGCAGGTCTCCAGGCCTGATATCCTTGTTTTCCAGCGCCAATTCGCAGAAGACGATCTCGCCGCCCAGATCAAGGACATCGTTGAAGAGTTTGACGGGATTGGGCATGCCCTTGGGTGTGCCGAGTTTTTCCAACTCGCCCTTGAGCATCCAGCGCGCTCCCGCTGGGCAGATAAACACATGCACTTCGTAATCAAGTGAAAGCCCTGAAGTGGAGAAGATCAGCGTCGGCATGATATTCGCCGGGGTATCGCCATTGCAGACGATGGACATTTTTTGAGTCATTGTATATCTCCTTTTGTTATGCGGTTTGTGGTCGTACAAAGAGCAGGTATGCCATGACCCAGGCACCAAGCACAATGGAAATGGAACCTACGATGGAACCGATTCCCAACTGTGGCAAACCGGACAAGATATGCCCCACATTGCAGCCGCCAGAAGTGATCGCGCCAAAGCCCATCAACAAACCGCCTGCGAAGGTCTGCCCAATTGTGCCCCAGCCTGGCCAGCGGATCTTGAACTCGCGGGCGATCAAGGCAGCGATGAAAGTGCCAAGGATGATGCCGATGATGAGGTAATCACCCCAGCCCAACTTGTAGGCTGTAGCCACCCCATCTGTCACTTGTTCATAGCCGATCAAACCCTTTGCGATACCAGCCCAGCCGGATGTGATTCCCAGCGGATAGCTGCGCTTTGCCAGGGTTGACATATAGAACGCCAGCACATTGATCAAACCGATGGCGATACCGGTTACCCACCATACCCAGCCCTTGCTGAAAATAGCTGTGAACAGGGAGACTTTGGTTTTCTTTTCGGGTTCTTCCCTGTTCTTGATGGCGATCACGATCCAGATGATCGCGATGATCACCGCCAAGCCAATGGCAACCAGAGCATGATTCATACCAAAAATGTTCGCCAGGGTTGGGTTAACCTTGACTGGTTCAGCCCCGTCCACGGGGAAAGTAATCCAGATCTGTGTATTTTTCTGCAAATAATCCTTGATCGGCGCCAGGAAACCAATCATTGTTAGGACCGCGGCTATCGTCAAGCCGATCGCCGCCGATAACGCGCTGACCACCCCTTCCCCGATCCGGTAAGTGATGCCGCTTGCACATCCGCCAGCCAGCACCATGCCGATGCCGAAGAGGATTCCACCTACCAGATGCGCTCCCCAGAAAAATCCGCTTGGGCTGATCTTGATCAAACCGGCAGATGCCAGGAGGGAAAAGCCAACCATCGCTACCAGGATCGCCATAATCACACTCTTCAACAGGGTGGTATCCTTGAGCAAAATGGTATCGCGGATGGCTGAGTTCATGCAGAAACGCCCGCGTTGCAGGGCAAAGCCAAACAAAATTCCAACGAGCAGACCAGACAGTGCGACAGACATAGCATTCTCCTTGTGTGTTGTATTGAATTATTTCAGGCCATGCGCTTCGATCAACATGCGATGGTTGGGGCCGTCCAGTTGTTCCACGCTGATCAGTTTGTGGCCTTGCTTCTTGAGGTTGCGCGGAATACGTTCCACGGAGAGCGGATAATCCAGTAGGACTTCCAGGACTTCGCCTTTTTGCATTTTCTTGAGGGTGGTCATGGTGTCCATGTCGGGATAAGGACAGATCTTTCCGCACACGTTCAGGGTCTTGGTTGGTGCTGTCATGCGTTTCTTCTCCTTTTCAATAGCTGAATGATAGTTTTGCGCCTTCACATTCGAACATGAAAGAGGATGCCATCATCACTTCCACGCCTTCGCGAAGGTCTTCTTTTTTGATGTCCAGGATGGGCAATCCCAGTTCGCAGAGAATGAAGCGTCCATCCAGCACCAGGATCGAGTCGTACAGGTGGACCGGGTCCGGCTGGCCTTTGAGTCCCTGGAATTTTTCCAGTTCACCCTTGACCAGGATTTTGGCCGCGCCAGGCTGGACGAACATCAACACCTGCTCGCCGCTGCTTGCAATCGCCGCGCCCATTACCAGCGCCGCCATCACACTGGTGGCATCGTCGTGATTCATGATCACAACCATCTTGCCAATTTCATCTTCTGCCATTCTTCCTCCTACGATATCCAAGGATTTTTGGTAAATCACGAAACGCTCGCGGTAGATTTGCAATCTACCAACGCTTATGCTGGATTTGAAATCCAGCGTAAGCATTTCATGAAACCCTGATTCTCAGTCCGCCGCGGCAGGTAAGCCTTTAGCGGCTGTACCCTATCATCCCGTTCAGTCCGCGCTGGCTGCCGCTGAACCTAATGCCATTTCCTGATAGGCTTTTCTCATTGCCTCAATTGAAAGTGCCAGTGGGCGATAGACCAGGTGCGTCCACTTACCTATGCCCACTTCCGTGTCTATCATGGCTACCATGGCCATGACATGCACGGTATACATTGCATAGGTGGGCCAGGGGAGTAGTGCATAACGGAAGACGTGGACCAGGATCCCTGTGATTGCGCCAATCAACAGGAAACTTGGGAAGAGCCAGTCACTGGGATGGGAGAATTTGTGCAGCTCCTCTTTTTTCTTCATTCGACTGAATATGATTTCGATCGAGGTGTACAGCAAGATGATTGTGGCGTAATAACCAATCCAGCGCTGGGGATGGTAGAACGGGTACAGTTCGTCAGTCTGAAACCACCATAGCATTGGCACGATCAGGATTAGCATGGTGCCATAACCAGTCATTAAAAGAAGGTGTTTGAGCCAACGGTTCACAACTACTTTGTGGTGCGCCCTGTCTTCGCACTTTGACCACCATTTGCGTTGCGAGAGGAAGTGAATGACATATTCCTTCATGCCGGCAAAATAGGCACCTAGAGGAATGGCAAGTAGACTGAACTTGGGTCCAAGGATGTGTTTGGTCATGACCATACTGTTACGAACCAGATGAATTCCAAGATAGGCAAAATGCACCAGCACGATTATCCAAACCCAGATGACGGGAGCAAACTCATTAAGCGCCACTTGATCGGTCCGGATATTCCTGCCGCCAGTGAACAGGTGATAGACAAGAAGCAGGATAAGCGGCAGCAGGGAAGTTCGGAAGATCGCCCACGCCACTTTTTTCTCGGATGTGTATAGTTCCTTGGCTCTGCCGCTATGATCATATTGAGCGATGAGCCAGCGGCGTGTTGCCATCATCGTCTCGGCTGGTTCTGCGCCTCTGGGGCACGTCATCGAACAATCTGCGCAGAAGTAACAAAGCCAGGGATCGATGCTGGAGACCAACCGGTCGCGTAATCCCATTTGGATCATGCGAATCGTGCGCCGCGGAAAGGGATGGTCGCTCGTGGTCAGCGGACAGATCGCAGTGCAATTTCCACAGTTGAAGCACTTCTCGATGCCTACCGCGCCGTATTCTTTGAGTTCATTCAGGAAGGTTGAGTCAACACGGTTCATTTTTTCTCCTCCGCCTTTTGATAAAGCGGATAATCACTGCACATCCCCTTCTCAACGATCAACCCGTATTTCTTGAAGGAGGCCATGTACCATAGCACTTCATTGGCAGGCATCCCGATGGCCGCGGCCACCTCTGGCACACTCTTTGGGGTATCGCGCAGTATCTTGCAGATCTCCTGTTGTACGCGTTTCTGTTCTTTGAGAAGCGCCTGGGTCCTTGTCACTGTTTCGATGTGCTGTTCGCGCAGGCGCTTGAGCATTTCGCCGCGAGATTGAGGTGCTTGTTGAGCAGACATTACGCCGCCTCCATCAGATCCACAATACTCATGCCGATGGCGTCCACCATGGCTTCATATTGACCAAGCGTCCAGCCCTGCACGTCAATGGCGCGGTTCGGGCAGGTCGCCACGCATGCGCCACATCCCACACAGTTGGCGGGCGTGACCACAGCGCGCTTTACCTCTTTGCCATTTTCGTTGAATGTCTCCAGGGCAATCGCGCCTTCGTAGACGCAGGCTTGAACGCATGCGCCTGTGCCGTTGCACTTCTCCGCATCCACTGCCGCGACAAAGGGTTGTAATTCCACTTTGCCATGTCCAAGCAGGGATACGACTTTTGCCTCCGCCGCCGAAGCCGCAGAGAGACTTTCCTGAATATTCATGGGACCTTGCGCCGTGCCTGCCAGGATCACACCATTGACCGCTGTTTCCACGGGTCTCAATTTGGGATGCACTTCGAGCAGGAAGCGGTCATTGCCCCGCGAGACTTTCAACATCTTGATCAGGTCATCGATCTGGCGCGGCATCATGCCAACTGCCAGCACAACCAGGTCCACGGGGATTTCGATCTCTTCGTTGTAGGTAAGCGAATCCTTGACGTGGATCAACACTGGATGGGTATCTCCCGCGGGCGCCGAGACCACTTGCGGACGTTCATCGGCATGGTAGCGTACGAAGCGCACGCCGCTCTCCAGCGCGCCGCGATAATATTCCTCGTGCCCGCGCCCATAGGTGCGGATATCCTGATACAGGTCATAGATGTTCAGCGCGGGGAAGCGTTGGCGAAGTTCTTCGGTCATATGCAGGCTTGCAGTGCAGCACACCCGAGAACAATAATTGTTAACCTGCCCGTCGGCTTGAGGCTCATCCACGCCCTCGATCTCGCGGCTTCCCACACAATGGATCAGCGCCACGTCGCGCACGTGATGTCCGTTCCATTTCAGGGCTTCGTCTTCTTTCATCAATGCCAGATGACGGATCAACTGCGGGAGTGTGACAACCTCCTTCAAATCTCCATAGCCATATTCGCCTTGACGAGGCTCATAGGGATCGAAGCCGGTCGCGACAACGATCGCGCCCACACTGATTTCGAACGTTTGTGGCGCATCTTCCAGGACGATGGGCTTGCTGCCGTTTAATGGGATGGGTTCGCCATTATAGTTTTTCCAATCCACCACTGCTGACGGAGGGTAGCAGCCTTCGTACGCGCGATAGATGACCTTGCGCTTCACCAGCCCATAATTGAATTCGTCGGGGACCTCCTGCTTGCAGGCAGACATCGATGCTTCAGCATTCTCGTCAGTGACTCCGCGTGAGTGTTGGAGGATCTGTACGCCGTAGTTGCCGACATAGCCGGTCACTCCCGTCACTTCTGTCTGGGTGTAAAGTGTGATGTTAGGGTGCTGGATAACTTTTTTGATCAACTCGCTGAGCAGTTCACGCGCCTTCTCTCCCGTCGGGAAAACGGCCTCCAACTGCGCCATGCGCCCGCCCAGGAAGGGGGATTTTTCCACCAGCACGACGCGCAGTCCCTGCCGCGCAATGTCGAGCGCGGCGCGCATTCCTGCCGCGCCTCCGCCGATAACCAATGCTTGCTTCTCCGCCTCCAGGCGGATCGGTTCGAGTGGGTTGAGTAGTCGTGCCTTGGCAACTCCCGCGTTCATCAAGCGGACAGCTTTATTCGTCGCGCCATCGCAATCATTGCCATGCACCCACGAGTCTTGCTCGCGCAAACCCACATGATGGTAAAGATATGGATTTAATCCAGCGCGCATGACTGTGCCGCGGAATGTCTGTTCATGTAACGAGGGCGCGCACGCGCCAATCACCACGCGGTTGACGCCCAACTCTTTGATATCCTGTTCGATCTGCGATTGTCCCGCGTCGGAGCAGAGCGACATGTTTGTGCGCGAGACGATCACATCGGGCTGCCCCTCCATTAGCTTCGCCACCTGCTCGCATTTAACCGTGTGGCTGATGTTTCCGCCGCAATAGCATGTGTACACGCCGATCTTAATTTTTTCAGGCATATGCCACCTCAAGGTGTTGAACACCAATTTCAGCTTTACTGCGGATGTAAGCAGAGGCTTCAGATGCCGCCGCGCCTGCCGTGACGATGCTGTCCACGATGTCCATGGGTCCGCCAGCCGCGCCTGTGACGAAGATGCCGGGTCGTTGGGTTGCGCTTGGGGATGCGTTCAAGGCAGGGAGTGAGATAAAACCATCCGAAGACGGGAGCAGGCCAAACATCGAGGGAGACGCGGTGGGGATCATCCCCAGCGAGAGAATCACCATGTCGTGAGTCCGCTCGACGATGCGGCCCTCCTCCGTCAATTCCACTTTGACAATCGGGTTATGTTTTTCATCTTCACGAATCGAAGCGACTTTGCCGCGCACAAATTCCACGCCCATGGCTTTGGCGTTTTGATAAAACTGTTCGTAGCCTTTGCCAAAGGTGCGGATGTCCATGTAATAGATGGTGATCTCCGCCATTGGCAGCGCGCCCGAAATCAGCATGGCTTGTTTGATGGCATACATGCAGCAGACGCGTGAGCAGTATTCGATGCCCTGCGTTTGATCGCGAGAACCAGCGCACTGAACGTAAGCGATGGTGGTCGGTTCCATGCCATCGCCTGGGCGCAGGACTCGGCCGTAGGGGCCAGTCGGCGCGAGGAAGCGTTCCATCATCAGCGGGTCAATCACGTTGGCGAGTTTGCCGCCGCCGTATTCCTTCTTCGCGCCGAGTTGGGTTAATTCAAAACCCGTCGCAAGCAGGATGGCAGTTGCTTCGATGGGAAAAGTTTCGGGCTGTTGGTTGAAGTCCACCGCTTCGACGGGACAGATTTTTTCGCATTTGCCGCACAGCAGGCAGTTATCAATGTCGAGAACAGCCTTTTGTGGGACGGCTGTGGAGAAAGGCACGCGGATAGCGCGGTATGCGCCAAGGCCGCGGTCGAAGGAACTTGGCACGGTGATGGGACATTCGTATTCGCACTGACGACAGCCCGTGCATTTGTTCACGTCCACGTAGCGCGGCTTTTGCAAAACGGCGACGCCGAAACCCGATCCGCTTTCCTGGATGGATTGCACGTCGCAATAGGTAAAAAGTTTGATGTTGGGATGATGCGCTACAGCCGACATCTTCGGGGTGGTGATGCAGGAACAACAGTCCAGGGTGGGGAAGACCTTGCTTAGCGTGATCATCTTGCCGCCGATGCTGGGTTCGCGTTCGACGAGCGCGACCTGGAAACCCTGGTCGCCCAGATCGAGCGCGGCTTGCATGCCTGCGATCCCGCCACCAATGACGAGCGCATCCACTTTCAGGTTATTCATGCCTGCACTCCTTGCGCGGCTGCGGCGCGCATGGTCAGTTCGTTTTTCACGAAACCGATTCCTTTGAGCAATTCGCTCATCTGCGTGACTTCCTTGAGGAAGGGTTTGACACAGACGGTGCAGATGGCGGCGAGGCGCAGGCGGCGGATGTCGAGGCCGTGCTGTTTCATCAACGCGTAGGTGTTGTTGATCAGTTTGGCTGTCCCCTCCGCTTCAACCTTGTATGGGCTGTCGGTGCCGCTGTACATGATAATGATTCCGTCAATGCCGCGCTCGAAGGCGCGGATGAAAAACTCGGGCGGGAACATGACAGGACACATGACGGGCAGAACATAGGTATTGGCGGGATAATCCAAATGGGATTGCCCGGTCGAGTCTGCACCTGCATATCCACCCGCAAGGGTTGCCAGGATGAGGATCCTGGGTTGAGGGGATTGTATGGTTTGAGGCATTGATCGTATCCAATCTAAAGACCCCAAAGGTTATTAAAACCTTTAGGGTCTGTGCTGCTATTTCGTGCGGCGGATGAAGAGTCGCTCGTAGCCTTCTCCAGCCAACACGCCCAAAAATTCATGCCCAACTTTTTCACACCAGCGCGGCATGTCATTTTTGGTGTTGGCGTCGCCCGACCAGATTTCGAGCACTTCGCCGACCTTGACGGTGGCAATGCCCTTCTTGGCTTCGAGCAGAGGACCGGGACAGGACATGGCACGCGCGTCCACGACTTTGGCAGCTTGAAGGGTGGTGAGATCAGCAGTGGTCATAAGATTCTCCTTTGTGAATCAAATTGTGATTTCGAGGGTGGGAATTTCTTTCAATCCAATTTTGGGATTGTTGTTCAAAGCGGGGCAGTTTTTGACAAGTTCATTTTCAATGAGGTGATAAAAAATATTGTGATGCTCGCGTCGGGTCTTCACCATGTTGCTGAATTCCAGGATGCGGAGATGATGAGAGGCGCTTTGCAGGGATGCACCAATTGCCAGCGCAATTTCAGTGACAGTCCGTTCCCGTTCTGCCAGAAGCCACAAGATCAGGATGCGCTGTGGATTTCCCATCACGCGGCAATGGGTTGCCTGGCGTTCGGCTTGTTGTTTGATTTCGGGAGAAACGTTGGTTTGAGTCATGAACTTCACATGTTGTTGAATTCATTCATAGATTAACTCTCCCCATGAATCGCTGCAAGTGATATGCATCACAAACGACAATCTAATTATCTATGACAGGGTATAGAAAATATTTATGGCAGGATGAAATAGTCCCCTTGGTGAGGAGTAAATAAAGGTAATTTGCGCCATGTGTTGCAGGTACATCCCAGCGCAATGAAAATATCGTATATACAACCAATATTTTGTTTATTATCTTGGAAAATTAGGCCTAAAAACAATTATTATGTTACATTAATCACAATACAAAGGATGGTTCTCACTATGCCCTGAATTTCTGTCCGAATACAATGAGTATGCTCATGTATTCGCTTATTCGAACATAGTAGAGACAAACCATGCTTTTCCAGGCGCCCACGCAGGAGATTTCCCAACTTGAGGCAAATTTATGCAATGCCTTTGTCGATCCGACGCGAATCCTGATTCTTTATGCCCTCCACGAACGCCCCCATTTTGTAACAGAACTTACCCACCGACTGGGTGTGACCCAGACCAAGATTTCGCGCCATCTCAAAATTCTGCATGATCTTGGATTAGTGCGCACGAGTCGTCAAGATGTCACCATCACATATGAACTGGCGGATTGCCGCCTGATCGAAGCGCTCGATATTCTACGCAGTGTGCTTCGAGACAGCATCACGCTCAAGGCGAATCTGGTTGAAACTTTGTAGGCTAACGGCCTGCTGATTTGAGGAGAACCCATGCACCAAAAGAATACCTTTTTGACTTTCCTCTTTGCCGGGCTGGCGATCGTGATCGTCACTGGCATCTATTTGATGACAGCCACTCCTGCCAGCGCACAGTGCGGATCGCAGGCATCCTCGTGCAAAAACTGTCACGAGGTGCAGGGCGAGATGCCGGTCAACGCAGACGGTACGGGCTGGCACCAGTCCCATGCCTTTGGTGACTTCTGCTACATCTGCCATGCGGGCAACAACCAGGCGAAGGATAAAGTCGCCGCGCACGAAGGGATGGTGGATCCGCTGTCCGATGTGAAAGCGGCCTGCCAGCAGTGCCACGTCGCCGATTTGGACGCGCGCGCCAAGGTCTACGCGGATGTGTTGGGTTTTCAAACGGATGAGCGGAATTGACATTGAAAAATCCGCCGCCGTTCGTGCCGAGTTGTTTGATTGCAACCTGCGAAGCTGCGGGTCCAACAGCCAATACTTGTTCTGTCACTACATTTCCATTTGAATCAATTGTGAACTGAAGCAGTGAAACAGTTTTATATTCACTGAATGTCTGCACCACGCCTTGTGAAACCAAAGCGAGCGAAACCACAAGCGAAAGCGGCAGGAGAATGTAAAGGGTGGAGCGGGTCATATCCATCCAAAAATTGCCAATCGCTTTGGTTGTGTGACGAACCAAGCCGCGAATGAACGCAACCAACACAGCCATGCCTGTTGCTGCAGAGACAAAGTTTTGCACGTTCAAGCCAAGCATTTGTGTGAGGTAACTCATGGTTGTCTCGCCGCCGTATCCCTGCCAGTTGGTATTGGAAGCAAAACTTACCGCGGTATTCCATGAGGAATCTGGGGCAATGGCTCCAAACCCCTGCGGGTTGAGGGGAAGAATTGCCTGTAAACGCTGCAAGGTATAGACCACAAACAAGCCAAGTACATTGAATAACAACATGGCAATGGCGTAGATTTTCCAATCCATTTCTTCCTCAGGGTTAACTCCTGAGACGCGATAAATAAACCGTTCCACGGGACCCAGCACACGGTTCAGGAAAGTGCGCTCGCCCTGATAAACTTTTGCCATAAACGAACCGAGCGGCTTTGCCAGAAGCAGCAACACCGCGATATAGAAAATAAGCTGAAACCAACTATAGAGATTCATCCAAACCACTCCGGTTTCACAAGAGCCAATACAAGATAGACAAATAAGCCCAGAGTAGTCAGGCCGGTAGCGAGATATAAAACGTTCATGATGTAGTCTCCATCAGCCGTTCACAGATTTTGACAAATCCATAAGTGATGGCGAAAAAGAGTAAAGTTAATCCGATAAATAACAGATCATTCATTCGTGCCTCCATTTGAACTTTAGTGTATATAGTTGTGGGTCAATTCGGGGGCAAGATAAGGGAGTGGGGTGTCAAGAAAGTGTCAAGCAGTTTAGGCACAATATTAAATACTCCCTGTCTCGCAGAGACAGGGAGTAAAACAACTTAATAAATATTTTGGCGGAACAGAAAAAATTATCCCAACATCAACTTTGGACGATACTGCAATGCCTCCGCCAAATGCGCGGACTGGATCTCCTCGCTCCCGGCCAAGTCCGCAATCGTCCGCGATAATTTCAAAATGCGATGATAGGCGCGTGCCGATAAATTGAGTTGCGTTATTGCCGCTCGCATCAAGCTCTGACACTTCGGAGTCCGAATGTTTATTTTGGGTATCCCTCACAGCCTGGACACGTATGCGAATCGTTTCGCTTGTTTAACCTACTCGATCACTGCTCAATTTTCATAATCCACACGTGGAACTTCAATGTGAATATCAATGCGATCCAGCAATGGCCCTGAGATGCGTTTTTGATATTTGGTAACGACAGAAGGAGCACACGTACAAGCTTTTTGTGGGTCATTCCAATATCCGCATGGGCAGGGTTACACACAATAGACCATATTTTTCGTGCTCAAAAAGTGACAAAAAGGTCATTTTGAGGGTATTTCGCAAGGTTAGCGGCCACAATACGTTTATTTATGCCAGATGATGATGTTTTGGATCGTCAAATCTCTTTCTTTTCAACACTAACCTTTGTTCCTCCTGGCATTTCAACTATGACGTCCCCTGGATCATACAGGACTTGAGGCATGCTCCAGCGAAAAACCCATTTCGCATCTTCAGGGCTAGCGTTGACACAACCACGCGAGGAGGGTTCGCCGTAGTTGTTATGCCAAAAGGTTGAATGAATTGCAACCCCTGTGCCTACAAAGAGACTCACCCATCCCACCGCTGGTAGACTCCAACCTGCCGAAGCACTTCCACCGCTTAAGGGCAATGAGATAGCCTTACGCCATATGGGAAATTCACCGACGGGAGTCTCCCATACATCCACACGATTGCCCCAGGCGTCATACAACGCGCCACTGGAAATGCGTGCAAAATGGACTTCGTTCACACCCTCAAAGCAGGATAAAGTTTGATAATCAATATTGACAACGATTCGTTTTTCTTCCGCAAGGGGGGTGATAGGGGATATTTCATCCGAAGTCAAAGATCGAAATGCTTCAGCAGGACCCCAGAACAAATCACCGGAGCCATATTTTTCGTTGAGTCGATACCAGACCTTGCCAGACTCGTCGGTGCGCATTTGATCCACCCAAATGATCTGACTGTAGACAAAACGTGCGGGCAATCCAATCGATTCCCGATATTGAAGCCAGGGAGCGCGTGAAGGCGGGTTGTCGAGAATCAAATCCACGTACGGGACTGTGACCTCCATCCACATGCCCTGCCCAAGACTGGTTGCAGGCAGGGCGTTCATGGCAACGTTTGGTTGATTGTAAACGGGCTGCAAGTTGCCACCCCAGACAAATCCATAGGGAGTTTCGACCCAGCGTTGATTGATCCGACCAGGCATTAGCCCAACGGATTCCCGTACCCAGGGAACCACATTATCTTCATATAAAGCACCGATGATCTGGCTGTTCGCGTCGGGCCGCATGAAGACATCCACTTTGCCGGCCGTGACACGACCCAATTGGTCGGCCTGGGGAAATTCAGGTAGAACCGGTTTTACAAATGGGCGAAAGGCAAGCACTCCTGCACCCAGCGCAGCGAGTTTGAGAAAGTCACGGCGCGAGATAGGATTATCACTTTTTCTCATTATCGGATTCAATATGGACGTGAGCGGCTTGCGGTTCGTTTCCCTGATCGTGCCTCATTTGTCCCATCATGAGCAGGTGGGATAATGGGCAAAGCAACGCCAGCCCCACAAGCAATGCCGTGTTCAGAGGAATCTTGAATAGAAATACAGCAGCAAAGCCTGCAATCGGAAGCAGACAGCAAATGAGCATAAGCAGCATGTGTTTCTTGTTCATTGTCATCTCCAGTTAGGAAGTGCGTTTGAATGCTGGCAACTGTATATATAAATTGCCATCTTCGATTTTTGTAATAAATTCATCCAATGGGCGTGGCGGAGGACCGCTGATGTTGTTGCCCGCGATATCAAAGTGCCCGTCATGGCAGGGACTGATGTAATGTTGAATGTCAGGATGCCAATTGACCCTGCATGCCAGATGGGTGCAAATGTCCGAGAATACGCGAACATCTTTTTCGGTCTGGCGTAGAACAAATACGCCGTAACTCAAACCCGTCCGTTCCCAGCCGTTTACTTTGGTACGCGTAAATTCAAACAACGTGGGAATCCCAAGTGGATATTTGTCGAGTGGGCCGAGATCCATGACGGATTCATCTTCTGTTTTGCGGAGCGAGGGCGAGAGCAGATATGCAATGGAGGGCAGTCCAATGCCGACACCGATCAGGCCACCAATAAAAGCAGTGGTGGCTTTGATGAAGTCACGGCGACTGATATTTTGTTTATGAGTCACATCTGCCTCCTTCCTAAAAAGCCTACTTCAATTCCCATTCAAAGATACGTGAGGATGCATCCACGTTGACGATGGTGAGCGTAAGTTTTGCCGCGCCTTCGAGAATGGGTTTGCCGTCTTTGATCGCAGGGAAGATCAACTTGCCTTCCACGTGATGACCGCCGAGCGGCGCGTCCCAGAGAGTTGATTTCACGCTGACACCTGTATCGGTGGACAGAGTGGATAATGTTGCCAAATCCATACTTAAGTCAATCGAATGGGTGGTCAGCACTACTTCGAATTCAAGAGTATCGGCAGGAATACCAAGGTTGAGCGGGGTAATATCCATGATGATTGCGCCTTGTTGGTCAGAGCGAGTCATTTCGGAATTGCCACCCATGTTCGGGAACAATGTTGCAAGGATTGCAGGATCATCCGTTGAGGTGGGGGTAATATCAGAAACGGAAGCCGGTTGAGGGTCGTCCTGAGTGTCAGTCGAAAGAAGAGGCGGGGTGGAAGTTGCAGAACATGCGGCGAGCACAAGGGATAAAATCAAAGATGCAGGCAGAAGAAATCGTTTCATACTGTTGTCTCCAGAATAGGTTGTAGTTTTTGTCGTTCACGATAAAGCACTAAGAGCATGACGCCAATACCAATTAAATTCATTGCAAGACCGATAAGCATGAATGGACGCTGGTAGCGGGTTAGAAAACTCGCCGCCGCGCTCAGTCCAAGAATAGGGAGAACATCGGTGACATGATGAATACAACAGGCAACCATCGCGGTGGCGGATGTGCCTCCGCTTGCGCCCATCATGGAGCCTGCATGACCTGTGGAGGTAATTGGAATAAAGAGGCGAAAACGCAAAATGGTATAGAGCGCGGCTTGAACGCCGAAGCCGACGACGATCGGGATGACATACCAGCGGTCGCGCACGAGTTGCGAGGAGGCGTAGCCCCAACCCTGCGCCCAGGTGAGAATGCCGATATAGAATAACGCGATGAGGGTTGAGCCGATCAGGAAAGCTGCGAGGGGAATTAGAAAACGTTTCACCATTAATCTCCTTTTTACTCATCATAGCCTTTACGTGTCCGAACGTCTTGCGCCAGATTGCTGCAAAACCGATAGGCAATTCTGCCTGTGCCTTTTCCAATGATTCTTTACGAGACCTTTACACTTATCTGTTAGGATTTAACGCATAATTAGAAAGGAGCGAATTATGTGTGGTAGAGGAATTGGTAATCTATTGTTTCCGCTCGTTGCTGCAGGAGTGTTGACAAATGAGTCGGCGCGACCCGCGACTGTTGTGACTTCTCAGGCGACCTGCCCGAATTGCAAATCTAAAGTTTCATTATCGTTCGATTGGTGTCCCCAATGTGGAACAGGATTGAAACCGCATACCTGTGCATATTGCAGCAATCAAATGGAAAGCAACGCGCGGTTTTGCCCATCGTGCGGCGCGCCAGCAGGAGGCAAAGGAAAATCATGAGTGGTTTCAATATGCAAAGATTTAATGCGACTGGCCAGGGTTTTGAGATTGACCCTGTTTGTGAAATGAGGTTGATCTTCAGAATCCTCCGTTCAAGATTCCGCATAGAGACAAGACATATTATTTTTGCTCCGATGTATGCAAACATTTGTTTGAACGGATGCCAGAGAAATACATTAAGGTGGGCGAGACATAAAACAATAACGCTTTCTACTTGACTATATACGGGCGACTGTTTCTCAAGAATAGGCAATTCCGCCTATCCTCAAATAGGCCACGTGGCTCTGCATGCACCTCGGATAATTCCATACAATGAAACTATCCCATGAACGGGACTTTCCGAGGTGCTTATGAATATTTCCCCTTTCTTATCTGTCAACCGCCCCAGTGACGAAGCATTGCAATGGACAAAGAAACAGTTACTGCAGGCAGGTCTGCGTCCCATACAAACTTTCGATTTGCATGCTGCTCGGGTTGGGTTGCATGATTGTCCATGTCCGCATCATGGAACAGATGATTGTGATTGCCAGATGGTGGTCTTGCTGGTTTATGGAAAAGCAGGCGAACCTCTCACACTCATCCTGCATGGCCATGATGAACAGATCTGGTTTTCCATTGCAGATAACCCACGCCAACGAGCCGATCCGAAATTGATGTCGGTTATTCAACAGGCGCTTGGAGTCAAAGTGCCCGCTACAATCTCACAAAGTGGATAGGCCAAATTGCCTATATGCCAATGCGATAAATGGTTCTGAACTCACGCAAAAAGGTCGTATATACTTAAAACCCAATCAAAATTTATAAAATCAGAGGAGATCAAAATGTTCGTATTTAAGAAAGTATATGCAGGATTAATTGCTATTGGGTTGTTATTAACTGCCTGTGGAGGACAAGCCGTTGCCAAAACAGAAGACGTTATGATTACCCTGACAGAGTTTGGAGTTACTTCGTCGGTGACAGACTTCAAAGTTGGCATACCTTATCATTTTACTGTCACAAACAATGGCAGCGTCAACCACGAGATTATGATCATGCCTCCATTGACAGAAGACGCGATGGGTATGAGCATGGATATGGGAGCATTGGATGAAATGGCATTAGCAATGATCGAGGCAGATGAACTCACGCCTGGCACCACAAAGTCCTTTGACTATACCTTTACTGAAGCTGCTCCTGCCGGAACCCTTGAGTTTGCCTGCCATACACCGGGTCACTATGAAGCGGGTATGTACCTGCCAATGACAGTTAAATAACCCGCGCTGATTCGATCCGATTCGAGTAATAGGCTGATTGAAACAGGCGTCAAAAGAAGATGACGCCTGTTTCAATATAAGGAAATTCAATGAATTCAAAATCCAAGCGTCAGCAAAGGCAAGAACATCAGAGTAAACAGAAGTTTAAGAATAATCTTATCTGGAGCGGGATTGGAGTAATCATACTCACCCTCCTCGGTCTCGTTATCTGGCAGGGCGCTCGTCCTGCGAGAGGTGAGTCTGTCCAGATCATGGTGAGTAACCCGCATATCCCAGTTGACAGCGATCCAGGCCAGTACAACTCTGACCCGCCGACCTCAGGTCCGCATTACGCGGAGGAGGCTAGGGCAGGTTTTTTTGAGAATAACAATTATCAATTTTCAGCTGGGTACCTCGTTCATAATTTGGAACATGGGTATGTCATCTTCTGGTACAACTGCAACCTTCTGGATGAATCCGGCTGCACAGACCTGAAGGCACAAATTAAAACCACAATGGATGATCTGGGCGGCATAAAGCTGGTTGCTTATCCTTGGCCTTCCCTCGAAGTTCCCCTTGCAATGACATCCTGGGGGCGTTTGCAACGTTTTGAAACGTTTGACTCGGAACAAGCCAAGGCCTTTTATCGAGCCAACCTCAATCGCGCACCTGAGCCTAATGCACCATAAGGATTAAATGACCACTATTAGCACATCATCCAATTTGACAAAAACTCGCAGCGTTGTAGAGTGGATATCCCGCCACTGGTTTGGATTATTCCTTGCTATCTATGGAGCATGGGTATTCACGCCCTTTCTTGCGCCTATCCTCATGTATATTGGCTGGACGAGCGCAGGAAAAGCCATATATTTCATATATTCTTTTTTCTGCCACCAAATGCCGCAGCGTTCCTTCTTTCTATTCGGCGAAAGGACCATGTACCCGCTAGGTGAAATTCAATCTGTATGGCAGAACACCATCAACCCGCTGGTTCTGCGCCAGTTCATTGGAAACGAGACGATGGGTTGGAAGATCGCCTGGTCGGACCGCATGATCTCGTTTTACACCAGTGTCTGGGTGTTCGCTGCGCTTTGGTATCCATTCCGCCGCAAGATCAAAACCTTATCATGGTTCGGATTCGTTTTGCTCCTGCTTCCCCTTATAATGGATGGCGGCACTCATACCCTCAGCGATTTCGCTGGTATTGGACAAGGCTTTCGCGACAAAAATCAATGGCTGATCATGCTGACAAATTACTCCCTGTCCCCCACCTTTTATTCAGGCGACGCACTCGGTTCGTTTAACTCCATCATGCGCTTCATCACTGGACTTTTGGCTGGTCTGAGCATCGTCTGGCTCGCTTTTCCTTACATGTTTCAGACAGAAAAACTAAATCAAGAATTGGACAAATTAAGTTATGCCAAAGTCATTGAGCAAATCAAAAACCAAAATCCGCATTCTTCTGGCTGACGATCACTATATCGTTCGTGCTGGAGTACGCCAACTTCTTGAAAGCGCGGGCGATCTCCAGGTCATTGCCGAGGCGGGGGATGGCGAAGAAGCCCAAACACTTATCCAGAAGCACAAACCCGATGTAGCTGTCCTGGATATCCAAATGCCCAAAGCCAGCGGCATTGAAGTGACACGTTGGGTACGCGCTCATCTGCCCGAGGTTGGTGTGTTAATCCTTACTGCCTACGATGACGATCCGTATGTAATGGCCGTCCTGCAGGCGGGTGCAAATGGATATGTGCTCAAGACCGCCAGCACGGATGACCTCATTCAAGCCGTGCGTGATGTAAATGAAGGCAAGTCTGCACTTGACCCTGCCATCACGCGCAAATTGATGTCCAATATTTTCAAAAGACCTGATAAGAAAATTGTTGAACCATTGACAGACCGCGAACTGGATGTGCTGCGTCTCGGTGCAAAAGGATATACCAATAAAGCCATCGGTGTTCAACTCAGCATCAGTGATCGGACTGTGCAGGGACATCTCGCGCACATCTTCGCCAAACTCCAAGCCAACAGCCGAACCGAAGCCGTCATGCGCGCCGTTTCGCTGGGATTGATCTCGCAAGGCTCAGGCAATATCGTTGATGAAGAATGAAACGTCTCCTGCCTGGCTGGCGCGGCCTCACACAACTTTTTGTAGTCACTGTTTTGCCGCTTACGGTATTATTGTTGCTGATTGCGTTCGGTGGTGTCAATATGCACCAGCAGGATATGCGCGCCCTCGTCGGGGAGCGCGATGAACGCGCGGTTCAATCTGCTGCTGCCGCGCTTCAATCCGAGTTGCACCATCGCGTAGCGACCATCTCCAGTATGGCAGTTTTGTCTGCTGAAGATTTAACTTTTGAAGAAATCTTTGCGACAACGAATGATCTTGCCAATGATTTTAATGGCGGAATAGCGTTTCTCAATTCAGATGGCCACCTACTTGCCAATAAAAACGAAGACAAACTATGGGGATGGATTTCACAAAACACGCAAGGTCTTTCCATCGCTTCTCCGTCGAACCACGGACCTGTCTTCTCCGCCCCAGTATTTGATCCCAACTCAAAGCGTTTCTTTGTGATTATTTCAGCATATTCAACTGCCCGCAACGTGATCGTGGCAGGAGCCTTTTCCCCGGAATCGCTCGCCGTTGAGACTCTCTCCGCAACGTATCCAACGGGTAGTCATGTAACCATCTACCTGCTCGATGAATCGCGACGATTGCTTTTTGTAAGCGGCACACTCGCACAGGATAGTTTGGAGTCAGACCACCCAGGCGTAACCGAGGCACTGCAAGGGGAGAGCGGTGTTCTTTATGTAAAAAAGGATAACACCGAACATGTCGTCGCATACAGTCCCATCAAATCAACAGGTTGGGCCCTGATCACAGAGGAAGAGTGGGAAATGGTGATCAGTCCATCGTTACAGTTAACCCAGATGGCTCCACTTGTCGTGGTTCCGGCATTTATTCTGGCGTTAATCGCAATCTGGTTCGGTGCGAAGCAAATTGTCCAACCTTTGCAAAGACTTGAATCAAAAGCCGCCGCGCTGGCGTGGGGTGACTTTGAAGCGATCAAGGAATCTGTTGGCGGGATTTCGGAAGTGCAGCATTTGCAGATGGAATTGACGGAGATGTCCCGTAAAGTACTGGCCGCCCAGAATGGGTTGCACGATTACATTGGCGCGATCACTTCCGCGCAGGAAGATGAACGTATGCGGTTGGCGCGCGAACTGCACGATGACACGATCCAAGCTGTCATCGCTTTAAAACAACGAGTGCAACTTGTGCAGAAATTGGTCAAAGACCAGCGTGGACGTCGATCACTGAGTGAGCTGGAAATCCTCGCCGAGCAAACGATTGAGAATCTGCGCCGTTTGACACGCGCCTTGCGTCCCATCTATCTGGAAGATTTGGGACTGGTTACTGCGCTGGAAATGCTGGCGCGTGAAACCAGTCAGGTGAATCAAATGGAAACAGACTTTCAGAAACAAGGACACGAAAGACGTTTGCAAAGTGAAGTGGAGTTGGCTCTATACAGAATCGCGCAGGAGGCCTTGAGTAATGTGGCTCATCATGCAAAAGCCAATCACGCCATATTGCATTTCTCATTCAGTGATCATGAGATCCAATTAGCGGTGAGTGATGATGGGATTGGCTTTCAAATGCCGAAGAGTCCCACTGACTTTGCGCCGAATGGACACTTCGGTTTGCTTGGCATCCATGAACGAGCAGACTTAATCGGCGCGCGGCTTGAGATAGAATCAGTTATCGGAAAGGGAACCAGCCTAAAGGTTGTACTGCCTGCCCATCGCCATAAACAAAGTTGAGTGAAGCGCCACCTTGGCACGAAGTGTATCGAAAAACCAGTACTAAGGTTATAGGCAATTTTGCTTATTCATAACCCCGCTATCCTGCCCTCATGCAATAGCGGGGTTATGTTTATGATATACCCATCCCATTTTAGGCAGGTATGTTAATGACATCTGAATCGGCAACTTCACTGGTTCCATCCCAAGGCGAAAGGCTGAAAATATTTCTGCACGCACTTCTGTTCGTGCTTGGCTTCTCTTTGGTGTTTATCGTTGGCTGGGGCGGCTCAGTGACGGCGCTGGGTCAATTATTTGGAGCATACAAATACGAGCTGGGACGAATCGGGGGAGTCGTCGTAATTATTTTTGGACTTGCAACTTTGGAAGTGATCCACATCCCCTGGTTCTATGCGGACACGCGCACACAATACTCCGCGCGCGGCACGTATGCAAGTTCAGGCTTGATGGGAATTTTCTTCGCGGCAGGCTGGAGCCCATGTATTGGCGCAACGCTTGGCGCAATCCTGACGATGGGGCTGAGTCAACAGACGGTTGGTCAAGCCATGTGGCTGGCCTCGGGCTATTCGCTTGGGTTGGGAATCCCATTTCTTGTGATGGCATTGGGTCTTGAACGCGCTTCGGGCTGGCTCAACCGTATGAAACCTTATCAAAAACATTTCAGGATTGCCAGCGGCGTGTTCATCATTGCGATTGGTGTGTTGTTGCTTACCAACACGATGAGCCTGATTGCAATCTGGGCGTTCAAGAATGGATATTACATTGAGGCTTTCGCTACCTACGCCGCCGCGCCGACATACATAACCGCCATGCTCGCGGGATTGTTATCTTTTCTTTCACCCTGTGTGCTCCCACTTGTGCCAGCGTATCTCGGGTACTTGAGCGGACATACAATACAAAGGACATGAACAATGAAGAAGTTTATTTTTATTTTGCTATCCGTTGTTATTCTTGTGGGCTGTCAATCCAAACCTGTGACAGGAGAATCCGTCACTGTGGCTGGCGGTTTATACAAGAATGTCTCTCCTAATGAGTTGAATACGATGTTGAAGAACAAGGACTTTGTATTCGTCAACGTTCATATTCCATTTGCCGGGGATATCGCGAACACGGACTTGTCCATTCCCTACGACCAGATCAGCGCGCCTGGAAATCTTTCGCAACTGCCCGTTGATAAAAATGCAGAAATTGTTTTGTACTGCCGCAGTGGGCGCATGAGCGCGATTGCAGCGGAAGAACTTGTTGCGCTTGGATATACCAATATCTGGAATCTCACCGGCGGCATGGTGGGTTGGGAACAGGCTGGGTACAACATCGAAAAATAAGGAGCAAGGAAGATGATCAGAGACCCCGTATGCGGCATGACGGTCAATCCACAACATGCCACGGTCAGTATTCAGTATAAAGGGCAAACGTATTATTTCTGTTCACGAGTGTCCAAGACAATGTTCGAACGTGAGCCTGAAAAGAATGTAAAGAGCGAAGATCTAAAATCTGAATAAGCCCTTGCTCTTGCAAGGCGGAAGGAAAAATCATGATAGAGCAGGATGTTGAAATAACCGAAGAGCCTACTGATGAAAACATTCCGACAAACAAACACATCAGGCAAATTGCATGGATGGTCATCGCCCTGGTCGTTACTTTCTTTCTTGGTTTCGGAGGCGGTTATCTGATATGGGGACAGGATGAAACTGCTGAAGCGAAACAGCAGAAAGAATTGACTGAACTCCATGAGCAGGTCAACCCTAAAGACGGCTATACCCTGCCCGTTTCCTATGGAAAGTTGGGTCCGCAATTGATTGAAGCGGGCGCTATTGATTACGACGCTTTTATGAGTGTGATGACTGCCAGCGGCGACGCCATCAGCAATCGCCAGATGGATATTTTAAAAAGAGGCAGTGACGATCAAATCGTCATCACCGCGGAGAACGCCCACTTCCTGCTCAACTTCTTTTGGGCGGTGGGATTGGCAAACAAAAATTCGATCCTTACCGAAGGGCCGATGGTTAAATACAGCGATGGGCAGATTGACCGCTTCGCTTCCACGGGTGGCTGGACTCTTGCAACCAAACCCGTCACTGACATTTATGCCAGCATGGATTTGATCCCGCTTACACCTGAACAACAGGCGCATGTGGAAGAAGTGGCCGCGGCTGTGTATCGTCCATGCTGCAATAACCATACTCTTTTCCCTGACTGCAATCATGGCATGGCCATGCTTGGCCTGTTGGAGCTGATGGCCTCACAAAATGCCAGCGTAGATGAAATGTTTAATGCAGCCAAATATGTTAATGCATACTGGTTTCCGCAGCAGACGCTGGAGACCGCACTTTTTCTAAAGACAAATCAGGAAATTGACTTTTCCGAGGCCGACTCGCGCCTTGTTGTAAGCGACAAGTTCTCTTCAGCCTCTGGCGCCAGCATGGTGCATCAATCGCTTCAGTCCAGAGGTTTGCTAAAACAGACTCCCAGTCAGGGCGGCAGCTGCGCCAATTAATCCTTTTGTAACAATTAACTCTCAGAGGAAGTTATGGCAGAAGTCAAGACAAATTCACAGCTCAGTGTATCGTTATGGGCACAAATCCTTATTTGGTCTTTTCTCCTTGGACTGCTTATTCTTTTGGGATTTGGCTTGAAGCGTGCCCGGCAAGGAACCATTCAACCTGGAATTGAAATTCCTGATTTTAGCCTCACGCTCTACAGCGGCTATGAATACAATGGTCAGTCCAAAGTGAATGTGTCAGATTTAAAAGGCAAAGTGGCGCTTATTAACTTTTGGGCTTCGTGGTGTAAACCATGTGAACAGGAGGCTCCTGTATTGGAGCAAGCCTGGGAATATTATCAACCCAGCGGTAAGGTGGTTTTCCTAGGCATAGACTATGCGGATACTGAAACGCCAGCGCGGATTTTCCTCAAAAAATTTAATAACACCTATCCCAATGGCTCAGACATTGGAACGGCTATCTCGCAGATGTTCCGAATCCAGGGCGTGCCAGAGACCTATATCATTGATGCCAATGGCATCCTCAACTATGTCAAAATTGGACCTTTTCTAAATGTGGATGAGATCAAAGCGCTGATTGACCCATTACTTCCATAGTATTGGAGATAAAATGAAGAAAATAAAAAACAAGAAACTTGAACAACAAAAAGAATGGCCCGCCGTGGTTTATATGTGGGCATTTGGATTGACGCTAATGAGTTACGCGGTTGCCAGAGCGGTTTTGGACGGAATGCCGCATCCATATCATTGGCTGGCTGCGTTGATTGGCGGACTTGCTGGAATTCCGATTGGCTGGTTGTGGTATCGCTGGCGCGGGGATATTTTTTAGATAAGGGCAAAATGTAAAATATCAAGAGTATGAGCAATAATGCCTATAAGACATACGTAATATGGCTCTCAGTGATGATGTCAGTTAATTTGATGATCGAATTAAACAAAAGGAGATAACCTATGACAACTACAGTACATGATCCCGTCTGCGGTATGGACATTGATCCCGCGACCGCCGCTGGTACATCTGAATACAAAGGACAGACCTATTACTTTTGCTCGCTTGGTTGTAAGAAGTCCTTTGATAAAGAACCTGAGAAATATCTCGGCAAAGCCGACGAACACGCACACCATCATTAAATCGCTTCTCTTCCACCTCGAATGACCTGTCTTTTGGACAGGTCATTCTTCATGTTAGCGCCAGGCAAAATCCTGACATGAAACCTTCACCAACTCTTTGTTCTGCCTTTACAAATCCTTTAATCACGCCTGATATTCTTGGATCATACAGAAGGAGTAAATTATGTTTCTCATGTGGATTGTTCCCTTGTTACTGATCGGCTTGATGGTCTATGCCATCTCAGGCAATAATCTTGTTAATGTTTTGAAACCTGTCGCCAGCCCAACGTGTCCGCATTGTAATCAGGCGGTACGGAATGATTGGAAAAACTGCCCGCACTGCGGACAGACTTTATGAAAGGAAAACAAAATGAAAAAGATTAACTGGTTGATCGTCGGAATTATTGCCGTCATCGCACTTTTGTTCCTCTTCGGAGCAGGTATGATGTCAGGTTGGGGCTAAGGCTAGCGTGGCTGGGGCATGATGGGAAGTTGGGGTTACTCTCCCTTCAGTTGGATCGGAATGCTCTGCATGTGGCTGGTTCCTGTTGGCTTCATCGTGTTGACCGTGTTCGGCATTGTCTGGCTTGTGCGGAATGTCGGCAATTCCACTCCGCCCTCTGCCCAGACACCTTGTCCCAATTGCGCGAAGGGCGTGCAAACCGACTGGCAGAATTGCCCTTATTGTGGCACGACATTGAAATAAAAAATCATAATGTAACCTAAGCAAATGGCCTATTGAAAAATAGGCCATTTGCTTATTCTGAAATACGACTTGAAATTTAAGGCGCCAGATAAATATGTCAGGGATGACATCCTAGAACACCTCACTTCTGTTTAATGCATTCCTCCCCCGATAACTTGTTGCGGAGGGGAAAGTTTATTATAGGCAATTATGCCTATTGGAACTTCCCCCAAGTGGCGGAGACAAATACTCCCCAGGCGATGGATATGGCTGGAGAGTATTTGTTGTAATATGGATGTATTATCCACATATATTTATCTGACCTTCTGAGAGAAGGGCGTTCGTCACCTCGTTTACTACTATTTGATCGAATGACGCAAAAGGAGAAATGACTATGGAAATGAATGTGCGTGAAATCTGGACCGTTGTGCATGGCATGGTGTTCGGCCTTATCTTCCTGCTAGGCTTCAGCGGCGCGCTGTATGCAGTCTATAGCTTGAAAGCCGAATGGCTGACCACCGAAGGCATGACCAGGACCGTCAACATTATCAAAGTGTACCTTTGGGGTCTCGCCATTTCGGTGTGGGCCGCAGTATTTACGGGCGCCTGGGTGGTTTACCCTTGGTATCGCGCCACTCCACCTGACGGTACCACCGATCTAAGCGCCTTCCCCAGGTCTCTGCTTCTTGTGAACGAAAGCACTGCCCAGTGGCACGAATTCGGCATGGAATGGAAGGAGCATGTTGCCTTCCTGGCTCCGATCGCAGCGACAGTTGTAGCCTTCGTCGTCAGCTACTACGGCACGCAACTAGCCAGAAAGATTGGCGAGCGCCGTGCAGTGATGATCTTCTTCATCTTCGCCTTCGTTGCAATGGCCATTGCCGGCATGTTTGGCGCCTTCATCACCAAGGCTGCTGCTGTCCGCTAATCCCATAAAATTTACTTGAAAAGGAAAACGACTATGGCTAGTGAAATGAATGACAAAGTTAACGGACCTGCCGCTGCTGCCCTGCTCGCTGGTGGAATTGGCTCCGCCGCAATGGGTGTCATCACCCTGATCTACGAATTGGATGACAAGTCTGGTTTCTCCAAGAGCATGACCTGGTACAAACCGGTTGGAGGACTCTCAGGCAAATCCAGTTGGGCGATCATCATCTTCTTCGTCTCTTGGGCGATCCTGCACTTCATCTGGAAAGATAGGAACACCAATTTCGCCCACATCTCTTCTCTGGCAATTGCCTTGCTATTTGTGGGCTTGATCGGCACCTTCCCTCCCTTCTGGCATTTACTCAAAGGCAGCTAACAAGCCTGATTCAAGCGGAACTCCCGCAGAAAACTGCCCGCACTGCGGACAGACTTTATCAATAAAAGGAGATATAAAATGCAAAAAGTTAGCTGGTTGGTTGTTGGAATTATAAGCGCTGTCGTTCTTTTGCTCCTGTTTGGAGGAGGCATGATGATGGGTGGCTGGGGCTATCGCGGCTGGGGCATGATGGGCGGCTGGGGATACTCTCCCCTCGGATGGGTTGGCATGCTCTTCATGTGGTTGATCCTCATCGGCTTTATTGTGTTAACTGTGCTGGGCATTGCCTGGTTGGTGAAGAATGTCGGCAACTCCGCGACGCCCCTTGTTCAGAGTCCCTGCCCCCATTGCGGAAAAGGCACGCAAGCCGATTGGCAGAACTGCCCGTACTGTGGCACGGCATTGAAATAAAAACAATCTTCAATCCCTTGTGAAGCCTGTCCAAAAGATAGGTTATTTTGTTTATTTCTGTGGGCAATTCTGCCTATTGGAGCCTCCCCCAAACGGGGGAGATACAAACTCCCCAGGCAATGGATGTGGCTGAGGAGGGTTTGTTGTATAACAATAATAATAAGCCGAAACCTACCTGCGCAAGTATCTGCATCATCGCCATTCCATCAATTCTTGCATACGATGTGCCCAATTTTCCATTTTTCGTGTTGGGCTAAAAGGAGAACGAACCATGAATCGGAAGATCGAAATTATCGCTAAGGGTTTGTTGGTTGTCATCGTCACTTTGTTACTGGCGGCCTGCGCCTCACGCCCACAGTCGGTGGGCCCGGGTGGAACCGCCTGGGAGTCAGGAGCCTTTGACTCAAACGGCGAACGCATCTACTTCACCGCCACAAGTGAAAGAGACACAAATATTACTTACACGGGCGGACCACCCTCGGGCATGATGATGGGTAGCGGCTACCTGACCTGTGCCTCCTGTCATGGCCCCGATGGGCGTGGTGGTGTACATACCATGATGGGAATGCAGACAATGAGTGCACCCGACATTCGCTGGGAAGTGCTGGCTGGCGAGATGGAAGGTGAACATGGTGGTGAGAGCGAAGAGGGACATGGCAGCGTTGAATACAACCTTGAAACCTTTCGCCTTGCTGTCGTGGAAGGAAAACATCCCGACGGCACCACGTCACTTAGTACCAACATGCCGCGCTGGAACATCAGCGATGAAGACCTGGCTGACTTGATCGCTTACCTCAAAACATTACCTTGATATAGGAGATAACACTATGGCAACTGACATTGGTATTCGCACTACATTGAACCTGCCTTACGAGCAAGCCATCCAGAAAACCACGGACGCGCTCAAGGCAGAAGGCTTTGGCGTGCTGACGCAGATTGACGTGCAGTCCACGTTGAAGCAGAAAATCAACGCTGACTTTCGCCGCTATGTGATCCTCGGCGCGTGCAATCCCGCACTCGCTCACCGCGCCCTCTCAGCCAACCTGGATGTCGGATTGCTGTTGCCTTGCAATGTCACCGTGTACGAAGAAGGTGACCGCTCAGTAGTTACCGCTGTAGACCCAGTGGAAATGCTCGGCGTCTTCAAAGGAGATACGGTGGCGCATGAGGTTGCCGTGGAAGCCAGGACTAAGTTGCAGCGTGTGATTGCAAGCCTCAAGTGATCCAGGTAAGTGGTTATTTGGCGATGAGCATGATTGCCCCCAGGTGGAATTTCCAAACAGAAAGAGGATTTCTCTACCGTACATTTAGCCGCGATTTACGCCGAGTTTTACTCATATTTGTACAGTAGAGAGAAGAGGATTATTTAAAATGCCAAGACTTAGTGCATTTACGAAGACTAACCTGAACAAGCAGGGATTTGGAAAACTTGACGAGGAGGCTAAATCCCGCTACGCGTTGCCACTGCGGTTCACGCCCGGAGTGGCCACCATCTTGATTGTGATCGGGCTGGCCTTGCAGTCGCCCATTTGGCTTGGGTCCATGGCGTTTGTTGCCTTAAGTGGGGCGCTATTCCCCAGCGGCATGTTAATTGATTTGGTTTACAACCTCGGCGTTCGCCATTTATTCGCCGCGCCGCCACTGCCACCTACGCCAAAGCCGCGACAATTTTCCTACCTACTTTCCACTGTCTTTCTGGCTAGTTCAGCCTTGTCCTTCTATTTCGGGTTATCAGTCTTGGGGTTTATCCTGGGAGTATCGGTTGTCATAGGGTCCACAATCCTGACTACTACGCTCTGGTGTCTTGGATCGTGGTGGTACAGGCTAATTTTCGGGCATGCAACCGCGGAGAGGAACTAAGTATGAACGAACAAAAAGAAACGATTTTGATTACAGGCAGCAGCGGCAGGATTGGTTACCCGCTGGCCAAGCGATTGGCGGAATCATATAACGTGATCGGTTTTGACCGTCGCGCGCCGTCTCATCCCCCGCCCAGCGCCGAATGTTTGTATGTGGATCTAACTCTCGATGAAAGTCTGCGCCGCGGGTTGCAAGCCATCCGCGAGTTGCACGGCAACCGCATCGTCTCAGTGATTCATCTCGCCGCTTACTACGATTTTTCCGGTGCGCCGAGTCCGCTTTATGACGAGATCACAGTGCGCGGAACCGAGCGTCTGCTTCGAATGCTGCAGGATTTTGAGGTTGAGCAGTTTATTTTTTCCAGCACGGATTTGGTGTACGCGCCCTCCGCGCCTGGACAACGCCTTAACGAAGATTCGCCGCTCCAGCCCAAGTGGCCCTATCCAGAGTCGAAGGTCAAGACCGAGCAAGTCATCCACGCCGAACGGGGCAAGATTCCCACCGTCATCCTGCGCATCGCCGGCGTCTACAATGACTTGTGTGATTCGATTCCGCTGGCGCAACAAATACAGCGCTTTTATGAGCACGACATCACTGCCTATCTCTTTCCTGGTGAGGTCACAGCCGGCCGTCAGGCGTTCGTGCATAATGAAGATGTGCTGGACTCCATCGTGCTTGCGGTCACGCGCCGCAAGGAATTGCCGCCCGAGGTGACGCTGCTCATCGGTGAGGCTGAGTCACCCAGTTACGATGAATTGCAACGCATCTTCGGGCGATTGATCCACAACGCAGAATGGAAAACGCACTCTATCCCAAAGTTGTTTGCCAAAGCGGGCGCGTGGGCGCAGGAGAAACTGCCGCTGGGTCGCCCGCCTTTTATCAAACCGTGGATGATTGATCTAGCGACCGATAATTTCGAACTCGACATTACGCGCGCCCGCAAGATTCTGGGTTGGGAGCCCAAACGCTCGCTACGTGACATACTGCCGAAAATGATACCGTCGCTCAAAGCCGATCCGCTTGCGTGGTACCGCGAGAATGATATCAAGCCGCCGCTTTGGCTGTGCGAATTGGCATCCCCAGTCGATCGAACGAAAGAGATTGAGCCGCATGAGTTGATGCGGTTGGGAAAAGAGGTTCAGCGTGCGATTGCGCTGCCCAAACCAAAGGAGATGAACATGGCAAAGCATGATATGTCAAAAATGAACGATTCGAATGCAATGACTATGCCTAAACCAAAGGCAAAGCCCAAAGCAAAAGCAACATCCAAAGTGAAAGTAAAGTCCAAACCAGCAAAACCTGCGAAAGGATCTGAACATGCCAAAGCATGATATGTCAAAGATGGAGGATGCAAACGCAGGAAAGAAAGACTCAATGGCAATGGATATGAGCGGGTCTGACGAAGACAATGAGGATGTGCTCGCTAATGAGTTACAGCTCGAACAAATGCGCACACTGCAAAGACAGTTGGATCAGGCATATCAACACGAAATAGCCGCTCAGAAAAAAGAAGACGCCAAAGCACACGCTCTGATGGAGCAAGATCCGCGTGCGCACATCGGAATGATGAAGATGGAACAGGAACATCGGCAGTTGGCGCTCGAACTCCCGCGTCAACTTTTACAACACGAAGCGCACGTCTATCAGAAATTGCAAACTGCGCAGACCGCAGCCCAAGCCAAGATGCCCGAAACCGGCAAGCTAATGATGGAGATGGTTGCGATGGCGCGCTGGTCGCAGATGCCGTTGCTTGTGCTGGGCTTGTGGCTGATCGTTAGTCCATTCTCTCTCGGCTATCGCAGTGTGCCATTGATCTGGAGCGACATAATTAGCGGCATTCTGGTCACAGCGCTGGCGGTGATTGCCTTTCGCACGAAGCGCGTCTGGGCCGCCTGGGCGAACGCATTCGTGGGCTTATGGCTGGCTTTCGCCCCGATCGCCTTCTGGGCGCCGGATGCCGCCGCATACGCAAACGATACTTTGATGGGCATGTTCGTGATTACATTTGCTGTGCTGATCCCAATGATGATGACCATGCCGGGGGCCGAAATTCCACTTGGATGGTCTTACAACCCTTCGACCTGGTTACAGCGTGCGCCCATTCTGGCGCTCGGCCTCTTGAGTTTTTTCCTGGCGCGCTACATGACTGCCTTCCAATTGGGTCATATCACTTCAGCGTGGGATCCGATTTTTGGTAACGGCACCGCTCTGGTTCTCGGTTCTGATCTCTCAAAATCATTTCCCATCTCAGATGGAGGCCTGGGCGCGTTCACGTATCTTGTCGAACTCTTATCGGGTTTTATGGGCGACCCGCGCCGCTGGCGCACCATGCCGTGGATGGTGGCACTTTTTGGCTTTATGGTGATACCGCTTGGTGTCGTCAGTGTCGTGCTGATTATGTTGCAGCCGATCATTATCGGTGCGTGGTGTACGGTGTGTCTCCTCTCCGCGCTGTTTATGTTGATCATGATCGCACTCTCGCTCGACGAAGTGATTGCAATGCTTCAGTTCCTAATGCAAACTCACCATGCAGGCAAATCGGTTTGGCGTGCGTTCTGGCTTGGCGGCGACGCTCTGGGCGATAACCTAACGCCTCAACGCCCTGAGACAACCAATCCGCATCAGATGTTCTGGGGTGTGACGATTCCGTGGAATCTGCTCGCGACTACATTATTGGGTGCGTGGCTGATGTTTGCACCCGCCATCTTTCAAACTCAGGGGCAGGCAGCAGACAGCGATCACATCCTCGGCGCGCTGGTCGTGACAGTTGCCATCATCGCCTTTGCGGAAGTGACACGCGCCGCTCGTTTTATCAACATCGCGCTGGCAATCGGCATTATCGTATTGCCTTGGATATTCGGTGGAGCGACTTTCGCCTCAGGCATCAACAGTTTGATTATCGGTGTGCTGATCATTGCTTTAAGTATTTCACCGGGCAAGATCAAGAACACATACGGTGGTTGGAATGCACTGATCGTGTAATCGCTTGAATGGGCGCTCGCCGCTCTATCTGAACCATATCAAAAGGAGTAACCTATGCAAAAACAACACGTTGTTCCCGTTCATATAGAGCAGCATCTGGACATGCTTCCATCAGAAGCAAACGGAATGCCGGTGAATCTCTACCACACCCACGATTATCTGGTAATCAATGCCGGCCTGCCCCGCTGCCTGCCGGATAAAGTCCACGTCTTCGTGGCTCCTGCCAGGATGCTGATCCGAGCCGAACGCCATGCGGGCGAAGAATCCATCCACGAGGAGCGCACCTACATTCTTTCGGAACTTCCGGAAGGCGCTGTTGGACGAGTGTTTGACCTGCCGCAAGGGGATTGGGCGTATGCCGATGCCGAAGCCCACTTCGCCAATGGTCTGCTCACCGTCTCCATTCCCACGCAGGCGCGGGCCGAATATCTGCGTCAGATGCACGCGGCATAAGCAACAAGGAAAAGCGCTATCCAGCGCTTGGGCGCGTCGCAACTGATTAAAGATACAGTCAACGTTACATCGCAAAATGGCATATCAAAAGATAAGCCATTTTGCTTATACAGAATCAGGCTGAAGATCGCTTACACACGTTGTCTAATGAACATACACTATTGGTATATCTGAAAAAGGAAGGTGCTTTATGAAAATCCATGATCCCGTTTGTGGAATGGAAATAGAACCCCAGAGCGCTTTCGCCAAACGCGAGCACATGGGGCAGACGCTTTATTTTTGTTCTCAATCTTGTGTCGATCAATTCGACAAAGACTCCCACCATTATATGGTGACATCCGCGACGACGGGTTTTAACCCCGAACGGACGCTCACGCGCATCGAACTACCCGTGAGCGGAATGCCGTTAAAGGAACATTTGACTCACCTTGAGTCGACTCTGCGCGCGCTCGAAGGCGTTAGTGAGGTAAATGTCAATGTAAAGGCAAACAGGCTTGAGGTCCAGTATGACGCGGGTAAAGTGGATGTGGCGCAACTCGTGGGTGCGGTCAAGTCCGTTGGCTTTCAAGTTGGCGGGACAAATATCAAAATAGGAATCGAGAATTTACGCTGTGCCTCCTGTGTGAAGTTTATCGAAGACGAGTTGAAAGCCACACAAGGGGTGTTAAATGCGAACGTCAATATCGCCACGCAGGAAGCAACGGTGGATTATCTTCCACAAAACACAACACTGGCAGAATTGAACAAAGCTATTGAGACCTGGGGCTACAAGCCACGGCCTGCAACAAGTGACGCGCCAGTGGATAAACAGGAAGAAGCCCACGCGCGCGAATATCGCAAGTTGATGAATAAGTTTTGGTTTGCGGCAGCCATTTCCGTAATTGTGATGGTAACGGCTTATTACCAGGTTGTACCCATCCTGCGTGACTTGAGTATGGTTTCATTGCGCATGCTGTGGGGCGTCACTGCGCTATTGACTCTGCCCGTCATGTTCTGGTCAGGCAGTGACTTTTTCACAGGCGCTTGGGCTGCGTTCAAACATCGCTCGGCAAACATGAATACATTAATCACGCTCGGCACGGGAGCGGCATGGTTATATTCGACCTTTGCGATTTTGTTTCCATCTGTTTTCCCGGAAGGAACATCGGAGCCATTTTATGATGTGGTCGCAGTCGTGATCGCATTGGTTGTGCTGGGACAAGCACTTGAACTGCGCGCCAAAGGACAATCCAGTTCCGCGATCAAGAAATTGCTTGGCTTGCAAGCCAAGACCGCGCGCGTCATCCGCGACGGCAAAGAGATGGATTTACCCGTTGAGGAAGTGTTGGTCGGCGATGTGATCCAAGTCCGACCTGGCGAAAAAGTTCCCGTGGATGGAGTCATCGTCGAAGGCAGTTCTGCCGTGGATGAGTCCATGCTGACAGGTGAATCATTACCCGCCTCCAAAAAGATGGGCGATGAAGTCATCGGTGCAACGATCAACAAGACAGGTGCCTTCAAGTTCCGCACAACCAAAGTTGGCAAGGATACCGCGCTTGCGCAAATCGTCAAGATGGTGCAGGACGCGCAAAACTCCAAAGCGCCGATAGCAAGACTCGCTGATATCATCTCTGGCTATTTCGTTCCAATTGTGATGATCCTGGCCGTGTGGACCTTCGTCATCTGGTTCGTGGTGGGTCCACAACCGCAATTCGTTTACGCATTAGTAACAAGTGTGACTGTATTGATTATCGCCTGTCCATGTGCACTAGGACTCGCGACACCGATGAGTCTGATGGTTGGAATCGGCAAAGGCGCAGAGAGTGGAATTCTCATTCGCTCCGGGGAGGCATTGCAAACTGCGCGCGCAATTCAAACCGTTGTGCTGGATAAAACAGGCACGATTACAAAAGGCAAGCCTGAATTGACTGACGTTGTGACCATGGACGACGGACAATGGACGATGGAAGAAATCCTGCGCTTTTCTGCATCGGTGGAGATAGTGAGTGAACATCCGCTGGCGCAGGCGATTGTGGAAGGCGCGCAGGCGCGTAAATTGGAATTAGCGGAGGTAAAGGACTTTGATGCCATTCCTGGTCATGGGGTTTCGGCAAAGGTTGAAGGTAAAAGTATATTGATCGGCAATCTCAAGTTGATGAATCGTGAGAACATTGCGCTGGGTTCGCTAGAAGAAAAATCAAAATCCCTCGCCGATGACGGCATGACTCCCATGTTTATCGCGCTCGATGGCAAAGCCGCGGGCATCATTGCGGTGGCAGATACGGTCAAGGAAGATTCTGCCGAAGCCATCGCAGCCTTGCAAAAGATGGGTATCGAAGTCGTGATGATCACTGGAGATAATCGCCGCACCGCCGAAGCCATTGCGCGCAAGGTTGGCATCACGCGCGTCCTGGCGGAAGTCCTGCCCGAAGATAAAGCAAATAATATTCAACAGTTGCAGGCGGAAGGCAAGAAGGTTGCCATGGTTGGCGACGGCATCAACGACGCGCCCGCGCTCGCACAAGCGGATGTGGGTCTTGCCATCGGCACAGGCACGGATGTTGCCATCGAGGCCTCAGACATCACGCTCATCAAGGGCAGCCTCAAAGGGGTGGTGACAGCCATCGAAGTCAGCCGCGCTACGATGAACAACATCTATCAAAACCTGGTCGGCGCTTTTTTCTACAATACGCTGGGTGTGCCCGTGGCAATGGGTGTACTGTTCCCCTTCTTCGGGTTGTTGCTCAGTCCGCTGATCGCGGGCGCGGCGATGGCGTTTTCCTCTGTCACGGTTGTGGGCAATGCCAATCGCCTGCGCGGCTTCAAGCCAAAGTTCAGTGTGAGATAAGTGAAGATGAAAATTGAATTGCTATACTTCGATGAATGTCCCTCCTGGAAAAATGGGTTGAAAAACCTGGAAACTGTCCTGCAAGAAGAAGACTTAACCGCTTCCGTGGAAATGGTAAAAGTGACAGACGATGGAAACGCTTCCCGATTGAAATTTCTTGGTTCGCCATCCTTCCGAATTGATGGTCATGATCTCTGGCCTGAAGAACGTGAAAATTATTCATTGAGTTGCCGCGTCTATCCAACGCCAGAAGGCATCAAAGGTTTTCCAACTGTTACCATGCTGAGAGAGCAACTCAAACAATTCAAAGGAGCATGAAATGACTAATCTTCAAATCTTTGTAATTCTGTCAGGAATCGTTTTAACGATCCTGATTGCCTGGTATTTCTGGTTCGCGCCCAAAGCGCAGACGCGCGTTGCTGTGTCCGAGTCTGGTGCGCAGGAAGTGGCGGTCACAGTCAAAGGCGGCTACACACCGGACGTGATCGTCGTACAGAAAGGCCGCCCCGTGCGATTGACATTTACGCGACATGAAAGTTCGGCTTGCTCGGAAAAAGTCCTGTTTCCAGATTTCAACCAAAACGCGCTATTGCCCGAAGGTGAACAGGTGACATTGGAATTCACACCTGAAAAGTCTGGCGAGTTCGGTTTCCAATGCCAGATGGGTATGCTGCGCGGCAAGTTGATCGTGGAATAAGTCAGCAAGGAGTATTGAAAATGAAACACGAAAGAATACATTTGCCAAATCTATCTTATGTTGCAGCGTTTGCCATCGGAGTCATACTATTCGCTTCATTTTGGAAAGCATGGTTTGGTTCTGCCTCCAGTTCAATTGTCGTTGCCGGGATGGCAGGCGTGGTGGTGGCTCTAACCATATTCTGGCTGCGGAATGAACTCAAAAACCCAAAGGATAAAGATCGTTGATTTATGACCCAAACCGAACCTGAACCCATATATAAAGCTGCCTGCAGCGGCACGCTCAAGGATCCATCCAATTATCCAAGCGCCGTGTATCGTGGCGAGCGAGTCTATTTCTGCACTCATGCCTGTCTGCACGTCTTCGAACAGGATTCAGATTCGTTCATGGCCGGGGAAGTGGAACATCCCATTGGAGAAGATTTACATCAAAGCCAGTGATGACATTCATCATAAGCCATTTGGCGTATGAGTCGTTACGCTATCCTGCGCTGGAGATAATTCAATTGTCAGGCTATTATTGGGCTATCCGATTATGGAGGCCCAATATGATTTCAAAGACACGTAAACTTATATTTCTTTCCATCATAGTGGTTTTGATAACCACTGCAATCTCTGCCTGTTCAACTTCAAAATCAAGTGATGTCCATCTGTACATGATGCCAATGGATCAGATGCCTGCGGAAGTGCAATCCGCACCTGTGGCAGTGCAGGAGGCTTATCAATTTGCCTCCATCAACCCTGAAGTTATGAAGGACATTCCCTGTTATTGCGGTTGTGGAAACATTGGACATACGTCGAATTATGACTGCTACGTTTCAGATGTGGATACGCAGGGAAATATTCAATTTGATAACCATGCACTTGGATGTTCGATCTGTGTGGATATTACCAAGGATGTCATGCGGATGTTGCAGGATCGAAAAACGCCTGCAGAAGCCAGAACATATGTCGACGCAACCTATGCCAAGTTCGGTCTGTCCAATATCCCATAATCTTATGCAACCTCGTTTCTTTCTCCTCCTCCTTGTAATGGCTGGACTGGTGGTGGCATTCGCTCCGCTGCCAGTCCAGCCCGTTGCGCTTCAGGAGCGGATCTTTCGGATTGAAGCGGGACAATTTGCCTATTCTCCCTCCGAACTTAAAGTCAACCCTGGCGACACGGTGAACATTCAACTTGTCAGCACAGACGTGGTGCATGGATTGTATGTGGACGGTTACGATATTTCCATCGAAGCCGACCCGGGTCAGACCAAAACATTATCCTTCGTTGCCAACAAGCCGGGCTCATTTCGTTTCCGGTGTAATGTCACCTGTGGCGCGATGCACCCCTTCATGATTGGAAAAATAACAGTGGGTTCAAATAATTGGCTGTATCGCTCCATTGGTCTTGCAATTCTTGCCGTGATTGGATTCTTTCCTCTTTCTTCTTTCACTATTGAGAGAAAGAAGAAAGAGGAAAGAATCGGTGTGTAGCAAATGAATCGCATTGAACTCACCCGCATCTCTTTTATAAAAAACGCGCTGAAAAGTCGCTATCCTCAACTAGCCGTCTTTATTGTGGTGCTGGCTGGATATATCTTCGCCATTCTTGCAGGACTCGTCGGTTCTCCCGTTGGAAGTCACAATTTCAGCATTGTCTTCGTTTGGATCGCATGGTGGGCGGTACTGATTCTCGTTGCCGTGCCATTCTTTGGGCGTGGATGGTGCGCGGTCTGCCCAATCCCACTTCCTGGTGAATGGTTGCAGCGCGGTGGGGTATTAAGTCCTCCACATAAAAAACCAAATTGGCTCAACTTACGTTGGCCTAAGTTCCTGCGCAACATTTGGCTGCAGAATATCTCCTTTCTTCTGCTGGCTCTCTTTAGCAGTGTCCTGCTCACAACTCCAAATATCACAGGCATTGTCCTTGCCGCCATGCTCTTCGCCGCTATTGGACTGAGCACAGTCTTCGAGCGTCGCGCCTTTTGCCGCTATCTCTGTCCAGTCGGTGGATTTATAGGTTTGTATTCTCAAACGGCACCGATTGAATTGCGGATCAAAGACAAACAGGTCTGTGTGACTTGCGATGGCAAGCCTTGCTACAACGGTTCGCAAGCAGGTTATGGCTGTCCGTGGGATGTCTTCCCGGGCGGATTAACAAAGAACACCTACTGCGGCTTGTGTATGGAATGCATCCGCACCTGCCCGCACGATAATATTGCGATCAACCTTCGTCCATTCTCTACTGATCTAGCAAAACCATCCACAAGAATGGATGAGGCATTCAAAGCCTTCATTATGCTCGGTTCTGCCATGATCTATGCGGGTGTATTGCTTGGCCCGTGGGGTGCATTCAAAGATGCTGCTTATAACGTCGGCACGAGTGCCTGGTTTATTTACGCTGTCATTTTTCTTGCAATCATCTTCGTCATTCTTCCAGGACTTTTCGCACTTGGCATTCTGAAATCGAAGAACACTCTCCCTCTCAAGCAGCGATTTGCTTCTCTCGCAACCGCTCTGATTCCTCTCGGCTTGATGTTCTGGGTTGCATTCAGTCTATCCTTCGTCCTGACCAATGCTTCCTATATCATCGCCGCTCTCTCCGATCCGCTTGGCATCGGCTGGAATTTGTTTGGCACAGCAAATGCCATTTGGCAGCCAATGCTCACAACCATTCTTGCACCCGCGCAAACATTGTCGCTGGTTGGTGGCTTGATTTGGTCCGCACGTACGGCGCAGAAAGCCGCAAACGAAACAAGGACTTCGTCAATTTCTGTCATCGCTTTTAGCTTCATCCTCACGCTGGTCATGCTCTGGTTACTCCTATGAAACGTTCGGAACTTATCTCCCGCATTTTGATAACAGCGACAATTGTCGGGGCGGTTGGAGCGCCGCTGTACTTTTGGTCACGCACACCGCTGATCCATGCACACATCGCAGAAGATGGCGGCTGGAGTCCAGATGTAATCAAAGCTAATGTTAACGAGCCACTTAATTTAAAACTAACTTCTGATGATGTTGTTCACGGATTCGCGGTTGGTCAAATGGACATGCAAAGTGTGGATGTTCTGCCTGGCAAGGTCACCGACATCACTTTGACTTTTGACAAGCCTGGGATTTACACATTCTTTTGCACGCGCTGGTGTGGACTCAATCACTGGCGGATGCGCGGCACAATTGAAGTCAGCGGTTCACCTTCGGATCCCGAGCCTGCCCTGAGCGAAGTCGAACGGTTTCCATTGTATGTGACTCTCGACCTCGACATTGACGCTCCGCATAACGTACCTGTCATACCCAGCAGTCAACCATCAGCGATCAGTGGAGAGGAGTTGGCAACCAACTTACCAATTGACCAATCCACTGATTACTATCGCTCACATTCGCCTTATCAAGTATTTGATGAATTGAGTAGGACTTCACTCACCGAAATTCAACGTTGGGATGTGGTTGCTTCTATTTGGAAATCCAATATGATACCCGAATCTCTCGCGAATGGAGGACAACTTTACGCCCAAAACTGTGCGGCTTGTCATGGTGAGAATGGAGCAGGTGATGGAGTCTTTGCAGATGATCTCGCCGCGTCAGGTGAAGCCTCTATGCAAACAATGACAGGTACGGACAATATGATGATGCAAACCCCTGTTGATTTCAACGATCCAACGCGTATGCTCGGCGCAAGCCCTGCACTGTTGCAAGGAAAAATACTGCGCGGCGGTATGGGTACAGGGATGCCGATGTGGGGTTCGATATTTACCGAGGAGCAAATCTGGGATTTGATCGCATTTTTATATTCATTCCAGTTTGAATATCACAATTAAGGAGACTCTATGAGCAAAAAAAATAAGAGACAAAAACAAAGAAAAACCTTTTCGTGGCCGCTGGTTGTGTTCGGCGGAATCCTGCTGATTGTTGCGGCATTTTTCTTCGCCAATCAGGACGGCGGAGACGACGGCGGAACCCCATCCATTGCAGTGGATCAGCAAAAGATTGATTACGGCGATGTGAAATTCAACGTGGAAAAAACCTTCGCGGTCAAAGTCACCAATACGGGCGAGGGTACACTGCGCTTCAAGGAAGAACCATACATTGAAATTCTGGAGGGGTGCTGACCTCCTCAACTAACCATCGGTTCGATGGTAATAAAACCTGGCGAAAGCACGATCCTTGAATCCAGTGTTTTCATGATGCACGAGGGCATGGATGGTCCACATAACTTCGGGGTTCATCTCAAAACGAATGACCCGGCAAATCCTGATCTGATCGTAAACGTATTGTCTAATTGGATACCGTAAGATCAGAATAATGAAGCAAACAGCGGCACATATTTATTATGTGCCGCTATTTCTATTTCGCAATTGGTACTGTGAAAGCGAACATACTTCTCTGGCGAATCAAATGACTTACCCCCAGGACAAATACCCCTTATTGGCGCAGCGCCTCCGCTGGTTTCAAATTTGCAGCGCGCCGCGCAACGAGCCAACTGGCTGCCGCGCCGCCAATCATTGCCACACCGAACGCCTGTATCAGCGGGACAATCGTTATAGTCGCGGGCAGGGTGGGAGTCTCGAATATGACAGGCGCCGTCGCCAGACCGAGCGGTGTATTCGCGTTCAGCGCGCTCAAGTCAATCGGTATAAGCCCAAGCGCAAGGGTCGTAAGCCATCCCAGCGCGATACCGATCAGCACCCCTGCCATGCTTATTGCCAATCCCTCGATGATGAAATACCGTCGCACTTCTGCCGCCGTCCAACCCACTGCTTTCATCACGCCGATTTCGCGTTTGCGTTCTGCCACGCTTGCAGAGAGCGCCAGGCCTGTGAGTACGAGTCCACCTAGCAATGCAACGAAAGACGCGACTCCTGCGAAGCGTTGCGAGACCAGTGCGATCCCCCCCATCACCTGCACAATGCTCTGTTCCGTTGTCGCGCTTACCTCACCCAACGCGGCGCGGCTTTTCTGCACAACATCATCCACCATTGTAGCCTGCGCGACGCGCACATAAATTTGATTGATCGCATCCGGGTTCAAGTGCGCGAGCACTTGCGCGTCGGCCAGTGGAATGTAGAAATTCGCTGCTGCCGCCTGGCTTCCCTCTTGCGCCTCGACAATCCCAACAATTTGAAATGACTCACCGCCAATTTTCACTTCATTTCCAGGCTTGAGACTGAAGAACGCGGCATAGTGCTTATCCACGACTGCCATATGCGAGTCATTCGGCTGTAGAAAGCGGCCTGCCACAACCCACTCACGCGCTTTGGCGGGACCAATAGCAGGTTGATTTACATCCACGCCCAATACCGTCTGGTAATTCGTCGCGCCGAAATCCCATAACAACAGGGCGCCTCCAGCGGCATCCACACCATTGATTTGCCGCACCTTTTCCATGTCGCTCAGATTGAGCGTTGAAACGCCAAAGGGTAAGCGCGCGCCACGCGTCGTCTGTGTTGCAGCCTCACTCTCGTTCCCCGATGCTGGGCGGCTTAAGAGAATGTCTGCGCCGACACCCGCAAGAGGACGCCGCGCCGCTTCTTGAAAGCCCGTCCCCGCCGCCGTCAGTGCAATGAACAATGCCACACCGATGGCAACACCCAGCGCAGTGGAAACGGTACGTCCCACGCGGCGGCGCAGCTCTGACCACAGGTATTGGCTCACGTTATTGCCCAGTCACTATTTTCAGGATGGCGTCCAAATCATCAGTCGTCCAGGCCCCATCTGGTACCATTCCCGTGCCCGCACCCTGTGGAAAACTATTGAACGTCACTGTGCGACCGTCGAGTTTGAACGATTGAGAACCGTTCACGAAAATCGCCAGAGGGTCGTGCCCGGTGATGCCCATCTTTTCCGCGAACGCCGCACCCTCGGGTGTATCAAAATCATAGCGCGAGACTGTCACCTTATCTCCGTAAGGCTTTAACAGTGCATCCACTTGATCAAGAACTGGGATAACGGGTGGATGATTGAGATAGATAATATCCACCGTGACCGTGTCCGATGCGACTGGAACTACTGGTGCAGGTGTGGCTGATCCACAGGCCGTTAAGGTTAGGATTGCACCGATCATGAGCACTGCCCAACTAATTTTTTTCATTGTCTTGTCCTTTTTCGTTTAGAAGAATTCCATCAACCATTTTCAGCACGCGGTCTGCTGCCGCAGCCACTTTGTCGTCGTGTGTAATCATCAGAAATGCCGTGCCCGTTTCATTTCGCAGTTTTTTAAAGAGCGTGAGAATTTCATCCCCCGTCGTGCTGTCGAGATTGCCCGTTGGCTCGTCTGCGAAAATCAACGGCGGGTTGTTGACGAGGGCGCGCGCGATTGCCACGCGTTGCTGTTCCCCGCCTGACATGCGTGAAGGGCGGTGCTGGGCGCGATCCGCAAGACCCACCTGGTTCAGGTGTGCCTCGGCTCGTGCATGGCGTTCCGCTGCCTTAAGTCGCATCGGGTAAAGCGGAAACGCGACATTTTCCAGCGCCGATAAAGTCGGGATAAGATGAAACGCTTGAAAGACGAGACCGATGTTTGCGCGCCGCCATAACGCGAGCGCATCTTCGTCCAACCTGTCTATATCCTCGCCGCGATAAAGGATCTGTCCTGTTGTGGGGCGTTCCAACCCTGCGAGCAAATGCAGCAACGTTGTTTTGCCCGACCCCGAACGCCCCATGATTGCCACAATCTCGCCTGGCGCGATCCGCAAACTTGCCTCGCGTACTGCTTGTAACGCACCAAACGATTTTTGTAGATTTTCGGCTTGAAGTAAATCACTCATTGCTTAATACCTCCGCAGGATGAATCTGAGAAATGCGCCGCGGCAGCCACAATCCAATCAGCGACGCGCTGATGACGGACAACCCCAATGCCCATGCCGCCAGTTCAGGTGTGACACGCGCTGGAAGCGCGACTGTCACTGCAAATGTGCCGTCTCCCCCTGGCAAGAAGTGGGGAGACGGCGAGAGTTCCCACGGCACAGGCACTGTGACGAGCGTGTGGCTCATGGCCCAGGTTGTCAGTGCCGCGAGCGCCAGACCAACCAATCCCCCTGCGATTGCCAGTACCAGTGTTTCACCCCAAAGTTGGATCATTACATCGCGCCTCCGCCAGCCGACCGCACGCATCACTGCCACATCACGCCGCCGCTCCCACACATTGGACGCGACGACGCGTAATAATAACGCCGTGGCAAACAGAAACGCGATCAAACCAACCAATAACCCGAAGCGATCAATCAACGCGAAGAGTGATCCGAGTTCGGCGGCGAAGGATTGCCCCGAGGAAACGATGGCTTTTTCGCCCAGGATTTGCTTGACCTGGGCGGCAATTTGATCGACGCGCGTCTGGTCGGCCTTGATAAAGAGCAGGTTAGCATCGTCGGGACCGATGTCGAACACCGAGCGCACCTGCGGCGCGGCATTTGCCAGAGTGCGCGCATCTGCTAATGGAATGTACAGGTTCGCGTTTGCCAACTGCCCCGCCCGCGAAGTATCAGCCAGCCCGACAATAGTGAATGATTGACCGCCGAGCATCACGACATTGCCGAGTGCTAATTTATTCTGTTGTGCGTAGGTCGTGTCGGCGACAGCAACACCGTGATCGCCTGCCTGGAGAAACCTTCCTGCCGTCACGCCTGCCTTGAGGCGACCAGGACCGAAGGTGTCCGACGGATCGAGTCCGAGGCCCGCGACGAATCCGCCTGGCTCAAACGACCAGAAGAACACGACCTCGGCGACGGCTTGCACGCCTGGTAATTTTCGAATCTGATTTATCTCGTGGCGGCGGATGGGCGCGGTCGAATGGGGAAAGACCACGCCTTCAAACTTGCCAGGTACTGTGCCCTGTCGTTGAGCGGTAAGGTCGGCACCAACTTCCACCAGCGGGGCCCTTGCGGCCCGGCGATAGCCATCCGCGTATGCCTGCAAACTGACGAAGAGCGCGACGCCAATCGCGATACTGAATGCTCCCGTGAAGGCGCGCACAGGGCGGTTGCGTAGTTCGGCGAAAAGATAATGAAGAGACATTTTTCAACTCGGCATTCTATATTTTAGGTTGCTTGTAAATTCGGGAAGCATTCTGGTGTGCATGCGCATAACCAGAATGACAGTTTTCCATCATATGAGAGGCAGTGTGACGGTGAGCTTGTTATTCTCCTAAATTAGATAATATTTATCGATTATAGAGAGGATTTGTAAAGAAATGATGAAGATTCAATAAAGGCCTGGCCAAAATTTCTGGACATTGTATCCTTCTTCATTGAGCCATGTCCTGTTCCTTTGTTTCGAGTGCTATCTGAACAACACAACCGAGGCTATTATTCCTATTAAAACTATCCAGAGAATATCGGTTTTCAAGATTAAAGCAACAAATGCAAGACTGGCGAGTAACAGGTGGGATAAATCCCAATGGACTTTAAGGGCAAAACTGATCGTGACAGAAAAGAGCAATCCCACAAAGGAATTTAGCACACCACTAATGGCTTTGTTGAAGATAGGAGAAGTCCGCAATCGATCAAAATAGGGCGTGATACCTACAACCATCATGAAAGAGGGCATGAAAATAGCGATGGTAGCGACGACTCCCCAAGGCAGCCCGCCAAGAATGTAGCCTATGAAGGTGGCAGTAATTACAATTGGTCCTGGCGTAACTTGTCCAAGGATGATGCCATCCATAAGGGTCTGTGAGTCCATCCAACTGCGGACTTGAACTATTTCGTGGAACATCAGGGGCACAGAAGCAAATCCTCCGCCGAAAGCAGCCAGATCTATCCTGAACATCAGTGCCGCGAGGTTAAACAAAGTTCGATTGAAAAGGAAAAGCAGAATAAACCCAATCGCAGTGCCGGATAAAATGAACAACAACGGCCTGGTGTACGACTCGTTTTGTGCTGAGGAAGCAGTATGGAGTGGATTAAGTTGCTTCGGCTGGATAAGCGCCATACCTCCAATTGTGGCCAAGAGAATTACGATGATTGGGTTTACATTCAGGCTAAATAGTGCCGCCGCAACACCCGCAATGGCCAAGGATTTCCAATCCTTCAGAGTGGTCTTACCAAAGGAAACAACGGCATTGGCTATGATGGCAACGATGACCGCTTGAAGTCCACTGAAAGTGGAGAGGACAATGGGGAGACTATTGGCGTATTTGTAAAGGGCGGCAAACACCATCATCAATAGAAAAGCAGGGAAACCAAAACCGATAAAACTTGCGCCAGCGCCGACCACTCCCCGCGTTTTCAACCCAACGTATGCTGCCGTTTGCATTGCGGTTGCGCCAGGAATCGTTTGACAAAGCGCAACACCATCATTGAAGGTTTCCACGTCAAGCCAATGTTTCTGTTCCACAGCCATTTTGCGTATATAAGCGACCATTGATGGCCCGCCAAATGCAGTGAGTCCCAAACGCAAGAATGATAGGAATAATTGAAGGAGCGATGGTTTTTGATTTGCTGACATTACTTCTCCAAGCTGACCCAACCTCAAGCTCACAATGAAAAACTACCTATTCGGTCATTGTACACCTAAACAAATTATGACTGATGTAGCTTAATTTTCGGACTCTACCCAGATTGCGTCACGGCAACACTTTGCAGGCGCGCCGCTGTTTCTATTTTGCAATTGGCAATGTGAAGGCAAAGGTACTTCCTTGATCCTCTCCCATGCTTTCGACCCAAATCCGCCCGCCATGTGCTTCTATGAGGGCGCGCGCAATCGTCAGCCCAATGCCGCTGCCGCCACCCGCCTGGCGTGAGCGGGATTTATCCACGCGGTAAAAGCGGTCGAAGATGTTGGCTAGATGTTCTGGGGGAATTCCAACACCAGTATCGTGGACAGCGATTTGGACCTCATTGCCAACGTGTTTTGCAGAGATGGTGATCCTGCCACCTTCTGGCGTATATTGCAATCCGTTCCCTGCGAGATTTGTTAACACCTGTGTTGCTCGATCTTCATCGGCCAGTACATGTGGAAGGTCAGGAGGCAGTTCGAGGTTCAGGGTGATGTGTTTGGATTCTGCGTGAGGTGCGAGTCGCTTGGTCACGGTCCGCGTGAGTGAAGAGACATCCAGGGAATGTATATCCAATTGATAAGCACGGGCTTCCACTCGGCTGAGTTCCTGCAAATCATCCACGAGCCGATTAAGGCGATCTGCCTCGGAGTGAATTTGTTGATAGGTTTCATTGGTGGCGGGCAAAATGCCATCCATCAAACCTTCCATTGAGCCTTTGATGGCGGTGAGCGGTGTGCGGAGTTCGTGACTAACATCGCCGATGAGACGGCGGCGCATGGATTCAATTTGATTCAGTTTTTCAGCCATTTGGTTGAAATACAATGCGAGTTGTGCAAGTTCATCTGCGCCATTCACTTGTACGCGTTCATCGTAACGGCCATCGGCAATGCGTTGTGTTGCCTGAGACATGGCGCGCACAGGCATAATGACACTGCGGCTGAAAAACAAACTGAGCGCAAGGGCCACAATCATGGCTGCCAGCGCGGCATAAGTCAGAGCCTCGTTGAAACTGGCGCGGAAGTCAACGTAAAGTTGCGCCATTTGGGGAGAGTTGCTGAAGCCCTGGCCGCCCATTCCTATTCCGTTTCCCATCATCCCGCTCATGTGACGATTGAAAGATGTCGGCAGGATGAACTGACTGGCAATGATCAGGACTGTCACACCCACAACGACAATGGCGAGATAAGACAATAAAAGTTTTGCGCTCAAATGGCGGCGGAAGTAGTCGATCATAATTCCTCACAATGCCTAAAGAGGCTCATCTTCAAAGCGATAACCCACATCGCGCACCGTGGCAATTAAATCCTCACGCCCAATTCTTTGGCGGACGTGACCCAGTGCACATCCACGACGCGCATTTCACCGACGTATTCGCCACCCCAGACCTTTTCAAGCAATTGCTCGCGCGATAAAACACGCCCGCGAATGGAAGGTTCATCATCTACAATAAGGATTTTAGCCATAAGAAACTCTCGGTTTGTAAGTCAGGTTTAATCGTTGGCTTTATTTTAACTGTCCTTGCAGGAAACAAAACGCGCCGAATTGCTTATCCTCGGCGCGTTTGTTATATGAGAGGTTGTAAATTACTCGGCTTCTTTGATGAAAGTTCCGTGCCAGGTGTGTAGGAAAGCCTGTCCGTTGTAGCCGTTGATGCTTAACATGCCGACGATCTTGCCATCCTTCTCAAAGTCGAGAGTGTAGTACCCATAGAATTGCATGGGGTCGGTTGCGGCGATTGCACCAGCGTTATTGGTATCGAGGTATTGTTGTGCATATTCCACAGCCTGTTCAGAGGTGATGGTCATTTCAGCAGAGACATTCGCGGGTGGTGTCGCTTGGTAGTTCCAGCCATCCATCATGCCTAGCCCGCCCATCATGCCACTGTGATTCAGTCCGCTATACTTGAGATTCCACATCATGTTGGGGCCATATTCAGGGTAGGCGACCTGTGAGACGGGATTCACCAGCAATTCGAACGCACCCAGTCCCGATTCGCTTTCTTTGACGATAACATAGGCGTTGTTATCGAAGATCATAACTTCGCCAGTTTCGAACCCCTGGATGTTGAGGGTCTGGATATATTTCTCAGCTGCAGCCTTAGCCTGGTCTATGGTCAAGGGAGTGCCGTTGGTGCTGGTTCCGTTGTTCCAGCCATTTCTGCCCATCATGCCTGGTCCCATGCCGTAGCTGCCGCGTCCAGAGTCCATCATGCCGTAACCATTATTACCATTCATCATGCCAGGACCGTAGGCGTTGTTATTGCTGTAACCGAACATCATCCCTGGACCATAGGCGTTCGCACGGGCATACGTACTTCCAGCGAAAAAGACGCCGCCTACAAGTGCAAGAACTGCGATAACGATCAGGATCGTGCTTAAAGTTTTGTTCATGAATTGTCTCCTATTAATTTCGATTCGCACAATTGTGCATTGTTTTATGATGCTAATATAGGATTCTCCAGTGAAGAGGGTGTAAAGCGACTATAAAGATACGGTAAAGGTTTTTCGATGAGGATGACTCCGAATCAAAAGCGGGACAGATTTTTTGTCCCGCTTTTGATTCGGATTTTTACTAAATCAGCAATTTCGGTCTGTATTGAAGAGCTTCTGCCAAATGCACGGACTGGATTTCCTCATTCCCGGCCAAGTCCGCAATCGTCCGCGATAATTTCAAAATGCGATGATAGGCGCGTGCCGATAAATTGAGTTGAGTCATCGCCGCCCGCATCAAACTCTGACCTTCAGCCTGCAAGCCGCAAAATTGCCTGACCTGAGCGACGCGCATGTCCGCATTGCAGATGATGTCTTTTGCTTCCCCATTTTCAAAGCGTTTATTTTGTATATCTCGCGCGGTTTGCACACGTGCGCGAATCATTTCACTTGATTCACCCGTTCTATCGCTGCTGAGTTTTTCGTAATCTACGCGTGGGACCTCGATGTGAATATCAATGCGATCCAACAATGGGCCAGAGATCCGTTTTTGATATTTGGTTACCATGGCGGGTGCACAAGTGCAGGGCTTTAGTGAGTCGCCATAATAGCCACAGGGGCAGGGATTCATCGCTGCGATCAATTGAAAGTTTGCTGAAAATGTCAGCGAACCTTTGGCGCGGCTGATGGTGACGACCTTGTCTTCCATCGGCTGGCGCATGACTTCAAGAACACGTGTTCCAAATTCGGGGAATTCATCGAGAAATAAAACACCGCGGTGAGCGAGGGAGATTTCGCCCGGCTTGGGGATATTCCCGCCGCCGACCAAACCAGCATGTGAAATGGTATGATGCGGCGAACGAAAAGGACGATGTCTTATTAATGGTGTGCCTGCGGGGAGTTGGTCTGCTACGGAATAAATACGTGTGACGTCCAATGATTCTTCGATGCTCATTTCAGGGAGAATGCCGGGCAATGCACGCGCTAATAAAGTTTTACCAGCGCCAGGACTTCCCACCATAAGAACATTATGTCCGCCTGCTGCGGCAACTTCAAGTGCACGTTTGACGTGTTCCTGTCCCTTTACTTCACTGAAATCTGTTGGTGTGAATAACGGCTCGAGAGAATCTGCTGAGGGTTGATAAGGCTCAATGAGACGGCGACCCGCTAAATGGTCGAAGAGATCCGCAAGCGTTTTGACCGGGATAACTTCAAGGTCGGGGATCAAAGCTGCTTCAGGCGCGTCCACTTCAGGGACGAACATACGCTTGTATCCATTGGCACGAGCCGTGGCGGCCATCGGCAAAATCCCGCGTGTATGACGGACGATTCCATCCAGGGAAAGCTCGCCGACGACGAGGGTATTATCCACCACATCGTGGGGAAGAAAATCTGTAAGGATGATGACACCCAGCGCGATGGGGAGGTCGTAGGCGGGACCTTCCTTGCGGACCACGGCAGGCGCGAGATTGACAACGATGCGATGACGGGGAAAATGCAAACCCGCATTCTTGACGGCAGTTTGCACGCGCTCGCGGCTCTCTTGCACGGCAGCATCCGGCAAGCCCACAATTGTGACGCCAGGTAACCCGTTGGTGTAATCCACTTCCACTTCAACGATGACGCCTTCAAGACCCACAACGGCACAGGAATAGACACGCGCTAGCATGGATAAAGTGTAGACGAGGGGATGGGAAATGTCAAATAAAAACAGCTATAATCCGCCGCATGGAAAATCAAAGGCGACCCTTCTGGACAGGCGACTCCTCCATTTTGCTTGGCGGATTCTTTGTCACCATATTTCTTATCCTTTACGTTTGGTGGCCGTTGGCAGAGGAAGTGCTATCGTATATTGATTGGGAGGGTCCCTGGTGGCTGTACATGGACTGGCTTCTGCTGGGTGTTTTTCTGTTCATGTCCATTACGATTGTAACGCGGGCGAATCTCAAAACAGACCTGCTGATCGTCTTCGTCGGCATCTGCGGCGGGCTGGTGATTGAATCGTGGGGTACGCAAACGAATCTCTGGCATTATTACACTGCAGAACGCCCGCCTCTATGGATCATCCCTGCCTGGCCGATTGCGAGTATCTCGATTGATCGGATTACAAGATTTTTGAATTTGGGGATTGAACAAGCATCCAAACGGATCAAACCAACCCTTAACTACTCGTTATTCACCGTTCTCTATTGGCTGACCTTCGCTTCTTTCTTAAGCCTGATGCTGGTCTTTGTTTCCCCAACCTTTGACAAGTCCTTTACCTGGTTGGCGTTGATCTTGTGCATCCTTTTGATCTTCACACCGACAGATCATCGCTTTGCGTTGCTGACTTTCGTCGCAGGTTCGGGACTTGGATATTATCTTGAGCTGTGGGGCACCACGCGCGAATGCTGGACGTATTACACAGTTGAAACGCCGCCGCTATTTGCGGTGCTTGCGCATGGCATGGCGGCTGTCGCTTTTTGGAGAGCGGGGTTATTGGTAAAGATAGTTTTGGAGAAAGTTGGTAGAGGACGGTCGTAGCGGGTGGTCGACAGTAAATAATAGATGGTTTGAAAGTGGAATCCGCAAGACGGTCAGCCTTCTGCGGTTTTTATCTTAATGTCTTAAAGGATTGGAAGGCCCTCGAAATAGAATCGTCTGTCAAGGGATGAGACGCGATTGTGATGTTCATCCTCTTGACAGGTGGGGGAATGATTGTAGAATGTGACTTACAGGTCATGTGACCTCCAGGTCACATTCTTTATGCCAAAACAAACCTTTCTTAACATCCCCGAAGGAAAACGGAGAAATATTATCGGCGCCGCGATCGACGAGTTTGCGGAGTACGGGTTGGAGAACGCATCCACAAACCGTATTGTTGCCAACAGCGGCATTTCAAAAGGGAGCTTCTACCAGTATTTTGAAGATAAGCAGGATGTATTCATGTATTTGCTGACTGTGCTGGAGCGAGAAAAGTTGGAATACTTCAAAGGCAGGCATCCGCTGACCACAAACATGGATACATTTCAATATTATCGATGGATGGTCAAGGTGGGCATGGAATTCAACTCCACCTATCCACGCATGGTACAAGCCATCGGCCGCGTATTACTGGGCGAGGGGTTGTATTATGGAAAGAATTTTGCAGGTTTTCGTCAGAAGACGACCCACGCACTTGAGAGGATGATCAAACAGGCCATCGCACACGGCGAAGTTGACCCAAGTGTGGATGTGAACCTGGCGGTGATGATCATGGAAACATGGAGCAATGCGATCAGTACCTATTTCCTGAATGAAGGTTTGAAACACAGGGATATTATGAAATGGGTGCGCTCCGCAAAGACCCAGGAAACCATAGATAAATTGCTATATGTTATGGAATACGGTTTACGAAAAACGGAATCGGAATTTACAACAAGCAGATGATATGAAAGGAAATCACCATGATCTTGTTTCTGCGCCTTGCATGGCGTAATGTTTGGAGACAGCGTCGCAGGACATTTTTGATCGCCGTTGGCATGGGCGTGACGATGTCTCTGCTGGTGCTGTACGATGGTGTCATCGCGGGCTTTGAACAGGCCATTTACGGCAACGCCATCCAGTTATTGGGAGGCAATGTTCAAGTGCATGCTCCCGGTTACAACGAGAAGGCGGGACGGAAACCCTTACTGCCATTGAACGACCCGGATTCCATCGTTCAGGCGGCGGAGGCGCAGCCCGAGGTAATTGTTGCATCGCAACGCATCGTTACAAATGGGTTGGTGACAAATCGTGAAGGCGCATTTTCCGTCTCGATTATCGGTGTTGAAACTGACAAGGAAACCCGGATCAGCCCGGTGGCAGATAATATCTCAAAGGGACGTTACCTCAACCCGGACGATGGCGACCTGATCGTGATCGGACAGGGACTTGCCACCGCCATGGGCATCGTGGTCGGCGACCGCATCACAATGGCTGGCAGCTCAACCCATGAACAGACACGTCAACGTACGATGACAGTTGTCGGTATCTACGATGTGGGCGTACCTTCGATCGAGAAGACCACCATTTACATGTCCCTCTTGGAAGCGCAACAGTTGTTCGGACTGGATGGACAGGTAACCGAGATTGTAATTTCCCTGAAACAGATCGGACAGGAAGCGGGTGTGATGAGCGCCATCGACAAGTCAGCACCGGGTTATGAAGTGGAAAGTTGGGAAACCAGTATCCCTGATCTGAAACAAACCCTGGAAATGAAAACATCTGTGATGAGCATTTTTGGCATATTCATGCTGGGTATTGCCGCGATTGGCATTCTCAACCTGTTGATGATGGCGGTCTTCGAGCGCACGCGCGAGATCGGTATCATCGGCGCACTGGGATTGAAACCACGCCAGATCACGATCATTTTCCTTCTCGAGGGAATTTTGATCGGTGTGATGGGTGCAGTCATAGGCGCTATCCTGGGCACGGCCATTAATGGGGCGCTCGGCTATTACGGGCTTGATTACAGCGCGTTCGCCAATTTGACCGAATACACTGCCCTGATCAGCGGCCGCATCTATTCCCAAATCGTACCGATGAAAGTGCTTCAACATGCATTCACGGTTGCCATTATTGCCGCGCTGGCCGCGCTTTACCCGGCAATTGAAGCCTCAAGGCGTGAACCGGCTGAGGCGTTGCATTACGTATAGTCTGCTCCAAGCCGCCGTCATCGGCGGCGGTCGCCGGGGACGGCGACCTGAGCAAAGAGGAAATCTTATGCTGAATTATTTCAAGATGGCTTATCGTAACCTGGGCAGGCACCGCCGCCGTTCGTTTCTTTCGGGGCTGGCTCTTGCCATGGGGACTGCCTTATTGATGTTCATCGCCGCCTTCTTTCAGGGCGAAATGCGCAGTTCCCTGGAAACCACCCTGCGCCTCAACAGCGGACATATCCAGGTGCGGGATGCGGATTATGATCCCGACAAACTCAGCGTTGCCTGGGAGTATCTAATCGAGAACCCGGGACGGGTTGCGGCGAAGATCGAAGCGTTGGATCAAGTTGCAGTGGCGACACCGCGTTTGATGGCAAGCGGAATTATTTCGGTGCAGTATGATTCCATCGGCGTTGAGATCATGGGCATCGACCCCGCTTCTTCAGCGAATGATCCATACCGCACACTGGTCTCCGGCGAGTTCCTCTCCGCAGACGACCGCGAAGGTATTTTGATCGGATATCCGCTTGCTCAAAACCTGGGATTGAACGTTGGTGATCAACTCAAACTATTGGTGAACACATCCGAAGGCAATGTCGACGAACAACAATTTACGGTGCGCGGTATATTCACCACCGGCACAACCGCGTATGACAAAGGGATCGTGTTCCTGCCGCTCGCCAAGGCTCAGGCGTTTTCGGGCGCAGGCGACCATGCCAGCATGATCTTTATCCTTCTGGATGACCGCGAACAAGCCGACGCTGTTGCCGCCGCGATTCCCAGCCAAAACTTTCAAGTCAAAACATGGCAACAGTTGAACGAACTGCTCGTGCTGATCAACGATTTTTCGAATGCCTACCTGACCTTTATCAATCTGATCGTGTTGGGTGTGACAGCTACTGTGATCATCAACACGCTGCTCATGTCTGTCTTCGAGCGCACACGTGAGATCGGCATTCTGACCGCCATCGGCATGAAAGGACGCCAGATCATCGCCCTGTTTCTTGCCGAAGCAAGTTTGCTGGCTTTGGGCGGAATCACTTTTGGCTCATTGGCTGGTTGGGCGCTTTCCGCCTACTTTGAAAAAGTCGGCATTTACTTTGGAGACCTGGGGATCAGCGGCGATATGATCCTTCAGGATCGTATCTACCCCTACCTGACCCTGGGTTCTGCCATCAACCTGATCGTTACTGCATTCATCATTACCATACTGGCTTCACTCTACCCGGCACGGATGGCTTCCCGCATGGAACCCGTCGAAGCGTTGCACAGTGCACAGTAAAGGAGAATCAAAATGGAAGTCGCAAAATTAACAGATGTCACCCGCGTATACAAAATCGGCGAGGTTGAGACCCGCGCCTTGAACGGCGTCAGCATAACAATTGGGGATGGTGAGTTTACTTCACTTGTCGGGCCTTCCGGTTCCGGCAAGACCACCCTCCTGCAACTCATTGGTTGTCTCGATAAGCCCACCTCTGGCAAAGTGGTCATCACAGGCAAAGAGACCACCAACCTCAACCGCAATCAGCGTGCCGACCTGCGCAAAGGGACGATCGGTTTCGTATTTCAATTCTTTGCACTCATTCCCACCCTGACCGCCTACGAGAATGTGGAAATGCCGCTCCTGCTCAACGGCAGGAGCCCGGTTGAGCGCAAACAACGCGTGATGGAATTGCTCAAGGCAGTGGATATGACTGACCGTGCCCGACACCGTCCCGATCAGTTGAGCGGCGGTCAACAGCAGCGTGTGGCTGTGGCACGGGCGCTGTCCACCAATCCAAAAATGATCCTGGCCGACGAACCCACCGCAAACCTGGATACCGAAAACGGCGAGCAGGTGATGGAAATCATGCAGAAACTAAACCATGAAACCGGTACGACGTTCGTATTTGCCACCCATGACCCGCGAGTTATCAAGTATGCGCGCCGAGTTGTTACCCTGCAAGATGGGTTGATAACAAAAGACAGCAAGGTACCTGCCAAATAAGGCTTGGAGATTAAACATATGAAAAAGCTTTATTGGATAATACTAATTATTTTGGCGCTTGTACTAGCCGCCTGTGGCCAGTCCAATACGCCGCAACCCATTCCGACTATCTCTTTGGATGGCGGTCAACCACCATCAAGTTCTCAACCCAGCAGTGGAGATACGGTCTCTGCTTCTGCAATGATTGTCCCGTTGGCTGAAGCGCATCTTTCGTTTACCAGTGTAGGACGAGTCACATCGGTCAATGTACAGGTTGGGGATAAGGTGGAAGCGGGACAGGTCCTCGTCGAGTTGGATACTTCGATTTTGGAGGCAAAGGTCAAAGAAGCAGAAGCCAACCTGGCGTTTGCGGAGACTGATCTCAAGTATTTGATCCGCGTCATAGGTTGTCGAGGGGAGGGGTGCACGCCCAGTTATAAACACATTGAAGTGGCTGAAAATGAAGTCGCCCGCGCGCAAGCCCTGGTTGATTCTGCAAAAGCAACTTTGGACGCACAATCGCATCTGACCGCGCCGTTTGCTGGTACCGTTATATCTGTTGATATTTCCCCGGCTGAAACAGTTGTGCCGGGTGAAGTGGTGATCGTATTAGGCGATCTATCCCGTTTTCGGATTGAAACAACTGATTTGAGCGAACGGGATATCAATAAAGTAAAAATTGGTCAAAATGCCAATGTGTTTGTGGATGCATTGGATAAAGAATTTGCAGGCAAAGTGGTCGAGGTTGCCCTCACCTCAACCACGCTGGGCGGGGACGTGGTTTATAAAGTGACCATTGATTTCAACCGACAGCCTCAAGGTTTGCTGTGGGGCATGAGCGCGGATGTCGATATCCATGTTAAAAAACAAGGCAGGGAGATTGAGGAGTTATAAAATGAAACGAATTGGCTGGTCGATCCTTGCTCTGACCATCGTCCTGACTGCCTGTGGAAAAGCAACTGCGGCTGTGGTCCCTCCTGCCTCACCCACGCCTGTTGAAGAGATCATAGCGTCCAACCCTGATATTGTTGTTGCTTCTGCGCTTGTCATCCCTGCCCAAATCTCTCAATTGGGTTTTCCCATCCCCGGGCTGGTAAAGGAAGTAAGTATTAAAGAAGGCGATAAAATTAAGGCAGGACAAACACTGGTTGTGCTTGATACTCCCGAATTGAAATTCGCAGTGGTGGCAGCGGAAGCGGCTTATAACTCGGCAAGTCTCAATGCCGAGCTGCAGGATATGGATCGCGTAATGGTTGTTAAAAAACCATTCGGGCACGTTACCTTTGTCAGCCTGCCTCATGAAGTGAAGTTCAAGGCGATAGCAAAGGCCGACCAGGCTCAAGCCGTGTTGGAATCCGCACAGGCCAATTTGGCGCAAACCATCCTTATCGCGCCTCATGCTGGGACAGTGACTTCGATCGATGTGAAGCCGGGCGAGCTTGTTCAGGTGGATCAATCCATTCTTACGCTTGCCAAATTGGATGCCTTGCAAATTGAAACCACAGACCTCAGCGAGCGCGACATTGTCCGTGTGAAAACCGGTCAAAGCGTGGATATTTACATCGAAGCCTTGGACGTGACTGTAACAGGAAGAGTGCTTCGTATTTCTCCCATGGCTGAAACGTTCGGTGGGGACGTGGTTTATCCCGTCACCATTCAATTGAATAAACAACCCGCTGGATTGTTATGGGGCATGACGGCTGAAGTGCGAATACAAACGGATTAATATTCTAGACATCCGGGTTTTGCAAGAGTTGGATGTCTAAAAGCGCCATTCGAACGTCCGAGAAATCCAATATTCATTTGAACGGATCTCTATAATCGGCAGGCAATAATAAAAGGAATATTCCATGACCGTCATCACAGTCATCGGCGCAGGCAGTGCATCATTTGGTGAGAATACCCTCTCTGCCATTCTCCGTTCCAAAAAATTAAAAGGCTCAACCTTGCGCCTGGTGGACCGCAACGCACAAAGCCTTGATATTGTTCACAGGCTGGCGCATCGATTAAATAGGGAATGGAATTCAGGATTTATGGTCAGCGCATATGCGAACCATAAGGACGCGCTGGAAGGCGCGAATTTTGTTGTCTCGGCCATTGAAGTCGGTCCGCGTGAGGAATTGTGGAAATCTGATTTTGAAATTCCATTGAAATATGGCGTGCGTCAACCGTATGCAGAAAATGGCGGTCCCGGTGGCTTTGCACATGCCGCACGTAATATAAAGCCAGTCCTGGAAATTGTCCGTGATATGGAGCAGGCTTGCCCTGGTGCGTGGTTTATCAACTTCACAAATCCAATGGTGCGTATCTGCGACCTGGTTAATCGTTACAGCAGGATAAAAGCGGTTGGTTTATGTCATCAAATTTATAGCGGTTATTGCATGGTGGGAGTTGCGCTTGCCAAAGATCTCGGGATTCGAGTGCCGGAGGGCCTTGAAGGTGTGCATGCCGACGTCATGCAGCATCCGCTTCAACACATGATCATGGATCAGACCGTCCCATTGGTGGATATCCGTGCTGCAGGCACCAATCATTTTTCATGGATCATTTCCGTCCACGACAGGCGCACAGGCCAGGATTTGTATCCGCTCTTGAAGAAACGCTTCTTCGAACTTGATGAAAAGTTTGAACCGCTCACGCGGCGTGTCTTTCATGACTTGGGCCTGTTTCCCATTCCCGGAGATACCCATCTCTGTGAATACCTTCCGTGGATGAGCGATCCCATTACCAAGCCCTGGGAAAAGTTCAACATTCGCTTGTATGACTGGGAGGTGATGGCCGGTCTGCGGGATTTCAGTCTGGATAGATTAAATGAAATGGCAGACGGCAATTTGACAGTTGAAAGCCTGCTCGAAACAGATTCGGAAGGCGCATTGGAGATGATCGAAAATATTGCCCTGGCAGGCAATCATTATCACCTCGCTGCAAACCTTCCCAATGTCGGGCAGATTGCAAACCTGCCACTGGGTGCCACCGTCGAGACCCCGGTTCATGTAAATGGGGCAGGGATCCATCCCGTTCATGTCGGGTCGCTGCCGCGACCCATTGCCGAGTTGTGCCGCCGGGAATTGATGGTCGCGCAATTGTCTGTGGACGCGGCTGTTGAAGGCAGTTACGAAAAAGCATTGCAGTGCCTTTTGCTCGACCCTGTCGTCCATGATATGGATACCGCCAAAAATATTCTTGACGATTACTTGAAGACCTATAAAGAACACCTTCCCCAATTCCATAAATAAAATATTGTGCTGCGCCAATTTATGTGCTGTGATTATCAAAGACGGGCATCTCGCCCGTCTTTGAATCTTAATAACGTTAATAACGTTAAAGACCTTAAAGAAAACTGCCCAATAAAACATGTAAAAGCACCAATAACACTTATAATATTTTAAGATAACTGTATGCTCAAAAACCTTTACATATATCAATAGTTGTATACAATAAATACATAATCTTGATTGAATCATCATGATTATGTATTGGATAACAGATTTGAAAACAATAAACATGATTCAACGTAATGGCATTGATAATCAGATAACGAAGAAATGACAATAAAGGAAAGATCATGTACATTTGTGTATTAACAAGCATGCCGGACGAAAACGATGTCCCTTACGATCCATCACCCTATATGAACGGATATCGTTGGAAACAGCATTTGGTACAACCGACAAACGTTGAGCTGCAAATAAAAAGCCTCATCGCTGAAGGGGTTGATGCGTTTGTTAATTTGTGCGACGGTACTCCCGACGATGCCCTTTCCGGCATCGCTCTTGTGCATGCGCTGGAAAAATATAATGTCGCCTTCACAGGCGCCGATTCGAAATTCTTTGATCCCACGCGGGATGAAATGAAAAACGCTGCCCGTCGTGTTTCCGTCCCCACGCCCAAATGGATCTTTGTCAATCGCGTGGAGGATGCGGAAAAGGTTGCAAAGCGTTTGAAATTCCCCATGTTGGTCAAACCGCCGCATGGCTATGCCAGTGTTGGCATCCGACGCAATTCCCGTGTGGAAAATATCGAACAATTGCGTGAACAACTAAAACTTGAAATTAATGAATTCGGTCGGGCGTTGATCGAGGAGTTTATTGAAGGACGCGAATTCACCTGCCTGATTGCAGAGAACCCGTCTGATATCAGAAAACCGCTCACATTTACTCCGGTTGAGTTTATCTTTCCTGACGGCGAATCCTTCAAACACTATGACATGAAATGGGTTGAATACGAAAAAATGTCTGTGGCTGTGGCTGCCGACCCGCGCATTGAAAAAACACTGCGTGAGCAAACCAGGCGGGTCTTCGAGGAATTGGACGGCAATGGCTATGCCCGTTGTGATTATCGCATGGATGCAGACGGCGTGATCCATATGCTTGAGATCAACCCGAATTGCGGCATCTTCTATCCGCCTCATGAGCCCGGCTCTGCCGATTTCTCGCTTCTCAACGACCCGGTCTTCAACCATACCAAGTTCATGAAATTGATCATCCGAAACGCTCAAAAGCGGAAGACCCTCATCACTGCGGAAAAGATCGTTAAACGCCAAGCCCGCAAACGCCCTGTCAAAGTCGAACAGATGGCGTACAGCTAGCAATAAAAACGGACACGCGACCGCGTGTCCGTTTTTTTATGACTTAACTATGCTTGCGCCCTCGCTTGCCTTGCAAATGTAAACACTCGCCTCCAAACCTGACCTTTGCCTGTACGCCGTTACAACAGCGTTTACAAAATCTTTGGCATTCTCGTTCTGAACTAAGGCAATCGCACAGCCGCCAAACCCGGCACCTATCATGCGTGCGCCATGGCAACTCTTCTGTTCGCGTGCGCAAGCCACCATGATGTTGAGCGCGTCATTGGTGACTTCAAAGTCATCACGCAGGCTGTCGTGACTGGCATTGAATAGTTCTCCCATTCTATTTACATTTTCATCTTTCATGGCTTCAACCGCTTCAAGCACGCGCGCATTCTCTGTGATGATGTGCCTTGCTCTTTTTATAGCAGGATCATTCAACCTGTTTTTTGATTTAATGTTGAATTCTTCCACTGTCACATCTCTCAAAGTCTTTACGCCCAACCAGCGTGCCGCCTCTTCGCATTGACTGCGTCTTTCGTTATAAGCTGAGTTTACCAATCCGCGCCTGGTGGATATATCAAGAATTACAAGCGCAACATCCATTGGCAGGGGAACATGTTGAAATTCAAGCGACCGGCAGTCCAAAAATAAAGCATGGCCTTCCCTGCATACTGCGCTCGCCATTTGATCCATGATGCCGCAATTGACCCCGACCCATTCATTCTCTGCTTTTTGTGCGATTTTGGCCATCTTTGGGGCATCCCATGCAAAGCCAGAGACTGCCGCAAAAGCGCGCGCCGTCGCTAATTCCACCGCGGCAGAGGAGGATAGGCCTGCCCCGCGAGGGACATTGCCGGTCATCACTGCGTCGAAGCCGTTTAATTCGTAACCCGCTCTTATTAATTGATATGCAACACCTTTAGGGTATTCAACCCAGTCACTGCCTTTGGTGAGGGTATTCAATTCGAATGCCGACTCAACTTGCAGGTCCAAAGACAGGATGCGCACGACTTTATCCGCTCGAGGGCAAAGGGCAAGCCACACGGAATGATCGATTGCCATGGGCAGGACAAAGCCGTCGTTGTAGTCTGTATGCTCGCCAATTAAATTAACTCGTCCCGGTGCACGGACAATGATTTCACAGTCGAAATTAAAATAGGAAGCGAAAAATTGCTTAAGCTTTTGGATATCCATAATTGCGGTTATACCATAGCAGAGGTAATATAGCCGGCCCAGGATGCTCCGCCCCCTGGATCATATCAGACTGGAAGATACACTATCTACCCATCAGAATATGGGAAAATATGCCATTGAATTCCAAACGGCTTTGGGTACAATATAAGGGCTTATGATGTATTCAAGGTTCGCTGACCCAGGAATCGGGTTCATCAGACCCGAAATGGGTCAAACTCTGGAAAGATCAGATTGACATGAACCCACAGGCCTGCTGGAAAAAACCGCTGAATCGGTTCGCAGAGGTGGATCATCATTTGCATTAGGAAAATCACCAGGAGAAGACAATGCCCGTACCACAAATTCTAGAGGTTGTCGTAAGCCTCATCGTTATCTATTATCTTTTGGGTTCCGTGGTTTCGCTTATTACACAATGGATCAATGAAGCATTTGAGACACGCGGGAGAGCGTTGCGCCAATATCTGATAAAAATCGTGGGGGAGAATAAGATCGAAGACCTTCTGAATATGCCGCAACTCCAGGCATTGCGCCCCATCCGTTATAAAAGTGTTTTGAGTGTATTTGGTTCATCTACTGAACCCAAATTACTGGAGAAAATCCCGGTTGCAGTTTTGGTGGACACGTTTTTTGATCTTTCTGGTTTAACTGCCAGGAAGGAAATGGATTTGCTGGAGCTGGCTGAATTGATAGACAAACTTCCGGATTCTGAAGGTAAAAATGCATTTATCAGTTGGATCAATCAAGGCGTGACTAATCTCGATGATCTGCGTATGCGCACCTCTGCTTACTTCACCGGAATGCTGGAACAAGCAGCGGCTACATTCCGCGCACGTGCGCGTAGCATTGTGATCATATTGTCCATTGGAATTACGCTTCTCTTTGGCGCCGATAGCATTCAACTTGTAAGGACGTTATGGACGAATACCGAGTTACGCGCCGTCGCCAGCGCCAAGGCAGCCATGGTCGTACAGCAGGAGGGAACAGATACGAGTATTGATAACCTGATACAGGAATTGGGCGATCTCACCCTTAGGTTCGGCTGGTGGCAGACACAACAATACCCACAGGGTCCTGATACACAAGCTTGGGCTTTGTTCATCTTCTTCAAGGCGCTTGGACTGGGTGTCACTGCCACAGCAGTTTCACAAGGTTCATCCTTCTGGTATGATTTATTGAAAAAAATCACATCTCCAGCCAAAAGTAGTGGGGCAGACAGTTCTCAATATAGTGAAGCCCGGGGATAAATCAAATTTACCAGGCGCTTAGATAAGACATCCGGGTTCTTGGGGAACCCGGATGTCTTATTATTTGCTGGACCACCTGGCATAAACCGCCTGTGAAAGCAGGCGGTTTATGCTTGTTTCGCGCGTGACCAATTCGCCGCTGCCAATATCTCCTGTATATTTATTCATCATTTCAGCAAGCGCCTGTGCCACATGGATCGCGGATGCGCGGACTGCATAGACGGTGACGATCACGAAGAGCGGATGATTACTCAGGCAGGCTCGGCACAGATCCAATAAGTTGGGCAGGGATTTATACACTTCCCACACTTCGCCCTTGGGTCCGCGCCCGAATTTTGGAGGATCAAGAATAATGCCGTCATATTTAATCCCGCGTTTCGCCTCACGTTGGACGTATTTCATGGCGTCCTCCACAATCCAACGAATGGGCTTGTCGCTTAAGCCCGATAGTTCCTGATTTTCACGCGCCCAGCTGACGGACTTTTTGGATGCATCCACATGCGTCACCTGTGCGCCAGCCGCCGCCGCCGCGAGAGAAGCCAGACCCGTATAACCAAATAGGTTGAGGATATTTGGCTGGCGATCCGCCTTTCGGACGGAATCAGCCATAAAATCCCAATGCGAGGCGACTTCAGGAAAGACACCCAGGTGACGCCCAGGCGTCGTCATTGCCCAAAACCTTAGTGGGGCCTCTCCATTTCGGAGGGAGGTTGGGGAGAGAGAGGAGAGGGGATAGTTCATTACCCATTTCTCATCCACTTTCTTTTTGAAATCCCAATGACCGCCGCTTTCCTCGCCCGTGGGTTGAAAAACCGCGTGTGCATTGTTCCATTCTGATGCAGAGGCTGCACGGCTCCACATTGCCTGGGACTCTGGGCGGGCAAAAATATATTTACCGAAACGCTCCAATTTCAAGCCGTCGCCAGAATCGAGCAGTTCATAATCTTTCCAATGGGTGGATTCGAGCAGGGAGAAGGGAAATGATGTCATTTGTGACCAGTCTGATGGTTGCATAAAGTTGGCAATCTAAATAAGCTACTTGTATTTTTCCCGAAAAAGCGTATAATGTGGGACAAAGTGGTAGAAAATGGTAGATGAACGCCGGGTGTCCCGGCGTTCACCGCATTAAAGGACAATTAGCACAAATGTTCTTAGGTAACTTCCAACACAACCTTGATGATAAGGGCCGCCTGATGATCCCGGCGCGCTTCCGTGAGTTGTTGGAAGGCGGCGCTTTCATCACACAGGGATTTGATAAATGTCTCATGGTCATGACAGAGTCTTATTTCAAACAGGTCTATGAGCGCATTGAAACCATGAATCTTGCGGATCCCACTGCCCGTCTCTTGCGCCGTTTGATCCTGTCCAATGCCTATCCTGTGGAAGCGGACAAGGTGGGGCGCATTCTTATGCCGCTAAACTTGCGCGCTTTCCTTGGAATTGAAAACGGAGAGTTGGTCGTGGCAGGGCAGGGCGAATATTTCGAAGTGTGGACGCCCGCATTGTGGAACGAACAAATGGCAAAACTGCAGGATACCGAAGCCAACAACGCGCGCTTCTCTACGCTGGATCTTTCGAAAACAAAATTGTAGAGACAATGCTGATCCCTGTCCCTATCGTGATGCAGAACATATGATGCCACACAAACCTGTACTTTACCAAGAGATTATACACGCTCTGCAACCCCACCGCGGTGGTCGTTATGTGGATGGTACTTTGGGCGCGGGCGGTCACGCTCGCGGGATCCTGGAGGCTTGCGCGCCAGATGGGTCTTTGCTCGGTCTTGACGTTGACCCGCAGGCTTTGGCGCTTGCTCGTGAGACCTTGGCTCCTTACGAGGGGCGCATTCATCTCGTGCAAGCCTCCCACATAACGCTCAGCGAACAACTGGCCGCATTGAAATGGGATTTGGTGGATGGCATTGTGCTCGACCTCGGCGCATCGTCCATGCAGTTTGATGACGCCGGGCGCGGTTTTTCATTTATGCAGGATGGTCCGCTCGATATGAGATTTGGCCCACATGCATTGATGAGCGCGGAGCAGATCGTCAACACCTTCGACGAAAGGGAACTGGCTGACATCATCTTCCGCTATGGTGAAGACCGTGACTCAAGAAGGATCGCCAAAGCCATTGTCATGAACAGACCGCTGCGCACTACCCGTGAGCTGGTCGCTGTGATCGAGAAAGCCTCTCCCCGAAGAGGGGAACGGGTACACCCCGCGACGCAGACCTTTCAGGCTTTGCGTATCGTCGTCAATGACGAATTGGCGGCAGTGGAGAAAACACTTCCGCAAGCCGTGGCGGCTTTGAGGTCCAGTGGAAGATGCGCAGTAATCTCCTTCCATTCGCTGGAAGATCGGATTGTCAAGGATTATTTTCGTGAGCAGGGCAAGGACATTGTCAATCCGCCCTACGAACCTAAATATGCGGAGGAGCGGAAGGCAATTGTGAAGCTGGTCAATAAGAAACCGATATTGCCCTTTGATGAAGAGATCAAAGATAACCCAAGGGCGCGCAGCGCCAAACTTAGAGTTGTTGAAAAAATATGAACATACCGAACGTAAATCACTACATCCACGCTTATAAGGTCGCGCCCTGGCGGATTCAACGCCAGTGGATCGGCAACGCTTTGCTTGCAGTGGTTGCGCTTGCCATGGTTGCCACCGTTTATTTGAATATCACTTCACGGGCTGCAATTGCCGGGCGCGAGATCCAGGATTTGACTTATTCCATTGCTGTCAGCCAGCAGGTGAGCGGGGATTTACAGACACAGCTCGCTTCACTAACATCTGCGAGCGCCATGGAAAACCGCGCGCGTGCGCTTGGCTTTCGCCCAATCGAACCTGATGAGGTGGAGTATCTGGTTGTGCCGGGTTATTCCGCGCCCCAGCCATATATTTTATCTTCCGCACCGCAACTGCAATTGAGGGCCCTGACTATTTCACCGGAATTTAATCAGTCTTTATTGGATTGGCTGGATGAAAAAATATCAACCTCTCGAGGCGCGCGATGAGACAGCAATATGCGCGCCGCACCCAGGTGTTGGTCGGTGTGATGGGGTTCATTGCGCTTGCCATCATAGTGCAAATGACTCGTATTCAAAACAGCGCCGAAGCGGATGTCTTTCGTCAGCAGGCGGCGAACTATGCTTATGAGTTGCGCACTTTTTTCCCAAATCGCGGCGAGATCTATGACCGCAATGGCCGTTTGCTGGCCGGGAATAGGACCGTATACGAGATCGGTGTTGACCTTAATACCGTCAAGGATCCTCATGCAATTGCGTATGCAGTGAGTACGGAACTCGGCATGGATTACAACCAGATCATAGACGTAATTCAAAATCCGCCCGAAGGTCTTTCGTATATCGTCATTGCGGATTTTATCGAGGCGCAGCAGGCCCTAAATCTTCAAGAGTTGAAGAAGGTTTTGCAGGAACAGGCTCCGCAGGGAAGCCTTGGCGGGTTGACGGGCCTGCAGTTCAAATCCCATCCACAACGCAGCTATCCTGAAGATGCGCTTGCTTCAAATATAATTGGCTTTGTGAACCGTGAGGGACGGGGTTACTATGGCATTGAAGAAAAATACGATACTTTGCTGGCGGGCAACCCAGTGCAGGTGCTTGTCCCCACAGATCCGAACAAAGCCTTTGAGATTCCACGCGTGCCGGATGGTACAACTCTCATCCTTACCATTAACCGAGACCTGCAAGCTGCTGCTGAACAAATACTGGATGAGTCCCTGCTTGAGTATGGTGCGCAGGGCGGCACCATTGTCGTGATGGATCCGCGAAATGGAGAATTGCTGGCGAATGCCGCCACCCGCCGCATGGACTTGAATCAATTCTGGAATTACGGCGCGATCTATGACAATGCCAGCGAGTTCAACCCGGCCATTTCAAAACCCTATGAACCCGGCTCTGTGACAAAAATCTTTACCATGGCCGCCGCGTTGGATAGCGGCAGTGTTACACCTGGTACGACCTATCTTGATACAGGTTCCATTCTTGTGGGGGGGGCCGTCATCCAAAACTGGAATCAGGAGCCCTGGGGTGTGCAGGATATGACCGGCTGTTTACAACACTCGCTCAACGTGTGCATGGCTACGATTTCCACGAAAATGGGCGCAGGTACTTTTTATAATTACATGGATAACTTCGGTTTCGGACATCTCACAGGGGTTGATATGGCCGGGGAAGCCGCAGGCAGGCTCAAGATTCCGGGTGATGAGGATTGGTATCCCGTTGACCTCGGCACAAATTCATTTGGTCAGGGTTTGACAGCTACACCGCTCCAGATCATGATGGCTGCCTCCTCCATTGTCAATCATGGACGCACTGTCATACCGCATGCACTTTATGCAATGGTGCGCGACGGGCGTCAATACAATGTGCCCGCGCAATTCGCTGGCACACCCATCTCTGCGCAAACCGCAGACACGCTTTCCGGAATGCTAACCGTCTCGCTTGAAACAGAAGGGTCGCTCGCGCTTGTGCCCGGGTATCGTGTTGCCGGCAAGACGGGCACGGCGCAAATCCCGGTGAATGGATTTTACGACAACACAAAAACCAATGCATCCTTCATTGGCTGGGGACCCGTTGATGATCCGCAATTCATGATCTATGTCTGGCTTGAGCGTCCGTCTATTTCCATCTGGGGCTCTGAAACCGCCGCCCCTGTCTTTGGCAAAATGGCAGAAAAGACCGTCATCCTTTTGGATATTCCCCCGGACCTTATCCGACAAAAACTCGTGGCAAAATAATATGCTGACACTTGCTGATGCCCTCAAAGCCCTTACCACCGTTCGCGTTGCGAACGCAACGGCAGCCATCGCAGAAGCCGCGATAGACTCGCGTCAGGTGGTCCCCGGCTCTCTTTTTGTGGCAATCCCCGGCGAAAATGTGGATGGGCATGACTTTATTGCAGAGGCGTTCAAGAGGGGGGCAACTTTCGCTTTAATTCAAAGGGAAGTCCCCGCCTCCTTCGCTACCCTTGACTTGCGTGCCGGCCTATCCACCGATTCCCCCCTCAAGCTTGATGCTCCCCTCTGTCTGCGCGTTGAGAACACCCTTTCAGCCCTGCAGCAGATCGCCCGTTTCTGGCGTCGCAAATTGGATCTGCGAGTCGTCGGCATCACCGGCAGTGTCGGAAAATCCACCACAAAAGAAATGGTTGCCGAGGTTCTTGGCACGCGCTTTCGCACGCTGAGAAACCCCGGCAATTTAAATAATGAAATCGGTTTGCCGCTTACCATCTTAAAACTCAGCTCTGAATATGAACGGGCTGTGTTGGAAATGGGGTTTTACGTCCCTGGCGAAATCCAATTCCTTTGCGACATAGCCATGCCTCAAATTGGCGTCGTCACCAATGTTGGGACGGTACATGCTGAGCGGGCCGGCTCGCAGGAAGCGATTGCGCGAGGCAAAAGCGAATTGATCCAATCCCTTCCATCCGACGGGGTTGCCATTCTTAATTTTGACGATCCCTGGGTTCGCAAAATGGAGGAAAAATCAAAAGCACGGGTATTCTTCTATGGGCTTTCACCCGAAGCAGACCTCTGGGCGGATCAGATCGAAGGCCTGGGCCTGGATGGAATTCGCCTTCGTTTGCACTATAAAAGCGAGATCTTACATTCGCATGTTCCCATGATTGGTCGGCACTCGGTTCATACTGTTTTGCGTGCTGCCTCCGTCGGCTTGAATGATGGTTTGACCTGGCAGGAAATTTTCGAAGGCCTTTCACATGGACACGCGCAATTGCGACTTGTGGCTGTCCGCAGCGGGAACGGCGCATTGATCCTTGATGACACCTATAATGCCTCGCCGGAATCCATGCTGGCTGCCTTGAATTTGTTGGACGAATTGGACGGACGCAAGATCGCCGTTCTGGGTGATATGCTTGAGTTGGGTCCGTACGAAAAACAGGGGCATGAGATCGTTGGCATGCGTGCCGCTCAAGTGGCAAAGGTTTTGCTTACGCTTGGTCCCCGCGGACACATGATTGCAGATGCCGCGCGGCGCGCTGGAATGAAGCCTGCACAAATTATTGAGTTCAAAAAATCTGAACTTGTGGTGGATTGGTTGAATAAAAATCTTACATCAAACGATACTGTCCTCATCAAGGGCTCCCATGGTTTACGCATGGATCACATCACCGCCGCCCTGGAGGTCAGCTCATGAGACAGATTGCGCTCTCGCTCAGCCTCGCAGGTCTTGCCTTTATCATGACCGCCATTTGGGGCGGACCCCTGCTTCGTATCCTGCGCCATTTTAAGGTTGGCAAGATCATCCGCGTCGAAGAACCTGATTCACATCGCGTAAAGATGGGCACGCCAACCATGGGTGGGGTCATGTTCATTTTGTCGGTGTTGTTGCTCAGCGGGCTGTTGAATGCAGTGGCCTTGATCGGCGTGGCCACCGGCGGCGTGGGGCGTTCGGTTCTTTTGCCGATGGCTGTCATGTTTGGGTATGCCATCCTGGGTGCAGTGGATGATTGGGAGGGTATTCGTGGCAGGCGCAAGGGCGATGGAATGCGTGCTCGCACCAAATTCATGTTCCAGGTGCTGCTTGCCCTAGGTACTGCTTATGTTTTGAAATATGTGATCGATGCGCCGGATGCTTACATCCCCGGTTTGTTCTTCGAAGTTGAACTTGGCTGGCTCTATGTGCCGATTGCCGCCTTCATAATTGTTGCCGAATCAAATGCAATTAACTTTACAGATGGCCTTGATGGACTGGCCGGCCTGATTGCCGCCACAGCCATTGCTGCATTTGGCGGCATTGCCCTCATGCAGGAACAGGTATATCTCGCACGTTTTTGTTTTATTTTGGTCGGTGCGCTCTTTGGCTTTTTGTGGTTCAACGTCCACCCCGCTGAACTCATTATGGGAGATACGGGTTCGCTGGCTCTTGGGGCAGTGCTGGCGGTCGTCGCGCTGATGACGGGACAATGGCCCATGTTATTGGTCATTGGCATAATTCCGCTGAGTGAGATGCTGAGCGTGGTGATACAAATCGGTTATTTTAAATGGACGAAAGGCAAACGTTTTTTCAAGATGGCGCCCATTCATTTGCATTTTGAACTACTCGGCTGGAGTGAAACGCAGGTTGTGCAGCGCTTCTGGCTCATTGGTTTGATGGCCGCATTAATCGGCATTGGATTGTCACAAGTGTAGATATCAGGCTGATTTGAAGGATATGTACCCGAATCAGCCATGAAAAATATGAAGACAAATTGGAACGGAACCCGCACCCTCATCCTCGGCGCGGCGAGACAAGGAACAGCCCTTGCTCGCTGGCTCTCCCGTCACGGCTCGAACGTGACTTTGAGTGACTCGCGCCCCGCGGACGAATTTAAGGCTGCCCGCGCAGCCCTCGCGGATACAAATGTGACATGGGCGCTGGGAGGCCATCCGCTGGAATTGCTGGATAAGACGGATGTACTTTGTCTCTCCGGCGGCGTGCCATTGACTTTACCCATCGTCAAGGAGGCTGTCAAACGCGGCATTCCACTTTCAAATGACTCGCAGATTTTCATGGAAATTGCGCCGTGCAGGACGATCGGCATCACCGGCTCGGCTGGCAAGACCACCACGACGACGCTGGTCGGTGAAATGGCGAAACGTACTTATGGCAATCACGCTTATGTCGGCGGAAACATTGGTGACCCACTGATCAACTACGTGGATGAGATGAAGGCCGAAGATATCGCTGTGCTCGAATTTTCCTCTTTTCAATTGGAACAGATGACTATTTCTCCGAATATCGCTGCTGTTTTAAATATTACGCCCAATCATCTGGATCGCCACAGCACGATGGAAGCATACACAAATGCCAAAGCGCGCATTTTGGAATTTCAAACTGGGAAGGATACCGCTGTCCTTGGTTATGACGACCCGGGCGCGTGGAGTTTACGCGATAAAGTACAGGGCAACTTGCTCACCTTCAGTTTGAACGATTTGCATGAAGGTTTGAATGGAGCATATTTACACGAAGGATTGTTGAACCTGCGTGATGGAAATGCGTACATGCCTTTATTGTTGCGTGAAAAAATTCAATTGCGTGGCGACCATAATGTCAGCGATGTCCTTGCGGCGTTTACGATTGGTCATGCCGCAGGGTTTAAGCTGGATGATATGCTCGAAGCGGTTGAGGAATTTCGCGGCGTGCCCCATCGTTTGGAGTTTGTGCGCGAGCTGCGCGGCGTGCGCTGGTACAACGACTCAATTGCAACTGCACCGCAGCGCAGCATGGCGGCCATCCATGCCTTTGACGAGCCGATTGTGCTGATGCTTGGCGGACGTGATAAGAACCTGCCGTGGAATGAGGTTGCCAGATTAATCTGTGAACGTGTGGATCATCTGGTGGTGTTTGGTGAGGCGGCGGAAATGATTCAGAAAATAGTGGCAGGCATCGGCGGAGAGCGAAGCGTGGATATTCATTGCGCAAAGACTCTCAGAGGTGCCATCGCCCTGGCTGCGGAGATTGCCGAAGCAGGAGACATCGTCCTGCTTTCACCGGGCGGCACGAGTTTTGATGAGTTTAAGGATTTTTCTGAGAGAGGAGATGTTTTTAGAAAATGGGTACTGGAACTTACATAAAAGAACAATCTTATTCATCGCATGGTCTCGTTGGTTTTTTACGCGGTTTTGATATGCCATTGCTGGTCTCTGTGGTGGCGCTGGTTGTGTTTGGACTGTTGATGTTGTACTCGGCCTCCTGGGATTTTTCGCTTGGGGCTTATGGCGACCCGATGTTCATGTTCAACCGCCAGCTGACCTGGCTTGGGCTTGGCGTGGCGATTGCTACTTTCCTGGCGTTCTTTGATTATCATCACTGGCGCAGGCTGGTTGTGCCTGCCATGGCCTTCACGATCCTGGCGTTAATTACTGTTTTGCTGATGAGCGAGATCCGTTTCAATGCAAAACGCGCTGTCTTTGGCGGATCTGTTCAGCCTTCAGAGCTGGCGAAATTGATTTCCATTCTTTATCTTGCTGTTTGGCTGTATGCAAAGCGGCAATATCTGCAGGATATTTCACTCGGCTTGATTCCGCTCGGCGTGATCCTGGGTGCGGTGGGTGGTCTGATCTACCAGCAGCCGGATTTGAGCGCTGCCGCAACCGTCCTTTTTATGGGAGGTTTGCTCTTCTTTCTGGCAGGCGGTGATTTGAAACAGATCGGCGGTTTACTGGTGGTTGCGGCCATTGCCGCATGGCTGGTTGCATCCATTAGTCTCACAGGACGCGAGCGCGTGGGTGATTTTGTGGCCGGCTTCAAAGACCCGCTGCAGGCTTCGTATCATGTCCGTCGTTCGTTTGAAGCCATCGTCAACGGCGGATGGTTTGGCGCCGGGTTGGGACAGTCGCAATCCAAATTAACCGGGTTGCCGGTCCCGCCAACGGATAGCGTTTTCGCGGTTGTGGTTGAAGAACTTGGCTGGTTTGGTGCGGTTGCATTGATTTGTTTATATGGTTTTCTAACCTGGCGCGGATTGGTGATTGCCCGCCGTGCGCCGGATATGCTTGGCACATTGCTTGCTTCGGGCTTGGTGATTTGGATCGGTATGGAAGCCTTGATCAACATGGCAGTCATGGTGGGCCTTATGCCTTTTGCAGGCAACGCCCTGCCTTTCATCAGTGCGGGCGGTTCAAACCTGGTTACCATGCTTGCCGCGCTGGGTATCCTATTTAACATTTCACGTCAGGCAGGCGATGGTACGATCACAGATGAAGAATGGAGGTCTTACAGTGCGGTTGCTAATTTGCGCTGGTGGAACGGGCGGCGGGGTATATCCCGCGCTCGCCGTACACAACGCGTTAACCAGTCAACACCCGAAGGTTGAAACTCTTTGGGTTGGCGGTGAAGGCGGTATGGAAGAGGAACTCATGAAACGCGAAGGCATTCCTTATCGTTCCATTCCAGCTGCGGGTGTGCATGGCGTTGGACTGCGTGCGCTGCCCGGCAATATTGCCAAACTCACACGCGGAGTCATTGAATCGCGCCGTATCCTGCGCGAGTTCAAACCCGATGTGCTCTTCTTCACCGGCGGTTATGTGGCCGCGCCCATGGCCATGGCTGGTCGAAATATTCCAACTGTATTGTACGTGCCGGATATTGAACCCGGCCTGGCGCTTAATTTTCTTTCCCGTTTTGCGGATGTCGTCACTGTGACCGAGGCTGACTCAAAAAAATATTTCCCCCGCCGGCAGAGACTCGTCCTCTCAGGCTACCCGCTTCGCGCCGACCTCTCGAGCTGGTCCCGCCAAAAAGCGACTCAGCGCTTTGGGCTTGATCCTGATCGACCCGTTCTACTTGTTACCGGCGGAAGCAAAGGCGCGCGTTCGATCAACATGGCGGTTTTGAAGCATCTCACCGCATTGCTCGATGTGACACAGATCATTCACATCACAGGTTCTTTGGATTGGCAGGTTGTTGAGAAAGCTGCGCAGGAATTGGGCGCACACCTAAGACCTCATTATCATGTCATGCCATATTCGCATGAGATGGGAGCTGCGCTTGCGGCGGCAGACCTGGTTGTTTCGCGCGCGGGCGCCTCTGTCTTGGGTGAATATCCCTTTTTTGGTTTGCCCGCAGTGCTCGTGCCATATCCATATGCCTGGCGGTATCAAAAGGTGAATGCAGATTATCTTGCCGAACAGAATGCCGCGGTCATCCTGCAGGACGAATTATTGGAAGATAAGCTTCTGTCTGTGGTAAAAGATATATTGGTGAATGAAAATAAACTTGAAGCCATGCGCACCGCAATGAAAAAATTAGTGCATCCCAATGCGGCAAGCATTATTGCCAGCCAGTTGGTTAAACTGGCAGGAGAACAGCCCTTATGATGAGTATTATCTATGTCTTCTGGATGTATGTCCTGCTCTTTGCAGTGATCGGCGCCATGCGCGGATGGGCAAAGGAATTGCTGGTTGCGTTCAGCGTAATCACTTCGCTGGCGGTCAATTTGCTGTTGGAGAAATACGTCCCCCTCGTTCGTGATCTGGATAAAACCAGCAGCTCGGTCTTTTGGATCCGCACCATCATCCTGGTTGCGCTTGTTTTCTTCGGTTATCAAACGGTATCCATAGCGCTTTTTGCCTCCAAAGCTGCGCGTGAGCGTTTACAGGATGCGCTCTTCGGCGCTGTGCTGGGTGGCTTGAACGGCTATTTAATTGCAGGCACCATCCTTTTCTATAATCATATGGCGGACTATCCATATCCGAATGTCATCAGTTCCGCCACTGACCCGGCGATAGCCCAGGCAATCGAGTTGATGATGAAATACATGCCCCCGCGCTTTTTGGGCGAGCCAGGCATTTATTTTGCCGTCATTATTATTTTGATCTTTATCATTGTGGTGTATATCTAAAATGATGACACGCGTTCACTTCATCGGCATCGGGGGTTCAGGGCTTTCTGCCATCGCGCGTCTGCTCAAGGAGAGCGGATATGAAGTGACAGGTTCAGACCGTGCGCTTTCAAAATTCGCAATGGACCTGCAAAATGATGGCGTGCCGATCTATATCGGACATCATCCGCGTAATGTGGGGGGAGCGGATTGGGTGGTTCGCTCCTCTGCAATTGGGGACGACAACCCCGAGGTCCAGGCAGCGAAGCAGGCGGGGATTCCTGTTTATAAACGCGCAGATTTTCTCGGCCAGTTAATGTCCGAGAAGACTGGGATTGCTGTGGCCGGCACGCATGGCAAGACCACTACCACCGCCATGATCGCATGGATGCTATATGCAATGAAACGCGACCCTTCTTTTATTGTAGGCAGCACGCTTGGCAACTTAAAAATCAATGCACATGCAGGCAAGGGTGATCTCTTTGTGATTGAAGCGGATGAGTATGACCGTATGTTCCTGGGTCTCAAACCTTTCATCGAGGTTGTCACCAATCTCGAACACGATCATCCGGATTGCTATCCGACTTTCGATGACATGTATTCCGCCTTTCAAAGTTTTGTAGACCTGCTGCCTCTGGATGGAACATTGATCGCATGTGCGGAGGACGAAGGCGCGGCAACTTTGTTGACTCATGCCCGCCGCAAGGGATTGAATATCGTCTCTTACAGTATTCAAGGTGAGATGACCATTAACAGTCCGCAATGGCTGCAGGCGCGTACGTCGCAGCCCAATGATCGTGGAGGCTTTGATTTTTCAGTCATGACGAATATCGGCTCGTTATCTGCTTCGGAGATATTGGTCTCTTTGCAGGTACCGGGTGAGCACAATGTGCTTAATGCCCTTGCTGCATTATCGGTTGCCGCAATTTTGGGGCTTCCCCTGCAGGCTGCGGCGAATACGCTGAGTCAATTCATTGGTACGGGGCGCCGCTTCGAGGTGCGCGGCGAGCGCAAGGGTGTGACCGTGATCGATGACTATGCCCATCATCCCACCGAGATCCGGGCCACGCTGGCCGGTGCAAAGGCGCGTTATCCAAATCAGCGTATCTGGGCCGTATGGCAGCCGCATACATATTCGCGCACACAGACTTTGCTCTTCGAATTCTCGCGCGCGTTTGCTGATGCGGATGAGGTGTTGGTCACTGAAATTTATGCCTCGCGTGAAGCCAGGCAGGAATTTTCTTCTGCGGAAGTGGTGAGCGCCATGCCTCACCCTTCGGCGCGATATACGGGCTCGCTTGAAGACACGAAGAAGTATTTATTGAAGAAGCTCCGCTCGGGTGATATCGTCATTGTCCTTTCGGCTGGCGATGCAGACCAGATCAGCGCCGACCTTTTGAAGGAAATTTGAGATGATTACGACCAGTTCCGCTTATTCCGTTGATGTGTTACGCCAGCAATTTGGCGATGCAGTGCAGGAGAATATTTCTCTCGCACCCTACACATCTGCACGCATTGGCGGAACTGCGGATATTCTGATCACTGTTAAATCAGCGGATGAGTTTGCGCGTGCCATGCAATTGATCTGGGAACAAGAACTTCCATATTATGTGCTGGGCGGCGGCTCGAATGTTTTGATCAGCGATAAAGGCGTGCGCGGGGTGGTGGTTTTGAATAAGGCGAAGGAAGTGCGCTTCGCAACAGGTGACAGCCCGACGGTCTGGTGTGAAGCGGGAGTCGTTATTGGCAACCTCGCGCATCGCTGTGCATCCAAAGGTTTGGCAGGTTTGGAATGGGCAGCGACAGTCCCCGGCACGGTTGGCGGCGCAGTCTATGGAAACGCGGGCGCATTCGGCGGCGATATGTCTGGAAACTTGGTCTGGGCCGAATTATTGATGAAGAACGGGCGCGAGAAATTCTCTGCTGAACAAATGGGTTTTAACTATCGGACGAGCGTGTTGAAGCGAGGCGAAATAAAAGCAATAATACTTTCAGTTTTGTTGAGTTTGATAAACTCATCGAAAGAGAAAGTGTCTGTTAAAATTGATCAGTTCAGTGAACGCCGAAAGGCCACGCAGCCGCCCGGTGCGAGCATGGGCTCCATGTTCAAGAACCCTGCAGGCGATCATGCGGGGCGTTTGATCGAAGCTGCGGGATTGAAAGGCATGCGCATCGGCAACGCTGAGATCAGCAAGGTGCACGGAAACTTTTTTGTAAATCATGGCGAGACCCGCGCGGGCGATGTGCTCAAGTTGATTGAATTAACCCGTAATACAGTAAAACAAAAACTTGGTGTTGAACTTGAATTGGAAGTTGAACTCGTAGGAGAATGGTAACTTGAAGAAACTTCGCGTAGCAGTCTTATTTGGTGGGCGGTCCGGCGAACATGATGTCTCGCTTATGTCTGCGCGTTCCATGCTATCCGCAATGGATGCAGAACGATATGAAGTCATTCAAATTGGCATCACCTTGGACGGTGACTGGCTGACCGGTAATAACACGCTTGAGGCATTTGAGAAAGGGGAGGTTGGAGATTTGGATCGCGTCGTTCCTCCCACCGAACCATCCCATCAATCTTTGTATGTCATCCGCTCCACGGAAATAGGTGACAAATTGGAAACCCTCTCGGCAGTGGATGTATTCTTCCCTGTCCTCCACGGTCCCTTTGGTGAGGATGGCACGCTGCAGGGTTTGCTTGAACTGGCGGATGTGGCTTATGTAGGTGCCGGTGTGGCGGGTTCCTCCGTTGGCATGGACAAAGGCATCTTCAAGGATGTCATGCGCGCCAACAATATTCCAATTGTGGATTCGCTTCTTGTCCTGCGCAGCGAGATCGAAAACGATATGAATGCTGTGATCGATAAGGTTGAAAAATTGGGTGCATATCCATTCTTTGCAAAACCCGCCAACCTCGGATCTTCAGTCGGTATTACCAAATGCAATTCGCGCTCCGATCTCGCCGAAGGGTTGCTGGAAGCCGCACGCTATGACCGCCGTCTGATCATCGAGCGCGGCGCTGTCAATGTGCGTGAAGTGGAGGTAAGCGTGCTGGGTAACGAGGACCCGCAGACTTCCGTCTGTGGCGAGATTTTACCGAGCCGCGAATTCTATTCCTACGAATCAAAATATGTGGATGGCACATCCGGTCTCATTATTCCTTCGCAATTGCCGCAGGACGTCACCCATAAAATTCGCGAGTATGCCGTGCGCGCCTATAAAGCCATAGACTGTGCAGGCATGGCGCGCGCAGATTTCTTCGTTGAAAACAAGACACACAAAATTTACCTGAATGAATTAAATACATTACCGGGTTTTACATCCATCAGCATGTATCCCAAACTGTGGCAGGCAAGCGGCATGTCCTATTCCCAGCTGATTGACCGCTTGATCGAACTTGCACTCGAGCGCAAACAGCAACGTGACCACACAGAGCATCGGAGGACGATATGAGCGGCAATCAAGACCTTACTCGCGCTGAACTGATCCGCCGGCGCCGCACGCACCGTACTGGAAAAGAGCTGGACCAAACTGCAAAACGCGCTATTAAACCGATGGTGCCGGTAACCTCACGCACATCGACGATGCCGCTCTCATCCCAACCTCGTCTTGTGGCGAAACCACGCCGATTTAATATCGCGCTTGGGCTACTACCGGAGGGCCGTTTGCACAAGCCAAACACTTCCATGCTGCGCTTTCATGCCAATTGGCGGATAGTTTCCATATTGACCGCGCTATTGCTTGGCGCCGCCATTTATTTGTTGCTTACACTTCCAACCTTTTTTGTGCCCGCCGCAACAGTCTTGGGCAATAATCGTTTAAGCAAGGAAGAGATCAACCAGGTGCTTGGCGTGACAGGCCAATCCGTCTTTACCGTCCAGCCGCAGGATGTCGAATTTCGCTTGTTGATGAATTATCCGGAATTGCTGTCGGCGGATGTAAAGGTTTATCTGCCGAACCAGGTTTACGTTACGGTGAGCGAGCGCCAGCCTGTCATCCTGTGGCAAAAGGGAGATGGCTACACCTGGATCGACGACACCGGTGTGGCATTCCGTCCAAGGGATTTTGTAGTTGGGCTTGTTCCCGTCATTGCTTCGGATGAACCGTCCGCAGGCATTGCACGAGATTCGTTCAATCAACCGACCTACATGCAGAAAGAATTGGCAGATGCCATTCTCGCTCTTGCGCCGCTCGTACCTGAAGGCTCGACAATGACATTTGACTCAGCCCAGGGCCTCGGCTGGACAGATTCCCGCGGCTGGCAGGTTTCCTTTGGCACAAACCCAAATGACATCCCTTTGAAAATCCGTGTCTATCAATCGCTGGTAGATTCGTTGATCGTAAGCGGCAGACATCCTGAGTATATCAATGTAGTCTATTCCGAGGCGCCTTTCTATCGCATGGCCGATAATGCATTTGGAGACTCAACCGAGGAAGATACAGGAAGTACTGGACAATAAGATGGATGAGATCGTAGTTGGCATTGACGTAGGTACGACCAAGGTTTGCACCCTGGTTGGGCGGGTGGAGGATGAAAAATCCATTCGCATCCTTGGCGTTGGAATTGAACCTTCGGAAGGAATTCGCAAGGGCATTATTGTGGACGTTGCTGCCGCATCGCAAGCCATCAAACGTTCGGTTGAAAAGGCGGAAAGCACTTCTGGCCTGGAGATCACCACGGGCCTGGTAAGTCTTGCGGGGGCACATGTTTCATCTGTGAACAGCCGCGGTGCGACGGGCGTGCCGGGCGGTGTGATTGACGCCATGGATATTGTGCGGGCGCTTGAACAGGCGCAGGCAGTTGCCATTCCGCATGACCGCGAAATTGTGCATGTCATTCAACGCGGCATTACCGTGGATGGGCAGGAAGGCGTCAAGACTCCCATAGGCATGCACGGCTTCAAACTGGAAGTGGAAACACATATCATCACCGCCGCCGCGGCAACCATGGATAACCTGCGTCAATGCGTGGGCATGGCGGGCGTTGATATTCAACAATTCGTTTTGAATCCGCTTGCATCTGCGGAAGTGGTGTTGACCGAGCAGGAACGCCAGATAGGCGTCGCGGTTTGCGATATAGGCGGCGGCACGACTGATCTTGCAATTTATGTGAACGGCGATGTCTGGCACACGATGGTGCTTGCTGTTGGCGGAAATCATGTCACCCAGGACATTGCACATGGCTTGCGTCTGCCTGTGTCCCAGGCGGAGGAAGTGAAGAAGAAGCAGGGTCATGCCGTTCGGTCCGAAATAGGAAGCGAGGAGTATTTCTCGATCCGCCCGTTCGGCGAAGATCATGATGTCAAGATCAACCGCCAGGATCTGGTGCACATCATCGAGGCCCGCATTGAAGAAACCTTTGCATTGATCCTGCAGGAAATAAAACGCTCCGGGTATGACGGTTTGCTTCCCGCAGGGATGGTGTTGACGGGCGGCACATCTGCCCTGCCTGGTATCAAACGTATTGCAGGCGAAATTTTGGGAATGCCCGTACGGACGGCTCAACCGGACCATCTTACGGGACTTGTTGACAAACTGAATTCCCCTGCCTATTCCACAAGTGTTGGGCTGTTGCGCTGGGTAACCACCATGCGTGAACAGGATATTGCAATATTAGACGGTAATAAGAGGCGCCGCAGAGCGCAAGGAGAGAAAACCATGAATTTTGATGCTGTTAGAAATTGGATGAAGAGGCTGCTCCCGTAATCATTTTATACTCATTTATGCGTATAAAAAAGAAAATAAAATTGGATAGTTTTTACCCTGTTAAAATTCCGCATTCTAGTTTAAGATATGGCATATTCCTTGCCAGGAGGAACACATGGACTCAAACAAAAGAAATCTGCAAACAGAAGCCTTCGCCCGTATCAAAGTAATTGGCGTGGGCGGCGCCGGCCAGAATGCCATCAACCGTATGATGGAAGAAGGCATTCAAGGCGTTGAATTCATCGCTGCCAATTCAGATGCACAGGCGTTAACGCTTTCACGTGCACCTGTTCGTGTGCGCCTTGGCGACAAGATCACACGCGGGCTGGGTGCAGGCGGCGATCCTGAAATTGGCCGCAAAGCCGCGGAAGAATCATCCGACGAACTATACAACGTGCTCAAAGGCGCGGACATGGTCTTCGTCACTGCGGGCATGGGCGGCGGTACCGGAACAGGTGCGGCCCCAGTGGTTGCACAGGTTGCAAAAGAATGCGGAGCGCTCACCATCGGAGTGGTCACCCGTCCCTTTACGTTTGAAGGCGGGAAACGTTCGCAATCTGCTGAAGCGGGTGTGGCAAATATGAAGGAACATGCTCATACCCTGATCTCCATCCCGAACGATCGCCTGCTTCAACTGGCTGATAAGAAATCATCCCTGCAGGAATCCTTCCGCATGGCGGATGAAGTTCTACACCAGGGTATTCAGGGCATCTCCGAGTTGATCACCATCCCTGGCTTGATCAATCTCGACTTCGCCGACGTTCGTACGATTATGTCTGAAGGCGGCGCCGCGCTCATGGCAGTCGGTCGCGGATCCGGCGATGATCGCGCCAAGAACGCTGCCGAGCAGGCCATCTCGAGTCAGTTATTGGATATCACCATCGACGGCGCGCGCGGCGTGCTCTTCAATGTCACCGGCGGTTCGAACATGACTCTCTTTGAGGTCAACCAGGCTGCCGCGATCATCCGCGAAACTGCACACCCCGACGTCAATATGATCTTCGGCGCAGTCATCGACCCTGAATTGGGTGACGAGATTCGAGTGACCGTCATCGCGACTGGATTTGAACGAACCGGTGTGCCGCGCCGCGCTTTGGAACGCAACCCGCGTACCAATGAGAAGACGGCTTCCCAATCTGGTGGAATGTCTGCTTCGTCACTTTTCACACGCCCAAGCGAATCTGTCAGCGTCGGCGCGGATACCAGATCATCGGCAGACGCAAAATCTGCAGCGCCGAGCATCAATGCAGACGATTTGGACGTCCCGACATTTTTGAGAAATAGACGATAAGAGATATAGGCCCTAAAGGTTTTCCTTCTTCCAGGATTTCAAAAACCTTTAGGGCCTCTTTTTATTTCATGATTAACTAGGGTGGTAAAATATGCATGATGAAAGTTCAACTTCGACGCCACTTCGACACTCCCTTCGGTCGCAGTGCGCTGCCTGAACATTATTCCCATCAACGACATCGCAAGCAACGCAATACGCAAATTATTTTGCCCGTTGTCTTGAGCGCTTTATTATGCGTCGGCATGATCGTATGGATCAGCTTTGCAACCTTCAATTCGAATGGGGATGTGGGCCGCTGGGCTGCCATCTCCACGATCTGGATCGTCATTCCGGTCATAATCGCGGGGTTGATCTTTCTTGCGATCCTGATGGGTCTCATTTATCTTATGGCGCGTGCTTTGGGCGCTTTACCGCACTATAGCGGCCTGACCCAGGATTATGTTTTCAAGATGCGCGCAATTATTCTGCGCGGGTCGAATCTGGCTGTGAAGCCCATCCTTGCCCTAAACGGCTGGTTTGAATATATTAAAGCATTCCTTGGAAGGATAATGCCATGAAAAATAGCAGAACGATTGTTTTGGGCGCCTTGATCGGTGCGGCCACAGGTCTGATTGCCGCCGTGCTGCTTAACCGCCGCGCCGAAAAGAACGAACGCGAGACCGCCATCACCACAGGCGAAGGACTCAAACTTGGCGTGCTCGTCATCGGCTTATTGCGCGCGATCGCCTCGCTGGGTGATGATTAACGGACCGCCGGCGTTGGACAATTGACCGAGGATTTAACCTCGGTCTTTTTTACCCCAAGCCTTTCACCATCAACCTTGATCTTTCAACTTTAAACTCCCGACCATGATAACCATTTCCAAACTTACATTTCGACGCTTCCTGCTCGGTCAGCAGGGACTTTGGCCTGGTCGCCGTTTCAAGGGGTTAAGCGGCACGACAAAGGCCATCCATCAAATGCAGGGTCTGCAGCTCGACCCTTTGAATATTGCTGCGCGTAGCCAGGAAATTGCGTTATATGGCCGCGTGCTGAATTTCAAGTTGGGGCATCTTTATCAAACCGCGTATGATAAACGCGGCTTTTTTGATTATGGCGGCTGGCTGTTCATGTATCCAATGCAGGAATTTCCCTACTGGCGTTTGCACATGAAACATCGCGAGGAACAGGGTATGAATTATGAATCATTCAAACATCCTCCTGCTGATCTGCTGAAGTTTGTATTAAACGAATTACGAGCACGCGGCCCGCTGGGTAACCGTGATTTTAGCGGGGAGACTGTAAACGCCTGGAGTTATCGCGGACGGAAGGAAGCCTCGATCGCGCTTTATTATCTATGGTTGATCGGTGAAGTGATGATCACACAGCGTAAAGGCTTTGACCGCATTTATGATCTGCGTGAACGCGTCCTGCCGCGTGAATATGACTATACTGCGTCCGCATCGGAAGCCGAGGATTTTTTTAGCCGCAAATCCATTGCCTTTCTTGGGCTGGCGCGGGAAGGCACGTGGCGCACCAGTCTGGCTTCTTTTATTCACCGGGACGTTTCTCGTGAGGAAAGCAAGGAGCGAATTGAACGGCTCCTCGAACAGGGAATTGCCTCACGGGTGCGCGTGGAAGGCTCAAAGGATGGATACCTTGTCCTGAACAGCGACCAGCCTCACCTGTTCGAATTGGAAGCGGGGCGTATTCCCAAAGCGTGGAAACCGAAAGGTCCAACAACTGAAGAGGAAGTCACCCTGCTTGCGCCATTGGAAATGGTCACTGCCAGAGGACGCGCGAAAAAGGTTTTTGATTTTGAATATCTGTGGGAAGTCTACAAGCCTGTGCATCAACGCCGCTGGGGATATTACACCCTGCCGATTCTATACGGCGATGATCTCGTGGCGCGGCTTGACCCGAAACTGGATCGCAAAACGAACACACTGCACATCATTGGCTTTTGGTTGGAAGACGACGCTCCGAAAGATGAAGTCTTCGCGAATGCGCTCGCCAATGGACTTAAACGATTCGGGGAGTTGATCGGCGCGCAGAAATTTTATCTGAGTGGGATCAGCCATGCAAAATTACGTTCATACTTGAAGAAGAAACTAAAAAATGAAACTAAAAAATTCCATCACTGATGTGCGCGGCATCGAAGTTGGACACGCGCAGGATGAAGAAGCGTTGACCGGCTGCACGGTCATCCTCTGCCGAAAAGGCGCGGCTGCCGGCGTGGATGTACGCGGCGGCGCACCCGGTACGCGCGAGACCGATCTCTTGAATCCCATTAATCTCGTCGAGAAAGTTCATGGGATCGTTTTGGCGGGCGGCTCCGCATTTGGTTTGGACGCGGCAACCGGCGTGATGCGCTATCTTGAAGAGAAGAAGATCGGATTCAACACCGGTGCCGCGAGAGTGCCAATCGTCCCTTCCGCAATTTTGTATGACCTGAACCTCGGTCGTGCGGACCTTCGGCCTGATTCTGCGATGGGAGCACTTGCCGCGGCCTCGGCACGCGATCTTACTGCGTCCGACCCGCCTGCGGAGGGAAATATCGGCGCTGGCACAGGCGCATCCGTCGGCAAGATGTTCGGCACTGCGCTGGCGATGAAATCCGGGCTGGGAACCGCCAGCATGGACATCGGCGGTGGCGTGATCGTCGGTGCCATCGTTGCGGTCAATGCGTTTGGCGATGTAGTTGACCCAAAGACAGGTGAGATTGTCGCGGGGCTTCGGTCTGGGAAAATCGGTCCGTTGCGGATTGGTAAAAAGGACTCATTTGCAGATACGCTCGCAATGATGAAAACCCCACTTGGTCGCGGAATTCTCGGGTTTGCGAGTCGCGGCAACACGGTGATTGGAGTTGTGGCAACGAATGCAAAATTGACAAAAGCCCAGGCCACCAAAGTCGCGCAAATGGCACAGGACGGTATCGCGCGGGCAATCCGGCCCGCTCACACCATGCTGGATGGTGATGTGATCTTTGCCCTATCCACGGGCGCGAAAAAAGCCGATGTCTCAACTGTCGGCGCATTGGCGGCGGAAGTGATGGGGCAGGCTATCCTGCGAGCCGTGAAAATGGCAAAAGCGGCTGGTGGATTGCCGGGGTTGAATAAAATGTAAAAAGTGAGATTACTTCTGAGATCAATCCCTTTATACGATTATTACTTTTCTGATTTCCCTGGAAAATACAAGTTGACTGAGTGTTCGTTTCCCTGAGATAAATTTTCGATGATCATGGCATCCACGTCCACATCCAATGCCGCTTCGCAGCCCCGCCCAATTAGGTTTATACTATGCTCAGGCAGTGTCCCGTTCCCCCTAGGGGGACGATGTCGACGAGGTGTTCGCGCCTGCCTTGGTGGCTGACTGGCGAAGCCGTGTCGAATCCTATTGCCGCTGCCCATAGGCGCTTCGCGGCGCAAACTATTCGGCGGCTTCCTTTTGCATACCACAAAAGCCTTGATCTCAGCCTGGAAATAGCCTCCTCGGTGACGACGAAATCAGCAAGCGCTTTGGCTCGTAAGTAATGGAATTATTTGGGAGATTGGCACATGGCTTTCTGGAAAAAACCTCTCCGCCTCGGCCTGCAAGCCCGCATCAGCCTCCTGGCTGCCCTGGGGTTGGTGCTTATCTTCACATTTATGATATGGGAAGATAAGCAGATCGCCGATGCGAACGCGGAGATGGTATTACAGGAGCGTTTGAATCTTGCCCGCGTTATTGCCCAGCACCTGGATCAGGATCTGGATCGCACACTAAGCCGCCTGGAGCAAGTGGCTGCCTTTCCCACCATCAATCTAATGGACGACGACCTGGAACCGGAGAAGGCGGAACTGCGCGCCCTCTACCGCCCCGATGACTACAGTTACGTCTTCCTGCTGGACAAGGATGGCTTGGTGCTCTGGACTGAGCCATACCTGCCCGATGTCGTCAACCGCGAGCACATGGACTGCCCCCACGTTCAAGGGACTCTGTACACCGGCGAACCGTCCATCGCCTGTGTAGCCCACGCCCTCACCCCCCTGAGTCCAGTGATTGCCCCGGTCGTGCCCATCCGCAACCGGCAAGGCGCGATCGTAGGGGCATTGGGCGCGGCGATAGACCCCTCCTCTCCGCCCTTCGTCCAAATCTTTCAGGGCATGGCTCCGGGAAATACGGGTTATACCCAACCTGTGGACGAGAATGGCATCGTCCTGGCGCACACCGAGCGTCAGCATCTCTTTCAGAAAAGCGAGCACGCCGATCTCTTCATCTCTGTACTAAAGGACAAGAAACCTGTTGTCGCCGCCTACACAGTGACTGAGGAGAACAAGGGCACTTTCCGCCAGGTTATCGCCTTCGCCCCTCTCACCGCAGCTCCCTGGGGAGTGGCTGTGGAGCAGGATGAGGCGGAGTTTTTGGCGCCCTCCCTGGAGGCGAGCCGGAGGATGGAGCTCTTCGCTGTGACCGCCATGGCTGTTGCTTTCGTCCTGGTCTGGGTCACCACCCTCAGTGTTATCCGGACAGTGCGCAAACTGATGGAAGCTTCGGAGCGTATCGCCGCGGGCGACCTGTCCACGCCGGTAGCCATCTCCGGGTCCGACGAGGTGTCGGAACTCGGTCGAAATTTCGAAACCATGCGCCGCAGGTTGGCGTCGTGGGGCGAGGAGTTGGAAGCGGCGGTGCAGAAACGTCCCCGCCAACTCTCGGTGCTGTACGCAATTGACCGCGCCGCCGCGCAATCGCTCGACCTCGAAGAAATTCTCAACGATTCGCTGGACAAGATACTCGAGACGCTGGAGGTCGAGGCGGGCGGCGTCTATCTGCTCGAGCCCGATGGCGAGACGCTGACGCTGCGCGTGCATCGCGGGCTGCCCGACGAATTTGTAACGAACGTGCGCCGAATCAAATTAGGCGAAGGCATCTCCGGTCGCGCGGCGGCGGAGAAAAAGCCAATCACCCTCGACGTTGCGGAGTATCCCACCGCGCGTCTCGCTCCGTATATCGTGCAAGAAGGTTTCCAAACACTCGCCAGCACGCCACTCCTCTCCGCGGGGGAACTGGTCGGCGCGCTGAATGTTGGAACGCGCCGCCCGCGCGCCTTTCCTCCGGAGGAAATGGAACTGCTCACGTCCATCGGCCAGCAACTGGGCGGGGCGGTGGCCAATGCGCGGCTGCATCAGTCGCTGCTCGCCTCCGAGCAGGAATACCGCACGCTGGTGGAGAACGCCACCGAACTCATCTGGACGCTGGACATGGAGGGGCGCTTCACCTTCGTCAACCGACAGGCTGAAGAGGCGAGCGGACACCGGGCCGAAGACTTGCTCAGCCAGAGTTTTGCCCCCATGATTGCGCCGCAGGATTTGTCTCGCATTCAACAGATTTTCCTCGAGACCCTGGCCGGCAAACCGCAGAGTTACGAGGTGGGTGTCTATCGCGCTGACAGCAGTATCTTCTATCTCTCCGTCAACACCACACCCATGTACCGTGACGGTGCGGTGATCGGGACAATCAGTTTTGGGCGGGACGTCACGGCTCAGCAGGAGGCGGAGGCCGCGCTGACAAAGCGCATGGCCGAACTTTCGGCGCTGTTTTCAGTTTCCTCAGCGATGCGCGGCACAAAGAGTGTGGCTGAAATGCTGCCCGTCATCCTGGAGCAGACCGCGCGCGTCATTGGCGCAGACGGAGGCTCGATCTTTCTCGCGGAGGCGGAAAGCGGAGAGTTCGTATGCCAGACGGTTTACCCCCCCCCCCGACGGGGGGGGAAAACCGCAACCTACCAGGCAAGGGGATCATCGGTCATGTGACTCACACCGGACAGGTTCTCATGAGCCCTGATCTCCCGCAAGACCCGCTGGCGCAAATTTCTCAGGAAGAAGCCATGGCCCTGGCTGGCATCCGCAGCAGCGTCACTGTGCCATTCAAAATCGGCGAGACCGTGATTGGGGTGATGCACCTCGGCACAGTCGAATCGAGGACATTTACCGAGGCCGAAGTGCACCTGCTCACCACCATCGCCGACATGGCCGCAAATGCCATTTACCGCGCCAGCCTCTTCGAGCAACTCGAACACCGCGTCCACGAACTCTCTACCCTCTTCGACGTGGGGAAGATGGCGACCGCCAGCCTGCGCATTGAGGATGTCCTGCAATTCGTCGCCGGCGCAGCGACGGAGGCGGTACACGCCGAGGGGAGTTATATTTTTCTCTGGGACGAGCGCGAGGCGCGATTGGTGCTGCGCGCCTCACAAGGCTTCTACACCGAGCACGTGGGCCGCATGAAGTACCGTCAGGGCGAGGGGCTGTGCGGCTGGGTATTTCTGGAGAGCCGAACCGTCAACGCCCCCGATCTGGCCGCCGATCCGCGCTGGAAGCGCGACCCTGAGCACGAGGCCGCGCTTCCCACTGGGCAGGCGGACAACGCGCTGGTCGTCCCGCTGATCGTCGGTGAGAAAGCACTGGGTGTGCTGGGCGTGGTCAACAAAATCGACGCGCCCGTGTTTACTGCCGGCGACGAATCGCTCCTCACCACCTTGGCCGGTCAGATCGCCATTGCCATCGAGAACGCGCGCCTGTACGAAGACATGCGCGGCCTCTCCATCGCCGCGATCCGTTCGCTGGCCACGGCCATTGATGCGCGCGACCCGTACACGCGCGGTCATTCGGACGATGTGGCGCACCTGGCGGTGCAAATGGCGCGCGAGCTGGGCTGGAGCGGCAACGATTTGGAAATGCTCGAGTTCGCCGCCCTGCTGCACGACGTGGGTAAGATCGCCGTGCCGGATGCCATTCTGCACAAGACCGAACCGCTGACGCCGGACGAATGGAATATCATCCATCTGCATCCTTATCACAGTGCGCAGATCGTCAAACCGGTTGAACCATTGCAACGGATAGTTCCCTGGATTTACCACCATCAGGAAAAATGGGATGGAACGGGCTACCCGGACGGATTGAAGGGTGAAGCCATCCCGTTCGCGGCGCGCATTATCGCCGTGGCCGACGCCTTTAATGCCATGACGACCGATCGGCCCTATCGCAAGGCGCTCGCCGTGGCCGAGGCGCTGGCGGAGATCAAACGCGGTGCAGGCGGGCAGTTTGACCCGCAGGTGGCGAAGGGCTTCTTGCAGATGATGAAGCGGGCCTGATTGATGACAATTGAAACGACTTATATTATCTCTTTTTAGCCTTTTTGCGCTTGCCTTGGCTTGCGCGCAGCCACCTGCTTCCGCCACACTCACACCGACAGCGCCATCCTCTGTTTCGACGGCCGCCTCAGGTGGGGAATATCCTCCATTTACCATCGCCCTCGAATATGCCATCCCTGGACTTGCCACCGCATATGCTTCCAGCGGCGTGACCTATACCAAACCTCAGCCGATCTTTGGTATGTGGGGGCTGATCGAGCCACAGCCCGGGGAATATAATTGGGAGGCGCTCGATAACCTGGTGATCGAATACCAGACCGCCGGGTTTAGCGGCATTCAACTGCTTATCACGGCTGAATCGCCTTGGGCTTCAGTCAACCCTCCATCCCTGCTCAACCTCGGCGATACCTTCCCCAGGGAAGAATATCTGGACGAGTACACTGGCTTCGTGGGACGCCTAGTCGAGCGTTACGATGACGATGGCACCGATGATGCCCCCGGCTTATTGAATCCACTTCACCACTACGGCATTGAGCGCGAGTTCACCGGCTTTTGGCCCGGCAGTGCTGAAGATTACGTGCGCCTGTTGAGGATTGCCTATCCCGCCATCCACACTGCCGACCCGCAGGCCGAAGTGTTGATGGTGGCGATCTTGATGGTGGATGTATTCGACGGCAACCCAGATGCGGCTGAATTACAGCGTCGTTTGATCACACCGCAAACCGGTATCCGCAAGAGCGTCTCCGAAACCCAGACCATCCTGGCTGCCTGCGATGCTTATGACATCATAGACTTTCACAGTTTGGGTGATTACACCGAAATTCCGCCCACTTCTGCCTGGCTGCGTGGACAAATGGAAACGAATGACTGTGGCGAGAAACCACTTTGGATTGGAGATGCCTTCAGCATGTCGGCGCTGGTCGGTTACAATGCCCGCCCGTTTTGGCCAGCCACTCTTGAAACACGCGACCGTGTCATTGATACGTTGAAACTTGCAGCCGATCCGAGCAATGCCGGCCACACTGAAGCCAAATCCTGGTTGTATGCACAAATGGCAAGCGGGCTGGTGAAGAAGATCGTCGTCTCGGCTGGCGAGGGGTTGCTCGGTATCAACATTGGCAACCTTGAGGATTGGAAGACTGGTCTGCCTGCTGTGGATGCGTTGGGCGCTCCGTTAGCCGGGGCTTCGATGTTTATGGGGATGGTGGATTCAAAAGTCACTGGGCAACAGGTGGGCGATAAACTGCCTGGCTACCGGGCGCCGGGTCAGCCCCGCCCGGCATTCTTCGCAGTCAAACTGGTCAACGAAAAGATTACCGGGTTTACTTCGGTAGAAAAACTCGATCTGGGTTCAGGCATCTGGGCTTACCGTTTCACGATGCCATCCGGCCCGCTCTGGGTGCTGTGGTATGACGATGGCAAACTATACTTCCCGGGTGAGATGCCGCCTGCCGCCACCATAGAATTAGCCATCAACGCTGCCAATATTCTTATCACCCACACACCCACCGAGGTCGGTAAGAGCGAACCAGAAATGCAGGTGCTCGAATCATCAAGCGGTATCTTGCCGCTTTTGCTCGATTCGACGCCTATCTTTGTCCAGATTGCACCATAGGCTTCTGATAATTGGACTATGAAAAGCATAATTATGCAAAGTTCCGTTCTATTATCATCATGCAGCCGTGCAATGGCGGCAGGCGGCTGACACAAACCGTTACCCCTTCACGCAAATCAGCCCCTTCAAATACGCGCCCCTTGGGAAATGCAAACTGACCGGATGATCGCTGCCCTGTGACAAATGCTTGATGATCGTCGCATCCACGCCTGCATCCAATGCGGCGGAGGCGACGATTTTTTAAAAGAGTGATCCGCCAAATTGGGTTTATACTGCGCTCAGGCAATGTCCCGTTTTGCTGGCGATGGTGGTTACGATAAACGCAAGGTGTATGGCAGTCTCAACAAGCATGCGCCTGAGGCAGAAGTCTTGATTCCACCCCGTAAGAATGCGCGCATTTGGCAGCACGCTAATACAAAGGCGGAACGGCTCAGACGGGATGAAAATCTACGCGCCGTTCGCAAGTCGGGTCGCAAGGCTTGGAAGCAATCCTCGGGTTATCATGTTCGTTCCTTGCCAGAGACAAGAAATGTTTCGTCTCAAAACCATTTTTGGAGATCGCTTGTCTGCTCGCTTGATGGAGACGCAAGTCACACAAGCCTTAGTTCGATGCGCTGCACTCAATCGCATGACCCATCTGGGTATGCCTGACAGCTACAAGGTTGCCTAAAGACTCATGATGATAGGCCGATTGCACCTTCTTTTCGATTTATGCACCAAAGCCGACGGAAAAAGCTAAAAATAGTATAAAAAGTATAGCACAAGTTCAACATGGAAAAATAAAAAAACGCCCATAAAAATGAGCGTTTTTTTGGCTAAAAATCTATTTCAATCTCAAACGAGACTAGACGTGTTGATTCTGATGCGCTAATGACTGCCAGTTTTTTTACCTCTTTTTTATTTCTCCCCGCCCTTAACTACCTTTTTGGACAAACCCGATATACATTCTTTTGCGACGAGGGAATTTATATCGGTAACCCCTTAATGCTGCCGTCTTCTTCGTGTAAATGATAAGGCACGTTGATTATCACGATACCATGTTGACGTTTAAGTTGACTGCGAAGAAGATCTGCAGTGTTGGTATGCAACGCGGCAGTTAAGCGGCTTTCTGAAACAAATTCGGGCACAACAATGGTGATGGTTTCACCCGGCTGACGCTGCCGCGCAATATCAGCGATATATCCCAATAAAGGTTCAAGGAAGAGGCGATAGGGTGAATCCAGCACCACCATGCGTACGCCTTCACCCCACGTTTCCCACTTTTGGCGGACTTTTTCAGACTCCGCAGGTTCAATCGTGACATGGACCGCTGTTACGTCATCCGACAACATACGCGCATAGCGAAGCGCCGCCAGTGTGCCCTGATGCACACCGCTGACCGGCATGATGACACGATGACGAATGGTATGCGGGGGGATGACCCCGAAATTATCAAGGGAAAGTATTTTGGCGAGATTTTTATAGTGGCGATGGATCGCAAAAAAAATTGAAACCAGAATAGGGATAAGAATTAAAATGATCCATGCGCCATCCCGAAATTTTGTTGCGGCGAAAACCACCATCACAATTGCAGTGCAAACTGCACCAAAGCCATTGATGACTATCTTGAACTGCCACCCAGCCTCATACCGCAGGGTGGAACCGGCTTCTACGATCTCTTGACCGGGCACTAGATGACCGACCCGCCACCAACGTCGTGCCATACCCGCCTGCGAAAGTGTAAAGGAAAGAAATACACCAATTGCATAAAGGGGAATCAGTCGCGTCACACTTGCCTGAAAAAGTATGATCAAAAGGGATGAGATCAGTGCAAGAGAAACAATACCGCGCGAATAAACCAGGCGGCTTCCACGATAGGTAAGCTGGCGAGGAAGAAACCCATCATTGGCATGTAACGCACCCAAACGAGGAAAATCCGCAAAGGCTGTATTGGCAGCCATGATGAGAATAACCGTAGTTCCGCCAATCGCCATCAAATATAACAATCCGCGGCCATTAAAAACGGTACGTGCCAATTGAGAAATAACAGTCTCTTCTTCAGACGGGATGGCACCGATATGCCCGGCGAGGTAGGATATACCGAGGAAGAACGTACTGAGGATGACCGCCATCCAAATTAACGTGACCCCAGCGTTCTTGCTGCGTGGTTCCTTGAAAGCGGTGATGCCATTTGATATCGCCTCAATCCCCGTAAGGGCAGCCGTGCCACTGGAAAAAGCATGTAAGAGCAAAAACGGCGTGATTACGGCTAAAGGCCCTGCAAGTTCGAAATGAGGTGGGTCCAATACCACACCCAGTCCTCCAGATAACTGCCGCACCATTCCGATTCCAACTACTAGCAACATCATGACAATAAAAAAGTAGGTTGGGATCGAAAATGCTGTGCCCGATTCCTTTACCCCGCGTAAATTTATCAGCGTAATAAACAATATGGCTGTTACACTGATTAAAACGCGATACGGAAAAAGAGACGGGTATGCAGAAACGATTTGCGCCACACCTGCAGCGACCGATACCGCTACTGTCAAAATGTAATCGGTAAGCAATGCCGCGCCGGCTGTTTGAGCAGGCAATTCTCCCAGGTTATCACGCGCCACGATATACGCACCGCCACCACCAGGATAGGCATGAATGGTCTGTTCATAAGAAATGGCCACAATCGCAAGCAGAATTACAATGGCAATGGAAATCGGGAAAACATTTTGAAGCGCAGTGGTTGTTCCTGCGGCGATCAAAATTGCCAAAATTTCCTGGGACGCATATGCGGTAGATGAAAGCGCATCCGATGCGAAAACTGCCAGACCAATAAATTTTCCGATGGTTTGGTGGGGGGCATCCGCAGTGGATAAGGGGCGACCTATAAACCAGGAACGCAGGGTCTGCGGCGGTTCGTAATCTGTGGCTCGTTCAATAATCGAGGTTTGTGAGTTGTCTTCGTGTTTGATCATCAATTCCAGCTTGATTGATTATTTTCCAGTGTGTCATCCGACCAGGCTGTTCCAAACCCAGATCGACCAGGCTTCAACCGGGATGGAAAGCAGCTGTAATACGATAGCCCAGTCTTTTGCGAGAGGAATGGTTTTGACCTGAAGCACCAAAAAACCGAGGATGATGGCAAGGGAACCAATCCATGCGACGAGCTGGGCAGTCCAGTTTGAATGCGAATCGTTTTGTGGATAAAGTCCGGAAAGGATATAGAGAGGTACATCCAAATCCGATTGCAAAACCTGGCTCAGCGGCTTGCGCGACAAACCTACACGGTGCTCATCAAAGCACACAACCGTATCACCTGCCTGCCAGTGCGACTTTACAACAGCCACCCAATCTTTTCCAAATGTGACAATTGCCTCTGCAGACACCCTTCCATCTTTCACCATCGCAGACATGGTAACCAGTTCACGTCTCAGACTCGGCTCCTGCGCCGGGTCACTATACAGGCCGAGGAACTGGATGTGCGCATCTGTCGCATTTGCCAACTCCCACACCCTGCGTGTTGCCGCGGTAAGATCAGCATCAAGGCGAGGCACAAGGACAATTAAACGGCGGGCAGGCTGAAGGTGCGGAAAAGAAGCGGGAGTTACTGTCAAAGCAGGGGGATTTACAGCAGGTTTGTTCATGTCACCTCATAGATACATGAATCTTATCCATCCCGCATAAAATGGTGACAAAAATATTGGGCAATCGTATAAAGAAAAAATAAAAACGCCCTTTTGCAGGGCGTTGGAAGATTTGGAGAATTTGAAATGCTGGAGCTTTACTCATCCGCAATAAAACGATAGCCAACCCCGGGTTCAGTGAGAATAAACTGTGGGCGTTCAGGGTTTACTTCGAGCTTTTTACGAAGCTGGCGCATATAAACACGCAGATATTCAGTGTGGTTGGCATCGGCGGGATCCCATACATTCGTAAGAATGTTTTGGTGTGTGAGCACACGTCCGTGATTGGCGGCGAGATAGGCAAGTAATTTATATTCAGTGGCAGTCAACTTAATTTCCTCATCACCACATTTGACGATGTGCCACGCAAGATCGATCATCAGCAAGCCGGCATGGATAACTTTGCTCTGCATTCCCTGTCTGTTCGTGGAGTGACGCAATGCCACACGCACGCGTGCCAGCAGTTCTTCAATACCAAAGGGTTTCGTCAGATAATCATCGGCGCCTTTATCGAGCGCAGCGACTTTATCACGTTCGCTGTCACGCACAGATAAAATAATGATCGGGCAGAGCGTCCACTCGCGCAGGCGTGTGCAGACTTCCACGCCGTCCATATCAGGCAATCCCAGATCAAGAATAATGATATCAGGTTCATTCATTGCCGCCAGCGTGAGTCCTTCTTCACCGCGACTCGCTGTGGTGACCTTGAATCCTTTTTCAGTCAGGATGGTCCGGATTGCCCGCTGAATCTGTAGTTCATCATCAATGACGAGAATATGTGGCGCGTTGTTCATTCGGTCTCCGTATCCATTGGCAGTTTTGGGGGTGAAACGCCTTCCCAAAGCAGCGGTAATGTGAAATTAAAAGCCAAGCCATCAGGTATATTCTCCGCCCAAAGCCGACCTCCATGCGCTTCGATGATCCCCCTGCAAATCGAAAGCCCAAGACCCGTGCCCGTGACTTGATCTGCAGCAGTAATGCGAAAAAATTTATCGAAGATTCTTTCGAGATGTTCCTGTGGCACCTGCGGCCCCTGATTGCTGACCACCGCATGAATCGAATCGCCATCCACAAATGCACGCATGCGTATCATGGATTTCTCTGGCGCATACTTCACACTATTGCTTACCAGATTCGTAAAGACCTGTTCCATCTGTACATAGTCCACAGGTATGAGCGGCAGGCTCTCAGGCATATCCACTTCAATACGATGTTCCTCTGCCAGATGCTTCATGCGCGCCAGAACACTCCCGACGATCTCAGATAAAATATTCCACTCGCGCTTTGGCTTAAGCACACCCGACTCAATGCGCGACATGTCGAGCAAATTACCAACCAGCATATTCAAATGGTCTGCTTCATCGTCAATGGCGGCGATTAACTCGGGGCGCGCGGCGGAATCCCAATTGACATCGTTGCCCCTCAAACTCGAAGCCGCAGCTTTGATGGTGGAAAGCGGCGTTCGCAGCTCGTGCGAAACCGACGACAATATTGCGGATTTCAACCTGTCACTCTCTTCGAGGACTCTCGCACGGGACTCTGCCTGTGCGAGTCGCGCCCGTTCAAGCGCTAATGCGCCCTGGTTGGCGAAGGTCTGCAACAACCGCTTCTCGCTGGACGTTAGGGCCGGCGCCGCTCTCCAAAGCCGAATCTCCCCGAGAATACCGCGTACTACCTGTATGGGAACAACCCATTCGGGGGGACGAGTTATTTGTTTTGATTCAGGTAAACGGAAGGCGAAAGACTGCGTCCCTGTGATATTCAATTCCACTGTTTCACCCTGTGAAACATCCTGTACTTGTTTGGCGAGAATTTTTGCAATAGTAAGCCCATCTTGCAGTCCCGCGAGCGCAGTGCTTAGCTCATAGAGTTGCGTAGCTTCGCGTTCATGCGCCGTTGCCGCGGCAAGACCGGACCGCATGCGTCCAACCAACTGGCTGATTACAATTGCTACAATCAAAAATATGATTAGGATCACTATATCTGTCGAGCGATGGACTGCGAAGGTGTAATAGGGTTCGATAAAAAAGTAATTAAACGTAAGAAAGGTCACCAACGCGCTGGTGATGCCAGGTCCAAGCCCCCAATAAGCGGTGATCAATCCGAGTGGAATTAAATACAAAAGAGCAACCAGGGTCGTATCGAGCGCTTCACGCAAACTGAATAAAATCGCTGTGACCAGGGCAATGAAACCAATCGCAAGCAGGTATTGGGAGGAACGTGATATAAAAGTTGAACCTCGCATCGTCATGGAATATATTATACCTTTTTGGGAATTGAAGATCATAGAAACTTTAATTACATCACACGGTTCGGGTCCGTCAGGTCGAGAGTTCAAATCTCTTCACCCCGACAGACAAAAGCAAGTGAGACTCCCAACCCGGGGGAGCCTTTTTTTTTACAGGCGTTAAGCTGAGAACCGCTTTGCAAAGTGACAGTCATCTTTGTTTCACGGGCGTTATATATGAACTTGTGTTTTTCAACACGAACCAGATAAAAAAACAGCTTGTCATTAATCCATTTATTGTCTATACTTTATAGAACCAAAACGAGGAGACCTCCCATGTCCACAGTTCGAGATATGATCCGTAAGAAGGGAAGTGAAATATTTTCCGTCCCGCCAGATGCAACCATTTATGAGGCCTTATCCCTAATGGCAAAGCACAACACAGGCGCGTTGATGGTGGTGAGGGGCAGTAAAGTGGATGGAATTCTTTCCGAGCGGGATTGTGTCCGCAAGGTGGACCTGGCAGGGAAAACATCCAAAAATACGAAAGTCAGCGAGATCATGACCTCAAAAGTGGCCTATATGGAAGCCGACCAGGAGCTTGAAGAGTGCATGGCTTTGATGATTGATAAGAACATTCGTCATCTGCCGATATTTGATGGCAAGGAATTGCTCGGGTTGATATCTGTAAGGGATGTCTTGAACGAAGTGGTGGACGTGCAGAAATTCATGATCGCCCAATTGGAACATTACATCACAGGCGGCGGACGTTGAAAATGAAAAAACCCCGGAGTTTCTCCGGGGTTTTTTTATCCTGTCAATTGGCTTGCCCAGGTCTTTATCTCGCGAATGTGATCGGGCGTTGTGCGGCAGCATCCACCGATGAGAATCGCGCCATTTTCAAACCACACTTTTGATTGCAGGCCGAACGCATCGCAGGAAGTTTCTCCCTGCCAGGTGTTCGTCGGGGCGTCGTAGACTTCGCCTGAGTTGGGATAAACCACAATGGGTTTGTTCGTGTTCGTTTTGATCTCGCGGATCAGGGACGGTGTGTAAAGCGGGGATGTGCAGTTGATGCCGATCGCCGCCGCTTGCGGGAACGCATCCAGCCAGGCGGCGCAATCCGAAATATTCTCGCCGTTGCAAATATGCCTGTCGTCTTTTGCGCTAAAACAAAACCATGCAAATGTATTTGGGAATTCACCGAGTAATTTGATCAAGGCCCGGGCTTCGATCAGGCATGGGATGGTCTCGCAGGCCAGCAGGTCCGCGCCTGAGGCGATGAGGGCTTCCACGCGCGGGCGGTGGAATTCGATCAACTGCGCTTCGCTCAATTGATAGTCGCTGCGGTATTCCGAACCGTCCGCAAGAAAAGCTCCATAAGGTCCAACCGAAGCGGCGATCAGCGGACGAGCCCTATTTGCGCGGTTATTTTCATTCGACCAAAATTCGTCGCGCGCGCTTTGCGCGATCCGTACGGATTTTTGCATAAGCTCGAGCGCCTGTTCTTTGTTCAAGCCGCGTTTGGCAAACCCTTCGACGGTGGCCTGATAACTGGCAGTGATGGCGAAATCCGCGCCTGCCTTGACATAATCCAAATGCACCTGGCGAATGAGTTCGGGTTGTTCCAGCAATACTTTTGCAGACCAGAGCGCATCGTTCAGCTCACAGCCGCGCCGTTCCAATTCGGTTGCCAATGCGCCGTCCAAAATTGCGACGGGGTGTTTTTGTAAGATGGTTTCGATGGGGTTCATGCTATTCCTTTACGTAAGGGTGGTCGAGTAGCGCAGCTTATCTAGGTCAAGCGGCGTATCGAAACCATTTCTTTTAACCCGAGTTACTGCCTTCAACGATCTTCACCGCAGAGTTGCGGAGAATGCAGAGAAATTCCTGAAAAACTCCGCGAACTCAACGTCTCCGCGGCTCAAAATGCCTTATTTTATAATTACCACGGCAATTTTTCCAGATCCACATTGCCGCCGCTGATGATAACCCCAATTTTGAGTCCGCTTAAATCAATTTTCCGTTCCCACAATACACCGATTGCTACAGCGGACGAGGGCTCGATAACGAGCTTTGCGCGCTCCCAGACGAATTTCATCGAAGCGATAATACCCGCTTCGCTGACCGTCACGATTTGCTCGACGCGTTTTTGGATGATCGGAAAGGTGAGTTTGCCAAGCGAAGTCAGTAAACCATCCGCAACCGTTATTGGATTCATGGATGGAATAATTTCCCCTGCCTGCAGCGAACGAAAGGCGTCATCTGCCATTTCAGGTTCGCCCGCAATCACGCGGATTCTTTTTTTTATCTCCGTCGCCGCAATGGCTGTGCCGCTCAATAATCCGCCGCCGCCGACGGGAGCGATGATCACATCCAGATCGGGCACATCCTCCAACAGCTCCAGCGCAGCGGTTCCCTGCCCCGCGATGACGCGTTCATTGTCATAAGGATGAACAACGCTTGCGCCCGTATCGAGCCTGATCCCCTCCAATGTGCTTTCCCGCGCCTCAAGCGTCGGCTCACAAAAAGTGATTTGGCCGCCATACCCTGCGACGGCATTCTTCTTCACCGAGGGCGCGTTATTCGGCATGACGATATAGGCGGGGATTCCGCACATCTTCGCCGCCAGCGCCAGGGCCTGGGCATGATTGCCGGATGAATGCGTGCAGACCCCGAGCGCGGCTTCTTCATCCGGCAAAGCATAGGCGGCATTGCATGCGCCGCGGAATTTGAATGCGCCCACTTTTTGGAAATTCTCGCATTTGAGAAAGACCTGCGCACCCACCTGCTGATTGAGGCTTTCGTTGGTCAATACAGGCGTGCGATGCGCATAAGGTTTTATCCTCTGCGCGGCTTCGCGGATATCCTTGATGGTTGGGGGCATAATCACTCCAATTAATATGCCTTGCTAAGCTTTCAATTCCTGTGGATCTTTCATTTGCGAAACGAAAAACAGGCTGATTATCAGTAATCCAACTGCAAGCAGGAGGGCGCGCGTGAAGGAACCGTCCGCGCTTTTCAGGGCTTCCATGATATAGACGAAGACAACGGCGGCCTGGCCGAAGAGTTGGATCAGTCCGTTGGAGGTGCCTTCGGGCGTGGGATGGGTTACTTCTGCGGCATACTGCATGGCAACGGGCAGGGCGCTCGTCAGGAAAAATCCCAGCACGAAAGCAGAAGCAAACAAGAGCGTGGGGCTTGACGCGAAAGTTAATCCGATCAAGCCTGGGATTGCGCCGATAAAAGCGACATAAAGATAGAACTGCCGCTTGCGTTGTTTATCGGATAAGGCGGGGATGACCACGGCGCCGATCACGCCGCCGACGATCATCAACGCGCCAAGCGTGCCTGCATCTGTGGGTGTGAATCCGCGCGGACGGATGATATTCTCGATCCAGGTGGTGATGCCGTTGAAAATACCTAGGCCGATAAATGAGATCATCAGCGTAAACCAAAACGCTTTGACGGTCAGCGCATGTTTGAGGCCGTCCAACATCAAGGCGCGGACTTCCATTCCAGGCGGGCAGGGCTGCGTCGGCGGATTCTCACGCGAGAAGATAATGAACAGGACTGCGGAAAATGCCGCGATGCTGCCATAGATCAATTGCACAGTGGGGATGGACATGCTTTCGGTGAGAATGGGTGTGACCACCATGCCGAGCGCGGTGCCCACAAGACTTCCCAAGGTGACAATGCCGACCGCGGTGGCGCGTTCCTCCATCGCGAACCAATTGGCAGGCACCTTCGTCCAGGTATTGAGCAGGAAGGGTTGGGAAGCTGCGATGCCAAACGTACTCCATAAGACGAGTGTGTAATTCGCGCCTGCCAGTCCGCGCAGGACGCCGAAAACGCCCATCATGACCGCGCCGATGCTGACCGTGGGCTTGAATCCGTAGGTATCGATTGCCCACGATACGGGAATCGATAATGGAATGAATGCGATCATGAATGCCATGGAGAGTAATCCGATCTGCAGATCGGTGACGCCGTAGAAGTGCGCGGCTGGACCCGTGATGGGTGCGTACGAGATCCACAGGGTCTGGATGGTGATATTGACAAACATAAAGACTGCCAGCACCACCCAGCGATAAGGATAAATCTTATATTGTGTTGTCATGATTGCTCCTGAAGTTTAGGGGAGTCGTGAGTCGGGAATTGGAGTGCCCAGTTTCCGACTCACGCCTCCCAATTCCCGTTCTTAATATCCACGTTCAAAATCAACTTGATATTTTAGCGGTTTTCCTTCGTTGAACAGCATGTAATTCTCAATGAATATTTTCGCAATGTCTGCCGGCAGACTCGGCGCGGCAGTATGGAAAGTCATTTGCAGGTTTGGCGTTGTCCAAAAGGGATGGTCTTTCGGCAGAGGTTCCCGTTCAAAGACATCCAACACCGCGCCTGCGATTTTGTCCTGATGCAGGGCTTCAATTAAAGCAGAGTCGTCCACTGCGGGACCGCGGCCGACGTTGATGAAGAGGGCCTGGGAGGGCAGGGCGTTGAGCAGGTCTGCGTTGACGGTTTTATGCGTGTCGTTTGTGTTGGGCAGGATATTGATGAGATAATCCAGGCCGTTCGCAAATTCAAGCAGGCGCGAACCGTGATAGTAATGGTCTACATGGGCGCTTGCCTCGCTCTCCCTCGTATAGCCTCGCACCGTCATGCCGAAGAATTTTGCGGTTCGTGCAACCTCTAGACCAATGGAGCCGACCCCGAGCAGACCGACTGTTTTTCCCCTTATTGTGCCCGTATCGGAGTTGTCCCAGCGTTTATTTTTTTGCGCTTCGAGTCTTTGGATCAGCCTGCGTTCATGGGCCAGCAAATACCCAATGACATATTCCGACATAAGTTTGCCGAAGACGCCGCGGGCGTTGGTAAGCATGTAATCGCGGCGGAGGGCAGGATCGAGCAAAGGCTCCACCCCGGCCCAAATGGATTGCACCCAGCTCAGGGCGGGAAGCGAGGCGAGCGCGGCTTTGATCAAGGCGGGTTCGCCCAGAACGATATCTACATCTGGCGCAGGCTTCGCCGTCAATTCCAAATGGACAAGCCGCGCTTCTTCGATCAATGCGCGAAATCTGTTTTCATCACGTGAAAGAATTAATAGTTTATGCATCCTGCAATTATAAGTCCGGTGGCTGCAATAGGGGGTACGTATTCTTGTTTCGGGTACTGATATTACTGATGATTGATTATACATGGGGATGGTTTCCGCATGGGGCTTGGTGAAGCGGCGGGGAAGTTGCTTCGCGCGACTGGTTTGTATTTATAATACCCATTGGAAAAGCTTTACCAAATCTTTATAAACACTTCACTTATCATTTATCACTTTTCGATACCATCCAGTGATATGGAGATTGTTTTACGAACCGGTGGTCTCGATACGCTCGCAGGGAAGGCCTGCCATTCGACCGCCAAACATTAGCTCAAGGTACAATTCAAGCATGACAAAAATCCTCGTCATTGACGACGAACCCTCGATTGTGAATCTCGTGCAAGCCTATCTCAAGCCGGAAGGCTATGAAGTCTTTACGGCCAGCGATGGACCTGCGGGGCTCAAAGCCGCGCGCGCTTTCAAACCGGACCTGATCATTCTGGATGTGATGCTGCCCGGCATGGATGGTTTGGAACTGCTCTCCAAATTGCGCCGCGAATCAGAGGTGTACGTCATCATGCTTACGGCCCGCACCGAAGAGACCGATAAGATCGTGGGGCTCTCGGTCGGCGCGGATGATTATGTGACCAAGCCGTTCAGCCCGCGCGAATTGGTGGCGCGAGTCAAGGCGGCCTTGCGGCGTCTGCAAACGGGAGCAGGCCTGGGCGGGGAGGGAGGCGTGCTGGCTT